>Ga0222714_10000006_pt1 | contig 409618 bp, 367 predicted proteins | sample C33_3DmetaG_FD_165048 | JGI IMG/M metagenome (GOLD analysis project Ga0222714, IMG submission 165048) | Estuarine water microbial communities from San Francisco Bay, California, United States - C33_3D | ecosystem: Environmental > Aquatic > Marine > Unclassified | place: USA: California... | reverse complement strand
TTGTTAGGTCTTGTGTAGTGCAGCGGTTAGGCTAGCTCCTCCTCTTGGGCTCGAACCAAGGACCCTCTGATTAACAGTCAGATGCTCTAACCAACTGAGCTAAGGAGGACTATTTAGGTGGGCAAATATAATTGTTTTTTAAAAAAAAAGGATTCCCAATCAAATAATTTTTAAAGTCAGTTTATTCAAATAAAAACCGGTACAGATCATTTCCATTGGCAAACAGTACGAGCCCCATTAACAAAAAGAACCCAAGCATTTGTGCATATTCTAAAAACTTGTCGTTGGGTTTGCGTCCGGTCACCATTTCATACAATAAAAACATGACATGACCCCCGTCAAGGGCAGGAATGGGGAGTACATTCATAAAGGCCAAAATGATTGAAATCAATGCGGTACTTGCCCAAAAACCTTTCCAATTCCACTCGTCGGGAAACATATTGCCTATAGCACCAAAGCCACCCAATTGCGAGGCTCCTTTTTTGGTAAAAATATATTGGAATTGGGAAATGTAATCGTACAATGTCCAATAGCCATAAGCTATACCTTCTGAAATACTGGCTTGCAAATCAAGAGTTTCATTTGTAAACGAAAGGTTTGGAATCTGAGGATACACTCCGAGTATTCCGTCTTCTAAAGTAGTAACTGTGAGTGTATCGCGTTGCCGGTCCCGTTCATAAACTAAGGTTAGGGTTTTAGAAGTATCGGTCATTATTCTTTTAAAATCAGACCAAGTGCGTATGGGCTGCCCTTCAAGGGCTATAATCCTGTCGTTAGCCATAAGTCCTACCTGATCAGCAGGGGAGTTGGGAGTTATGCTATCCAGCACTGGTGGTAGTGCAGGGGTAAAGGGCAATAGTTCGCCCGATTCAAACATGCGTTGACCAAAGTCTTCCGGAATGGCAATAGAGGCTGTTTCACCACTGGCCCGGCGAACACGAACTGTGGATACATCACGTAAAAACAAGTATTTGTTTAAATCCAAAACATTGTCCAGCACTTCACCGTCAATGTCTAACAATTGATCCCCCGACGAAAATCCAATCTCTTGCGCAACTGCTGAGGGCGAAAAACCATTGGGAAGGGCCTCTGCTGCTAGGGTATTTTTCCCCCAAACAAACAAAATCATGATGTAGATAAGAAACCCTAAAATTAAATTTACGGTAACTCCACCAAGCATAATAATTAACCGTTGCCAAGCGGGTTTTGATCGAAACTCCCAGGGTTGTGGTGGCTGTTGCATTTGTTCCACATCCATACTTTCGTCAATCATTCCTGCTATTTTAACATAGCCGCCTAACGGAAGCCAACCTATGCCGTAAACGGTATCGCCAATTTTCTTTTTAAAAAGGGCGAATTTGACATCAAAAAATAAAAAGAATTTTTCCACTCGCGTATTAAAAATTCGGGCAGGAATAAAATGACCCAATTCGTGGAGAATGATCAGAAGGGATAAACTCAACAATAATTGGATGGCTTTTATAGCAAATGGGCTCATAGTGTTTTTTTGACTCGGGCAAAAATACTACAATCATAGGCATTATAAAAATCCACAGCCCTTTTAAGTTTCTTTTCACAGTTCCCTTTTTTCTAACCTACTATTTCTCGTTACCTTTGGCCGTAATATATTTTGATGAAGGCCTTTTTTATTCAATACAAACTTTTTTTTATTGGCTTCTTGATTCTTTCAGGAATTATATTGGCTCTTTTTTACGATGCCTTACTTCCCCAAAAAAGACTGCCCATTTTCCAACCTGCCATGGTCAATTTTGAATTGGTAGACAGCACCTTACAACACGTCAAGAAATTTCATAAAATCGCCCCCTTTTCCCTAACCAATCAAAATGGATTAACCGTTACCGAACAAGATTACCAAGGGAAAATTTACATAGCCGATTTCTTTTTTACCACCTGTCCTACGATTTGCCCCATTATGACAGATCACATGGCGCAACTCCAAGAGGCTTTACAAAATGACCCCAACATATTGTTGCTTTCCCACAGTGTGACCCCTGAAATTGACTCCGTAGCACAGTTAAAAAAATATGCTCTTGAAAAAGGAGTTACAGATCAAAAGTGGAACTTGGTAACGGGCGATAAAAAACAGATTTATCAATTGGCACGAAAATCCTATTTAGCGGTACAAGAGGATGGCGATGGCGGTCCGTTTGATATGATTCACACCGAAAATTTTATCTTGGTAGACCCAGAGAAACGCATTCGAGGTTTTTATGACGGTACAGACCCTGAAGCCATTAAACTATTATTGGATGACCTCACCATTTTAAAGGCCGAGTACCCTTCACTTTAAATATTTTTGCTCCCTTCCTTTCTAACGTGGTTAATTTTTCTACTTTTGTTCTTTAAAATGATTCTAAATAATGATTTCATTAGATCAATTGGAAAAGGGAGTTCAAGCCGTAATTGAACATATGGAAACAGATGATTTGCCTTTAAAATTGATTGAAATGGGCTGTTTACCCGGTAATACCGTTCAACTGATTCAAAAAGCCCCTTTTAATGACCCTTTGTATTTGAATATTGACGGGGCGCATTTGGCCATTCGCAATGAAATTGCCCAACACATTTTTGTACGTTTAGTAGATTGAAATGAGTAAATCTTTAAATGTAGCGTTGTTAGGAAATCCCAATACAGGAAAGACCTCAGTATTTAATTCCTTAACGGGGTTAACCCAAAAAGTGGGGAACTATCCTGGAATTACAGTAGAAAAAAAAGAGGGAGTTTGTCGTTTAGACCAAACCACAAGAGCCCACATTCTTGACTTGCCCGGTACGTACAGTCTCAACGCTTCCTCAATGGATGAAAGTGTTGTGATTGAATTGCTGTTAAACAAAAACAGTAAAGATTTTCCGGATGTAGCTGTGGTGGTTACCGATGTTGAAAACCTAAAACGTAACCTCCTGCTTTTTACCCAAGTTAAAGATTTAGAGATACCCACTTTGTTGGTAATCAATATGTCGGATCAGATGAATCGTAAAGGAATTTCGATTGATATTGAAAAGCTGGAACAAGAATTAGACACCAAAATTGCCTTGGTAAGTACCCGTGAAAATAAAGGTCTCGACACGCTTAAAAAATACATTCTAAATTACCGTCAACTTTCTGTTGAACCCTCCCTTTCTCTCAATTCGATTGACGAAGAGTACTTCACCAATTTAAAAAAGGTTTTCCCCAATCAGTCATTGTATAAATTGTGGTTGGTGATCACGCAAGACGTTAATTTTGCTAAAATTGATCGGAACCGCGTAGAGCTGGCCAATGGATTCAAAACCCAGTCGGAATCCGAATTAAAACGGTTACAACAAAAAGAAACGGTTCGGCGGTATCAACTCATCAATAAGGTGTTAAAGTTAAGTTTAACCGTTGATCGAAATGCGGCTACCGATATACGAAGCCGATTGGATCGTGTGTTAATTCATAAATTTTGGGGGTATGCTATTTTCTTCCTCATATTAATGACCATCTTTCAGTTCATTTTTGATTGGAGCAGCATTCCTCAAGACTTTATCGATAGTAGTTTTGTGGCCCTGGCAGAAAGCACAAAAAACAATCTACCCCCCGGATTATTTACAGATTTAGTATCCGAAGGCGTAATTCCCGGGTTAGGAGGAATTGTAATTTTCATCCCCCAAATTGCGCTACTGTTTTCATTCATTTCAATTCTAGAAGAAACAGGCTATATGAGTCGTGTTGTTTTTTTAATGGATCGTGGTTTACGTCGCTTTGGATTAAGTGGAAAAAGTGTACTTCCCCTTATTTCAGGAACCGCCTGTGCCATTCCCGCCGTTATGGCAACACGTAATATTGAAAACTGGAAAGAACGATTAATTACCATTTTGGTTACCCCGTTTACAACTTGCTCAGCCCGCCTACCAGTGTATGCCATTTTAATATCCTTAGTCATTCCTCAGGGCTCCTTTTTAGGGTTGAGTTATCAAGGGCTAATGTTGATGGGACTATATTTTGTGGGTTTTGCCATGGCATTAGTTGCCGCTTGGATTTTACACCTTACGTTAGACCTAAAGTTTAAAAGTTATTTTGTGGTTGAAATGCCCAACTACAAATGGCCCCTATTTAAAAATGTTGCTTTAACGGTATGGGAAAAAACACGCTCCTTTGTTACCGAAGCCGGAAAAATTATTTTAGCCATTTCCATCTTATTGTGGATTATGGCCTCTTATGGTCCAGGGGAAGAGTTTCAAGAAGCGGAAACCATAATTACCCAAACCTACCCCTTATTAGATGAAGCCCAACGGGACGGAAAAATTAATGCCTACAAGCTGGAACATTCCTATATCGGAATATTGGGCAAGGCAATTGAACCAGCGATTGCACCTTTAGGGTACGATTGGAAAATTGGAATCGCCTTGATCAGTTCTTTTGCAGCTCGAGAAGTATTTGTGGGCACCCTAGCCACCATTTACAATGTAGAAAGTGACGGTCACGAAACCATAAAAAATAGAATGGCTGCCGAAGTGCGTTCCGATGGAAATCCATTATTTAATTTCGCCTCAGGCATTTCATTAATGTTGTTCTATGCCTTCGCCATGCAGTGCATGAGTACCTTAGCTATAGTGAAAAAAGAGACCAATACATGGCGGTGGCCCATGGTACAGCTTTTTGGCATGACCCTTTTGGCCTATGGCGTCGCCTTTTCCGTATACCAACTTTTAAGCTAATGGATAACATTCAACTTTTTTTGGTCATCACTTGCGGATTGGGTGCGTTGTTTTTTCTTATTCGAAAATGGATTCTTAAACCCAAATCTTCTAAGGGAAATAATTGCGGTACTGATTGTGGGTGTCATTAAAAGGGAATAACGCTTCAACTTAAAGTTTTTTACAATCCTGTTAAGATGTTGTAAAATATCCTATCTTAGGACATCAAATTGAAATTTAAACTCACTATGACAAACAGTAATAGACTCTTTTATGGAAGTTGTTTTGCTCTGATTACCACTGCATTTTCTTTTAGTATACGTGCGGGTATTTTACCCGAACTAGCAGAAACATTCAGTCTTAGCGCTCAACAATTAGGATTTATCAATTCAATGTGGTTTTTAGGCTTTCCTATATCGATGATTTTAGGGGGATTGTTTTACCACACTTTAGGCCCAAAGCGTATCATGCAATTTGCATTTGTTACCCATACTTTGGGAATTGTTCTAACCATTTTCTCAGGGGGATACACAGGACTTTTGCTTTCGACACTATTAATAGGTATAGGGAATGGATGTACTGAAGCGGCTTGTAACCCGATGATTGCTGATGCCTACGAAGGAAAACAAATGAATACCTTATTGAACCGATTCCACATGTGGTTCCCGGGAGGAATTGTTATCGGAAGTCTTGTATCAAAATTTATGACGGATGCTGCTTTAGGATGGCAAGCTCAAATTTGGATCATTATGATTCCAACACTCATTTATGCTTATCTTTTCTTAGGACAAGAATTTCCAAAGCCCAAAGTGGCGGCAGCGACTTCAGTTTCAGAAAATTTAAAATCAATGGCCTCGCCCATTTACCTTTTTATACTTGCCTGTATGGCACTAACCGCCATATCAGAATTTGGCCCTCAACAGTGGACCAGTTTGATTATGGCCAATAGTGGGGCTCAGCCCATGGTTATTTTGGCCTTAATTACCGGTTTAATGGCTGTAGGGCGTTATTTTGGTGGTGAAATAGTTCACAAGCTGGACCAAACAGGAGTGCTTTTAGGCTCAGCTGTTTTAGCCGCAATCGGTATTTTTCTCTTTAGTACCCAAACAGGAAGTATGATTTATGTGGCAGCAATCTTTTTTGCACTAGGAATCTGTTATTTCTGGCCCAACATGATTGGCTTTGTGGCAGAAAAAATTCCAGCAAGTGGAGCGTTGGGAATGTCTATAGTAGGAGGTATGGGAATGTTTTCAACGTCTATTTTCCAACCCATAATTGGCGGCTGGATTGACAATTCTCGAGAAGCGCAAAGTAGTTTAGGACTTACAGGTGAAGCCCTAGAACTTGCAGCAGGCCAACAAACACTGACCTATATGATCAGTTTCCCCGTTATTTTGATCGTGCTGTTTACCATTCTTTACTTTTGGCAACGCGGAAGTAAAACGGCAACTGCGTAAAAATTGAATTTAAACGATCAATAAAAAGCCACCCAAGGGTGGCTTTTTTCTTAGGCATTCATTAAGGCTTCGATTTCCTCTACTTCAATAGGAATGTTTTTCATCAGATTTAAAGGAGCGCCTTGTTTTTGAATTACCACATCGTCCTCTAGTCGAACCCCAAAACCTTCTTCAGGAATATAAATTCCGGGCTCAACGGTAAAAACCATTTGAGGGGACATGGGCAAATGCAAGAGGCCATAATCGTGAGTATTTAATCCTATATGGTGGGAGGTCCCATGCATAAAATATTTTTTGTAGGCGGGTTGCTCAGGGGTTTCTTGTTGTATGTCGGATTTGTCCAACAACCCTAAATTCAGAAGTTCGGAAGTCATTATTTTTCCTACTTCTACATGATACTCTTTCCAAATTGTTCCGGGGACAAGCATTTTCGTTGCTTCGTTTTTAACCTTTAAAACGGCATTATACACCTCTTTTTGACGTTCTGTAAACCGACCAGAAACCGGAACAGTCCGGGTTAAATCACTCGAATAATTTCCGTATTCAGCAGCAACATCTAATAAAAGTAAATCTCCCGATTGGCATTGCTGATTGTTTTGAGTGTAATGCAAAATATTTGCATTCTCTCCTGACGCAATGATCGGGGTGTAGGCAAATCCCTTAGAACGGTTACAAATAAATTCATGAACCAATTCTGCTTCAATTTCATATTCCCATACTCCGGGTTGTATAAATGAAAGTACCCGTCGAAATCCTTTTTCGGTAATGTCACACGCCTGTTGAATTTGCTGAATTTCTTCGGGGTCTTTTACCGCACGTAATTGCTGAAGAATGGGGTTGCTTTTGCTCGTTTTGTGGGCGGGATAGGTAGCTTTACACCAGTTGATAAAACGATCTTCACGGGTTTGTGTTTCTACCGCTTGTCGATAATGTTCGTTGGTGTTAAAATAAAACGTATCACATTGGGTGCTTAATTCTTGAAAAATCCGTTTAAAATCATCAACCCAATACACCGTTTCTATTCCGCTTAAGGCTGTGGCTTGTGCCTTGGTAAGTTTGGCCCCTTCCCAAACGGCAATATGTTCATTTGTTTCTCTGATGAAAAGAATTTCTTTGTGCTTAGCTTCATAGGCATCAGGGAACAAAACCAAAAGGGTTTCTTCTTGATCAATGCCGCTGAGGTAAAACAAATCACGGTGCTGTTCAAAAGGCAAGGTGCTGTCTGCACTTATGGGATAAATATCATTTGAATTAAAAATAGCCACACTGTTGGGACCTATTGCTTCGCAAAATCGCTTGCGATTTGAAGAGTAAAACGTTGATGAAAGAGGGTGGTATCGCATCGTACTTTTTTAACGAAGATAATGTTTTTACGACATTTTCATCCTTCAATAAAGCCCCCACATTGTTTAACTATTTTGGCTAAAAAGAGACGAAAATATCAAATACATTAAACAAGATACCCAGTAAGTTGAATAGATGTTAATTTTTCTGAAAAAAGGGGTAAACCAGTTTGTCACTCATTGTATATGCCTTAATTTTGCTGTGCAAATTGAGTTTTATGAGTGTTTTCACTTCTTCTATCGGTCGAAAGATTGCCATGGCGCTTTCTGGACTTTTCCTGATCCTATTTTTAACACAGCATTTCGCTATCAATATTACTTCGGTTTTTAGTGAAGCGGTTTTTAATCAACTTTCCCATTTTATGGGGAACAATCCCATTGTACAATTTGTTTTTCAACCCCTTTTGATTTTTGGAGTTCTCTTTCATTTTATCATGGGTTTTGTATTGGAATTGAAAAACAGAGGGGCTCGTCAAAAAGCGTACAGTCAATTTAAAGGGTCTGCAAATGCCTCTTGGCCTTCGCGAAATATGATTATATCTGGACTGGTAGTTTTGTCATTTTTAGCCTTACACTTTTATGACTTTTGGATTCCAGAAATGAACTACAAATATGTTGAAGTCTTGCCGCTGAATGAAACCCGTTATTTTGAAGAAATGGTGCACAAGTTTGAAAGTCCCGTTCGTGTGGGGCTTTATGTATTGTCCTTTTTCTTTCTCGCCTTACACTTACACCACGGATTTTCATCTTCGTTTCAATCTATGGGGGCAAATAATAAATACACCCAAGCGATAAAACCCTTAACCACAGCTTTTGCTGTTCTCATTCCCTTAGGTTTTGTTTTTATCGCCATTTACCATCACCTAACTGCATTCTAATATGGCTACACTCGATTCGAAAATACCTAAAGGACCGCTTGCCGAAAAGTGGACACAACACAAAAGTAACATCAACTTAGTAAGTCCGGCCAACAAAAGATTGATAGATATTATTGTGGTAGGAACCGGTTTAGCGGGTGCTTCCGCTTCTGCTACTTTAGCAGAATTGGGGTATAATGTAAAAAGCTTTTGTTTTCAAGATTCACCCAGAAGAGCGCATTCTATTGCCGCTCAAGGAGGAATTAATGCAGCTAAAAATTACCAAGGTGACGGAGACTCTACCCACCGCCTTTTTTACGATACGATTAAGGGAGGGGATTACCGCTCTCGTGAAGCGAATGTATATCGCTTAGCTGAAGTATCAACCAATATTATTGATCAATGTGTGGCTCAAGGGGTTCCCTTTGCCCGTGATTATGGAGGGCTATTAGATAATCGCTCTTTTGGAGGAGTATTGGTCTCGCGAACCTTTTATGCTAAAGGACAAACGGGACAACAACTTTTACTCGGTGCCTACTCGGCAATGAACCGACAAATTGGTCGTGGAAAAATTAAAATGTACAACCGTCATGAAATGATGGATTTGGTGGTCATCGATGGAAAAGCGAGAGGGATTATCGCTCGTAATCTCGTTACCGGTGAAATAGAACGCCATGCGGCTCATGCCGTTGTTATTGCTTCTGGAGGATATGGGAATGTATTTTTCTTATCTACCAACGCCATGGGGAGTAATGTGTCAGCAGCGTGGAAAATTCACAAAAAAGGAGCCCATTTTGCAAATCCTTGTTTTACACAAATTCACCCTACCTGTATTCCTGTATCAGGAGAACATCAGTCAAAATTGACCTTGATGTCAGAATCTCTCCGAAACGATGGACGAATTTGGGTGCCTAAAAAAATTGAAGACGTTAAGGCCATCCGAGAAGGAAAATTAAAACCCACACAAATTGCAGAAGAAGATCGTGATTATTACCTCGAGCGTCGCTATCCTGCATTTGGAAATTTAGTTCCTCGTGATGTGGCATCACGTGCTGCAAAAGAGCGCTGTGATGCTGGCTATGGAGTGAATGCAACAGGTGAAGCGGTATATCTTGACTTTAGTTCTGCCATCATTCGCTATGGTAAAGAACAGGCTCATGTTAAAGGTATGGATGAGAATGATGCTGCTCTAGTTAAAAAGTTAGGACAAGAAGTGGTTCGATCAAAGTATGGCAATTTATTCCAGATGTACGAAAAGATTGTTGATCAAAACCCTTACGAAACCCCAATGATGATTTATCCTGCCGTACACTACACTATGGGTGGCGTATGGGTAGACTATAACTTGATGACAAGTATTCCGGGCTGCTATGCAATTGGAGAAGCTAATTTTTCGGATCATGGCGCAAATCGTTTAGGAGCGTCGGCGCTGATGCAAGGGTTGGCTGACGGCTATTTTGTGCTGCCCTATACCATTGGAGATTATTTAGCCGATGACATCCGAACAGGTCGTATTGATACAGAACATCCTGAATTTGAAAAAGCCGAAGCGGGTGTTAAGGCACAGCTAGAGGCATTTATCAATGCCAAAGGAAAGCAACCGGTTGATTATTACCACCGCCAACTAGGTAAAATCATGTGGAATCAATGCGGTATGTCTCGAAATGAAAAAGGCTTAAAACAAGCCATTAAAGACATTCATGCCTTACGTGAAGATTTCTACAAAAATGTAAACGTACCTGGAGGAACAAAAGAATTTAATGAAGAACTTGCTAAGGCAGGTCGGGTAGCTGACTTCTTAGAATTGGGTGAGCTTTTCGCTAAAGATGCCCTAGAGCGAACCGAATCCTGTGGGGGTCATTTTAGAGAAGAATCACAAACCCCAGAAGGTGAGGCATTGCGTGACGATAAGAACTTTACCTATGTTGCGGCGTGGGAATACAAAGGGGATCCGTCAAAAGCGCAACTGCACAAGGAAGTATTGAAGTATGAAGAAATTGAGATCAAAACAAGATCTTACAAGTAATTGATATTGAGTTAAAAACAACACTATGAAACTCACATTAAAAGTTTGGCGCCAAGCTAATAGAACAGCAAAAGGAAAGATGGAAACCTATCAAATAGATGAGGTATCTCCTGATATGTCCTTTTTGGAAATGATGGACATGCTTAATCAGCAGTTGATGAGTCAAGGAATTGAACCCGTAGCTTTTGATCACGACTGTAGAGAAGGAATCTGTGGAATGTGTTCTATGTTTATTAATGGAGAAGCCCACGGACCTGACCGATTGGTGACGACCTGTCAATTGCACATGCGTAAATTTAAAGACGGCGATACCATTACCATAGAGCCCTTTAGGGCTAATGCCTTTCCTGTTATTCGCGATTTGGTTGTTGATCGCTCAGCCTTTGATCGGATTCAACATGCGGGCGGGTTTATTAGTGTGAATACTTCAGGAAACACCCAAGATGCCAATGCTATTCCAATTAATAAAACCGATGCTGATCACGCTTTCGATGCTGCAACTTGTATTGGTTGCGGTGCCTGTGTTGCAACTTGTAAAAATGCTTCTGCCATGTTATTTGTTTCGGCAAAAGTCTCACAATATGCGTTACTCCCTCAAGGAAAAGTAGAGGCTACAGAACGGGTAGTAAACATGGTCAAACAAATGGATGAAGAAGGGTTCGGAAATTGTACCAATACGGGGGCTTGCGAGGTAGAATGCCCGAAAGGCATTTCACTTGAGAATATTGCTCGAATGAATCGAGAATACCTCTCTGCCAGTACAAAGGGATAATTGTCTTTTTTAGATTTTTTGCGTAAAGATTAAAATTGCCTCCAATCCAATTGGTTGTAATCTGCAATTGCCTGACGGCATCCTAATTTCAAAAGCGTTTTTTCATCAAACATTGTTGTTACCCCAATAACCTCCATGCCAGCTGCGCGCGCCGCAGTGACTCCAGATCGAGTGTCTTCAAAAACAACACAATCTTTTGGTGCCACTCCTAACTTTTTTGCAGCCGTTAAAAAGATTTCAGGATGGGGTTTTCCGTGGGTGATTTCATGACCTCCCGTAGTGGAGTGAAAAAAAGACGCCATGGCAAGCCTTTCAAAAATTAAATCAATATTGTGTTGATCGCCCATAGTGGCTAAGCCTATGGGAGTATTCTTGGCAAATAAATAGTGAATGAAGGAAAGTGCTCCAGAAATTGCAGTAATATGCGGGCGGTACATGTCACGGTACAATTCTTCCTTTTTACTACCGATACGTTGTAATTCTAGCGGATCAGAAACATCTGGTAATAAACGCCCCATAATTTCAACCAAAGAGCCTTTGTGGTATTTTTGATCAAAAGTATCATAGGCTAGGGTAAGATTTAGCTCTTGAAATAATGCAATCCAGGATTGTTTATGGTAGTCCATGTTGTCTATCAAGGTACCATCCATATCAAAAATAACGGCCTTAGGATAGGGCATTGGGTTCTATTTTAATACTTTTATTAGCGTGATTCAATACAAGAAAACGAAAAACAAAACTAAATAAAGATAATTAAATTGGAAGGGATCAAATCAAAACTTCACTGTACTCTTTTACAAGTCCCCCTTGAATGGGAAGCTCCAGAAAAAAACAGGGCACTACTTGAGAACTATTTGCAATCAGTGGGTGTCACAGACCTTATCCTTCTACCAGAAATGTTTACTTCAGGATTTACGATGCACCCTGAAAGAGTAGCTGAACCAATGAAGGGCTATACCTTAAATTGGATGCAACAGTGGGCTCAGAAAAAAGGGGCTCTTATTGGAGGAAGCCTAGTAATTGAAGAGCAGGGCCAATATTTTAATCGTTTTGTTATGGTAGGCTCTCAGGGTTGTGTTTCTTATTACGATAAACGCCATACTTTCACCCTAGCGGGTGAGGACAAAGCGTATACCACCGGAACAAACACTGGTCTGTTTGAATATAACGGGTGGAAAATTTGTATGCGTATTTGTTATGATTTGCGATTCCCGGTATGGTCGCGAAATACAAGCGATTACGACCTCCTTATTTATGTAGCCAATTGGCCAAAGCCGAGGATTTTGGCTTGGGATACCCTATTACAGGCACGTGCAATAGAAAACATGAGCTATGTAGTGGGAGTAAACAGGGTTGGAACTGATGAGAAAGGACACGAGTATCCGGGACATTCCGCTGCCTATGACGCCTTAGGGTATTGTTGCTCTGAGGGAGATTCAACAGCCCAGGGTGTACATACGGCTACTCTGGATTATCAGGAACTTCAAGCACATCGGAAGAAGTTGCGCTTTCTGGAAGATCGGGATAATTTTGACTTGTATTAAAGGTTTCATTCATGTCCCAATTCGCACGTAAGTCAATTTCTTTCCAGTAATAAATTACATTTTCAGGTTGAATTTTTTTCAAATAATTTCCAGTATCCCATTTTTCGTTCTTGTTGGGATCTTCAATTAAACGTACGGTATATTTTCCGGCGTCAAGCAATTCAAAAGGGTAGTAGTTTCCTTCAAGGGGGCGGTCGTATCGACGAATAATTTTATCCCGTTCTAATAATTCAATAATATAAGGATGCGGAGATTCATGTTGTACGCGCAAATAAATATTACCGTAGTCTTCAATTTTTTTGGTTGAAGTTTTAAACTCAAGGGTATCATGGGTTTGTCCCCAAAAATCCTGAAGGGCATTGGGTAAAAGGGTAATGGTATAACGATCATTTGGAATGGTTTCAAAATCAACTGTAATTCGATCGTAGTTTTCTTGAACATATAAACGAGCTGGAATTTGTAAGGTATCTACATTGGTTACAATTAATTTTTCGTCATCAATTTGAGTAATGGGTAGATTACTTTGAATTTCAAATTTATTTTTAAGCCCTATAGATCCCGGCGTAAATTTTTTAATTACTAATGAGTCTTTAATGGGATTTTTAAAATAAACCGTAGTGGTATGTAAACTGTCTTGAATAGGGTATTCAAATTTTAATGAATCGAGTGTTGCCCCCCTAAACCAATAATTCAAGGTGTCCGTTTCTCGACTTTGTGTAATAAGCGTTTCAAAGTCTTCGGGTACTTCACTTATCAATTTAAAAGTTTCATCTGAGCGGTCGCCATAATACCCCATAACGATATGGTGATCATTAACAAAATAAGGTTTGTCCCAGAAGAAATTGGTTTTTTCTTTAAAAATACGGAAGTCGATTATTGAATCTTCAGGTAAGGTGATTTGGCGCTCATAAAACCCAATTTTATCCACACTCTGATCAAAAAAATAATTTCCTGTTTTGTCTTCTAGGGCTATAAGTTCATAGGTACCCGCACGTAAGTTTTGAAATCGATACAGTGTAGTGTCTAATGTACTGGTCACATAAAGCGGCTTTCGAGTATAAACAACGGAATCAGAATAGGTACTGTCAACCGGATACAATTGAAGGGAAATAAAACGTTCAGTCTCTTTTTCAAAAGCATCGGTTATATTTCCTTTGAGATATAGAGAATCAATAGTTGCCCCAGTAGATAAGGTATAAGTAAGGTAAGGACTTGGGTTGGATTCATTAAAATCAACAATACCCTCACCAAAATTAAAAGTATATGTGGTGTTCTCTAGTAAGGTGTCCAACAGTTTAACGGTTACTTTTTTTGAGGCTCCAGTAACGGGATACACTTTGAATTGCTCTGAATTTAAAGGGGGCGAAATGATTAGTTGTTTACTGATGTCTTTCAAGGTAACATACTCATCAAAAGTGAGAACTATCTGATCCTTGTCAAAAAAAGTGGTGTTCAGTTTAGGAGAAGCATTAATTAAAACGGCAGGCAAACTGTCTCTAGGCCCTCCGGTTGGTGAGGCCCTTTTGGCACAACCCACCCCCAATAGGAGTAAAATTCCCAAAATAAGAACGGAATGTAGGGCTGTTTTTTTCACTGCGTCAAGATTCCCCACAAAATAACGTAATATTCTACTTACAACCTATACCCTAAAGCAGCAACACTCAATTTTATTGTATTCTCTTTAAAAAGAGCTTGTGCACATGATACAAGAGTAGCCCCTGTTGTAATTACATCATCTACAAGAAGAAAATGTCCTTTTTGATTTTGAAAATCTGGAGCACAACAAAAGGCATTTTGCATGGATTCCCACCTTTCAACTTTTCCAGCCTTAGTTTGAGATAAGGTGTTTTTTATTCGCACCAGAGCCTTTGGGTAAACCTTTATATTGAGCACTGAACTGATTTCAACGGCAATGAGTTCACTCTGATTGTACCCCCGTTGTCTTCTCTTTTTAGGGTGTAGGGGAACGACTAAAATCCCTGTCAAATCCCTAAATAATGGACTTTCTTTAAGTGATAGCGCTAACCAGTGGCCTAAATACGCTCCGCTTTTTTTTACGCCTTTATATTTCAATAAATGAATCATATGGGTAAAAGCCCCTCCTTTTTGAAAATAAAACAAGGCCGTTGCTGCGTAAATAGGAATAAATTCCCTGAGTTTTACTGCCAATGGATTATTTGCATCAAGATTAAAATTTGTTGCAGACAGTTGCAGTTGACACCCAATACAAAGCCCTTTTTCATAAGGCGTTAAAAAAGAGACGCATCCCAAACAGGTTCGGGGAAAAAATAAATCGACGAGGGATTGAAAAACAAGGGAAGAATTAAATTTCATAGAATCTGAAATGGGGACCCTTAAAAATAACAAAAAGGATTATTTTTGCGCCATGACACAGCAATCCGAACAATTTAAAAAAGTCATATCCCATGCTAAAGAGTATGGCTTTGTTTTTCCTTCAAGTGAAATTTATGATGGGCTTAGTGCCGTTTATGATTACGGTCAAAATGGAGCAGCGTTAAAAGCCAATATTAGAGAATATTGGTGGAAAGCAATGGTGCAATTGAATGACAATATCGTAGGAATAGATGCTGCAATTTTCATGCATCCTACCACATGGAAAGCGTCAGGGCATGTGGATGCTTTTAACGACCCCTTGATTGATAATAAAGTGTCAAAGAAAAGGTATCGTGCGGATGTGTTGGTCGAAGATTACGTTGCGAAAATTGAGGCTAAAATTGAAAAGGAAATTGAAAAAGCACAAAAACGATTTGGCACCGCTTTTGACAAAGCACAATTTGTAGCAACAAACCCAAGAGTAATGGAATACCAAGCCAAAGCGGAAGCCATTTTAAAACGATTGGGTAAATCCCTTGAGAATGAGGATTTAGCAGACGTAAAAGCCTTAATTGAAGAATTGGAAATAAGCTGTCCTGAATCCGGTTCCAGAGATTGGACTGAGGTAAAACAGTTTAACCTGATGTTTGGAACCAAGCTAGGAGCCTCGGCAGATTCTGCCATGGATTTGTACTTACGTCCAGAAACGGCTCAGGGTATTTTTGTCAATTTTCTCAATGTACAAAAAACAGGGCGCATGAAATTGCCTTTCGGTATTGCTCAAATGGGTAAAGCGTTCCGTAATGAAATTGTTGCCCGCCAATTTATTTTCCGTATGCGAGAATTTGAGCAAATGGAAATGCAATTTTTCATCCCTCCCGGAACACAAAAAGAATGGTATGAGCAGTGGAAAAATACACGCTTAAAATGGCATTTGGCTTTGGGTATGGGAGAAGAGAACTATCGTTTTCATGACCATGATAAATTAGCGCATTACGCCGATGCAGCCGCTGATATTGAATTTCGATTCCCCTTTGGATTTAAGGAACTAGAAGGAATCCATTCAAGAACCGATTTTGATCTAAGCAATCATGAAAAATACTCAGGTAAGAAATTACAATATTTCGATCCTGAACAAAACAAAAACTACGTTCCCTATGTGGTGGAAACGTCAATAGGACTGGACCGTATGTTTTTAGCCGTACTTTCAAATGCTTTAAAGGAAGAAACCCTAGAAGACGGATCTACACGTACCCTTTTGCAATTACCTCCAGCTCTTGCGCCAACTAAAGTTGCTGTTTTGCCTTTGGTAAAGAAAGATGGACTCCCCGAAATGGCAAAGACCATAGTAGAGGAATTAAAATGGAATTTTGCCACTTCCTATGATGAAAAAGATGCCGTTGGGAGACGCTACCGAAGACAAGACGCCTTAGGCACCCCCTTTTGTATCACAGTAGATCATCAAAGTTTAGAAGATCAAACAGTAACCCTGCGAAATCGGGACACCATGCTTCAAGAACGAGTAGCTGTGACGGAATTAAAAACCATAGTTGAAAACACGGTTTCTATTTCGACATTACTTAAAAAACTGTAGTTAAAGCCTATCGGTTATACACACTCCTGCAAAAGATGAGTGGCTAAAATGCACTTACTTAAAAGGAGTATGTAGAAACAGGAATCCGACTTTTTTCCTCATTCAAGGGGAAGATAAATTTTACCAACCCCAAGTATTTTTTATCTTCGTAAAAAAACCATTGAAAATACTTTCTTATAACGTAAATGGCATTAGAGCTGCTCTGAACAAAGGGTTTGCAACCTGGCTAAAAGCCACACAAGCAGATGTCATTTGCCTTCAAGAAACCAAAGCACTAGAAGAGCAAGTAGAGACTCAATTTTTATCCGAATTAGGGTACCATCATTTTTGGTTTTCAGCCCAAAAAAAGGGTTATAGCGGTGTAGCTATTTTCACAAAACACAAGCCTCAGCATGTAGCTTACGGAAGTGGTATTGACCACATGGACTATGAAGGCCGAATATTGCGTGTTGACTTTGAAGCCTTTTCTGTAATGAGTTTATACCTGCCTTCGGGAACCAATCCTGATCGGTTGTCCTATAAATTTAAATTTATGGATGAATTTCGAGAATACGTTGATCAATTAAAACAAGAACATCCGAATATTATTATCTGTGGCGATTACAACATTTGTCATCAAGCCATTGACATTCACGATCCTATTCGCAATAAAACCGTATCTGGATTTTTACCTGAAGAACGTGCCTGGTTAGATCAATTTTTAAAATCGGGATTTATTGATTCCTTTCGGCATTTAAACCCAGAACCTCATCACTACAGTTGGTGGAGTTACCGTGCTAATGCACGCAATAATAATAAAGGATGGAGAATTGATTATGCTTTAGTGAGCGAACCGTTACAATCCTCAATTCACAAGTCGTACTTACTTCCTCAAGCAAAACACTCTGACCACTGCCCAGTGGGAATTGAATTAACATTATTTGGATGAAACACCCACTCTTTTTACCCCCTCTCTTTTTTGTATTGCTCTTCTCCAATTGCGTAACCACAAAAGTGTTTAATGATCTTGAGGCCCGATATGCGGTGGTTAAAAGAGAGCGAAATGTTTTTGAAAAATCGAGAGATTCACTTCAAAAAATTGCAGATCAAACACGAAAAGACCAAAGCATTACCCTCACGCAACTGGCGCGATCTCGTGATAGTGTAACTCAAAACCTAGCAAAAATCAAAACCCTTCAGCAAGAATTTGATTTACTAAAACAAAACAGTGAGTCAATTATTCAAGATCGAATAGAAGAAAACAATCGACTTTTACGGGAAATCGCTATTAAAAAAACGGAATTGGATCAACGTACCGACCGTGTTACTCAATTGGAACAAAGTATAGAAGAACAAAAAAAGGCAGTAACAGCGTTAAAAGAAAAATTAAAAACAGCACTACTAAATTTTGACGGAAAAGGTTTAACCGTAGAACAACGCAATGGTAAAGTATATGTTTCTATGGAGAGTAAATTGTTATTTCAATCCGGAAGCTGGAATGTGGAAACCCAAGGAAAACTTGCTCTAGGTGAATTGGCCCATGTTTTGGCGGATAATCCAGATATCAGCGTTTTGATAGAAGGTCATACAGATAACGTTCCCTTAACCCCAGTAGGAGCCATTACTAGCAATTGGGATTTATCGACCAAACGAGCCACAGCTGTGGTTTCAATATTACTGGAAAACACTAAAGTTTTACCTCAAAATATTACTGCTGCTGGACGAAGTGAATATTTGCCCATCGCTTCAAATCAAGACGCAGAAGGGCGTGCCGCTAACCGAAGAATAGAAGTAATTTTAAGCCCCTCTCTGGAAGAAATTACGGCACTTTTACAAACCAAAAACGAATAAATGGAATACAATACACTCCCCGGAACCTCAATACAAGTCAGTAAAATTTGTCTCGGAACCATGACTTGGGGTAGACAAAATAACGAACAAGAGGGACATGACCAGATGGATTATGCAGTGGAAAACGGAATTAATTTTTTTGATACTGCAGAATTGTACCCTGTACCCCCTCGTAAAGAGGAACAAGGAGAAACCGAACGAATTATAGGGACATGGTTTAAAAAAACAGGAAAACGTAAAGACATTATTCTGGCTAGTAAAATAGCTGGTCCTGCCGCGTTTACTCAACACATCCGTACCGATAAAAACTATTCTAAAAAAACAATTGATGCTGCAATAGAAGGGAATTTAAAACGTATGCAAACGGATTATATTGACATTTATCAACTTCACTGGCCTGAGCGACCAACCAATTTTTTTGGTAAAAGAGGATATACTTACACCCGTGGTGATCAATGGGAAGACAATGTGGCCGAAGTTTTAGATGCCTTATCTGAACATGTGAAAAAAGGAACGATTCGTTACATTGGTTTATCAAACGAAACCCCCTGGGGAATGATGCGTTTTCTTAAAGAAGGGGTACAAGAGCGTCCGAGAATTCGAACCATTCAAAACCCATACTCTCTTTTAAACCGAACTTTTGAAACGGGTAACGCAGAGGTATGTCATCGAGAAAATGTGGGGTTATTGGCCTATTCCCCCCTCGCTTTTGGCGTATTGTCAGGCAAGTATAGGGGAGGAAAATCACCTGAAAATGCACGCTTAACATTATTTCCCCATTACGATCGTTACAGCACCACAAATTGTACAAATGCAGTAGAGGAGTATCAAGAAATTGCCAATGAAGCCGGAATTTCACTTACCCAATTGGCCTTAGCTTTTGTTAACGACCGGCCTTTTATGACAAGTAATATTATAGGAGCCACCACTCTAGAACAACTTAAAGAAAATATGGGAAGCGCGGCCATAACGCTATCTGAGGATACGCTAGAGGCCATTAATAAAGTGCATGAGCAAATTCCTAATCCTTCTACCTAATCTCCATTACTCAGGTATTGCAGCGATAAGTTTTTTGGTATACGCTTTTTTCGGATGCCGATAAAGTGCATCCGCTTCTTGAATTTCCACGAGTCGACCCTGTTCCATAACCATAATGCGGTCGGCCATATATTTAACTACGGCGAGGTCATGCGAAATAAAAAGATAACTCAACTTAAATTGATCTTTTAAATCATTCAGTAAATTGAGAACTTGGGCTTGTATGGATATATCCAGAGCAGCAACACTTTCATCACAGATTAGAATTTTGGGGTCTGTAGCTAACGCTCGAGCAATCACCACACGCTGACGCTGTCCTCCCGATAATTCATGGGGGTAGCGATGATAAAAAGGAGTGTCTAAACCTACTTGATCAAGCAGTTGATAACATTGTAAAGAATGTTCTTTTTTGGATACTGTAGGCCGGTGAACGTGTAGTACTTCTTCAATGGCGGCTCCTACAGTTTTCAAGGGATGTAATGCAGAATAGGGATCTTGAAAAATAAATTGAATGTCTTTCCTGAGTCTTACTAAAGACTCTTGATTTTTAGGGTCTATGGTTTGCCCTTTATATAGGAGTGTACCTTGGGTGGGGGGGTCTAAAAACACCATAGATTTTGCTAAACTCGACTTGCCGCAACCCGATTCACCAACAAGACCTAGTACTTCACCTGGATATAAACTGAAATCAATTTTGTCAACGGCCCGAAAGGATTCGTTGGCTTTCCCCCAATGTTTTTTAATATACGTTTTTTCAAACCCCTTGATTTCTAATAAGGGAGGTTGTTGGTATAAAAGGGTGTGATATGTTGCTCTTTGGAGAGCGGAAATTAGGGGTTGATGGATCGTTTTTTTTTCAAAATCTGCCAAAGTCAAAAGTCTTTCGGGGCGTGTATTGGCATCGGGACGAGCGGCTATCAAACCCGCTGTATAGGGATGCTTGGGCTTTTTGAAAAGGGTTGAGGTCAATCCTGATTCTACCACTTTTCCTTGATGCATAACATATACACGATTTGCAAGGTTTTTGACCAATGCCAAATCATGCGAAATGAACAATACGCTCATTTTATACTTTTGTTGAAGCCTTCTAAGAAGGTGTAAAATCTCTTTTTGAACAGTAACATCTAGAGCTGTTGTGGGTTCATCAGCAATTAAAAGTTTAGGATTACACAATAAGGCCATGGCAATCATCACACGTTGTTTTTGCCCTCCACTGAGTTGATGTGGATAGGATTTTAAAATTCGATCCGTGTCCTGTAATTGCACCTCATGCAAGAGCGTATTAATTTTCTCTAGCTGGGCTTTTCTTGAGAGCGAGCTGTGTTTTTGAAGTACTTCTATGAGTTGTTTTCCACAACGAAGGGTGGGGTTTAAACTGGATTGTGGCTCCTGAAATACCATGCCAATTTCTTTACCACGAATAGTTTCCCATTCTTTCGGACCAAGGGCGAGTATATTTTTTTGGTCAAAGGTTAACTTTTCTGCTGTAATTTTTGACTGTAGAGGCTGAAGTCCTAAAAGGGTTAAGGCGGTAATTGATTTTCCACTTCCTGATTCTCCAACAAGGGCAACAATTTCTTCTTTGTCAACGCAAATAGATACCTTTTTTAAAATAGACGCATCGCCTAGGGTAAGCGATGCGTTTCTAATTTCTATAAGCGATGCCTCAGTAGCAGGCATAACAGAAGGTTATAAGTTTTGTTTGTTTAATTCTTCAACAGCATGATGAACTGCGCGTGCGGTCAAAGCCATATAGGTTAACGATGGGTTTTGATTGGCAGACGAAGTCATACATGCACCATCGGTAACGAAAACATTTTTAACACTGTGAACTTGATTGAACTTATTCAGCACTGAAGTTTTTGGATCTCGTCCCATACGAGCGGTTCCCATTTCATGAATACCCTTTCCTATAGGGGCATTAGAGTCATAAATTGAAACATCTTTACAGCCTGCGGCTTCTAGCATTTCTGCAGCCTGTACTTTCCAATCTTCTTTCATTTTCTTTTCATTCTCTTTAAACTCTGCATCAAATACTATGGTGGGCAGTCCGTATTTGTCAAGTTGCTCATAGTTTAAGTACATACGGTTTTCATGGTAAGGTAAAACTTCACCAAATCCACCCATTCCAATGTTCCAACCTCCAGCATTAAGAATCTCTGATTTATAGGCTTTTCCATACCCTAATTCAGAAACTGCTTCTGACCAATCACTCCGACTAGCGCCTCCTTGGTAACCATAACCACGAAGAAAATCAACCCCTTTATCTTTTCCATTTAAGTTTCTAAATCGAGGGATATAGAATCCGTTAGGGCGTCGTCCTGTAAAGTACTTATCTTTAAATCCATCGTATTTTCCTGAAGCACCACTTCCTAATTGGTGATCCATAATGTTATGACCTAATTCACCACTGTCATTTCCCATTCCAGTGGGGAAACGATTGGATTTGGATTGCATTAATATTGAGGTAGACCCCATTGAGGAAGCGCACAAGAATACAATTTTGGATTTAAATTCGATTGATTCTTTAGTATGTGCATCGATAACGCGAACACCTGTAGCTTTTTGAGTTTTCTCATCATAGAGCACTTCTGCCACGATGGAATCAGGACGTAGGGTTAAATTGCCGGTAGCCTCTGCTGCGGGAAGCGTTGATGAATTTGAACTAAAATAGGCTCCAAAAGGACAACCGCGATCACAACGGTTACGGAATTGACAAGCATAACGTCCGGCCCCTTCTTTAGTGCCTTCTGTGATATGCGCAACTCGACCAATCGTTAACAAACGATCACTATATTGACTCGCTAGTGTGTCACGCAAATGACTCTCTAAACAATTGAGCTCCATAGGAGGTAAAAAATGACTATCAGGAAGGTGAGGTAAATTCAATGCTTCACCACTCACTCCTATAAATTTTTCAACGTGATCATACCAAGGGGCAATATCATTATACCGAATTGGCCAATCAACCCCTATACCTTCTTTGGCATTGGCATCAAAGTCTAAATCACTCCAACGGTAAGTTTGTCGTCCCCAAATTAGTGAACGGCCCCCCACTTGAGTCCCTCGAATCCAATCAAAGGGTTTGTCTTCTAAATAATTGTAATCAGAATCTTTATTGTAAAAATGACGTTTGGTTTCATTAACTCCCCAACGGCGTTGTTTGTCATAATCTTTGGCTAATATTGCTTCAGGGGTTGCTCCACCGTTTTCCATGTCCCAAGGGTCAAGGTTCATGGTAGGATAATCTTCTATGTGCTTGACCATTCTTCCGCGTTCTAACACAAGGGTTTTAAGTCCTTTTTCACAGAGCTCTTTTGCAGCCCATCCTCCACTGATTCCTGATCCTACAACAATAGCATCATATTGGTTTTCTTCTAAGTTTAAATAGTTCATTTGCTATCGCGATTAAATTTTTTTTTAAGATACTCATTTTTTTAGTTGACTAAAAGAAATTTCATTTTCATCCAAAAGGGATTCGATGCGTAAACGCAAAAAGAGTTGAGCTACAGTAACTACATCGCGTTCACAATAGGCCACTATTCGTTCCAAATCATTTTCTTTATAGTAAACATCTGCCACCTGACTTCCATCAATATCCTCTTTAGGAGACGGAATTTGTAACACATGAGCCATAAGTTTTAACGAGGTGTAATGTTTAAAATCACCAAAACGCCATAAATGCATCGTGTCTATATGCGGTACTTCCCAAGGTTTTTTATCAAACAGCAACAGCATTTTAGGCAGTTGAATTTGATGGATCAACATGCGCCGGGCAATAAATGGAAAATCAAATTCCTTAGCATTGTGCCCACACATGCGGTGCCTTGCAGTATTAAAAAAGGTGTCCAATAATGCTTTAAATTCCAGTAATAATCCTTTTTCTTCTCCGTAAAAACTGCGTAATCGAAAGTCACGCGGTGCGGATGAAGAAGCAAAATACCCAACAGAAATACAAATTATTTTTCCAAACTCTGCCCATATGCCCGCACGGGAATAAAAATCTTCTGGGGAAACTTCTTCTTTTCTTTGGTAAGCCGTTTTTTCGGTAAAATATAATTGTTCCTCTTCTGGAACGGATCCAAAATCGGGATAAAGGGGAACCGTTTCAATGTCTAAAAAAAGAATTTTTTTTATGTCAAGGTTCGGTAACATGTGCATTGAGTTCTATAGCCGCATCCATATAAGCATAAATATCGGGAGTAAAGGGATCATCGGTTGTGCTGTCCGGACCTTTACTGTGTCCTAGACGAATTAGAATCATATTTTCTTCAGGAAAAACAATCACATATTGACCTAAATGACCACGCATCATAAAGGTATTGTAGTTTTTGTATTCTTTTAGCCACCAACTGTAACCGTATTGAGGGCTCTTTTCAAATCGTGCTTTAAGGGAATGCGCTACGAAGGTAGAATCCAACAACCTCTTGCCGTTCCATTTTCCGAAGTCTTTGTAAAGTTTACCCAATCGTGCAAAATCTCGTGCATTTGAAGCAATACAACAGTACGCTTTTTCCAAACCATTTTCTGCACTGTCAACTTGCCAATTCGATTCGTGTTCACTGCCCATTGGGTCCCAAAAACTTTCGTATAAATATTGGGTTAGTGTCTTCCCAGTTGTCTTAGTAATCACCATAGCCAACAGTTGTGTTGTGCCGCTTTTATAAATAAATGAGGTGCCGGGTTGTTCGTCAATGGGTTGATCGAGAATTAATTGGCCCAAGTCTTCAACAAAATAGGCTGCGGTTGTAACCGAGGTAGGTGAGTAGTAGGATTCATCCCAGCGTTGACCCGAGGCCATTGAGGCCAAATCACCTACAGTAACTTGACTTGCATAGTCTCCCTTTAATTCAGGAATAAAGTCCAGTACAGGTTGATCCATACTTTTTATGTACCCTTCTTGAATGGCTTTTCCCAATAAGGCGGCAACGTAACTTTTGGCCATAGAAAAAGAATTGCTTTTGGAATCCACACCGTAACCGTCGTAGTATTTTTCAAAATAAAGACTGTCGTTTTTGATGATGAGATAAGCTACAGTTCCCCATTCAGCATTCTTATTTTCTAATTCCTCAGGCAACTGAGCCGTATTGTATTTTTTGTGAATTGGCCAAGGTTGAGGTTGTTTTGATGGGGGTAAAGGAACGTTGTCAAAATACTGATAGTCGGATAAAAAGGCGGTAGTGTGCCCTTTAAAGTAAATTTTTGAAACGGCAGTAAGCAAATAATTATAGTCTGAAATGTAAAGCATGCCCCATAAAGCAATCACAAAAAGGGCAGTAAATTGTACTGTTTTTTTCATATAATTTTTTAATTAATTCGCCTTTAAAAGCGTGAGCCTCACAAAAGTAAGCTTTTTTGTTTCAGAAATCCCTCATGTTCTAATAACCATTTTTTCCTGTCTAGCCCACCGGCATAACCAGTTAGAGTGCCATTACTTCCCACCACTCGATGGCACGGAATAAGTATCAAAATAGGGTTTTTACTTAAGGCAGACCCCAAGGCACGGGTGGCATTTTCATCTCCTAATTGCTGTGCAAGTTGTTTATAAGTACAACAGGATCCAGAAGGAATAGATTGAACTAAGGCCCATACTTTTTTTTGAAAAAGAGTACCCGAAGGATTTAGGTCTTGAGGTAAGGGAGTAGTTCCTTTTTCAAAATAAGAAGTTAAATATTGAAAAATAGAAGTAATAAAAGCGGTTGGTGCAGGTGTGCTTTGAGGCATTGTTTTAGCTGAAAACTGAACCGAATGGAGTTCATTTTGGGCGGCCTGAATTTCTAAAGTTCCCAAGGGGCTTTGAAAAAAATAAGTTTGAGACATAGGACAAAGGATGTTTTCAAAGGGAAGGTAAAAATCTTTTTTAAAACTTATATTTAAGGCAGATTCTAAAGTCATAAAAATGAAAAATTTTAAATGGGAAGGGGTTATGCCTGCTATTACTACTCAATTTGACCGAAGTGGTGATTTAGCACTAGAGGCCTTTCTCAACAACCTTAACGAACAGCAAAAAGCAGGAGTCCATGGAATCATTCTTGGGGGCACCTTAGGAGAGGCGAGCACCTTAACGGAATCCGAAAAAAACCTTCTTTTAGAAGCCACACTCCAACAGGTGGCCGGGAAAATTCCTGTGATTGTAAATATTGCTGAACAATCAACAACTGAAGCTGTTCGGCTTGCCCAACAGGCAGAATCGCGAGGAGCAAACGGCTTAATGCTTTTGCCTCCGATGCGCTATAAGGCAACTGACGATGAAACAGTAGCTTATTTTGTTTCGGTTGCTGAGGCTGTGTCTTTACCTATCATGATTTACAATAATCCAGTAGATTATAAAATTGAAGTTACCTTAGACATGTTTGATGTACTTTCAAAATACGACAATATCAATGCCGTAAAAGAATCAACACGTGATGTGACAAACATTACCCGTATGATTAATCGTTTCGGCGATCGCTTTAGCCTGTTGTGCGGTGTGGATACTATTGCTATGGAATGTTTGTTAATGGGAGCCAACGGTTGGGTAGCCGGTTTGGTTGATGCTTTTCCAGTTGAGACCGTTGCCATATATACCTATTGCAAAGCAGGTGAATGGGAAAAAGCCCGAACGTTATTTCGCTGGTTTTTACCCTTATTGGAACTTGACATTTCCCCTCAATTAGTTCAAAACATTAAAATGTGTGAAATAGCAACGGGAATGGGCACTGGTTATGTCCGAAAACCACGCTTGTCTTTAACCGGTGTGGCGCATGCGCATGTGGAAAAAATAATAAGGGACAGTTTGGCTACTCGGCCAACCAATTTGGATTATAAAAAATACCTATAATGACAGGAAAAAATTTAATTGCTGGACGATGGGAATCTACGGAACACCCCGTCACCTTTCAAACTGTTGACCCAAAAAGCAACATCCCATTACCTACTGTATTTCAAGAGGCTAGTCAGTCACAAATTGAAAGTGCAGTAGAAGAGGCAGCTCATTGTGCCCCGGAAATGGCCCAATGGTCTTCGCTCAAAAAAGCAAACTTTTTGTCTGCAATCAAAGCTGAATTAGAGGCGAACAGTACCGAAATTATAGAAATCTATCAAAGCGAATCGGGTTTGCCAGAGGGAAGAGCAAAGGGGGAAATGCAGCGTACTTTAGATCAAATTGAACGATTTGTAGAATTGCTTCAAGAAGGTTCCTTTGTACAGCCCACCCTTCACACTTCGGGACCCGACCTGAGAAAGATGCTTCAGCCTATAGGTCCCGTGGTAGTTTTTGGAGCAAGTAATTTTCCGTTGGCTTTTTCAACTGCTGGAGGGGATACTATATCCGCCTTAGCCGCAGGATGTCCAGTACTGGTTAAAGCACATCCATTTCATGCGGGAACTAGTGAGTTAGTTGCCCAGGCCATTGCAAAAGTGATTGAAACAAGCAATCTGCCTAAGGGCGTATTTTCACATCTTGGCGGTCAATCCCATGCTGTTGGATCTCAATTGGTTTCACATCCTCTCGTAAAAGGAGTTGGGTTTACGGGTAGCTTTAAGGGCGGTAAAGCCCTTTATGATTGTGCTCAAAAACGTAAAAATCCAATTCCGGTATTTGCTGAAATGGGAAGTGTCAATCCTGTATTTGTATTGCAAAACAGATTAGAATCTGATGAGAATTTGCCTTCTGCACTTGCCCAATCCGTTACCTTAGGGACGGGTCAATTCTGTACTAATCCGGGTCTGATTGTAATTTGTGATCCAGAAGGCAAAACCAATTTTGGAGCCGCTTTAGCAAAACAAGTCAATGAGCTTCAATTGCCTCCAATGGTTCACACTTCAATACAAAACCAGTATGATTTTCAAGTGGAAAGCTTAAAAACAAACTCAGCCCTAACAGCACTTTATTTTTCAGCACAATGCTCCGCTGCTATTGGTGTTACCACGGCAACAAACTTTTTAAAGCACTCAATGCTTGCAGAAGAGGTATTTGGTCCGTTTACCCTTGTGGTAGAATGTGTTTCTGTTGAAGAAATGAAAACAGTAGCCACCCATTTAGAGGGTCAGTTAACGGCTACACTGCTAGGGAATGACAAAGATCAAAAGGACCTGGCAGAATTGCTGCCATGGGTTCAAGAAAAAGTAGGGAGACTCTTATTTGAGGGAGTGCCTACGGGTGTGGCAGTTACCCAAGCAATGCATCATGGCGGGCCTTATCCCGCTACAACCGATAGTCGATATACGTCTGTGGGCACAGACGCGATCTATCGATGGCTTCGACCGGTTTCCTACCAAGATTGTCCTCAAAAGTTACTGCCAGCCGCGCTGCAAAATGAAAATCCACTTCGTTTACTGCGTAATGTAAACGGGACACTAACCACCGATGTGTTATGAAACCCAGTGATCGAATTGTATTTGACTGTGTTGACGGCTACACTGCAGGCAATCCCGTTCGTTTAGTAAAATCGCCTAAGCCCGATTTAGTTGGAGACAATATGGGAGAAAAGCGAATTCACTTTATGAAAGAATTTGATTGGATAAGAACGGGTTTAATGTTTGAACCTCGAGGGCACGATATGATGAGTGGTAGTTTTTTTTACCCACCGCATCATCTTGAAAATGACGTGGCTATTTTATTTATTGAAACCAGTGGATGCCTACCCATGTGTGGTCACGGTTTAATTGGCGCCCTTACCTTTTTAATTGAAGAAAAATTAATTACTCCTCTAAAAGAAGGCACCCTTCGCGTGGAAACTCCAGCAGGCATTGTGGTTGCAAACTTTACACGTGAAGGAAATAAAGTAAAAGCCGTTCGATTTACCAACATTCCCGCCTACTTAGCCGCTTCAGATCTTGAAATTGAATGTGAGGGATTGGGAGCATTGACAATCGATGTTTCTTACGGTGGAAATTTTTATGCTATTGTAGATATTCAAAAAAACTTTAAAGGAATCAGCGCTTATTCAGCAAGTGATTTGATTGGTTGGAGTCGAACTTTGAGAAAACAGATCAATGAAAATTACACCTTTCAGCATCCTCTTGATCCACATATAAAAGGGTGTAGTCATGTACTCTGGGGGGGACTCCCTACCCAACAAGGTGCCTCGGCGAGTAATGCTGTATTTTATGGTGATAAGGCAATTGATCGGTCTCCTTGTGGGACAGGCACATCAGCCCGTATGGCGCAATGGGCAGCCAAAGGAAAATTAAACGTGGGCGATTCTTTTGTTCATGAAAGTATTATTGGTTCTCTGTTTAAGGGACAAGTAATGGAATCAACTTCAGTTGGACCCTTTGCCGGCATTATTCCCAGTATTGAAGGAAGTGCTCGAATTACAGGGTACAATCAACTTATATTAGACCCTGAAGATCCCTATACTCAAGGATTTCAAGTGTTGTAGGCATGAAGAAAAAAGTAGCGGTCATAGGGGGCGGAATTGTTGGACTTTCAACGGCTTATTATCTTAAAGAAGCAGGCCATGATGTTGTGGTGATTGACAAAGGGAATTTGGAGGGAGGCGCATCGAATGTGAATGCAGGCTATTTAACCCCAAGTCATATTGTGCCTATGGCAGCACCGGGAATGATTTCAAAAGGAATTCGTTGGATGTTTGATGCCTCAAGCCCTTTTTATATTAAACCGCGTTTGAATAAAGAGTTGATCCAATGGGGAGTAAAGTTTATGAAGTCTTGTACGCCCAAACATGTACAGCAATCCCTAAAAACAATCTTGGATATTAATTTATTGAGTAAGCAATTGTATTTGGAAATGCAGCAAACAGGCGCCTTGGATTTTCATTTGGAAACCAAAGGTCTGTTAATGGCCTATCAATCTTCACATGCCGAAAAAGAAGAAGCCGAAGTGGTGGCTTGGGCTAGAGATTTGGGACTGACCATACAACAATTGGATCAGGCCGAAGTCTTAAAGTTACAGCCTAATGCCCCTATGAATATTGCTGGAGCGTATTGGTATGAATCGGATGCGCATAGTACCCCTGAGGTTTTTATGAAAAATTTAAAAACGACTCTTGAAAAAAAGGGAGTAGAGTTTGTGTTGGGGACAAGCGTAAAGGGATTCCAAAAAAAGGGAAACAAAATTACTTCCGTAGTTACTCCTGAAAATTTAATTGCCGCTGATGAAATTGTCTTGGCAACGGGGGCTTGGTCAGAAACACTTCTAAAAGAATTGGGAATAAAACTTTCGGTACAAGCGGGGAAAGGCTATCGCTTAAATGTGAATTCGGACACTGGAATTTCACTTCCTGCAATTTTACTAGAGTCTAAAGTTGCTGTGACTCCCATGCAGGGCTTTACTCGCTTTGCTGGGACAATGGAAATTTCGGGGATTAACCATAAAATCATGCCTAAACGTGTTGCTGCTATTGCAAAAGCGGCTCAAGTGTATTATCCCGGCATATCCGTACCTAAACAAGCTTTAGAGAATGTACAATGTGGATTACGTCCGCTTTCTCCTGACGGGTTGCCGTTTATTGGGCGCCATTCTGCGGTTTCAAATTTGGTATTGGCAACTGGGCATTCCATGATGGGTTGGAGTTTAGGTCCGGCAACAGGCAAACTGGTTACGGAATTACTATCGGGACAGGAAACATCGTTATCATTAAAACCCTTTGCCCCTGAGCGGGGGTATGGAATTTAAAAATTCAGGAATATTCCCCCCGAAAAACTCGATGCTTTGTAGATCACTTTTCCATAGAGCGGTGTTGTAATTCCAAATGTCACTCCCCATTTTGACCCTAAGTTCCATCCCATTTCCCCGCCGATTACAAAGCTTTCAATGTTGTTGGCAAAAATTGCTCCATTTGCGTTCGTTGCGTCTAAAGTTCCATTATAAATCGGTTTAATCCAATGCAATCGTGTGAGAATTAAAAGCTTATTTTTTAAAAATTGAGTGCCTGTTTCTGCATACATATGGAATTCATCTGAAAACCCTTCTGTACGGTTATTGAACCCAAGAAAGGATTTGAAATACAATCCGAGTTTTCTTAGGTGATAACTTTTCCCAGCATTAATTTGTAGTAATTGATTGAATTCTCCATCCCCTGTTGGGTAACTTCCCTCATTTCCGCCTTCGCTTGATCCCGAAGGAATTCCTAAAGTTAAAGTTCCTGAGAAATTCCATTGATTTCGGATTCCTAAACCGTATTCCAATCCAATATTCAGGTCTCCAAACCCATTGTATTCATGTCGAGGTTCATAGGTTTTTCCATTTGTTTTGGAAACCTGAGCAAACTGATAATTTTTAACGAAAAAGGGAAGGTATCCAATAAGATTTAATTTTTTACCCAGCCCTATTTCACCATAAATACTACTGATGAATAGGCCTCGCGTTGCATTAGGATCAACAAGTCCTTGGTCTGTATAATGTTCATCGGCTAATAAAGACCAGCCCCCAATTTTCATATAGCCTGTACTTTTTTCTTTAATCCACTGACTTTGCACAAAAAAGCATGAAAGTACAAGTGTTAATATGATAAAGATGTGTCTCATTAATCGTAGATTTTAGCCTCGCCTACTTTGACATTAAAAGGTTTGCACCAGAATAATATATATTGATAATCCATAAGTTCAATGGAACTATCAAGCGTATAGGAATGTGCTCCTTTGAATACTGTTACGGCTCCTACCTCATAAGCACCGGAGGTAGTATTGGCATTGTTTGACAGGTAAAGATAAAGACCGGGAAGCGCAGTAGAGGCCTCATAATCACCATCAAAACTCAAAATCAATCCACTTGATTCTTCAGAGAGTGTAAAACCGCCTTCTAATTTATAGTTGCTTTTAGATACTAATTCACCTGAAAAAGAAGTCACCATAGCCACAATAGGTTCAATTACATAGATAAAACTTTGAGAAGTGATAATTGAAGTTGAAACTAGAGCCGAAACGGTAAGGGTAGCTGTTCCGGGGGTAAGCGCTTCTATATTTCCTGCTCCATCTACGCTAAGAATTTCATTGTTGGTGCTTTCCCATAAGAGGGGTGGAGGGGTTACTTCATTACCCATTTCATCTCGATAGCTAATTTCAAGTTGGTAATTGGTTAGCGCAGTAATTTGAGAAATACCATTGGTAATGGTTATTGTAGGGGTAACTAGTGTGCTTTCAGGAGTTTCTGTTTCTGCTGGAGGTAAAACAATTTCGGGTTCTTCCAAAACCACATTACTTTGAACGGATAAAGTAAGTTCATCTTGTAAAATAGAGCCGTCTTCTGTTGTGATTTTTGCTATAATTTGGACTTGTCCCGTTGCATTTGGAGTTACAATTCCATTGGTATCTACTGTTAAAATAGCTGTATTGGCGCTTTCCCATTCGATAGGGCTATTTGTTATCAGCTCCCCCACATTATTAAAATAACTGGCTTCGAATTGAAAAGTATTTCCTAGGGTAAGTTGGGTAGTAATTCTAAGAACAGGAGGAACGTAATCATCAATTAAGTCTATCCCTCCAAAAGACAAGCAAATTAAAAAATAAAAAAGAAGGTTTAAACATTTCATTATAAGATACTGGGTCTTGACCAAGGTAGCTTATAAATGAAAAAAAAAGAATGTTTTATAGGATTTTAACAACTTCTTCCGCAAAATAAGTCGCGATAAGTGTTGCCCCAGCACGTTTAAAACTCATCAGTTGTTCTATCATCACTGCATCGTGGTCAAGCCACCCTTTTTCAGCCGCTGCTTTAAGCATTGCATACTCTCCACTTACTTGATAAACAGCAATAGGAGTGTTTACGGTATTTTTTAAATCACGTAAAATATCCAAATAGGCCATGCCGGGCTTTACCATTACCAAATCAGCTCCTTCTTCTATATCGCGTAGGGTTTCCGTCAGGGCTTCCCCACGATTGGCAAAATCCATTTGGTAGGTTTTTTTATCTCCAAAACCGGGAGCGGAATCTAGTGCCTCACGAAAGGGTCCGTAAAAAGAAGAAGCGTATTTTGCACTGTAACTCATAATAAGTGTATCTACAAACCCTGCCGATTCTAGTGTATTCCGAATAGAAAGAATTCGTCCGTCCATCATATCGCTAGGGGCAATAACATCGGCACCCGCAGCAGCATGTGAAAGAGCCATTTCTGCGAGGATTTTAACCGTAGCGTCGTTGTCAATTTTACCCTCTTTTACAATTCCATCGTGTCCATAGGAGGAATATGGATCAAGGGCCACATCGGTCATAACAACCATTTCAGGCACAGCTTCTTTTATGGCTCCAATGGTAAGTTGCATTAATCCTTCTTGCCGAAGGGCCTCTGTGCCTAAGTTGTCTTTTTTGGCATCCTCAACTTTTACAAAAAGCATTACAGCCTTTATGTTAAGGTTCCAAAGGGCTTTTACTTGTTTTATAATACCGTCCATTGAATACCTAAAATATCCAGGCATTGAGGGTATGGCTTCTTTTTTATTTTTCCCTTCCACAACAAAAAGGGGAACAATAAAGTCATGTGGACTTAAATGGTGCTCACGTACTAAGTCGCGAATGGCAGCTGTAGTTCTAAGGCGTCTATTGCGTTGTAAGGGATACATGGTTTTAATCGGTATTAGTGTCGTTTTCTATAAGAGGGTCGGCAGCGTCTATATCTATTGGCTCATTATTAGCGCCTTCTGTTTCGCTGGGTTCTTCATTTTCAGAATTAGTTTTCTTTTTTAGAGTTCCCATAAGCATAACAAGCATCGAGCTCAATATTATGATTAATAATACGCGTTCATCAATGGGGCTGTTTTGGGTGTCAATAAAAGTAACCTCCTTTAACTGAATAAAAAGTAAAATACTGATCAAACCTCTTGGACTCATATACACCAAAGCGGTAGGTTTTAACTGAACACGGCTTATGGCAAAGTAGAGATAACGAAGCACGAGCATAATTGCAAACAACAATAACCCGTAAAGAATAGGATTGAGACTAGTAAACGCGGTAATTTGAATCGAAAATCCAAAAAATAGAAAAAAGAATGTGCGAACGATAAAGGTAGATTCAGCGGTAAGAATATGAAATTCATGCAGTCCTTTTTCGGTTTGTTCAATGTCAAGATACCGTCTCAAAAACCGGGGTAAAAGCTGATTTAAGTTACTTAAAAATACGCCAAAAATAAAGATGGTTACTAAGGCGGGAAGATGTAATAATTTACCAATGGCATATACCAAAATGAGCAGGGCCAATATTAAGAAAAACTTTACATGGTGTTTTATTTGTTGTAAAATACGGACGAGAACATAGGTAATCACTAATGAAATTACAATCACTCCAATAATTTGAATTCCTAAACCAATTAATGAAGACCCGCCAACTAGCGGTTGATTTGACTCCACCTGATTCAATGAGTAATTGAATATCATGATGCCCAAAATATCAGAAAAGGTAGATTCATAAACAACAAATTCACGATCCCAGTCTAACAAGCTAGCGGCTGAAGGAATGGCTACTGCACTGCTGATTATGGATAGGGGTATGGCAGAAAGGGTGGCCAATCCAGAATCCATATCAAAAAGATGAACAAAGACCCATTGGAGTGCGGCAATATTGAGAATTAATATTATTAATGCTGCGAAAAACCCTTTAACAATTAAGGGGAGCTTTTCTTTGCTGAGCTTCAATTCAAGGGCACCTTCAAGAACAATTAAAATCAATCCAATTGTTCCCAATACGGGAATTAAGTTGTCTAAAAAACCAAAGGAATCTAATCCGTAAGCACTGGTAATGGCACGCACTAAAATTCCTGTAAACATAAGGAGTATGACCGAAGGAAATTTTGTTTTGCGGGCAAAGGCATCAAAAAGATAAGAGAATATGATTAAGAGGGGTAAAACAAATAAGATGGTAACGGTATTCATTGGAAACAATTAATAATAGTGAAACAAATTACAAAAATTTAACCCATAACGAATTTAGTGTATCCAATCTTTAGGGTTTTTTAAAACCGTTAAAAGGCGAGCTTCGTCACTATTTTCTTCCGGTTGATGGTCATAGCGCCACTGAACTTGCGGAGGCAAACTCATTAAAATACTTTCAATCCTACCGTTGGTTTTTAAGCCAAAAAGTGTCCCCTTATCATGCACTAAATTAAATTCCACATAACGTCCCCTTCTGATTTCTTGCCACTCTCTTTGATGGGGGGTGTAGGGAAGGTCTTTTGTACGGAGTAGGAGGGGGAGGTAGGCAGTTAAAAAGGAATTGGCCACATCAGTAACAAAATCATATCGATTTTGTAAGGTAAATACTTTGTCTTGTCGTAAATAGTCAAAAAACAATCCCCCAACTCCTCTGGCTTCCTTTCTGTGTATATTGTAAAAGTAGGTATCGCATTGCTTTTTAAAATGGGTATAATATTCGGGATGGTGCTCATCACACACTTTTTTACATACCTGATGAAAATGACGTACGTCTTTATCATTAAGGTAATAGGGCGTAAGGTCTAATCCTCCCCCGAACCATTGATCCACTATTTCGCCTTCAGCATTATACAACTCAAAATACCGCCAATTTGCGTGAACGGTAGGTGCCATCGGATTTTTGGGATGAATTACCAAACTCAATCCACAGGCGTAAAAATCAGCATCGGTCACTTTAAATTGGGCTTGCATGCTTTCGGGTAAGGTTCCATGAACAGCTGAAATATTTACTCCCCCCTTTTCAATTACGTCCCCTTGCTCTATTACCCGGGTGTGCCCACCCCCTCCTTCAGGGCGTTGCCAAACGTCTTCTTCAAACCGAGCCTTTCCTTCTAAGGCTTCAAATGCAGCTGTTAACGTATTTTGAAGTTGCTGAATAAAGGGATAAAATTGATTTTTCATTCTTATACTGAATATTCTTTAACCGCATCGACAAATGCTTTGGCATGATCAACAGGTATATTGGGTAATATACCATGTCCCAAATTGACAATGTATCGATCTTTACCAAAGGCAGTAATCATTTCGTGAACCCCTTGCTTTATTTCGGGAATTGGAGAAAGTAACCGGGCAGGATCAAAATTTCCTTGTAAGGTAATTTTGCCGCCAGATAAATAGCGTGCATTTCGCGCTGAGCAAGTCCAATCCACTCCTAATGCTGAAGCCCCGGATTGACTCATTTCATGCAGAGCAAACCAACATCCTTTACCAAAAACTATAACGGGGGTCATCTCTTTAAGGGCAGCTACAATTTGTTGAAGATAAGGCCAAGAAAACTCCTGATAATCCTCAGGAGAAAGCAAGCCACCCCAAGAATCAAAAAGCTGAATAGCATGAACCCCAGCATTTACTTTTTCTTTGAGATACGCAATTGTAGTTGTGGTGATTTTTTGAAGTAATTCATGTGCAAGAGCGGGTTGACTAAAACAAAACCCTTTAGCAATATCGAAGTTTTTTGATCCTTGGCCTTGAACGGCATAACATAGGAGTGTCCACGGAGAACCCGCAAAACCAATGAGAGGAACCCTGTTGTTTAGTTCTTTTTGGGTCATTTTAACCGCATCTAATACATAGCCTAAATGCTCGTGAATATCGGGAATAATCACCTGGTCTACGTCTTTTTGTGTTCGGATTGGAGAGGGAATCCATGGTCCGATACCCTCTTTCATTTCCACTTCAATTTGCATGGCTTGTAGCACAACTAATATATCGCTGAACAAAATAGCCGCATCGGGTCCTATTTGATCAATGGGCATTAGCGTTATTTCAGTTGCTAATTCTGGAGTTTGACAGCGCGTAAAAAAGTCATATTTGTCTTTTAATACCATAAAATCAGGCAAGTAGCGTCCCGCTTGACGCATCATCCAAACGGGGGGTCGTGTTACGGTTTCTCCACGTAGGGCTTTAAGAAAAAGATCATTTTTAAGCATGTGATTGACGGAAATGTTGAGTAAGCGTTAGTAATAGATGTGATTCACTTGGCGTTTTTGCAATACTATAATTTTCGGTGAATTCGTTTAGTTTTCGAGCTGTAGTAGTACCAAGGCAAAATCCCTGAGTATTTTCTTGCCATGTATTTTTCTGAAAGAAACTTTCCACTGCCGAGGGACTGTAAAAAAGTATGCCTTCAAAGGCTTGTGTAAACTGTTTTGGAGTTAAGGTTGTTTTGTAAATTTCATGAGGTTGAATCTGCATTTGGTGATCCAGAAAAACAGACTCAATTTCAGGTCTTCTCAAGTCACCACAAAAAAATGAAAACGATTCATTTTTGTAGTTTTTTGCTAAAAAACGAGCCAATTTTAATGAATTTTGACTCATTTTGATCGCTTTTTGGCCATTTTTCGATAAAAGCGATTTCGTTTTTTCTCCTACACAAAAGAATTTTTTACCCTGCAATTTGGCATTGAGTATTTTGTTTTTGAATGCGATTTGAACGGCATTTTGACTAGTAAAAATCACATGATTTTCAACCTCAAAAGCAGAAATGGGTTGAGGAGAAATGGAAATAAAGGGAAATTCAACTACTGAAAAGCCATGGTGAATCAATCGATCTTTGAATTCAGGAGAAAGTAATTTTGTAGCTAAAACACGCATTTACATTTCTTTTTTTATTTGAATCATCAGGTCTTTTCCCCCTTGAGCTTCTATTTTTTCAGCAAAATAAAGCCCTGGATTTGCTAAGGCATTACGGTCAAGAGTCTCTTCTATCACAAAAGACACGGTTCCATTAGGATGAAACAAGCCCCCTTTGAATTGGAGTATATTTCCATTTAAAACCGCTAAAGCTCCAATTGGGGCCGTACAACCTCCTTCTAAAGTCTTCAAAAATTGGCGTTCAACAGAAACACAAAAATCAGTAGTTTCACAATGTATTTCTTTCAATGAAGACAATAGGGATGCGTTTGTGGTTAAACTGCAAATGCCTACTGCTCCTTGTGCTGGCGCAGGAATCATCCAGTCCAATACTTCGTAAGACCCCTTCATTAGTTCCAGTCGTTCAAGTCCAGCTTTTGCAAATATTGCACCGCTCCAATCGCTTTTTGACAAGGTGTTAAGACGGGTTTGAACATTGCCTCTCAAATTGTCTACACGGTGGTTAGGATATTTTTTAAGCCACTGTGCTTTTCTTCGTAAACTCCCTGTTCCTATTGTTGCCGTAGTCTCCCATCCTTTAAATTCTGGATGAAACACCAGCACATCCGAAACGGACCCACGGGGTAGAACAGCGGCCAATTGAATACCTTCAGGCAATGCTGTAGGCACATCTTTTAAGCTGTGTACTGCAATATCAACCGAATCATTTAAAAGGGCTGTATCTAAGGCTTTTGTAAAAATGCCTTGAATGCCCATAGCGTAAAGAGGTTGATGTTGATTTTTATCACCTTCACTTTCAATTAAAACTAAGCGGCACGGGTTGCCTTGTTCCTCTAAAGTGGCCTTTACTTGTTCGGCTTGCCATAGGGCAAGTGCACTATTTCGTGTACCAATCCGAATCATGATTCAAGATAATCGGGAGTCAGTTGGAAAACTTCTTGAAGGAGCGCTACAGTTGAGTCTGCTTTTTCAGGATGATTTCTTAAATAGGCTGCAATCTGACCGGTTAGTTTTTGCGCCATTTGTTCCGTTTCCTCATAGGAGGATTCCGGCTCAACAGCTGTAGTGGCTTTAATCTTTTCTTTAAAGGCTTTGAGTGTTGGAATGTATTGGCGATGCTGTAACCATTCTAAAAATTCAACCTTGATGGTATTAAGTATTTCTTCAGCCTTTGGGATGTGTTTCTTTCGTTTAGCAAATGTAGCGTCAGTGATTTGAGACAAAGTATCGAGATGAATTACATCAACCAAATCAAGGGCATTCACTTCTAAAGCCACATTTCTGGGAATCGATAGGTCTAAAATCAAAAGGGGCTTTTTGGTGTGAATAATGTCGGGAGTAATAGTAGCTGCTTGTGCACCAGTAGCCACAATCAAAACATCGGCATCACGAATAGCTTCCACCAATTCACCATAAGGTTTCGTTTTTACAGGAAACTTACCGGCAATTTTATCTGCCTTTTCTTGGGTACGATTGATTAAAACGATATGATCATTTTGAGTGTGTTTCACCAAATTTTCACATGTATTTGCTCCAATTTTACCGGTGCCAAACAACACGATATTTTTGGAGGATATAGCGGGGACATTTTTGAGGATAAACTGTACCGAAGCAAAAGCAACCGAGGTGGCTCCACTAGAAATTTCAGTTTCTGTTTTAATTCGTTTACTGGCTTGAATAACGGCATTAATTAATCGCTCCATAGAACCTTGAACCATGTTCATTTTCTTGGAGCGGTAAAAGCTTTTTTTGATTTGGCTGATGATTTCAAAATCCCCTAATATCTGACTTTCCAATCCTGTGCCCACACGAAATAGGTGCTCAAAAGCAACTTCGTCTTTTAGCGAGTAGCCGGCTTGTTCAAATTCTTGAGAGGTGCCCTGTGTATGAGTACACAGTAATGAGACAAAATCTATTTCAGAAGCTGCCCAGCCATAGAGCTCAGTTCGGTTACATGTAGTTATGGCAATAAGTTCTTTTATGCCTTTGTTCTTTGCATCAAGAAACAGTGCATGAAGTTGTGAATCATTACAACTAAATTTTCCTCTTAGATCGATATCGGCTGTTTTATAACTGATACCTACACAATAGAACGTTTGAAATAAAGACAAGTTGGCTTTGTGTTTAAACAGGGCAAAAATAAGGGGGCATAAAAAGAAAAAATAACGATAAAAAGTTTTTAAATAGCACAATCGGATTTTTTTAATAAAGCCCGAAAACAGTTAAAAAAACCTATTTTTGTTGCTGTTCAAATAAAAAGCTAAAAAAATCGCAAATTTATCTTTAACGAATGCAACTGAAAAATAACGACAAAAGTTCATTTACATTGTATGCCCCTGAAACGGGTTGTTTTGTGCTTAGTTTGAAAAACGAAACTGAGGGTACACAAATCGAAAAACACCCTGTGAGTCAGGACTTTATTCAATTTCATTTTTGTTTGAAAGGACAAATGAACTTTGTATACAATGAGGGAAATTACACCTTTCCCGTTTCTGAAAACCATGCTATTGTTCTCTATAATCCTCAAAAGCCCCTTCCTGTTGAGGCAGAGTTAGCCCCAGGATCATGGTGGGTTGGCGTTTTAATTTCCATTCAAAAGTTCCATGCCTTATTTTCAATGGATGCAGATCACATTCCCTTTTTGAGTTTAGAAAATAGTACTAAAAAGTTTTACGATACGGCCCCTTTTGGATCTTCCATTGCCGTAGTACTCAGTCAAATTTTACAACTTAAAATTCACGATAGTATGAAGGCATTATACTTAAAGGGGAAAGTATATGAGTTGCTCAGTTTGTATTTTAATCGCCAAGAAGACCCCTCTTTAGAACAATGCCCCTTTTTGGTTGATGAAGAAAATGTTAGAAAAATTAGAAAGGCTAAGGCAATTATTATTGAGCGGATGGCAGAGCCCCCATCATTAGAAACACTTTCTGTAGAAATTGGCTTGAGTTTAAAAAAACTAAAAGAGGGTTTTAAACAAATCTACGGGGATACGGTTTACTCCTATCTATTAGAACACAAAATGGAAGAAGCCCGACGCATGTTGGCCTCCCAAAAATATAATGTAAATGAGGTTGGACTAAAGTTGGGTTACAGTACATCGAGTCATTTTATAGCAGCATTTAAAAAGAAATTTGGCACGACCCCAAAAAAATATTTAGGATCAGTATCTTCGTAAAAAATTGTAAATGAAAGGAGTTTTGTTGGTCAATCTGGGTTCTCCAGATAGTACCCAAACAGAGGATGTAAAGCAGTATTTAGATGAGTTTTTGATGGACGAACGCGTCATCGATTTGCCGCGTTGGTTTCGAACTTTTTTAGTGCGGGGTATTATTTTAAAAACACGTCCAAAACGCTCTGCAAAGGCGTATAAAAAAATTTGGTGGAAGGAAGGTTCTCCGTTAATTGTGCTTTCTGAACGTTTAAAAGAAAAGGTAGAACACAAAGTTTCGGTACCCGTTTCCTTAGCCATGCGATACGGTAAACCGTCCATTTACACCGGATTAGCGGAGCTGCAAAAACAAGGGGTAACCGAGGTTTTACTCGTTCCCTTATACCCCCAATTTGCTATGGCGACCACGGAAACCATATTGGTAAAAGCGGAAGAATTAAAAGAAAAGTATTTTCCAAACCTACAGTTTACCTCTCTTCCTGCTTTTTATAATCATCCCGATTACATCCGGGTATTATCCGATTCGATTCAAGAAAGTTTGAAGGGAAAACAATGGGAACATTTGTTGTTTTCCTATCATGGAGTGCCCAACCGTCATATTCGTAAATCAGACGTAACCCAATCCCATTGTAAAATGGATGGAAAATGCTGTTTTAGCGAATCGCCTGCTCATGAATTTTGTTACCGTCATCAATGTGAAATGACAACACAAAACGTAGCCAAATATCTTGAACTCAAAGAGGGAACCTATTCTACTAGTTTTCAATCTAGAGTATCAATTTTAGGCAGTTGGTTAACTCCCTACACAGACAAAACAATTGCCTCGTTTGCAAAAACAGGAACAGAGAACATGGCGGTAGTCACCCCAGCATTTGTTTCGGATTGCTTAGAAACTTTAGAAGAAATCGGAATGGAAGCAGTTGAAGATTTCGAAGATAACGGAGGCAAAAAATTACACGTTATTCCCTGTATTAATGATCGAGAAGACTGGGTTAATGTTTTGAGTCGATGGATTGACGAATGGGCCCATAAGCAAAACGCTTAATGAAAAATAATCCAGAGCAAATGGGGACACTCCCCATTTCAAAACTTTTAATTCAACAAGCTGTTCCTGCTTCAATTGGAATTTTAGTGATGTCATTAAACATTCTAATTGACACTATTTTTGTGGGCCAATGGATCGGTTCAAATGCTATTGCCGCCATTAATGTGGTTCTGCCGGTGTCTTTCTTTATTGCCGCTTTGGGAATGGCCATAGGAATTGGGGGAGCCTCCATTATTTCGCGTGCCTTGGGGCAAGAAGACATTAAAAAGGCTACAGCAACGTTTGGAAACCAAGTCACATTTACCCTATTATTAACCACAATAGTTGTGGTTTTGGGGTTAGGTTTTGTAGATCAAATCATTCCTTTATTTGGGGGAAAAGGGTCTTTATTTTCATTGTCCAAAGTATACTATACCATTGTCATGTATGGGGTTCCCGTTTTGGCATTTTGTATGATGGGGAACAATACAATTCGAGCTGAAGGAAAGCCTAAAAATGCCATGTATGCAATGATGCTTCCTTCCGTTTCCAATTTAATTTTAGACTATATTTTTATCTATGTTTTTGATTGGGGGATGATGGGAGCCGCTTGGGCTACCACGCTTTCTTATGGTGTGTGTGCTGCCTATATTGGCTACTTTTTTATTCGGCATTCTGTTTTGCGCATTCAATGGTCAGACCTTACATTAAAGTGGCTTCTGGTAAAGGAAATGTCGTCATTAGGTTCAGTTACCCTTGCTCGTCAGGCCATGGTTAGTTTGACCGTATTATTGGTGAATAATCTTTTGTTTTCTTATGGGGGTGAGTCCTCCATAGCCGTTTACGCTATTTTAAGTCGTATGCTCATGTTTGTGACCTTCCCAATATTTGGTATTACACAAGGATTTCTCCCCATCGCGGGATTCAATTACGGGGCACAAAAATGGGATCGGGTTCAAACAGTAATTAAGGTATCCATTAAGTATGCTACCTTGCTGGCAACGGCTATTGGAATTGCTGTTTTTGTATTTGCTGAGTACATTCCGTATCTATTTTCAAAAGACCTAGCCGTTACATCCCAAACCCCTTCCGCTTTACGTTATGTTTTTGCCGCTTTACCTGTAGTGGGATTACAATTGATCGGGGCTGCCTATTTTCAAGCGGTTGGTAAAGCACTACCTGCACTTTTATTGACATTAAGTCGCCAAGGCTTATTTTTCATTCCGCTATTGTATATATTGCCAACCTTCTTTGGTATTAATGGTATTTGGTTGGCCTTTCCCATAGCTGATGTACTTTCTACGCTTGTAACCGTTTACTTTTTAAGGAAAGCTGTACAAAATCAGCTTCATTAGGTTTTTGTTTCTAGGCGTTTCTCTTGACTAAAGGGCAGTCAGAACGGATTTTATTTTATAATTTTAGCTAAAACAAAAAAACAATTTAATGAGAACGTATTCCTTTAACCGTATTCTTCCCCTTTTTGTCTTACTAACAGTATTTATTGTTCAACCCAGTTGGACACAACGCAATAAAAAAGCAACGGCTTCCACTTTAAAATACCCTGAAGAAGTTTATAGTTCGTTAACCTATCGCTCCATTGGACCTTTCCGTGGGGGTCGATCAGCGGCTGTAACGGGAGTGCCTGGCCAACCCAATTTATATTATTTTGGTGCCACAGGCGGCGGGGTTTGGAAAACTGAAGATGGTGGACAAACCTATGAAAATATATCAGACGGTTATTTTGGCGGAAGTATTGGTTCAGTATCAGTGGCTAAAAGTGATCCCAACGTTCTTTATGTTGGAGGAGGTGAAGTCACGGTTAGAGGAAATGTTTCTTCAGGTTACGGCCTATGGAAATCCGTTGATGCTGGAAAAACCTGGGTCTTTTCGGGCTTGCCTGAATCCAGACACGTACCACGTATCGTTATTCATCCCACGAATCCGGATGTAGTTTACGCAGCCGTATTGGGAAATTTATACAAACCAACACAAGAAAGAGGCGTATATAAAAGTACTGATGGTGGAAAGACGTGGAAAAAAGTTTTGTTTTCCAATGCTGATGCTGGAGCAGTAGAATTGGTTATGGATCCCACAAATCCAAGAATTCTGTATGCGGCTACTTGGCGTGTTAATCGTACTCCTTACAGCTTAAACAGTGGAGGGGAAGGCTCTGCACTTTGGAAAAGTACGGATGAAGGGGAAACCTGGACTGAAATAAGCACTCATCCTGGATTTGCCTCAGGCACTCTTGGAATAATTGGAGTAACCGTTTCACCAGTTCAACCTGAACGGGTATGGGCTATAGTTGAGAATAAAGAAAAAGGGGGAGTTTACCGTTCAGATGATGGAGGAAAGACGTGGGTACATGTGAATGACAGTAGAGCCCTTCGTCAACGCGCATGGTACTATTCCAAAATCTATGCCGATACTCAAGACGCCGAAATGGTCTATGTAATGAACGTTTCTTACCACAAATCAAAAGATGGAGGGAAGACGTTTTCAAGACACAATGCCCCACACGGCGATCATCACGACTTGTGGATTGCTCCTGAAAATAACCAAAGAATGATTATTGCTGATGATGGGGGAGCACAGGTTTCCACAAATGGAGGAGCGACATGGAGTACCTATTACAATCAACCTACAGCACAATTTTATCGGGTAACAACCGACAATGCTTTTCCCTATCGTATTTATGTTGCCCAACAGGACAACTCAACATTACGTGTTAGTCACCGTTCAGACGGAAGTACTATTTCAGAAGACGATTGGGAGCCAACTGCCGGAGGGGAATCCGCACATATAGCGGTAGACCCATTAAACAATGACATTGTCTATGGTGGAAGCTACGGTGGTTTTTTAACGCGAGTGAACCATGCTACAAAAAGCGAAAGAGGAATAAACGTATGGCCTGATAACCCTATGGGGTATGGTGCCGAAGGAATGAAATATAGATTTCAATGGAATTTCCCCATTTTATACAGCAAACACAATCCCAAACGACTCTATACTCTATCAAATCACGTACACGTTACCGAAAATGAGGGACAAAGCTGGGAAATTATCAGTCCTGATTTAACGCGAAACGATCCTGAGCGATTAAAATCTTCAGGAGGGCCAATTACCCAAGACAATACTGGAGTAGAATACTATTGTACCCTCTTTGCCGCCAATGAATCGCCTTTACAAGAGGGATTGCTTTGGGTAGGAAGTGATGATGGGTTAGTACACCTTACTCGTGATGGAGGTAAAAATTGGGAAAATGTAACGCCCGCACAAATGCCAGAATGGATGATGATCAATAGTGTTGAACCCTCTCCATTTGATCCCGCGGTATGCTACATTGCAGGTACGTTATACAAAACCGGTGATTTTACACCTTACTTATACAAAACTTCTGACTACGGTAAAACGTGGCAGTTAATTACCAATGGAATTGATGCTGAACATTTTACTCGAGTAGTGCGAACAGACCCCAACCAAAAAGGGTTGTTGTACGCAGGAACAGAAACGGGTATGTACATTTCTTTTGATGACGGTACTTCTTGGAAACCTTTTCAACTTAATTTACCAATAGTTCCGATAACCGATTTGACCTTAAAAGACAATTCTTTGATTGTAGCTACACAAGGACGAAGTATTTGGATCTTAGATGATTTAACGGTTTTACACCAATTAAATGCAAACAGTCCTAAAGCGCCCATGACCTTGTTCAAACCAAAAGACAGTTACAGAACTCAAGGTAGAGGGGGTAATCCTTCTTTAACTGCCGGAACCAATTTATCCAATGGTGTTATTGTGCATTTTAACCTTGGCTCTTATGATGAGGATAATGACACAGTGAAACTTCATTTCAAAGATTCTGCCGGAAATGCGATTAAAACCTTCAGTACAGACGATAAAGAAAATATTCTAAAGGTTAAAACTGGAGGAAATCAATTTGTTTGGAATACCCGTTATTCTGGTGCTGAGGTTTTGGATGGAATGATTTTTTGGTCTGCATCATTCTCTGGGGCAAAAGCAGTTCCTGGAGATTATACGGTTTCACTTGAAAAAAATGGAACTGTACAAGAGCAGTCCTTTACCATTTTACCCGATCCAAGATCGGAAATGACCGTGAGCGATATGCAAAAACAATTTGACTTTGTCAACGCTGTAAATCAAACAGCAGATAAAGCCCATAAAGCGATTGAGACCATTCGCAGCGTAAGAGAAAAATTAACGGCTTTTGAAAAAAATTATGGGGACTTAGAATCAACTAAATCCCTTGCTGAAAAAGCAAAGCAATTGAAAGACGCACTTACGGATATTGAAAAAGCGTTATATCAAACGCAAAACAGAAGTAACCAAGATCCATTGAATTTCCCTATCCGATTAACCAATAAATTGGGACATCTTAATTCACTGGTAACCATAAATGATTTTCCTCCTACAGCCCAAGATGAACTAGTTCGAAAGGAATTGACTCAAGCTGTTGAAATGGAGTTGGAAAAATATGATGCGTTGATAGGAAACGATTTAGCTGTATTTAATGCAGAATTTGCGAAACTTAATTTAAATTATTTAACCATAGAATAAACCTTTGTATTATAACTATATAAAAGCGTTACATCTGATTTTTGTAATCACATGGTTTGCCGGGTTGTTTTATCTGCCCAGATTATTTATTTATCATATAGAAGCACGAAAAAAACCCAAAGAAGTTGCCGATGTTTTAATAGCCCAATTTAAAATTATGGAAAAAAGGTTGTGGTATATCATAACCTGGCCTTCTGCTATTTTGGCTATTTTATTTGCCCTATGGTTACTTTACTTAATGCCTTCGTGGTTGTTTCAATCGTGGATGCTTATCAAATTAGGATTTGTTGCCGCCTTACTGATATACCATTTTAAAACCCATAGTATGTTTTTGAAGTTTCAAAAAGGGGAAGAAACGTACAGCAGTTTGTTTATGCGTATATGGAATGAGGGGGCAACACTACTTCTTTTTGCAATAGTGTTTTTAGTGATTCTACGCGATGAATTGCATTGGTTAACAGGCACTTTGGTTCTAGTAGGCACAGCAATTCTTCTTGTGTTGGGTATAAAGGCGTATAAAAAAGTACGATCCCAAAAATGAGTTTGAGTAATAAAATACCACAGAAATTTTCATTTCGAACACGGCTATTTGTTGTGATGACTCTGATTTTATTATTTGCCGGAATTTTGATTTTAGGCACAACAAGCATTCAATATGAAGCCCAACGTGAAAATTACCATCTGGGCCGATTAGATCGGAAAGTAGCTCAAGTAGAACGGCATATAAATTCGATAGTAGAAAAATACAATCTCTATTCCCAACCTGATAGTATTTGGTCATTATACGAAATGGATTTTGAAAAAATAAATTTAATCCACAGTATACATTATTCTCTTTTTGATGCGGAGGGAAACCCCTTGTTTATCTATCATACTCCGTTAGAGGTTATTGCCAATGACTATATTTTAGACGATAATCTAAGAGCTAAAATTTATTCTAGTAAAGACGCCACCTATAAGGAGGAATACAAATCGGATATTGATAAATTTCACGCCTCATACCGTTTGTTAAAAGACCCTCAAGGAACCCCATACGGTATTTTATTTTTCCCCTATTTCGAAGACGTATCTTTTTCTGAAAATGAATTAAACACCTTTTTAAGAAACCTATACCAGATCTATATTTTATTGTTTATAGGGGTAATTTTCATCGCCTATTTTTTATCAAAATACGTCACCCGATCATTAGAAGCCATACGTTCGCGAATGGCTACTACAGGGTTGGAAAAGCGAAATGAAAAAATCTATTTAAAAAATGCAACTCGTGAAATTGACAGTCTAGTCAATTCCTACAATAAAATGATAGATGATTTAGCTGAGAGTGCTGAAAAATTAGCACGTACAGAACGAGAACATGCTTGGCAAGAAATGGCCCGTCAGGTGGCACATGAAATTAAAAACCCATTGACTCCCATGCGGCTTACTGTGCAAAGTTTTCAGCAAATGTATGACCCTAACGATCCAGACAACAAGCAAAAGCTCAATGAATTTAGCAAGTTATTAATCCAACAAATAGATACCATGACAGAAGTGGCTGAAGCGTTTTCAAATTTTGCCACCTTACCCAAATCAAAAATGAAAACCTCAGATCTGGTTGAAGTCACTCAATTGGCGGTAAGTATATTTAATCAAGAACAGATTATATTTTCTTCTAATCAAGCCCATATTTTTCATGAACTGGACCGCACACAATGGATACGTGTTATTACCAATTTAGTACAAAACGGCTTACAGTCAGTTCCCAAAAAAAGAATCCCACAAATTGGCATTCATATTTCTCAAGAAACTGAAACCACAACCATTTCAATTACAGACAATGGAAGCGGGATACCTTTAGATTTAAAAGACAAAATATTTGAACCTAAATTTACCACAAAATCATCGGGAATGGGATTAGGCTTGGGGATTGTAAAAAACATTATCGACTCACATGGGGGGTTAATTTCCTATGTTTCCACCCCTGAAAAAGGAACTACTTTTACCATCACTCTTCCTAGAAATTAAATCCTTTTTAGTCTCCTGTCCGAATGGTGTTTTCCAAGGCAATAATGATTTGTTCTTTTTGGGTTAGGTCAATTGCTAATGGCGGATATACTTTAAATTTTAAATGCACTCCTAAGGGAAAGGGAAAATAGTTGTGCTGGGCCAATTTCCACGAATTCCGAACTCGTATAGGAACAAGAAGTGCTGTGGGCATAGATTCCATAAGATTTGAAAGCCCTCCCCTTTGAAATTTTTTCACGTTTTCATCACGGCTTCGTGTACCTTCTGGAAATAGGACTGCAGCATGGTTTTTACGGGCTATTCTTTTTCCAAAGGCTGAAATTTTTTCTAATGCTTTTGTTCGGTTCTTACGGTCTATCAAAACCGATCCGCCATGACGCAAATTAAAGGAAACACTTGGAATGCCTCTGCCCAATTCTTGCTTACTTATAAATTTTGCATGGTACTTTCTCAGATACCAAATCAAGGGGGGGATATCATAGGTGCTTTGGTGATTGACTACAAAAATCAAAGGCCGATGAAGGGGCAGGGATTGGTTGTTTTCAAATGTGATGCGTGTTCCTAAAAGATTCAAACAACGCAGAATTAAAAAGTTCATGAAATCCACCACATTCTTATGGGCATTATATCCCAAACCCTTCAGGGCAATCCATTGCAGGACATGAAAAATAAGCAATAGACTTCCAAAGCAAAAATAGTAGAGTACGCTTAAGAGATACTGTGTTACCTTATACATGACAATAGACAGTAATGCAAGGACCTGGGGCTAGGGCCTAACAATGATCGTCGTAAGCTGCCTTTAGATTTTCAGCAATCAATTCAGCGGGTCGACCCTCAATATGGTGACGCTCAACCATATGAACCAGTTCACCATCTTTAAATAAAGCAATACTGGGTGAAGAAGGTGGAAAAGGAATCATTCTATTTCGAGCGGCTAGGGTAGATTCGGTATCAACACCTGCAAAAACGGTAACCAGATGATCGGGAGTTTTAGGATTTTCAAGCGAAAAATAAACTCCAGGGCGAGCATTTGCAGCCGCGCATCCGCAAACGGAATTGACAACTACCAGTGTGGTTCCCTTTTTTTCTAGAGCAGTGCTTACATCGTCGGTTGTTAATAATTCTTGGAATCCGATGCGTGTTAATTCCTCACGCATGGGTTTTACTAATTCTGCTGGATACATTTTATTTTTTTTTCAAAGATAAAAAAGTAATACCATCCTCAAGGGTTTTGTAGGGCCGATTTTATTTGTCAAATTTGCAGTTCATTGTTGGTATCATAGATTATGATAAAATGGATTGCAGCCCTACTGGGTTATTCTTTTTTTCGATTTCCAGGGGCCTTATTGGGATTTTTTTTAGGGAGTCTGTTGGATCAGTTTAATAGGGGTTCTACCTCGTATTTTAAGACCTCATCTTCTACCCTTTCCTTAGAAAAATTTCAACTTAATCTATTGGCATTGGCGGCTACAATTATAAAGGCAGACGGTCAGATTAAACCCCAGGAATTGCAATTTGTACGGAATTTTTTCATCACAAATTACGGCACTCAGCGCGCCTCAAGTATTTTTGAAACTTTTAATGAGCAAATCAAAAAAAAGCTGCAAAATACAACTGATTTAGCTCAATTTTTTATGCGCAATAGTCGGTATGAAACTCGACTTCAAATCATTCATTTTCTTTTTGGAGTTGCCAATGCAGACGGTAAAGTTTCTCAGTTGGAATTGGATAAATTAGTTCAAATTGCAGCGGCATTAGGAATTGCCTCAGCAGATTTTCAAAGTATTCAAGCCATGTTTGTAAAAGCCACAGACAATGCCTACAAAATACTAGACATTACCCCTAATGCCACCAATGAGGAAGTTAAAAAAGCGTATCGGGTTATGGCTAAAAAATACCATCCTGACAAAATTCAATCTCAAGATCCCGCAATGATCAAAGGAGCTAAAGAAAAGTTTCAAGAAGTGCAAAAGGCGTATGAAACTATTCAAAACGAACGCAATATGTAATGGATACAATACAATTTTATACCGATTTAGGATTTTGGCATGTAATGGATTGTCAGGGCTTAGATCACCTTTATTTTATCGTAACGCTTGCACTGCCATTTGCCTTTAAGGCGTTAAAACAATTAATCGGTTGGGTGACCTTGTTTACCTTGGGCCACACGCTTTCACTAATTGGAAATTTTTATGCAGAAATACCCATTTCAGGGTATGTAATTGAATTGTTAATTCCCATCACCATTGCCCTGAGTGCGATTCACTTACTGCTTCCTAATGAAAAGAAAAAAGGGATAAACAACCGCTTATTTTTTGGAACGCTAAACTTACTTTTTGGAATTATTCACGGGTTAGGATTTGGACGTTATTTTCAATTGTTGCTTCCAGAAGATGCGGTTTCAACTTCATTATTTTCATTTGCTTTGGGGGTGGAATTGGCCCAAATTGCAATTGTATTAGGGGTATTGGTGTTGAATAGAATTGTGCTAGACTACCTAAAATGGAAAGAGTTTAAATGGAGCCTTTTTGTTGGGGCAATGATTTTATCGCAAGCCCTGGGGATGATTGTTGAACGAGTTTGATAAAGTATAAGGATAGCTGCATTGAATTTGATATCTTCGTAAAAATGGCAAACCAAAAACAATTAAAGTACGATCAAGCCTATTTGAAAATGGCAGCCACTTGGGGTCAGCTTTCCTATTGTGAACGAAAAAAAGTGGGGGCTTTAATTGTGAAAGACCGCATGATTATTTCCGACGGATATAATGGCACACCCTCAGGTTTTGAAAACGTATGTGAAGATGAAAATTACTACACCAAATGGTATGTTTTGCATGCAGAAGCCAATGCCATTTTAAAAGTAGCCGCCTCCACCCAATCCTGTAAAGGAGCTACATTGTATATTACATTATCTCCTTGTAAAGAATGCAGCAAGCTCATCCATCAATCGGGAATTATAAGGGTTGTTTACTCAAAAGAATATAAAGACACAACCGGTTTGGACTTTTTAAGAAAAGCAGGAGTATCTTTAGACCATGTAAAACTTGAGATTGAATAAATGATTACAAGGAATAACTTTTTTTTAACCCTCATTGTAGGCTTGTCTATAGCAATTGGATACCTATTTGGAAAAAAGGATTCTTTTGCCCCAGCTGCTTCTGAAATTGCACACCCCAGTATTCAAAAATTGAACCGGTTGATGACCTATTTAGCTGAAGATTATGTGGATGCGATTAACACAGACAGTTTAGTGCGTGTGGTTATTGAAGATGTAGTAAGTGCATTAGATCCGCATTCGGTATATATCCCAGCGGTTGAGCGACAAGCCCTTTCAGAAAGTATGCAAGGTAATTTTGAAGGTATTGGAGTACAATTTTATATGGTTAAAGACAGCATTGCCGTAGTTCGGGTTTTAGAAGGAGGACCCAGTGAAAAGGCGGGATTGCAATATGGAGACCGTATTTTAATGGCCAATAGTGACTCCCTCTTTTTAAAACAGCTTTCTACGGATGAAATTATCAATAAATTGAAAGGACCCTCGGGAACAGCTGTTGAACTTAAAGTATATCGAAAAAGAACGGATTCTCTCTATACTTTTACACTGGAGCGCGGGGCAGTTCCCTTACCCAGTGTTCCCTCGGCTTACATGATAAATGATGAAACGGGTTACATTCAAATCAATCGCTTTTCTCAAACCACCTACCTCGAATTTCAAAAGGCCTTGTCAGGATTGGTTGATCAACAAATGCAACAGCTGATTTTAGATCTTCGTGGGAATCCAGGAGGGTATCTTTTGCCAGCAAAACAAATTGCTGATGATTTTCTTTCCGCAGGAAAACCCATTGTAATTGTAGAGGCTAATAACGGCGTTCGCGAACGAACTGTAGCTTCTTCTAGCGGTCTTTTTGAACAAGGAAGTTTGTATGTGTTAGTAGATGAAAATTCAGCATCAGCTAGCGAGGTTATTGCGGGAGCTATTCAAGATAACGATCGAGGGTGGATTGTAGGCAGAAGAACCTTTGGGAAAGGATTGGTTCAGCAACAAATGCCCTTAGGCGAGGGAGATCAAATTCGATTGACAACTTCAAGGTATTATACCCCAACAGGACGCTCCATTCAGCGGCCTTATGATTCTACGAGCAGAAAAGAGTACTATGCCGAAGTGCAAAAGCGGTCCAACGATGAAGAAAGGGACAGCGAAGAGAGGGAACCGGTAAACGATAGCCTTTCATTTAAAACGCCCTCAGGAAGAGTTGTCTATGGGGGTGGAGGTATTCGCCCCGATTTATATTTAGCCAATTCTGAAACCCCTGAAGAAGCGTGGTATGCCTTTTTGTTACGATCCAATTGGATGAACCAATTTGTATTTTTTGAACTAGACAATCACTTTAAAAAATATCAATTTGATAATGCAGCAATATTATTAAATGAACCCTTACCCTATGCAGAAGCATTTTTATCATCCTTTAAAGACTATTGCAAAGCAAACAATATATCAATGGACATTGATAATGAAGATGTGGTGTTAAACTCTATAAAAGCATTTATTGCCCTTCAGGTTTTTGATGAAAACCTATATACTCGAATTATCAATCAAAACGACACCTTTATACAACAAGCTCTAGAGGCAATAGCAGCGGAATAAATAGAATTTTTACTTTTTTATTTGCTTGGCTATCTTTCTCGCTAAGCTTAAAATTAGCAGTAAAACAAAAGCACTGGCAGAGGCCAATACTCCAATAACGGCAATGCTACTGTCACCTATTAAGGGTTGGTTCCAGTCAATTTGGCTGAGGTTAAACACCACCATAAAACCTGACACGACCATTAAAAAAACCATTACGTACTTCATAGAATTCAAAGATAAGGCATTATAAGAGTTGACCAATATTTGAGGTAAAGAGTTTAACAGCAATAGCCATTAAAACTATACCAAATACTTTACGGACAATATTAATCCCTGACTTCCCTAAAATGCGTTGAATCATCGTTGACGTTTTTAAAATGATAAACACAAAAATGATGTTGACAACAATGGCAATAATGATGTTTGACACATGATATTCTGCACGTAAAGATAAAAGTGAAGTCATTGTTCCTGCTCCCGCAATCATCGGAAAAGCCAAAGGAACGATGGAAGCTGTTTCTGGAGCTTCGTCACGGTACAGCGTAATGCCCAAAATCATTTCTAAGGACAAAAACAGTATTACCAATGAACCGGCTACAGCAAAAGAATTGATATCGATACCAATTAAGTTCAATATTTCCTCTCCCAAAAATAAAAATCCTATCATGATTAAAGCCGCTATTATAGATGCCTTTCCGGATTGAATGTGTCCCACTTTTTCTCGTAGCGTTATAATTAGGGGAATGCTTCCTACGATGTCAATTACAGCAAAAAGGACGAGGCTGGCAGACAGTATTTCTTTAAATTCGAACATCTTAAAATTTTTGTGCAAAGTTAGTTGCATTCATTGAATCGTTCCCTTTTTAATTCCTTATTTTTAACAAAAATTGCAAATGCTTTCTATTGAAAATACCTTGATTTCTGATGATTTGGTTGAAGAGAACTTTGTGTGCAATCTCGCTAAATGTAAAGGGAAATGTTGTGTAGAAGGAGAAGCTGGTGCGCCCTTAGAACAAGATGAGGTTGACTATTTAAAAAAACATATAGATAAAATAACCCCTTTTTTAACCCCTGCTGGCGTTAAGGCAATCAAAAAACAAGGGGTTTTTGTAAAAGGGAATGATGGCGACTTAGAAACTCCTTTGGTTGAGGGTCAAGAATGTGCCTATACATTGTTTACCGATACCGGAGTTGCTTCCTGTGGAATTGAAAAAGCCCATCAGCAAGGCGTTATTGATTTTCAAAAACCTATTTCGTGTCATTTGTACCCCGTACGGATTAAAAACTACAATGAATTAACTGCGGTGAATTATCACAGTTGGGACATTTGTTCTGATGCCTGTGACTTTGGACAGTCATTAAAAATACCGGTATATCAGTTTGTGAAAGCGGCTCTAATTCGAAAATTTGGTCAACCTTGGTACCAAGCTTTAGAAGCGTACGCAAAAAACAAAAATTAGACGTCTTCAGTGTTTCTAGGGTCTCCCATTGTTTTTTGGCCATAAACAGCTGAATCACAGCAGCTTAAAAAAACGGGATTTTTTGAGATATTGACATAAAACACAAATATTGTTAAAAACTAAGGGTCATTGTGGAAAAGTTGGGCTTTCAATTTTGAAGACAATTTAAAATCTTTGTGAAGACAATAATCAAACTTTTTTAACCTTTAAAAACCAAACGCAAAAGATGGCAGCTGTAGAACCTATTCTCCAAGAAAATGAAAACCGATTCGTATTATTTCCCATTCAACATCACGACATTTGGGAATGGTATAAAAAAATGGAAGCAAGTTTTTGGACAGCTGAAGAAATTGACTTGCATCAAGATTTGAGCGATTGGAATACCAAACTCACTAATGACGAAAAGTATTTTATAAAACACATACTTGCCTTTTTTGCAGCTTCAGATGGAATTGTAAACGAAAATTTAGCAGAAAACTTTGTCAATGAAGTGCAGTACACCGAAGCAAAATTCTTCTACGGGTTTCAAATAATGATGGAAAACATTCACAGTGAAACCTATTCGCTTCTGATTGATACCTACGTCAAAAACGATGAAGAAAAAAACAAACTCTTCAAAGCTATTGAGGTTTTTCCAGCCATTAAAAAGAAAGCCGATTGGGCTTTGCGTTGGATTGATTCTGATTCTTTTGCAGAGCGTTTAATTGCGTTTGCTGCCGTTGAGGGGATTTTCTTCTCAGGTGCTTTTTGTTCAATTTTTTGGTTAAAGAAACGCGGACTAATGCCAGGACTTACTTTTTCAAATGAGTTAATTTCTCGTGACGAAGGAGTTCATTGTGATTTTGCAGTTCACCTACACAACAACCATTTGGTAAATAAAGTGCCTAAAGACCGTATCCGTGAAATTTTAGTTGATGCACTTACCATTGAGCGTGAATTTGTTACAGAGTCTTTACCTGTGAGTTTAATTGGTATGAATTCAAAATTAATGACTCAATATTTAGAGTTTGTAACCGATCGATTATTGGTTGAATTAGGCTGCGAAAAAGAATACAACGTTACCAATCCGTTCGACTTTATGGACATGATTTCTCTACAGGGAAAAACAAATTTCTTTGAAAAACGTGTAGGAGAATATCAAAAAGCCGGGGTGTTAAACAACGAAAAAGAAAATACAAAAATCAGTTTTGACGCTGATTTTTAAACCATAATCCATTTAAAATAACTAGTAATAATCAGATAAAGCTTGGCATATGTTCGTAATTAAAAGAGATGGGAGAAAAGAGCCCATCATGTTTGATAAAATCACTGCACGAATTCGAAAACTAAACTATGGGTTAAACCCGTTGGTTGATCCTGTTCGTGTTGCCATGCGTGTTATTGAGGGGTTGTATGATGGAGTAACTACTTCAGAATTAGACAATCTTGCCGCTGAAATTGCAGCAACAATGACCACTACTCATCCGGACTATGCTAAACTTGCGGCGCGAATATCCGTGTCCAATCTTCATAAAAACACCAAAAAGTCCTTTTCAGAAACGATGACGGATTTGTATGAATATGTAAATCCAAGAACGGGCAAAAAAGCACCTTTGTTATCTGATGAGGTGCATGAAGTAATTCAAAAGAATGCAGAAAAACTAGATTCAAGCATTATTTACAACCGCGACTTTGGCTATGACTTTTTTGGGTTCAAAACTTTAGAGCGTTCCTATTTGCTAAAGCTCAATGGCCATATTGTGGAGCGTCCGCAACACATGTTGATGCGCGTGTCTATTGGGATCCACCTTAACGACATTAAATCAGCGTTGGACACCTATGAGTTAATGTCGAAACGGTACTTTACTCACGCAACCCCCACCTTATTTAATTCGGGGACACCCAAACCGCAAATGTCATCCTGTTTTTTACTTACCATGCGCGAAGACAGTATTGACGGAATTTATGACACACTAAAACAAACAGCAAAAATTTCTCAATCGGCAGGGGGTATTGGTTTATCCATCCATAATGTTCGAGCTACAGGGTCTTATATAGCGGGAACCAACGGAACCTCAAACGGTATAGTGCCCATGTTGCGTGTGTTTAATGATACTGCCCGTTACGTAGACCAAGGGGGAGGAAAACGCAAAGGTTCTTTTGCGGTATATGTTGAACCATGGCATGCCGATATTTTTGATTTTCTTGAACTCAAGAAAAATCACGGTAAAGAAGAAATGCGGGCCAGGGATCTTTTTTATGCAATGTGGGCCCCAGACCTCTTTATGAAGCGCGTAGAGCAAGACAGCAAATGGACCTTAATGTGTCCAAATGAATGTCCAGATTTATACAATGTACACGGAGATGAATTTGATGCACTTTATACAAAATATGAAGCTGAAGGACGTGGACGAAAAACCATCAAAGCGCGTGAACTTTGGGAAAAAATATTAGAATCTCAAATAGAAACAGGTACACCCTACATGCTCTATAAAGATGCCGCAAACCGAAAATCAAATCAAAAGAATTTAGGAACCATCCGGTCTTCTAACTTGTGTACCGAAATAATGGAATACACCTCTAAAGACGAGGTAGCCGTATGTAATTTAGCCTCTATTGCACTTCCCATGTTTGTTAAAGATGGAGAATTTGACCACAAGGCACTTTACGATGTTACCGTGCGGGTAACCAAAAACTTAAATCGTGTTATAGACCGAAATTACTATCCCATTATTGAGGCAGAAAATTCAAATTTCCGTCACCGCCCCGTTGGTTTAGGAGTACAAGGGTTAGCAGATGCCTTTATTATGTTACGTCTGCCTTTTACTTCTGAGCAAGCAAAGCAACTCAACCAAGAAATTTTTGAAACCATCTATTTTGCTGCTGTAAGTGCTTCAGTAGAAGAAGCAAAAGCAGATGGACCCTATGAATCTTATAAAGGTTCACCCATTTCACAAGGCGAATTCCAGCACAATTTATGGGGAATTAAAGATGAAGAACTTAGCGGTAGATGGGATTGGGGCGCCTTGCGTAAGAAAGTTAAAAAACACGGCGTAAGAAATTCGCTGTTAGTTGCACCCATGCCCACAGCCAGTACTTCACAAATTTTAGGAAATAACGAATGTTTTGAGCCCTATACGTCTAATATTTATACCCGTAGAGTACTTTCTGGAGAATTTATTGTGGTCAATAAGCACCTATTGGAAGATCTTGTGGAACGTGGGCTTTGGAATGAAGACATGAAACAAGAACTCATGCGCAACAACGGTTCAGTTCAAAATATAGATGCAATTCCTGATGATTTAAAAGAGTTGTACCGAACCGTTTGGGAAATGAGTATGAAAGACATCATCGACATGTCACGTCATCGCGGTTATTTTATTGACCAATCACAATCCTTAAACCTCTTTATGGAAGGTGCCACCATGGCGAAATTAACCTCGATGCATTTTTACGCATGGAAATCAGGACTTAAAACAGGGATGTATTACTTAAGAACGAAATCTGCGGTAGATGCCATCAAGTTTACCTTAGACAACAAAGCCAAGGAAAATCCTGAAACGGAAACAGTTGAAGCTACGGTAACTCCTGCAAAGCAAGAAGGGGCAGTGCCCGTAGAACCTCTTTCTCCTCAAGAGTTAAAAGAAATGATTGCTCAGGCGAAGCAGAGTGAAGATGACGACTGTTTAATGTGCGGATCTTAAGGGGAAGCTAAGGAGGTGAATTAGATTTTATAAACAATAGCATTACACCTGTTAACAGCTTTATAATATCTTAACAATTTGGTAACATAAATTTAATGAGTAAATAAGTCTTTTGCTAAAAACTAATAATGCATTACAAACGACTTCTACTTTTACTCTTTTTTAATTTTATTTTACAGGGCTTTTCACAAGAAATAAGTGATACAAAATTTGGCAAGGGAATGATAAATTTTGTGGCTAAAGACAGCTCTTTTTCCGTAAAATTTGCCCCAAGGATGCAATCCCGATTTGAAAGTCAATGGGACTATAACGGTACAGGCTATGACGCTAAGGAATTAAACTTTTTAATTCGAAGAGCACGACTTAAATTTGATGGGTATGCTTTTTCGCCTAAACTTGTTTACAAGTTGGAATTAGGCCTTTCGAATCGTGATATATCCGGAGCTAATGAATTTAATAGAAACACCCCTCGATATATTTTAGATGCTCTTCTTAGATGGAATTTTTACGAAAATTTTGAGTTATGGGCAGGACAAACAAAACTACCGGGCAATATTGAACGCGTCGTTTCGTCCGGGGATCTTCAACTAATTGATCGGTCACAATTAAACAGTAAATTTAATATCGATCGCGATATGGGGGTACAATTGCATCATAAAACAAAATGGGGCTCTACAGTGGTCACGCGTGAAAAATTTGCAATTTCTCAAGGCGAAGGGCGAAATGTAACCGAAGGGAATGAAGGCGGTCTTCAATACACTTCTCGTTTTGAACTTTTGCCCTTCGGCGAATTTTCTTCTAAAGGAGACTATTCTCAAGGGGATTTAGCCAGAGAAAAGTCGCTAAAAACGATGGTAAGCGTAACCTATGATTACAACCAAAAAGCGGTAAAGACAAGAAGCAATATGGGTTCTTATATGTATTTAGCTGACGGGTCGCTTTTTGAAACCGATATAACGACATGGTTTGTGGATACGATGATAAAATACAATGGTTTCTCGATTATGGGCGAATATGCAAAGCGAACAGCTGATCAAATATTTGCTGTTGAAAAAGACGGAAAAACACGTACCGGTGATTTGGTAAATGTAGGATCTGCCATTAACCTTCAATCCAGTTATTTGTTTGAAAATAATATTGAAATGACGGTTAGGTATACTACATTAGATTACGAGACAATTACAAAAATTGCAGACGTAAATCAATGGACTTTTGGTTGGTCAAAGTATGTAGTTGGGCATAAATTAAAAGTACAAGCCGATTTGAGTTTTACTCAAAAAAATGATCAAAAAGACGCTGTTCAATTTCGAACAGGTTTTGATTTTCATTTTTAAAAATTTAATGATTTATAAACATAGGATGAAATGGAATTCATCATTTTTGATTACTAAAAAAGAACAATATGGATAATGTTTATTTATTAATGCTTATTGCCCTTGCCGTATTAGCTGTAGCAGATATAGTTGTTGGGGTAAGTAATGATGCGATAAATTTTTTGAATTCAGCAATTGGTTCAAAAGCAATTTCTTTTCGCACCATAATGATTGTAGCAAGTCTAGGGATTTTTATTGGAGCCGTTTTTTCAAGTGGGATGATGGAAGTAGCCCGAAAAGGCATATTTAACCCGGCAGCCTTTTACTTTGACGAAATCATGATCATATTTATGGCCGTTATCATCACTGATATTCTCCTGCTTGATTTCTTTAATACGTTGGGATTACCTACCTCTACAACCGTTTCCATTGTATTTAATTTATTGGGGGCTTCTATAGTCATGTCACTCATAAAAATTGGAGCCTCAGAAACCGAGACATTATCCAATTTGAGTAACTACATTAATTCTGAACAAGCCATAACCATTATAACCGGAATTCTTCTTTCAGTGGTCATTTCCTTTTCTGTAGGGGCTTTTGTTCAATGGATTTCCCGAATCATATTTACATTTCAATACGAACAAAAAATCAAAAATTTTGGTGCCCTTTTTGGAGGAGTGGCACTAACATCCATTACCCATTTTATATTTATAAAAGGATTAAAAGGCACACCTTATTCAAACGAACTTTCGGGCTTATTAAAAACGAATGAGGTTTTAATTGTAGCCGTAGCTTTTGTTGTATTCACCTTATTCTCCTATTTATTTCAAAAAATAACAAAAAAGAGCGTTTTATTGGTTGTCATCGGTGTTGGAACCTTTGGCTTAGCTTTAGCTTTTTCTGGAAATGATTTGGTGAATTTTATTGGAGTTTCCATGGCCGCCTACCATTCTTATGAAGCCTGGATTGTTTCAGGTGTTGATGCTACTGCTTTTTCAATGGAAGTATTGGATAAAAAAGTACCAGCAGAGCCTATTCTTCTGTTTTTGGCAGGAGGAGTTATGGTACTAACCCTTTGGTTTTCAAAAAAGGCTAAGACAGTATCTGAAACTGAAATAAGTTTATCAAGACAATTGGATACTCATGAAAAATTTAATCCCAATTTCTTGTCTCGTGCCATTGTGGGTATGTCCTTCGGTTTGTCTTCTGCGTTCAATAAACTCTTACCCACGGGAGCAAAAAATACAATTGAAAAAAGTTTTGAAAAAAAGAATGCGGTTGTTTTATCAAAAGACCAAAGTATAGAAGCCCCTGCATTTGACGTTATTCGTGCATCCGTAAATTTAATGGTTTCAGGAGTTTTAATTTCAATAGCTACCTCAATGAAGTTACCCCTATCAACCACCTACGTAACCTTTATGGTAGCCATGGGAACTTCACTAGCAGATCGTGCTTGGGGCAGAGAAAGTGCTGTATATCGTGTTGCTGGGGTTATCAATGTTATTGGTGGATGGTTTATGACCGCATTGGCCGCCTTGCTTGCCTCAGGTGTAGTTGTTTTTCTTATCCGATGGAACAAGGAGGTAATGATCCCCGTTTTGTTATTAATGACGGTCTTGCTTTTAATCAAAAACTTTTTAAAGCATAAACAACTTCAAATGAAAACCTTAGACCCTAAAAAGTTAAAAAAGTCTAAGAGTAGTACGGTACAAGGAATCATTGCTGAAAGTGCAGACAACATTGTAAATGTTGTAGAACGAACAAATAAAATAGCAAATGCCATAGTAAAAGGGCTTTCCTCGTATGATTCTGATTTGCTTAAAAAGAGTAAAAAAGGAGTTATTAAACTTGATTCTGAAATTGAAGAATTACGAGATAATATCTTTTATTTCATTAAAAATTTAGATGAAAAAAGTGTGCGAGGAAGTAATTTTTACATTACGATATTGGCTTACCTTACCGATATAGCCCAATCCTTAGATTTCATTTCTAAGAAAAGTTTTAAGCACGTGAATAATCAACATCTCAAATTAAAATTTAATCAGATAAAAGATATTCAGCAAATTTTCAATGAAATTGAAAATATAAATAATGACATTATAGAAGTCTTCAACAGCAGAAAGTTTGATCGAATTTCATTGGTGCTGTCTCAAAAAGAGGCCATAAAAGAGGCTATAAATGCTAAAATTGATTTACAGGTGGAGCGCACACGAACAGAAGAATCTAGTCCGAAAAACACCACCCTTTATTTCAATATATTATTAGAAGCTAAAGATCTTACAAATAGCATATTTAATTTGATGGAAGAGTACCATCAGAGTTATAAAAAGTAGAACATCCATTTTTAAATTAACAATTTAAAACCCTGTGTATTGTCAAATACTATCAGGGTTTTTTTTATAGTTTTATTTATTACACCACAAAAATATAGGGTCATGTTGAGGTACATTTTAGCCCTGTGTTAACATATATTAATTCTATCTTAAGGATTAAGACTTTAGTGCATTTTTTAGTAAAGTTTAGGTAACATACCGATCAGTAACCGTAGATTTGTAATATGAAATGGGAGTCCTTATTATCCTTAAAGCGCTTTGGTGACAAAGGAAAACGATTGCGTTCAGAACAAGACGACCTGCGGTTAGGATTCGAAGTAGACTATGATCGGATTGTTTTTTCTAATGCATTTCGAAGTTTACAAGACAAAACACAAGTCATTCCCTTTTCAAAAACCGATTTTGTTCACACTCGACTTACCCATAGTATAGAAGTGTCTGTTGTTGGGCGAAGTTTGGGTCGCTTAGCCGGGAAATCACTTTTAGAAAAATACCCTCATTTACAGGCTAGTTTAGGGTATCAAGCTACTGATTTTGGAGCTATTACGGCAGCTGCCGCTTTGGCTCACGATATTGGAAATCCACCCTTTGGGCATAGTGGTGAAAAAGCTATTGGTCATTTTTTTTCTGAAGGCAAAGGGTCAGTATATGCTGCGGAATTAGCTCCCTTAGAATACCAAGACTTATGTCTTTTTGAGGGAAATGCCAACGGATTTAAAATTTTGACAGAGTCTATGCCCGGAACACAAGGGGGATTACGGCTTAGTTACGCCACCTTGGGAGCCTTTATAAAATATCCAAAAGCAAGCTTACCTTACAAACCTTCTTCCCATATAGCGGATAAAAAATTCGGCTTTTTTCAGTCGCAAGCTTCATTTTTTGATCAGCTGTCAGAGGAGCTCTCTACTAAGCAGAAAGGCAAAGTAATGCGTCATCCGTTAACCTATTTGGTGGAAGCTGCAGATGATATTTGTTATACCATAATTGATTTTGAAGACGGAATAAATTTAGGCTGGATTCCCGAAGACTATGCGTTAGAGTATTTAATAAAGCTAGTGAAAGACCAAATTGATGGTAAAAAATATGCCCAATTGGCATTTACTTCACAACGTTTAAGTTACCTGAGGGCATTGGCAATAAACAGTTTAATTCATGAGGCCGTTACCCGTTTTAGTAAATTTGAACCGGAAATTTTAGCCGGAACTTTTGAACAATCGCTCTTGGATAAAAGTCAATTTCAAGCCCAAATGAATGATATCATTCAATTGAGTATTAAAAAGGTGTACCAGTCGAAAGAAGTTATTCAAAAAGAAGTAGTAGGACATCGAGCCCTTTCCATCTTATTAGAACATTATACGCGTGCAGCTGTAAATGCTTTTAAGGGAAACACCCATGTACAAGACCGCTTGTTGTTGTCTTTACTTCCAGAGGGAGTGCCTATGGCGGGAACTACCCTGTATGAAACGCTACTTAATGCCAGCTGTTTTGTTGCAAGCCTTTCTGACGGAAAAGCCCTACAATTAGCCCGTGATATTGGAGGCTAATACCCTTGGGATTAGCCCGTCAAACTTATTACCTTTGCCAAAAATTTAATATGCGTTGGATTGTTCCCATACTTATTTTGATAGTACTGCAATGGTATAGTTTACAAGCGGTGAAAACACTGACATCCCAAAAGTGGATTTGGGTGTGTTATTTTGCTGCTGTAGTGCTTATCATTGGCAATTTAGTAGTTCATACTCTAGTGCTTGAACGCAGTGTGGTTATGGAACCTAGACTTATGTATGCCATCGGTTTTTTTATAAGTCTCTTCGTATTCCAAATGATTATTACTTTGATTTTATTGAGCGAAGATGTTTTTCGAATTCCTCAAACAATCTATGCCTATTTTTCAAAATTTCCTGGACAAACTGAATTTGCTCCTGCGCGAAGAGCATTTGTTTCAAAGCTTGCTATTGGAATTGCCTCTATTCCTTTAGTCTCTCTTTTGTATGGAATGTATCACGGTAAGTACAATTATAAAGTTTTGAAATATACCTTAACCTTTGATGATTTACCCGAAGCCTTTGACGGATTTACGCTTACTCAGATATCAGACTTGCACAGCGGTAGTTTTGACAATGTAGAAAAAGTAAATTATGGCATCGATTTAGTGAACCAACAAAATTCAGATGTCATATTTTTCACCGGTGATTTGGTAAACAACAAAACCGCTGAAGTATTGCCTTGGATGGAACACTTTTCAAAACTCAGTGCCCCTTATGGTGTATATTCTGTTTTAGGAAATCACGATTATGGGGACTATACCCAATGGAATACCAATGATGAGAAAAGCAATAATTTTAGAACGCTTTGTGATGTCCAAAAAGAGATGGGTTGGGATTTGCTGCTTAATGAATCCCGATTTATTGAAAAGTCTGGAGAACGGATTGCCCTAGTTGGCGTTGAAAATTGGGGAATGGGAGGATTTAAGCGTGCAGGCGATTTAAACAAATCTTTAGCACAAGTCAGCGATTCAGATTTTAAGATTCTACTTTCTCATGATCCTTCCCACTGGGAGGCTGAGGTGTTGCCCCATCCCTACAAAATACATTTAACATTAAGCGGACATACCCATGGGATGCAATTTGGCATTGATATTCCCGGATGGTTTAAATGGAGTCCGGTACAGTGGCGATACAAACAGTGGGCAGGGCTTTATGAGCAAAATCAACAGCATATCAATGTAAACCGTGGATTTGGATTTTTAGCCTATCCGGGTCGAGTAGGGATGTGGCCTGAAATAAGTGTGATCACTTTAAAAAGGGCAAAGCCAACAGTTTAATCAAATTCTTTTACATTTGTTACAACATTTTTTCTGCTTATGTCAAAGTTTGGAGAATTATTAGACGAAAAAATTCCGATTTTATTGGCCTTTTTTAAAGCCGATCCTGAAGATACATTTCCTATGGATTCGGTATTAAAAGACGTTGCCGCCGCATTGGGCGATAAGGGAAAAGTCATAAAAATAGACATTGATAAAAATCAAAAGCTCTCTGAGGCTTTGCGGGTAAAAGTACTGCCTACCTTAATGATTTATAAATTCAGTGAAATGGTATGGCGCCAGAGTGGTGAACAAGATGCCAATACCCTTATCAGTTTACTTCAAGATCATTTAGATTAATCTTCTTCTTGGGTTAAAACTTCTGTAAACAGGGCTACATCCTGCTCATATTGGTTCTGCCATGTGGTAAATACAGAGGAACTATCATAATACGCCATACGTTGTAAGAAGTAACGATAATCCATTAACTCTCCTTTAATTCTATCAATCAATTGCAATTGGCCTTCCGCTGTAAATTGTTGAAACAACTGAATGCGCTCACTGTATTCTTTAGCAATTAGATTCCCTAGATTTTGCGCCCGCTCTGTGGCTCCAACCAAATAATAGCCTTCAACCACATCTTCTAATGCAGTGTAAAATTCATAATCACTATACAGGTATTTAAAAGGACTACTTGCGGTTACAAAGCGGTTTAATACCTCTTCAAGTTTCGCTTTTTTATCGTGCTTTAGGTTGGCCTCTACCAAGGCTCTGTAACGTTCAATTTCCGTAATAATTTCTTCACCAAGGTTGTATTGTAAATCAGAATCCAATGATTCAAAATAGGCCAATCGATTACTGTATTTATTCGCGATTTGTTCGGTTAAGTCTTGCGCTTTTTGATTTTCATCTATTCGATAATATCCATCTACAAAGGGAACAAGCAAACTGTAATACCCAAAATAATCAAAGGGCATTTTCTCTAAGGCCAGATCAATCACGGCTTTTGCTTTATCCTTTTTCCCTTCATTGATTAAGGTTTCTGCCAATCGGGCCATATTGCTTCGGAAAGAAATTCCATTCTTTCGGGTTTCCGGATCGTGATAAATATCAGTACGTTCAGAATTTCCCCAATCCCATTTCATCACGATGTCGTACATTAAATCAGCATCAATTCGACCCATTAAGTAAGGGTTATCCCTACCCAATTCCGTTTCTATAGGAACTAATTTATAAACCAATCCTTCCAGCTGAAGGTATTTTTTCATCCATAAATATTCAGCATCTGAATAGCTGCCTCCTGTAAAATAAATAGGACGCTCCCAATCGTTATTGGCTAAAATATCCAGCATCATCATTTGATTTTTTAACAGTGCTGTTTCAGGCAAATCAATATCAATATAGGGAACAATTTTATCCGCATCTTCGGGATTTACTATGCCACTTTTAAGAACATTTTCTTTGTTTACGGGGACTCGAATTTTGTTTGTAGGATAAAACGCACCTTCCAATTGACTTTCAGGCAAGTTCATTTCTCGTCCTGTTTTTTGAAGTAAATCTTTAATTTTAGTTCGAGGATGATCACTTGCAATCCAATTCATAAGATCTTTAATGTCCCATCGAATGGAATCCAGCACGGGTTGATAACGAATAACATCTCGAACCCCATAAGCATATAGATTGTGAGTCATTTGCGAGGGTATGGGTTCGCTCTCATAGGTTTTTCGTTTCATTTGATCGATATACCAATCGGTACCGAGAAGCGAAGAATTGATGGTCCTTACATCAGTGCGAAACCCTTCAATTTCCTGCGCATACCAAAGCGCAAAAGTATCGTTATCACCAATGGTAAATATCATTGCTCCTTTGTCTTTTTGTATTGATTGCAGGTACGATTTAGCCATAGATTGTGCAGTGTACCGACCAGAACGGTCATGGTCGTCCCAGTTTTGAAAGGCCATTAAAATGGGCACAAAGGCCATACAAATCCCCACAATAGCTATAGGTACTGCGGTGTTTTTTAGGTAGGATTTAGCCTTCTGAATAAGCGCTTGTGCACCTAAACCAATCCAAAGGGCAAACACATAAAACGATCCTACTAAAGCGTAATCACGTTCTCTAGGTTCAAACGGCCGTTCGTTTAAATATACTTTTAGTGCAATTCCGGTAAATAGGAAAAAGGATAGGAGGACCCAAAAACGTTTGGGATCCTGGCTGTATAAGAAAGATAAGCCGATCAGTCCTAAAATAAACGGAAGTAAGAAATAGGTGTTTCGGGCTTTGTTTTGCAAAACATCATCAGGTAATTGCGATTGGTTTCCTAATCGAATTTCATCTAAAAATGAAATTCCACTGATCCAATTTCCATCAAGAATTGTGTATTCCCCTTGATTGTCATTTTGTCTCCCTGCAAAATTCCACATAAAATAACGCCAGTACATATAGCCAATTTGGTATTCCAAAAAGAACTTTAAGTTTGACCAAAATGTAGGTTTTTCAATGTCTAAATAGGCTCCATAGGTTTTGAAAAAATCATGATATTGATCTCCGGTCATTCCCCCTTGATTCATATCGTCTTTAAAATCAGTAATAATTTCCTGCAATTGTGGACTAGAGCGATAGGATGGTTTAATTGAAAAATTGAGGGGCTCTGTAAAATTCATATAGTTAGCTGCGTGCTCACTACTCCACAATCGTGGAAGAATTCCGTTGTGATTGCTATTCGAATTAAAGCGCGCATCTTTCCAAAAGTTTACAATTTTGTAACGTCCAGTTTTGTAATCCCTTTCGTATTTGGGTTTGTCATCGATAAAAGGATTTTCAGGATCTTGCCCTGCATAGATATCAGAAAACATGGGGCCGTAAAACAACTTAGTTTCGGGATATTGTTCAAGATTGTAATAGGCAAGTAATAGGCGGGCGTCTGAGGGTGAATTTTCATTGATAACCGTATTGGCATTTGCCCGAATAGGAATCATGATCCAGGATGAAAACCCAACCAACACAAAGAGTACTGCAAGCAGCCCAGTGTTGAGATTTACCCAATTTCTTTTCCTGGTCCATCGAAGCGTGTAATAAAAAAACGCAACAAAAACCAATGCAGCAATGAGTGTACCACTATTAAAGGGAAGGCCAAATGAATTCACAAAATAAACCTCTGCATTTCCAAAAAAGGAAAGGGTTAGGGGAAGTAAAAGTTTAAAGATAAAAAGTAAAATGGCGGTAGAAATCACATTTGCATATACAAACCCCTTAAAAGTTACTTTTTTATAGTTTTTAAAATAGTAAACCATACCTAGGGCAGGAATAGTCAATAATCCCATGAAGTGTACTCCAAACGAGAGCCCTATCACAAAGGCAATCATTAACAGCCATCGATCTCCACGAGGAGTATTCATTTCTTGTTCCCACCGAAGGCCTAACCAAAAGAGAATTGACAATATGCATGTAGCCATGGCATAGACTTCAGTTTCTACGGCATTAAACCAGAAACTGTCAGAAAAGCAAAAAGCAAGCGCTCCAACAGCGGCACTTCCAAAAAAACCAATTCGATCAGAAAGTGTATCTAATGAGGAAAAAAAGGGAAGTTTTTTAAAAAGTAAGGTAAGGGTCCAAAACAAAAATAAAATGGTAAATGCACTGGAAAACACCGACATTGAGTTCACCATTAAGGCGACATCCTGCGGATCAGAGGCAAATGAGGCAAAAAAAGCACCCATCATTTGAAAAAGTGGAGCACCCGGTGGGTGACCTACTTGTAATTTGGCTGAAGTAGCGATGTATTCACCAGCATCCCAAAAGCTGGCGGTGGGTTCCACCGTACTTCCAAAAGTAAACAGGGCAATGGCAAATACAGCCCATCCCCCAGCGAGATTCCAAATACGATAGGTTTTGTCAGTCATTTTGTCCTCTTTTTCAGTCACGAATGTACGCATAATTAAAGGAAGAGAAAACCATTTAAATTGCTTTAACACGAAGCTTTAGACGATCTATTCTTCTTGGGATTTAGGACCTAAAAGAACGTTAGTTTGATCTACTTTAATTGGATGGAAAAGTTGTATGAATAAAAAAATCATGTAAATTTGCTCCGCTTTTTGGCCCATGGTGTAACTGGCAACACGTCTGATTTTGGTTCAGAAGAGTCTAGGTTCGAGCCCTAGTGGGCCAACGTAAATTGAAAGGGATAACGTACTGTTGTCCCTTTTTTTATTTACAAAGCGAGTAGGGTTATGAGTTGAATCCTGTATCGGAAAACCGTAAGCAACCCAATTCTAATTCTTTTTCATTTGTATTTAGTTTGATTCATTTTTCTTTTTAAATTCGTTTTACGGGGAGACCCAATTGATGTCATTTGAATGGAAAAGAATTTGTTTTTAGAAAAAGGCTTTGTGAAATGGACAAGATTAATTGATTCAGAAGAAACAAATTCGATTTCACAAGTTTATCAATTGCTCTTAAACGAAAAGGCGAAAACGCAACATTTGCGCAGTGATTTATCAGGTCTTGGTGAAAAAGGGAAAGAAAAAATAACCCAAATTATGCGCCCGAGTAGTATTCATTCGAACTTAATTGAATCAAAAACTTATCAAAATGCCCTAGAAAAGGCCAAATATTTATTAGGGGAGGACATGGCATTGGATTTTGATATGCTGATAAATAAAAGTCCAGATACCGCTACTGAAACCCCCCTCCATCAAGATGCCGCCTATTGGATATCGATGCCTGACAAACGCGCTGTAAGTTGTTGGATTGCGATAGATAAAGCAGAGGAAAAAAACGGATGTATGTGGTTTATTCCAAGAGAAGGGGAAACGGTTTTTCCTCATCAGCCTAATGTAGAAGGGGGCGCTTTGTATTGTGATTATTCAAAGGAAAAAGCGGAATGTGTACCCTTAGAACCCGGTGACTGTACCTTTCATGATGGGTATACGCTTCACTTTAGTAAGGGCAATTTTACAAAGGGGAACCGCAGAGCTTTAATTTTAAACTTTAGACCTCAAAAAATGATTGACCTTGAACGAAGTTTAGGGATAGATCATACCGGAGTTCGTAAGGCGAGAAATAAATAACAGTTATTCGATCTCAACAATCATTTCAATTTCAACCGGAATATTCCCGGGTAACGAACCCATTCCAACTGCTGCTCTAGCATGCTTCCCTTTTTCTTTAAAGACCTCAACCATTAAGTCTGAAAAGCCGTTGATTACTTTAGGGTGATCTGTAAATTCAGGACTCGCGTTTACCATTCCTAATACCTTTACTACCCGTTTTACTCGATCAAGACTTCCTAATTCTGCTTTAAGCACGGCCAATTGATTAATTGCTGTTAATCGAGCCGCTTCATAGCCTTGTTCAATAGTCAAATCAACACCCACTTTTCCTTGAATCATAGACCCATCTTCAAAAGTGGGTCCTTTTCCAGCTAAAAAAATCAAATTTCCAGTTTGAACTGCATTGACATAGTTTGCAATTGGATTTGAGGCTTCTGGCAAAACAATACCTAATTCTTGTAATCGCATTTCAACAGAATCTTCCGTTTTCGGGTTTGAAACTGTGGGAGAACATTGAATAAAGAAAAGAAGAATAAAAATAGAATTTAAAGGAATATACTTCATGGTTATTGTATTAGGTGTTTTGATTGCGTTTTAATATTTCTTGAATTCTATTGGCTACAATTCGTTCTTGTCCAGGTTCCATCATCCAAGTGGTAATGCCCACGCTCGTTTTGTTTCCAACCGTTTGTATTGAAGGGTGTCCTAAACGAAGCTCTTCTCTTAAATTATCAGGAGAAATTTTAATTTTTTTCTCATCCCACATTATTCTTAAACTCGGCACATGATTGGCGTGAGGAGGGACATGTATTTCGGAACGTACACCTTCAATTGCAGTAGCCTTATCACTTATATGTTGGATTTGATTCTCCCAAAGTACCCATTCTTTATCGTGGTCTTTCTGAAGGTAAACCTCTAATGCAACTAGCATACCTAAAATTTCCTCTTTATTGACCTTCATCCCTCTACCTATTGTTTCTCCTCTGGGGGGAGTATGCATACGTGCCGCTTCAATATATTTTCTTTTACCAAGTAATAAGCCTGCACTTTGTGGACCGCGTATACCTTTGCCGCCTGAAAAAGCGACTAAGTCAAACCCCATTTTTGTAAACTTAAAAAGATTACTCACGGGAGGAACATCTGCTGCACAGTCAATAAATGTGGGAATCCCATACTTTTTCCCTGTTTCAACAAAGGCTTCCCATTTTATTTCACCCTGATCAGTATTGGCATTTAAAAACCAAAGCATGGCTGTTTTTTTGCTGATTGCTTTTTCTAATTCAGCTTGAGTTTTGACTAAAACTACTTTTGCCCCAACATTGGTTAAGGCTTGCGAATACCCAATTTGATGAGCTTCTTGAATGATAACTTCATTGGCCCAACCTTGGGTATAGGGAAGTTTTTTTACTTTTTCGGGATCATTTCCGCAAAGAACACCTGCCATAGCAATAGACATGGCACCAAAACAACCCGAGGTTACCGTAGCATATTCACAATCTAAAAGCTCTGCGATGCGCTCACCCACTTTGTCTTGAAGATCATCAAGATTTACATACTGAGAAGCACCATATCCAATGGCTTCGGTAACTTCTTTAGGCATTAAAGACCCTGTCATTGACGTATAAGTACCCGCGGCATTGATAAAGGTTCGGACTCCTAATTCCTTAAAAAAATCTCTATTTGCCAGATTGGAGATTACTTTTTCTGTATTTATACCACTGGCATTGACATTCCAAATGCTACCTAAAAAAGGAACTGCGGTTAACGACTTTAGTAATTTTCTTCTATTAATCATTGTTTTGAATTTTTAATTTACTGCGGCAATACAATCCATTTCTACTAAAGAGTTGCCTGGTACACCCCCATAGGTTGCTACTGTGGTGCGCACCGGAGGATTAGACCCAAACCTTCCTCTAAAAACTTCATTCATGCCTTTATAATCGGCTAGATCAGCGAGATAAACATTTACTTTAAGCACTTGTTCCATGGAGGAACCATTGCGTTCTAATTCTTTTTGGAGCTCTTTTAATACGTGATCAGTATGGTCTTTTATATCACCTTCAAAATGCGCTCCTTTGCCTGCTATATAAAGTGTATTGCCATGCCTTACCGCTCCAGAAAATAAAGGAATGTCTTGATCGGTAACAATGTTGTTACTCACTTTTACATCCGAAGAGGGTGTTGCAGCTTTTGCACTTGTTATTCCAAATAAGCCAGCAATTGCAATTCCCATTTTTTTTATGGATGATCTTCTCGTTGTTTTCATAATTAATCGTTTTAATTTTTGATTTTATTTACCACGTTCTGTTTTTTAATAATTCTCTAATTTGCTCTTTGGGTACGGGGAGTTCATCAATATGATCTTTAAGCCACTGCTCAAAATCTTTCTCAATCTCTTCGCTCCATTTGTTATCTATTTGACCGGGGGTATATTTACCCTCTTTTAATCGAGAAATGCCAAACAAATCCCGTAATCTGACAATCTCAGAGGTTACCACTACTTTTTCTGCTAAAAAGGAAGGAATAAAAATAACTCCTTCTTTTTTTGCCAATACAACATCGCCTGGCAGAACAGTGGCAGCTCCCATTCGAATAGGATAATTAATACTTAACAACATCACTTCTGTTAAAAAAGAGGGATGCCATCCTTTTACAAAGGCATTGAATCCTTCAATTTCAGAAAGCCCTTCCATATCTCTACTCGAAGCGTTAAAGACTACTCCATTTTTTGATTTGGCGTAAATGGCGTTCCCTAAATTGTCTCCAATCAAGGTTCCATCAATAATTTTTCCAAACGCATCTGCTACATATATATCACCTTCTTCGAGTCTGTCGATGGGCCATGAATTTGTATTACCCAATTCTCCATTTTCCCTTCCTTGGGTAATAATTTGATTTGCTACATCAGGTCGATTAGGCATGTATTGAACCGTTACGGCCCTACCTACCAAAGTAACGTCATCGTGAAGGGGATGCCAACCGCCCTCAAATTGATTGTGAAACCCCTCATTTCTCAAAACCCCCCAGGCTTCTTCAATGGTTACTTTTTTCATGCGTTTCAAAATAGCGTCAGCCACTTTAGGTCTTCCATCTTGAAAACGTTCTCCTTTCCACTGATTCGTTAAGAATTCCATTTGCGTTACAGACAGATTCTGACCATACCCATTTCCGAAGCTAAAGAGGAAAATGCAAGCTAAGAGTGATAAAAAGTTGTTTTTAATCATGACGTTTTAATTTTTTTATTTCTCCACCACGTTGCCAATGAGGAACCGGAGATGTTCATCCATGGACCAAAGACCGCTGGGGCTAATCCTATTGTAGCAACTTTTCCCATTTCTAATGCTATACCCGAGGCAAGGCCACCGTTTTGCATACCCACCTCTAGGGCAATTGTTCTACAATCTTGTTCTTTCATTTTAATTAGTCGGCAACTCCAATAGCCCAGAAAATAACCGAGTAAGTTGTGAATAATTGCCGTAAGAATAAGTAAAATGCCAATAGAAAGTAAATTGTCTCTACCCGAAGCGGTTATTACGGTAATAATTAGCCCTATAGCAACCATTGAAACTTTGGGCAAAAGTTTATCCAGCCAAGGTGTTTTTCCATGAAATAATTGATTGAATACCAAACCGAGTGTAATAGGAATAATTACAATTTTTATAATGCTTAACATCATACTCCAAAACTCTATGGGAACAAATGCTCCTGCGTATAGTTTCATCATTAAAGGTGTCATAATGGGTGCTAAACAAGTAGCCACTGCGGTAAGCGTAACTGACAATGCTACATTGGCTTTGGCCAAATAGGCCATTACATTTGATGCAAGTCCGCTAGGTGAAGAACCAATTAATACCACTCCAGCAGCAATTTCGGGGGAAAATTGAAATAGACTAGCCAAAATAAAACCGATTAGCGGCATAAAAAGAAATTGGCATATAACCCCGATAATCACCCCCTTAGGCATTTTGATAACACCATAAAAATCAGCAATACTCATAGCTGTTCCCATACCAAACATGATGATTTGTAAAAGGGGAACAATTAAAGTATTCATTTTAAAACTTCCTATTTGAATAAAGGGTGCGGGATAATATAAAGAAATGCTTACTGCAGCAAATATGAGTACTGTAAATGAAAATCCGCTTAATAAAGAAGACCCTCTAAATCCTAATGCTAGCAATATAAAAAAGCCAACAAGCGGAATGCCGCTATTTGCTATATCTCCAGTAAGAAATAAGTACAAACTCACCAGAGCACAAGCCCCAGCACCAAACAAAGCTATTTTGTATATTAATTTCATTTCTAATTATTCCAAGGAGTGCTTGCTAGACCATTTAGATCGTAAACTACATTTCCTTCTCGAAGGGTCAATTCACAAATGATTTTTTTTGTTCCCTCCATTTTTTTGTTTTGAGTGTCAATAAAGCCAAATTCTCCTGATTCTATTTTTAATAAGGTAATGTCTGCTACTGAGCCCACAGAAAGGTTTCCTAAATCTTCTCTTTGAATTACTTTAGCGGGCTTCCACGTAGCTGCCTCAACCAGTTCCTGAATACTCATATCCATATTTAGAAGTTTAGACATTACATTAAGAATATCTTTCATGCCTCCATTCATACTTCCCGTGTGTAAATCAGTACTAATGGTATTAGGTTTAAACCCTTGTTGAATAGCGGGGATAGCTTGTTCAAAAACAAAACTTCCACCGCCATGCCCTACATCAAATATAATTCCACGTTTTTGCGCATCGAGTACATAAGGTTGTAATTTTCCTGATTCATTGACTACTGGAGTTCGTCCGTTAACATGAGCATAGGCATGGGTAAAAATATCACCCGGGCGTAATTTTTCAAGTAACAAAACATTTAACGGTAATTCGGGTTGGCTGCCACCAAAATCAACCATAACAGGAATATTAGCTCGCGTACCTGCAGCTACCGCTTTTTCAACAGGAGTCCAATCGAATCCACTGAAGTGCGCTACTTTGATGCCAACCACATAGTCTTTATTTTGCTGGGCCACTATAGCGGTTAATTTCTCATCCATATCACTGAGGTCTTGTTCAAAAGCCCCTCCTTTCATGCCATGACCTACAATATTTAAAAAAGACAATACACGCGTTTTCGAATTAGCAATGGTTTGCTCTTTGAATTGATTGAAATTTCTCCAACCTGCTCCACCAACATCAACCACAGTGGTAATTCCACTTTCAAAAGTAAATCCATCGGGGGGTAATGCAGTAAAACTGTTGCTTAGATAACTGGAGGGTTCAGTTCCATGGAAATGATGCCCATGGATGTCAATCAACCCGGGACTTATAACCAGTCCTTTAGCGTCAATCGTTTTTTTGCTTTGTTTGGAATTAATGTTGGAAGAAACGGCAGCAATTTTACCATCTTTAATAGCAATATCCATTACTTCATTAATTCCATTTTTAGCATCAATTAGATGACCGTTTTGAATTAACATATCATAATCTTGAGCCAATACAGATGAAAAAAACATAAAGGCAATTCCAAGATTTAAATTCAAAAAGTGTTTCATATTATTCATAGTAGTTAAACTTTAGTTTATAAGGGAGTTTCTTACAGTTTTAATTTCTTCAGGGGTTATGGTTGAGGCCTCATTTCCAAACTCGGTTCGGATATAACTTAATATACTAGCCAATTCACTGTCTTTTAAAAATCCGTGTTGTGGCATTATACTATTGTACGGTTCTCCATTAACTTCAATGGGGCCTTGTAACCCTAAAAGTGTTAACCGAATAAGCCTTTCTTTGTCTCCTGTAACCCAATCTGTTTGATTCAGGGGAGGAAATCGGCCTGATGCCCCTTTTCCATTTTTTTGATGGCAAGCTGCACAATAAGTATCGTATAATCGCCCCCCTTCAGATAGGGACTCTTCACTTAAATCATCTTCAATCGGATCAGGATATCGAAGGTGTGATTCTTTTTTTCGTTCCTCCATTTTCAATAAATTTTGTGATCCAAAACTGGATTTATCCCCTGTAAATTGGATACTCCAAATACGGCCTTTTTTGGAATCACCTATATACATTGTTCCGTCTGGTGAGAAGGCAATTCCCATTGGACGAAAAACAGCATCACTTACATTTACAATCGGATCAACCTGTGCAAAGCCATCTGCAAAAACTTCATATGCACCTGTAGGTTCTCCGTTTTCAAAAGGAATGAACCCTACGAAATATCCTGACTGTGGATAGGGCGCGCGATTAGTAGATCCGTGAAAAGCAATAAATGCTCCATTTTTGTAGCGATCGGGAAAGGCATCACCTTGGTAAAATACAAGATCATTTGGTGCCCAATGACCGGGAAAGCCCATAATAGGATTTGTGAAATCACCACAGCGTGAATCCTCAGTTCCCATTCCTCCATATTCTGGAGAAGTGACTCTTTTTTCCTGGAGTTGATCATAATAGCAATAGGGCCATCCAAAATCATCTCCTTTTTTAATGCGCAAAAACTCTTCTGAAGGCAAAACTGCACTTTGCCATGGATCGTAACGATCTGGCCAAAGCCGAAACAAATCGTCTCTTCCATGGACGACGGCATAGAGTGAATTGTCTGTAAAATTCCAATCTAATCCTACGATACTTCGAATCCCTGTAGCATATTTTTCACCTTGTTCTTGAGTTTGATTGAGTACTCCTGCTTTAAATCGCCAGATTCCTCCATGATCTTCTAGCTGAGGACAGGGGTCTAATCCTGGCTGTAAAGGGGTCCTTTTGGGCTCTTGACATGCGTTTGAGGGTGCTCCAAAAGGAACATAAATATAACCTTCATTATCAAAAGCTAAAGGTTTTCCGATATGCTCATGCATTCCGTGAGGGTGGTCATCAATGACAACCGTTTCAAGGGGCCCTTTAGGCACCATTGAAAGGGAGTCAAGCTTGTAACGGTATACGGCCAACTCACTACTGAAATACAAATAACCCTTGTAAATTCTAGATGCAGTTGCATAGCCATACCCTTTTATGGTGGTGTCGTTGGCAAATTTAACAATAGAATCAGCTACACCATCACCGTTAACATCTTTTAGGGCTGCTAACGATCCATCTTTAGAGGTTTTCTTAAATTTTGTGTAAACGGTTCCATTTGGTGCTACTGCAATATGGCGTGTGGTTTCAATAATACTGTCAATAAATACTTTAGATTCAAATCCCTCTGGAAGGATTAATACCGAATTTGTATTCTTCGATACCGTTGTGCATTTAATGGCACCTAAAACAACTATTAATAAACTCAATTTTAGAAAGATTTCAGAAATCTTTTGACGCTTATTAGTTAATGATTTTATCATGTTTTAATTATTCAAAATTTAAAAAACCAAAAAATTCGGGTCTATGAAAATCTGGATTTTCGGATTCAACAACAGACCATGATAAATAATGGGGGGTTTGTGTGGCATCAGCACATTTATAAAAATTAGCTTTTGATTTTAAGCCACTAAATTTTAAATCAGGATGATAAACAAAAATACTGGAGGGTAATTTCACTGTCATTTCCCAATTAAATTGACCTGATTTTTCTTCAAAAGGCAATGCGCCTAAGGTTGAAGTAATTTTGATTTGGTCTAGTATTTTGTCTTTGTCTATAAATGTTCTGTTGTACCGATCAGGACCATAAGCTAAATGTGTGGTTCCTATGCAATTAAATTCAAAGTTATAGTATTGGCCACTTTGATCAGGATCAATAAAAAATTCGACACAACTGTCTTGGTGTGTACTTGAATTTGGTGTAGAGTGCTTTGCAAGTATATGATTTTCTGATACGTAAAATTTTAGGTAAATGTTTTCATTGTCGTGTCCCATTCTGAATGAGACTTTTGGTACATAATTAAACTTATCCCAATTGACAATGGCAATGGAATGTAAGGAGGATTTTTTTTCTAATTCTTGAGCAATTTGAAGTAAATCATCTTCAGGGTTTATTGCTATTTTGGGACTATTTAATTCTGATTCAGCTATCATAGATCCACACGAATAAAGTAAAAGTATTCCAAAAAAGCACATCCATTTCATCCAATTAAAGTACAAAATTTTTTATTTGTAATATTGGATAACTATAAATTTGTAAAAACAAAACGAATGAAAATCGTACTCAAATACATTACTGTTCTAATCCTATTTTTTATCCTTTCAAATTGTCAAGAAGAACTATACATCGCCCAAGACTATGTGTATGTGGGTGAATTTACAGAAAGTTTAGAAGGTCCTGCTGTTGATCAAAAGGGAAACTTATATTTTGTAAATCCAGACCATAAAGGATCTATTGGAGTGGTTGATCAACAGGGTAATTTTTCAATTTTTATTGACCAATTGCCAGAGGGGAGTACGGCAAATGGTATTCGCGTAAATCAAAAAGGGGAATTAGTTATGGCAGATTATACCGGACATAACATTTTAAAAGTTGATCCTAAAACAAAAGAGGTGAGTGTATATTCCCACTCAGAAAATGCGAATCAGCCGAATGATCTAACTTTACTGGGTGATATAATTTATGCCTCTGATCCCAATTGGAAAGAGGGAACAGGAAATGTTTGGAAGATCGAAAATGGACAATTTGAAAATCTACTTTCTACTATGGGAACAACCAATGGAATTGAGGTAAGTCCAGACCAAAAAACACTTTATGTAAATGAAAGTGTTCAAAGAAAAGTATGGGCCTTTACGATTACTTCTGATGGGGGATTATCAAATAAAAGAGAATTGATTTCATTTGAGGATTTTGGAATGGACGGAATGCGATGTGATATAGCGGGAAATTTATATATCACAAGGTATGGAAAAGGCAGTGTAGTTAAAGTATCACCAAGTGGGGAAATTTTAAAAGAAATAGTACTTAAGGGAAAAAAACCTTCAAATATTGCTTTTGGAGGAGCTGAAGGTAAAACAGCTTATATAACACTTCAAGATAGAGGATTCATCGAGCAATTTAAAGTAGAAGCTCCAGGAAACACATTTACAAAAAACAAGTCTAGTTTAGAATGAATTCAACCAGTTGTTTTAAAAAAGTGACATCTAATTTTTGAATGGGATTATTATTATAAAAAGAAAGTACTTTTTCTATTTCAGAATTGGGTACGCTTCCTTCTAATTGCTGCGCATAAATTTTAGCGGCCTCTTTACCTTCCTTCATTTCAATAGCATAAAGGCCTAAAATACAATTTACACCTCCTTTTGCGATGTGTTTTTTGGAGTAGTCAATTACATTCGTATAGTATTCATTTGAATCTTCATTTTTCATTTCACGCACAAAAGCTAAAAGAAAATTGTTGATACGTTCTTCAGCATCAAAAGGTTTCCCAACACCTAATCTTTCAGGCCATTCTAATGAAGTTGAAAGAAGGGCTGCGGCACCGTCCCATTGTCGGTTAATAAGGGCATTTAAAGCAGCTCCTATATAAGCTTTGGTGTAAATAGTACGAGCGCCTGTATCGTGTTCAAAGGGCAATACAGTTAAATTATTAAGCAGTTGAATTGCTTTTTCAAATTGATTTATTTTGACCCAACTTTCTGTTAATTGCATTCCTATGGAATAATTTTCAGGAGACTCCTTGTAAGCTTTCTCTAAAACAGAAATTGCATTTTTTGTTTCCCCCTTTTTATCTAGAGCTTTACTGTAACTCAACGCAAAACGCCAATTTTTTGGAGTCGTTTCATATGCTTTTTTATAATCATTGAAAGTTGAATTCAAATTTGAATTGTCGAGTATATTGGCTCTAATCCAATAAAATTGATCCCAGTCGGGTCGATTTTCCAAAGCAGTTAAAATTTCTATCCCCTTTTCTTTTTGATGGGTACCTAAGTAATTTAATGCGAGTAAATAGTTGATTTTCCAATTGGATTGTTGTTCAGCAGCCCATTCCAGCATGGCAATAGATTCCACTCTAAACGGAAATATAAAATCAACTTCAAGGGATTTTATTTTTTCGAGGGCTTTGCTGTTTTTTGTCACGTAGGCATGCCATAATTGAATCAATGTATTTTGAGGACTATTTTCTAATACCGCTGTTGCTTCAGATATAAATCCTGCATGATAATAGAGTAAGGCTAACTCTAAAAATGTTTGGTAAGGAAGTTCTGATTGATGGCGCATTAATAGACTTTCTTTGCTTAAATCACCTAAAAGAAAGGCTTCAAAAGAAATTAAATGATGTAATGGATCGATACGTTTAAGTTGATCAAGAGATTTTATAGCCACATCATTATTTCCAAGAGATTTGTTGGCAAAATAATCGTAACAAAGGGCCAAAATATTAGAAGAATTAAAATTAAGGGCTAAAGCAGCGTAGTGCGCAGCCTCATCAAATTCCTTTTGAGCTAATGTGACTTGAGCCATATGTGTGTATGCCGCGGATCGGTAGGCCAGGGAGTGGGCAGCCCAACCCAAAGATTCTAAAGCATTATCCCAATCAGATAAAGCGATATGATTAATTCCTGCAATAAAATTTAATCCGTGATGATAGGTATCAATACTTAACCCTTTGAGCGCTAGCGTAAGGGCTTCTTCAAACAATCCTTTTTCATAGTTCAATTCTGCTAGATGCTGATAAGCTTCTAAATGTGCAGGGTCAAGCTTTAAAACAGCTTCTAAATAGTCTTCGGCCTCTGAATAATTTCTGTAGTTTTTTTCATTTAAAGCTTTTTGAAATAGGGAGGCTACTGTAGTCAGGTTTTTAAGCGTTTCAGGAGTACTAAAAGGACGTTTAATGGATTTTGGGGAGGAATTGAATTTTAGATTTAATTCTTTTATCACCACAGATAAAGGAATTTCTGAAGTAAACCCCTCAAGGGTTAATTTTGTATTTTCATTAGCCAGGAATGAAGCATTTATTTCTTCAATTTTATCATTTTGAGTAATCAAAACAGTTCCCCTAACGGAAACGAAAGGATTGATATTGAGTTCAATTTCATTTTCTTTTACAATTACATTCATTGCCCCAAGGTTTGAGGCTTCGTTTAGGCCTTTAGTGTCTTTTATAGGAAACCAGACCTCTGTCCACTGGTCAGTTCTATGCGGTTCAAAAAAGGCTTGTGAAATTGGATTTTCTTCCTCAGGAAAGTATTGCACAAACAATCTTCCTGCTTGGTATTCTATGTATTGACCATCGGTATCAGTTAGGAGATCTTCCCAAATGCCACCAAAACGGGAAAGGTCCCAAATCCATAGTTTTTGCCCGGGTATTTCGTCATAGCGACTCCAGTGACCAAATCCAACATCTGAATTGTGATAATATCCGCCAAAAAAATCATTGTATTCTCCCACCACATGATAGGATTTACTGGTTTCAAAATTATTTTCGGCATAATGAGATAGATTTCTATTGAGTCTATCCATCGGCCAAGATTCTGCTTTGCCGCTGTGTTTTAAATACTGATCTCCGGGAGTATAGAACACCAAATCATTTTGAGCTGCTGCCGCAGCTGTCATCCAGTTGTAATAGGATTGAACATTTGGTGTGGGGTTATACCAAGTGGTTTTAGTGGTAAAGGCGCTGCTGTTTTTAGGGAGTTCAATTCTTACACGCCATTGCGTTCTAGAGGGTAAATCAATGGTACCTACAGTACATACTTGAGTGCCATCTGGCAACACTTCAATATGATAGTCAACAGGAGAGGCCGTTCCGGGATGATGCCCTATAATTCCAAAATTAAATTCAATACCACCGGAAACCCAAGGACCACGCATTGCAATATTTCTAAATTTTAACACCTCATTTTTATAAATAAATTCATTTCCATTGCTTTTATCAACGGCGCCCCATACCTTACCTCCTACACCAGGAAGCACCTCAACGGTTAGATATTCATTTTCCAGACGAATTACATCATGAATTTTATTTTCCATTTCAAATTGATATCCTTCAAATTTGTAATAGGGATAAATTTTTGGATTGTATACAAATGCAGGTAGTGGGTTTGGATCTTCAAATGAATAAGTAGGGATCGTTATTTTATGCTTTAAATTTTCACTTTGTTGACTATAAGAAAATGCAAACAAGTGAACCCAAAGAATTATAAGAATTTTGTTTTTTGAATACATAATGCGGGATATATTTTACCTAAATTAAAATATTTAAACTTCAAATAAACTTTTGTTTTAAAAATAATCCATTGTTAAAACAGAAATTTTTCTTTTGGAATAGAAAAATGAAATATTGTGACTTAATTTTAGAATTGATTTTTTATGTAGCTTTACAGAATAATAAACTAATAATTAAATTTAATTTATATGAAAATTGTTTCGCAAGCTAAAACTTTCTTGTGCCTATTTCTTTTAGGCATTAGTTTTGTTTTTAGTCAACAAAAAAATGTTTCAGGAACAGTTACAGATGACCAAGGAGTTCCTCTCCCAGGTGCTACTGTTATTGTTCAAGAAACGAACAGTGGAACCACTACTGACTTTGATGGTAATTATACCATTTCTGCAGAAGATGGTCAAACACTTATTATCAGTTATGTAGGGTATACATCTCAGCAAATTACGGTAAGTAATTCCTCTTCTTATGATGTTGCTCTTCAACTGGGAAATGCCTTAGATGAGGTAGTTGTAACTTCATTAGGTATTAAAAGGCAGAAAAGAGAACTTACCTACGCCACACAAAATGTGGATAGTGAAGGTATTGATGAATCAAGACCAAACGGAAACCTTGTGAACAGTTTACAAGGTAAGGTTGCAGGTATCTCAATTCAAACTACTAGTCAAGGGGTTTCCTCAGCTTCTAAAGTTGTGCTGAGAGGTAACCGTTCCATTGCTGGAAGTAGCCAACCTCTATATATTGTAGACGGTGTGCCTTTAGGGGGTGATATTACCGATTTGAGTCCAGATGACATTGCCTCTATCAGTGTGTTGCGTGGATCAAATGCTGCTGCTATTTATGGAGCACGAGCAAACAATGGTGCCATCATCATCACCACAAAATCAGGTGAAGCCGGTGCGTTTTCTGTAAATGTAAATTCAACCTTAACCATGGAAACTGCCAATATTTTATTTGATTATCAAAATGAATACGGTCAAGGTAGTGGGGGTGTTTTTTCTTCTTTTTCAACCGATTCATGGGGTCCTAAATTAGGCGGTGCTCAAGAACATTGGTCATTTAGTCCTAACATAGCAGGAGCCATTCCTTATGCCGCTAATCCAGATAACGTTATGGATTTTTTCAATTCGGGTATGAGTTTGGCAAATAACATTTCCGTTACTTCAGGATCTGAAAAAATGTCAACTTATTTTGGATATACAAACGATATAAGAACAGGAATTGTGCCTGGAAACGAACTTGAACGTCACAATATCAATTTGAAAATTGATAACAATATGTTGGATGGCAAGTTAAAATTAAGTTCAAGAGTCAATTACATTAAATCAACTATTGACAATCAATTGGCACAGTGGGAATCATTTGATAACCCTTTACGCCACGCCTACCGTTTGCCGAGAAACATCCGAACTCAAGATGCTGAGGTTTTTGAATTTGTAGACAGTTCAGGAAATGTAAAACAAAATTATTGGAAACCCAATGATAATGGTGGTGCAAACCCTTATTGGACAATCAATAGAAATTTAAATGAAGTTTTGACTGATCGTGTTTTAGGGTATACTTCTTTAACTTATCAAATTAATGATGATTTGAGTCTTTTGGTTCGTTCATCAATTGATAATACCAACTTTACTCGAGAAAGTAAGTTTTACAATGACTCGTATATTATTGCGGATAATGGAAATTACCAAACATCAAATACAAGATCATTAGAATGGAACAATGATTTCTTACTGACTTTTGACAAAGACTTGAGTGATGACCTTTCTCTTAACTTAAACATAGGTGGAAACAATCGTGTCAATAAATCGAAGGGAGTAAATACAAACAACGGTGGATTAAATGCACCAAATATTTTTGCGCTTTCCAATGCTCAAAATTTAACTGCCTCTCAATTTATCTCTGAACGCGAAGTGAACTCTTTGTATGGTTTTGGAAATTTGGGATATAAGAATGCACTTTTTGTAGATTTGACTTATCGTTCAGACTGGAGTTCAACGCTTCCTGTTGAAAACAATAGATACGATTATTATTCTGCAGGTTTAAGTGCCATTATATCAGACTTTATTACTATGCCTTCTTTTATTGACTTCTTAAAATTAAGAGGTTCACTTGCTGAAGTAGGTAACGATACCAACCCATACAGTTTAGAAAGGTTGGCAAATTTAGAATCTGGAGGTTTTATTTCATTGCAAACCACAGCACCAGCATCTGATTTACGTCCAGAAAAAACAACTTCATTTGAACTTGGTTTTGACACAACATTTTTCAATCAACGTGTAAACTTAGACTTCACTTATTACAAGTCTAATAGTATCGACCAGTTGTTTAGACAAGATGTACCTCAGGCCTCTGGAGTTACCTCTAAGTTTATTAACGGAGGAGACATTCAAAACGAAGGAATTGAAGCTGTACTTTCCGTAGGGCTTTTAACTAACACAGACTTTAAATGGGATGTTACCTTTAATTATGCTGCCAATAGAAGTGAAGTTATTCGCCTTGCAGAAGGGTTAGAGTCTTTATCTTATGGTGGTGACTTTATGAGACGCTATCAATTGGATGTAGGTATGCCTTGGGGAAGTATTTACTCACGAGGATTTGAACGCGATGCTCAAGGTAGAGTATTGATGAATGCCAACGGTACACCCGTTATAACCTCAGGTCAAAGTGTTAACATTGGTAACTTTAATCCAGATTGGTTAGGAGGTATTTTAAACTCTTTTAGTTATAAAAACTTTAATTTCAGATTTTTAATAGATATTCGTCAAGGTGGTGAAGTTGTATCTTTTACAAAAACAATTTTAGCGTCTGACGGATTACTTGCTGAAACAGCTATTGGAAGACAAGGTGGAATTCGATTTGGTACTGATGTGTATACAAATGAAACTCCAGCAAGTTCACCAACAGCAGTTGATCCTGAGACCTTTTGGACAAGTATTGGAGGACGAAATTCCCCTGCTGGTGAAGCTTTTGTTGAAGATGCTTCAAACATAAGACTTAGAGAAATGAGTTTAAGTTATGGTTTTGGACAAAGTAGTCTTCAAAACACTCCCTTTGAGAATATAAAACTTTCATTAGTAGGACGAAATTTATTTTTCCTTTCCAATAATGCAAGTATTGATCCTGAAGCAATCCATGGAACGGCGACGGCGAATGACGGGTATGAGGCTTTCTCTTTACCCACTACTAGAAGTATAGGATTAAATTTAAAATTAGGATTTTAACCATTAAAAATGATAAGTATGAAATATTTATTCAGTAAATTAATATTATTTGTCTCACTAATTGTATTAGTGGGTTGTTCAGAAGATTTTGAGGAAATAAATACCAATCCTCTTTCTTTAAGTACTGGGAAATTGGCAGAAAGTCAGGTCCTTCAAGGACAAGCTTTTGCTCAGGCCCAATATACTTCCATGATGGGATTACATTGGCGCTTTCAAATTTCTCAGAGTTTATTTTCAGATTTATGGGCAGGATATTACGCTACCACTGCTGTAGGTTTTGATTCTGACCGATTTACTCAAGTAGGTCGTTGGGCAGATTTAGCATGGGGTTCTTTTTACGGAATCTCAGCACCTCAGATTAAATTGGTTGAGGATCTTGCTCGAGAATCAGGCAATACTATCGGGGAAGCTATGGCCAAAGTAGTTCGTGTAAACGGCTACCATAGAATGACTGATTATTGGGGCCCAATTCCTTATTCTCAATATGGTAATGAGGAATTATCAGTGCCTTATGATTTACAATCTGATATTTATCAAAACTTTTTCGCTACACTAGATGAAGCTTCCTCAGCTTTAAGTTCAGGTGGAACTTCCTTTGCCGGTTCAGACCGAATGTATGGAGGAAACGCTTCAAAATGGAGAAAATTTACGGAAAGTTTACGTCTTCGTTTAGCGATGCGAGTTAAATATGTAAACCCTTCTCTTTCTAAAGCTCAAGCTGAGAAAGCATTTTCTTCAGGTGCTTTAATTACGGATCCTTCAGATAACGCGACTGTAAGTACAGACGGTACAAACAGAAACCCTCTTGAAACGATTACCGATTGGGGTGAATTTAGAATGAGTGCTACTATGGAAAGTATCCTTAAAGGATATGGAGATCCGAGAATGCAAGTTTATTTTGATCCAGCTGCAGCAGGTGACTCTGATGGAGATGGCATACCTTATGAAGGACTTCAAAATGGACAAACTAAAGTAACTTTAGGTTCTTCTCAAAACGCAGGTCATTCTGACGTTAATGTATTTTACAGAGATGTTGCAAAAGGAGGATCGAATCCACCGATTGATGTGTTAAGAGCTTCTGAAGTTCATTTCTTACTTGCTGAGGCTGCGCTTTCTGGGTATAACGTAGGAGGTTCTGCAAAGAGCTATTATGAGTCAGGAATTAAAGTTTCCATGAAAGAAAGAACGGGAGCCTCTGACGCAGATATTGCGGCATATACCAGTAGTTCAAATACACCCGTAAGTTTTGATGGAGGCACAACCCCTGCCGTGAGTACCATCCCAGTTAAATTTAATGAGTCGAATAATGAAATTGCCCTTGAGCAAATTATTACGCAAAAGTGGCTTGCATTATTCCCTAACGGATGGGAAGCATGGGCTGAAGCTAGAAGAACAGGATATCCTCGTCAATACGCTAGAGCAGCTTCTGATAATCCTGATGTACCAAAAGATAAAATACCTTCGCGTATGATCTATACATCAAGTGAATTTACAACTAACAAGGAAGCCGTTAATGCTGCTATCTCATCGTCTGAATTAGGAGGAAGTGATAAAAACAGCACTAAATTATGGTGGAATAAAAAATAAACCACAGCTACTTGAAATAAAAAGAGGGTGTTAACACCCTCTTTTTTTTTACATTTATGATTATATTTTATATCCATCAAACTAGGAATTAATATGAAAATTTGGCACCGTTTGAATCTTTTTAAATACGCCTTCTTTATTTTGCTAATTTCCATCGGACTTGGATGTGAAAATGAAGAAAAACTTTTCACATTACTAAGTCAAAATCAAACCAACATTAAATTCAAAAATATACTTCAAGAAACCAAGGATTTTAATGTTTTGCAATACGGTTATCTATACAACGGAGGTGGTGTATCTGTGGGTGATGTTAATAATGACGGCTTAGAGGATCTTTATTTTACGGGGAACATGGTGGCCAGTAGATTATATATAAATCAAGGAGATTTTAAATTTAAAGAAGTGGCTGAATTGGCGGGTGTAGATGCACCCGGATTATGGAATACAGGCACTACCATGGTAGATATTAATTCAGACGGTTTTCTGGATATTTTTGTTTGCCGATCTGCAGCTGAAAACCCTAATTACAGACGGAATTTACTTTTTATCAATAATGGAGATTTAACCTTCACAGAAAGCGCAGCATTATACGGTATAACCGATACCGGATATACCACGCAAGCTTTGTTTTTTGATTATGACAAAGACAATGATCTCGATTTGTATGTATTAAACCATTCGGTTCAAGAATATGCAGGATTTGATCGATTAACGGGTAAGTTAAAAGAAAAAGTAAACCCAAATTATGGCGATAAACTTTATGAAAATGTAGAAGGAATATTTTTAGATCGAACAAACAGAGCCGGTATAAAAAACAATGTTCTTGGTTTTGGATTAGGCATTGCAATGGGTGATTTTAATCACGATCAATGGCCTGACTTATACATCTCTAACGATTATAACGAACAGGATTACCTCTATATCAATAATCAGGACGGTACCTTTTCAGAACAATTAGAAAACTTTATGACTCATACCTCTATGTTTTCTATGGGTTCTGATGCCGCTGACATTAATAATGACGGGTTTTTAGATCTGTTTACGCTTGATATGCTACCCGAAGGAGACGAGCGTCAAAAAATGGTTTTAGGGCCTGATAATTACGAAAAATTTCAACAATTAAATCAATCGGGATTTTATTATCAATCCATGCGAAATATGTTGCAATTAAATCAGGGCGGTAAATTTTTTACAGAAATAGGTCAATTGGCCGGAGTTTCAAATTCAGATTGGAGTTGGGCACCCTTATTTGCAGATTTTGATAACGACGGTTTTAAAGATCTTTTTATTACCAATGGCTACAAAAAAGACTACACCAATATGGATTTTGTCAGTTATGCTGTACAACAGCGTATGGATGAAATGAATAACCGTCAAGAAATTGCCCTATTGGATTTAATTGATAAAATTCCGTCTACTGTTGAAGAAAATTACATGTATAAGAACTTAGGAGGTCTCACCTTTGATAAGATGAATACCACTTGGGGTTTCGACCAAAAAACACTTTCAAATGGGGCTGCCTATTCCGATTTAGATAATGATGGGGATTTGGATTTAATTGTCAATAATATTGATTCTCCTGCTTTTGTTTATCGAAACAATGCTGAGCGCGTACCGTCAAATTACATTCAAGTTATTTTACAAGACACACTATCTCGAAATCGTGAAGGCATAGGCGCATCAGTTCAGGTATTTGCGGATACTTTACACGTATTACAAATTATGCAACCCACTAGAGGCTTTCAATCCTCCGTTGGAAGAAGATTGCATTTTGGCTTAGGAATGAATCATGTAGTAGATTCTATACATATTTTATGGCCTGATGGCACATTTCAAAAAGAAACTCAAATCACGAGTAATGAAATCAATACCCTTTATAAGAAGAAATCAAAACTTGAAGTCGAATTAAATAACGAAGCGCCTGTATTTAAAGAGGTAAACAGTACTGATTGGGATAAAATAACACATATTGAAAATGAATTTGTTGATTTCAAAAGAGAACGATTAATGCTTCATTTTGAATCCACACAAGGGCCAAGAATAAGTGTTGCCGATGTGAACCAAGACGGCAAAGATGATTTTTATCTGGTTGGAGCCACCAATAGTCCAGGGAGTTTATGGCTTCAAAATTCAAAAGGATCCTTTGTGAAATCAGAACAAGAAGATTTTCTGCTACAAATGAAAACAGAGGAAGTGGCTTCTCTTTTTTTTGATGCTGACGGCGATGGCGACCTTGATTTGTATGTGGTGAGTGGGGGTAACGAAAACCAAGGAGAATTGCTCCGAGACGCTCTTTACATTAATGAGAAAGGAAAATTCAAACGTAAAAATGAACAGTTGCCCGTAATTTCGAAAAGTGGTTCCTGTGTGGTGGCAAACGATATTGATTCGGATGGTGATCTAGATCTATTTATTGGTACGCGTTTAGTTCCAGGGAAATTTCCTGAAAGTGACGAAAGTCAATTGCTTTTAAATGATGGAAAAGGAAACTTTTCATTAAATCAGAACCTTTTACCAGATCAAAATCAATTAGGAAACATTACAGATGCAGTGTGGGCTGATGTAGATGGTGATAATCAAAACGATTTAATTGTAGTTGGTGAATGGATGTCTCCAAGAATTTTTTACCATACCCCGAATGGATTTAAAGAAAGTGTAAATGAAAAACTAAAGAGTAAAAAAGGGTTTTGGAATCGAATTGTCAAAGGAGATTTTAATTCAGACGGTCTACCTGATTTTGCAATTACAAACTATGGGTTGAACAGTCAACTTAAAACCCCCTTAACATTGTTTTATGATGACTTTGATAATAATGGTTCAATTGACCCTATTTTATGTATCACTCAAAATAATGAATACTATCCTTATTGGTCAAAAGACGATTTGTTGAGCCAATTAAATTCTCTTAAATCTAAATATGTTTCATATGCATCCTATGCTTCTGAGCCACTAAAAAATATTTTGAATGAAAATCAACTTCGTGAAGCCCAGAAAATAGAAGTAAATACTTTTGCTTCTTCAATACTATTAAATATGGGGAATGATGAATTCCAATGGAGTAGTTTACCTACTTCTATTCAAATGGCACCCCTTTATGGAATCGCTGTATTTGATGCTGATCAAGATGGTAAACAAGATCTTATAGTAGGTGGTAATTTATTTGGGACACGTGCTCGATTTGGAAGATTTGATGCATCAAAAGGTGAATTTTTAAAAGGAAAAGGCGATGGAACCTTTGAGGTAGTTTCTTATGCCAAAAGTGGACTTAAAATTGAAGGTGAGGTGCGTGATATTGTTCCTATTCAATTGAATCAAAAGCCCCACTTTCTTATTGGTAGAAATAATAATTCAATTAAAATTTTCGCTATAAGAGACTAAAAAAGAGGGATTATGATAGCACATAGAACAGGACCAAGCTTACTTTTAAAAGGGATTGTTTTTTTCCTCCTACTCGGAAGTGTTTTTTCATGTTCTTCTTCATCTTATAGTAAAACGGATGTTCTAGTTATTGGAGGGGGTACTGCGGGCACTGCTGCAGCCCTAAGTAGCGGTAGAATGGGAGTCTCCACTATTTTACTCAGTGAATTTCCCTGGTTAGGAGGAATGCTTACCTCTGCTGGAGTGAGTGCAGTTGATGGAAACACTAAACTGCCTTCAGGTATTTGGGGTGAATTTAGAGACAGTCTAATTCAACGTTATGGAAGCACTGAGGCACTTAAAACAGGATGGGTAAGTAATCATTTATTTGAACCCTCAGTTGGAGATTCAATTTTTAAAAATATGGTTTCAAAAGTTCCAAAATTAGAGGTTTGGTATAACTCCAACTGGGAATCCATTACTAAAGTGGAAGAAGGCTGGCTAGTTGAGGTTAGTGTAGGAAAAACCCAAAAGCGAATAATTGCAAAAGAACTCATTGATGCCACAGAACTTGGAGATGTATCTAAAGAAATTGGGATCGATTATTATATAGGGATGGATTCTAAAGATCGGTTTAATGAAGACATTGCTCCGTTAGTTCCAAATGATATTATTCAAGATTTAACCTACGTTTTGATTTTAAAAGAAAATGAAAGCTCGGTTATTATTGATCAACCCGAAGGCTATGATCCCTCCCTTTTTTATTGTTCAACGGCAAACGATAAATGTAATCCTTCAACGCCAATGAATCGAACACTTTGGCCTAAAAAGGACATGATAACATATGGTCGATTGCCGGGTCAAAAATACATGATCAATTGGCCTATAAATGGAAATGATTATTATTTAAATGCCATTGAAATGTCTAGGGAAGAAAGAGAAATTGCCTATGAAAAGGCAAAATTAAAATCTCTTCAATTCCTGTATTATTTGCAAACGGAATTAGGCTTTGATCGTTTGGGAATTGCTTATGATGAATATCCTACTAAAGATGGATTTCCCTTTATGCCCTACCATAGAGAGTCCAGAAGAATACTAGGGGAGGAAACATTGACCATTAATGATATTGCATTTCCTTACAATCAGGAAAAAAAATTATATCGTACTGGAATTGCCGTTGGCGATTATCCCGTTGATCATCATCATGATGCTCATCCAGAGGCTGATAAATTACCCGAATTACATTTTTACCCGGTACCTTCATATAGTGTTCCTATAGGAACTTTACTTCCTAAAAATATAGATCATTTTATTGTTACTGAAAAATCAATTTCTGTTTCTAATTTAGTAAATGGCACCACACGTCTGCAGCCCGTAGTACTTCAATTAGGACATGCCTCGGGTATCCTTGCTTCTCTAGCTGTATTACAAAATAAAAGTCCTAAAAAGGTCGCAGTGAGAGAAGTTCAAAAGTACCTTTTAAACCAAGGAGGATATATACTCCCTTATTTAGATGTACCAAAAACGGATCCTAATTTTAAATTGTATCAACGTATTGGAGCTACGGGAATTTTAAGAGGTACAGGATTAAATGTGGGATGGGAAAATCAAACTTGGTTTTATCCCGATCAACCGTTGAATCCAAATCAGGTATTTTTAGAAGATTGGTTAAAGGAGCCACATTCTGAATTTCCTCAACTCCCCACTCATAAAAATATATTTGAATGGTTAAAAACAAATCCATTTCATCTAAATGGAAAGCAAAGTACTTTTTCGATTGAAGAATTTCAGAATATAATTGAATCTTATGATCCTGGTCAAGTAATGACTAGAGGAGAATTTTCAAAATTAATTGATCATTTAGTTAATCCTTTTGATAAAGAAATTGAAATTTCAGGGGATTGGAAAGTTAACTAGGTTAAAAAATTAAGTTGTGGAGTTAAGTAATTTAGATTTAGCGAGGTAACTTTTTTATACTTTCCCAACCGTTTTTTATTTTCCATTAAATAGAATCATCACACTAATTACAATACATAAAATGGCAATAGATACAGCAATATCCTTCCAATTGTAGGTTGCTTTAGATTCTGCTTTTGCCTCAGCCGTAATTGTACTGTAAGTTAAATTTTTAAGTCGCGCTTCTTCAGGTTTGTCAGATAGCAAACTGACTCCAATTAATAAGAGAACACAAAGTAAAAAGAACCATGCGCTAAAACTCAAGAAGTTCATGGCACCCAAATAATAAAGTGCTCCGTTGGGGTCTAATGAATTTTTTATTAATTCTAATACAATTCGAACTGCTGCCGCAATTAATCCAAAAACAAGAGTTATATAGGCTCCTTTGGCATTAATTCGCTTGTAAAAAATCCCCATTAAAAATACAGCTGTAATTGGAGGAGCTATATAGGATTGAACAGATTGTAGGTATTCATACAACACTCCAGATATATTTGACATAATGGGAATCCAAATGATCCCTATTACCACAACAACAAGAGTTGCAATTTGGCCCGTTTTTACGAGTTGTTTTTCAGGTGTATTGGGTCTGAGTTTTTTATATATATCGACCGTAAACAATGTAGAGCAAGAGTTAAATACCGAAGCTAAGGAACTCATTAAGGCAGCTAATAATCCAGCTGCAACTAATCCTCTTAAGCCTGAGGGCAGTAAATTACTCATCAACACAGGAAAAGCTTCATCAGGGGAATCCCAATTTAATTCTCCTCTCATTTTTAAGGTTAATGCGATCACTCCTGGAATTAAAAACAAAAAGACGGGGAGAAGTTTTAATAAAGCCCCAAAAATAGTTCCTCTTCTTCCCTCTTGTAAATTTTTAGCCGTTAAGGCCCGCTGAACGATATATTGGTCCGTACACCAATACCAGATTCCCACTATGGTGCTAGAAATAAATAACGCTGGCCATGGAAAATCAGGATCTGAAGCCGATCGCCACATATTGAGGTATTCGGGGGTTACGGTTTCTTTCATACTTTCCCAACCGCCTACTTGATCAAGGCCAATGAGAGTCAGTACAGCGGCTCCAATAACCAAAACAACCGCTTGAATGGCTTCGGTATATACCACAGCACGCATACCTCCTAAGATGGTATAAATTCCTGTTAGAACTACAGTGGCTATGGCACCCGTCCAAAAATCTATACCCAAAAGCGCGGATACCACTACCCCTCCTGCATAGATTGTTACTGATATTTTAGTGAGCACATAAGCGGCTATTGAGAAAACAGATAATATCCATCGGGAGCGATGATCAAATCGTTTTTCTAAAAACTCAGGCATAGTAAAAACACCACTGCGTTGGTAAAAAGGCAAAAAGATCCATCCTAAAGCCAATACAATCCATGCGTGTATTTCATAGATTAACATAGGAAGTCGGTTTCCAGCCCCTGCACCAGCAAGGCCCACTACATGCTCAGATCCAATATTGGAGGCAAAAATGGAAGCCCCAATAACAAACCATCCAACATTTCTTCCCGCTAAGAAATAGTCTTCTGTATTGTTTTCTTTTTTTCGAATAACCCAAATGGCTATTGCTGCCAAAACCAAAAAATAAAGGGCAATGGCGATCCAATCTAACAGATCAAGTGATTTCATAATTCGCTTGTTAAAAATTCAAATTTGGTTGATGTCCTATAGGTTTCATTAGGACGTAAGACCACAGTAGGAAAATTGGGTTGGTTTGGAGAATCTGGGTAGTGCTGAGTTTCTAAACAAAATCCACTTCGGTGATTATAACCCCCCCCTTTTTTATTAGGCAGGGTTCCGTCTAAAAAATTTCCAGTATAAAATTGAATGGCAGGCTGATCGGTATAGATTTGGAGCACTCTTCCACTTGACGGATGATATACGCGGGCCGCCAAAGCATTGCTTTTATTCGAATTGAGAACCCAACAGTGATCATATCCGCCGCCCCGTTGCAGTTGCTCGTTTTCCATTTCAATTTCTTTTCCAATGGGTTTGGGTTGAGTAAAATCAAAGGGAGTTTGTTCTACGGGGGCTATTTCTCCTGTGGGGATTAAGGTTGCATCAACGGGTAAATAATGATCTGCAAAGAGTTGTACTTCGTGATCTAATATGGGGGATTCAAAATTTGCAGATAAATTAAAATAGGAATGTTGTGTTAAATTTACAACAGTAGATTTGTCCGTATTTGCAAGATAGTCAACTATCAAGGTATTGTTTTCAGTCAACCGATAGGCTACTTCAACTGATAATGTTCCCGGATATCCTTCTTCGCCATCGGGACTAACATAGCGCAAAATAAGAGCGACTTCTTCAGATGAAATTTTTGTTTCCGCACTCCAAACTACTTTGTCAAATCCAACATTTCCTCCATGCAAATGATTTTTACCGTCATTTTGTGCAAGAGTATAAGTTTCACCTTCTAGATCAAATTGTCCATTTGCAATCCGATTGCCATACCGACCAATAAGTGCGCCAAAATAAGGACTTGATTTTTCGTAGTCGGCTAAAGTAGTATAACCCAAAACAACATCTTCTAGTACTCCCTCTCGGTTGGGAACATGCAGCGCCGTAATAATACCCCCATAGGTAATGACCTCAACGGTCATTCCGCTACTATTTTTCAACTGATACAAATCAACATTTTCCCCATTTTGGGTTTCTCCAAAAGGCTTCTGCGTGATTGATAGTTTGTTCTCCATTTTTTGATCACAGCTAACCAAAAATATTGCAAATGAAATGAATAGGGGAATAGCGGCAGTTAATTTTTTAATATGCAGTATCATTTGCATTAAGATTTTGTTCAAAGGTGTACAATTTAGTGTTTTTGTCAATACAAATTAATTCAACACCAGCCAGGGTTGCAAAATCTTGAATTACCTCTGTGTCTAATGCCTGTGTATATACCGTATGGTGCGCTCCTCCTGCTTTCATCCATGCTGAAGCAGCAATTTCTAAAGAGGGTTGGGGCGTCCATAACACCCTTGCTACAGGAAGATTAGGAAGCTTATTTTCAATAGGAACAGCGTTAACTTCATTCAAAATAAAGCGAAATCGAGTGCCTAAATCAATAAGGCTTACATTAATTCCTGTCCCATCAGTTCCATCAAAAACCAATCGTACGGGGTCTTTCTTACCTCCAATTCCTAAAGGATGGATTTCACAACGGGGTTTGTTTTTAGAAAGGGAGGGGCAAATTTCTAACATATGAGCACCAAGTACTTGGGATGGATTTCCAAAATGATAGGTATAATCTTCCATAAAAGACGTTCCTCCAGGAGCATCTTGAGCCATTACCTTAAAGGCTCTAACCAAAGCTGCTGTTTTCCAGTCGCCTTCACCAGCAAATCCATAGCCTTGTTCCATTAATCGTTGTATAGCTATTCCTGGTAATTGTTCAAGTGTTCCTAAATTTTCAAAAGTGTCTGTAAACGCTTTAAACCCGCCCTGATCCAAAAACTTTTTAAGACCAAGTTCTATTTTTGCAGCGGTGACGAGTGATTCTCTTTTTTCACCTCCTTGCTTAAGTTGAGGATCAATTTCATAGCTACTTTCATAGTCATTAAGTAGCGCCTCTACTTCAGAGGGGTTAAGATTTTCTATAACTGCGGTTACATCATCGGAATCGTATCCATTAACACTAAAACCAAACTGGATTTGCGCTTGAACTTTGTCTCCTTCGGTAACGGCTACCTCTCGCATATTGTCACCAATTCGAGCTACTTTCAGCTGTTGTAATTCGCTCCATCCTAAAGCTGCGCGAGTCCAATTGGAAAGGCTATTTTGAACCGCTTCATCTTTCCAAAAACCAACAACAGTTTTACGGCGAATTTTCATTCGTGTCAAAAGATGCGCAAACTCTCGATCACCATGTGCAGATTGATTCAGATTCATAAAATCCATGTCAATTGATTGCCACGGAATTTCTTTGTTGTATTGCGTATGGAGATGACATAAAGGGAGGTGGAGTCGCTTTAGTCCATTAATCCACATTTTAGCAGGTGAAAAAGTATGCATCCACGTAATGATTCCAATACATTGGGGGTCAGCACCAGCAGATACAAACAAAGATGTAATTTCATCGGGTGTTTTTACGATGGGTTGAAAAACAATTTCAACAGGTACAGTAAGGGATTTATTAAGCGTTTGAGCTATTTCTTTTGCGTGATTGGAAACCTGATCTAATACTTCTGGGCCATACAGATGTTGGGTTCCCGTAACAAACCATATTTTTTTTGTGTTTATTGCATTCATTTAGTCTTGTCCGTAATAAGAATTTTTTCCGTGTTTTCGATCGTAGTGTTTTTTGATTAGCGCTTGCTTTAATCGTTCAGCTTTGGGATTAATTTGCAAGGTTAAGTAGGCCATTTCGGCAACAGCTTCGAGTACTTGACTGTTGTATACTGCTTTTGAGGCATTTGCTCCCCAACAGAACGGGCCATGGTTTCCAATGAGGATCATTTCAATTTCATTGGGTGAAAGTTGATGCGCAGAAAAATAGTCGGTTATTTGAATGCCAGTATTGTGTTCGTATTGTCCTTCTATCAATGCATCACTCATCGGCGGGGTGCAAGGGATGTCCTGTGTTAGGTGATCTGCATGGGTAGTGCCCAAAATGGGTATTGAACATTGCGCCTGGGCCCAAGCAACAGAATACAAGGCATGAGTGTGGGCAATTCCTCCGAGGGTTTCCCATTTTTTATACAAATAAGCGTGGGTAGGAGTATCTGAAGAGGGCTTTAACTTTCCTTCAATTATGTTGTTGTCAAAATCGACAATTACCATATCCTCTGCCTTTAATTGGGGGTAGGGTACACCGCTAGGTTTGATGGCAAATACTTTTTGTGCGCGATCAACAGCACTGACGTTACCAAAGGTATGGATGACTAAGCCCAGGGCATTAAGTTCCATATTGGCGTCATAGCATTCTTGTTTTAAGGTTTGAAAAGAAGAACTCATAGAGAGGAGTGTGTTAGTTTTTCAATTGCGACACCCAATTCAACATATTCTTTTTGTAAAGGTTGTAGCGCTTTTACTTTATCTTTTTCTGGGGTATACGTAGCAATATAAGTACTGCCCATTACTTTACTGGCGGTTTCAACATTCGAATATAATCCTGCCGCAACTGCAGCATAAATAGCAGCACCTAAAGCAGGGGTTTGTTCTGAGGCTGCTACTTGAACAGGGCAGTTAAGAACATTGGCTAGGGTTTGCATTATGAAGGGATTTTTTTTAGCAACTCCTCCAATGCCCACAACATAGTCAATTTGTATTCCCTCTTCAATAAAACGATCAACGATTAACTTCGAACCAAAACAAATGGAATGAATTAAGGCCAAAAAAAGATGGGGGGTTTTGGTTCCCAAATTTAAATTTGAAAGGGCGCCTTTTAATGCTTGATCAGCATCTGGAGTTCTTCTTCCGTTTATCCAATCTAATGCAACAGGAAGCGCTTCTTCCAATGAAAGGGATTGTGCAGATTGGGTCAATTTTTCAATAACCTCAGCATGATAAGTCTCTTTTAGTGTGTTTTTTTGTTCCTCAGTCAGTAAGGGTGAAGAAAAGACAAAATGTTCCATGGGCCAATCCAATATGGATTTAAACCAAGCCAGAACATCTCCAAAAGCCGATTGACCAGCTTCTAACCCTATCCAATTAGGGAGAACAGAACCTTCTACTTGTCCGCAAATACCACGTACTGTTGTTGACCCAACGGTTTGGGGAGTGCAAACGAGTATATCGCAGGTAGAGGTTCCCATAACGCGGACTAATGTATTTTCTTTGATGGCGGCTCCTACTGCTCCAGCGTGTGCATCAAAGGTGCCTACTGCAATTACAGTATCTTCACTTAGCCCCAATTTTTTTGCCCAAATTGGATCAAGGGTACCCGCTATTTCATCTGAAGTGTAGGTTTCTGAATACAGACGACCTCTTAATTTTCCTAAATAAGGGTCAAGGGGGGTTAAAAAATCTTCGGGAGGTAAGCCGCCCCATGAAGTATGCCAAAGTGCTTTGTGCCCAGCGGCACAGCGACTTCTTTTAAATTGATCTAAATCTTTATTTCCTACCAAAACGTAGGCCATATAATCACAGTGTTCCATCCAAGTATAGGCATGTGCCTTTACCTCTTCATCTGCACGGATTATATGTAGAATTTTTGCCCAAAACCATTCCGAAGAGTAAATTCCACCAACATATTGCAAATAATTAACTGGAAAAGATTTGGCATGTTGATTAATTTCAGCTGCCTCTAAAATAGCGGTATGGTCTTTCCATAAAATCATCATGGCATTGGGATTGCTTTCAAATCCTGTCTCAAACGCTAATGCATGTCCTTCTTTTGTTAGGGGAAGGGGTGAGGATCCTGTTGTGTCTATCCCAATTCCCTTAATTTGTTCTGGCTTAAGGTTTGCCTTCTTTAGCACCGCAAGAAGGGATTGCTCCATACCCTCAATATGGTCTTGGGGATGTTGACGGAATTGATTTTCAATAGGTTGACAAAACGGTAAGGATTTCCATCTTTGATAGTAGTGTACGGCGGTTTCTACTACCGCTCCATTATGACTATTCATTAGAATGGCCCTTACGGAATCAGTACCAAAATCCAATCCGATTACATAGGTTGTCTTCAATTCACTTTTTCTTTTATGGATTATAACCTACTAATATAGCTTCCTAGATTGTCTTTAAATTGAAACCCTTCTAAAGTACGGTATTTGTTTAACTTTTTAAATGACTCAAGTCCCCATAATAAAAATTCCATCATAAAATACCGGTCTTTTGCGAGGCATTTGGGTTGGTGCTTCGTTATTATTTCCTGAATCCCAGGCAAGCTTTCAAGTGCTTTTTGGTAATCTTTTTCATTTAAGCTGTCTTCAAGAAACAACTCATTATCACGAAAAAACCATCCGAGAAGTTGATCATAGGGTCCTTCTTCAGTGGCTTTTTCAAGTTTTTCAATTTTTGGAAAATAGGAGGGAAATAAGGTTTTTATGGCTTGTGATATCAAATGATAAGAAATTTGCTCAGCGCCTTCCTGTTCTCCTTCATATACCAATTCAATTTTACCGTTTATTGCCGGAATTACCCCTAAAAAGTCTACCAGGCGAACGGAGGTAGTTGAATCACCAGTCAACAATAATCGGCGTTCCGCTGTGCTGATTAAATTTTCAAAAGCTGTAATACTCATGCGCACACTTACACCACTTTTTGAATCTACAAATTCACTTTTTCTAGCTTCAAACCCAATCTGTTCAATTATATCTTGAGCAAGTTCAGGCACGTGTATGGACGTTTTTTGACCGGCAGTCAATTTCGTTTCTTGTGAAGTGATTGCCTTTGCAGTTGAAAGTGTAAAAGGGTAGTGGGTAAGTATTTGTGAGCCAATACGGTCTTTAAGGGGCGTTACTATACTTCCACGGTTGGTGTAATCTTCAGGATTTGCGGTAAAAACCAAAAGCGGATTCACGGGGAGTCGAAGTTTAAATCCTCTTATTTGAATTTCTTTTTCTTGTAGGATTGAAAATAACGCTACCTGAATTCGCGCTTGGAGGTCAGGGAGTTCATTTAAAACAAAGATACAGCGATGGGCTCTGGGAATCATCCCAAAATGAAGCACTCGCTCATCAGCATACGACAATTTTAAATTGGAAGCTTTAATCGGATCAACATCACCGATTAAATCAGCAACGGTAACATCAGGAGTGGCTAGTTTTTCAAAAAAACGTTCACTTCGATGCAGCCATCCAATTGGAGTTTTGTCCCCTTCTTTATCTATTTTCAAAATGGCTTCTCTACTTATGGGGTCTAAAGGATCATCATTAATTTCTGAGCCTTCCACTACAGGTACCCATTCATCTAGTAAAGAGGTAATTTGTCGGGCTAATTTAGTTTTAGCTTGCCCCCGTAAACCCAAAAGATTGATGTTGTGTTTAGATAATAAAGCACGTTCAACATCGGGTATCACGGTGTGTTCATATCCCAAAAGCCCTTCAAAGGTTGTTTCACCATGGGCTAATTTATGTCGCAAATTTTTTACTATTTCATCTTGAATAGATAAGGGCGTATACCCCGATTTTTTTAACTCCCCCAGCGTTTTAATCGCTTCTTTTTTAATAGTCATTTTCTTTAGTCTAAGCGTTTTTTTCTGTTTTTTTCGTAATCTTCAAATATCATTTCTCCTAATCCCTTTAGTCCGGTAAAGAAAGCTTTGCCTTGATTTGCCTCGGTAAATGTCCGAATAAATTGCTGAAGATAGGGGTCTTGGGCAATCATAAAGGTGGTAATGGGGATGTGTAGTTTTTTAGCTTGTCTAGCCATTGTGTAGCATTTTTCCACAATGGTTTCATCCAACCCCACACTGTTTTTGTAATAGGAGCCATCGGCTAATTTTAGGCAACTTGGTTTCCCATCGGTAATCATAAAGATTTGTTTATTCGTGTTTTTCTTCCGACGAAGTAAATCCATTGCCAATTCAAGACCCGCTACAGTATTGGTGTGGTAAGGGCCTACTTCAAGGTAAGGAATGTCTTTTACTGCTATGGGCATAGCGTCATTCCCAAAAACCAAAATATCTAAGGTGTCTTTCGGATAACGTGTGGTAATAAGTTCTGCCAAAGCCATGGCTACTTTTTTGGCTGGAGTAATACGGTCTTCTCCGTAAAGAATCATACTATGGCTAATATCAATCATCAAAACGGTGCTCATTTGGGTTTTGTAAAAGGCATCTTCTACAACCAGATCTTGATCTTGAATTGTAAAATCATCACCAAGACTTCTGATTTGAGCATTTTTTAAACTTTCTGTTACTGCAATTTTGTCAATGGAATCCCCGAATTGATAGGCTTTAAATTCTCCAGTGGCCTCTTGTCCTTGTCCTGTTTTTTGAGTTTTGTGATTTCCAGACCCTGTTTTTTTTAGTTTACCAAAAATTTGTTTTAAAGCGTGTTCACGTAATAATTTTTCTGTTTTTGGAGTCAATGCATACCCCTCACCTTTTGTCCCGTTCCCTTTTTTTGGTTGAATAAAAGCCCTTTGTTTTAACTCCTCGATAAAGTCGTCAATTGTATAATTTTCATCCGTTAATTCATACTCTTTATCCAATTCTCTAAGCCAATCAATAGCTTCCTCAAAATCACCTGAAGTATGGGTAATCAGTTCTTTAAAGATTTCGAAAAGCTTTTCAAAAGGGGTTTGATCTTTTGGAATAGGTTTGACAAATCTGAGTCCCGTTGGGAATTTTTTCCAATTCATACAGACTCAAAAATAAGGATAATTTTAGGCACAAAACTAGAAAAAGCCCTCTAATTAGTCTTCAACAGTAAGTGTGCGAATATAGTCTTCTAGCAAGGCAACACCTTCTTGATGTACTAATGAGCGTCCAATTTCTGGCATTTGTATTGCCGGATCAGTACTTTTCATTCTATAAATCAGTATTGAAGTTTCGGGATGTCCCGGTACAATACTGTATTCAAAGTCGCCTGACCCTTTGCCGGCTGCTACTGGGGGTTTGAATACGCCTCTCTTTCGCGCATCCTTTTCGGTATACGATAAATAAAGTCCTGAGTTTTTTGCACTTCCCTTCGGGTTATGGCAATGAGCACAATTGGCATCTAAGTAGGCTTTTGCACGCTTGTAATTAAGAGAAGCAGTAAAATTTGAGCATAAGTAGATTTCATAAAGAGTTGAGATTTGAGATTTCACTTAAAGGTAATTTAATTTTAGGTTTTAATATTTTTATTAAATACTCTATATTTGCCCAGAATTTTATCGACAACAGTTTAGGTAAGAGGAGACATTAGGTCCCCTTTTTTTTTATATGACATTGAAAGATCGTGTAACGGAATTAGTAGTAACGGCACTAGAAACCCGTAAAGATTTATTTTTGATTGAGTATACTGTAACTCCAGATCAAAAAATTAAAGTCTTCATTGACGGGGATAAAGGTGTGCAACTTCAAGATTGTATTGATATAAGTCGACATATAGAACATCAATTGGATCGCGAAGAATACGATTTTTCATTAGAGGTTGCCTCTGCGGGCGTAGGAAGTAACTTGAAAAAGGTAAGACAGTATCAAAATAACATAGGACGAAAATTACGCGTAGAAATCGAAGGGGTAAAACCCCTAGAAGGCACCTTAGTTAAAGCAGATGAAAATACGTTTACCCTTATGTGGAAACAACGTGAGCCCAAGCCCATAGGCAAAGGAAAAATAACCGTAACCAAAGAAGAAACCCTTTCGTACGATGCCATTGCTAGTGCGATTGTTTTAGTATAAAAAGTAATTTAATAAAAATGGAAAATTTAGCATTAATTGATTCTTTTTCAGAATTCAAAGACGACAAGCTTATTGACAGAGTTACCTTAATGGTAATTTTAGAAGATGTTTTTAAAAGTACCCTAAAACGTAAATTTGGATCAGATGAAAACTTTGATATCATTATCAATCCAGACAAAGGCGATTTAGAGATATGGCGAAACCGAATTGTGGTAGCTGATGGAGAGGTAGAAGATCCAAATCAAGAAATTGAACTCTCAGCAGCCCGAAGAATTGAGCCTGATTTTGAAGTTGGGGAGGATGTATCCGAAGAAGTTAAGTTAATAGATTTGGGGCGTCGCTCAATTCAATATTTACGTCAAAATTTGGTCGCCCGAATTTTTGAACACGACAGTACCAACGTATTTAAGCAATTTAAAGATCGGGAAGGAGAACTCTACACAGCTGAAGTGCACCATATTCGCAACCGTGAAGTCATTTTATTAGACGATGACGGAAATGAAATTATATTAACTAAAGACCGACAAATTCCCAGTGATTTTTTCAGAAAAGGAGACAATGTTAGAGGGATAATAGAGAGTGTAGAATTGAGAGGAAATAAACCTAGAATTCTTTTATCGCGTACCTCGCCCATCTTTTTGGAGAAATTATTTGAACAAGAAATACCTGAAGTATTTGACGGTTTGATAACAATAAAAAAAGCCGTTCGTATCCCCGGTGAAAAAGCCAAAGTGGCTGTAGATTCTTACGATGACCGTATAGATCCAGTGGGTGCTTGTGTGGGAATGAAAGGATCAAGAATTCACGGAATAGTTCGGGAGTTAGGGAATGAAAATATAGATGTAATTAATTACACAAACAATTTACAGTTATTTATTTCTCGTGCATTGAGTCCGGCCAAGGTAAATTCATTAAAAATCGATGAAGACACCAAACGTGTTGAGGTCTTTTTAAACCCTGAAGAGGTATCGAAAGCCATCGGGAAAGGGGGCGCCAACATTAGACTCGCTGGGAAATTAACAGGATATGAAATTGATGTTTACCGCGAAGGTGCAGAAGAAGATATTGAACTTAAAGAATTCAGTGATGAAATCGAACAATGGGTTATTGATGAGTTCAAAAAAGTAGGTCTAGATACAGCAAAAAGTATTTTAGAACTTGATAAAGAAGAATTAATTAAAAGAACCGACTTAGAAGAGGAAACCGTATCGGATGTGATTAAAATCCTCAAAGCGGAGTTTGAAGAATAGACTGGAAAAAATATTCTTATTTTTGCAAACAGATAAAAAAATATGTCAGAACAACCTAGTATTCGGCTCAACAAAGTATTACGGGAATTAAATATTTCTCTTGATCGTGTTGTCGAATTTTTAGCTCAAAAAAACATCGAGGTAGAAGCGCGCCCCACCACTAAAATTACCAGTGAGGTTTACAACGTGCTTTTGGATGAATTCGAAACGGATAAATCAAAAAAAGATGCCTCGCATGAAGTGGGTGAAGTAAAACGTAAGGAAAAAGAAAACCTTCGTATTATTCAAGAACAAAAAGAGCAAGAACGGTTAGATCTGATTGCTAAAAAAGAAGCTTTAAAAACGAATCGAGTTGCCCTAGAGAAACCCAAATCACTGGGTAAAATTGATTTGGAGGCGCTGAAAAAACCTGCTGTTGTAAAACCAAAAGAGGAAGTTGCTCCTGTAGAGCCAGAACCCGAAGTTGTGCCTGAAGTTACACCTGAAGTTGCACCTGAAGCAGTTGAGGTTGTTGAGCCAGTTGCAGAACCTATAGTGCAAGAAGAAAAGCAGGAACACCAGGCAGAAGCGACTTCAGACACCTTAAAGACACAATACAAAAAGTTAACGGGGCCTGTTAAAACAGGACAAACGATCAATCTTGAAGAGGTTAACAAGAAAGAAAAAACAGTAGAAGAAGCACGAAAGCGCAAAAGAAAACGAATTAGTAAGGACGTAAAGCCGTCAAACAAAACCTCAAATAATTCCAGAAAACCAAACACGCCACTCATCAAAAAAGAGGAGCCCTCTGATGAAGAAGTTCAAAAGCAGATTCGAGAAACCTTAGAAAAACTTCAAGGTAAATCTGGAAAATCAAAAGGCGCAAAATACCGAAGAGACAAACGTTCCCAACACCGTCAAAAAACGGAAGAGGAAATGGCTCAAATGGAAGCGGAAAGTAAAGTAATTCGGGTAACCGAATTTATTACCGTAGGTGAAGTTGCAACCATGATGAATGTTTCTTCCACGGAAATCATTTCTGCCTGTATGAGTTTAGGAATCATGGTAACGATGAACCAACGTCTAGATGCGGAAACCCTAAGTATAGTAGCAGATGAATTTGGTTTTGAAGTCACTTTTGAAAAAGCAGAACTAGAAGAAAACATCAATGAAGTAGAAGATCAAGAAGAAGACCTTATCTCTCGTGGCCCGATTGTTACCGTGATGGGACACGTAGATCACGGTAAAACCTCATTGCTGGATTACATTCGAAACGAGAACGTTATTGCGGGAGAATCAGGAGGAATTACACAGCACATTGGAGCCTATGGTGTTACGCTCGATAGCGGACAAAAAATCACATTTTTAGATACTCCCGGTCACGAAGCATTTACCGCCATGCGTGCCCGAGGAGCACAGGTAACCGATATAGCAATTATTGTAGTTGCAGCAGATGACGATATAATGCCACAAACCAAAGAAGCCATAAGTCATGCTCAGGCCGCTGGTGTTCCCATCGTTTTTGCAATCAACAAAGTTGATAAACCGGATGCCAATCCCGAGAAAATTAAAGAAGCCCTAGCCAACATGAATTTAATGGTTGAAGATTGGGGGGGTAAAGTCCAATCCCATGACGTTTCCGCATTAAAAGGAACCGGGGTGAAAGAACTCTTAGAAAAAGTCTTACTCGAAGCTGAATTGCTAGAATTAAAAGCAAATCCTTCGCGTCAAGCTAAAGGAACAGTGGTTGAAGCCTATTTAGATAAAGGAAGAGGGTATGTTTCAACAGTATTAGTTCAAAATGGGACATTGAAAAAAGGAGATTATATGCTTGCTGGAAAACACAGCGGTAAAGTAAAGGCACTATTCAATGAAAGAGGAACTCCTCTAAATGAAGCTCCTCCGGCTACACCCGTTTCCATTCTTGGATTAGATGGAGCCCCACAAGCGGGGGATTCATTTCATGTATTGGAAGATGAACGGGAAGCAAAACAAATTGCGGCAAAACGCACACAATTAATTCGAGAACAAAGTGTTCGAACGCAACGTCATATCACACTTGATGAAATCGGGAGACGTATAGCCTTGGGTGAGTTTAAAGAACTTAATATCATTCTAAAAGGAGATGTTGATGGATCTGTAGAAGCATTAACCGATTCGCTGCAAAAACTTTCTACCGACGAAATCGAAATAAAAATCATACACAAAGGAGTAGGAGCCATTACAGAATCTGACGTATTACTTGCCTCAGCCTCTGATGCCATTGTTATTGGTTTTAATGTTCGACCCATGGGCAATGCCCGTATGTTAGCCGATAAAGAAGAGATAGATATCCGCTCGTATTCCATTATCTATGATGCCATTAACGACATTAAAGATGCTATGGAAGGTATGCTTTCCCCAGAACTTCGTGAAGAAATTACGGGAACCGCTGAAATACGTGAAACCTTTAAAATTTCTAAAATTGGAACCATTGCAGGGTGTATGGTAACCACAGGTAAGATTTATAAAAATTCGGGTATCCGATTAATCCGTGAAGGTGTTGTTGTGTTTACAGGAAGTTTAATTTCTTTAAAACGCTTTAAAGACGATGTTAAAGAAGTGTCCAAAGGTTATGATTGCGGATTACAAGTCAAAAACTACAACGACATAAAAGAAGGAGATGTTTTGGAATGCTTCCAAGAAATAGCCGTAAAAAAATCACTCTAGTATAAGGTCTCTTCGGGTCAATAAAAAAGCAGCAGGAAATGCTTTTTTCACGGTATCAAGGGTTTTTAACCCTTCAATTTTATCTTTAAACCGACCCGCTTGTACTTTGTAATTTGGAGTTTCAAAACTCAAATCCACAGCAATGTGAGGAAAGGATTCTTGAAATGACTCGAGAGTTTCATTGGCAACATCCAAATTTCCGTAATACAACTGTAAGGTAAAATACTCACTCTCGTAACGTGCCCTATCCAATGAAATTTTCAAATTTAGAAGGGTATCCAATTTTGCATCTTGTTTAACGAGCACTTTGGATTCTTGTGAAAATAAAAAAGTACTGCATATTGACAAAGTCAACAAATACAGGGTTTTACAGTCAATTGCTTTCATTTTACAAAAGAACAAATTTTTACTTTTATGGAATAAGTATTTAACAAAATTTACTGGTTATTTAGAATCAATATAAATTATAAAATTCTACATTTTTAAACCGAAGAAAAAGTGTTCTATGACTTATTTTTGCCCTGGATTTTAGACAAAAAATTTGAACAATTCAATACATTCAAAAATTCGGATGAAAGTGAGGAATCAATTAACGTCCTTTCTATCCCTTCTTCTTATTTCTGTCAGCTTACTGACATTTCAAAACACTTTTGCACAAGATGATCCCGCAGTAACGGCTGGGAAAGCATTATTTAATGCAAATTGTGCGGCATGTCACAAGTTGAATAAACGAGCAGTAGGGCCAGCATTAAAGGGAGTTTCTGCAAAGTACGACAAGGAATGGTTGTACAGTTGGATAAAAAATAGCACGGCAATGGTCAAATCTGGAGATGCCCAGGCCGTAGCCATCTATGAAGAATACAATGGTTCAGTAATGACCTCATTTCCTCAATTGTCGAATGAGGACATCGACAACATACTAGCCTACACAGATTACACACCCCCCGCAGCAGCCGCAGCAGCTTCAGCTGCCGCAGGTGCCCCCGCTGCCAATTCTGCTGCTCCCGACAATACCTTAATTCTGATTGCCCTAATTTTGGTGTTTGGAATTTTAGTGGTCATGCTTTTCTTAGTTCAACGAACACTACTGAGAATTGCAGATGCAAGTGGAGTAGAAATTCGTCCTGTTGCCAAACCAAAACGGACACCCCTGTGGCTTGCTTTTGTTCAAAATCAATTTATGGTTTTCCTAAGTGTCGTTCTACTGCTTCTTAGCAGTGCTTACTTTGCCTACGGGTATTTTATGCAAGTGGGAGTTGACCAAGGGTATATGCCAGTTCAACCTATCCATTATTCTCACAAAATCCACGCGGGCGCAAACCAAATAGAATGTAAATATTGCCATTCGTCAGCACGGGTATCAAAACACTCAGGCATTCCCTCTTTAAATGTTTGTATGAACTGTCATCAAAACATAGCAGAATACAACGGAGAAGAAGATCTTGAAAACGGATATACTAAAGATTTTTATACCAAAGAAATTAAAAAATTATACGCTGCCGTGGGCTGGGATGAAGAAAGCCAGAGCTATACAGGAGAAACACAACCTGTAAAGTGGGTAAGAATTCACAACCTACCTGATTTTGTTTATTTTAATCATGCTCAGCACGTTGAAGTAGGACAAATTGAGTGTCAAAAATGTCATGGTCCTGTAGAAGAAATGGAAGTGATGTACCAGTATTCCCCACTTACTATGGGATGGTGTATCAACTGTCACCGTGAAACCAATGTGAAAGTGGAAAGTAATGAATACTACACAAAAATTCATGAAGCCCTTTCCAAAAAATACGGTGTTGAAAAATTAACGGTTGCTCAGATGGGTGGCTTAGAATGTGGTAAATGTCACTATTAAAAGTCGATTGATAAAGCATATGGCATCAAACAAAACATACTGGAAAAATATTGATCAGTTGGATCCTACAAATGAAGAGGTTAAATCGTTGGAGCAAAATGAATTTGCTTCTCAATTGCCTAAAGATTTTTTGACGGATGAAAGAACTTTGGCGGACAGTAATACCTCAAGAAGAGACTTTTTAAAATATGTTGGATTCAGTACTGCTGCAGCATCGCTTGCAGCCTGTGAGGGTCCTGTTATTAAGTCTGTACCTTATGTAGTTCAACCCGAACAAATTCGTCCTGGGATAGCCAACTACTACGCCACAACTATGGCCGATGGATTTGATTTTTGTAGTGTTTTAGTCAAAACTAGAGAGGGACGTCCGATCAAAATTGAAAGTAATCCCGATGCGCCATCCCTTGGGGTAGCTAATGCCCGAGTACATGCCTCTGTATTGTCAATGTATGATACAAAACGATTACAAGGCCCTTTAGCTCAGGGTGAAGACATTTCTTGGGACAATCTATATGTACAAGTAGGGGCAATGCTTAAAGCATTAGCAGCTACAAATAAAAAGGTGGTCTTAATGACCCCAACATTGGCAAGTCCAACTTCCCACAAAATCATTCAAGAGTTTATCACTGCATTCCCTAATGTATCTCATGTTATCTATGATACTATTTCTGACGATGCCGCATTAAATGCTTACCAAAAATATTATGGTATTCGGGGTCTAGCTGAGTATGATTTCTCTCTTGCCAAAACAATTGTATCCGTAGATGCGGATTTTCTTGGCGATTGGCAAGGTGGGGGCTATTCAAAAGGCTATGCTGCTGGACGTGTACCTAAAAAACACAATCAAAAAGTAGACATGTCTTGGCATATGCAGATCGAGTCAAATATGTCTCTTTCAGGAGCAAATGCAGACCATAGAATACCCACTACTCCCGCCGTACAAATGAATGTATTGGCTTACATTCACGATCAGCTTACCAGAGGCAATAGTGCTGTTTCTCTTTCAGAAGAGGTGAAAACAGCTGTTGATCAAGCTGTGGTTCGACTTCGAACAGCAGGCAGTGACGCTGTAGTTGTTTCCGGATTAACAAATGAAACGGCTCAAGAAACCGTATTGGCCATAAATTCTCACTTACAAAGCAAAGCCTTTCAACCTGAGCAACCACGTCGTATTCGTCAAGGTAACGCTATGCAAGTACAAGAAGCTTTTGAAGGAATTCAAAAGGGTTCAATACAGGGGTTAATTAGTGTAAATATCAACCCTGTATTTACTTCTGCTGGAGGTGCTCAATTAGGCGAAGCCATCAAAAATCTTGAATTTTCACTAGCTTTTACCTCAAAACTTGATGAAACTGCAGCCCAATGCCAATTTGTTGCTGCAACACCTCATTACTTAGAAGCCTGGGGAGATTATGAATTCAAAGCAGGTCATTATGCCTTGGCTCAGCCCACCATAAAACCGTTATTTGATACGCAACAGTTTCAAGATGTTTTTCTTCGCTTAGCCGGACAAAATCAAAAATATTACGATGCAATTAAAGCGCATTGGAACGAAGCCATTCTAGGAAGTACTTCTTGGAACAAGGCATTACACGATGGCTACTTTGCTTCAGCAACCAATGCTGAGGCGACTACTCCCGATTTTAGCAACCTAGACCTGTCAGCATTACGCTCTGCCCAGGCACCTCAAATGAGTTTGGTTCTCTACACCAAAACCGGAATGGGAGATGGTCAACAAGCGAATAACCCTTGGTTACAAGAGTTTCCAGATCCGATAACCCGTGTAAGTTGGGACAATTACCTTACGGTTTCTATGTCGGATGCAAAAGCCCTTGGGCTTACCAACAGAAACACCTCAAATGGTGCGCTAAACGGAAGCTATGCAAATGTTAAAGTAGGAGAAACTTCTCTTAAAGTTCCTGTTGTAATCCAACCGGGTCAAGCCAAAGGTACTGTTGGATTGTCTTTCGGATACGGAAAACGTAACGGCTTACAAGACGAGATGCAAACAGGTGTTAATGCCTATGAATTGTATCTAAAGGCGCAAAAAACACAAACGGTATCCATAACTTCTGCAGCGGGCGAACATGAATTTGCTTGTGTTCAATTGCACAACACACTAATGGGACGTGGCGATATAGTTAAAGAAACTACTTTAGAAGTTTTTAGCACTAAAAATAAATCGCAATGGAATCCAATGCCTCAGGTATCCAAAAATCACATGGAATTTGATGTGACTTCACCAGAGGTAGATTTATGGCAAGAGTTTGATCGCAGTATAGGACACCATTTTAATCTTTCCATTGATTTAAATTCCTGTACAGGTTGCGGCGCTTGTGTTATTGCTTGTCATGCTGAAAACAATGTTCCTGTAGTTGGTAAAAGCGAAATTCGTCGTTCACGCGATATGCATTGGTTACGAATTGACCGATACTATTCTTCTGCCACTACTTTTGAAGGAGACAACGATACCAAAGAAGCCATATCAGGTGTTGGTGATTCATTGAGTACATTTAATGAAATGGAAAAAGCAGCTGAGAATCCACAAGTGGCATTCCAACCTGTAATGTGTCAGCACTGTAACCACGCTCCTTGCGAAACCGTATGTCCGGTAGCAGCTACCTCACACGGAAGACAAGGACAAAATCATATGGCTTATAACCGTTGTGTGGGGACTCGCTATTGCGCAAACAACTGTCCGTATAAAGTACGTCGATTTAACTGGTTCTTATATAACAAGAATGATGAGTTTGATTATCATATGAATAATGACCTGGGCCGTATGGTATTAAATCCTGATGTAGTTGTTCGTTCAAGAGGGGTAATGGAGAAATGTTCAATGTGTATTCAAATGACACAGAAAACAATTCTTGATGCAAAACTCAAAGGAGAAGAAATTACAGACGGAACTTTCCAAACGGCTTGCTCAAATGCCTGTACTACCGGAGCAATGGTGTTTGGAGATTTAAATGATAAAGAAAGTAAAGTAGCGGCTTTACACCAAGATGATCGGATGTATCATTTATTAGAACACGTGGGAACAAAACCCAATGTTATGTATCATGTTAAAGTAAGAAATACCGACGAGGTATAAGAAACATATAGAATTAAAACGTATGGCATCGCATTACGAAGCACCAATTAGAAAACCCCTTGTTACCGGTGATAAGTCTTATCACGATGTGACTGTTGATGTGGCCGCTCCCGTTGAAGGCGCAGCAAATAAACAATGGTGGATAGTTTTTGGAATTGCATTAACGGCTTTACTTTGGGGAGTTGGGTGTATAATTTACACCATTTCAACAGGTATCGGTAGTTGGGGACTTAACAAAACTGTAGGTTGGGCTTGGGACATCACCAACTTTGTATGGTGGGTAGGTATCGGGCACGCAGGTACCCTGATTTCGGCGGTATTACTTTTATTTAGACAAAAATGGCGTATGGCCATTAACCGATCCGCGGAAGCCATGACGATTTTCTCAGTAATCCAAGCCGGTCTGTTTCCTATTATTCACATGGGAAGACCCTGGTTAGCGTATTGGGTTTTACCTATACCTAACGGCTTTGGTTCATTATGGGTAAACTTTAATTCTCCTTTACTTTGGGATGTATTTGCCATTTCAACTTATTTATCGGTTTCATTAGTCTTTTGGTGGACAGGGCTTTTACCTGACTTTGCCATGATACGTGACCGTTCTATTTTACCCTTCCAAAAAAAGATTTACGGTTTGTTGAGTTTTGGATGGTCGGGTAGAGCAAAAGACTGGCAACGTTTTGAAGAAGTATCACTCGTATTGGCTGGGTTAGCAACACCCCTAGTACTTTCTGTACATACTATTGTATCTTTTGACTTTGCCACCTCTGTAATTCCGGGTTGGCATACCACCATTTTCCCTCCTTATTTTGTGGCAGGGGCTATTTTCTCGGGCTTTGCGATGGTAAATACACTACTGATCATCATGCGTAAGGTATCTAATCTTGAAAATTATATTACCGTTCAGCATATAGAGTTAATGAACATTGTGATTATGATTACGGGCTCTATCGTAGGAGTTGCTTACATCACAGAATTGTTTATTGCATGGTATTCTGGAGTTGAATACGAACAGTATGCCTTTTTAAATCGGGCAACAGGACCGTATTGGTGGGCCTACTGGTCAATGATGACCTGTAATGTATTCTCACCCCAGTTTATGTGGTTTAAAAAATTGAGAACCAGTATTATGTTCTCCTTTATCATATCAATAGTGGTAAACATTGGAATGTGGTTTGAACGGTTTGTTATTATTGTGACCTCGTTACACCGTGATTATCTTCCTTCGTCATGGACGATGTTCTCACCCACCTTTATAGATATTGGAATTTTTATTGGTACGATAGGATTTTTCTTTGTCCTCTTTCTTCTTTATGCTAGAACTTTCCCTGTGATTGCTCAAGCGGAAGTAAAGACAATTTTAAAGTCCTCAGGAGAAAAATATAAAAAATTAAGAGACGCTAAATCATGAGTACTAAAGTAATCCATGCGCTTTACGATGATGATGATGTGCTTTTGAGCGCAGTCAAAGAAATTCGTTCGGCCAAACACCATATTGAAGAGGTATACACTCCTTTTCCCGTTCACGGTTTAGACAAAGCTTTAGGACTTGAAGACACGCGTATTGCCATAATGGCCTTTATTTATGGCTGTATCGGATTAGCCGTAGCCATTGCTATGATGAATTTTATTATGATTGAAGACTGGCCCCAAAACATTGGTGGAAAACCTAGTTTTTCGTATTTGGAAAACATGCCTGCCTTTGTTCCTATTATGTTTGAAATGACCGTATTTTTTGCAGCGCATTTGATGGTAATAACTTTTTATATGCGAAGCAAATTGTGGCCTTTTAAAAAGGCAGAAAATCCAAACCCGTTAACTACGGATGATAAATTTTTAGTAGAAATCGAACTTCATGACAATGAAAAAGAGCTCAAAGCCCTGCTCAAAAAGTCTGGAGCGATCGATATCTCAATTGTAGAAAAGCAAGAATAAATGAAATATAAAGGTCTTTTATTGAGTATGCTTCTAGCTTTGGGAATTCAAGGATGTTTTGATCCCTCACAGCCCAACTATCAGTTTTTTCCTAATATGTATGAACCGATTGGGTACGAAACCTATGCAGATTCAGATGCTTTTGCTAATGGCATAGAGGCACAGCTACCGGTTGAAGGAACCATTTCTAGAAATTGGGAGCCATATGATTATCCTGATACTAACGAAGGGTATGAAGAAGCCAAAGCGGCATTGCAATCCCCACTAGAAGTTACAGAGGATAATTTAGCGGTAGGGAAGGAATTGTACGGTATATATTGTGCGGTATGTCATGGGAGTAAAGGAGACGGACAAGGTATATTAATGACTCGCGAAAAATTCTTAGGGGTACCCAGTTACGCTGATAGAGAAATTACCCCCGGAAGTATTTATCACGTCCTTATGTACGGAAAAAATGCTATGGGTTCACATGCAGGGCAAGTGAACGCTACAGAACGTTGGCAAATTGCACAACATGTAATGGAATTGAGAAGTAAACTTGTAAAATAATTAAAGGAAATCGAATGATGTATACCTTTTCAAATCGACTTAGAAATTTAGCCATTGCGTTTATGGTAATTGGTTTTCTAGGACTTGTTTATGGGTTTTTTACAGCGCCTAAAACCATTGAGGAGGCCAAAGCCATTGTTGCAGCCTCTGCCCACGGAGATGAGCACGGCGCTTCCCACGATGACGCCTCCGCTGAAGCTCACCATGACACCACAGATGCACATGCAACTGATGCAAGTCACGAATCCCATGCCGCTGAAGAAGAGGGCCATGAAATGAGTCATGATGAACATGTGTTTCATCAGCTGAGCAATAAGCCTTGGGCGGCATTGTATGTAGCTGCTTTTTTCTTTTTTATGATCGCGCTAGGTACTTTGGCTTTTTATGCAATACAACGTGCAGCACAAGCCGGGTGGTCACCCGTTCTTTATCGCGTTATGGAAGGTATTACGGCCTACCTATTGCCAGGCGGTTTAATTGTTATTGCCATACTTATACTTTCTTCAATGCACTTCAACCATTTGTTTATTTGGATGGATCCAGAGGTGGTTGCTCATGACAAACTCATTGCAGGAAAGACAGGATTTTTAAACACTCCTTTCTTTTTGATTCGCGCCTTTATCTTTTTAACGGGGTGGACTTTATACCGTTACTTTTCCCGAAAATTTTCTTTAGCTCAAGACGATTCTAAGGACATTTCAAACCACAAAAAGAATTTCAGAATCTCAGCCGGATTTTTAGTTTTCTACATCGTAACAGAATCCATGATGTCATGGGATTGGATCATGTCCATTGACCCTCATTGGTTTAGTACTTTGTTTGGCTGGTATGTATTTGCGAGTATGTTTGTTTCAGGTATAACCACTATCGCATTAATTACGATTTACTTAAAGTCAAAAGGATATTTGGAATTTGTGAATGATAGCCACATACATGACTTAGGTAAGTTCATGTTTGCCATTAGTATTTTCTGGACGTATTTGTGGTTTTCACAATTCATGTTGATATGGTATTCTAATATTCCTGAAGAGGTAACCTATTTCATTACACGAATTGAAGATTATAACCTTCCCTTTTTTGGAATGGTAGCCATGAATTTTATTTTCCCACTATTAATTTTAATGAACAGCGATTACAAACGTGTGAATTACTTTATCATAATGGCGGGAATTGTGATCCTTTTAGGACATTATATGGACGTATTCAATATGATTATGCCCTCCGCTGTAGGTGATCAATGGTTTATAGGAGCAGCTGAAATAGGAGGATTTTTATTCTTCCTAGGGCTATTTATTTTTATCGTATTTACAGAAATAACAAAAGCCCCTTTGCTTGCAAAAGGAGATCCTTATATGGGTGAAAGTGAACGATTTCATTATTAAAATTAAATTGACAGCGTAAATGAATATAGCATTAGTATTTACTGTTTTAGTTCTCGTTGCGATTTCGCTTTGGCAAATCACAAAAATATTTGAGCTCTCTCAAGCAAAGAAAGAAGACAATCAGGTTGCCAATGATAACGACAACAATTTGAATGGGAAATTAATGTTTGCCTTTTTATTGTTTATTTATGGAATAACCATCTTTTCCTTTTGGAGTTACGGCGATGTATTTTTACCCGAGGCTGCCTCAGAACATGGCGCCGATTACGACCAATTAATGTGGATATCGTTCGCGATTATTTTGGTGGTGCAAACCATTACCCAAGCCCTATTGCATTATTTTGCTTATAAGTATCGGGGTAAAAAAGGAAACAAAGCATTATTCTATGCCGATAATGATAAGCTGGAAATGATTTGGACCGTAATTCCTGTGATTGTATTGGCCGGTTTGATTCTCTATGGATTATATACCTGGACAGACATTATGAACGTGGAAGAAAACGACGAAGCACTAGTAGTAGAACTTTATGCTCAACAATTTAACTGGAAAGCTCGTTATGCTGGAGAAGACGGCGTATTAGGAGATGCTAATGTTCGGTTTTTACAAGATTTTGACGGGAGAAACCTTGTTGGGATTGATGCTACTGACCCTAACGGTTTTGATGACGTGGTGGTTCAAGAACTGCATCTGCCCGTGGGAAGAGAAGTGATTTTTAAAATGCGTTCTCAAGATGTACTTCACTCGGCTTATATGCCTCACTTTAGAGCGCAAATGAATTGTGTGCCGGGAATGATAACTGAGTTTGCCTTTACCCCCACATTGACTACTGAAGAGATGAGACTAAATCCAGATATGGTGGCTAAAGTCAAAAAAATCAATAAAATAAGAGTCGAAAACAGTAAAGAACTAATTGCTAAGGGTGAAGAAGCCCTAGAGCCCTACGAATTTGACTACATGTTATTATGTAATAAAATTTGTGGAGCATCACACTACAATATGCAAATGAAAATTATTGTAGAATCTAAAGAAGATTTTGAAAAATGGATGGAACAACAGCAAACTTTTGCTGAAGTCATTCAATAACTATTAAAAATTAAAGATATGTCAACAGTTGAAGCGCATTCAGGAGAGGATCATGGACATCATCACAAAGAGACTTTCGTAACCAAATACATTTTTAGTCAAGATCATAAAATGATCTCAAAACAATACCTCATTACAGGCCTGTTTATGGGTATTATTGGCATCGCAATGTCTTTATTATTCAGATTGCAACTAGCCTGGCCTGAGCAACCCTTTGGTGTTTTTGAGGTATTATTAGGAAAATGGGCTCCCAACGGAGTGATGGATCCAAACGTTTACCTTGCTTTGGTGACCATTCACGGAACCATAATGGTCTTTTTTGTTCTTACTGCAGGGTTAAGTGGAACGTTTAGTAACCTTCTCATCCCACTTCAAATTGGAGCACGTGATATGGCTTCCGGTTTATTGAACATGATCTCCTACTGGTTATTTTTCCTGTCTAGCGTTATCATGGTATTTTCACTTTTTGTTGAAGCAGGACCCGCAGCGGCCGGATGGACAATTTATCCCCCTCTGAGTGCCCTACCTCAAGCGCAACCTGGATCAGGATTGGGAATGACCCTTTGGTTGGTTTCAATGGCCATTTTTATCGCTTCTTCTTTGTTGGGGTCGCTAAACTATATTGTCACAGTAATCAATTTGAGAACTAAGGGAATGAGCATGACACGCTTGCCGTTAACCATTTGGGCATTTTTTATTACCGCTGTAATTGGTGTAGTGTCTTTCCCCGTTTTACTTTCTGCGGCCTTACTTCTGATCATGGACCGTAGTTTTGGAACCTCTTTTTTCTTATCCGATATCTTTATTCAAGGTGAGGTTCTCCATTATCAAGGAGGTTCTCCGGTATTGTATGAACATTTATTCTGGTTCTTAGGACACCCCGAAGTGTATATTGTTCTTTTACCCGCCTTAGGTATTACGTCAGAAATTATTGCTACAAATGCACGTAAACCCATTTTTGGATACCGTGCCATGGTAGCCTCTATTTTAGCCATTGCATTTTTATCTACAATCGTATGGGGACACCATATGTTTGTGTCAGGAATGAATCCCTTTTTAGGCTCTGTATTTACATTTACAACACTTTTAATTGCTATCCCTTCGGCTGTAAAAGCGTTCAACTACATAACTACTCTGTGGAAAGGAAACCTTCAATTAAACCCGGCTATGCTTTTTTCAATAGGGTTGGTTTCCACCTTTATCACAGGAGGGTTGACGGGAATTATTTTAGGAGACAGTACGCTTGATATTAACGTACACGACACCTATTTTGTAGTAGCTCACTTCCATCTTGTAATGGGTATTTCCGCATTATATGGTCTGTTTGCAGGGGTATACCATTGGTTCCCCAAAATGTTTGGTCGTATGTTAAATAAAAATTTAGGCTACATCCATTTTTGGATTACCGCAGTGAGTGCCTACGGCGTATTTTTCCCAATGCATTTTATTGGAATGGCAGGTTTACCGCGACGGTATTACACCAACACCGCTTTCCCTTATTTCGACGATTTAGCGGATGTTAATGTATTGATTACCCTCTTCGCTTTATTGGCTGGAGCAGCTCAAATTGTATTCCTATACAATTTTATCCACAGTATGTATTACGGAAAACCCACAGAACAAAATCCATGGAAATCAAATACCTTAGAATGGACGGCTCCTATAAAGCACATTCATGGAAATTGGGAAGGAGAAATTCCACATGTTCATCGTTGGGCATACGATTATTCTAAACCAGGACACGAGGAAGATTTTGTACCTCAACATATTCCCTTGAAAAAAGGAGAACAAGAGTTGCAGCATTAATAGCAAATTAAAACACATAACCCTTGTTGAAGAACAAGGGTTTTTTTGTTTTTTAATGAGTGTTGTTAAAGAAGACTTTCAGAGACAAGTGCTGTTTACATTCCAAAAAGAATAGAGTATCTTTGAAATAATGAACGAAAATTTAGATCCGGAAAAAGACCACTTAAGCCCCGAGGAACAAGATATTGATCGGGCTTTACGTCCTTTACATTTTGATGATTTTACGGGTCAAGAAGCCATTTTAGAAAATTTACATGTTTTTGTAGCAGCTGCAAAACAACGAAATGAAGCTTTAGATCATACTTTATTTCACGGTCCTCCAGGATTAGGAAAAACCACTCTTGCTCATATACTAGCCAATGAATTGCAGGTGGGGATAAAACTTACCTCAGGTCCTGTATTAGATAAACCTGGGGATTTAGCAGGCTTGCTTACAAATCTACAACCACGAGACATCCTTTTTATTGATGAAATTCATCGCTTAAGCCCAGTAGTAGAAGAGTACCTGTATTCTGCAATGGAAGATTATAAAATTGATATATTAATTGAGTCAGGCCCAAATGCCCGAACGGTTCAAATCCATTTAGAGCCTTTCACTTTGATTGGGGCAACCACACGTTCCGGTTTATTAACTGCGCCAATGCGTGCTCGATTTGGAATTAGCAATCGATTAGAATATTATTCTACGGAATTACTTTCCACTATAGTTGAACGAAGTGCATCGATCTTAAATGTTCCCATTGAGCAAAATGCAGCTATAGAAATTGCCGGTCGAAGTAGAGGAACCCCGCGTATTTCAAATGGTTTGTTGCGACGCGTCAGAGATTTTGCCCAAATTAAAGGGAATGGTGCAATAGACATGAAGATTACACAATACGCCTTAAAAGCCTTGCAAGTGGATACACATGGGCTGGATGAAATGGACAATAAAATTTTGACCACCCTTATTGATAAATTCAAAGGGGGACCGGTTGGAATTAGTACCCTCGCCACAGCCGTTTCAGAAAATGCAGAAACCATTGAAGAAGTGTACGAACCCTTTTTAATTCAACAAGGATTTATTGTTCGCACTCCAAGAGGCAGAGAAGTTACGCCAAGAGCTTATGAGCATTTAGGACGTATAAAAAACAATCAAAAAGGACTGTTTTAAATAAAACACAAGTGAGTTCTCCCTTTTTAAATAGTCAAAAAATCAAAACCCAGGCACAAGCGCTGGGTTTTTTATCCTGTGGAATTTCTAAAGCAACTTTTTTAGAAGAAGAAGCCCCAAAACTCGAACAATGGCTTAAAGAGGGGCGTCATGGTACAATGGGGTATATGGCAAACCATTTTGATAAACGGCTAGATCCCAGAAAACTGGTTCCAGGAGCAAAGAGTGTAGTGTCATTGTTATTTAATTATTACACCGATCAAAAACAAAAGGATCCCCTTGCACCTAAAATCTCTACCTATGCTTTTGGGGAAGATTACCACCATGTGATTAAACGGAAATTAAAAGACTTAATGGCATTCATTCATAAAGAAATTGGGGCTGTTGAAGGACGAATTTTTGTTGACTCAGCTCCTGTTATGGATAAGGCTTGGGCTGCCAAAAGTGGTTTAGGATGGGTGGGAAAAAACACCAACTTGATTTCTAAAAAAGTAGGTTCTTTTTTCTTTATCGCAGAACTAATTCTCGACTTGGAATTGGAAGAAGACGCACCAGTTACTGACCATTGTGGTTCTTGTACCGCTTGCATAGATGCGTGCCCTACAGATGCCCTTATTGCCCCTTATCAAATAGATGGTAGTCGTTGCATATCCTACTTAACTATTGAATTTAAGGAGTCGATTCCTACAAAATTTAAAGGAAAAATGGACGGTTGGGCATTCGGTTGTGATGTTTGTCAGGCGGTTTGTCCCTGGAATCGATTTGCTACACCAAATACAGAAACTGCGTTCACTCCTTCAGATGAATTTCTTTCTATGAGGGCCGAAGAATGGACCGAATTGACGGAAGAAATTTTCGGACAACTTTTCTCTAATACCGCATTAAATCGGGCCAAATGGACGGGTTTAAAGCGAAACATAAAGTTTTTGGATTCGAAATAAATTTCGATTTTTTTTCATGTAAAGCACGGTTTTGAGTAAGAATTCAATTCCTATTCTGCTTTTTAAAAAAGTATCTATGGATTATTGGGAGGAAATCTTAAGATTGAAAAGAAAGTACCCTTCATTTCTTCAGCAGAAGAAAGTGGATTTTATGTATATGGAGATGTTAAAGATTTAAAAACTATTACCCTTCAAAATGGAAAAAAAGTAATCCTTGTAGCCCAAAATGGAGCGAATTTAAAAGTATTTGAAAAAACAAATTAAAACTCATTTACTAACCCACAGTTTGTCTTTCTAAGACCTGAATATTTATTTGAAAAACTTTATTTTTACATTTTTAAACAAATGAAGTAAAACAATGCAACTCTACTTCTTTAGTCCTATTGAAGCGAAACAATCTTATTCATGAAACCATTAACTTTAATTTTTTCAATAAGCATACTTTTTTTTACCCAGTGTTCTTTTGAGAAAAATACCGATTACCTCAATAAAGTAAAACATCCTGAATTGTTTCTAAGTGCAATGCAGAATCTTACTGATATTGTTGTATACGATATTTTTTCACCACCTGTTGCATCACGAGTTTATCTTTATCCAACCCTAGCAGCCTACGAAATTATGGCACAAGCCTATCCAGATCAATATGCAACTTTAGTAGGCCAAGTAAAAGATTTACAAACCATTCCAGTACCTGATAATGATGACGTAAATCCACACCTATCTGCTCTTTTTGCATTTAATACAGTGGGTAAGACATTGATCTTTTCAGAAAATAAGATGGAAACTTTTGAAGAGAATTTCCTAAACCAACTTGATGAATATGATGTGCCACGTAGGGCAATAAAAGCTTCTAAAGAGCATGGTAATAGCGTAGCCAAAACAATATTAGAATGGGCCTCAAAGGATATGTATAATCAAACGCGTACATTCCCAAAATACACGATAAGAGAAGAAGATCAATTTTGGAAACCCACTCCACCTGACTATATGGATGGGATTGAACCCCATTGGAAAGAAATTAGAACAATGGTATTGGATTCTTCAAATCAATTTGAACCTAAACCACCATTACCCTTCGATTTAACCGATGGAAGCCCCTTTCAAAAACAATTGATGGAAGTTTTTGAAATTGGAAACAAATTGAATGAAGAACAGGTTGAAATCGCCAAGTTTTGGGATTGTAACCCCTATGTTACCCACCATAGAGGACATGCCATGTTTGCTACCAAAAAAATTACTCCTGGCGGTCATTGGATAGGGATTACTGCTATTACTACACGTCTTGCTGGCAGTTCGTTTGAAGATACAGTTAACGCTTACGCGAATGTTACTATAGCCCTTTTTGATGCGTTTATTAGCTGTTGGGATGAAAAATGGGATACCTTAATTGTTCGTCCTGAAACCTTAATTAATCAATACTACGATGAGGAATGGTTGCCATTATTACAAACGCCACCTTTTCCAGAATACACAAGTGGGCATTCTGTAATTTCACGGGCAGCTGCAGTAACACTTACCGATCTGTATGGAGATAACTTTTCGTTTACAGACACTACAGAAGTGGCCTATGGGCTTCCAGAGCGGAAATACACCTCTTTTTTACACGCTTCGGAAGAAGCTGCGATTTCTAGGTTGTATGGCGGCATTCATTATATGATGGCCATTGAAGAAGGGGTTGCCCAAGGAGAAGCTGTGGGTAATTATGTGGTTGAAAAAATTCAAACCAAAAAACAAGAAAAGTAATTATTAATTGTAATCACAAACAGGACATCGATGATAAAGCGAAATTCATCTGTATCGTTTTCTCCTAGCGTTACCCGAGTATTTGAAAAACAACACCTCTTTGCCCATAAGAAACCAGGAATTGACATGAGTATCTTTAAAATGTTTATTGTAATGCCTCTAACAATTCCAATCTTTTCTGTGCAACAATTTGTGAACGATCTAATTGGAACTAAACCCTTCAATTTCATTCGAATGTTGGGTCAATTTCTTTTTCTTGACGGACTTTTTTCCTTGGGTGTTAGTCAACCTATTTCCAAGTAGTTCCTTACCTTAGACAATAATTTATATATGGCAAACGAACAACAAAGACGCGCTGCTTTAGTCTATCACGCTAAACCTAAACCAGGAAAAACAGAGGTCGTTCCTACTAAAAATTATGAAACACAACGGGATTTGGCTTTGGCCTACTCTCCAGGAGTGGCTATTCCTTGTTTAGAAATTGAAAAAAATAATGCTGACGTTTATAAGTATACCAACAAAGGAAACTTGGTTGCTGTTATTTCAAATGGAACCGCAGTGCTTGGATTGGGTGATATAGGACCGGATGCGGCAAAACCCGTAATGGAAGGTAAAGCCTTGCTCTTTAAAATTTTTGCAGATATTGATGTTTTTGATATTGAAGTTGATGCCAAAGACCCAGACAAATTCATTGAAGCTGTAAAAGCCATTGCACCCACTTTTGGAGGGATCAATTTGGAAGACATTAAATCACCTGAAGCTTTTGAAATTGAGCGTCGTTTAAAAGAAGAACTCAATATTCCGGTAATGCACGATGATCAGCACGGTACAGCCATCATTTCTGCAGCGGCATTACTTAATGCTTTAGAACTGGCAAATAAAAAAATTGAAAAAGTAAAAATAGTCGTCTCTGGAGCCGGTGCTGCAGCCATTTCTTGTTCAAAATTATATTGCGCATTAGGGGTTAAGCACGATAACATCATAATGCTCGACAGCAAAGGAGTAATTCGAAAGGATCGAGACGTATTAAGTTCTGAAAAAATTGAATTTGCAACGGATAAAAAATGCGACACCCTAGAAGAGGCCATTCAAGGAGCAGACGTATTTATCGGTTTATCAACATCAAATATTCTTTCGCCGGAAATGCTTTTAACCATGGCGCCAAATCCAATAGTTTTCGCCATGGCCAACCCTGATCCTGAAATAGGTTATGATTTGGCGTGCAAAACCCGTAAAGATATCATTATGGCTACTGGAAGGTCTGATCATCCAAATCAGGTTAACAATGTTCTTGGTTTCCCTTTTATTTTTAGAGGAGCACTTGACGTTCGCGCTACTGCGATAAACGAAGCAATGAAAATGGCTGCAGTAAAAGCCCTTGCTTTATTAGCAAAAGAACCCGTGCCAGAACAGGTGAACATTGCCTATGATGAAATGCGATTGAGTTTTGGAAAAAACTACATTATACCCAAACCTTTTGATCCAAGATTAATAACTACCATCCCTCCGGCAGTAGCAAAAGCGGCTATGGATTCTGGAGTTGCCACAGCTCCTATTGAAGACTGGGATCGGTATGTAGAAATCTTAGAAAATAGACTCGGTAACAGTCAAAAAATGGTACGCCTTTTACACGATCGAGCAAAAGCCGCCCCTAAGCGACTGGTTTTTGCAGAAGCAGACCACCTTGATGTTTTGAAGGCCGCCCAAATTGTTTATGAAGAGGGAATTGCCATTCCAATTTTATTAGGAAATAGGGAAACAATTGAATCGCTTTGTACATCCCTTGATTTTGACGTCCCATTAGAAATTATTGATCCAAAAGAACCGGCGCATGAAGAGAAGCGTAAAGTTTATGCAGCGCTTTTTTGGAAAGATCAAAACCGAAAGGGATATACCTATTATGATGCAGAACGATTAATGCGTGAACGAAATTACTATGCCTCCATGATGATAAAAAACAAGGATGCAGATGCTATGATTTCGGGATACTCAAGAAACTACAGGGCTGTAGTGAAACCCATTTTAGAAACGATTGAAAGGGCTAAAGGGGTGAACCGGGTTGCTGCAGCAAATTTAATGCTCACAAAAACAGGTCCTTTATTTTTATCGGATACTACAATTAATGTAGATCCCAATGCATCAGAGCTAGCCAAAATAGCTCAAATGACGGGTCAACTTTCAAAGCTTTTTGGTTTTGAACCCGTTATTGCCATGTTGTCTTTTTCAAACTTTGGATCTTCAAAATTTCCACAAGCTAAAAAAGTTACTGAAGCGGTAAGCCTATTACACCGAAGCAATCCGGAACTTATTGTTGATGGTCCAATTCAGTCTGACTTTGCGCTCAATAAGGAAATGTTGCATAAGGGCTTTCCCTTTTCAGGTTTGAGTAATAAAAAAGTGAATATACTTGTGTTTCCCAACTTAGACGCAGCAAACATCACCTACAAATTAATGAAAGAATTAAAAGAGGCCCTTTCTATCGGACCAATTTTAATGGGGTTAAGCGAACCCATTCACGTACTTCAGCTCGGTGCATCTGTTGAAGAAATTGTAAATATGTCGGCCATTGCTGTTATTGATGCGCAGTCTAAAAATAAATAAACCATGATAACTCAGTTAATAGGGCGAATGGTAGAAAAAACACCAACACAAGTGGTCATTGATTGCCATGGAGTTGGGTATGCCGTTCATATTTCATTACATACCTATTCCCAAATAGGAACAGAAGAAAATGTAAAACTGTTTACGCATTTGCAAATTCGTGAGGATGCCCATACGCTTTATGGTTTTTTTACTCCCATGGAACGCTCCGTATTTCAGTTGCTTATTTCTGTTTCAGGTATTGGAGCGAATACAGCCCGAATGATGTTATCATCCCTTGAACCCCAACAAATACAAAGGGCTATCGTTTCAGAAGATTTAGCAACCATAAAATCGGTCAAGGGCATCGGTCTTAAAACTGCTCAACGTGTGTTGATCGAATTAAAAGACAAAATGATGCATCTTTTTGATGGTGAAGAAATTCAATCCTTTACAAACAATACAATCAAAGAAGAAGCGTTATCAGCATTAGAGGTTCTTGGTTATTCAAGAAAACAATCTGAAAGAGTAATTGATAACGCCATTCAAAGTAGTCCAGAAAGCTCCGTAGAAGAGTTGATCAAGGTAGCTTTGAATAAATTGTAAAATCTTTTGATTGAGAAAGAAATACAGGTAAACCATTTCCTGCCCCAAAAGATGCTGCTCACCCTATTATTAGGGCTACTTTTTTGCGGCGGTATTTGGGCACAAGACGAGGCAGATTTGGGAGCCATAGCCCCACCGGTTCCCTCTGACCTGACTGCGCGCTATACCTACGACGCTTCCACAAACCGATATATTTTAAGTCAAGAAATAGGAGGCTACCCCATAAACGTTCCTTTGGTTCTCACAGTAAAGGAATACGAGGCTTGGGTACTCAAGGAGCAAATGGAAACCTATTTTCAAGAAAAAGTACAAGCCTTGAGCGGTAGAGGTTCTAACATTGAAGACACCCAAAAAAATCTTTTGCCTGAACTCTATGTTAACAATAAATTTTTTGAATCAATTTTTGGGAGTAATACAATAGATATTTCTCCTCAAGGGCTTATAGAAATCGATTTGGGGTATCGTTATCAAAAAAATGAAAATCCCATTGCCTCTGTGATCAATTTACGTTCCCCTGGCTTTGATTTTGATCAGCGTATCAGCTTAAGTTTATTAGGAAATATAGGAGAACGCCTACAGATAACTGCAAATTACGATACCGAATCTACATTTGATTTTCAAAATTTAATTAAAATACAATTTAATCCTCCCCAAGCTAGTGAGCTTGGACAGGCACTTCCTGGCCGTTTAGGCTCTGGTATTAACACCATACAACAAGGAGCACAACAGATCCAAAACAAACTAAACCCAGGACTTCAACAAGCCGATGACATCAAAGGATTTGTGAACCAAGCTCAAAACGGGCTGACAGCAGCCAAGGCTAAAATTGAGGGGTTAAAACAAAACCTTACCCAATTGCCCAATAACACTCCTCAAATAGGGAATCGGGTATCCAACTTTCTTAACGGCAAGGTGACTCAAGATGCCATTATTCAAAATATTGATATCGGGAATATTAGTTTGCCAATAAACAGCAATTTAATACAAGGCGCACAAAGTTTATTTGGGGTAAGAGCAGACTTAAAATTTGGTAATACAACCTTGTCAGGAGTTTTTTCAGAACAACGCTCTCAATCGCAAAACATTACAACTCAAGGCGGAGGAAGGTTACAAGAATTTAATTTATTTGCACTTGATTATGAAGAAGACAGGCATTACTTTATAAGCCAATATTTTAGAGATAATTACGACGCTTCCCTGGCTACCTATCCCTACATAAATTCCCCTGTTCAAATTACACGAATTGAAGTTTGGGTGACCAATAGAGGATACCAAACACAGAACGTGCGAAATATCATTGCCCTTCAAGATTTGGGTGAAGCAAATCCTGAAAACACCACTTTAGATGAGCGGATTTCTTCATTTATGGTCGGAGAACCTCTAAATGCACCACCGAGTAACCATGTAAATCGGCTAGATCCAGAAGAGATTGGCTATGGCGGTATACTCAACTCAAATGTTCGCGATATTGCTACTGTAAGTCAGGGTTTTACAGGCGTTCAAGTAAATGAAGGGTTTGATTATGCCCTATTGGAAAGTGCTCGAAAATTAAACCCACAAGAATACAATTTTCATCCTCAGCTCGGATACATTTCTTTAAACCAAAGATTGAGTAATGACGAAGTTCTAGGGGTGGCCTTTCAATACACTTATTTAGGTAAAGTTTATCAAGTAGGAGAATTTGCTAATGGCGATGTGCCAGGAACTTCATTACTGCAAAATGGAAATAACCAAATCAATAGAACTCAAACGGTTCAATCCAATAACCTAATCGTAAAAATGCTTAAAAGCAGTCTTACTGACGTAAGGCAACCCGTTTGGGACTTAATGATGAAAAACATTTACAATACTGGCGCATTTCAACTTTCTGAAGACGATTTTCGTTTAAGCGTACTGTATACAGACCCCTCTCCAATTAACTACCTAACCCCGGTAGACAGTTCCATATGGCCAGAAGACTTAGATCAAGAAGTGTTGCTTAATACTCTTGACTTAGACCGCTTAAATGCCTATCAAGATCTTGTACCCCAAGGTGATGGGTTCTTTGATTTTATTCCCGGAATTACCGTTGACCCTCGTTACGGAAGAATTATTTTCCCTAAAGTTGAGCCTTTCGGAGAATTTTTATTCACACTCTTAGATAATCCAAACTCAGCAAAAGAAACCTATCAGAACGAAAGCTCATACAATAAAAACCAAAAACGATATGTGTTTAGGGAAATGTATAGTTTAACCAAAGCAGCTGCACTTGAATTTAGTGAAAAGAATAAATTTCAACTTAAAGGAAGGTATAAATCAGAAGGTGACGACGGAATAAACATTGGTGCTTTTAATGTGCCTCGTGGATCTGTTCGTGTAACGGCGGGCGGAAGAGTGCTTCAAGAGGGACTTGACTATACCGTAAATTATGAGATTGGAAGAGTTAAAATTTTGGATGAAGGTTTAAAAGCATCAAACATTCCCATTGACATTTCCGTAGAAAACAATTCTTTTTTTAACCAACAAAACAAGCGCTTTTCTGGAATAAATGTAAACCATCGTTTTTCAGAAAAACTCAATTTGGGGGGAACGTTTATTAATCTGAGTGAAAATCCGTTAACCCAAAAAGCAAACTACGGAACTGAGCCTGTAAACAATACAATGGTAGGGGTAAACACCAATTTTTCTACTGAATTACCAATCCTAACCCGATTGGTGAATTTATGGCCTACTATAAAAACAAACACGCCGTCAATGATTTCTTTTCGGGGCGAAGTGGCCAATCTAGCGGCCAATAACCCGAGAAACACCGAAATTAATGGAGAAACCAATGTTTATATTGATGATTTTGAAGGCGCACAAACCAACATTGATATTAAAGGGTTTACGGCATGGAATTTATCAAGTGTCCCTGTGGAAGGGGTTCGTAATGCTGCCTTAGAGGGCATTGAAAGTGGCTATGGAAGAGCAAAATTAGCCTGGTACTCAATTGATCAAGTATTTTATTCTCGACCCATTTCTGGAATTAATAACAACGATATTTCACTCAATGAAACCCGAAGGGTAGATATTAATGAATTGTTTCCAGAACAAGATTTGGTTCCCGGTATGTTGCGCACACTTTCAACCTTTGACCTAGCCTATTATCCAAAAGAAAAAGGACCTTATAACAATGCACAAAACGGACAATTTGATAGTGATACTAAAAATAATTGGGCCGGAATTACACGATCTTTAAACGCCACTAACTTTGAGCAATCTAATGTGGAATTCATTGAGTTTTGGTTATTAGACACCTTTTCGGATAAGGATTCACCTCAAGACGACCTTGGGGAATTGGTTTTTCATTTAGGAAACATCTCAGAAGATATTTTACGCGACGGCCGAAAGCAATTTGAAAATGGGTTACCCGGGAGTCAAGCGATTACACCCATCTATGAAACGCCATGGGGTAAAGTTCCTGCCAATCAATCGCTAGTATATGCTTTTAATACGGAAGAAGCCGATCGGGCCTTACAAGATGTAGGATTAGACGGCTTAAACGATGAAGATGAGCGCGCCATTTTCACCAATGGACCTGAAGAAGATCCTGCAGGAGATAATTATCGCTATTTTTTGCAAGCCGAAGGGTCAATTTTAGATCGATATAAAAATTACAATGGATTAGAAAATAACACCCCCTTTTCGTTTAGCGATACGGATCGCGGAAACACCACAGAGCCGGATACCGAAGACATCAACAGAGACCAAAGTATGAATACCATTGACAGTTATTTTGAGTTTCGTGTGCCCATCCAAAAAAACATGACCGTAGGTAATCACCCTTTTGTTACAGACGTACGAGAAAATGTTCAAGTGAATGCCCCAAACGGAGATCAATATACTACCCGATGGATTCAATTTAAAATCCCTATTCAAAAAAACTATTACGAAAACACATCCTTTGCATCTTATTTTAAGGCCATCAATCAGATTGACGATTTGCGTTCTATTCGATTTATGAGGATGCTACTTCAAGGTTTTGATCAGGAAGTGGTTTTTCGATTTGGCACACTTGACCTTGTGCGGGGAGATTGGCGCCGGTACAACAAACCCCTGAACGAAGACCTATTGGTACATCAAAATACCACTGTAGATATCAGCACGGTCAATATTTTAGAAAACGAAAATAGAGTCCCCGTTAATTATGTTTTACCCCCAGCCATTCAAAGGGAATTGATAAATAATAACAACACTATAATTCGACAAAACGAACAATCTTTGTCTTTTCGCGTATGTGATTTACAACCTCAAGACTCTAGGGGGATATATAAAGTAACTGACCTTGACATGCGTCAGTATACCAACCTTAGAATGTTTTTACATGCCGAATCGCTACCCGGTCAACCTCCGCTTTCGGGTGACGGATCAAATGAAGAGTTAGACCGTAGAGCGGTGGCTTTTATTCGCCTAGGAACGGACTATCAAGACAATTATTACCAGATCGAAATTCCACTTAAACCAACAGAATATGTTGAAAATAACGCCAATCGATTGACTGCAGAGGAGGTTTGGATTCCCGAGGCAAATGAATTAATTGTTTCGGTTGACTTTTTGTCCAAGCTCAAGGCGAGTGCGCTACAACGACTTGGATTGGGCAAAACGCTTTACTATGATAGTGAAATGAATCCGATAAATGAGTTTACCCCAATCAGCAGTTTGCCCGGTGAGAAAAAATACAAATTCGCTATACGAGGAAATCCTTCCTTAGGAAGTATTAAAACCCTAATGATTGGAATTAAAAACCCATCAACTCAACTGGGTGATGCACTATGTGGGGAAGTTTGGTTTAATGAATTAAGGCTCTCTGGAATTGATGCTCAGGGAGGATGGGCTGCAATCGGGGCATTAGACGCCAATCTAGCTGACTTCGCAAATGTTTCAGCTAATGGACGCTATTCTTCAGTGGGTTTTGGGAGTATTGACCAAACGCCTAATCAACGAACCCGAGAGGAAATGATTCAATACGATGTTATTTCAAACATTAATATAGGCCAACTTGCCCCCGCCCAATGGGGCCTGCAAATCCCATTGAGTTTTGCTCGGGGTGAAACCTTGATCACTCCCGAATTTGATCCTTTTTATCAAGACCTCAAATTAAAAGATCGGTTGCAAACGGCTACGCGTTCAACACAAAAAGATTCTATCCGAAATCAGTCTATAGATTATACACTTCGAAAAAGTATAAGTTTAATTGGCGTTCGGAAAAACAATGCTGGGGGAGGAGAAAGTCGATTTTACAGTCCAGAAAATTTTGATTTGTCTTATGCCTATAATGAGTATGAACACAGTGACTACGAACTGGAAAAACAACAAGAAGTCCAAATGTTACTCGCGGCAAACTATGGGTATTCTTTTCAAGGTAAACCCTTAGAACCCTTAAAAAAAGTAAGCTATTTCAATCGAAAAAAATATTGGCAATGGCTTCAACAACTCAATTTTAATCCTTTACCCGCTTCCCTTGAAGCTTCAGCCCAGGTAAATCGATTGTTAAATAATCAAAAATTTAGACAGGTTTATTTGGAAGGGGTTGATGCTTCCCTTCAACGCAACCTGCCGAATCTGCAGCAACGTAATTTTCTATTTGATTACAATTATGCAATTAGTCATAATTTAACACGATCTCTGCGATTTAATTTCAATGCGGCAACGAGCAGTATCATTCGTCAAGAACAAGATGTAAACAATCCTTTTTTAGACCCTGTGAATTCCGCTGATCGTGCTGCGCTTTGGCAAGGGTTACTTAATACCGGTGAACCCAACACCCATTTTCAATCCCTATCTTTAAATTACAAATTACCTTTTCAATACATTCCTATTTTAAGTTTTATCGATGCTACCTACAACTACACCGGTAATTTTAATTGGATTAGAGGCTCAGAGGCATTGTCTCAAGTGGTTAGTGAAAATGGGATACCCCTAGGAATAGTTAATACGATTCAAAACAACAATACCAAAACACTAACAGCTGCTGTATCTTTTGCCAAATTGTATACAGCACTTGGCCTAAAATCACGTTCCTCAAATTTCACTTCACAACCCCGACGCCCTCAAGCAGTTAACGATTCTTCCGCAGTAAAGAAAAATACCGTACTCAAAAAGAGTATAACTAGAGCAGTAGATGTGTTAACAGCCATAAAGCGAATACAAATAAGCTATAATGAAAACAACGGCTCAGTGCTCCCAGGCTATTTGCCCTCAGTAGGTTTTGCAGGAAGCATGCGCCCTACATTGGGTTATACCCTTGGAAGTCAAGCCGACATTCGGTATGAGGCAGCTCGGCAAGGGTGGCTTACGGCGTTCCCCAATTTTAATCAATCGTTTACTCAATTGCGCTCAAATCGATTTAAATCTACTGCTCAGGTAGTTCCTTTTGAAGGTTTGATTATAGATATTAACGCAGAACGCGATTTTGCTGAAAATGTGATGGAAAACTTTAGTATACAAAACCAAGAGTATTTCCCTCGAAATTCAAATAGGTACGGCAATTTTGGAATGTCAACGGTATTAGTTCAAACGGCGTTTAAAAATGGACGTGGGATTACCCATGAAAATTTCGAAAACTTTAGAAATAACCGCTTGATTTTAGCCCAACGCTTAGCAGAAAACAGTTCAATAGACACCACTGAAAAAGATGCCGAAGGCTATCCTACGGGTTTTGGTAAAAACCAACAGGCTGTAATATTACACTCCTTTTTAGCAGCCTACTCAGGGGTTGATGCTGCTGCAGTATCTTTAGACCCGTTTCGACAAACTCCATTGCCAAACTGGAATTTAAAATTCACAGGACTCACCAAGTTAAAACCAATTGCAGACCTCTTTTCACGATTTTCATTAAACCACGCCTACCGTGCGAGTTATACCCTAACCAATTTTCAAACGAATTTTGATTACAATCCTCAGTTGCCAAATGCACTCGATAAAGCAGGAAACCAAATCCCTGAAATTTTGTATTCCAATGTCAATTTAGTCGAACAATTCAACCCCCTTGCACGAATTGATATGGAGTTTACTAATTCACTTCGTGTACTGGCTGAGATCAGAAAAGAAAGGGCAATTTCCTTAAGTTTAGACAACAATTTAATTACGGAATCCTTGGGTGATGAATATGTAGTTGGTTTAGGCTATCGCATTCAAGAAGTACGCTTTAGAACCTCCATTGGTGGCCGTCGGGTAATTCTTAACGGCGACTTAAATATAAAGGCAGATGTTTCCTATCGTGACAATGTTACGGTATTGCGAAATTTGGAATACGACAACAATCAAGTTACGGCCGGACAGCGATTGATGTCAATAAAAATTGCAGCCGATTATGCATTGACGCGAAATTTGACCGCTTTGTTTTTTTACGATCACAATTTTTCTGAGTTCGCCATTTCTACAGCTTTTCCTCAAACAAGTGTTCGTTCTGGATTTACAATTCGCTATAATTTTGGCAATTAAGAATCCTCAGCTTTAAGAAATCTGTTACATTTGTTTTTTAATTTTTTTACAATGAATGTACCTGAAGCGTTACACTATACCAAAGACCATGAATGGATAAAAGTTGAGGGCAATATTGCTCTTGTGGGAATTACCGATTTTGCACAAGGTGAACTTGGCGATATTGTCTATGTAGAAATTGAAACACAAGACGAAACCCTGGCATCAGAAGCTGTGTTTGGAACTGTTGAAGCAGTGAAAACCGTTTCTGATTTATTTATGCCTTTGTCAGGTAAAATCATTGAAGTAAATCAGGCTCTTGAGCAAAACCCAGAACAGGTTAATGATGACCCCTACGGAGAAGGATGGATGATTAAAATTGAGGTAAACGATTCTTCAGAATTAGAGTCCCTTCTAGATGCAAAAGCATATAAAGCACTGGTTACAGGCTAAATCATTTTTTAGGTATACTGCTTTACTAGCTACATTTGTAGTGGTGTATTTGAGTTTATCTTCACCCGCAGGGAAAGAACCTTGGACCCTGTTTTTTGTAAGGGGAGATCTTGTCCTACATTTTATTTGCTATTTGGGAATGACATTACTCTATTTTGCCGCTTATTTCACCTATCAATACCCGTTAAAAAAAGCGTTTATATCTTCCTTATTATTGGGTTTACTTATGGAGTTTCTACAGCTCATCCCAGTGTTTGAAAGGTTTTTCGACCTACTTGACCTTCTAGCCAATTCTTTGGGTGCGGGTTTGGGAGTGCTACTGAGTTATCGACTAAAAAAAATAGTAGAAAAAAATAGCCTCGGTTACTAAGGGAAGACGTAAATTAGGATGAACGCCTCACCTAAACGCTCTTACTATGCAACCCAAAAAAAATCATAAAGCCGACCTTAGAAAAAACAGCAGCCTCTACTTTGTAATCGGATTATCAGTTATTTTATTTATCTCTTGGCAAGCCATTGAGTGGAAGACGTATGACAAAAACCAATACGACTATGAATCTCTTAATGTGGAAGACGATGATGATGAAGAGATTCCAATCACCGAACAACTAAAAACACCGCCACCTCCACCGCCACCGCCACCACCAGCGCCAGAGGTAATAGAGATAGTTCAAGACGAGGAAGAAGTTGAAGAAACCGTAATAGAGTCTACAGAAACGAGTAATGACGAAATTATTGAGGTTGATGATGTGGACATTGAAGAAGAAGAAGAGGATATTAACGTTCCTTTTGCTATAATTGAAGACGTGCCCATTTTCTCGGGATGCGAAAAAGTTTCAAAAGACAAAAGACGCGATTGTTTTCAAGATCAAATGAACAAACACATAAAGAGAAATTTTCGATATCCTGAAATTGCACAAGAAATGGGAATCCAAGGACGAGTGTATGTAAGTTTTATTATTGACAAAGACGGATCAATTAATAATATAACGATGCGTGGGCCAGATCAAAATTTAGAGAAAGAAGCCCAACGGATCATTTCTAAACTTCCTCAGATGATTCCCGGAAAACAGCGGGGCCGAGCGGTTCGCGTTCCCTTCAGTATTCCGATAACCTTTAGATTGCAATAGTGCTAGTGCGCACTTTACCTCGTTTTCTTTAGAAGGGGATACCCTTTCCCCCCTTTTAATAATCGCCATAAAAATTTTTATTTACAGCAGGTGGTATGCCGTATAGGGGCCGTTTTTAGATTTAAATGATAGAGATGCATGTTTTCTACAATAGAATACCTTGTTTTTTTTATTATTTTTTTTAGTTTAGCTACATTAATTTCAAAGCTACTATGCAACCCAAAAAAAATCAAAAGGCGGATCTGAGTAAAAACAGTAGCCTTTACTTTGTAATCGGATTGTCAGTTATTTTATTAATTTCTTGGCAAGCCATTGAGTGGAAGACGTATGACAGAAGTCTATACGACTACGAAGCCCTTAATGTAGAAGACGATGATGATGAAGAGATTCCAATCACGGAACAGCTAAAAACACCACCGCCACCGCCACCACCACCACCACCAGCCCCAGAGGTAATTGAGGTTGTTGAAGATGAGGAAGAAGTTGAAGAAACCGTAATTGAATCTACGGAAACCAACGAAGACGAAATCATCGAGGTAGAAGAAGTGGAAATTGAAGAGGTAGAAGAAGATATTGATGTTCCTTTTGCTGTAATTGAAGACGTGCCCATTTTCCCTGGATGCGAAAAAGTATCTAAAGACAAAAGACGCGATTGTTTTCAAGAGAAAATGAACGACCATATTCGTAAAAATTTCCGTTATCCTGAAATTGCACAAGAAATGGGAATTCAAGGACGAGTGTATGTAAACTTTATAATTGATAAAGACGGTTCAATCACGAACATTAGAATGCGTGGTCCCGACCAGAATTTAGAGAAAGAAGCCCAGCGAATTATTTCTCGTTTGCCTAGCATGACGCCAGGAAAACAAAGAGGAAGACCCGTTCGTGTACCATTCAGTATTCCGATCACCTTTAGATTACAATAATCAAAACAAATCAACCCAGCCAAGTGCTGGGTTTTTTGTTGAACCTTAAATTGTTTAACCCTAACCTAACAATAAGGGAAATCTATACAAAATAGATTGTAGGTTGTACAATTGTCCGTTATCTTTACTCCCTGAAGAGGATGCCTCGTAATGCGTGATAACAAAACTGTTCCTACACCCACTTTGCAAATCCGTTTATCGGATTTCTCACAACTCACAAAATTTCGTTTGTCCATAAGTGTGGTGATTTCCTCAATAGCAGGGTATTTTTTAGCTGTTGACAATCCTGATCTTACCACTGTTTTACTCCTTATTTTTGGTGGATATGCCACCGTAGGAGCTTCCAACGCTTTTAATCAAGTAATTGAAAAAGAGGAGGACAAAAAAATGGAACGCACTCAAAACCGTCCGCTTCCTGCAAAACGTATGCACCCCACTACGGGATTGTTTATAGGGGTCATATTAACCTTAGCCGGTATTTCGGCTTTGTATAGTATCAATCTTAAGACTGCTTTTTTCGCAAGCGTTTCTATTTTTTTATACACTTGTGTGTATACCCCTTTAAAGAAAAAAACACCCCTTTCGGTATTTGTAGGCGCATTTCCTGGTGCGATACCTTTTATGCTAGGGTGGGTAGCAGCCACAAACGAATTCGGAATAGAACCCGGGGTATTGTTTATGATTCAGTTTTTTTGGCAGTTTCCGCATTTCTGGGCCATTGGCTGGCTTATGCATGAACAGTATCAAAAAGCCGGATTTAAAATGCTCCCATCTGGGGCACCCGATCAGTCAACTGCTTTTCAAATAGTATTTTATACTTTGTGGACTATTGTTATTTCATTAGTTCCTGTGTATTATGAAACAGGGCAATTGGTTTTAAGCAATAATGCAGCCATAGGTGTAGGCCTGCTGGGGTTAATTTTCCTCATCTATTCTATACGTCTTATGTACTATAAATCGCATGCAGCTGCACGGCACTTATTGAGAATGAGTATTCTCTATATAACAGGAATTCAAATGGTTTATGTAATTGATAAAATGGTAATGGTATGAGTACAAACGATCCTTCTGTAGTAAAACACAATAAAGCACTTAAAATGATGCTGTGGTTCGGCATGATAAGCATGTCGATGACCTTTGCGGGGCTTACCAGTGCCTATGTTGTTAGTAGTTCACGAGCTGATTGGATACAACAAATCAATTTGCCTGTAGCGTTTACTATCAGTACGTTTCTTATCGTGGTGAGCAGTGTAACGTTTCATTGGGCATTGCAACAACTAAAAAAAGGAAGGGTGAAACAAGCCCAAGGCTTACTTCTATCCACCTTATTGTTGGCATTGTGTTTTGTGTATTTTCAATTTCAAGGATTTAACAGTATTATAGAACAAGGGTATTATTTTACTGGGCCAGAAAGCTCGATAACTACTTCTTATCTTTATGTGTTGGTGCTACTTCATTTGGCGCATTTAACCATTGGGGTAATTACTATTTTATCTCTTTTGTTTAAAACCAGTACAGGGAAGTTTCAAAAAGGAAATACACTCGGATTTGAGTTGGCAGTAACCTTTTGGCATTTTCTTGATATACTGTGGGTATATTTGTTTTTATTCGTTTCATTCTACGATTAAAAATTAATAGATTTGCAATGACTTTAATTGAATTAAAACATTAGATTATTTATGGAAGCTTCCGCCAATGCATCAGTAGAAGAAACTTCAGTTTGGGGGGGAGGAAATCGCCCACTTAATGCGAGTTATGGTAAAATGATGATGTGGTTTTTTATCGTGTCTGATGCCTTGACTTTTTCTGGATTTCTTGTTTCTTATGGCTTTTCACGGTTTAAAAATATTGACTCATGGCCTATTGCCGATGAGGTATTTACCCACTTCCCTTTTTTACACGGAATAGATGCGCCAATGTATTATGTGGCGTTAATGACCTTTATCTTGATATTTTCTTCGGTAACCATGGTTTTGGCTGTAGATGCTGGGCATCACATGCAAAAAGCAAAAGTGACCTTTTACATGCTATTGACCATAATTGGTGGAGCCATCTTTGTGGGTTCACAAGCCTGGGAATGGAAAAACTTCATTAAGGGTGAATACGGTGCTTTGGAAACAAAAGGCGGACAAATTCTTCAATTTGTTGACATGCAAACGGGAAAAAGAGCCGCCATTCAAGAATTTGCACTACCCGTAGCTACCGAACGAACAAATCATGAATCTAGCAATGGAATATGGTATGTCGATGAAAAAAGCCTTACTACAGTTTCTGTAGATGAAGTCAAAAAAGGATTTTTAGCGGATGAACAGCTCACCATTCGTACCCAAAAATTAAATGAAAAGGGCCAAAAAACAGTCCTTTCAAGAGAAGAAGCCCTTGCAAAACTTGACGAAGCCGTAGGCGTTGTTGAAGGGGCAAATTTATACCATAACGAATACGGGAACCCTTTATTTGCTGACTTTTTCTTTTTCATTACCGGGTTTCACGGATTTCACGTTTTTTCTGGAGTGGTTATAAATGTGATCATCTTTTTTAATGTAATCATAGGAACCTATGAGCGAAGAGGACATTATGAAATGGTTGAAAAGGTAGGTCTGTACTGGCACTTTGTAGACTTGGTTTGGGTATTTGTATTCACGTTTTTCTATCTCGTTTAATTGTAAAATAAAATCACATGGCAGCAGAAACACACAATTTAGCTATTTTCAGAGGGTTACTCAAATTTAAATCCAATCAACAAAAAATTTGGGGGGTTTTGATTTTCTTATCTATAGTAACTACTGTTGAAGTTGCATTAGGTATTATTAAACCCGAAGTGTTAATGACTTCTTTTTTACGAATGAAACTTTTAAACTGGATATTTATCATTTTAACAATCGTAAAGGCCTATTATATAGCCTGGGATTTTATGCACGTTCGTGATGAAAAAAGCGGTTTGAAAAATGCAATTGTTTTGCCTTTGATCATTTTAATACCCTATCTCGCATTTATTCTTTTGCTGGAAGCAGATTATATATTTGAAGTGATGCGAAACGGATTTGTGGCTTGGAATTTTTAAGCTATTAAAACAGAAGCGGTTTACTACCGCTTTTTTTTATGAAAAAGGATTTTTATAATAAAATTGTTCTCGGCGTATTGTTTGTATTTCCCTTGGTGGTATACCTGTTTTTTGCCTCTGGAAAAAACAATTTTGCTAAACTGCCTATACTTACCTCTGGAATAGCAGAATTACCCCTCCAAACTGACGAGCTGTCCGATCTCAACCTCAAAGATAAAATTACGATTTTAGGCTACTGGGGAGGAGATTTAGAAAATAAAAAAGCGGAAGCGTTTAATTTGAATGAAAAAATTTACAAACGCTTTTTTGAATTCAGTGATTTTCAGTTTGTCTTTTTTATTGATTTAGAACACAAACCTCAAGTTGAAGCACTTTTACAAAATTTGCAAGAAGGTGTTGGAACTGACATTTCAAGATGGAATTTTGTAAGTACAGATACAGCACAAATCCGCAGCCATTTTGAATCGCTTCAAACCCCCCTTCAGTTAGACGAAAATGCAAGCACACCTTATGTCTTTATTATTGACAAGGATTTAAATCTGAGAGGCAGAAATGATGATGAAGATGAAGGCACACTTTTTGGTTTTGATGCCCGTTCGGTTGCCCAACTCAATAAAAAAATGATTGATGATGTAAAAGTTATTCTTGCAGAATACAGACTGGCCTTAAAAATTTACAACCAATCCAACAGAGAGAAATAAAATGACAAATCAAAAAAAATATTTTGGGCTCATTGTAGTGGTATTGGTTTTTGGTTATTTGGTCATCCCCACCATAGTAGAACGAGTCAAATCAGGCACTACTGTAGCCGATAATCGATCACAATCTGCGGATCCGTTGCAATACATCACCTTAAATGGAGAAGCAAAAAAAGTTCCTGAATTTACTTTCTTAAATCAAGACAGTATTTACGTTTCTAATGAAGACTTTAAAGGGAAAGTATATGTTGCAGAATTCTTTTTCACCTCTTGTCCCAGTATTTGTCCCATTATGAACAAAAACATGAAACGAATTGAAGAGCAATACGGAATGCGTGAGGACTTTGGTATTGCTTCTTTTACCATTGACCCCAGCAACGACACCCCCTCAGTTTTAAAAGAATACGCTGAACGCTATGAGGTATTTTCACAAAACTGGCATTTTTTAACGGGAGATATTGACGCTCTTTATTTACTGGCCAATAAAGGTTTTAATATATTTGCCTCGGTAAATCCACGTGTAGAAGGAGGATTTGAGCATCAAGGTTATTTTGCTTTGATAGACAAAAACGGCTTTATCCGTTCTCGATCTGACTCATTTGGTAATCCCATAGTTTACTATACAGGGATTGATCAAGAAGAAGTAGAAATTCAAGAAGTCGATCTGCTTATAGCAGACATTCAAAAATTGCTTAAAGAATAAAGTATGGAAAAGAAATATTCAATTTGGGTTTGGACACTTTCAATTGTCATTCCTGTAGCTGTAGCCATCTTGTTTATGGTACGCATCCCTAATGTGGAACCCTTGGATTTTTTGCCTCCCATTTACGCAACAATCAATGGGCTAACCGCCCTTCTTTTGCTAGGAGCCTTCAATGCGATAAAAAATAAAAAAATAGCGCTTCATGAGCGTTTGATGAAAATTTCAATAGGATTGTCTGTTGTCTTTTTAGTGATGTATGTCGCATACCATATGACATCAGACCCAACACCATTCGGAGGTGAAGGAATAATAAAATACCTTTATTACTTTATTTTAATAAGTCATATTCTCTTATCCATCGGAATTATTCCTATGGTATTAATTACTTATGTTCGCGCAATTTCAAAGCAGTTTGGCGAGCATAAAAAAATTGCTCGATACACCTTCCCCATTTGGCTTTATATAGCCGTAACAGGCGTGATCGTTTACCTCATGATTTCACCTTATTATAGTTAAAAACGTGAATCGGTTCTTCACCCTCTTTTTTATTTTTTTATTTTTTGCCCTTGAGCCCATTGAGGCGCAATGTTCAATGTGTAGAGCAGTCCTATTGTCTGAAGAAGGGCAACAAACAGCCAAAGGAATAAATAATGGTATTCTCTATTTGATGGCCATTCCCTATATTTTGGTAGGACTGATAGGCTTAAAAATCGTACAGATTTACAAAAAAAAGCAATCCAAAGTGTAACATTTTACTAGCAGAGTCGTCTAAAGGGAAATTGCTTAAAAAAAAGTACCTTTGCAGACCAAATGAAAACCTAATGATAAGCATTAAAGACCTTCATAAATCCTATTCCATTGGGAATTCATCACTTCACGTTCTTAAGGGAATTAATTTTGAAGTAGAAGAAGGTGAGTTGGTTGCTATAATGGGCTCTTCAGGATCAGGGAAATCTACTTTGCTAAATATTTTAGGAATGTTAGACATAGCCGACGAAGGAGATTATATCTTAGATCAAGTGCCAATCAAAAACTTAAACGAAACTAAAGCAGCAAAATACAGAAATCAATTTTTAGGTTTTGTATTTCAATCGTTCAATTTGATCAATTACAAAAGCGCCTTAGAAAACGTTTCTTTACCCTTATACTATCAAGGAATTAAAAGAAAAGAGCGACAAGAAATAGCGATGGATTACCTTGATAAAGTGGGCTTAAAAGAATGGTCCACACATTTACCAAGTGAACTTTCTGGAGGTCAAAAGCAACGTGTTGCCATTGCAAGAGCCTTAGCCTCAAAACCCAAAGTACTATTAGCCGACGAGCCTACGGGAGCCCTAGATTCTACCACTTCTTACGAAGTGATGGATTTGATTCAAAAAATTAATCACGAGGGAAAAACAATTCTGGTAGTCACCCACGAAGAAGATATTGCACGAATGTGTAAACGGATAGTACGATTGAAGGACGGTGTTATTATAGAAGACAAAAAAATCAATCAAGTATTAGCCACATCCCATGTTTAGTAGAGATCGCTGGAGCGAAATATTCGAAACGATAAGCAAGAATAAACTCCGAACTTTTTTGTCGGGATTTACTGTGGCGCTGGGTATCTTTATTTTTATCATCCTGTTTGGTTTAGGTAATGGTCTTAAAAATACGTTTCAAGAATTCTTTCTTGACGATGCCAGTAATGCTATTTTTCTGAATCCCGGACGCACTTCAATGCCCTATAAAGGCTTTAAAGCCAATAGACGTATTGAGTTTAAAAACGAGGATCTTGATGATATCAGACAAAACTTTTCATTATTTACCGAATACATTACGCCTCGCATTTCGCGAAGTGCATTGACCAAATACAAAAACGAAAGTAATTCGTATTCCACTCGAGCGGTTGCCCCAGGACACCAATTTATTGAGAAGACAATAATTATGAAAGGGCGCTACCTCAATCAGACCGACATAGAAGAAAGACGTAAAAGTGCCGTGATTGGTCGTTTAGTAGCCAAAGACCTCTTTAAAGACGAAGATCCGATTGGGAAATATATTGATGTAGGATCAAGCGCTTTTAAAGTAATAGGCGTGTTTCAAGACGAAGGAGGTGATAATGAGGAAAGAAATATCTACATTCCTTACACAACTCGACAATTATTGGAAAAAAGTACGGATAGAGTCGATCAGATAGTCGTTACCTTTCCAAAAGAATTGGGACATGCTGGAGCAGTTGCTTTTGAAGCTTCTCTTAAAAAATACTTTAAGGACAAAAAATCAATTGATCCAAGAGACCCAAATGGAATATACTTTCAAAATCTAACCGATGATTTAAAAAGAAGCCAACAATTTGCGGTTGTACTTCAATTGATCGTAAGTGTTGTAGGGTTGGGAACATTAATTGCCGGAATTATTGGGATTTCAAACATTATGGTTTTTGTGGTTAAAGAACGAACCAAAGAATTAGGTATCCGAAAAGCGATTGGCGCCACGCCAAAATCAGTGATTCAAATGATTCTTCAAGAATCAATTTTTATAACTGCCCTTTCGGGTTATCTAGGACTATTTTTAGGTATAGTTGTTTTAAAAAATATAGGCCTCAGCCTGGAAGATTATTTTATTAAAAATCCATTTATCGATATGAGTACGGCCATTGCAGCCACATTAATCCTTATCGTATTTGGAGCTATTGCCGGATACATTCCTGCCAAGCGTGCAGCGCGAATCAAACCCATTGTTGCCTTAAGAGATGAATAGTTTAAAAGTCATATTTGATCGCGATACCTGGCAAGAAATATTTGGCTCCATCGCAAAAAACAAAACCCGTACGGTGATTACTGTAATTGGGGTATTGTGGGGCATCTTTATCTACATTGCCCTATCAGGAGCAGCAAAAGGATTGGACAACGGATTTGAACGGCAATTTGAAAATATTGCTATGAATTCCATGTTTATTTGGGCGCAACGTACAAGTATTCCCTACGAAGGGTTTAAAATTGGCCGATCTATCGAATTAAAATTATCCGATATTGACTACTTAAAACAGCGTGTACCCGAAATACAATACATAGCTCCTAGAAATGCAAGAGGAGTATTTGGCGGTTCTAGTCCTTTGATTTCTAGAAAAAACAAATCAAATAATTTTAATGTGTACGGTGACTTTCCCGTTTACACCAAAATTGCCACCAAAAAAATCTACGATGGGGGTCGGTTTGTCAATGAAGAGGATAATAAATTTTCAAGAAAAGTTTGTGTAATTGGTGAACGCACACAAACAGAATTATTTGAAAAAGATGAGAATCCCATTGGGCAGTACATTAAAATTGACAACATTTATTTTCAAGTTATTGGGGTTCATAAGTTTGTACCTGGCGGTGGCTTTGAAACCGATGGAGACATTTTTATTCCCTTTGAAACCTTTCGAAAAATTTATAATACGGGTGAAACCGTTCAATGGTTTACCGTTGCAGCATATGACGATGCAGATGCCGTTGATGTAGAAAATAAATTAAAGGCTACGCTCAAACGCATTCATCGGGTTTCGCCTGACGATGAGCGCGCTATTGGGGGCTTTAACTTGGGCGAAGTGTTCACAAAAATTTATGGATTTTCAAAAGGAATGACCCTATTATCCCTTATAGTGGGAATTGCCACCATAATAGCTGGCGTAATTGGAATTGGTAATATTCTTTTGATTTCAGTAAAAGAACGCACTAAAGAATTGGGCGTTCGTAGAGCATTAGGCGCTACGCCCTCAGAAGTCCGAAATCAAATCATTTTAGAATCGGTTTTTTTAACCTTAATAGCTGGAATTATCGGAATTATTTTAGGAGCCATAGTTTTAGCAGGAATCAATGCAGGTACTCAAAATCTAACCGATTTCCCTTACACAAACCCAACTGTTCCCATTCCCTTTGTATTGGGCGCCCTAGCCATTATGATATTTTTAGGCACACTCATAGGGCTTATCCCCGCACAACGGGCAGTGAGCATTAAACCCATTGATGCATTAAGAGAAGAATAACACATTATATACCAAATAAGCATGAAAATTTTAAAATACATTGGCATAACCCTATTAATTCTAGGTTCATTATTTGCAGCAGCCTATTTCATTAAAACGAACAATAAGTCTGTAATTACCTATGAAACCCAAACCCCATTTACCACTTCAATAGAAAATAAAACGGTGGTCACAGGAAAAGTAATCCCAGAAGATGAAGTGGAAATTAAACCCCAAATACAAGGGATTATTGAAACCATTTTTGTTGAAGAAGGGGATTTAGTAAATACAGGAGATCTCTTGGCTAAGATTAAAGTCGTTCCTAACGAACAAAACCTAAACAGTGCAAAAGGGCGATTGGAAAACGCCAAAATTGTTTTAAAGAACTCAGAGGTGGAGTACAAAAGAAACCAAGATCTTTTTGAAAAAGGAATCATATCGAAGCGAGATTTTGAAAATGTAAAACTTCAGTATGATCAAGCCATTCAAAATGTAGAAAATTCAACTGCTGATTTGCAAATTATTCGATTGGGCTCTACAGGAGGAGCAGCTTCGGCAAATACCAATATTCGGGCTACTGTACCCGGAACAGTTTTAGAAATCCCCGTTGAGGAAGGGTTTCAGGTTATTGCGAGTAATAGCTTTAATGCCGGTACAACCATAGCCACCATTGCGGACTTAAACAAAATGATTTTTGAAGGTAAGGTTGATGAAGCAGAAGTGGGTAAACTTAATGTTGGGATGCCTTTAGAAGTAAACCTTGGTGCCATTGAAGACCAATCCTTAGCCGCCACGTTAAAATTTATTGCCCCTAAAGGAAATGAAGAACAAGGCGCCGTACAATTCATAATAGAGGCCGATTTATTTTTAAATGACTCCATCTTTGTTCGTGCTGGATACAGTGCAAATGCCTCCTTAGTTCTTGAACGTAAAGACAGCATAATGGCCATCTCTGAGTCGTTATTACAATTTGATCGTGATTCTGAAAAACCCTATGTCGAAATTGAAATTGGCGATCAAAAATTTGAACGTAGAGATATTGAAGTAGGTATTTCTGACGGAATAAATGTTGAAATCCTATCTGGACTTACTCAAGAAGATAAAATTAAAGTTTGGAATAAAACGGAACCCTTGAAAAAAGGGGATGAGGAAACCGAAACACAAAATCGATAATTGGTAATGTATACAAATCGATAGTATCGATTTTCAAAACACATAAAAACACTATCTCGTGAAAACAACTTTAGTACTCTTTTTTTCAATCGCAACGACTTGGCTTTTTGCACAAGTCCAAACCTACACCCTTGAAGAATGTATTCTGATAGCTTTAGAAAAGAACATAAGTATAAAACAATCGGAATTGGACGTAGAAGGAGCCTCTATTGATAAACAGGATGCCATTGGTGCCTTTTTACCTCGGGTTACTGCGCAATCACAACATATTTGGAACAATGGGCTAAGTCAAAACATTACCAATGGTTTAATAGAAAATTTGACTACTCAATTCTCTTCCTTTGGCGGAAATTTAGGAGTTACCCTTTTTAATGGAAAGCAAAATATAAATCAACTTTCTCGTGCCAATCTAAATTTAATAGCGCGTCAGTACCAACTTGATAACATTAAAGACGACGTAAGCTTATTTGTTGCGAATGCTTATTTGCAAGTAATGTTTAATCGAGAAATAAACACAGTTCAAAAGTATCAATTGGAACTTTTAAAGGAAGATTTAATAAGAACCCAAGAACGAATTGACGCTGGTGTATTGACCCAAGCTGATATTTATGAAATTGAAGCCAATATGGCAGCTCAAGAGCAAGCAGTGGTTCAGGCAGAAAATAATTACCGGCTTTCTCGAATCTCTTTGGCTCAACTTTTATTAATTACAGATTATGAGAATTTTGATATTGCACAAGAAGATTTAGATATTCCTTTTTCTGAAATTTTAAATAAAACCCCAAATGAGATTTATGAAAAGGCACTGACCCTTCGGAATGATATAAAATTAGGAGTAACCAATATCGAAATTGCTGAAAAAGATATTGATTTGGCCAAAGGGGCGCTTTTGCCTTCATTAACCGCTTTTTATAATTATAATACCCGTATTTCCTACAGTGATCGATTTGTAGAAACAGGAAACTTAATTGAGGCCCCAATCGGTGTGGTTAAACAAAGTGGAGATTTGGTCATAACCCAATTTCCCGAGCGCAGTGTAACAGGGCCCTTATCTTTTGCCACCCAGTTTGGTCAGAATGATGGACAGAGTTACGGATTGGCTCTCAATATTCCAATTTTTAATGGATTGTCAACACGCAACAACATTAAACGAAGAAAGTTAAATTTAATGCGTTCAGAAAATCAATTGGAACAAACCAAATTAGATCTTGAAAATACTATCAATCAGGCCTTTAATAATGCAGAAGGAGCCTTTAAGTTTTACGAAGCTTCGGTAAAAACTTTATTTGCGCGTTCAGAAGCGTTTGATATTGCAAAGGAACGTTTCGCAGCAGGAGTACTCAATTCATTTGATTACATTCAAGCACAACAGCGTTATCAGATTGCTGCTTCAGATATTGTTCGCGCCAAGTTTGATTATATTTTCAAATTGAAAGTACTCGAATTCTATTTTGGTTTAGAATTATAATCCTTTTCACTTTTTAGGTTCTTTTTTTAAACTCACAAACTAAATTTCTATATTCATAGCATAAAATCGTAATTGTATCGCTATGAAGCCAACCCATACTGGAGTTTACGAAAGTCAACACAAAGACATTCCCGGAAATCCCTCTACTGCAAAAAGTAGTGACCACATAGTCAATACAAATCCAAATTACCACCCTTTACGCGCCTTTACCCAAGAACAATGGCATTTTTGGTGTGAAAATGGATATGCAGTTCTCAAAAACGCAATATCAAAAGAACAAGCACAACAAACGGCAGATTTTCTTTGGGAGTTTGAAGAAAAAAATCCGAACGACCCCTCCACTTGGTATGCGCCCCCTCGTGCTGAAATGCAGATGAAAGAACTCGCAGGAACAGGAATGGTAGAGGCCTATAATCATCAAATGTTGTGGAACAATCGACAATCAGAGAAAATATATCACGCGTTTGCTGACATTTGGGCTACTGAGCAACTTTGGGTTACCATAGATCGGGCCAATTTAAATTTTCCTATAAGAGAAGGATATTCTTATAAAGGCTTTATACACTGGGATTATGACCCCGATACAAATCCTCAAAATGTTCAGGGTCTTATCGCTTTATCCGATCAAACCAATACCCAATCCGGTGGTTTTCAATGTGTGCCATGGTTGTATAAACATTATCATCAATGGAAAAAAACACAACCAGAAGATCGAAATCGTTTTCAACCTGATATGAAGGGCCTTGAGGATAAGCTTGTAAAAGTTCCCCTTGAACAAGGCGATTTGTTGATTTTTCACAGTCAATTAGCTCACGGTATTCGGCCCAATCATTCAAAGGATACGGTTCGGATTGCCCAATACATTTCAATGATGCCCGCTGAAGAAGAAAACGAAACCTTAAAGCAATGGAGAATAGAATCATGGCGGAATCGTATTGCACCAGAAGGATATGCTTTCCCTGGGGATCCACGAAACTGGGAGCAAACAAAATACAAACAGGCCAACCTTTCCCCTCTAGGGAAAAAGCTTTTAGGGCTCTCAAGCTGGTCAGACTAAACGAGTATGAATCTACAATTAAAGGATAAAACAGTCCTTATAACAGGCTCAACTTCGGGTATCGGCTATGCAACGGCAAAATTATTAGCCCAAGAAAAGGCCATAGTATATATAAATGGTAGGACCTCTACTTCGGTTTCTCAGGCGATACAACAACTCAAAAGCGAGGTAAAAGAAGCACGAGTTTTCGGTAAAGTGGGAGATTTTAGTCATTCTAATACAGCCCATCTTATTACGGCTGATCTTCCTCCCATAGATATTTTGATTAATAATGTAGGGGAATATGATTCTAAAGCTTTTTTTGAAACTCCAGATTCAACTTGGGAGAATCACTTTCAAGTTAATGTGATGAGCGGAGTTCGCTTATCCCGAATTTTACTTAAAGGAATGTTGGAGCGCAATTGGGGTCGAATCCTTTTTATATCAAGTGAGTGTGCTTATCTGGTTCCCCCAGACATGATTTCATACAGTGCAAGTAAGGCCGCACTTCATGCCATTTCAAAGGGCCTAGCACAACTTACCAAATCAACGGGGGTAACCGTTAATGTTGTTGCACCAGGTTCTACATTAAGTCAAGGAGCTGAAACCTTTTTAGCACAGAAAGCAGAATCAACTGGAAAAAAGGCAGAGGAAGTCGCAAAAAATTTTTTCTCAGCGGACCGATCTCAGTCTTTACTCCAACGTTTTGCTGCTCCCAAAGAAATTGCACAAACAATCGTGTATCTTTGTAGCCCACTCTCAAGTGCCACCAATGGAGCAGTAATAAAAACGGATGGCGGCTCTACTTCAGGAGTGTTTTAAACCGTATAGATGGCTTATATACTTCAAATTGAAACGACAACACAGCAATGTTCTGTAGCCCTTTCCTTTAAAGGAAAAACATTGGCAGTAAAAGAAGAACGCACAGCAGGGTATAGTCATAGTGAAAAATTGCATGTTTTTATTCAGTCTCTATTAGAAGAAAGTGGATTTTCTTGGGATCAAATAGATGCCATAGCCGTAAGCAAAGGTCCAGGATCGTATACGGGCTTACGAATAGGTATTGCAGCAGCTAAAGGATTGTGTTTTGCCAAAGAAATTCCCTTAATTGCTATTAATACACTGGATATAATGGCACAAGCTGTAAATGTGGAGAGCGGATACGTAATTCCCATGTTAGATGCAAGAAGAATGGAAGTATATACTGCAGTTTACGATCATCAAAAAACAACTGTATTTTCAACTACAGCTCTGGTTTTAACCCCAGATAGTTTAGTGGACATAGTGACTTCACACCCCTGTAAAGTTATAGGCAATGGTGCGGCAAAATTTGAAAATCTATCCCCAAAATTAAAGGCCTCCTTTGATTCGGAAGTATATCCTTCGGCTTCAGACATGAGTCAATTGGCATGGGAAAAATTTCAACAACACAAGGTTGAAGACATCGCTTATTTTGAGCCCTATTATCTAAAAGACTTTCAAACGACTCCTGCCAAAAAATAAAATTAATCGTTGACTGCTATTACGGTCTCAACTTTTGAGGGAAGCATGTCTTTCAGCATGGTTTCGATTCCACTTTTTAAAGTGATGGTTGAAGAGGGGCAACCGCTGCACGCCCCTTGAAGAAGCACTCGTACTGATTTTTCGTTTTCATCATAGCTATCAAATTGGATGTTGCCCCCGTCTGATGCTACAGCAGGCTTAATATATTCATCCAAAATAGAAATGATTTCTGCTTCAATTGGGCTATAGGTTTTGGGGTCTTTACTAGTATTATTTTCGTTATTGGGGGTATCTAGCTCCAAAAGGGTTTGTCCGGACGCGATAAAAGCGCGAATAAACTCACGTAATTCCATAACCCTATCTTCCCATTGTTCATTTTCAGTTTTTGTGATCGAAATGTAGTTGGCATCAAGGAAAACTTCTTTTACAAAAGGAAAGCGAAAGAGTTCTTGTGCTAATGGGGAAGGACTGGCTTGATCGCTTGTTTTAAATTCTATGGTTTGAGAGACTAAGGTTTTATTGGCTACAAATTTCATAACCGCTGGGTTAGGAGTACTTTCGGCATAGACGGTTACAGGAACAGTTTTTCCTTGAGTGGGCTCTATAATCATTCCGCCCTCATTGAGATAATTCTCTAATTGGACTTTCACTTCTTCTACCACATCTTCCCATTCTAAAATATCAAATCGCTCTACCTGAATGGTATTTGAATCCAATCGAACACTTTTTACAAAAGGCAAATAAAATAATTGTTGCACAAGAGGTGCTTTTTGGGCCTCATCAATTGATTTAAATTCAAGAGAACCTGTGATTCCAATGGGTGAACTGAAATGAAAAATAGCCCATGCCGAATTGGGTTGAACAGAAGCTTGAAGTGCAATTTTTTCCATTAGGTTTGTATAAATGTTTTCTTATTTGTCTTTCGACAAAAGTAAATAAAGTACAGGTATTCACTAGGTGCTATTTCAAAAATTAATGGGATTTGTTGTATTTTAATACAAAAGAAAAGTATGTTACTTCGAAAACTAAAAGGAATAACACCAAAATACGGTAAAGACTGTTTTTTTGCAGAAAATGCAACACTAATTGGCGATGTGATTTTAGGCGATCAATGTTCTGTTTGGTATAATGCAGTAGTTCGGGGTGATGTTCATTCCATTCGGATGGGCAATCAGGTGAATATTCAAGACGGCGCTATTATTCATGCAACGTATAAAAAAGCACCAACTACAATAGGGAATAGAGTGTCTATAGGACATAATGCAATTGTACACGGTTGCACAATTCACGATGATGTATTAGTAGGTATGGGGAGTATCGTTATGGACGATTGTATTGTTGAACGGTTTAGTATTATTGCAGCAGGGGCTGTTGTTACCCAAGGCACACATGTAGAATCGGGATCCATTTATGCCGGGATACCGGCGCGAAAAATTAAAAAATTGGATGCGAATTTAGTCCAAAATGAAATTGAACGAATAGCAAAGGGATATGTGTTGTATTCCCAATGGTATCAAGAAGAATAGCCATAAAAAAAGCCGCTTTAAAGCGGCTTTTTGTGGGGTTGAAATGGATTAAAACCCAAGTTCAGTTTTTACATCTGCAATGAGATCTTTTCCTGAAGCCATAATTACGCTTCCTCCTGGGCTAGAATCTAAAACATAATCAAATCCTTGGACTTGAGCTACTTTTTCAATGGCAGCACGTGCCTTATCGTAAAGGGGGCGCATCATTTCAGCAGAACGTTTTTGTAATTCCTGAGCAGCAGTTTCTCTAAAATCTTGAATTCGCTGTTGCATTTCTTGCAATTCTACCTGACGTTGTTGATTGATTAGATCTGTTTGATTTTGAGCATCTCCTTGGTAAGTTTGCGCTTTGGTTTGAAATTCTTTTACAGAAGTTTCCATCTCTTTTGCATACTGATCTTCTAATTTTTTGAGTTCATTTTGAGCAGAAATAACTTCTGGCATCTCGCTTATTAATTGTTGCGTATTAATGTGTGCAACCTTTGATTGAGCTGCAAGCGTTAATGGAGCAATAAAAAACAGAAGGCTTACAATAAGTGTAGATAAGTGTTTCATAAGTGGTGTTGTATTTAGTTTTTTGAGTTGGAGGTATTGGTTTTTAGATCTTCCAATAGCTCTTTTCTATCTTGTATTCGTTGTTCTCTATTTAAACGTTTTATAACTAGGTCGCTAATATCGTAATTTTTTGCGGAATACAACATGGTTATATTTGAAGATCGATCAAAAATAAAATCGTAATTTTTTTCTTCCGCAATTTGTTTTACAATGGCCATTACCTGATCTTGAACGGGTTGTATCAGTTTGGTACGTTGGGTTATCATGTCCCCTCGCGGTCCAAATCGTTTTTCTTGTAAGGCGATTATTTCGGAGGCAAAATCTTGAATTTCGAGTTCTCGATCTTGAATCAATTCAGGAGTTAACAGGATACGCTCAGTGTTGAGTTGATCTTGATATTGTTGAAGTTGAATTTTTTTTAGTTCAATTTCTTTTTTCCAATTTTCAATATTCTTATCTAAAAGCTCCCCCGCTTTTTTATATTCCTCTACGTTTTCTAGAATTACATTCATATCAATGTATCCCACACGTGCTCCACGCTGTGCTTGGGTTAATGCTATTGAAAAGACAATCGCGAATAAAACAAATAGGTGCTTTAGGTGTGATCTCATAGTACTCATAACGTTAGGGCTTGTAAATTAGTATATTGAGCGCGTCTCTTTGAGCTTAAAAGCGTTGTCCGATAATAAAGTGGGTTTCCCATCCGTTTGGAGTGGTTGAATTGGAGTTGGCACTGTCAAAACCATAACCAAAGTCAATTCCTAACAATCCAAAGGCGGGCATAAAAATTCGCATACCCGCACCAGCAGAACGCTTGGAATTAAAGGGGTCAAAATCTCGAAAACTATCGTACCCCTTTCCTGCTTCAAGAAAGGAAAGCGCATAAATAGAGGCGCTGGGCTTTAATGTTATCGGATACCGTAATTCTAGTGAAAATCGGTTGTACAGTACAGAACCGTCTGTGCTGGATAAAGATTGGTTAGGGTATCCGCGTAGTGCAAGGGTTTCCCTACCGTCTAATGCATAGCTTACCATTCCATCACCCCCTAAATAAAATCGTTCAAACGGAATGTTACCACGGTCTGGATTATAGGCTCCTATAAAGCCTAAATCGGCTTGGGTTTTCAGTATAAGTTGATCTAAAATTCGAGTATACCACGTTCCATTAAATTTGATTTTATAAAACTCTAGCCACTTGAATTTTTCCTGATCAATTTTATCAACTAAAGGAGCGCCATTCGCGTCCTGAAATTCGGGAAGGCTGCCTAAATTAGCATAATCACGTCCAGAAAGTAAAGAATAAGGCGGTGTGAATTTTCCGCTGATATTAAATGTAGATCCCCCCACGGGAAATATGGGATTTATTCGCGTATTGTTTCGGGATAAACTTATGTTATAGGCTAAGTTGTTGGCTTCACCATCTCCAAATGTAAAGAGGCCCGTATAATAGTTGATAAGATTGTAGTATTGGTAGGAAATGGATTGTGACAATTGAAAAAAGTCATCGGGTATTTGCAGTCTTTTCGCCAAGCCTAGGGTAATCCCACTGATTTGGAAAGATTGCGATCGATCGGCTAAGCCCGTAAAAAAGTCATACCGGTATTGTATAGTGTGTTGTAGGGAAGTCGAAAATTGAACGGGTTGTTTTCCGCCCATCCACGGCTCCGCAAAATTAAAGCTATAGGTATTGTAAAATTGACTGGCTTGAAGTCGTAGCGCCAACGTTTGTCCGTCACCCATTGGAAGGGGTTTATATGCTTTTCCATTTAAAATATTTCGCATGGAAAAATTATTGAACGACAGCCCTAAGGTTCCTATAAACCCACCTTGGCCATAGCCCCCTTGAAGTTCAATTTGACTCGCACCAGATTCTACCAAATCAAAGCGAACATCAATTGTGCCTGAATCCGGGTTCACATTTTCCAACTCAGGATTGATTTGTTCCGCATCAAAAAAGCCCAATTGTCCTAATTCACGTACGGTTCGAATTAATTTGTCTTTACTGTAAAGTTCCCCGGGTTTGGTTCGTAATTCTCGGTAAATTACGTGGTCATTTGTTTTGGAATTACCCTCGATCACAATTTTATTAAAACTGGCAAGTTTGCCTTCTGTAATTCTGATTTCAAAATCTATAGTGTCATTGATGGCACTTACTTCAACCGCATTGATATTGGAAAACAGATACCCGTTATTTTGATATAGGTTGGTAATGTCGTTTCCATCGGGTTTGCTTGTATCAGCAATTCGTTTCTTTAGCAATACACCGTTGTAGGTATCTCCTTCTTGAAGGCCTAAAATTTGCTGAAGAATACCGTCTGGATAAATCGTGTTTCCAATAAAATTAATTTTTCCAAAGTAGTATTTTTTACCTTCTTCAATATTTAAATTAAGATTAATGGTATTTGTTCCATCGTCGTTATACACTAGTGTGTCTCCAATTACCCGTGCATCTCTGTAGCCTTCTTCTTTGTAAAAATCAACAAGACGTTTTAAGTCTTCTTTGTATTCATCTTCAATGAACTTTGATTTTTTCCAAAACCGAATTGACGTTTTGTGTTTTGTTTTCTTGAATTTAGAACGCAGGGTTTTGTCTTTAAAAATTTCATTCCCATCAAAGTTGATTTGATGAATTTTTACTCGGGGGCCTTTATCCACATTGACAACCATTTTATAGGTATTTGAACCCACAGTATCTTTAATGGTATTTAGAGCCACTTTGGTATTGAGGAAACCTTCTTTTTTATATTTATTTTCAATGTAATTTTTGGTGTTGGTCAAGAAGCTTTCCGACAGCTTTTTACCCGAGGTCAACTCAGTATCTGTTATAATGGTTTCTACGCGTCCTTTTTTTAGTCCGTTTATCTTAACATCTGAAAGGGTGGGTAACTCTTCTATTTCAATTTCTATAGAAATGTCTTGCCCTTCTACTTTGGTAACAAAAAAGTTAATGTCACTAAAAAGCTCAAGCCCCCATAATTTATTTATTACGGCACTAATTTCTTCTCCAGGCACACTTATTTTTTGGCCTTTACGTAAACCACTATACGAAATTACAGTTTGGGCATTAAATGTTTTTAATCCTGATACGGTAATAGAGTCAAGCACATAACTACGGCCTTTTACATACCCTCCGGTTTGCGCTGTGGCACTTATTCCTAAAACCAAAAACAGGAGAAGGATAAAGGGCTTTAAAATGAAATTACGATATGAGTTGTTCGCTGGTTTTTCCAAATCGTCTTTCTCTTTTGTTATAGGTTTCCAATGCTTTATGAAGATCGTCTTTTTTAAAATCAGGCCAAAGGGTTTTAGTGAAATACAATTCTGCATAGGCAATTTGCCATAATAAAAAATTACTTATTCTTTCCTCACCACTGGTGCGGATCAATAAATCTACAGGCGGCAAATTTCGCGTGTAAAGATGCTCATTTATCGTGGACTGGTCAACTTTTTCGGGTGAAATTATGCTATTTTTAACTTTCTCAGCAATGGATTTCATGGCTTGTGTTATTTCTTCTTGTGCACCGTAGTTTAGCGCGAGAGTAAGCACCATGCCTTCGTTGTGTTTTGTTTTGTCTATTACGTAGTTTAACTCCGCTTTCACGGCTTGAGGAAGTGAGGACAAATCACCAATCGCATTCAAGCGTATTTCATTGTCAATCAAACGTTGGAATTCCTTTTTTAAGGAACTTAATAAAAGTTTCATCAAAAGGTTAACTTCATCTAATGGGCGTCGCCAATTTTCCGTTGAAAACGCAAATAGGGTAAGGTAATTAATTCCTGTTTTTGCACTTTCCTCTACAATTTCACGTACCGACTTTGCTCCTTGTCGGTGTCCTAGGACTCGCTGTTTTCCTTGCTTTTTTGCCCAACGTCCATTTCCATCCATAATGATGGCGACATGTTTCGGTATTTCCTTCATTTATTCTTTACAATAACACGGAAGATCGCCAAAGGTAAATGAAATTGTCAAACCCGTAAAGAGATACCAGTCATTATTCGCTATGTTGCCAAATTTATATTCATTTATATCGGCATATTCATTTTCAGGATTACTGCCATCCAGATTATCGGTAAGTGTATAGCGGGCACCCATTTCAATTCCAAGGACGAGATAAGGGTTGGGATTGATTTTAAATCCAACGATTAAGGGAATGGCTAATTTTTCTGATTTTCCATAATTCGTATAGGTAGGAGCATCGAATGGTCCGTTTGGAGTAAGATAAAATTGATTGTATCGAAAATACCCTAGCCCATAAAAAATATAAGGAGTAAAGCTGGTTACGGTACTGTGTAAATTGTATTCTTTAAAATTGATTTCTATACCTGCCATTGCCTCCTGAATGGGATTATCAACCTTATAAGACCTTCGGAATCGATTCAAATCATTGTTCCTGTATTCGTTTTCTTTTAATCGGGTAAAAGTAAACCCTGCACGAAGAGAATAGCGTTCGGTGGTATTCCACTTATATAACACGCCTAAGGCGGGACTATTGGGATCAACATAGCGGTGTGTTCCAATATCTCCTATATAATTACTTCCCCCAATAAAAAGACCAACTTCGTGAGTTTGCGCTTTTAGTTCAACAGTTGAAAAAAGAAAAAGAAATAAAAGAATATAAATACGCATGAATTCAGAAAATCACCTTAACAGGATGTTTTATCCTACGGGGTTATTAACCCTATTTGTCTGGATTTATTGTGTGTTTCGCGCATCTTTACCCCAAAAAAGTTTTTCACGAAGGGTATTGAAAAAGAAGGATCCGTTCAATTGTACCGTTCGAATTGAAAAACCGGCTTTCTTTAAGTAAATGTCGTTACCATTTTCTACTGTAATCACTCTTGAGTCGAGAGAAAGTAAATGGTGTTTGTCTCTTCCTGTTACCGAAATTTTTATGGATGTTGTATCGGGAACAATAAGGGGTCTCATATTAATATTGTGGGGGGCTATCGGATTTAAAATCCAACATTGAGAGTCGGGTGAAACAATAGGCCCTCCACTGCTCATTGAATACCCAGTCGATCCTGTGGGTGTAGAAATGATTAATCCGTCAGACCAGTAGGTAGTTAAGGGTTGTCCATCCAACTCAGCCTCAATACTGAGCATGGCAGTTGTATTTTTCCGATTGATGCTTACTTCGTTTAAGGCAAAGCCAAAATCTTCTAATGCTGATAGTGGGGCTTTTGAACTCACCTGCAATACAGAACGGGAAACATAGCTAAACTGAGAATCAAAAAAAGCATCGAGCCCCTCTGAAAGGGCATCACGATGGAGTGAAGTTAAAAAACCTAACCGGCCTGTGTTGATTCCAAAAATGGGTATTTCTGTATTGCCTACTACAGTAATTGCCCGTAATAGGGTACCGTCTCCACCAATTGAGAAAAGAAAATCGACCTTTTCTTGTATGATTTCGTTCCCGTCAAAATAGGGGTACTTTTCGGCCTGAGCCCCCATGTGTTTTTTTAAACGGTCTACTAAAAGCACGTCGTGTTTATGCGTGCTTAAATAGGCCAATGTTCGATTGATAAACGTCAGGGTTTCCTCAGAAAAAAAGGCACTGTAAAGAGCAATTTTCATAGTTTAACTTCTTGTTTCAAAGGTACAAAACTCAAGATTAAGAATGCCCTGACTACAACTTTGAATAAAAAAAATGATTTTGTGAGTAAATATTAAGCTGAAGCCAATACTTTTGCCAGATAAATGACCCGATTAAGTGTAAATATCAATAAAGTAGCTACTCTTCGAAATGCGCGGGGAGGGACTATGCCAAATGTTTTGCAAGTGGCAATCGATTTACAGCGTTTTGGGGCTCAAGGAATAACCATTCATCCTCGGCCAGACCAACGCCATATTCGGTACAGCGATGCAAAAGAGCTCCCTTCTGTTGTAACTACAGAATTTAATATTGAAGGTAACCCAATTCCGGAATTCATGGATTTGGTATGTGCCATTCGTCCTACCCAAGTCACTTTGGTTCCTGATGCTGAAGATGCCATCACCTCCAATGCAGGCTGGGACACTCATACCCACAAAGACTTTTTGAAAAAAGTAATCCAGCGTTTGAAAGCTGAGGGAATACGCACTTCAATTTTTGTAGATCCTGACCCCAACATGGTTGAGGGAGCACTGGCAACGGGAACAGATCGAGTAGAATTATACACTCAAACCTATGCTCATCAGTATCCGATAAATCCAGAAAAAGCCATTGAACCCTTTATTGCCACTGCAACAAAAGCAAATGAATTGGGTATTGGTCTTAATGCTGGGCACGATTTGAGTTTAGACAATATCGCCTATTTTGCAAAGCATATTCCTAACTTGGAAGAGGTTTCCATTGGGCATGCGTTGATTTGTGAAAGTCTGTATTTAGGATTTGAAAATGTAATCCCCATGTACTTACAACGTTTACAGGTTTGAATTTACTTCACAGCACGCTTATTGGAGATTCAGGAAGAGACCTCTTAATTCTACACGGATTTTTAGGAATGGGCGACAACTGGAAAACCCATGCCAAAGGGTGGGCCGCTATGGGTTATCGAGTGCATTTAATTGATCAGCGTAACCACGGAAGAAGCTTTTGGAGCGATACATTTTCCTATAAAAGTATGGTCGAGGATTTGGCTCATTATTGCCAGGTAAACGAAGTAAAACGTCCCATTTTATTAGGCCATTCAATGGGGGGGAAAACGGTAATGCAGTATGCGTGTACCCATCCAGAGCGAGTTTCTACTTTCATTATTGCTGACATTGCTCCCAAGGCCTATACTTCACATCATCAATTAATTTTAAACGGGTTGGCCGCCTTAGATTTTTCTGAAATTAAAACTAGAAATCAGGCGAATGAGGCCTTATCTGCTTATGTGAAAGACGAAAACACACGTCATTTTTTATTAAAAAACATCTACTGGGAAACTCCCGAAAAACTTGGCCTTCGAATCAATATTAATATTCTCAAAAACGCCAGTGAAGCCATTGGGGAAGGATTGGATGCAAATGCCCAATCAAGTGTGCCTTGTTTGTTTTTAAAAGGAGGCAATTCAGAATACATACTCAACCAAGATCATTTGATAATTCAACATCATTTTCCCAATGCTGAAATAAAAGAAATTGCTGCGGCAGGGCACTGGCTTCATGCGGAGCAACCTACCGCCTTTTTTCAGCAGGTGAATACTTGGCTTAACAGCGGTGTGTAATCTGTAACATTTTAAATAAAATTGTGACATTTATAAGGTTTTCTTGAGCACTAAAGGAGTTGTTTTACTTTTGCAGCACAATATTTAGAAGACCAGTTAAGCATTCTAAACAAGTACTCATGAAAGTAATCCTCAGAAAAGCAATTGCATCGGATAGTAAAGCGCTTTTGGCCTTAATCAAAGAACTCGCTGTTTTTGAAAAGGAGCCTGATAGTGTTCACATTACCGAAGAAGATATCCGAACATACGGATTTGAAAGCCCTTCTAAGTTTAACTGTTTTGTAGCTGAGGTAAACGGCGTTGTGGTAGGCATGGCCTTGTATTACCCTAGATTTTCCACTTGGAAAGGACCTACGCTACATTTAGAAGATTTAATTGTTTCTGAAGCCTATAAAGGCAAAGGAATTGGCACTCAACTCTACACAGCATTCATTCAAGAAGCCTATTCTTTAGGTGTAGCTCGAATTGAATGGAATGTTTTGGATTGGAATGCTCCCGCAATTTCTTTTTATGAAAAAAGTGGCGCTGATGTATTACACGAATGGAGTACAGTTCAAATGCACCGTGCTGAAATGAAAGTTTTTTTAGACAAACAACAAAGAGAATGAAAGTTTATAAATTTGGAGGGGCCTCTGTAAAAGATGCTGACGGAGTGAAAAATTTACTTTCCGTTTTAACTAAAACGGGCGTAAAAAACACTTTAATTGTTGTTTCTGCAATGGGAAAAACAACCAATGCCCTTGAAAAAGTGATAGAATCTTATTTTGCTGATAAGACAAAAACACCTCCTGAATTATTGGAAATAAAGGCCTACCATCTTGATATTATTGAAGGCCTTTTTGCTCAAAAAAGCAAAGAAGTAATTGAGGATGTTCAGGCATTATTCAATGAGCTTCAAGATTTTTTAAAATACAATAAAGCACCAAATTACAGCTTTGTTTACGACCAAGTGGTCAGTTTTGGAGAACTGATTTCAACTACCATTATCCATCACTTTATGACCACTCAGGGCATATCCAATGTTTGGCTTGATGCTCGTGAATGCGTCAAAACTGACGATTATTATCGTGCGGCGAATTTGGATTGGGAAAATACCCAAAACCTAATTAAAAATGCTGTAGCTGGAAAAGAGGTCGTTATTACCCAAGGTTTTATTGGAAGTAACGCTAATAATTTTACTACTACATTAGGCAGAGAGGGGTCCGACTATAGTGCCGCTATCTTTGCTTATGCGTTAAACGCGGATTCAGTTACCATTTGGAAAGATGTACCCGGGGTATTAAACGGCGACCCTCGCGTTTTTTCTAACACCCAACTTCTTCATCAAATTTCGTACAGAGAAGCCATAGAATTGGCCTTTTATGGCGCCTCGGTTATTCACCCAAAAACATTACAACCCCTTCAGCGAAAAGAAATTCCGTTGTACGTACGTTCATTTGAAAAGCCAGAATCAGCAGGAACAGCAGTGGCAAAAGGAAAACCCCTTGTACCCCATATTCCTTGCTTTATTGTAAAAAAAGAGCAAGTTTTAATTCGGCTTTCAAGTATTGACTTTTCCTTTATCGTAGAAGAAAATATCAGCTACATTTTTAATTCACTACATGAATATCAAATGCCCGTGGAGTTAATTCAAAATTCTGCTATCAGTTTTTCCGTTTGTGTTACAAATAAGTACAAACGTTTAGAGGAATTGGTTATGGTTCTTCGCTCTCGATTTAATGTTGATGTACTTGAAAATGTGGATCTATTTACCATCCGTCATTTTGATGAAAAGGCTATAAAAAGCATACATCAAAAGGGAAAAAAAATTGTACTTGAGCAACGTACCCAAGAAACTGCTCAGTTTGTTTTATGTGAAGCCGAGTAAATTTCTAGCGCTAATTTTTTTGCAAAGGCTTTAATTTCTTCTCGTGTAGCGCGAAAAGCAGCTTCAATTTCGGCTTCGGTGCCCTTGAGTTTAGATGGGTCTGAAAAATTGTGATGTATGCGTTGGGCTTTTTGAGCAGGAATCACTGGGCAATTTTCTGCTGCATGGTCACATACCGTGAGTATATAATCAAAAGCAATTTCAAGATACTCTGCTACTAAATTAGAGGTGTGATGGCTTATGTCAATTCCCGCCTCTGCCATGGTGGAAATCGCTCTTGGGTTTACCCCATGTGTTTCAATTCCTGCACTATAAACGTTGGCTTGTCCTCCGGTATAATAGCGTAACCATCCTTCAGCAATTTGACTTCTACAGGAATTCCCAGTGCAGAGAACTAATATGTTTTTTTTGTTTTTCATAACGAGTGAAAGAAAATTAAAATCATTAAGGATACAATAATTTAACTTTTGAAACGATTGTCTCAGCCAATTTACGATGGCTTTCAAAGGTCCATCCGGCAACATGTGGGCTGAGAAGCACATTTTCAGCATGCAAAAGATAGTCTAAAGATGCGGGCCGATCTGTTTTTGAAAAGATAGATTGAAAGGAGGATATTTCAAATTCAAGTACATCCAATCCGGCGCCTAGAATTTTACCTGACCTAAGCCCCTCAACCAAGTGATCAGTCACAACTGCCTTCCCTCTAGCCGTATTGAGAAACCAGAAAGGATGCTGCATTTTAGCAATAAAAGAGGCGTTTATCATCCCATGGGTATCCTGACTTTGCGGAATGTGTAAACTTAATACATGGGCGTGTTCCTGTAGTGTTTGAAGGGAAACTTGTAGTGCGTTTTCATCACCCACATCTGCTTTTATATCGTAGCAAAGCACCTTGACCTTAAATCCTTTTAATTTCTCAGCAAAACTTTTTCCTGTGTTGCCATAACCAATAAGTCCAATGGTTTTTCCTTCCAGTTCCCAGCCTCTGTGTGCTTCACGTAACCAGTTTCCTGATTGGATACTCAAATGGGCCTGCCGTAGTTTATTCAATATACTCAAAAGCATGCCCAAGGCGTGTTCACCTACTGCGTTTCTATTGCCCTCTGGAGCAGCAAGTAAATGAATTCCCTTGTTTTCTGCATACAGAACATCAATATTCTCCAATCCTGCGCCCACCCGAGCAATAAATTTAAGCGATTTGGCTTTCTCAAGAAATGAACGGTTTATGGGAAATCGACTTCGAAGTACAATCCCCTCATAGGAGGCAATATTTTTTTCAATTTCCTCTCGAGGAATCTCGTAGGCAATATCGTTAACAAACCCCAAGGCAGATAACCCTTCTAATAAGCAGGGGTGATTTTCATCAATGTGAAGAATACGTTTGGATACCATTAGAAGCCCAATGCCATTTTTGCAATGTAAAAGAATAAGAAAATACCAAAAATATCATTCGCAGTAGTAATAAAAGGGCCGGTTGCTATAGCCGGATCAATTCCTCTTTTATTTAAAATTATAGGAACAAAGGTTCCCACAAGGGCCGCTACGATAATCACTAACATCATAGAACCTGCAATTGTTATACTGACAGCAATACCTTGATTTACAAAATAACCAAAGAGTAAAATAACAAGGGCTAAGGCAAATCCGTTGATCAAACTCAGGCCTACTTCTTTTACTAGGCGAACTAAAAGAGATCCTTTCAACGCATTTTTTGCCAAACCTTGAACGATAATAGCCGAAGATTGTACACCCACATTCCCAGCCATAGCAGCAATAAGGGGGGTGTAAAAAAACAAGTTTCTCAATCGGGGTTCTTCCATTGCAGATTCAAAGTCTTGTAAAATAAACACACTTCCTAAACCTCCTAAAAGTCCTAAAAATAACCAAGGGAGTCTTGCTTTAACCAATTCAAAAATAGTATCATCTGCTTCCACATCATTAGAAATACCCGCTGCTAGTTGATAGTCTTTTTCAGCTTCCTCTTGAATAACATCAATTATATCATCAATGGTAATGCGTCCGAGTAATTCGTTTTTGTGATTGACTACGGGAATGGCCTCTAAGTCGTATTTTGACATTATTTTTGCCACCTCTTCTTTAGGCTGATCTACGGTAACAAAATCAACTTTTGGTATATAAATGTCTTTTACCTTAGCTCTTGAATTGGCCGTAATCAAATCTTTTAAAGACAGTCTTCCTTTGAGTTTGTTTTTAGTGTCAACCACATAAATAGAATGAACACGCGTTACATTTTCTGCTTGTTCTCGCATGCTGTTTAGGCATTTTAACACACTTAAATCTTCCTCAACCTTTACCAATTCTTTGGCCATTAATCCTCCTGCAGTATCTTCATCATAACGCAAAAGTTCACGAATGTCTTGAAGATGTTCATCGTCTTCAATTTGCGACATGACCTTTTCTTTACGAGACTCAGGCAGTTCAGAAATAAGGTCAGCAGCGTCATCGGTATCCAGCTCTGCAATTTCATTTGCGATCTCTTTGGCAGAAAGATTTTCTAAAATGCCTTCTCTAATGTCGGGATCAACTTCTGCAAGGGCATCGGCAGTAGTGCCACTGTCTAAATGCTTTATTAAAAACGTGGCTTCATCAAGGGAAAGAAAATCAATAATTTCAGCGATATCGGCATAATGTATGGACTTGAGTTTGCGTTTTAATTTCGCATTTTCTCCATTTTCAATAAGAACTTTAATTTCTTCTAAAAAAGAAGAGTCAATTTGAAATCTTGCCATTGCTTATCCTTTTTGTCAGTTCTGTGAACTCCGTACCTGAAAGTGTTTCGGGGCGCCTGTCAAAGATAGCATCTTCTCTTAAAACTTCTGGAATATTCAGTGTTTTTAAACTGTTTCTCAGGGTTTTTCTACGTTGTTGAAAGCTTAATTTTACTATTTGGATCAATAATTTTTTATCACAATCCAAGCTAAAGTCTTTTTTAATTCTCATCTCCAACACGGCAGATTCTACTTTTGGTGGAGGTGAAAACACATTAGGAGGAACCGTAAATAAATAAGTGGGAGTGTAATACAACTGGCATAAAACGGATATAATCCCATATTTTTTTGAACCTGGAGGTTCACAGATTCGTTCAGCCACTTCTTTTTGAAACATCCCTGCAAAAAAAGGGATTTGCTCTTTATAGTCGAGCACCTTAAACACAATTTGAGAGGAAATGTTATAGGGAAAATTTCCAATTATTGCAAAGGGTTTTGACCCCATAAGTACCTTTAAATCAAGGGTTAAAAAATCAGCTTGCATCAGGGATGCCTCTTCCGAAGAAAAGCGATTTTTCAAAAACACAATAGACTCTGAATCAATTTCTACAAGGTGAATGTCTCGGTTTTTACCCACTAAAAATTGAGTTAATACCCCCATTCCAGGACCAATTTCTAAAACAGTGGTGCAGGATTGATGATCCAATAGACCGGCTATTTTTTCGGCAACAGAAAGATCCTTTAAAAAGTGCTGTCCCAACTTTTTTTTGGGTCGTACAGGCTTCATATGTGTTGGCTTATCAATTCCAATTCCGTTTCAAAAGAAAGTACTTTGTCTAGGAATTCTTCCCTTACCCATTTTTGATAGAAGGCGGGATATGATTTTTTAAAGTCGTTTAGATCTCCAACGGATTTAGCTTTATGTTGAATGGCATAAGTGGGATCCGACTCATTTTGACGTAATTTCAACACATCGATTCCCGTAAAGTTTCCCAACGCAACGGCTTTGGGAATATACTTTTCTAGCATCCACTCCATCCACATTGTTTCAGTTGAAGCATCTACTTGTGAAGTGATGTTTATGATTACCATTAGAGAATCATTTCAAATCCTGTGTAGGGAACCAGCGCTTTTGGGACACGAATTCCTTCAGAGGTTTGGCAATTTTCCAATAGCCCTGCTAAAACACGAGGTAAGGCCAATGAACTGCCATTTAAGGTATGTACACTCTGTTTAGTTCCTTCTTTGTCTCGGTAACGCAGTTTGAGCCGCTCTGCTTGAAAACCGTTAAACGTTGAGACCGAACTAATTTCTAACCAGCGTTCTTGTGCGGTAGAATAAATTTCAAAATCATAGGTAAGGGCCGAGGTAAACCCTAAATCACCTCCACAAAGGCGCAAGATTCTATAGGGCAGTTGAAGTTCATTTAAAATTCCTTTTACGTGCTCTACCATGCCGTCTAGTGCTGTTAGGGCGTGTTGGGGTTCTTCAATCCGTACGATTTCTACCTTGTCAAATTGATGCAATCGATTTAAGCCTCTTACATGCGCCCCATAACTGCCTGCTTCTCGTCGAAAACAAGGTGTGTAGCCCGTTAAACAAATAGGAAGATCATTTACTTCAAGCAGTACATCTCGATATAAATTGGTTAAAGGAACTTCAGCCGTTGGGATTAAGTATAAATTATCATTTTGCACATGATACATCTGTCCCTCCTTATCCGGCAACTGTCCCGTTCCAAAACCAGAATCTTCATTTACTAGGTGGGGTACTTGAATTTCTCGGTATCCTGCTGCTGTATTTCGGTCTAAAAAATAGTTGATCAATGCGCGTTGTAAACGGGCTCCTTTTCCTTTATATACCGGAAAACCCGCTCCTGTGATCTTGGTGCCCAATTCAAAATCAATTAAATCGTATTTAGCAGCTAGCTCCCAATGGGGTAATGCACTAGCGTGAAGCGTTGGTACCTCGCCATTGCGATAAATCTCCTCATTATCCGTTTCCGAACTTCCTGAGGGAACGCTTTCGTGGGGAATATTAGGAACTTGCGTTCGCAAATCGAATAGGGATTGCGTTGTTTTTTGAAGTGCTTCTTGAAGAGTTTTGGTTTCGTTTTTTAAGTCTGTAGTTTCAGCTTTAAGGACATTTGCTTTTTCGATTTCTCCTTTTTTAAAAAGGATTCCAATTTCTTTAGCCAATTGATTTGCGGCGGCTAACTTTTGATCTAAAAGGGCTTGTTCATTTCTACGTTGTTGATCAAGTGTGATAATTTGATCTACCAAATCTAATTTTGGAAAGTTGCGTTTTTGTAATCCTTTGATTACTGCATCTCGATTTTCTCGAATGTATTGCAATGCTAGCATGAAACTCTTTTGTGCAAAAATAAATTAATTTTAGTTCAAGCCTTTCTCATGGAGTATTTTGTTGCATAACTCCTGATCAAAACGCAATTGGGTTTGTAGGGCGGTTAAAGAATCAAACTTTTTTTCTTCGCGAATTTTTTCCAAAACAAATACAGTGAGTTCCTCACCGTATAGGGTTTGGTTAAATGAAAAGATATGGACTTCTAGGGTTTGGTGAGCGCCTTCAACGGTGGGTCGGTTGCCCACATTCATCATCCCGAAATAGGTTTTTTCTTGGTAGGCCACTTTTACTAGGTACACTCCTTTCGGAGGAAGTATTTTATAAGAGGCTTCTAAGGCTAAATTTGCGGTAGGAAAATCTAATGTACGGCCTACTTGATCCCCGTGAATTACGGTGGCTGAAAATTCAAAATCTCGACCCAAATAGCGTGTTACCTTCTGAAAATCACCTGCGGCAATAGCCGTTCTGATTTTGGTTGAACTTACAGTTACAGCATCTACTTCTTGAGCAGGAATCACCTCCACCTCAAATCCATATGTTTTTCCCATACCCATTACATCTTCAACACTAGCTTCTCGGTTGCGTCCAAATCGGTGGTCGTAACCTATATAAAGTGAAGCAATGTGGAGCCGATTTACTAAAATATCTCGAGTAAACGCTAAAGCCGATAATGTTGAAAATGCAGGGGTAAAAGGTTGAATAATCAAATGATCGATGCCTAAATTTTTTAAAAACTGTTCTTTTTCTTTTAACGTATCTATTAGGAGCAAATCATTTGATTTTTGAAGTACCATTCTGGGATGTGGAAAAAAAGTAAGCACATTCGCTACACAATTTTTTTCCCTTGCTTTGGCTACAAGGGTTTGAATAATCTTTTGATGTCCCAAATGCACCCCATCAAATGTACCTATGGTAAGTATTGCTGGTTTTGTAGAGGTGTAGTTTGTGATGTCGTGAATCACAGTCATTTATGCTACTCGCTTTTCTTTTGTTGCACAAAAATAAACCTTTATCACGCAAAGACTCATTAGTTTCCTTATTTTTAAGTGCTAATCAAGAGATTTGAAAACGAATACCTTCTTTAGGAGATTTTCACCGCAGGTTCTCCTCATTTTATTTTTTTGGATTTCATGGTCTGCTTCAGGGCAACAGTATTGGACAGCAGCATCTGCACCAAAGGCGAGTCCATCGCAGTTTGAAGTATGGGGATCTTCCTATTATCAATTGTCTGCCAGTGGAACACAGCAAGGAATACCTTCGTATAAATCTTTTTCAAATCAATTGGTACTTCCCAATGAAATGGGTAAAGAAGAGGTCTTTCAACTCAGGGAAATTCCCATATTGTCTCCCGCCTTAGCCTTGCAATATCCCTCACTTAAAACGTATGAAGGAACCAGTATAGAGCGCCCAAAAGTTACGGTGCGTGTGAGTTCTTCTAGAGCAGGAATTAATGCTTGGATTCAAGGATTGGAAGGGCCTGACCTCTTTATTCAACCTGTTAAAGCTCAAAAGGGGCTCCATTATTCCTATCGAAAAACCCAGTATGATCAACGCACTCCTTTTTATTGTAAAACGGAAGCCCTCGTAACCCGAGAAAAAGCAAAATCAACCCCTTCGACGGCTAAGAATTTTTCAAATACCCTCCGCAGTTTTAGAATTGCCATAGCAGCAACTTCAGGCTATGTAAATCATTGGGGCGATGAGAATGACGAAAACGGAACAAATCAAGAAGACGCCTTAGCTGCAGTAGTAAGTACCATCAATCGAATCAGCAGTGTATTTGAAGCAGATCTAAATGTCCGATTAACTCTTGTGTCGGGTATTGATCTCTTGTATGCTGATGCAAATACGGATCCCTTTACGGGAGAATATGGTGATCAACTTCAAACCACCTTAGATACTGTTTTAGGCGATAGTGAATATGATGTTGGTCACTTATTTGATTTTGGAGAACCTAATGGAGATGCGGGGTGTATAGCCTGTGTTTGTGTTTCCGGATCGAAAGGACAAGGATATTCTACACACCCTTTTGAAGATATATATGGGGGAGAATACCGTAACGATTATTTTGACCTAGACTATGCCGGCCATGAAATAGGGCATCAATTTGGGGCCTATCATACCTTTGGTTTTGATGCAGAAGGAACAGGGGTAAATGCAGAACCCGGAAGTGGATCAACCATAATGGGATATGCCGGAATAACGGGAGTTGATGATGTGCAATTGCACGGCGACCCTTATTTTCACTATTACAGTATTGAAAGTATACGTGACTATGTAGCTACCTTATCCTGTGGCGAAACCCAAACCCAAAATGCACCTTTACTCGTGGTTTCAGCAGGTCTAGATTATGCAATTCCTAAAGGAACTGCCTATGAACTTAGTGCCAGCAGCAATGCCACTTCGGATGACGTTACCTACAGTTGGGAACAACTGGATAGTGGTCAAATTACAGCTTCAAATTTTGGACCCTATAATGCCGCTGGGGCTATGGCGAGATCACTCCCCCCAACCTCTTCACCCTCTAGAATGATCCCCAAAATCACACGGGTTTTAGCAAATAAACTGACTCAAGAGAACCCAAAAGTTAACGACCCTTGGGAAACCGTTCCGTTGATTGGACGGTCAATGCGCTGGGGGGTTACAGCTCGTCAGCCTTTTGAAGAAGGACATAATGTTTCGCAAGACGATATGTCAATTACGGTTGTATCTACGGCAGGTCCTTTTGAGGTGACCTCACAAAATAACGATTCCGTACTTTGGAAAGGGGGGGCAAAAGAACGCATAACGTGGAAGGTTGGAGGCACTGACATCAGTCCGATTAATGCGCAAGAAGTGGAACTATATCTTTCAACAAATGGGGGCTTGACCTTTCCTATCCTTTTGGCCGATAATGTTCCCAATACGGGGTCTTATGAAGTAGAAGTACCCAATTCCATAGATGCAGATAGAGCACGGATTAAAATTAAAGCTAAAAACAATATTTTCTTTGCGGTGAATACAGTTAATTTTTCTGTTCGATCACGCGATATTGTTCTCCAATTTGACCCTTACCGTGTAGAAAATTGTGGTCAAAATAGTCAGCGTTTTTCTTTTGCAATACTCCGTAAAGAAGGGGTTACGGCTTCTTTTTCACTTCAGGCAGACGAACTGCCCAATGGCGTTAGAGCAAGCTTTTCAAAATTTAATTACGGAGCGAACGACACTTCGGGTTACATAACTTTTTCGGGCTTATCCGCCTTAATTCCAAACGATTACCAATGGTCTATTCGCACCCAAGGGAGTGCCGTTGAAGAAGCCTTTCCTGTTGTTTTACAGCAACGCAGCGCTTCTTTTACAGCCTTAGCATTAAATGCACCCGAAGACCAAAGTACAGCAATAGATTTAAGGCCCCTTTTGGAATGGCAAAGTAATCCGAATGCCGATATATATCGCGTACAACTGGCTAACTCAGAAAGCTTTTCAACCGTTTTGCTTGACAGTTTGGTTTCAACACCTTATTTACGCCTTACTGATTTAACTCCCACTACTAAATATTACTGGAGAGTACAACAACAAAACAACTGCGGTAAAAGTGCGTTCACATCCCCCTTTGTTTTTGAAACCAATAGCCTATCCTGTCTCAGTTTAACCTCGGAAGAATTACCCCAAGTTCTAAAAGACGCTACCAATTTTACTTCGGGAGTTACTTTTGTTTACATTCCCGTTTACTACGATTTGCCCATAGTAGATCTAGACATTTTGGTCAATATAGAACACACATGGCTAGAAGACCTTTCATTGTATTTGTTAAGCCCAAATAATAAAGAATATCTTTTGAGTAGTGGATTAGGGGAGTCAGAAGATGACTATACCCAAACTCTTTTTGATCAAGAAGCGGAATCGGACATCTTTGAAGGCTCAGCCCCTTTTACAGGTAGCTTTAAGCCCCTCCAAAGTATTGAGGAATTGTACGGAACTTCACCCAAAGGCCTATGGAAACTAAAAATTGAAGATCAATTTGTTGAAGATTCGGGACGGGTTACTGAGGTTCAACTCAATTTTTGTTTGGCAGGTGAGGCTTTGCCAAATAGCGACGCCGATTCTTTTGCTGATGTTGATGATAATTGCCCTGAAATTTCCAATGAAGATCAGCTCGATACTGACGAAAATGGAATTGGTGATGTTTGCGATGTCTTTTCGGCTCAGAACATTACGTTAAGTAAAAAGAACACGAGTTGCCCGGATAAAAACAATGGAGCACTTGAAATAAACGCCAAGGCGGACATTGCCTATCGAGCCGAAATTTTAGGCCCCGCAAATTTTAAAGGCAATTACGTATTTTCTGTTCTAGGAAAATTGGTTACCGATTTAGCGCCAGGACAGTATAGTATTTGTGTTACGGCAGATCAATACCCTGATTTTATTTATTGTTTTGAAACCGAGATTTTGGCTCCTGCACCGCTAGATGTTCAGGCCGTTTTCCAACCCTCATTGGCTACAGTTAGCCTCAATCTTTCAGGAAGTGACCAGTATACCGTTGAGGTTAATAATCAAGAAGTAGAGCTCAGTGGAACCCAACAAATTGAAATTCCATTAACGCAAAAGCAAACACGAATTAAGGTAACAACAAGTCTAGATTGTCAAGGCAGTTATGAGTCTTGGTTTAATTTAGATCAATTTGCACGAGTCGTTCCCAATCCTGTTCGTGATCAAGCCACTTTAATTTTGCCAGAAGGACAAACGCCAGAGGTGTTTCTTTATGGTCCTTCAGGTGATTTGTTATGGCAGGGGGAAAGCCAACGTAGCAACAACCAAACCCTAGTGCTTCCTATGGAGCAGTATGCCCCAGGGTGGTATTTGGTTCAACTCAATTACAGCTCTTATTCTGAAACGCTTAAACTGTTAAAACGATGAGGAACTTTTGGATATTGATGGTTTGTATTGTTTGGAGTTGTGGTCCTGACCCCATTCCTGAACCAGAGCCTTCCCTTTTAATCAGCCCTGCCAATGGCGATTTGTGTACTACGGCCTCTAAGGTGAATGATGCAGAACGTCAAGTGCGTTTTCAGTGGACGGCAGCGCTCAATACCGAAATTTATGAATTGATTGTACAAAACACCCAAACCGGCCAACAATACTCCAAACAATCTTCATTGCTTTCTGAATCGCTCATTTTACCCATGGGAGCTCCCTACCGATGGTATGTGCTTTCTAAAGCAACACTTACCCCTGCCGTTGGGCAGAGTGAATCTTGGAAATTTTATTTAGAAGGAGAACCCAATGCAAGTTACGTTCCCTTTCCTGCACTCTTGCTTTCTCCCGAAAATGAGGCCATTATTGACAAAACAGACGAAGGGGTGTATACTTTTCAATGGGAAGGTCTTGATTTAGATAATGATATTGACCATTATGCCCTTTATTTGGGAACAGATCCTGATGCGTTAAGCTTGAAAAAAGATTCTATTTCAGAACAACGAACCGATTTAACACTTACCCCTTCGGCAACCTATTATTGGCAAATCGTAACTTTTGATAAAGAAGGAAATCAGTCGGCTTCTTTGGTGTTTTCTTTTCAGATAAACTAAACGCCGTTAAATTGATTCATGGTCTGTTGAAGTCCCACCAATCCGAAAGAACGAATAGCTTCGGCGCATTTTTCTAGGCGGGGGGGAAGAAGGTTTTGTTCTTCTTCTGTCCAAGGATCCAACACAAAACGAACCTGATCAAAAGCCTTTTGTTCTTGACCAATACCAAACCGCAAACGGGCATAATGGGGGGTATTCAGTTGCGCTTCAATATCTTTTAAGCCATTGTGACCGGCTGGACTTCCCTTAGCGCGAAGGCGTAGGGTGCCGAATGGCAAATGCAACTCATCGGTAATGATTAGAATACGCTCAACGGGAATATTTTCTTGCAAGGCCCAATACCGAACAGCTTTTCCACTTCGGTTCATAAAAGTAGTGGGCTTGATTAAGAGAAATTGTCGACCCTTTTGAGTAAATGTAAAGGTGTCTGCTAGTTTTTTGGACTCCCATTTGCCCTGCTCTTGTGCGCACACTATATCAAGAACAGAAAAGCCAACATTATGACGTGTATTATGGTATTCCTCTCCGGGATTTCCTAAGCCCACAATTAAAAACTTCTTCATACTGGGTTGAGGTTTTTTTTTAAAAAATAGGTTACGGATGGATAGCACACTGCTAAAATAAAAAAAAGCATGTGGTGAAATGCCACATGCTTTTAAATTTAGTGCAATACAATTTATTCTTGTGGTGCTTCGGCTTGAGCTTCAGAAGCACTTTCTGCAGCGGCATCGGCTGGTGCTCCAGCAGTTGCCTCATCTGTAGTTGCTTCATCATCTTCATCAAGATCTTCATCTTTGACGGATGCTCTAGAAGTACGAACTTGACATACTACAGTATTGTCAGGATGAAGGATAGTATAAGAATCTGTTTGTAATTCAGAGGTGTACAATTTATGCCCTAATCTCAGTTTTGAAATGTTGGCAATAATGTAATCGGGCAAATCTTTTGGAAGAGCACGTACACGTAATTTACGTTTATTAAGGCGTAATACACCACCACTGTTTAGAACTCCAGGCGCAGCGCCTTCAATCTTAACGGGAATATTCATTGAGATTTCTTTGTCTTCAGATAAACTGTAGAAGTCAACATGAAGAATTTTGTCTGAAAGGGGATGAAATTGAATGTCTTGTAAAATAGCATTCAATTTGTTTCCGTCTTCAAATTCAATAACCACGGTGTGGGCATTGGGGGTGTACACTAATTTGCTGAAATCAAGCTCCGGTGCTGAAAAGTGAAGGGGTTCTCCTCCACCATATAAAACACAAGGAACTCTTCCAGCATTGCGCAACGCTTTGGTCGAAACCTTGCCTACGCTTTCTCTTTTAGAGGCTTTGATTGTGATTGATTTCATTTTCTTTTATTTACATTATAAATTTTGAACTTATTGACTGATTTTGATGCACGTTTCGCATCACTTCAGCGAATAATGGGGCGCAAGATAATACTTTTACTTTAGGGTGACTAACTTTTGGTGGAATAGAATCGGTAACAATCAAACTTTCGAGTTGAGACTGTTCTACTTTTTCATAGGCATTCCCTGAGAGTAGGGCATGAGTACAGATGGCACGAACGGAAAGTGCCCCTCTTTCTTTCATCAAATCCGCTGCTTTTGTTAGGGTGCCGGCAGTGTCCACCATATCGTCTACTAGAATGACATTTTTGCCGGTAACGTCACCAATTAATTCCATATGCGAAATAACATTTGCTTTTTCTCTTTGCTTGTAGCATATAACCACATCGCAATTGAGAAATTTAGAATAAGCATAAGCCCGTTTAGAGCCCCCCATATCAGGTGATGCAATGGTAAGGTTATCTAAGTGTAACGATTCGATATAAGGTAAAAAGAGCGTAGAGGCAAAGAGGTGGTCCACCGGTTTTTCAAAAAATCCTTGAATTTGGTCGGCGTGTAAGTCCATTGTTATGATGCGGGTGGCCCCAGCAGCTTCTAACAATTTTGCAATTAATTTTGCACCTATCGGAACACGGGGTTTGTCTTTTCGGTCTTGTCTGGCCCAACCGAAATAGGGCATAACCGCGGTAATATGTCGAGCAGAAGCACGTTTGGCTGCATCAAGCATCAGCAGCATTTCCATTAAATTTTCAGAAGAGGGATGCGTAGATCCGATAATAAAAATACGGGCCCCGCGTATAGATTCTTCAAACGAAGGTTGAAATTCGCCATCGCTGTAACGCGAAAAATTTACCTTGCCTAAAGGCGATCCATAGGCTTTGGCAATAACTTCTGCCAGGGCAGTACTTTGTGTACATGCAAATATTTTTACGGGAGTTTCCATACGATTTGTAATAGGCTACAAAGGTAAAAATAAAATGCTTCTAGGCTTTGTCTGTTTTTTGAATTAGAGGATGAAATAATTTACTATTTTTGCCCTCACTATTGCCTCGGTGGCGGAACTGGTAGACGCGCTGGATTCAAAATCCTGTTCTGGCAACGGAGTGTGGGTTCGATTCCCACCCGAGGTACTTAAAGAATCCGTAACTCATTGTTTAACATGAAGTTGCGGATTTTTTATTTGCGTATTCCAACAAAAAGCAAAATAATCTACTAATTAATTTACTACAGGAGTAAAATCCGTTAAGACTCCAAGGCGTCTTTACAATACTGTACACATTTTTTAATTTCAGCAAGAACTGATGACCCTTCGGGAGTTTTGTATTCGTATTCAATAGAGGCTGAAATGGCGTATTGGTTATCCCGAATCAATTGCAAAGCTTCCACAATGGGGGTGTCTCCTTGTCCAAAAGGAACATTTTCTTTTCCATTGGCCGGGTTGTGGCGGTCTTTAATATGCATGCTCAACATATGGTTGTGTTTGTTTTGAATCAACTCAAGAGCGTCAGTATTCCCAGCGGCAGTATAATGCCCCAAATCCATATTCATGGCATTATGGCTGGATTGGTTAAGGGCCACATCCCACCATTCGGGGTGTTGTTGTTCGTGTCCGTGATAGGCTACTTTAATGCCGTTTTGTTCGGCCATTTTACCCAGCTTTAGTGTGTAGTCTTCCTCACGCGGAAGTTCTAAGGTAACGTGTGATGCCCCCAAGAGCCTTCCTGCTTGCATGGCATAATTAATATTTTCGTCAGAGTTCCCCTTGCGCAACAAATAATCGGGTTTAAAGGCATAAATGGAAACTCCTGCATCGTTATACATTTTCCTCAGTTGGGTAAAGTCGTCAACAGAACGGTTTTTACTCCACATTTCTACTTCTTTGTCAAAGGATGCCTGTTGTTTAGTTAACTCTTCCAATTGTTTGGATTCTTCTTTTGTAATTTCCTTGTTTCTTTCTTTTCGCATTAATCCGTAATACAGACGTCGATCCATTTTATTTTGAGGCCGTCCAATAAAAGATTCAGCCGTACTGCCCATCAGTTCAACGGCATTAACTCCAGATTCCAAAATATACTGTAAGGTAGCTTCCGCACTTTGGTCTTCCATATCGCGAAAAGAATAGGTGATTAGCCCCAATTGCACCCCATTAATAGCACTTTGTGTACGCATTAAGTTGGGAATGTAAGCGGGCATGCCCCAAGCTTTGGTTCCTAATATAGCGCTACCGGCAGCCAATACCGTTGTATTGGATAAAAATTGCCGACGAGAGAATGAGGGTTTTTTAGCAGTCATAACGACGAAGTTTAAAAGATTATGTATTGTAACTTACAATGTACTCAATTTTTTTTATGAATCTGCCCATAGAAGCGAGGCTATTTCTAAAAAAATAATAGTTTTACTGAAATTCTAGTTTCGCACATGTATACAATTGGTTACGATGTAGGAAGTTCATCAATAAAAATTGCCTTAGTAGAGTCGAAAACCCATAAAAAAGTAGCCGTAATTACTGAACCTCAACAAGAAATGCCAATACATGCCCCGCAATCGGATTGGGCAGAGCAAGATCCGAACCTCTGGTGGGGTTATGTTTGCAGCGGAACAAAACGCCTCCTCAACGAGAATAACATTGATCCAAAACACATTCTGGCCGTAGGGATTTCCTACCAGATGCATGGTCTTGTTCTGGTTGATAAAAACCATCAATCTCTTCGAAATGCTATTATTTGGTGTGATAGCCGAGCGGTCGAAATTGGAGAAAATGCCGCCGCAGCTTTAGGGGAAGCGAAGTACGGTCCGCACCTTTTTAATGCCCCCGGAAATTTTACAGCTTCCAAATTAAAATGGGTAAAAGAACACGAACCAGAGGTGTATGAAAAAATACATCATTATATGCTGCCCGGTGATTTTATTGCCCTTCAACTAACAGGAGAAATAGCAACTACAATCAACGGTTTGTCTGAAGGGATTCTTTGGGATTACAAAGAAAAAAAAGTAGCCGATTGGATGCTCGCCCATTATGGAATTGATTCCGCACTTACCCCTCCTATTGTCAGTAATTTTGAAGACCAAGGTAAGGTTACCGAACAGGCATCAATAGCTACGGGCTTACCCAAAAATATTCCCATCCGCTACCGTGCGGGTGATCAACCCAACAATGCATTGTCTTTAAACATTTTAAAACCGGGTGAAGTGGCCGCCACCGGAGGAACCTCTGGGGTATTGTTTGCCGTTTCTGAACGGGAGACCAGCAAAGAGTTTTACAGGGTGAATCATTTTGCTCATGTCAATTACACTCCCGCTACACCCACAATAGGAACGTTATTGTGCATCAATGGCGCGGGAATTCAATACAGTTGGTTACGTAAAATGACTCAAATCAGTGAATTTTCAGAAATGAATGAAAAGGCCGAACAGGTTCCCATTGGAGCTGAAGGACTGATAAACCTTCCCTTTGGAAATGGGGCCGAACGGATGTTGTATAACCGCACCCCTGGGGCTCAGTTTTGCAATTTAAATTTAAACAGGCACCACCAAGGGCATCTGTGTCGAGCTGCACTTGAGGGGATTGCTTTTTCTTTTGCCTACGGTATGGAAATCATGCAGGAAGATAACCTCACTATTAATGTCATACGAGCGGGGAATGATAACTTATTTCGTTCTTCTCTCTTTTCAACAACGGTAGCCAGTTTGCTAGGCCAACCCATTGAAATTTTTGATACAACAGGAGCTATAGGGGCTGCACGAGCTGCAGGAATTGAAAACAAAAACCTAGAACTTTTTAGCGCTCAATTAGCTTCCCTTGACAAGGTAGCCGAAATTCAGCCCATTGCCTCAAATGAACCCTATGTGATCGCCTACAATCACTGGAAGAAAACATTAGAAACTAATTTGAATAATTTAAAACATTAATTATGGTATTAACAGGAGACAAAGAATTTTACAAGGGCATTGGTCCTATTCCTTTTGAGGGAAAAGAATCAGACAACCCTTTAGCCTTTAAATATTACAATCCTGATCAAAAGGTTATGGGAAAAACCATGCGTGAGCACTTTAAATTTGCCGTGGCTTATTGGCATAGTTTCTGTGGTCAGGGAGGGGATCCGTTTGGACCAGGAACACAATTATTTCCTTGGGATCAATCGTCTGATCCCATTCAAAGAGCAAAAGACAAAGCCGATGCTGCATTTGAATTCATTACAAAAATGGGATTTGATTATTTCTGTTTTCACGATGTAGATTTAGTAGACGAAGCCCCTTCTTTGGCTGAAATGGAAACACGGCTGCAAACCATTGGAGCCTATGTGGCCGAAAAGAAAAAAGCATCGGGAGTCAAATTGCTTTGGGGTACGGCAAATTGTTTTTCAAACCCCGTGTATATGAACGGAGCGGCTACCAATCCTGATTTTAATGTTGTGGCTCGTGCTGGGGCGCAAATCAAAATGGCACTAGACCTAACCATGACTTTAGGTGGAGAAAATTATGTGTTCTGGGGCGGAAGAGAAGGGTATATGTCCTTACTCAATACCGATATGGGTCGAGAACTAGACCACATGGCCCAAATGTTAACCCTTGCGAAAGATTATGCCCGTGCCCAAGGGTTTAAGGGCACCTTTTTTATAGAACCCAAACCTATGGAGCCCATGAAGCACCAATATGATTTTGACGCCGCTACCGCTATCGGATTTTTGGAGCATTATGGTTTACATCATGATTTTAAATTAAATATAGAAGTCAATCACGCAACCCTAGCACAACACACCTTTGAACACGAGCTTGCTGTTGCTGCCAATGCGGGAATGCTGGGAAGTATAGATGCCAATCGTGGTGATTATCAAAACGGATGGGATACAGACCAATTTCCCAATAATATTTATGAGGCTACTGAGGCAATGTTAGTGTTGCTCCAGTCAGGCGGATTACAGGGAGGGGGAATTAATTTTGACGCTAAAATCCGAAGAAACTCAATCGATATGGAAGATATTTTTCATGCCCATATTGGCGGTGCAGACACCTTTGCACGCGGACTTTTAGCGGCTGAAAAAATCCTAACTGAATCAGCATTGCCAGCGCTCAAAAAGGAACGATATGCGTCCTTTGATCAGGGGCAAGGAAAAGCTTTTGAAGAAGGAAAACTAACTTTAGAAGAACTTTCTACAATCGCTTTAGGATCAGCAGCTCCCCAGCGAATTGGCGGAAAGCAAGAACGCTATGAAAACATTATTAATCAATTCATTTAGAAAGCTGAAAAATTTTCCTGATTTACCCAAGGTAGTTGTCATTGTATTCCTTTTGTTTTTGGGGTGTACGGGCACCAAACCGCATGCGGTTGTACTAAAAGAGGGTATGGTGTTGATTCCGGAAGGTGATTTTTATATGGGGAGTGACGATTCCCAATCCAGACCCGATGAATCACCAAAACATCGGGTTCATGTCGATGCGTTTTGGATGGATCAAACTGAGGTAACCAACGCACAATTTAAAGCTTTTGTAGAGGCTACGGGCTATATTACCACTGCGGAGCTTCCGCCTGATTGGGAAGAGCTAAAAAAAGAGCTTCCCCCTGATACGCCCAAACCTCACGATTCATTGTTACAAGCAGCATCGCTTGTATTTGTCCCTACTGAGGGGCCGATCAACTTAAACCAATACGATCAATGGTGGAAATGGCAACCCAAAGCCAGTTGGCAGCATCCCCTAGGTCCTGAAAGCACACTGGAAGGAAAAGAAAACCATCCGGCGATACACATTTCATGGTATGACGCTCAAGCCTATGCTGCTTGGGCCGGTAAGCGCCTGCCCACCGAAGCAGAGTGGGAATGGGCAGCAAGTGGTGGTTCAGCTCAAAAATATCCCTGGGGAGAAGAACCCGTAACAGAAGGTAAACCCAAAGCCAATGCGTGGGAAGGTACTTTCCCCTACCAAAACGATTTGCGGGATCAGTTTTTTTACACGGCTCCTGTTGGAGCCTTTGAAGCCAATGCTTTTGGGTTGTATGATATGGCAGGAAATGTATGGGAATGGTGTTCGGATTGGTACGATTATACCTATTACCAATCTCAAGCCAATCAAAAGGGGATAAACCCTAAAGGACCAGAACGGTCTTACGACCCTTATCAGCCTTACACTCAGCAAAAGGTAATGCGAGGAGGTTCCTTTTTATGTAACGATGCATATTGTTCAGGTTACCGTGTGGCTGCTCGAATGAAATCATCACCCGATACGGGCTTACAGCATACGGGTTTTCGCTTAGTAAAGTCGGTATCAGAGGCGGAATCAGATTAAAATAAAAAAAATGACACTGTGTCATTTTTTTTATTAGCTTCGTAAAAAATACCCAAATATGAAGATACTTGTTTGCATTAGTTGTGTGCCCGATACCACCACCAAAATAAATTTTACCGCAGACCAAAAAGCCTTTGAGACTCAAGGCGTTCAATACATTATTAACCCTAATGATGAGTTTGGGTTAACCCGAGCAATTCGATTGCAACAAAGCCATGGGGCTCATGTTACTGTTGTGACTGTAGGCGATGTGAGTTGCGAGCCAATTCTTCGAAAATGTTTGGCCATCGGAGCCGATGCGGCTCTTCGAATTGATACCCAACCACAAGACGGCTACTTCGTATCTAAGCAGCTTGAGGCTTTATGTCAAAAGCAATCTTTTGATCTTATCCTTACCGGACGCGAATCAATAGATTACAATGGAGGTATGGTAGGGGGGATGCTAGCTACTCTTTTAAACCTTCCCTTTGTAACCCATTGTGTAGGGTTAGAAATTAACGGAGACGAAGCGCTTATGCAACGTGAAATTGATGGCGGCAAAGAACACACAAAGGCAAACTTACCCGTTGTGCTTGGCGCACAAAAGGGGCTGGTTGAAGAAAAAGACCTTATTATCCCAAACATGAGAGGCATTATGCAGGCACGTCAGAAACCGTTAACGGTTGAAGCACCCGTTGCCCTAGACCCCCGAAGTCAAATTGAGCATTACGAAAAGCCCGAAGCACGGGGTCCTGTAACCCTTTTTGATCCCTCAGATGTTGATGGATTACTAAACGCATTACAAAACCAAGCAAAAGTTCTTTAATCATGGCAGTAGTTACTTTTATTGAAACCCATAACGGAAAAGCAAGTAAGGCAAGTTTAGAATTATTGTCTTACGGACGATCAATGGCAGCAGCAACTTCTGCTTCTCTTGTAGCGGTTATTTTTTCTGATTCAGATACCCAAGAACTTAAGGACCACGGTGCCGACGTGATTTATACTGTCGATACCGCTTCGGAGTCCTATTTTAATTTAGAAAGATACAGCGCAACGCTAGCCGAAATATGTGCTTTAGAAAAGGCCACTTTAGTCGTCGTAAGTTCAAGTTCAGAGGGGCGGTATTTGGGTCCTTCACTAGCTGTAAAAACGGAAGCTACATATTTATCTAATGCGGTAGCCCTTCCTACAGCATACAATCCATTGACTGTAAAGCAAAGCTGTTTTACAAATAAAGGCTTTGCAATTTCAGAAAGTTTGTCTTCCTGCACGGTATTGTCCCTTTCTTCAAATGCCTTTGGAATTCATCCGCAACCAGGAAGGGGGGAAGTCAAAACCCATCCTTATGCTTCAACGCAGTCTAAACTAGAGGTCACTAAAGTGGAACACGCCCAAGAATCGATTTCTATAGCCGACGCTGATATTGTTGTTTCAGGAGGAAGAGGGTTAAAGGGACCCGAACATTGGCATTTAATTGAAGATTTAGCCTCAACATTAGGAGCGGCCACTGCCTGTTCAAAGCCCGTTTCTGATTTGGGTTGGCGACCCCATAGCGAGCATGTGGGGCAAACCGGAAAGCCCGTGGCTTCAAATTTATATATTGCAATTGGGATTTCGGGAGCAATACAGCATTTAGCAGGAATCAATGCCTCTAAAGTAAAAGTGGTTATAAATAATGATCCAGAAGCGCCCTTTTTTAAGGCAGCAGACTACGGAATTGTGGGTGATGCTTTTGAAGTTGTTCCTGTTCTTATTGAGAAATTAAAAGCCCTAAAAAAAGCGTAAAATGATTACTAAAACAGTCGCTGATGTTGCTGATGCCCTACACGGCATTCAGAACGGTATGACTGTAATGGTAGGCGGTTTTGGACTGAGTGGAATTCCAGAAAACGCTATCGCTGAACTGGTGCGATTGGAAGTCAAAAACCTTACCTGTATTTCGAACAATGCAGGGGTTGATGATTTTGGACTGGGGTTATTGCTTCAAAAAAAACAAATTCATACCATGATTGCCTCTTATGTAGGAGAAAATGCCTTGTTTGAGCAGCAAATGATTTCAGGAGAACTCGAGGTGATCTTAACCCCACAAGGCACATTGGCCGAAAAATGTAGAGCGGCACAAATGGGAATCCCTGCCTTTTATACGCCAGCAGGATATGGTACGGAAGTAGCTGAAGGAAAGGAAACCAGAGAATTTGACGGCAAACAGTTTGTTTTAGAAACTGCCTACAAAGCAGATTTTGCCTTAGTAAAAGCATGGAAAGGCGACGAGGCAGGAAATTTAATTTTTAGAGGAACAGCAAGAAACTTTAACCCGCTGATGTGCGGTGCGGCTACAATAACGGTAGCTGAAGTGGAAGAATTACTGCCGGCGGGAGCCCTTAATCCAAATGAAATTCATGTACCTGGAATTTTTGTAAATCGAATTTTTAAAGGAATTCGATTTGAAAAACGAATTGAGCAACGAACAGTGCAACCCAAATAAAAATGGCACTAGATAAAAATCATATCGCGAAACGAATTGCCCAAGAATTACAGTCGGGATACTATGTGAATTTGGGAATAGGTATTCCTACACTTGTAGCAAACTATGTGCCTCCAGGTTTGGAAATTGAATTTCAAAGTGAAAATGGCATATTGGGTATGGGCCCCTTTCCTGTTGATGGTCAAGAAGATCCCGATTTGATCAATGCAGGTAAGCAAACCATAACGGCACTTCCTGGGGCGAGTTTTTTTGATTCTTCCACAAGCTTTGGAATGATACGCGGGCAGCATGTAGATTTGACAGTATTGGGTGCAATGGAGGTCTCTGAACGAGGAGATATTGCCAATTGGAAAATACCGGGAAAACTAGTGAAGGGAATGGGGGGTGCAATGGATTTAGTGGCCTCTGCTAAAAATATCATCGTGGCCATGATGCAGGTAAATCGAAGTGGCGAATCAAAATTAGTATCTCACTGTAGTTTGCCCTTAACAGGTGTAGCCTGTGTAAAACGCATAGTTACAGAGTTAGCTGTTTTTGATATTGTAAAAGAGGGTTTTCTTCTTGTAGAAAGAGCGCCAGGGGAAACAATTGAAACCATTCAAAACGCAACAGCCGGCACTTTGATCGTCCCAGATCAGGTTCCTGAAATGAGATTTTCTCTTTAAGAGGTTGGTTTTCATTTTTCTTTCTTAATTTTAATAAAATTTTATACCATGTTACGCACCACATTTTACTCAGCATTAAGCTTTATTCTATTTGTTCAATGTCAAAATGCAACGTCTTCTAAAAAAGCAACTGCAGAAGATTCATCAATGAAAGCAGAAGAGCAGGCTTGGATGGACCTCAGCCCAAAGGACAGTTTTGACGGATGGCACATTTATCAAAATGAAGACGGAACCAAAACCGGGTGGACCGTTGCAGAGGGTGTGTTTACCTACAATTCAGCCGATGCTAGTGGAGAAGGCAATAAGAGTTTATTAACCAATGCCACCTTTGGAAGTTTTGAAATTCAATTTGAATGGAAACTTTCACCCGAATCCAATAGCGGTTTTATGTGGGGGGTAAGTGAAGACCCCATGTATGAACATCCCTTTGTTACCGGACCTGAAATACAAATTATTGATACTCAAGTGTATGGAGATGACCCAGAGCATCAAGTACACACAGCTGGAGCACTTTATGATATGGTGCCCCCCGATCATTTAATGGCAAAACCTGCAGGCGAATGGAACAGTTATCATATTACTATTAACCACGAAACAAATTTAGGAACTGTGGTACATAACGGTATGGAAATTAACCGTTTCCCATTGCATGGTTCCGAATGGGATACCCTGGTAGCCAATAGTAAATTTGCCACTATGGAAGGTTTCGGAAAGTACACTGAAGGGCATTTGAGTTTACAAGATCACCCGGGAATTATTTCCTTTCGAAATATTAAAATCAGAAAACTGTAGCATTGGTTCAAAAAACCTCTTCTCGAATTAATTTAAACAGACTGTTCAGTAGTGTATTGATCATTTTATTGCTCTTGCCTACGGGGTTAAAACTGATACATGCTGTTGCTTATCATTCTACTTCGGAAGATTGTAAAATTGATAGGGTTCACTTGCACGCTACTAATCAACATAATGAAGCCCTAGATTATTTTTTCCAGCCCCTGGCCCAAAATATAGAAGTTCCTGAGTTTACTCTTGTACCCCCTACTTTTTGGACAACACAATCCGTTTACTCGGTTCATTTATTTTCCTACTCTCAAACCGGAAAAAGTTCTCGAGCGCCCCCTGTTTTTGTTTTCTAAATATAACCATAGAGTCAATACTTGATTCTCAATCTTAGTAAAACAAAAACCCTAATTTATCTTATGAAAATTTATCAAAAGTATCTAAAAACCTTTGCGTTAACAGTATTCATTATCTCCCTATCATGTGCTAAAGAGGCACCAGAATTGGTTGATGAACAGGAACTCATAACCACTGTTCGCCTTTCTATAAAAGGCCCAAATAACAGCCTTCAAGAAGCGGAATGGAAAATGGACGCTACTAATACAAGTACCATTCAATTGGCCCCTCAAACACAGTATGAAGTAACGATCTCTATTTGGGATGAAAGTGATCCCTCAGATCCAGAAAATATTACAAACGAAGTAAAATCGGAAGCTGATGAGCATCAGTTTTTTTATGAATTTGCAGGCGTAGAGATTGACTTTAATTCAGCTACTTCGGATGTAGTCGATTCACAAAATAACCCCCTTTATGTTGTTTCTGAATGGAATACTGGTGCACTAGGTGAAGGCTCAGTTCAAGTTTACTTGATTCATGATCCCACAACTAAAACCAGTACCAATCGAGCAGGTTTTGGCGGTGCCACCGATGTGCAAGTTACGTTTGATCTTCGTATTGAATAATGTATAACTAGGTGTTTCGTACTGAACGTATTTTTTGTTTTCTCATAAGCGTTTGGAGTGGTTTTTTAACCGCTCAAGAATGCCCTTTTCATTTGCAAGGTAGAGTGATCGATTTGCATGACGGGACACCTATTTTTGGAGCCATACTTCGAATTGAAAACACAGGGCAATTTGCACAAACCGATGAAGATGGGGTTTATCTGCTCAAAAACGTTTGTTTGGAGGAATTGCGATTGATCATTTCTCATTCTGAGTGTCAAACGCTAGAACGCCGAATTCAACTTTCCGAGAATCAAAGTATAGATTTCGAATTAGAGCATCATATCAACACCCTAGAGGAGATTGTTGTGTCCGAAAAACAAAAGGCAAATGTGAATCAAAGTGTAGCCGAGGCACGTTTAACCGCTACACAAATTGATCAATACAGCAGTCAAAGTTTAGCGACTGCCTTGGGGTCGCTTACAGGAGTTACTACGCTAAAAACAGGGAATGCTATAGCCAAACCGGTTATACATGGACTGTATGGAAGTCGTGTAGGGATAGTAGCAGAAGGAATCCGACTGCAAGATCAAGAATGGGGCGCTGACCATGCGCCCACCATTGACCTTAACGCGTTTGAAAGCGTTCAAGTAGTAAAAGGGGCATCTGCACTTAAATACGGTGGGGATACCGCTGGGGGAGTTATCATTTTAAATTCCTTTACTCCTTTGCCACGGGATAGTCTATATGGCAAAACAAGACTGACAGGCTCAAGTAATGGACGTGGTGGGGCGGTATCTTCGCAATGGATATTGACGCGCGCTACGGGATTTTATTTTAGCGGGCAACTCACGGCAAAACGTTTTGGAGATTTATCCACACCTGAGTACATACTAACCAATACAGGGCTTAAAGAAGGAAACATAAATTTCAAAATTGGCCGATCAAAAGTGATTAAAGGCTGGGAATTATCCTATTCGCGATTTCAAAATGAAACGGGGATTTTAAGAGCTGCACACATCGGAAATATCCAAGACCTATTGCGGGCACTGCAATCAGAGGTACCTTTGGTACAAGACCCTTTTTCTTATAGGATAGACGCCCCCAAACAGCAAGGAGTTCACCACTCTATTCAGGCCAAAGTATACAATCAGTTTTCAGAGCACAGTAAATGGAAAATCGACTATAATTACCAGCGAAATCAACGTAAAGAATTTGATATACGACGCGGGGATCGAGCCGATCTACCCGCGCTGGATTTACAGCTACAAACCCATAGTATTTTAGGAAGCATTCAAAAAAAAGTAGACTTTGATTGGGACTTTGAGTGGGGCATCAACGGATACCTTCAAGACAATTACTCTAATCCGGATACTGGAGTAAAACGATTAATTCCCGATTACCTCAAGTACCAATGGGGAAGTTTTTTAACAGGAAAATATGAGCCAAACAACTTAGGTTCTTTTGAATGGGGACTTCGACTGGATCAAGTGAATTGGGATGTACAAAAATACTATACCCGTAAAGACTGGACGGACCGAGGGTACGACCAATTGTTTCCTTCTTTTGAAAAGGAATATTTGTCTACACAACTTCTGACACAACCCCAATTTCAGTTTATCACCCTTTCTGCTCATGCGGGATTCTCACTTCAACTTGGCCCAGCGCTAAAAAGTACCGGGGCCTATATTTTGTCTCAGCGCTCACCCAATGCAGCAGAACTTTTTAGTGACGGACTCCATCATTCTTTAGCCACAATAGAATACGGAAATTTAACTTTAGACAAAGAGACTTCACATAAAGTTTTAGTCTCCGTATCTACCGAAAAAAATCCGTTTTCTTTTTCTCTTGAACCCTACCTGGCACGGATTCACAATTACATTTATATTGCACCTAAAGAGGTGCAACAAACCATACGTGGCGCTTTTCCAGTTTGGCAATACAATGCAACCGAGGCCCTGTTGTGGGGATTTGATTTTCAAGGATCACTAGATCTCTCCCCTCGAGTTCAATTCAATTCAAAAACTTCATATGTTCGTATTAATGATATAAGCCAATCTCAACCGGTAATTTCAATACCGCCCTTTCAGACAAGTCAGAAGTTGTCCTACATTTTTCCGAAAAAGGAAGTGCGTATTGAAATTGAAAATCAATTTGTAGCTTCCCAACGTTATTTTCCCGATTTTAATGTGGTTGTAAATACCTTAGAGGGAGATAAAATAGTGGGTCAGTTAGTGGATTTTAGCACCCCTCCAAAAGCCTATTCACTATACAACCTAAATATTTCCTTACCTTTGAAAGTAACCCCAAAATTATCTGGACAACTCCGCCTTATGATCCACAATATAACCCAAACAGCCTACCGTGATTACCTCAACAGAATGCGTTTTTATGCAGACGAGATGGGAAGAAACGGTAGTATTCAACTGATTCTTAACCACTAAACTTTCCTTTTTTTGAAGTATTTAATTCTTACACTTTTGGGTTGTGTAACATTATTGGATGCCTATTTTATTAGCTTCGATATCCCTAGTGGTCAGCTTTGGGCTGAAATATGTATAGCCCTTTTATTTGCTGGTTACTATTGCTTAACATCAAAGTATAAGCGAAAAACGATTTTTTTTGCCCTTTTGTTTTTGGGTTTGGGCGACCTTTTTCTGAACCTTGAAACCCCTTCGTATATGTTACAATGGGGGGTGTTTTTTTATTGGGTTATGCAGCTATTATTGCTCATAGAGTTTATTCGTTTTCCAAATCCCCTTCGGTATTCAATCAGAGAGCACAGTTTAGGTATTTTATTTTATGCTTCTTATTTCATCATTTTTATGAACCATGTATATGCAAGTTTGGGTAACATGAAATGGCACGGCTTGGTGTATGGAATAACTCTTTCTCTCTTTGGTAGTTTAACCCTTATGAAATTACTTAAACTTCCCAATAGGGAAAATGGTTTGCTCTTTTTTGGTCTTTTGCTCTTTTCCGTTCGCGATGTATTATTAACCTACAATAAGCGCTATTTTGAAGACGACGTTTTTACTTATCCTATTCCCCTTTTTCATGTCATTGGATTTTATTTTATGTTAAGCGCTTTCATAAAAAAAGAAGAAATTGTATTTTCAATGGAAGCAAAAAACCCAATATGAGATTTATAGTAGTCCTGCTATACCTGCTGTTTATTCAGTTTACGTTGGCTCAAGAAGACACTGTAGAAGGTTGGTATGCTGATCCCTCTGTAGAAACTCAATATGCCTTTGTTCAAGAATTGCTCTATGTGGCGGGCTATGTACCTGAACAAATTGAAATTTATCAAACCCTTCCGAATTATGCTCATGTTTACAGGGTAAAGTTAGATTCATTAACAGGAGGTTTTATGTTTGTTCGTTGGGATAAAAACAAAAAAGAACATTTTTTAGACAACAAAAGGATCGATCCAGGATTGTATTACAATCTCAATGTCGCTCGAGAATTGATGCGTTCTCAAGCCAAAAAAACATTTTTTACCACAGAAGATATTGCCATACAAGCTTCAGATCAAAAGAAAATTAATACCCAAGATATTCTAGAAATACGGGAAAGTTTTGAACTTAAAGAAGAAGAAAAAAGGGTAGAAGCTCTAGAATTAAAAAAAATCCAAAAGCAAAAAGAACAACGAAAGATAGAACGAAAATCGAAACGTAAAAAAAATTAAATCGTAATCGTTAACGTATCCCCTTCTAAAGTGGCTGTATAACAGGTCAACCCTCCACTACAAGAATTTGAGTAGGTGTTGTTGTGATGCCCACATTCAAATGATGAACCGTCGTAGCTCCAACGATCACGATTGCCTTGATGAGGACATTTGTTGTCAAAAACGCGGACTTCCTCTTTATTGATACGCAACAATAAAATATTTTTGGAGGTGTAATTTAACCACCCGCCCACTGTTTTTAATCCATTTAAATCTCCATCATTCAGGTTAAGGACCAAAGGTTCTTTTGCAGAACTCCCATTGTTATTGTTGTTAAGAACGGGGTCCATAGATTCCATATCCTCAGTGCTGCACGCTTCGATTAGGGATATACCAAAACTTGCAAAAACCACGTTTTTACAAGCTGTTTTTAAAAAGTCTCTACGGTTGTTTTTCATTTTTGTTTAAAATTAAATAAAAATAATTAAACAAACAAATAGTTTACCTTGTCTCTTTACTTTATTTTTGTTGTCAATTGTGAGCACATAGTTTTTAATAAAACAAGCATGGTAAAAAATATAGGGTTAGCATTGAGTCTTTTCTTCCTTTCTTATGTAACTGCCCAAGAAACAGGAACACTTACGGGACGCGTCCTTGATTTAAAATCACAACAACCCCTTGAAGGAGCTACACTTATTTTGGAAGGAACAACCCTTGGTGTTGTCACTAATGAACAAGGATATTTCAGTATTGAAAATATACCCGTTCAAACCTACAATGTTGCGGTTAGTTTTATAGGCTATGAATCGCAGACCTTGTACAATGTAATCGTAAAATCGGTGGGGAATATTCCGCTGCTCTTCCAGTTAGAGGAACTTTCAGAATCATTAGACGAGGTAGTGGTGACAAAAAGTCCATTTAAAACCACAACTGAAACACCGCTATCAACGCAAACTTTTTCGGCAGTAGAAATTGAAACCTATCCAGGTGGGAATAATGACATAACTAAGGTAGTTCAAAGTATGCCCGGAATTTCTCCTTCTATCGGTGGGTTTCGAAATGATATCATTATTCGAGGAGGAGCGCCTAACGAAACGGTATATTACCTTGATGGGATTGAAATCCCTAACATAAATCACTTTAGTACACAGGGTAGTGCAGGCGGCCCTGTAGGTATGATTAATGTTTCTTTTGTTCGAGAGGTAACACTATCAAGTTCTGCCTTTGGAGCCGAATACGATAACCCCTTATCCGGTGTGCTCGCTTTTGAACAACGAGAAGGAGACCCGAATGGTTTTGGAGGTAATTTTAGGTTTGGAGCTAGTGAAGCAGCATTAACTTTAGAAGGCCCCCTTTTTAATAGAAAAAGTGATGAACCTGCGAAAACCACCTTTTTATTTTCTGTTCGACGCAGTTATTTGCAATTCCTTTTTGAATTGATAGGCCTCCCCATTCGCCCAGATTATTGGGATTACCAATGGAAAATCAAACACGAAATTGACGCGTACAATTCGTTAACTTTTATTGGGTTGGGGGCAATTGACGATTTTTCAGTAAAACCTCCTAAAGAATTTGATTTGGAGCAACAATCTGTTCTTGAGCAAGTCCCAATTATTAATCAACGCAGTACCACTGTTGGTCTTTCTTGGAAAAGGAACTACAAAAACGGAAACGGTTTTATGACTACAGCTTTAAGTACAAACCGCCTGGACAACAACTTTTCGCGCTTTCAAGACAATGTAGCGCAAACCGGGGTAATTTTTGAAAACGACAGTTATGAATGGGAAACCAAACTGAGGTACCAAACCACTCATTATCTGAACGAATGGAAGTGGTCGGCAGGGTTTAATTTACAACAATCAGCGTATCAAAATAACACCCGTTTTGTGTTTTACGATATCGCCTATGCTACAACGTTTGATTTTATCAAATACGGAATGTTTAGCAAAGCATCACGAAGCTATTTTAATGATCGCTTAAACGTTTCCTTGGGCCTCCGTGCAGATGCAGATACCTTTACTACTGGATCTACACTGGTAGACAATCTTTCTCCACGCATGTCCTTTTCTTATGCACTAACAGAAAATCAAGAGTGGAAATTTAATGCCAGTATGGGGCGTTATTTTAAAATCCCAACCTACACCATGTTAGGATTTCAAGATCAACAGGGAGACTTTATTAATCAATCCGCTGAGTATACCCAAAGTAATCATTGGGTTGCGGGCTTAGAATACAACCTTACACCTTCCTCACGCTTTACCGTCGAGGGGTTTTTAAAACGGTACAATCAGTATCCAATATCTTTAATTGATGGAGTGGCCTTGGCCAACAAAGGCGGTGGATTTGAGGTTTTAGGGAATGAAGCCATTACCTCTACAGGTAAAGGGAAAAGTTCTGGTGTAGAGCTTCTTTTTCAACAAAAATTAGCCCGTAATTTTTACGGCGTGTTTGCTTATACATACTTTTTTAGTGAATTTACTGGGATTGATCAAAAGTTTCGCCCTTCGGTTTGGGACAGTCGGCATTTGATTTCTTTTTCAGGAGGCTATAAACTTAGAAGAAATTGGGAAATTAGTGCCCGTTGGAGATTTGCGGGTAAAAACCCCTATGTGCCTGTAGACGTTGAACAAAGTGCGTTATCCTACCCCGAACTCATCTTAGACTATGATCGTTTAGGTGAAGTTAAGTTAGACGCTTTTAATTTGGCCGATATTCGCTTTGACAAAAAATGGAATTTTAAAAACTTGTCATTCAACCTTTATATAGAAGTTCAAAACTTTCTGGCTCAACCCAACCCAACACCCGAAGAATATGGATTGAGTAGAAATGAAGACGGAAGCATTAAAACACCTATTGCCTTAACTCCCTTATCCACAACAGAAGGAAACAGAACCCCTTTGCCTTCTTTTGGATTTGTACTTTATTTTTAACGGTTAGAGTTCGAGAAGCCCCTCAGGCAATTGCATTACAATCTTTTTTAGGTCGCGGTGTATAGCCACGATAAAATCGTCGTGAATGGGAATTAACACTTCTTTTCCCTCTTCGGTTTGTACTTGAAACAGGGCTTGGGCGCCACTTTCAATCACCTGTTGAATTGCCCCCAGTAATTTGCCATCTTCTTCAACAGAAAACCCAACCACTTCATGATAGTAAAATTGAGTGCCTTTAAGCGGAGGCAAAAGAGACAAAGGCAAATAGAGGTCTTTTTTGAGTAAAGCCATTGCGGCTGCTTCATTGTCAACCGAATCAAATTCAATACGAAGCAATTCCGATTTATGTAGTTGGCATTTTTTTATAAAAAAAGGAACCAATCCTGTGGAAAGTTCCACGAAAATTGATTCCAATGTGATGTATTCTTCTGGGGTATCGCTATCCACTTTAGCGAGCATTTCCCCTTTAAAACTGAATTTCCCAACTAAAGTACCTACGTAAAAACAGTCTTCCTTTTTCATTGGGGAAAAAGAACGGGTTATCCCTCTTTTTCTTCTGAAGCTGCTTCTTCTGTATTTTCTTCAGTTGAATCTGTGGTTTCAGCAACAGGCTCTTCTGCAGGGGCTTCAGTTTCAGCAACGGCTTCTTCTACAGGGGCTTCAGTCTCAGCAACAGCATCTTCTGCAGGGGCTTCAGTTTCAGCTACCGTTTCTTCAACGGCTACTTCTTCTGTAGTATTTTCAACTGCTTCAGCTGCCGCTTCTTCAGTAGCTTGTTCTTCTGATGCATCGGCTTCAACCGCTTCGGCTTCTGCAGCTGCTGCTTGAGCAAGGCGTTTCTCTCCGGCTGCTTTTTCGTCTTCTATACGTTTGGCATACGCTTCCGCTTTACCTTTAGAGATGCCGTCTTTTTTCGCATCAATTTTCGCTACTTTTTCTTCTAACCAAGCGGCTAATTTTTTATCCGCTTCTTCTTGTGTCAAAGCTCCTTTGCGAACACCTCCGTTAAGGTGGTGTTTAAGTAAGGCTCCGCGGTAAGATAGAAGTGTTCTTGCTGTATCGGTAGGCTGAGCTCCTTTTTCTAACCAAGAAACGGCACTATCGATATCGATTTCAACTGTGGCGGGATTTGTGTTTGGATTGTAGATTCCTAGTTTTTCGAGATACCTACCGTCTCGTTTTGCGCGCGCATCGGCGGCGACAACCCAATAAAAAGGTTTTCCTTTTTTACCGTGTCGTTGAAGTCTAATTTTTACTGGCATAACCTATTAATTTGTGAGGATTCTCGATCCTCTGATTATTAATTCTGGGCTGCAAATATAGTGTATTTTACATATGCAAAAGTTTTTTTTAACTAATTTCTATATAGAGTGCGTTATCAAAATGAATCGTATGGATATCTTATGACATAGTGGGTAGTACTTTCCATCTATACTTTGAAAATAAAGTATTTTTACATAGATTTTTTTAGAATTTAAAATGTGTTTTTACAGTGCCTTGTCAGCTTCAGGGGCCACTCGAATCAAAAAGGAGTGGGATGTAGTGGGTGAGCCCATTTCAGGAAATTTTAACGGCTTTGAGCATCCTACTACAAGTGTATTGACTGCATCAAATCCCAATCAAATCTTATCGATGGAGTGGGGTTTGCTTCCCCATTGGGCACAAGACCGTTCCTTTCAAAAAAGTACGCTCAACGCAAAAGGGGAAACTTGCGAATCGAAACCTTCGTTTAAAGAGGCACAACGATGCTTAGTTTTGGCAGATTCGTTTTTTGAGTGGCGGTGGCTGGATGTAAAAGGAAAATACAAGCAAAAATTTGAACTTACCCTTTCTAACCAAAATCCTTTTGCCTTTGCAGGTTTATACGATGAATGGTGGGACCCCCATGCCCAACAAAGCGTATTTTCATATGCAATCGTCACCACCGAAGCGCAAGGAATTATGAAAGAAATACACAACAGTAAATTACGAATGCCGCTTATAGTGGATCCTGCTGATCACAAAGCATGGTTGCATGGCGAATGGATAAACCCCGTGTTGGATATCCATGCCACTCCCAACGACGCCAGCGGGCAGCTTTCGTTTTGGACTTCATAAGCGTAGAATGCACCCCCTCAATAAGCGACTAAAAAACTGTCAGTTGCCCCTTCTATAGTAAAGGCGAAAAGTTGCTCAGCGGAATAAAAAATAGTACTTTTGCGCACTAAATTTACAACGACAATGAACATTAGCAGAACGGACATAGACGCCTTAAATGCAGAAGTAACCATCCAAATCGATCGGAGTGATTTTGAAACCCAAGTAAATTCAATTTTACAAGACTATAAGAAAAACGTGAACCTTCCCGGATTTCGTAAAGGGCATGTGCCTATGGGAATGATCAAAAAACGGTACGAAATGGCTGTGATTGCAGAAGAGGTCAACAAACTGCTACGTGATAAGCTCGATTCGTATTTAAAAGAAGAAAAAATTGATCTTCTTGGATACCCGCTACCAAAAGAAAGTGAAACCCCTATGGATTGGACTGCGAATTCTATGGATTTTGCTTTTGAATTGGGTCTTGCTCCAAAATTTGAAGTTAAACTGGACAGTCTAAAAAAGGTGACCCAATATGAAATTGAACCGGACACCAAAATGATTAACGAACAGGTTGAATATATCCGCAAACAATACGGTAAGTTAATTTCTCAGAAATATCCAGAAAAGGGGTTTGAAATTACCGCTCAATTTAGAAATGAACTTGCTGAGCTTGAAAAAATCAGTATGATCACCTTTGAGAACCTGAAGTCTAAAAAAGTGATTGAGGATTTAAAAACCCAAACCATTGGAGCGGTGGTTAGCTATCCTGTAAAAGGATTGTTCTCTGACGAAGACCAAGCCAAACGCTTGTTAGGATTGGATGATCAAAAATGGGATCTGCTTAAAAAAGAGGACCTAACCCTAGAGGTTAAAGAAATCAATAAACGAGAGTTGGCCGCCTTAGACCAAACGCTTTTTGACAAACTCTACGAACCCGGCACGGTGACTTCGGAAGCGGAATTAAAGACCAAAATAAAAGAGGGATTAAAAAAACAGTTTGAACCCCAAACCGAACAAAAATTACTTAACGACATTACAGAGTATTTGGTTGATAAAACCAAATTCGATTTGCCAAAAACCTTTTTGCAGAAGTGGATTCAATCCAATGCTAAAGAGGAAATGAACGATGAACAAGCCAAAGAAGAATACCAACGCTCTGAAAAAGGAATACGCTATCAATTAATAGAAAGTCAACTGGTTAAAGAAAATAAATTGGACATGACTTTTGACGAATTAAAGGCCTTTACTGGAAACTTGGTACGAAATCAAATGTTACAATACGGACAACAACCCGACGAGCAACAAATGGAGGGCATTATTTCAAATGTATTGTCAAATCAAGAAGAAACACGCCGTATTTCTGAACAGTTGATGAGCAACAAAATACTTACCTTTTTTAAGGAAAAAGCCCCTTTAAAAGTTAAAAAGGTTGGTTTTGATGTATTTGTCAAAGAAGCTTATGGCAAAGCATAATCGCATTATTTTCATTACTTTTAATAAAATTACCCGAAATGAATTACGGAAAGGAATTTAAAAAATACGCTACCAAACACCACGGGGTAAACGCCATGTATTATGATAAGATTGTCAGTAGTATGACACCCTACATCATAGAAGAACGTCAACTCAATGTGGCTCAAATGGATGTTTTTTCACGTTTGATGATGGACCGTATTATGTTCTTAGGAACTGCTATAGACGATCACGTTGCTAACGTGATTCAAGCCCAACTTCTCTTTTTGCAAAGTACTGATGCAAAACGCGATATTCAGATGTATATCAATTCTCCAGGAGGTAGTGTTTATGCGGGATTAGGTATTTATGATACCATGCAATTTATTAGCCCCAATGTAGCCACTATTTGTACGGGGATTGCAGCCTCTATGGGTGCAGTTCTTTTGTGCGCAGGCCATGAAGGAAAACGCTCGGCCTTACCCCACGCCCGTGTTATGATTCATCAACCCTTAGGGGGAGCCCAAGGACAAGCTTCAGACATCGAAATTACGGCTCGTGAAATTCTGAAACTCAAAGACGAATTGTATCAAATCATTGCCAAACATTCAGGACAAAGTTTTGAAAAAGTAACTAATGACAGTGACCGTGACTATTGGATGAAAGCTGATGAAGCCAAAGTATACGGCATGGTAGATGAAGTATTAGAAAACGCCCCTCAATAAATCGATACCCCATGAGCGCTACGGATCTAAATTGTTCTTTTTGTGGAAGACCCAAACCGGAAACTCAACTTTTGATAGCAGGACTTGATGCTCACATTTGTGATCGTTGTATTATTCAGGCACATGGTATAGTTCAAGAGGAAACTGGAGAAGAAGCTATAAATGAGGTCGATCTAGAATTAAAGCCACCCAAGGAAATTAAATCTTTTTTAGATCAATACGTTATCGGACAAGAGGCTTCCAAAAGAGTATTGTCTGTCGCGGTGTACAACCATTACAAACGATTGATCCAAGTGCCTTCTAAAGAAGAGGTTGAAATTCAAAAAAGTAATGTGTTGTTGGTGGGGCCCACAGGAACAGGAAAAACCCTTTTGGCACAAACCATTGCCCGTTATTTAAATGTTCCCATTGCCATTGTTGATGCTACCGTTTTAACCGAAGCAGGCTACGTGGGTGAAGATGTTGAAAGTATTTTATCACGTTTGCTACAAGCCGCAGATTATGATGTAACTCGTGCACAACGTGGAATTGTTTTTATTGATGAAATTGATAAAATTGCCCGTAAAAGCGACAATCCCTCCATCACGCGTGATGTATCAGGAGAAGGCGTACAACAGGCACTGCTCAAATTATTAGAGGGTACCGTTGTTAATGTTCCCCCAAAAGGAGGCAGAAAACATCCGGATCAAAAATTTATTGAAGTAGATACTTCCAATATTCTTTTCATCGCCGGAGGGGCTTTTGATGGCATCGATGCGCACATAAGTAAACGATTAAATTTACAAGCCATTGGGTATAAAACGGCACAAGAACAACGGCATGTTCAAAAGGAAAACTTGCTGCAATATATTACCCCAAAAGATGTTCGGTCGTTTGGACTTATCCCTGAAATAATTGGAAGACTCCCCGTTTTGACCCATATGAATTCTCTTGACAAGGACACGTTACTGCAAATAATGACCGTTCCTAAAAATGCCTTAACCAAACAATACGCCCGGCTTTTTGAAATGGACGGAATTGATTTGCAATTTACGGCGGGTGCTCTTGAATTTATGGTAGACAAAGCACTTACTTTTAATCTTGGCGCCAGGGGATTACGTTCGCTATGTGAAGCCGTTTTAAACGATGCAATGTTTGAACTTCCTGATAGTGATGTAAAAAAATTAAAGGTCACGAAACAATACGTAGATCAAAAACTATCAAAGGTAGAATGGCCTCAACTTAAAGCCGTTTCTTAAGCATTCATTTGAAGCAATTCCTCTACTATTTTTCTCGAATTTGACAACCTAGGTACTTTATGTTGACCGCCTAGTTTCCCATTTTTTGCCAACCATTCGTAAAACAACCCTTTTCGAGCTACGTTAATCGTAAGTCTATCTAAAGTCATATTCTTATAACGCTTGGCTTCATAATCGGAATTTTCTTCTTGAAGCGCTTGATCAAGCAATGCCGCAAACTGTTCGATTTTCTCGGGTTCTTTTTCGAATTCTATAACCCATTCATGCGCTCCCTTTTTTTGATTTTGCATAAAAATTGGAGCTGCCGTATAATTTGAGACGACACAGTGTAAATCTCTAGTCACCTTTTGAATTGCCTTTTCTGCATTATCAATAATTAATTCTTCGCCAAAAGCATTAATGTGGTGCTTGGTTCTGCCGGTAACTTGAATTCGATAAGGCGAAAGATGGGTAAAGCGAACGGTATCTCCAATTTTGTAACGCCAAAGTCCTGCATTTGTGGTGATAACAAGCGCATAATTTGTATTTAATTGTACTTCAGAAAGGGGGATGCAATTGGCTTCATCAAGGGCATCATTATCCAGATTAAAGGGTATGAATTCATAGAATATCCCATAGTCCAACATAAGCAGAAGGTCCTCAGAATTGTTTTGGTCTTGAATAGCAAAAAACCCCTCAGAAGCATTGTATATTTCGTAAAATTGAAAGCCGGGTTTTGGAAAAAGACTACGGTACAAGTCGCGATACGGTTTAAAACTTACCCCACCATGAAAATAGACCTCTGCATCGGGCCATACCTCAGTAACCGTCGTTTTGCCTGTTTCGCGTAATACATTTTGTAGCAGTATTAACATCCATGAAGGAATTCCGGCCAAACTGGTTACTTTTTCAGGCAGTGTTTCTGTAATTATCGCTTTCATTTTGGTTTCCCATTCTGCAATTAAAGAAGTTTTATGGCTTGGGGTGCTGCTCAGTTCAGCCCAGAAGGGGAGGTTTTGAATAATTATGGCAGATAAATCTCCAAAAGAGCTGTTGTTTTCGTTATACAATTCATGACTTCCCCCAAGCCGTAAGCACTTGCCGCTAAGCAATTGGGAATGTTCATTATTATTAAAGTAAAGGGATAGCATATCTTTTCCCGCTTTGTAATGACAATCTTCTAACGCTTCTGTGCTAACGGGAATAAATTTGCTTTTGGATTGAGTGGTTCCACTTGATTTGGCAAACCACTTTATCGGACTAGGCCAAAAAATATTTTGAGTTCCCTTTCGGCAGCGCTCAATAGCTTCACTTATGGATTCGTAATTGCTTAAGGGAATTTTATTTTTAAAATCGTTATAAGATTCGATGCTTTCAAAACCGTAGCGTTTGCCAACCTCGGTGTATTTCGCTTTGGATATCAAATGGTACCGTAACTCTTCCTGAACTTCATTAGGAAATTTCATAAAAAGTTCTATTTGGTGAATTCTCTTTTTAAGAATCCAAGAGGCTATAGAGTGAAATAAGGGTAAGGGCATAAAATATTCGTTATCTTACTGCATAAAAATAAAGAAATATCAGCGAGCAAATGTTTAAAGCTACCTTAAAAAAAATGAAGACGGAAATGGCCAGTCCGATTCAATACTATTTAGAAACTGAAAATGGGTTTTTGAATATTAATTCTTGCTTAGAAAAACAGCTCACACTTCAACATACAGGATCTCAGTGTTTACAATGTTCTCTTGAACGCCCCATTTTTAGACTGGGGTTTTGTCAGCGTTGTTTTTTTGACAGTCCAGCCGCTGGAGAGTGGATTATGCGCCCCGAATTAAGTAAGGCGCATTTGGGACAAGCCGATCGTGACCTAGCCTATGAAGCGGAGGTACAATTACAACCCCACATTGTGTATCTGGCTTTAAGTAGCCACATAAAAGTAGGGGTAACACGCAAAAGCCAGTTGCCCACCCGTTGGATTGATCAAGGAGCGCATCAAGCTATGGCACTTTTAGAAGTTCCTAATCGCTACCTTGCTGGTGTAGGTGAAGTGGCCTTAAAAGCCCATTTTTCAGACAAAACCAATTGGAGAAAAATGCTGCAAAAGCCAACAGAAAATATTGATTGGGAAGAAGAACGAAACAAGGCATTGGATGGTTTACCCAACGATTTAAAACCCTATATAGTTCATGATTCTACAGAAAAGATAACCCTAGATTTTCCTGTGCACCAGTATCCTGAAAAAGTGACCAGTTTAAACCTTGAAAAGACCCCTTTTTTTGAAGGGCAATTGGTGGGAATTAAAGGGCAATATTGGATCTTCGAAGATCAAACCGTGTTTAATGTACGCGGAAATGAAGGCCAAAAAATAGCGTTGACAATTGCTTAATGGATGTGCTTTGAAGAATCGGCTATTCGACGATTTAATTCACTGAGTTCTTTCCGGGTTAACTCTCGGTATTTCCCTACTCCCATATCCAGTTCAATATTCATAATCCGAATCCGTTTTAAAGCCAACACACGGTAATCCAAATACTCACACATGCGCCTGATTTGACGATTTAAACCTTGGGTAAGTATAATTCTAAACTTATTTTTATGGAGTTGTTCTACCACACATTTCCGGGTTACGGTATCTAAAACAGGCACACCATTTGCCATTTTTTCAATAAAGTCCTTCGTAATCGGTTTGTTGACCGTTACCACATACTCCTTCTCATGGTTGTTTCGAGCCCGTAAAATCTTGTTTACAATATCCCCGTCATTGGTTAGCAATATCAATCCTTCACTGGGTTTGTCTAACCGTCCGATAGGAAAAATACGAATGGGGTAATTGATGTAATCAATAATGTTGTCTTTTTCCACTCGAGTGTTGGTAGTACATACAATCCCCACAGGCTTATTAAACGCGAGATAAACTTGACGATCCCCTTGCGAATCAATAGAATGGCCATCTACCGTAATGTGATCGTTTGAGGTTACTTTTTGCCCCATAACAACGGGAACCCCGTTAACGGCTATGCGGCCGGCTTCAATAAGTTTATCAGCCTCTCTTCGAGAACAATACCCTACTTCACTTAGGTGTTTATTTATACGTACGCCTTCTTCTGTTGCCATAACCAACTATATCTTAATTTCGTCTTGGGGGGCGAGATTGAATTTTTTTCGGAAGAGGTACACAAAAAAATACAAAAAGGGAGTGTCGAAAAACGCTACCAGTATTTTAAAGAGAAAACCTGAAATCACTAATCCCACAAATTGATCCCAAGACAGGATATCGAACAGACAAAGCAGTCCAATTACCGCAACAGTATCAACGAGTTGCGAGCTAAAGGTTGAAAAATTATTACGTAGCCATAGGTGTTTTCCGTGGGTAAACTTTTTCCAAAAATGATAAATTCGGATGTCGACAAATTGTGAGGCCAGATAGGCGATCATCGAGGCAAAAACAGCAATGGGGGATAGTGCAAAAACGCGCTCAAAAAGAGCATCACTCACGGGTGAGTTTTCCAATGCAGGAACAGCATTGGCAAGAAGAAGTATTCCCATGGAAAAAAAGGAAGCAAAAATTCCCGCGACCACTACTTCATTTGCTTTTTTCTTCCCGTAGATTTCAGAAATCAAATCGGTAATTAAAAAGGTAAGGGGGTAGGGTAAAATTCCCACAGAAAGCTCAAAAAGGGAATTGCCAAAAATTGAAATTTCTATTGGGTACCAGTAGAAGAATTTTTGAAATATTAAGTTAGATACTACCAACGAGGTAATAAATAATCCCGCCAAATAGAGGTATATTTTACGGGCGTGTTCTATGGGTTCAGCAGCCATTTATTGAATATTTAAATCAAAAGGGAGTAAGGCCTGAAAGACGGTATACGAATTGGGATTGGTAAATGATTCTAAGGTGTTTTGCATCTTTTTAGGTACCCATCCTTCTAAGGGATGAGGAGAAAAAAGCGAAACAGAAACTCCCTGAAGGAGCGATTGTAAACTTTCTTCAAACTGAGGATAGGTCATCACATTGTATTCTTGAATTCCTGCGGCTTGCGCTGCAGCGTGTAGGGCATCTTGTATTCCTCCCAATTGGTCGGCTAGCCCTTGAGCCACAGCTTGATTACCACTCCACACGCGTCCTTGGGCTAGGGTTTCAACTTCTCTTGCTGTTAATGAGCGCCCTTGTGCAACCCGATCTTTAAACAGGGCATAGGTTTGTTCAATTCCCTTTTCGGTTTGTGTTCTAAAATTGTCTGTCATAGGTGAAAAAAAACTATACCCTAGTCCGTTGGGATGGGTTTCAACACGTTCTGCACGAATCCCTTTAGAGGCTAAAAAACCACTTGCATTAGGCAGGGTGGCAAATACGCCTATAGACCCCGTGACGGTTAGTGGGTCTAAAAAGATTTGATCTGCCCCAGCAGCGATATAATACCCCCCTGATGCGGCTACATTCCCCATGGAGACAATCACGGGCTTTTTTGCTTTTACTTTTTCTATGGCTTGCCAAAGAAGCTCAGAGGTTAGCGCACTTCCCCCCGGAGAATCAACACGAAGTACAACGGCTTTAATCCAATCGTCTTTTGCTAGGGTTTCAAACGCTTTTACAAAAGCCTCTTGCGAAATATAACTTTCCGATTCGGGTCCATACAAAATGGTTCCTTGTGCATACACTACCGCAATACGGTCTTTAATTTCTGAATTGTATTGCGAGGCGCTTCCCAAAAGGGAGGCTGTAGAAACGTAGGATACGGAATCTTCTACTGAAATTCCTAAGCGTTCTTTGACCATGGCTTCGAGGTCACTTTCATAGCCAAGTTGATCAACCAGGTGGGCTTCAAGGGCATCTAAGGGTACTGCAATTTTCGATTCTTGTGCCAGGGCATCAAGTGCAGATGGGCTCAAGCTTCGGGTTTCTGCCATTTCGTTGCGAAGGGTTTCCCATAGATTATTCAGCAAACTTTTTATTTGAAAACGATTGTCAGCACTCATCTCATTTTCTAAAAAAGGCTCAACGGCACTTTTGTATTTTCCGTGACGTATAACCTCCATTTTTAGACCGTAACGGTCTTGAAAATCTTTGTAGTATAAAACCTCTGAGGCCAACCCTTTAAATTCAATCATACCCGCTGGATTTAGAACAAGAGAATCCGCTACCGAGGTGAGGTAATAGGATTTTTGACTTGCAATATCATGATAGGCATAAATGAATTTTCCTGTTGCTTTAAATTTCAGCAATGCGTTTCGAATTTCTCTTATTTGACTCCATCCGGCGGAGATAAAATCGGCCTGTAAAACAATTCCTTCAATATTAGGATGCTGGGCAGCGGTGTCTATCGCAAGTAAAAGCTCATGGAGACCAATAATTTGATCATTAAGTTCGAACAAGACTTCAATTTCATTAAACGTAGGGGGACGGTCCGCAATTTGGGTATTCAAATTAAGTGTTACCACGCTATTGGGTCTTGAAATTTTTGGTGCCATAGGCTCTTGCAGTATACTTGCGATACCGGAAATGAGCAGTAGCCCAAAAACCAAAAGTAAAGTCAGCGCTGTTAGCGTCCCTAATACGGAGGCAAAAAAACTTTTAATGAAATTCATGTGCATGCAGTTGACGCTACAAATATAGGGTTTTGTAGCTTTGCCCTAGAGTGAAAAGAAGGAACCACAATAGCGCAATTATCTCATTGGGAAGCAATCAAGGCAACCGTTTGCTGTTTATGCAAAAAGCACTTTGCCTATTAGAACAAGAAACCCTTACCCTTGAAAATTGTTCATCCTTATATGAAACCCCACCTTGGGGATTTGAAAGTTTACCATTTTACAATGCCGTAGCGGTAATAAAAACTTTACTTTCTCCCCTAGAGTTACTTGAAGAACTGCTTAAAATTGAACGTCAACTCGGTCGAATACGAGCTACAGAGTCAACAGGTTATGAAGCCCGAACCATAGACTTGGATCTGTTGCTTTACAATGATGTAATACTAGAAAGCCCTTCTCTTTCCTTGCCGCATCCCCGATTGCATTTACGAAATTTTGTATTAGACCCTCTCGTTGAGGTAGCGCCCCAATGGGTCCACCCGCAATTTGGAAAAACCATGGTTCAATTGCGAGCGGAAAGTGAAGATACCGCAACGGGTGAACAACTGCCCTTTGAACACTGGACGCCTCCGATATTTGATTTTTTCCCTTACCTCGCCATAGAAGGAAATGTTGGTGCGGGAAAAACCACCTTAACTCAAAAAATAGCAATGCGTTTTGGGGTTTCCGAAATTCATGAGCTGTTTTCTAAAAACCCCCATTTGGTTGACTTTTATGAAAATCCAGACATTCATGCCCTAGCGGTAGAGTCTTTTTTTTTACAAGATCGAGCGCAACAACTTTCTCATTTTTGGAAGCATCATAAAGGCAAGGCTGTGGCCGATTATTCTTTTGATAAATCGTTAATATTTGCTTCTCAAACCTTGGAATCCTCGCTTTTTGACTCCTTTCAGCACACCTTTAGAGCAGCACAAAAATCCATTCCCACTCCCGACCTGATACTCTATCTAGACACTCCTGTTGAACAGCTACATCAGCAGATAAGACGCCGTGGGCGTTCTTTTGAACAAACCATAGAAACGTCTTATCTAAATGCGTTAGAAAAAAAATACAAGCAATGGTGTTCTGTACCTTCAGAATACCCCAAAGTAATTCTCTCAACTAAAGGAATTGATTTTGAAGCCAATGAAGCTGACTTTCAATACGTTTTGCGGGCTATTTTCCGAATTGGAGTTTTGCGAACACATCCCACACCACCACTCCAGTAGCTACGCTGATATTGAGGGAATGTTTGGTTCCGAATTGGGGAATTTCAAGCACCCCATCACATTGAGAAACCACCTCTTGACTTACCCCCTGTACTTCATGACCCAGCACCAAAGCGTATTTTGTGTTCTGTTGGGGAACAAATTCAGACAAAGGAAGGGCTTTATCTGCTTGTTCTACAGCCCAAACCTGAACGTTTTCTTTTTGGAGTTTTTCAACTACCTCTAGGGTTGTGTTGGCATATTCCCAAGCCACGTTTTCTGTAGCCCCAAGCGCCGTTTTATGAATGTCTTTATGGGGGGGTGTTGCCGTAATTCCACAAAGGAAAACCTTTTCAATTAAAAAGGCATCGGCCGTACGAAACACAGAACCGATATTGTTTAAACTGCGCACATTGTCTAAAATGAGAATTATAGGCGATTTTTGAGCCGCCTTAAATTCGGCTTCGGTTTTCCGATCGAGTTCTTCGTTTTTGAGTTTGCGCATAACTTGTTAGAAAAAACAAAAGTACACAGTCTAATTTTTCTCAAGCTATTTGCATCTTTGTTTTTGAACTCCAAACAAAATAAATACATTCGTAAAAACGGTAAATTTTGGCTAAAGCAACCAAGGAAACCCCTTTAATGAAACAATACAACAGCATCAAGGCGAAATACCCTGATGCCCTTTTGTTGTTTCGAGTGGGTGATTTTTATGAAACATTTGGTTCTGATGCAGTAAAAGCCGCTTCAATTTTAGGCATTATTTTAACCAAACGAGGTGCGGGAAGTACCAGTGAAACCGAATTGGCAGGATTTCCACACCACTCTCTGGACACCTATTTGCCAAAATTGGTGAAAGCCGGCTGTAGGGTGGCCATTTGTGACCAATTGGAAGACCCTAAATTGGCCAAAACAATAGTAAAAAGGGGTGTTACCGAATTAATTACCCCTGGGGTTTCCCTTCACGATGATGTTTTAAACCAAAAAGAACACAATTATTTAGCAGCTGTATATTTTGACAAAAAATGGGGGGTTGCTTTTTTGGACATCTCAACGGGTGATTTTTGGACCGCTGAGGGAACAATGGCCCAAGTAGATCAATTGTTGCAGAGCTATGCCCCCAGTGAAGTGCTCATTGCAAAACCGAAAAAGGCTCTTTTTACGGAAGCGTTTGGCACTTCCCATCCCTGTTTTTTAATGGAAGATTGGGCTTTTGAACAGAGCACGGCCTTTGAGAAATTGACCACTCACTTTACAACCACCTCATTAACAGGGTTTGGCTTAGACGCCTATACCGCTGCCGTTTGTGCTGCTGGGGCGGTGTTGCATTATCTTTCAGAAACACAGCACAATAAGCTTCAGCACATTACCCGCATTCATCCCATTCACCAAGAATCGTATGTGTGGCTGGATCGGTTTACCCAACGCAACTTAGAGTTGTTTCAACCCACCCATCCTGAAGGGGTACCTTTAATCCAAATTTTAGATCACACACGAACGGCTATGGGCGGGCGTTTGTTACGCCGTTGGTTGGCCTTTCCTTTAGTGGATCTTAAGGCGATTCAACACCGCTTGGCCTGTGTACGTGTTTTTTATGACGATCAGGACATCCGAACAAAAACGCATGAAGCCCTTGGTGATATTGTTGATCTAGAGCGTATCATGGCTAAAATTGCCACAGAAAAAATCAGTCCCCGTGCTTTGGTTCAACTTCGCTATGCACTAGAGACCTTGGCAAAATTGAAATCGGAACTCAAGCAAACCCAACATCAGGTGTTCCTTAACGAAATAAAGGAGCTGCCTGATACGAAAGCTGTAGTCGACTTATTGCAGCAGACCTTAGACCCTGATGCTCCTGTTTTGGTATCAAAAGGCAAGGTGATTGCTGCTGGGGTTTCCGCTGAGTTGGATCATTTGCGCAGTCTTCGCAATACAAGTCAATCGCATTTAGATGCCTTGCTTGAACGGGAAACCGAACGCACCCAAATCCCCTCTCTTAAAATTGCCTTTAATTCCGTTTTTGGCTATTATATTGAAGTGCGCAATACGCATAAAGACAAGGTGCCTGAAGATTGGATACGTAAGCAAACCTTAGTGAATGCCGAGCGGTACATCACAGAAGAGCTCAAAACATTTGAAACCCAAATACTTCATGCTGGCGATGAAATTCAACGCCTAGAACAGGAATTGTACACCGCCCTTTTGCATCGATTACAACAGCATTTGTCTCTTTTAAAACAAAATGCAGCTGCCGTGGCGCGTTGGGATGTATTGTCTTGTTTTGCTCAACTGGCGGTAAAACACAACTACTGCGAACCCGAAATACACGAGGGCGTAACCCTCGAATTACAAGGCGCTCGTCATCCGGTGATTGAACAACACTTGCCTTTGGGCACACCCTATATAGCAAATGATGTAACCCTTGACCCTGCTGATCAGCAAATGATTATGATTACCGGGCCCAATATGTCCGGTAAATCAGCCTTGTTGCGTCAAACGGCCTTAGTCGTTTTGATGGCGCAAATGGGAAGCTTTGTTCCCGCAACCCAAGCCAAAATGGGGATTGTTGATAAGCTCTTTACGCGTGTAGGAGCTAGCGACAACATTTCAATGGGGGCGTCTACTTTTATGGTTGAAATGAACGAAACGGCTTCAATTCTCAATACACTCTCCGAGCGCAGCCTTGTGTTGTTGGATGAAATAGGACGAGGAACCAGTACGTATGACGGGATTTCAATTGCATGGGCCATTGCAGAGTATTTGCATGAGCACCCGTTTCATCCTAAGGTATTGTTCGCTACCCATTATCATGAACTCAATGAAATGACAACTCTTTTTCCTCGGATAAAAAATTACAATGTCTCAATCAAAGAAGCGGAGGATACCGTGCTTTTTTTGCGAAAATTAGTCCCTGGAGGCAGTGCACATAGTTTTGGAATCCATGTAGCAAAAATGGCAGGAATGCCACAATTTGTATTGAAAAGAGCACAAGAAAAATTAAAAACGTTAGAGACGTTACAGCAAAAAGGAAAATCGCCCTCAACACCTAAAGACGATGACTCCCTACAACTCAGCTTTTTTCAGTTAGACGACCCCCTGCTTGAAGCGATACGGGATGAAATTAAAGCCTTGGACATTGATACCCTTACTCCCGTGGAAGCTTTGATGCAGTTGCACCAAATTAAGAAGCGATTGGCGCAAAAAAAGTAACCCCATTGGCCGAAAACCACACTAAAAAAAATCTTGGGTTAAATGCATTTTTAGTTTTTAGAAAAATCAAAAATAGTTTACATTTGCAGTCCATCATGCGAAAGTAGCTCAGGGGTAGAGCATCACCTTGCCAAGGTGAGGGTCGCGGGTTCAAATCCCGTCTTTCGCTCTGTCGAATGCTCGGGTGGTGGAATTGGTAGACACGTTGGACTTAAAATCCAATGACCATTGCGGTCGTGCGGGTTCAAGTCCCGCCCCGAGTACTTTAAGAATCCGTAACTAATTGTTTAACATGAAGTTGCGGATTTTTTTATTTCATAATGGCAACATATTGGTAATAAATCCTATGTTTTTGCTATAAAAAAGTAAAAGCTAAAACTTCTGAAGCACTCCTATCCAACCACAAGGGGATGGGTTTTAAATTAAGTTTTATATTTATACATAGTGTTGGAATTAAAATGTATCCAATCCTTCATATATGAGGTATAGTATCAATTAAAGAACAACTTATGTTTAAAATATTAAAAACAGGTATAGTAATTATACTCTTTATTTATTTCCCAAATAAAGCAATTGGTCAAGATAAAGCTAAAGGCAAAATACTTGACAATATGATTGTTGAGGGTATGAATGATTGGCAAATACCCGGTTTGACAGCTGTTGTTGTCAAAGATCAAAAAGTGGTTTTCAAAAAAACCTATGGGGTTAAAAATTTAGAAAACAAAGAGCCAATAAATGAATTTACTCTTTTTAACATGGGGTCAACAACCAAAGCCGTAATTTCTATGGCCCTTGGGGTTTTAGTAGATCAAGGTAAGTTAGATTGGAATGATAAGGTGCGAGAACACCTCCCCAGTTTCCAATTATCTGATCCCTATATCACTGAAGATGCGAGGGTTCAAGACTTATTGACTCATAATCTTGGCATAGAAGGGGCTAATTTACTTTGGATTATTGATAGTGTTTCCACTAAAAATACTATTTCACGTTTTAAGCATGCCCAGAAGAAATATCCATTACGCGGTGGGTATGAGTACAATAACCTAATGTATGCAGTTGCAGGAGAGGTAATAGGTTCGGTAAGTGGAGAACACTGGACAAAATTTGTAAAGAGCAATATATTAGATCCGCTAGAGATGAATCATACAAAAGCAAAGGCTTCTGAACTTTTTGATGAAGGTAATTATGTTACCCCTTATTTGAATGATATAGAAGATGGAATTATTGAAGTGAATTATAATTTGTCCGACCAAATAGGCGCTGCCGGTATGATCTGGTCTTGTGTTAACGATATTCAAAAATATTTACAATTTTTAACAAATGATGGGGTATTCAATTCAAAGCGAATTTTAAAAAAAGAAACTTTCGATTATCTCTTTAAGCCTCATGCCCTTATACCTAATTCAGATTTTTATCCAACTCAAAAATTAACAAAGCCAAACTGGATTTCCTATGGCTTAGGTTGGTTTCAGCATGACTATAGAGGAGAAAAAATTGATTTTCATACGGGGAGTATTGAAGGGCTGGTCGCTATTGCTGGAATTTTACATGACAAGAATATTGCGGTTTATGTTTTTGCAAATTTAGATCATGCCGAACTCAGACATGCAATACTGTATAAAGCTTTTGATTTGTTTGCGTTTGATGATAATACATTCAATTGGCATAAGGAAGTTTTTACTCTTTATGAAGGTTTTAGAAGTGAAGCAATACAGGCAAATAGAAATCAAATAGAGGCTAGGGTTCTGAATACTAAAACTACACTCAAGTTAGAAAAGTATCAAGGCGATTATAAAAACGAAATGTTAGGTAATATCAACGTGAAAGTTGTCAATAATGAATTAGAATTAAACTGCAATGATTTTTTAAATCTCACTGCCTCACATTGGCATTATGACAGCTTTCTTTCAGAGAAAAACAATAGGTTTAAAATGAAAATACTTTTTAACTTTCAAATAAATCAATTAGGGAATATTGAAGAACTTGTGTTTTTAGGAAATAAATTCACCAAAATAAGTCCTTAGTATTCCGCCAATGGACACAATCCAAATCCCTTTAAAAAGCGGATCAAATAGTATATTTCTTATTTTTAGATGATTTTTAAAAACAATTCCAATGTATATGAGTCTGTATCTTCCTGTGGTTTTTGTAAGTGTTTTGTTTTGGGGTATAGCCCATTTTTTAACTAAAGAAAATGCGAAATACCTATTGTCGGGATACAACACGATGTCGGAAGAGGAAAGAAAAAAATTTGATATTGAGCAGTATTTGATCTTGTTTAAAAAGTTTTTCAAGCAACTTTCCTATTACGCTTTTCTCTTTTTTCTCCTCGTCCAGTTTCTTTTTACGGATAAAACGGCCTTAATTGCCTGGAGCGTTCTTATTTCTCTAGCTCCTTTATACCTTGTTATAAGGGCAAAAGAATTTAAAATCAAATAAATTGTACATTTAGTAGCTATACTAGAGTATAATTACCAAGCCCATCCTTAAAACAGTAAATATGAAAAATCTAAGTTTATTTCTACTACTCGGACTGGCAGCATGCCAAAGTCCTGCTCCAAAAGAAGTGCCCACGTATGATATTCAAGACCTTTTTGATACTATTAGTATCAGCGGAGGTTATTTTTCTTCCTCAGAAGATCAATTGATTTACAGCAGTAATGAAAGTGGAATTTACAACATTTACGAGGTAGATATTGCCAGCGGGTCCACAGCGCAGTTGACCTCTTCAGATCAAGAATCCTTATTTGTGAGTTCTTACGTTCCCAACAGCTCTGATTTTATTTACTCTGCGGATCAAGGGGGAAATGAAATTAATCATCTGTACCTTCAAAAAAGAGGGGGTGAAACGATTGACCTTACCCCAGGAGAAAATGAGAAAAGCATTTTCTACCAATGGTCACAAGATAATACGGCATTATATTATCTCTCCAACAAACGCGATTCTCGATATTTTGATCTCTATAAAATGAGAATAGACACCTGGGAACCAACCCTTGTTTACGAAAACACAGAAAACTTATCCATTGCCGATATATCAAATAATGAACAATTCTTGTTGTTGTCACAGTCGGTCACCACAAGTGAAAATAAATTTTATTTTGTGGATTTAATGGCGGGTAAAACGGTTGAGATTTCCACTTCCCCGGGAAGTTATTCAAGTGCTGGATTTTCTAATGACAACTCCAGTTTTTATTACATTACGGATGTAGATAAAGAATTTTCTTATCTCAAAAAATACACTCTTGATACAGGCACTGACGCGGTGGTTTATGAAACCGACTGGGATGTGATGTACAGTTATTTGAGTAAAAACGAAACCTATCGAATCATAGGGATAAACGAAGACGGTAAAAATGTAATTCGTGTGTTTGATACCCAAACCAATGAAGCCGTAAGCCTACCCGATTTTGATGGGGGAGATATTACCAGCATTTCGTTTTCTGAACAAGAAAATAAAATCCGCGTAAGCGTAGGGTCTTCTAAAATGCCTAACGATTTATTTGTTTACAATTTAGAGGATCAATCCGTTCGAAAGCTAACCAACAGTTTAAATCCGGCTGTTGATGCCAGCCATTTGGTTGAAGCTGAGGTTATTCGGTACCCTTCTTTTGATGGACTTGACATTCCCGCTATTTATTACAAACCCTTAACTGCATCCAGCCAAAATAAAGTTCCCGCTTTGGTGTGGGTTCATGGCGGTCCGGGGGGGCAGTCACGGGCAAATTTCAATCCCTTAATTCAGTACCTCACCAATAATGGCTATGCTGTTTTAGCGGTCAACAACAGAGGGAGTAGCGGCTACGGGAAGACATTTTATAAAATGGATGATAAAAATCACGGAGAAAAAGATTTGCAAGATTGTGTTTGGGGTAAAAAATGGCTGCAAGAACAAGCCGATATCGACCCTGAAAAAATTGGTATAATCGGGGGAAGCTACGGGGGCTATATGACCATGGCCGCCATGGCATTTACACCCGATGAGTTTAAAGTAGGGGTTAATATTTTTGGAGTGACCAACTGGATACGTACTTTAAAATCCATTCCTTCTTTTTGGGAAGCGAGCAGAAAAGCACTCTATGATGAGTTGGGTGATCCCTACAGCTCCGATTCCATTCGATTGAAAAAAATATCGCCTTTGTTTCACGCCGATCAAGTGAAAAATCCCGTAATGGTTCTGCAAGGCGCTAATGACCCACGGGTTTTGCAAATAGAGTCAGATGAAATTGTGGCGGAGCTTGAGAAAAACAATATTCCAGTAAATTATGTTGTTTTTGAAGATGAAGGCCATGGGTTTCGCAAAAAAGAAAATCAAATTGAGGGCTATAAACAAATCAAAGAGTTTTTAGATTTTTATTTAAAATCGCCTCCCTTAAATGTGAGTCCAGAAAGAATAGATTAAGAAAAAAACCCTCCGTATCGGAGGGTTTTTAAGTATAATAAAAGTTTTTAATTGGTGCTTTTTCTTTTCTCCTGTATCTCTTTCGCCCGTGCAGCCGATAAACCGTAGACTTTACCTTGGGCGGCGTCTTCCAAAAACCGATCGATATACTCCTGACTTAGGGTGTCGTTGTCTTTGTATTTTATACGTAAGTCTTGCAGTTCAAGATGGAGGTTTTCACGGATTTCTTTGTAAGAGGGATTCTCATATACATTAACGAGTTCCTGAGGGTCTTTTTTCCGATCGTAGAGTTCCCATTCGTCAAGGGCAAAATAATAATGAATCAGTTTATAGTCTTTTGATACCAGTGCATAATGACGATTTACCATATGCTCAGCGGGGTATTCGTAATAATGGTAATATACCGATTCACGGTTCCACGTGCCAGATTCGGTCAACACAGGCACCAAACTTTCTCCTTGCATATCTTGCGGAGCAGAAATTCCTGCAAGGTCTAGAAAGGTTTGTGCAAAATCTAAATTTTGAACCATTTCATCCGAAACCGAACCAGGACGAATATGGTCTTTCCACGACATTAAAAGAGGGGTTTTAAACGATTCATTATAGGCAAATCGTTTGTCAAACCAGCCGTGTTCGCCCAAGTAAAAACCTTGATCAGAGGTATACACAATTACTGTATTGTCCATCAAATTGTGAGCTTCAAGGTAGTCCAATACCCTTCCTACATTTTCGTCTACGGCTTGAATAGTACCTAGGTAATCTTGCATGTACCGTTGGTATTTCCACCGCATACGGTCTTCTTCAGTCATGTTGGGGTAGGCCTTTTTAAAGGCTTCGTTTACGGGCGCATAGGCGGCATTAAAACGTTCTTTTTGTTCGGGGGTCAACCGCTTGATGCCATTTTCGAGTCGAATTTTATCATAGCCAATTTCTTCCATACCCAGTTCCTCCATTACCTCCGGAAATACTTTATTGTCACCCGACCATCCCATATGATGCAAAATGCTCATTTCGGCTTCTTTTGCGGCCTTTCCTCTGCCCTGATAATCGTCAAAAAGGGTAGCGGGTTCAGGAAAGGTTTGGTGCAAAAACTGATCGTAATGGCGCTCTGCCATATACCAAGCGCGATGTGGGGCTTTGTGTAGGTACATCAGCAAAAAAGGATCTTCTTCAATGCGGTCATTTTCCAGCCAGTCGAGGGTAAAATCTGTAATAATATCGGTGGTGTAGCCCTCCACTTGAATCTTCCCTTCGTGTTTGGTAATAAAATCAGGATTCCAATACGCTCCTTGTCCGGGAAGTATTTTAAACTCATCGAAACCTTCGGGGTTGTTTCCAAAATGTAATTTTCCAAACATTGCCGTTTGATAACCACTCTGTTGAAGAAGCAATGGGAAAGTAACATTGGAAGGGTCAAACGCAAAATGATTGTCCACTTTACCATTTAAATGAGAATGTTTCCCCGTGAGAATTGTAGCTCGGCTAGGGGCACATATCGAATTTGTTACACTCGCATTGGTAAAACGCATTCCCATCTTGGCAATTCGATCAATATTCGGGGTTTGAATCAGATGATCACTATAAGCAGAAAGGGCTTGATAGGCGTGGTCATCAGACATGATAAACACAATATTGGGTCGTGTGGGTGAAGCGGGAGGTTGTGTGCACCCCCAAAGTAAAAACAAGGCAAAGCACACAAAAAGGCGTAGCAACATGAAGTTTAATTTTGATTACAATTACAAGATACGGCATTCTTTAAGGAAAAATAAAGTGGAAAAGCATTTTACACGCTCATTTTTAAAAACGCTTACTATCTTTACCAAAACAACCCTTTTGAAAGTAAGCCAACGCCTTCTATTGTCCTTCCTTTTTTTGCTCATTTTTTGGACACCTACAGCCACCTGTGCACAACAGCAATTTGAACCCAATAAACTTTCAACCGACCCCTTTGTTATTGATGGACGTCTTGATGAACCCGAATGGGAACAGGCCGTTCCAGTATCCATTTTGCACGAAATAGCTCCGGGCAACAATACCCCTGCCAAGGTTAAAACCAACGGCTATATCGTGTACACTGCTACGCATTTATTTATTGGATTTCATGCCTTTACCGATCCCAACACCATTCGGGCTTCCATTCGTCCACGTGACGATTTTAGTTTGTGGAGTGATGACCTTGTGATGGTGCGACTCGATACCTATGCCGACAGCCGGAATAATTTTTTGATGGTGGTAAATCCGTTAGGAAGTCAATTTGATGTGCGTTCGGTTAATGCCATAAAAGAAGAAGATCGGTACGATATCAGTTTTAATATGGATTTTGAAACGGCAGGTCAAATTGTTTCTGACGGGTACCAGGTTGAAATCAAAATTCCCTTTTCTTCATTGCCGTTTCCCAATGGAAAAAACCAAAAATGGCATTTTAATTTATTTCGAAAGTACTTTGATCAGGGCAACGAAATAGAGTTGAGTAGCCAAACGTTTGACCGTGATAATTCATGTGAGGTATGCCAAACTACGGATGTCTTGATCTTAAACGATATTACGATTGAAAAACGATTTGAATTGCTTCCCTATGTGTCCGGGAATGTATCGGGACAAAAGCCCGCCTTGGGCGAGCCCATGGCATATTCTAAATTTAATCCTAATGCAGGGCTGGGAATAAACCTTGACTTGAATAAAACAAGTACGCTCGAACTGACCTTAAATCCGGACTTTTCACAAGTGGAAGCAGATGTAACTCAAATTGACATTAACTCTTCTTATGCCCTTGAGTATCCGGAAAGGCGCCCGTTTTTTAATCGAGGAACCGATATTGTCGATTTTACCGATGGGGCTTTTTATTCGCGATCGGTCAACAATCCGTTGATTTCTTCAAAGTTGATTTCACAAGGAAAAAAATCACGGGTGTATTTTTTAACGGCGGTAGATCAAAATTCACCCTACTTACTTGCAGGAGAAGACCGATCTTATTTTGGAGAGGCCGGACAATCTTTTGTGAATGTATTTCGGTACCAACACTTACTGTCAAACACCACCCGTATGGGGATAATCTCTACTAACCGCTTTTATGAAAAGGGAGGGTATGGACATTTGGTGGGAACCGATGGCCGTTTTATTTTATCTAAAAATTGGCAATTCAATTACGAATTGTTTGTTAATACCAACTTAGAGCCCACCGCAGGTTGGATTGATTCCGACGATTTAATATTGGATAAAACAGCCGCCCTAGATGGTGAAATTTTAAATGGGGGAGCGTATTACCTTCAGTTGTTTCACAACACCGAACATTGGCAGTCGGCTTTGTTGTTTAGCAGTAAATCTCCCCATTACCAATCCAATGTGGGTTTTGTGGTTAAAAACAACCGCCGATGGACTTCGTTAACCCAACAGTATCAAAATTTTGCGAATAAAAAGGGACTCCAGTTTTTCAGTGTTGGGTATAAAGCAGATTTACAACACACCCCACAAGGTGAATTCAAAACCCTGAGTCTAGACGGGATTTTTCAAATCCGTACCTATTTAAATACGTCTTTTTCGTATACCTATGATTGGGACATAAAAAAAGATTATTTAGATCGATTGTACACCAATTTGGGAATGCATCAAATCAATATTCGCAGTACACCGGCAGAATACCTCACCGTATTTTCGGTGATCAATATAGGAAGGGACATTGCTTACAATGCCGAAGTTCCCGATGTGGGAAAACAAATCAATTTTTTTATCCAACCCTCTATACAACTAAACAATAATTTTGGTGTAGTTCCCTCGATACGGTATGCTCAACTGCGCAATGAAAGCGATAATACTTTTTATTATAAAGGGTACATCGGTCGGTTTACCTTGCGCTATCAGTTTACCAACTTTTTAAGTGTTCGCTTAATTTCGGAATACGATCACTTTAACGAGCGCTTTTTTACACAACCTCTGATCCAATGGAATCCGAATCCGGCAACTGTCTTTTATGTGGGTGGCAATCAAAATTCATTAGAGGAGTGGAATGCCATGTCCTTATCTCCTTTTCGTTTTGATCAAACGCAATTTTTCTTAAAATTTCAGTATTTAATTGGCTTATAACCGATTTAGGAAGTCCCTTCAAATAGGGGTTTAATTTGATCAAGGGCAATTTCGCTAAAGCGTTCAATAACTTTATCTGCCAAACTGTAGTCTTGGTTTTTTGAGTGAAAACTGCGAAAGGCCACACAAAACAATCCGGCGGCCTTTGCCGCTTTAATTCCATTGGTAGCATCTTCAATAACCATACATTCTTGAGCGGTAAATCCCGTTGCTTTTGTCGCCTTTTGAAAAATTTCAGGATGGGGTTTAGACGCCTTCAAATCGGCCCCACTTAACAGGGCTTTAAAATAGGGATACAACTCGAAGCGAGAAAAAATGGAATGAATGGTGGGCATAGAGGCAGAAGATGCCAACACTAGGGTGAGACCTGCTGCGTGGTATTCTTTTATTCGTTCTAACACGCCCTCAATAAGTTGTAAGGAGGGGTCTTGTTCGAAGATTTTTTTGAAGTGAATTCGTTTTCGGGCAACCAGTTCTTCAGGAGTTTGCTTTACTGAAAATTGAGTACAAATTTCTTCACAAATGGGAAGGGTAGCCTTGCCCGTAAATGAACTGTAAAGTGAAGGTGTGACCTCAATCTCCAATTCGTCAAAAAGAGCATAAAACGCTTTAGAATGGAAGGGCTCACTGTCCACAATTACACCATCCATATCAAAAATTACAGCTTTTAACATGGGGCCAAATGAACAATTTTTACTCCGAATTTCCAAAAAGAAAACCCTTTGAGTGTGACAGTTAACGTCTAGTAAGGGGGTAGGTTCTTATCCGTTCCATTAAAATTCCCTTTTTCTCCTTGGCATCTCAATAAGCTTCTTATTTTTATATAAAATTCTTTTGTATGCTTTCACGTCAAAATTTTAGACTCTCTATTTTCTTTTTGTTTTTCAGTTTGACTTCCGTTTCACTATGGGGTCAATCGTCAACACTTAAAGTAAACACCTCGCGTTTAGCCGAACGTATGGAGACCCTAGCCACTTTCGGAAAAAATGCACAAGGCGGGAATGACCGCGTTGCCTTTAGTGACTATAATATAGCTGCTTTAGAACATCTCAAGGGAGTATTGGCGACCTTAGGAATGGCATCACAGGTTGATGCCGCGGGGAATTTGATCGCTCTACGGCCCGGAAAAGACAACACCTTAAAACCCATAGCTTTTGGTTCTCACATTGATGCTGTGCCCAATGGAGGACATTACGATGGCAATGTGGGTGTTATGGGGGCGATAGAAGTATTGGAAACCCTTACTGAACAAAACATAATTACTCAACACCCTCTAGAATTTATCATTTTTTCAAACGAAGAAGGCGCCATTTTTGGTTCCAGAGCGATGGCAGGAAAAATTGACCAAACCACATTAGAAGTTCAAACAGCTTCGGGATACACCAACGGTGAAGGGATTGCACGTTTAGGAGGAAACCCTGAAAAGGTAGAGGAAGTGAAGCGCTCAACCGAAGATGTCCATGCCTTTTTAGAATTGCATATAGAACAAGGCAATCGGTTGTATAAAAACGGATTGGATATTGGTGTAGTTGAAGGAATTGTGGGGTTAAAATGGTGGGATGTGGAAATTACAGGTTTTACCAATCATGCAGGAACCACACCCATGAACGATCGAAAAGATGCCCTTGTTGCCGCCGCTCAGTTTGTTTTGGCAGTTAACGACATTGTAACCTCAGAACCGGGAGCTCAAGTAGGCACAGTAGGTCGAATTCAAGCCTTTCCCGGAGCCCCTAACGTTATCCCCGGAAAAGTGATTACCAGTTTAGAACTTCGTGATCTGGATTCGGAAACCATTAACCGCTTTTTTAAGGCCATTGAACAACGGGCACACGAAATTGGAAAAGTGACAGGCACAACCTTTCAATTTCATCCCATTGATGCAACAGCAGCTCCTGCCTTAACCGATATCCGCATTCAAAACATTATTCAAAACGTTTCGGAACAAATGGGCTATACTCATATGACTCTTCCCAGTGGAGCGGGTCATGATGCTCAAGATATGGCCGTATTGACCCCTACAGGAATGATTTTTATCCCCAGTGTTGATGGAATCAGTCATGCCCCCGAAGAATATTCAACCCCCGAAAGTATTGCTAAAGGAGCAACGGTATTACTGCATTCTATTTTAGCGATTGATCAAACCCGTTTTAAAAACTAAATTATGGTACACACATTAATAAAAGGATTGCTTTGGTTTATAGTATTGGGAATGGGATCCAACGATTTATCCGTACTGTCCTACAATATTCGCTATGCTAATCCAAAGGATGGTGAAGACCAATGGGAATATCGAAGAGATAAAATTTCGGATTACCTTCAAAAAACCCAACCGGATGTCGTAGGTATGCAAGAGGTACTTGAACACCAGTTGAACTACCTGTTGGACCAAACACAAGGCTATGTTTATGTGGGAGTGGGACGTGATGATGGCAAAACAAAAGGGGAATACAGTCCGATTTTATACCGTACAGCCTCCCTACAACTGATAGAGTCTAATACATTTTGGCTTTCACCCACACCCGATCAAATTTCGGTAGGTTGGGATGCAGCATTGCCCCGCATATGCACCTATGCTCGATTTGAACACCGAAAATCAAAAAAACAATTTTGGGTTTTTAACACCCATTTTGATCACATTGGGGAGGAAGCGCGTAAACAAGCAGCCTCGCTAATTATTGAGACAATTGAGAAAGTGAATCAAGACCAACTTCCGGTGGTGGTTACCGGTGATTTTAATTTAACTCCCGATACTGTTCCCATACAGCTTTTACAGGCTAAATATGAAGACGTAATGGGGAACAGTGTCTCTACCGACTTACATTATGGAACATTCAATGGATTTGATTTAACCCAAAAAGGCGACCGTCGAATCGATTATATATTTCAAAAAGGATTTTCCCTTAAAAGAGCGAAACACTTATGGATTAAAACGGATGAGGGGCGATGGGCTTCCGACCATCACCCGGTGTACGCCCGTTTAAAGTTTTAGGGTTTCTATCAAAATATAAGATAACTGTTTTATATTCGCTTAAAATAAAACATCATGAAAAGATATATGTTACTTCTATTGCTTGTTATCGCCACCGCTGGTTTTATGCAAGCCCAAGAGTTTAAGGGGTTGGATGTCAGTCCTATGGATATGATAGAATTTCCAACTAGCAACAGTGAAACAAACAAACACGCTCGTGTTTTGTATGGCCGTCCCCAATTAAAAGGACGTGATGTAACTACTTTAGTTCCTGAAGGAAAAGTATGGCGTATGGGAGCTAATGAAGCTACAGAACTTACACTTTATACACCGATGAAGATAGGAGACACTTCGTTAAATGCGGGTTCCTATACTTTGTATGCCATTCCTTCAGAAGGAATGATGACGGTGATTGTCAATAAAGCGACTCATGTATGGGGTGCCTACAATTACAATGCTGATCTTGACGTAGCCCGTGTAACCGTTCCTGTTATGGAAAGTTCAGAAAGTATTGAAGCGTTTTCAATGGCTTTTGAAGCAACTTCAAACGGATTTAATTTACATATGGGTTGGGGTAACTATTTGGTTGCCGTACCGTTTTCAAAATAAAACATCCTAATCCGGGGGCACTGCTCCCGGATTTACTTTTACAAAAACAACGCGTTTTTGATCTTCTTCATAGAGAATTCCTAAGTGGTCTCCATCGATTTGTACTAAATCAGAATAGGCACTTTCTCCAGCATAAACCTCAAAAGACTTGGCCCAAGTTTTTCCATAATCGGTACTGAACTTTAAAGTCATTTTTTCTCTTTTGGTCTCACTATTCGGACCGGAATATACCAGATAGGAATTGTTTTTGCCTTCAAAAAACAAAAGGCCGGATTGACACACTGGACTCACTAACGCCTCATCAAAATAGGTAGAATACCAAGTGGCTCCACCATCCTTACTTAAGGCAACCAATCTGCGTTTGGTTTCTCCATTTTGCTCGCGTATATTCAGCATTAACTCGCCATTGGGAAGTTCTGCTCCAATCGCTTCATTTGATGAAGGTACAGGAACATCAACGCTAGTATGCCAACTCTCACCATGGTCATCGGAATAAAAACCATAGCTTCGGTACTCATTGAAATGATCTTGTGGATCGCCTGTGGAATGATTGGCCGGGATGTAAATTCTACCTTTGTGATTGCCCTTCGTTAATTGAAGGGCGTGCCCGGGTGTATTTGCATGCGTTCGCCAGTCTAAGGAAGCGCTACCAGTACTGGCATTAAAATGTACCGAAGAGGTAATGTCTGTGGGGGTTGACCATGTGGTTCCCTGGTCTGTACTGGTGATGAAAGCCACCCTGCGTTCCCCATTACCTAAACGAACTTCGTGTTCAGAAGCTGTACCTGTGTTGTAAAATAAAAACAACCTCCCTTGAGGGTAATTGGGATCGGTTTGATCAAGAACAGGCGCCGGATTTCCTACTTGAAGTGTGCCGTTGTCGACCAAAAGGCTTGGGGCAGACCAAGTAAGCCCTCCGTCTTTACTAGAACGCATTAGTAAATCTACATCTCCAAAGTCAGCACAATCTGTTTTTCGCCCTTCGATAAAAGCTAAAAGTGTACCGTCTTGGGTTTTTATAAGCGCGGGAATTCGATAGCACTGATAGGGACCTGTACCATTTTCAAAAAGTACGGTAGTGGAAATTTTAGGAGAAGAACTACACCCAATTCCAATTAATAATAAAGCCAGAAGGATTCCAAAGTTTTTCACTATTTCGAAAGAACGGTTTTAATGGCCTGTTCAACCATAGGCTCCATTACGCTATAGCCTTCGGGAGTAAGGTGAACTCCATCTGTTGTGTAGGCAGTAATAAGTCCGTTATTTCCATCGTCTAATGCACTGAAATAATCCAAATAATAAACGCCGTTTTGTTCAGCATAGGTTTTTAGCATTTCATTTAACTTAGGAATTTTAATGTTTGGGTCTTTCCCAGGACGCCAAGGATAGTCAAAGGCAGGCAATACCGAACATAAGATTACGCTAACCTTATTCGCTTGGGCAAGTTCCGTCATGGATTTAATATTGTCAAGTATCATTTCAAGTGTGGTGGGTCCCGTGTTTTCTGCCACATCGTTTGTGCCCGCTAAAATCACGACTACATCTGCACCAATATCAATTACATCGGCACGAAAGCGCACTAGCATTTGCGGGGTAGTTTGCCCGCTAATCCCTCTGTTGACATAGGGTTGGTCTTTAAAAAAATCTGGACGGGAATTCAGCCAACCAATGGTTATCGAGTTTCCCATAAAAACAACTCTTTTTTCAGTGTTTGTTTTGGGTGTAAGGCTTTCATTGTCAGCTCTAAACTTTTCAAAATTCGGCCAGTCTTGAGCTGAGCAAAAGGAAGAAAAGGCCAATACGAATATGGCAAGGCGATAGTACGGTATTAATTTCATAGGAGGAAGGTTGATATAAATTTACTAAATTTAATAAGGATTTTAGAATTTAAACTAAATAGCACAGAAAACCATGAAAAATCAAATGTTACGGGATTGTTTTAAAAAAAGTAAAATAGGAGTAGTTGCTTTACTTCTTTTTGGCAGCTTACCCCTTGCTGCACAAATTGAAAATTATCAGCCCACTGCGGCCAATTTAGAGGCTCGAACATGGTTTCAAGATGCTCGTTTCGGTCTTTTCGTTCATTGGGGGGTCTACAGTATATTGGGCGACGGTGAATGGGTAATGAATAACCAAAACATCTCTATTGAGGAATATGAAAAACTCCCTTCTTTTTTTAATCCTATAGACTTTGATGCCAAAGAATGGGTGCAAATGGTTAAGGATGCAGGGATGAAGTACATTACCATTACGAGCCGACATCATGATGGTTTTTCTATGTTTGATTCCAAAGCCACTGAATACGATATCGTAGATTCAACTCCCTACGGAAAAGACGTACTAAAACAATTGGCAGAAGAATGCAGAAAAGAGGGGATTAAACTCTTCTTTTATTACTCTCTCCTCGATTGGAATCGAGACGATTATTTTCCTAGAGGAAGAACAGGGAAGGGTATAGCAGGAAGAGGAGAAGGCGAGTGGGAAGATTATATTGCTTTTATGAAGGCCCAATTAAAAGAACTTTTAACGCAATACGGTGATATTGGGGGTATTTGGTTTGATGGCCATTGGGATCAAAAGGAATGGGATGGCAACACCTTTGGTGAGGTTAAGGTAGACTGGCAATACGATGAAATTTATGGTATGATTCACGAATTACAACCCCATGCTTTGATAGGGAACAACCACCACATTGGTGTGATTTCAGGAGAAGATTTTCAGATGTTTGAAAAAGACTTGCCCGGGCAAAATACCACAGGTTGGGGTACCCCGGCAGATCAAATTGGAAGCGTGCCTCTAGAAGTATGCGAAACCATTAACGGATCTTGGGGCTTTAATTTACAAGACCGTAAACACAAATCAGAAAAAGAGCTGATTCATTATTTGATTAAAGCCGCAGGCTATGGCAGCAATTTATTACTCAATGTTGGGCCCATGCCGAACGGGAAAATTCAACCCACTCATGTAAAATCATTAAAAGCCATGGGCGATTGGTTAAAAACACATGGGGAAACTATTTACGAAACGCGTAAAGGCCCCATTGCACCAAATTCAGACTTTGTTTCTACACAAAAAGGAAAAACAGTCTATTTGCATCTTCTTAATCCAACATTGAATCGGATTTCTATGGACTATGTGCCTGTTAAAATCAAACGGGTAAGCTTGCGTTCAACCGGAGAATCTATTCCCTATCGGAACGATCGCTACGGGTTTATCTTGGATGTTTCTTCTATCCAAAAAAACGATATAGATACTGTGATTGATATTGAATTGAGATGAGTGCAGTAGCAAGTGTGCAAAACCGAATTCATTCCATCGATTTTTTTCGTGGGGCAGTCATGTTTTTATTGATCGCCGAATTTTCTCACCTCTTTGATGTGTTGATGCAAACCGGTAATTCATCAATTACCGAAACAGCTGATTTTTTATTTCATCATGTAGCTTGGGAGGGCTTACACTTTTGGGATTTGATACAACCCTTTTTTATGTTTATCGTTGGGGTCTCTTTACCTTTTTCATACGCAAATAGATTAAAAAGGGGAGACGCTGAAAAACAAATTCGCAACCATGCCCTTCGACGTTCCTTTCTTTTGTTATTCTTTGGTTGGGCACTTTATTGTATCGGACCTGAAAAAATTATTTTCCAGTTTGACAATGTTTTGGCTCAGTTGTCATTCACCTATCTACTGGCCTTTTTACTGCTCAAACAAAAGCGATGGATTCAATTGACTGTTTCTCTTGGGGTAATTGTTCTTTCCGATCTGTTGTATCGTTATTTTACAGTACCCGGTTTTGATATGGCCTTTGTGGCGGGGCAAAATTTTGGTGCCTGGTTTAACATTTTGATTTCAGGATACGAATACGGGGGGCATTGGGCGGCTTTTAATGCTGTACCCACTGCAGCTCACACCCTTTGGGGAATGATGGCAGGACAACTTTTACTTTCCTCAAACACTTCAAAATCAATTCTAAAAAAACTGATCTATGCCGCTCTGATTGGCTTGCTTTTGGGAGCTATCACAGGTGTTTTTACTCCTGTAATTAAACGAATTTCCACTACTTCATTTGTATTGTGGTCTGGCGGTTGGACCCTTTTGGCTTTTGCCCTTAGTTATTACTTTATTGATATCAAAAAAAGCATTAAAAACACACTCTTTTTTAGAGTGGTTGGAATGAATCCCTTGTTTATCTATCTCTTTGCTTCGGTAGGTGGGGCCGGCTTATTTCAAAAAATAGGAAAGCCCTTTACGCAGTCTTTATTAGGTGGAATTTCTCTTTGGATGGCGAACTTTGTCTTGAGTTTAGGCGTATTGTTTGGCTTGTGGTACGTTTGCTATTGGCTGTATCAAAAACGAATTTTTATTAAAATTTAAACCCATGCAAAAACCACTATTTGCCCTTTTGGTCTTAGGTTTTTTTTCCTGTTCTCCTCCTCAAAAACAAGAAATGAACCCACCGAATATTATTTATATTCTTGCCGATGACTTGGGCTATGGAGAACTTGGATCGTATGGACAAGAAAAAATAAAAACTCCGCATTTGGATCGCCTTGCAGCAGAAGGAATGCGCTTTACACAACACTACACAGGCGCTCCTGTTTGCGCTCCCTCACGCTATATGTTTTTGACCGGAACACACGCAGGGCATGCCTACATTCGAGGAAATTATGAATTAGGGCAATTTGAAGATGACTTAGAAGGCGGGCAAATGCCTATCCCTGAAATAACACCCACCCTAGCCAAAATGCTTAAAAAAGCAGGCTATCAAACAGCTTTAGTGGGAAAATGGGGTTTAGGAATGAATGAAACGACAGGTAGCCCGCTGCTTCAAGGGTTTGATTATTACTACGGCTACTTAGACCAAAAACAGGCACATAATTATTACCCTACCCACTTGTGGGAAAATGATGAAATAGCCCCGCTTGATAATGAATATTTTTTAGTGCATACGCCGCTATCACCCTCAAGCGATACAAGTTCCTTCGATCAATTTAAAGGAAAAGATTATGCTCCCGATAGAATGATAGAAAAAGCAATTCACTTTTTAGACACTACATCTACCGCTAAGCCCTTCTTTTTGTATTATCCTTCTCCTATCCCTCATGTTTCACTTCAAGTACCGGATTCCTTACTCACCCCTTACTTGGGAAAATTTGAAGAAACGCCCTACTATGGAAATCAAGGTTATACGGCACATCAAACCCCTTTGGCCGCCTATGCGGCAATGATAACCCATTTGGATAGTGAGGTTGGGAAAATTTGGGAAGCGGTTAAAAAAAGGGGACAAGAAGAAAATACCCTAATCTTGTTTTCAAGTGATAACGGCCCCACGTTTGCTGGTGGAGTTCAGGCCGACTATTTTAAGAGTGCAGCCCACCTGAGGGGATTAAAAATGGATGTTTATGAAGGAGGAATACGCGTTCCTTTTATCGCCTATTGGAAAGACAAAATACAACCCGGTACTCTTTCAGATCTCGTTTCTGGGCATTGGGACATGTACAATACCTTTGCGGAACTGGCGGGACAGCCGAAATCTTCGCCAGATGGGATTTCTTTACTTCCCACATTATTAAACCAATCCCAGCAAGAAAAACATCCCTATCTCTATTTTGAATATCCCGAAAAAAGAGGTCAAATCGCTATTCGAATGGGAAATTGGAAAGCAGTGAAAACAGAACTGAAAGTAAATCCACAATCCCCGTGGCAACTATTTAATCTTGACGAAGATCCTAGTGAAACTCAAGATATTGCCGCACTGAATCCTGAAATTATTGCTACTATGGATTCCCTTCAAAAACAAGCCCATCGCCATCCTCACATTAGAGAATGGGAATTTATTGATCCAAAATTTAAAAAGTAAATTCATTATGTTAATTTTTTCACTTCGCTTTCACCTCGCTCTTTTTGTATTCCTTATAATGGGTTCTTGCTCAGCGCCAACCCCTCCCTTAGAGCCAGTAGGACCGATTCCATCAGCGCGTCAACACGCTTGGCAAGAATTGGAATATTACGCCTTTATACATTTCAACATGAATACATTTACCAATAAAGAATGGGGCTTTGGCGATGAAAAACCCTCACAATTTAATCCTACAGCTTTAGATACCGACCAATGGGCACGGGTGGTCAAAGAGTCGGGTATGAAGGGAATTATTATTACAGCAAAGCATCACGACGGCTTTTGCTTGTGGCCCAGTGAATACACTGAACACTCCGTAAAAAATAGCCCTTGGCGTGAGGGAAAAGGAGATTTATTAGCCGAATTGGCCGCAGCCTGTAAAGCCAATGGATTAAAAATGGGAATTTACCTTTCGCCTTGGGATCGAAATCATCCTGACTATGGAAAACCCGAATACATAACCTATTTTCGAAATCAACTCAAAGAGGTGCTCACCAATTATGGTGACATTTTTGAAGTCTGGTTTGACGGAGCAAATGGCGGTGACGGGTATTATGGCGGTGCAAATGAAGAGCGTCGTGTAGATAAAAAAACCTATTACGATTGGCCAAATACGTATGAATTGGTAAGGGAATTACAACCGGGTGCGGTACTTTTTAGCGATGCAGGTCCGGATATACGTTGGGTTGGCAATGAAAAGGGCTATGCCAACGAAACAACCTGGTCTCCCATTTACCGTGATAGCGTTTATGCCGGCATGCCCGACTTTCAAAAATTTGCTCCTGGTCAAGAAAATGGAACGCATTGGATACCCACAGAAACCGATGTTTCTATCCGCCCAGGATGGTATTATCATCCAGAGGAAGATGATCAAGTCAAATCCTTAGAAAAATTGGTAGATATTTATTTTAATTCAGTGGGATTAAACAGTTCTTTGTTATTAAATCTTCCTGTAGATGACCGAGGGTTGATTCACGAAAACGAAACAAAACAATTGGCATTGTTGGCGGACTTTATACAAAAAATGAAGGCCAGCGACAAGGTGGGTAGCGCTAAAATTACAACTTCCTCTACACGAAATGGGAGTACTCCCGAAGCCATGATTGAAGGCGTCTCGACATCCTTTTGGGCCGCTGAGGATGACGATGCACAACCTCAACTGACTTTGATGTGGGAAACCCCTCAACAAGCCAACACTTTTGTGATTCAAGAACATTTGCCTTTGGGACAACGAATCAAGTCTTTTGAATTGGAACTCCTTACCGAACAAGGATGGTCAAAAGTGTATTCAGGTTCAACTGTAGGAAACAAAAGAATGATTCCCTTTGAAAGTGCTCCCATTTTAGGGGCTCGCTTTACAATTACATCAACTAAGGCGACACCTGTAATTTCTAACCTAGCAGTGTATAACGCTCCTTTTATCCCAAAAAAATCATGAGAAGAGCGATTTATTATGGGGTACTCCTCGGTTTATTTTGGTCATGTACGGCCCCATCAAAAAATCCACCAAACATCATTTTATTTTTTGTTGATGACATGGGGTGGCAAGACACTTCGGTTCCTTTCTGGGATCAGCCAACGCCCTTAAATGAAAAATACCGAACTCCCAATATGGAGCGTTTAGCGGCTAAAGGAGTCAAATTCACCCATGCCTATAGTACACCTGTTTGCTCCCCCACTCGGGTTAGTTTACTCACGGGAATGAATGCTGCCCGACATCGTGTTACCAACTGGACTTTATACCCTGATCAACAACAACCCATGGAAAAAGAGCATCCCACTTTGATTTTTCCGGATTGGAATTACAATGGCCTTTCTACAACCCCTACGGTTCCCAATAGTGCTTTAGCTACACCGTTACCCCAACTGTTAAAAGATAACGGGTATTTCACAGTTCATGCCGGAAAAGCCCATTTTGGTGCTATAGGTTACCCTGCAGAGAACCCCTTGAACTTGGGGTTTGAAGTAAATATAGCTGGACATGCAGCTGGCGCACCGGGCAGTTATTTAGGTACTGATAATTTTGGAAATGGCGATGAAAATAGAAAAGTTTGGGCAGTTCCTGGATTGGAGGAATACCATGGAAAACCTGTTTTTTTAACCCAAGCCTTAACGGAAAAAGCAATTGCTTCTTTGGCAACCCCAATTGAACAAAAGCAGCCGTTTTTTCTCTACTTTGCCTTGTACGGAGTGCATACTCCACTGATGGCTGACGCCCGTTTTTTATCTCATTATGAATCAATGGACTTACCCCCTGAAGAAGTAAAATACGCTACCATGGTTGAAAGCATGGATTTTGCCTTGGGCTCGCTTTTAGACTTTGTAGAGCAAAAAGGGATTGCAGAGGAAACGGTGGTGCTCTTTATGTCTGACAATGGAGGATTAAGTGCTGTAGCTAGAGGAGGGGAGAAACACCAGCACAATGCACCATTAAAAAGCGGAAAGGGTGCTATTTATGAGGGCGGTATTCGAGTGCCCATGTTGGCCTATTGGCCGGGGAAAACTCCAAAAAACCAAAGCATTAGTAGTCCTGTAATTATTGAAGATTTTTTTCCAACCCTTTTGGACATAGCACAAATTAAAGAGTACACCACACTTCAAGCGATTGATGGGAATAATTTTTCGTCACTTTTAAAAGGGGAAATTTCCGATTTTGAACCCCGGCCACTTTATTGGCATTATCCAAACGAATGGGGCCCAAGCGGCCCTGGAATTGGGAGTAATAGTGCTGTACGAATGGGTCCTTGGAAACTCATTTATTTTCATGAAGATCAACATTTTGAATTGTATCACCTTCTTGACGATATTGGAGAAACGAATAACCTAAAAGAATCGCAACCTGAGCAAGTACGAAAATTAGCACAAATGTTAACCGATCATTTAATAGAAGTAAAAGCACAAATGCCTCGGAAAAAAGAAACAAACCAACAGGTGCCTTGGCCTGTAGAAGCTTTAGATTAGAACTCAATGAACTCAAAATTTCCTTTTTACCCCTTCCTGGCGGCTATAACTTTAGGGTTAGCTCCCTTTCTTCCTGAACCTCATATAGTAGGAAAAATACGATGGCTCATGGGAGGTGGGGTTGGAATGGGACCTATGGATTACTTTGATGTTCTACTTCACGGTGCCCCATGGCTTTGGTTGTTTTTTTCTCTATTCAAATGGATTCAAGGCGTAAAAAAAAATGTACCTTAGAGGAACAAAAAATAAAACTATGGCAACGTACGAATGTTCAAACTGTGGAATGGCAGTAAATGCGAGTTGTGCAAAATGTAACCAACCTTTAGAGCACGATATCCTAACCCTTGACAATGGAAGTGAAGTGCAAATTTCAATTTGCAGAAGCTGTGAAGGAAAGATTAAATCGCCTCAGTGCTGTGGATCAGATATGAGTTGTTCGGCTTAGTTATCCCATAAGTGATTGGACTTTCATCGCCAATCCCATATCGCCACTAATTTTGATTTGACCCCCCATTACAGCCATCATGGGGTTGATTTCCCCATCGCGTAATTTTTTTAATACTTCAGCGGTCATACTAATTGTACAGTCGGCTTCTCCATTTGAAGCAGTAACTGTATTGGTGTCGGTGGTGCCATCAATAAGAATTCCTTGCCCATCAATTTCAAATTTAATAGTACCCCCAATTGGAGCTGCGGTTTGTGCCTTTTTTTCAAACTGCCCGATCATATACTCTAAACTCATGGTATTGTTTTTTTCAAAAGTAATTATAAAAATGACACAGTGTCATTTTTTTTAGTAGTTTAGTTTACCAAAATTAAATTTCATGAACTATCGACTTAAAAAAGTAGCCGTTTTAGGCTCAGGTGTTATGGGTTCTGGTATTGCCTGTCATCTAGCCAACGTGGGCTTAGAGGTTCTTATGCTAGATATAGTCCCTCCGAATTTAGAAGGTGCTTCTGCAAAAGAACAGCGCCTTCGGAACAGCCTAGTAAACCAAGCCTTACAAAATGCCCTAAAATCTTCACCTGCATCTTTATACCACACTTCTTTTGCACAACGGATAACAACCGGAAATTTTGAGGATGATTTCGAAAAAATTGCTGATGCAGATTGGATTATTGAAGTGGTAGTTGAACGGTTAGACATTAAACAACAAATTTTTGAACAGGTAGACCGTTACCGAAAGCCTCAAAGCTTGGTAAGTTCTAACACTTCAAGTATTCCGATACACTTATTAGCCGAGGGAAGAAGTGCAGATTTCAAAGCGCATTTTTGTGGTACACATTTCTTTAACCCCCCACGATACCTTCGTTTATTAGAAGTCATACCTATAAAAGAAACACAGCCTCAGGTTACCCAATTTTTTATGGAATTTGGAAAAATTACGTTGGGGAAACAGACCGTTTTATGTAAAGACACTCCCGCATTTATTGGAAACCGAATTGGGGTCATGTCGGGAACAGAAATTACGTTTTTAACTGCATCTTTGAAGTTTCGTGTTGAAGAAGTGGATACCATGACAGGTTCGTTAATCGGTAGACCCAACACGGGTAGTTATCGCTTACAGGACTTAGTGGGCTTAGATACTGGGGATAAAGTAAGTCGTTTTGTAATGGACAATGTTCAAGGCGACACCTACATAGATAGATTGAAAAAAAGAACTCCTCCTGCCTTTATGCAGTTTTTATTAGACCATCAATTTCTGGGTAATAAAACAGGGAAAGGATTCTATGAAAAAACAAAAGAAAAAGATGCAGAAGGAAAAACGATTATTAAAGTACTCAATCTAGAAACACTTGCCTATGAGCCTTCTCAAAAGCCCAATTCAACCGTAGTGAAAACTGCAAAAGGAATGGAGCTAATGGACAAACGCTTACAGTATTTAGTTGATGGCGAAAGTAAGGAGCAACAATTTTTTAAGGCGTATTTTGGTGCCTTGTTTGCCTATGCAAGCCACAGAGTGCCCGAGATTTCAGATCAGTATTTTCCTGTTGATGATGCTATGCGGGCCGGCTATGTTTGGGATTTTGGACCTTTTGAATACTGGGATCTTATTGGCTTAGACAGAGGAATAGCACTAGTTGAGGAGCTGGGAGAAACCCTACCCGAATGGATCACTCGTCTTAAAAAGGCTGGGGGTACATCCTTTTATCGATTTGAAGGGGGACAGAAAAAATACTTTAATATTAATAGTGAATCCTATGAGGCTTTACCCCATACCAAATCCTATATATTACTCGATTCCTACCGGACCCAAACGCCTGTATTAAAAAATAGCGAATGTACCGTGCATGACATTGGCGATGGGGTGTTGTGTTTCGAATTTACCAGTAAAAGCAATTCTATTGGCGAAGGAATAGTACGCGCGATGAGTGAAGCTATACAAATCGCTGAAGAGGGCCAATGGAAAGGGCTTGTCATAGGGAACAATGCAAAACAATTTTCTGTAGGGGCCAACCTAATGGGAATTGGTATGTTGGCCATGCAAAAACAAACGGATCTTTTGGAACAAATGATTGATGCTTTTCAGCAAATGAATATGCGTATCAGAACCTCTAAAATACCCGTGGTGGTAGCCACACAAGGCTATGTTTTTGGAGGGGGATGTGAAATCTCAATGCATTGTGACGCTGGAATATATGCCGCCGAATCCTATATTGGATTGGTTGAGGTAGGTGTGGGTTTACTCCCAGGGGGTGGAGGAACCAAAGAATTTGCCCTTCGTATTTCAGATGAATTAAGCGAAGGAGATGTGCAAATGCCTACGCTTATTGACTATTTTAAATCCATTGCCACCGCAGCAGTTTCGAAATCCGCCTATGAGGCATACGATCTTAAATACCTTCAAAAGGGAAGGGATCAGGTGTGTGTCAATACGCAATTGAACATTGGCAAAGCCAAAGAGAAAGTATTGGAATTGGCTGAGTTTTACATTCCGCCCACGGAGCGCAAAGACATCCTTGTCCTGGGGCGTTCCGGATTGAGTGTATTGTATTCGGCTATCAATGAATTCAGATTGGGTGAATATATGTCTGATTATGATGTAGACATTGCCCGTAAAATTGCCTATGTAATGTGCGGAGGAGATCTGACTGCACCCCAGCAGGTAAGCGAACAATACCTATTGGATTTAGAACGTGAAGGGTTTATGAGTTTATTAGGCCAACAAAAAACCTTGGATCGTATCCAATACTTATTAATGAATAACAAACCCCTAAGAAACTAAACCATGGAAGCATATATAATTAAAGGATACCGTTCAGCGGTAGGAAAAGCCAAAAAAGGAGGATTCAAAGATTATCGGTCCGACGATTTAGCAGTTGATATAATTCAACATTTAATGGCAAAAGTACCTGAAATAGATCCAAAACAGGTTGATGATGTTATTGTGGGATGTGCTAACCCTGAAGGAGAGCAAGGATTGCAAATTGGTCGGCTCATTTCTGCCCGTGCCCTAGGGAAAGAGGTTGCCGGGATCACAATAAACCGTTATTGTGCTTCAGGTCTAGAAGCAATAGCCTTAGCCGTAGCCAAAATAAGAGCTGGCTTTGGAGATGTTTTTGTAGCTGGAGGAATCGAAAATATGAGCGTTATTCCAATGACAGGGTATAAATTGGCGCCTAGCTATAAAGCCAATCTTGACAACTTAAATTACCACGTTAGTATGGGAGCTACGGCAGAAGCGGTGGCGCTTAAATACGGAATCAGTCGTGAGCAAGCAGATCTATTTTCTTTCGAATCACATCAAAAAGCAGCCAAAGCAATTGCAGAGGGAAAATTTGTAAATCAAATAGTACCCGTTGAAGTAGAATCGGTTTTTGTTGAAAATGGGCAACGAAAATCAGTTAAGCATACTGTTGCAGTAGATGAAGGAGTTCGTAATGACACTACAGTAGAAGCCTTAGCCAAATTACGTCCTGTTTTTAAAAATGGGGGAGTGGTTACTGCTGGTAATGCCTCTCAAACTTCAGATGGGGCGGCGTTTGTACTTGTGGTTAGTGAAGCCATTGTAAAGCAATATAATTTAACTCCAATAGCCCGTCTAGCCTCATGTAGTGTAGGAGGAGTGGATCCGCTTTATATGGGAATTGGCCCTTGTGTAGCCATTCCAAAAGCACTAAAAATAGCCGGTTTACAATTGAAAGATATTGAACAGACAGAGCTCAACGAAGCATTTGCTGCTCAAGCTTTAGCCGTGATTCAAGAAGCAGGGCTAAATCCTGAAACAGTCAACGTAAATGGGGGAGCCATAGCCCTTGGGCATCCTTTAGGATGTACGGGTGCGAAATTAAGTATTCAGCTTTTGGAAGAAATGAAACTGCGAAAGCAACGGTACGGAATGGTTACTGCTTGTGTTGGTGGAGGTCAGGGTATTGCCGGTATTTTTGAACGATTCGATTAGGTGACTATAGAAAGTCTTAGTTTAGGAAAGCGAGAGCTTCAAAAACAACAGGTTCGCGAACGTTTGTTGGCTGAGGCCTTGCACTTATTTTCTGAGCAAGGATTAGAAAAAACTACGGTAGCCGATATCGTTGATCGTACGGGAATTGCGCGAGGTACGTTTTACAATTATTTTACAGATATCAATTCCCTATTTGATGCGCTCATTGAGTCTCATAATACAAGAGTAAAGGAATCCATCCAACAGGCACGTATCCAAAGCGATAACGTTTATGATTATTTATTTCATACGTTTAAAAACTATTTTGATTTGATCGGTACTGAAGAAATGATACGCTTTCATGTGGTCAATCAAGCCCATATTCGTCAGAGTTCCTACCAAAGTGAAATTATAAAAGTCATTGTAAAAAATTTAAATCGAGACCTTAAATCCGATTTGAAAATCAATGCTTTTTCTGAAAAATACGAATTTTTATTATTGAGCTATATGCTGGTTGGGGCACCCCCTGAATTGTTTTTAGCCACCCACACTACCGATATAAACCTGAGCAGTGAACAACTTGCCGCCTTCTTGGCAAAGCTTTTTCACAAGGTGTTGATGGAATAAAACTTCAAATGCCTAAGGCAATATAAATGGCCACGGTGATTACACACAAACCTATAGAAAAGGGTGTGGTGTATTTCCATGTTTTTAATTCCAATAGAGGCGTTTGAGAAACACTTGGTTTTTGCTCTTGAGGGTAAAAATAAGACACAGCGAACATAACGGCTACATTCAACAAGAATTCAATTCCCCACAGGTGAACAAAGTGAAGATCAACGGGGGTGATGAACGTGGTAAAAAGGTAAAAGACAAGCCCAATAAAAAGTGCTGTTTTTGCGGCTTTAGCTGAAATGTATTGGGTAAAAAAACCAGCCAACATGATGGAAGCAATAGGGATAAAAAAGATACCGTTGAGTTGTTGTAACAGTTGATACAATCCGTCTGGAGCATTTGCTACCCAAGGCGCCACAGCAATTGCAAAAACGGCTAATACTAACGAAGTTCCTTTTCCGACACGCACCATCTTTTTTTCATCACTTTTAGGATTAAGGGTTCCCTTGTAAATGTCAACACTAAAAATGGTAGCGGCACTATTCAATACACTGTTAAATGTACTCAAAACGGCCCCCATTACAATTGCGGCAAAAAGACCAATAAAACCGACGGGCAATACTTTTTTTATCAATTCGGGATAGACCAAGTCTTGATTATCGTACAGGCTATCACCGTAGTAATAAAAACCAATAACCCCGGGAAGAATAATGATTAGGGGAACTAAAATTTTTAATACTCCGGTATACAATAATCCTTTTTGCGCTTCCGCTAGATTTTTAGCCCCTAGGGCGCGTTGAATAATGGTTTGATTCATGCTCCAGAAATACAATTGATTTATTATCAAACCCGTAAAAAGAACTTCAAAAGGCAGTACAGAATCTGAAGCGCCAATCACGTTAAATTTTTCAGGCGCATGCGCATAGACAGTCTGTAGCCCGTTCCACAGATTCCCTTCTCCAATTTGATATAAAGCTATGGAGGGAATTGCCAATCCGCCAATAAGTAACCAGTACCCATTTACTGTATCTGAAACGGCTACGGCTTTTAGTCCTCCAATAATAGCATAACACGCCCCAATACAACCTATGGCAATTACCGTAAGTGTAATTCCTTTTTGTTGGGTAACGCCTAGGACCTCAGAAACATTAAAAATACTTTCAAGATTAAGCGCACCCGTATACAATACAATTGGCAATAAAGTAACTACAAACGAAATCATTAGAAAAAAGGCTACCAACGTTCGTGTTGTTTTGTCAAAGCGTTCCTCCAAGTATTGTGGAATGGTGGTAAGTCCCATTTTTAGGTATTTGGGAATAAAGTAAAGTGCAGCTACTACTAAGGCCAAGGCAGAGGTTACCTCCCAGGCAATAATGATAAATCCATTTTTATAGGAAGAACCGTTCATGCCAATCAAATGTTCAGTAGAAATATTGGTTAGCAACATGGAACCCGCAATAACGATACCGGTCAAACTTCGTCCCCCAAGAAAATAGCCATCGGTAGAACTTAAATTTTCTTTTCGAAGGGTGTACCAAGAATACAAGGCTACAAAAAGGGTATATCCTATAAAGGTGAGTAAGGTGAACATTGGGTTAGTTATTTATTATTTCTGAAAGGGAAACGACTCTGTTTTCATCAACTGAATGCTGGGCGGCAATACTTATGGCCATACTTTGAAGCCCTTCTTCAGCACTAACAGGAGAGGGCCCTCCCTCCGAAATATACTTTAAAAAAGCCCCCATTTCTAAACGGTAGGAAGCTTCATAACGTTCCATAAAGAAGGGAAGTAATGTTGGGCTGTGGGTTCCTTGAGCGTTAGAATGGTAATCAAAGGTTGCCGTTGGATTTGTAGCGCCCCAAACTCCTTTTTCACCAAACACTTCAATCCGTTGATCGTATCCATAGGCTGAATTTCTACTGTTGTCAATTGTCACAAGGGTACCTTTTTTACACCGTAATGTGGTAATGGCAGTATCAACATCATGAAATGCTTTTAATCGAGGTTCTCCTAAAACAGCAGCTTCAGTATATACGGTTTCCACTTCATCGTCAAGCAGATAACGCGCCATATCAAAATCATGAATGGCCATATCTAAAAATAAGCCACCTGAGGTTTTGAGATACTCTACTGGAGGAGGACCAGGATCTCGACTAGTAATACGAAGCAGATGAGGGGTCCCTACTTTTCCGGTTTGAAGAGCGTCTTTTAGCTTACAATAAGTCGGATCAAACCTCCGATTAAAACCCAGCATAAAAGGAATGTTTGCCTTTTTTACGGTTTGCACTACCTTTTTAACCACAGAAAAAGACAAGTCCAGCGGTTTTTCACAAAAAATGGCTTTTCCCGCTTTGGCCGCTTGTTCAATATGAGTGGCATGAAACCCTGTGGGTGAGGCGATAATAATGGCATCGAGATCAGGGTCTTGCACAAGGGAAGTGAAATCATCATAAAATCGAGAGACACCACAACGTGCAACCCACTCCTTCTTTTCGGGGTGTACACGGGCAGCTGCAATGACCCTGCAATTAGGGAAGTGATGCGTGGCATGAGTAAGATGAACTTTGCCAATTCTTCCCAACCCAATGATTCCTAAGTTTATTGTTTTCAAGGGTAATTTCGTTATCTCCTTAGTTTTAAAGATACAGATTTAATAGCCATTGCGTTTATTGGTTTTCGATCTTACATCCTCCCAAACCAACACCTCATTTTTTCGGTCGGTAAAAAAGCCAGAGCATTTTCCATCGCCCATTCCCGTTATCCCCCCATCGGGATGGCAAATTAGGGTACAATTTTCATCATACAATTCACTAAAAACATCGCAGCAGTATTGAGGAAAAAAATAAACACTTTTCCCTTGGTACTCATATTGATAGACTTTTGCTGGCGGATTCCGAACCTCTTCCTTTTTTATGGCTTCTATTTTTTGTGTGATGCAGTCGGGAATTGTATTAGAAGATTCTTCTTTGTTACATTGTAAAAGTAGAAGTATGAGAAGTAGGAAAAAGAAGGGTGGCTGTTTCATGGAAGTTTTAGTTCATAATTTTTTGACGACATAGGTCACTATTCCCCAAATAATCAATTCATTTTCTTCGGTAACTTTAAGGGGCGGATATTTTTTATTTTCAGGCATAAGGTAAATGCAGTCAGCTTCTACTTTAAGCCGTTTCACAGTAAATTCACCATCGATAAAACACACTGCAATTTTATTGTCTTTAGGTTCAAGACTTCGGTCAATGACCAACAAATCACCATCATCTAAACCTGCTCCTTGCATAGATTCCCCAGAGACGCGGGCATAAAAAGTTGCTGATTCGTTTCGCACCACCTCTTGATCAATACTAATGCGCAATTCTTTAAAATCATCTGCTGGAGACGGAAAGCCTGCGGAGATTCCTTCTTGTGCCCAATGCAGTGTTTTTTGGTGCTCTTTATCGGGTTGGAAAAAATGTAAAGTGGGTGTTTTCATTCCATTATGTTACCGTAATGATTTCTTTAATTTCGGTAGTAAAGCGTTTTGATAAGTGTTCTTGTTTCATTTTCCAAGTACGGTTTAGGTCTTGGTTGGCTAATTTCATTCGGTACGGGCCAAAGCGTTTATGGATACGGTCTAATGCTTGCATCAAAGCATGGTGTTTCCCCTGTTTTTCTTCAAACAGCGTCAGTTGACGAGTAGCATTCGGTGTTAGTCCCATTACCATGACTCCCGCTTTTTTATACTCAATGCCTTCCTTAAAAATATGACGTAGTCCTTTAACTGCATATTGACTTAATAAAATACTGGAATTGCTGGCATAGGGCAATGTGAGTACGCAACTGTTTCGGTAGGGTACTGCTCCGGCTTTGTGGGGATCGCTGCGAACAAACACCAACAGGGCATGACAATTGCTGCCTTGCTTTCGCATTTTTTCAGCACAGCTACTGGCAAAGGTTGAAACGCGTTCTTCCAGGTCAGAAAAGTTACTTATTGTTCCTTCAAAACTGCGGGTGGTTGCAATTCCCTTTTTTGGGGGTTGCATTTCTTCAAGTTGAATGAAAGGGAGACCCTGAAGGTCTTTTTTGAGGCGAAGTCCCAAAACGCTCATGTGCTTTTTAACCCAAGCATCAGGAAGGTTAACAAAATCTAAGGCTGTTTTTACCCCCAGTGCTTCTAGGCGTTTTCGGTGCTGACGTCCTACCCCCCAAACCTCGCCAATAGCAGTCCACTTTAAGGCTTTTATCCGCTTTTCATCCGTATCAATACAATACACGCCTTGTGTTTTTTCGACATACTTTTTAGCGATTTTATTTGCAATTTTGGCAAGGGCTTTGCTTGGTGCAATCCCAACAGAGACAGGAATACCCGTCCATTGTCGTACTTGTTTGCGCATGCGATGCCCCTGTGCAGAGAGGTCGTAAAAGTCAAATCCCTTAAATTGTAAAAATGCTTCGTCTATGCTGTACACTTCAAGGTGGGGAGTATACTGTTCTAAAATAGACATTACCCGGCTACTCATATCGCCATAGAGAGGATAATTGGAGGAAAATACCTTGACGTGTTTTTCACGGAATAAGGTTTTGTATTGAAATGCAGGCGCTCCCATCGGAATGCCCAATGCTTTGGCTTCGTTACTACGCGCAATAACACACCCGTCATTATTTGAGAGAATCACGATGGGTTTTCCTTCCCATTGGGGCTGAAAAACCCGCTCGCAAGAGGCGTAAAAGTTGTTACAGTCAACCAGTGCAAACATGGTCAAAAGGTATTAAAATGTTTATGGATATGCGATAGAATTGCCAAAAAAAAAGCGCCTTTTTTGTTTGAAACAAAAAGACGTAAAACCCCAAAAAGTAAAAGCGCTATTTTTTCTAAAATTGAGAATCACTTTGGGCAAAAGTTGTAATTTTGGAGGATGGATTTTAGAAGAAATCACTTAAATGGATAATTATTCGTTTTTAAACGCTGCACATACCGCTTATTTCGCAGAGCTATACGACCAATATTTACAAAACCCTGACAGTGTTGAACCCAGTTGGAAAGCCTTTTTTCAAGGGTTTGATTTTGGAATGGAAAGCAATTCTTCGGTAGCGAATTTAACCGCTACAGAAGTTCCAGAGCAGCTGCAAAAAGAGTTTAAAGTAGTAAATCTTATAGACGGATATCGGTCTCGTGGGCACCTGTTTACAAAAACCAACCCCGTTAGAGAGCGACGAAAATACACCCCCACACTAGACATTGAAAATTTTGGACTATCAGAACACGATCTAGATACGGTGTTTAATGCAGGAGAAACTATGGGAATTGGCCCAAGTACCTTGCGTGAAATCATTCAACACCTGCAGCGAATATATTGTGATTCCATCGGAATCGAATACATGTATATACGTGATCCGGAAAAAGTCAAATGGATTCAACAGCGACTGAACATAAACGACAACCATCCTAATTTTAATCCGGAACAGAAGAAGCACATACTAAACAAACTCAATCAAGCGGTTAGTTTTGAAAACTTTTTACACACCAAATACGTAGGTCAAAAACGATTTTCACTCGAAGGAGGCGAGTCGTTAATTCCCGCCTTAGATGCTGTTATTGAATCGGCTGCAGATCAAGGCGTTGAAGAGTTTGTGATGGGAATGGCCCACAGAGGCCGACTGAGCACACTGACCAATATTTTTGGTAAATCAACCAAAGACATCTTTAGCGAATTTGACGGTAAAGATTACGAAGAAATGGTTTTTGACGGCGATGTAAAATACCATCTTGGATGGACCTCGCAGCGTGTAACGGACAATGGAAAGAAGATTAATATGAATATTGCTCCCAATCCGTCTCACCTTGAAACGGTGGGTGCCGTGGTGGAAGGAATTGCCCGAGCAAAACTTGAAAATAAATTTAATGGCGACACCCATAAAGTACTTCCCATTATTGTTCATGGTGATGCTGCCATTGCTGGACAAGGGCTTCCCTATGAAATTGTTCAGATGGCATCACTTAAAGGCTACAAAACCGGAGGTACAATTCATATAGTTGTAAACAATCAGATTGGGTTTACCACCAATTATTTGGATGCGCGATCCAGCACCTATTGTACAGATGTAGCAAAGGTTACCCTTTCGCCCGTATTGCATGTTAATGCTGATGATGCTGAGGCAGTAGTTCACGCTACGCTTTTCGCCTTAGATTATCGCATGCGTTTTGGACTCGATGTTTTTATCGACCTTTTAGGGTACCGAAAATACGGACATAATGAGGGGGATGAACCTCGATTTACACAACCTACCTTGTACAAGGCAATTGCTCGGCATTCCAACCCAAGAGACATTTACGCAAATCAACTCATTGCAAATGGAGTAATTGATGACCACTATGTCAAGTTCCTTGAAGAAGAATACAAAGCCGTTTTAGAACACAATCTAGAGGATTCTAAAAAAACGGAAACAACGGTTATTACACCGTTTATGGCAGACGAATGGAAGGATTTTGTTCGTGTGGATGAAAAAGTGATGAGCGAACCCGTTACCACGGCTGTGGATGTAAAGCAGTTAGACATGGTAGCAAAATCCATAACCACTTTACCTGAGGGGCTTAATTTTTTACGAAAAATAGAACGTCTTGTAGAGGACCGAAAAGCCATGTATTTTGAAAACGACAGCTTGGATTGGGCTATGGGTGAACTTTTAGCCTATGGAACCCTATTGCTAGAAGGACACAACGTTAGACTTTCTGGACAAGATGTTGAACGGGGTACTTTTTCCCATCGACATGCGGTAATTAAAACCGAAAATGCAGAAGAAGAGGTGGTATTGCTCAACCAAATACAACCTGAAAAACAAGGTCGTTTTAATGTGTATAATTCCTTGTTATCCGAATACGGTGTTATGGGATTTGATTACGGTTATGCCCTTGCCAGTCCAAAAACATTGACCCTGTGGGAAGCTCAGTTTGGTGACTTTTCAAATGGAGCACAGATTATGATAGACCAATACCTTTCTGCGGCAGAAGACAAGTGGAAATTACAAAACGGATTGGTTTTACTACTTCCCCATGGATACGAAGGGCAAGGAGCGGAGCATTCTTCTGCTCGTATGGAACGATACCTCCAATTGTGTGCAAAAGACAATATGTTTGTGGCCAATTGTACTTCACCTGCCAATATGTTTCATTTGCTTCGTAGGCAAATGAAGACCAATTACCGAAAGCCCTTAGTCGTATTTACTCCTAAAAGTTTATTGCGTCATCCGCAAGCGGTTTCCCAAAAAAAGGAATTTACCCATGGGCAATTTCAGCCCTTACTTTCAGATACTGTGGTAAATAAAAAAGAGGTAACCTCAATTGTATTTTGCTCTGGAAAATTTTATTACGATTTGTACAAATTTAGAGAAGAGCACAATCGATTTGACGTAGCCCTTATCCGATTGGAACAACTATTCCCATTGCCTGTAGCCGATATTGAAAGCGAGCTTAAAAAATACCCCAATGCCAAAGAAAAGGTTTGGGCACAAGAAGAACCCCGAAATATGGGGGCTTGGAGTTACTTGCTCTTGCAATATCCTGAGGCTTCTCAATTTAGACCGGCTACACGACGCTACTATGGAGCCCCAGCAGCGGGAAGCGCAACCCGTTACTTACGTCGTCATCAACAAGTAATTGACTACGTTTTTGATCCTACAAAAGACAACTTTATACAACAAGCAAAGAAATAAGACCATGATTTTAGAAATGAAAGTACCTTCTCCAGGGGAATCAATAACAGAAGTTGAAATTGCACAATGGTTGGTTTCCGATGGTGATTATGTAGAAAAAGACCAAGCTATTGCTGAAGTCGATTCTGACAAGGCCACTCTTGAACTTCCTGCAGAAGTGAGTGGTATCATTACCCTAAAAGCGGAAGAAGGCGATGCAGTAGAAGTCGGTGCCGTTGTGTGTTTAATTGACACAGAAGGCAAAGCTCCCGAAGGAAGTACAGATAAATCATCAGCAGTTGCTTCCCCTAAAGCAACTTCAACTCCCGCCCCAGCAGTTGCATCAACAGCTCCCTCATATGCTGCTCAAACCCCTTCTCCTGCAGCAAAAAAAATCATGGATGAAAAAGGGATCGCTCCTAATTCTATTACAGGAACTGGTAGAGGCGGACGAATTACCAAAGACGATGCTGTAAAAGCTACACCAGCAATGGGCACTGCTCCGGAATGGGGAGATAGAGGGCAAAAAAGAGAAAAACTATCCATGCTACGCAGAAAAGTAGCCGAACGATTGGTAGAGGCTAAAAATGAAACGGCTATGCTTACTACCTTTAATGAAGCCGACATGTCAGCCATTTTTAGTGTGCGCAACCAACATAAAGATGCTTTTCAAGAAAAACATGGGGTAAAATTAGGATTCATGAGTTTTTTTACCAAAGCTGTTGTTCGGGCATTATCCCTTTATCCTGACGTCAATTCAATGATGGATGGAGACTATAAAATTGCTTATGACTATTGCGATATCAGTGTGGCAGTTTCCGGCCCTAAAGGACTAATGGTACCCGTTGTTAGAAATGCCGAAGCCCTATCTTTTGCAGGTGTAGAACAAGAAATCGGCCGTCTGGCCACGCGCGCTCGCGAAGGTAAAATAACAGTTGATGATATGACTGGAGGTACTTTTACCATATCGAATGGAGGAGTATTTGGGTCGATGTTATCCACTCCTATAATTAACCCTCCACAATCGGGAATTTTGGGCATGCACAACATCATTGAACGCCCTGTAGCCATAAGCGGCAAAGTAGAAATTCGTCCGATGATGTATCTCGCCCTTTCTTATGACCACCGCATTATCGATGGTAGAGAATCTGTTGGTTTTTTAGTGGCAGTAAAAGAAGCTCTTGAGGATCCCATTCAACACCTTATGGAAGGTAATCCAAAGAAAGCACTCGAGCTATAACCAAAGTTTACGGGTAGCGTAATCGAGTATGCTTTTGTTTTTGGTAAAAAAATCAGCACCTAAGATTCCGTCTATAGGTTTGCACCCTTGCGAAGCAAGGGTTTGGTTGACATGATTCAAGTCTAACAAGACAAAAGAAAAAGTTCCCACAGCATGCAAACCTAATTGCAATCGCGACTTTTTTGTTGCCATGGCTTTTAGCTTGTCTTGACTCGCACTAGCCGCATCAAACGGATCTCCTTTACTTTCCAAAAGGTAATGATCTTTGAGATTCCAATGGATACAACTATTGGAAGCCCCGGTATCGAGTAATAAAATAGCAGAAAGCCCATTGATTTTTGCTTTGCATAGCAAGTGGTTTGTTTTACTTCTTTTTAAGGGTACAAAACGTTCTCTCATGTCGTAAAGGTAAGCGTTCTCTATTTCACTTGATATCGCCAAACAATATGTATTTTTGCAGCGGAATACAAAACGATACCTTTTGATTGACACCCATACCCATTTATATGCAGAGGCTTTTGACAACGATCGTGAGGAAGTTATTGCTGCAGCATTAAATGCTGGAGTGTCAAAGTTTTATCTCCCCGCGATAGACAGTACTTATGTGGAGAAAATGTATGCCTTAGAAAAAAAGTATCCCGATTCCATCCGTTTAATGGCAGGATTGCATCCAACCCATGTAAAAGAAAATGTGGAAGAAGAACTCCACAAAGTAAAACTACAACTTCAACAACGTAATTTTAGTGCGATTGGTGAAATTGGCATTGACTTGTATTGGGACCGAACCTATTTAAAAGAACAACAAAACGCCTTTTCCCTACAAATAGAATGGGCAAAACACCATCAACTTCCTATTGTAATTCATTGTAGGGATGCTTTTGATGAGGTTTTTGAGGTTTTAGAAAGTCACAAAGATGATCAATTGTATGGTATTTTTCATTGTTTTACAGGTACTGAAGAACAAGCATTACGTGCAGTAGCGATGCAATTTAAATTGGGAATAGGTGGGGTAATTACATTTAAAAACGGAAAAATTGATCAATTTTTACACCGCTTGCCCCTTGAGTCAATCGTTTTAGAAACAGATGCTCCTTATTTAGCACCCTCTCCTTACCGAGGGAAACGAAATGAAAGTGCTTATCTTCCCCTAATTTGTAAACGAGTAGCCGCGTGTTTTGGCTTATCTTCATCTGAAATAGAAGCAGTTACAAGTCAAAATGCTTTGGCTGTTTTTGGAAAGTAAAAAAGCGTATAAAAAATTATTTTTTTATTTTTTAAAAGATATTTTTTCGCTTTATTTGAGAAGTAATTTTTAGAGAGGTGGCCGAGTGGTCGAAGGCGCACGCCTGGAAAGTGTGTATTCCAATTGCATTGGAATCGAGGGTTCGAATCCCTTCCTCTCTGCAAAAATTATTATCGTATATATTTTTTTTTATCTTTAACCGCATTAATTAAATGAACAAACATTAGTAAAAATGAGAAAACTATTTATTGCCCTTACTTTTTTGGGTTTTATGGCTACAGCCAATGCAACAATTGCAACTCCTAATTCAGCTACTACCGTAGCTTCAACACTGGTACAAGATGCAGATGACGCTCCTGCGACATCAGACTCTTTTACTCAGGAGTTAAAAAAACGTTTTATTGAAGGTGGTCCTGGATTTATGGGGATCGTATTGATCTGTTTGATATTGGGATTAGCAATTGCTATTGAACGTATCATTTTCCTAAACTTAGCTACAACAAATACAAAAAAACTAACCGATGGTGTTGAAGAAGCCCTTTCTTCTGGTGGTGTAGAAGCTGCTAAAGAATTATGCCGTAACACTAAAGGTCCTGTTGCTTCTATCTTCTATCAAGGGTTAGACCGTATTGATGAAGGCGTAGAAAGCGCTGAAAAAGCGGTAGTTGCCTACGGTGGAGTTCAGATGGGACAACTTGAAAAGAATGTATCTTGGATTTCACTTTTTATCGCCTTGGCTCCGATGCTTGGATTCATGGGAACGGTAATTGGGATGATTCAAGCCTTCGACAAAATTGAAGCTGCTGGAGACATGCAACCTTCACTTGTGGCAGGAGGGATTAAAGTAGCACTTTTAACAACTGTATTTGGGTTGATTGTCGCTATTATCTTACAAGTTTTCTATAATTATATCGTAGCAAAAATTGACAGTATCGTTAATGACATGGAAGATGCTTCCATCACGTTAATTGATATTCTTGTTGCACAAAAAAAATAATTAACCTCTAACAGCAAATCAAATGAAAATTCAAACGATTGTAAAAATTATTAGTGCTGTTTTTGGTTTACTAGGCGTAATCTTCTTATTTAGAATTATTGGCGCTGGGGATGAAGAAATTAAAATGGCTGCCAGTATGGGAGACTTTGGAGCGGTATCACCTTTGGTGTCACTTTCCATAGCCATCCTTATTGTTACTGTGGTAGTTACCCTTTTCTTTTCTTTAATCAATTTAGCATCAAGTAAAGAAAAATTAAAAAAATCAGTCATTTTTATTGGTTGTTTCTTAGTTGTTCTTGGAATTGCATATGCAGCTTCAACAGGCGTAGAAACTCCACTGAAAGATGGTGAAGTCCTTTCTGCTAGCGGTTCACGTTGGGTGGGAACAGGATTGAGAATGTTTTATATTTTAGCTGCTTTAGCCATTTTATCAATGGTATTGTCGGGAGCTAAAAAACTTTTAAATCGATAACCCATGGCAAAAAGAGCAGCTCCAGAAGTAAATGCCGGCTCTATGGCCGATATTGCGTTTCTTCTTTTGATTTTCTTTTTGGTAACTACTACCATAGAAACCGATAGTGGTTTAAATCGAAAATTACCTCCAATGGAAGACCAAGTTGACCCGCCAGTAATCCGTGAAAAAAATATCTTCACAGTGGTGGTCAACAAAAACAATCAACTGTTGGTGGAAGAGGAACTTACCGATATTGCCGATTTGAGAGAATTAGCAATTCAGTTTCTAGACAACGGAGGAGGCGTAGGTGAAGAAGCTTGTGATTATTGTCAGGGAGAACGTAATCCGTCTTCCTCTGACAATCCGGATAAGGCGATCATTTCTTTAAAAAACGACCGTGAAACTTCGTATAAGGTATACATCTCAGTTCAAAACGAACTGGTTGCCGCCTACAACGATTTACGAAACCGAGAGTTTCAACGCTTGTTTCCGAGTGAGGGTACTACTTATGTAGAAGCTCAAAAGCGCTATGATGATCCGAGAACTTCATTAGAGGTTCAAGAAGAGTTGAAGCCAAAATTGGATCGAGTAAAGGAAATGTATCCACAGAAGTTATCTGAGGCAGAACCGAATAAAACAAATTAAAACATTTAATTATGTCCAAATTCAAAAAGAAAAAAGGAGGCGAATTACCAGCCATTTCAACGGCTTCGTTGCCTGACATTGTCTTTATGTTGTTATTCTTTTTTATGGTGGCAACGGTTATGCGTGACAGTACCTTGATGGTTGTCAACAAACTTCCCGCTGCTGACCAAGTTGAAAAGTTAGATAAAAAAGACCGTGTGATGTATATCTATGCAGGGAAACCTTCTAGTCGTTACGAAGACAAATACGGAACCAGTGCGAAAATACAATTGAATGACAAATTTGCAAGCGTTAATGAAGTGGGTGCTTTTGTACTCGCAGAACGCGCTTCTAAACGTCAGGAATTGCAAAATGTATTGACCACTGCCCTTAAAGTTGATAGTGATACTAAGATGGGCTTAATACAAGACATTAAGCAGGAACTCCGTAAAGTAAGTGCGCTTAAAATAAACTACACCACCCGTGTAGGGAATTATCAGCAAAACTTAGATTAAGTTCTCATATACTATATTAAAAAGTGCCTTAAATTAATTGAGGCACTTTTTTATTTTATACCCTATGGTACTCGTTAGGTTTTACTTTGTTCGTTTTGTACTCCTTTTTCTTGTTTGTTGTTCAACTGTGCTGAGAGGACAACAAAAAAGTACCGATTCCTCTTTTTACCGTGAAGATCAATTTTATTTGGGAATGTCAATGGTATTCTTAACCAGTTCAACCCCTGAATTTGAGCCTTCGGGACTGTCTCGTCATTTTCAATGGGGTGTTATACGTGATTTCCCCTTATCCGCTAAAGGAACTTGGGCTGCAGGAGTAGGAGCTGGGATGGGATTTGATCGGTATACAACCAATTTAAAACGTACTGAGGAGAAGGGTCTATCTACCTATACTTTTCAGCAGAATGATCAAAAAAATTCCTTTTTTATCACACAAAGCGCCCTTGAATTGCCCGTTACCCTTCGATGGAGAAATTCTACAGCCTCAGATTATGCTTTTTGGAGAGTGTATGGAGGCGTTTCGCTGCAATGGTTTTACCTCGTGAAGGGTAAATATGAGGAAAACAAAGTGAATCTTAAAAACGATTTTGAAACTTTTGGTGCCACTGCGCACATGAGTATTGGATACAATACTTGGAATTTTTATGTTGGATATAGCCTTACTCCCTTATTTTCTGAAGCGGCACAAGCCAACAGTTCAGTTCCTCTAGATATGGTTCCCCTCACCATAGGATTGATTTTTTATATCTTGTAATTAAAGCTCTTTGCGTAAGCGAGCAACGGGAAAATCAAGCTGTTCTCTATATTTTGCCACCGTACGTCGAGCCACGGGATATCCCTTTTCTTTCAGTAATTTAGAAAGGGTATCATCCGTTAGGGGTTTTTTCTTGTTTTCTCCTTCAATGAGTTGTTCGAGAATTTTTTTAATTTCAATTGTGGAAACGTCATTACCTTCTTCGTTTTTCATTCCCTCTGAGAAAAAGCTTTTAAGTAATTTCACCCCATAAGGAGTTTCAATGTATTTGCTATTTGCAACGCGTGATATGGTTGAAATATCCATAGATACTTTATCAGCTATATCTTTTAAAATCATGGGTTTTAAGTGTCGTTCATCACCCGTCAAAAAATACTCCTTTTGATGTTCAATAATGGCGTTGATAGTAATGTTTAAAGTATGATGGCGCTGATGTATTGCATCTATAAACCATTGCGCAGCATCAAGCTTGTGTTTAATAAACTGAACGGCCTCTTGTTGTGATTTTGATTTAACCGTACTTACTTGATACCCCGAAAGCATTTCTTTATACTGATTTGAAATCTTTAGTTGAGGGGCATTTCTACGATTTAGTTCTACAGTTATTTCACCTTCTTCCACGGTTAAAATAAAGTCGGGAACAACGTGGGTATTTTGAAAGGTAGAAGACAATGCACCTCCGGGTTTCGGATTTAATTTACTGATTAGGGTAATGGCGGTTTTTAATTGTTCTTCATTAATTCCCAAACGGTCTTGTAATTTTGCATAGTGTTTGTGACTAAAATGATCAAACTCTTGTTCAAGAATAGCTATAGCATGATAAATTTCTGGTCGATCATTTTTCTTTTTTTTCAATTGTAATAACAAACATTCTTGTAATGATCGGGCACCTACACCTGGTGGATCAAGGGCTTGTACGGCTTTAATTATTTTTTTTAACTCCTGGGGTTCAACAAAAAGGTTTTGGGTAAAGGCTAAATCGTCCATTAATTCCTCATTGGTACGTCTTAAATAGCCACTATCGTCAATGCTGCCAATTAAGAATTCGGCAACTTGCATTTCATGGTCATTCAAAATTAAATTTCCTGCCTGTTGAAGAAGATGTTGGTGAAAACTAACGCCTCCACTTACGGGTACAATTCGCTGCTCATCTTCATTAGAATAATTATTTGAATACAACCGATACGAAGGAATTTCGTCATCACTTAGGTATTGATCAACATCAATCTCATCGGCTTCTATTGTAGTACGTTCGTCGTAATCGTCTTCTGCGGTAGCGGGCTCAGGAAGTTCTAGACCACTTTCTAAGGCTGGATTTTCCCCTAACTCAGCCTCCACTTTTTGTTCCAGCTCTTGTGTAGAAAGTTGTATCAACTTCATCAACTGGATTTGCTGTGGAGAGAGCTTTTGAGAAAGCTTTATTTGGAGCTGTTGCTTTAGCATGTGGTCAAATCAAATCGTTAGGTAAAGATAACGATTTTCATTAAGGGACTTAAAAAGAGGCGTTTTGAGGTGTTCTCGGAAATGGGATTACATCTCTTATGTTACTCATGCCTGTAGCAAATTGTACGAGACGTTCAAAACCTAAACCAAATCCACTATGGGGTACAGAGCCAAAACGTCTAAGATCTAAATACCACCACAGTTCTTTTTCCTCAATTCCCATTTCTTTGATTCTTTTCTGCAATACATCTAAGCGTTCCTCACGTTGAGAACCCCCCACAATTTCACCAATTCCAGGAAACAAAATATCCATGGCCCGTACTGTTTTCTCATCGTCGTTTCTTCGCATATAAAACGCTTTAATATTTGCAGGATAATCATACAAAATTACGGGACAATTAAAGTGTTTTTCAACTAAGAAACGTTCGTGTTCGCTTTGAAGATCTACCCCCCATTCGTTTACGGGATATTGAAACTTTTTCTTTTTATTGGGGGTCGAGTTTTTAAGTATATCAATAGCTTCTGTATAGCTTACCCGTTTGAAGTTATTGTCAATGACAAACCGAATTTTTTCAAGAAGCCCCATTGAACTTCGTTCAGCTTGTGGTTTGCTGCTTTCTTCCTTGGTCAATCGCTCATCTAAAAACGCTAGGTCTTCTTGGCAATTCTCAATTATGTAGGACAAAACAGAAGTAATGAATTTTTCTGCCAAATCCATATTGTCATTCAAATCATAAAATGCCATTTCAGGTTCTATCATCCAGAATTCGGCCAAATGTCTGGCAGTATTTGAATTTTCAGCTCTAAAAGTGGGTCCAAATGTATAAACCTCTCCCAAGCCAAGGGCATAGGCTTCTGCTTCCAACTGACCGGATACGGTTAGGTTGGTTTCTTTGCCAAAAAAATCGGCTTTGTAGTCAATTTCACCTGCTTCGTTTTTAGGAGGATGCATTGGATCAAGCGTAGACACACGAAACATTTCGCCTGCACCTTCCGCATCACTACCCGTAATAATGGGAGTATTTACATAGTAAAATCCTTGACTTTGAAAAAAGTGATGCACTGCAAAAGAAAGTGCTGAACGCACTCGCATAACGGCGGCAAAGGTTGAAGTACGAATTCGTAAATGGGCTTTTTCTCGTAAAAACTCAAAACTATGTTTTTTAGGCTGAATGGGATAACTGTCCGGATCTGAGGGGCCCAAAACTTCTATAGTATTTACTTGAAGTTCTACAGTTTGTCCTTTTCCTTGGCTTTCCACTACATTTCCTTCAAGTACTAAAGCAGCTCCAGTATTGATTTGTTTTAAAATGGATTCAGGTGTTTTTTCAAAATCAACTACACATTGCAGATTTGCCAATGTAGATCCATCATTAAGGGCAATAAAACGATTGGCTCTAAATGTGCGTACCCAACCCTGAACTTTTTGGGTGGTTTCTATAGGTGCTTCTTGTAATAGGGTTTTGATTTTTGTCGCTTTCATCTCAGCTTAGTTACAATTTGAAAGTGCCTTCAAAGACAGTTATTTGATTTTTTTTACGGTGCAAAGATACGCTTATTTCATGAGGTTTTTTCCGCTTAGACTTCATCCAAAATTTGAATCTTTGGCTTTTTGATGACCTTGTCGTTGCTGATGGTATCTTTTAGTGATATCAATAGTGAAGGGAGTAAAATTAAATTGGCAAGCATAGCCATAAGAAGCGTAACGGCAACCAATCCCCCTAATGCTTTCGTACCTCCAAAATTTGAAGATAAGAATACTGAAAATCCAAAAAACAGCACGACTGAAGTATAGAACATGCTAATTCCCGTCTCTCTTAAGGCCGCAAATACTGCTTTATCAATATTCCATTTAGTACTTATCAATTCTTGCCTATACTTGGCTAAAAAATGGATGGTATCATCTACAGAAATACCAAAGGCAATACTAAAGACGAGTACGGTTGAAGGTTTTAAGGATATGCCTGCGAAACCCATCACTCCAGCGGTAATAATGAGCGGTAATAAATTAGGAATCAACGAAATAATTATCATTTTGTAGGAACGAAATAAAAAGGCCATAAAAAGGGCAATGAGCAAAATGGCCAGGCTCAGAGACAGGATAAGATTGTTAATTAAATACTTCGTTCCTTTAAGAAACAAAAGGGCTTTTCCGGTTACTTTAACCCCATACCGATCGGCTGGAAAAATTTTTTCAATCGTTTTTATAAGTTCCGACTCAATAGTTTCCATTCGTTCGGTCGGAATATCTTTCATAAAGGTAGTAATCCGCCCGTATTGCCCTGTGGAATCTACATAGCCTTTTAGTAAATCTGTATCTCCTTTTGAATTGTTCAAATACGAAAAAATAAAACTGTTTTCTTGGGAAGTGGGAAGCGCAAAGTAATTTGGATTCCCATTATAATAGGCTTGTTTTGAAAACTTTATGGCATTGACCACAGATAGCGGAGGGGCCAATTCGGGAATATCTTCAATAGACTGTTGCAATTCCTCCATGCGGCGTAGGGTTGCGGGTTTTACAATTCCCTTTTCTCGTTTGCTGTCAATCCAAATTTCAAGCGGTACAATACCATTAAAATTGGCGTCAAAAAAACGAATATCTTCAAAAAACTCTGCCTTTTTGGGCATATCTTCTATAATACTCCCAGAGATTTTGATTTGATAAATCCCCGTAATTCCTAAAATCAATCCGAGTAAAGCCACTATATAGACGTTCAGCCTTTGCTTTTTTACTTTGGTTTCCATCCAATTTACAAAGACTTCAATCGATTTGTTTTTAAGGTGTTTAAGGTGCTTCTTTTTAGGGGGCAACATTAAGCTATATACAATGGGAATTATAAGTAAGGACAATAAAAAGATGGAAACAATGTTAATAGACGCTACAATACCAAATTCTTTTAAAATTTTACTATTTGTTAAAATAAAAGTAGAAAACCCTGAAGCGGTGGTCAAGTTGGTCATTAGCGTTGCATTTCCCACTTTAGCGATGACCCTTTGCAGCGATTTTGCTTGGTTGCTGTGTTTTGCAATTTCTTGTTGGTATTTATTAATCAGGAAAATACAGTTGGGTACACCTATCACAATGATCAAAGGAGGAATTAATGCGGTGAGCACTGTAATTTCATAGCGTAACCAGCCTAAAATACCAAAGGCCCACATGACCCCAATGGACACTACAAGTAGGGATATAAATGTAGCTCGGAAAGAACGGAAAAAAAGAAAGAAAATCAACGTTGTTACCAGTGCCGCCCCTAAAACAAACAAGCCGATTTCGTCAACAATATTTTGTGCATTGAGCGTTCGAATGTAAGGCATTCCCGAAACGTGAACATCCATTCCTGTTTCAGCTTCAAATGATTCGATTACCGGTATTAAGGTTTCAAATACGAAGTCTTTTCGTGCGGCAGTATTTACAATATCCTTATCCATATAGAGCACCGTTCTAATGGTTTCTGTTTTAGGATCAAAAAGGAGTTGATTATAAAAGGGGAGTTCTAAAAATAATTTTTCTTTAAATTTTTCAATCGAAAGTGAGTCACTTGCATCGCGTAAAGCAACGGGTTGCATTTCAAAGTTTTTATTCTTTGAATTTTTTACGAGTTCTTCAATATTATCTGTTGAAAGAAGAAAAGAGATTTCGGGGAAATCAGCGATTTTTGAATTTAATGTCCGCCAGGCATTGCGTTTTGTTGGAGTAAAAAAGGATTTGTCTTTAACCCCAATGACGATAACATTGCCCTCTTCACCAAAAGTTTGGGTGAAGGATTGATAAAGAATGTTTTCAGGATGATCGTCAGGTAATAAATTGGCTTCTGTAAAAGTAAATTGCATATACTTCCACTGAGTAGCCCAAAAGCACGTTGCCGCAATTATGGCGATAATTATGACAAGCCGATTGCGAAGAATAAGCCTTGCTACCAAGCCCCAAATGTTCCATTTCGAATTCTTTTTCATGAAGCTGGGTCAGCGAAGTTTTTTATGCCTTAAACGGTTAGAATTTCGGTTTCTTTTTGACTGTAAATTTGATCGACTTTCACTATAAATGTATCGGTCAATTCTTGAACATCAATTTCGTAATTTTTTTGAACGTCTTCCGAAGTATCTGATTTTTTTATGTCTGTATTCGCCTCTTTTCGAGCTGCACGAATTCCAATTTTTGCATTTTCAGCGGCTGCTTTTGCCAACTTTGCCAGGTCTTTTCGACGTTCTTCTGTCAATGGAGGAATATTAATGATTATAGATTCTCCGTTATTCATAGGATTAAAGCCTAGATTGGCAATTAAAATTGCTTTTTCAATATCCGCTAACATATTTTTTTCCCAAGGCTGTACGGTTAAGGTGCGCGCATCGGGCGAATTAATGTTAGCAACTTGTGAAATTGGAGTTGGGTTTCCGTAGTAATCCACTTTAACACCAGAGAGCATAATAGGGTTGGCTTTTCCCGCTCTAATATTAACCATTTCTTTTTCGAGATGCGTTATCGCCAGCTCCATACTTTCTTTGGCGGCTTCGATAATAAAATTTAATTCTTCCATGTTTTATGTTTAAAGATCAACACGTGTGCCAATGTTTTTTCCTTGCACTACCTGAAACAAATTGCCGGGGGTATTCATGTCAAATACAATTATTGGAAGTTTGTTTTCTTGGCTTAAGGTAAAAGCTGTAGTGTCCATAACTTTTAAACCTCGCTTGAGCACTTCATCAAAGGAAAGCTGATCAAACTTGGTTGCTTTATTGTTTTTTTCGGGATCTTCATTATAAATTCCGTCTACTCTTGTGCCTTTAAGAATCACATCCGCATTAATTTCTACAGCGCGAAGTACGGCGGCTGAGTCGGTAGTGAAAAATGGATTTCCTGTTCCACAACCAAAAATAACAACACGTTTTTTTTCAAGGTGACGCATGGCTTTTCGTTTAATAAAAGGCTCTGCAATCGCTTCGATTTTAATGGCCGTTTGAAGTCGGGTGGGTACATCGTTATTTTCCAAAGCACTTTGTAAGGCCAGCCCGTTGATGACAGTAGCTAACATGCCCATATAGTCTGCCTGTACGCGATCCATTCCTTTGCTGGCTCCTGAAACACCCCTAAAAATATTCCCCCCACCAATTACAACGGCTACTTCTACGCCGGCATCAAACACCTTTTTTATTTCTTTAGCATAGTCGTCTAAACGTTGTGCGTCGATACCGTGGTTTTGGATCCCCATTAGGGCCTCACCACTCAATTTTAATAAAATTCTACGGTATTTCATCTTGGAGAATGTGTTCACAAATATAAAAATTAAAGAAGAATTAGTTTGGGTTAATCAATAACATTCTACAACAGTAAGCTTTCGAAGAAATCGCCATTCAGATCAAATGGCTTTTAAACTTAAATCGATAGGTTTTGCAGCATATGTTAATGCCCCCATTGAAATAAAATTGACACCCGTTTCGGCCATTTCTTCCAAATTGTTTTCCGTTATATTTCCAGAGGCTTCTGTGGGTATTTTATTATCAATAAACGCAATTGCATGTTGGAGTTCTTTAGCAGAAAAATTATCTAATAAAATTCTGTTCACCCAGTTGAACTTAAGAATGGCAGTGATTTCATCAAGATTTCTTGCCTCAACAACCACTTCAAGTTCTTGGGCTTGTGAATTAAGAAAATGTTCTGTTTTTTGTAGTGCTTTTGTCATTCCGCCACAAAAATCAACATGATTATCTTTTATCATTAAAGCGTCAAATAGTCCCATTCTGTGATTGGTTCCCCCTCCAATTAGAACGGCCCATTTTTCAGGATATCTAAAGTTAGGTGTTGTTTTTCGGGTATCTAAAAGTTGGCAATTTGTGTGTTTTATTTTTTGAGACAATCTGTTTGTTAGGGTGGCGATACCACTCATTCTTTGCATGGTGTTTAAAACCAAGCGTTCTGTGGCCAGTATAGATTGAGTGTTTCCTTCAATAGTAAAAACAGTAGTTCCTTTTTTTGCTTGAGTTCCTTCTTCAGAAAGGGAATGAAAAATTAAATTAGGGTCATACCGTTCAAATAGAATTTTACAAAGTTCTATTCCCGCAAGAATACCCTCTTCTTTTACTATAACTTTTGCCTTATTGGATGCCTCTATCGGAATACAAGACTGGCTACTATAATCTCCACGGCCAATATCTTCTTTTAGGGCTTCATCAATAAAGTGATTTATATTGCTTTTGTAGCGCTGGTAAAAATGACTAGGCATAATCATGATTGTAAAAAACTCCTTTATTTGTTGTTATCGATTGGGCTTGCTGTATGATTAAATGAGCAATACTCACCATATTTCGTAGTTCACACAGGCCGTTTGTCAACTTGTGTTGATTGTATATTTTTTGAACTTTTTTATAGATTTCAAACATTTCTAAATTCCCTTTCATAAGCCCCTCTTTCGTTTTGAAAATGCCTACATGATGGGTCATAATCTCTTGCAATTGAATTCTTAATTGACGAATTTCTTTAATCTCAACGGAATTAGAATAGGCATCTCCTTTCCATTCAGGAAGGGCATCATAAAATGAAGGATCAGGCAATTCACTTTTTAAGGCATTAATGACGTCAAGGGCAGCACGATGAGAGAAAACTAAGGCTTCAAGCAATGAGTTTGAAGCAAGTCTGTTAGCCCCATGTAAGCCAGTAGAGCTGCATTCTCCTATTGCGTAAAGGCCTTTTAATCTGGATTCACTAGCGGAGTTGACTTCGATGCCTCCGCAAAAGTAATGAGCAGCAGGTACAACGGGAATTAAATCTTCAGGGAGATGAATGTCTAGAGAAGCGCAAGTGGTGTAAATGTTTGGAAATTGTTTTTTCCAAGTTTCTATAGTAATATCAGCACAGTCCAAAAAAACAAAATTCTCTTCTTGTTTTAGAATTTCCTTTTGAATGGCACGTGCAACGATATCTCTTGGAGCAAGTTCTTTTCTTGGGTCGTAATTTTTCATAAAATATTCACCCGAGCAATTTCTAAGTTTGGCCCCCGCTCCACGAACGGCTTCGGTGATTAGAAAGGTATTTCCATTTACTTTGGTGTATAAGGCCGTAGGATGAAATTGAACATAAGGGAGTTTGTCCATATGAACTTTAGCGCGATAGGCCGCTCCTAGTCCATCTCCTGTAGCAATCGAAGGATTGGTACTGTGAGCATACAAACTTCCAGCCCCCCCAGTACAGAGAGCAGTGATTTTGGCACTTATTTTAAGAATACTTTCCTCTTCTTTAGAAATCACATAGGCACCGTAGCATCGATTGTATTTTTTTTCGCTGTGGTGATCAGTAATTAAATCTACTAACGTATGATTTTCCAAGATTTGAATATTTTGGAAGGATTTAATTTTATTAATTAGGGCTTCTTGAACGTGAAGTCCTGTATGATCTTTATAATGTACGACTCTTTTCTCGGAATGTCCTCCTTCTTTGACTAAGTGAAGACTTCTTTTTTGTGTGTCAAATTGAATTCCCCATGTAATTAACTCTTTTAAGCGATCTTTACCTTCTTCAACAACAAATTTTACCACCTCGGGATTGCATGCTCCCGCACCTGCTGTTAGCGTGTCTTGAATGTGTTTTTGAAATGAATCTTTCTCAAAATCAGAGACAACGGCAATTCCTCCTTGAGCATATTTTGTATTGCCTTCACTCACTTGATCTTTAGAAATTAATACGATCGAAATTTCAGAGTTGCATTCTGCTAATTTTATAGCAAATGAAAGTCCTGAAATACCCGTACCAATTATTAATACATCTGCAATCATGATTATTTTAATTCCAGCATTTTAAGAATGGGCATTTTTGCTTTTTCAATGAGTTCGGGGGCTAATTGAATTTCGGGTTGTTCAAATCGCAAACAATTGTAAAGTTTTTCCAACGTGTTTAGTTTCATAAATGCACATTCGCTACAGGCACATGTATCATCATCAACAGGAGCGGGGATGAAGGTTTTCTGCGGACATTTTTTTTGCATTTCGTGTAAAATTCCAGCCTCTGTGGCTACAATATAATTTGTGGCAGTATCGGTCTGAACAAATTGAAGCAAACCCGAGGTGCTTCCCACGTAGTGCGCAATCTCAAGAATTGGAGATTCACTTTCGGGATGTGCTATAAATTTGGCGTTCGGATACTTTTGAATTAAAGTAATGATCTTATCAAAAGAAAAGGCCTCATGAACAATGCACGAACCCTCCCATAAGATCATCTTCCGACCGGTTTCTTTTATCAAAAAACGGCCTAAATTTTTATCTGGAACAAAAATAATTTCCTGATTTTCAGGAATACTTTCAATTACTTTTTTAGCGTTACTTGAGGTACAAACAATATCACTTAGGGCTTTGATTTCAGCAGAACAATTGATGTACGTAACTACAATCGCGTTTGGATATAATGCCTTGAACGACGCAAAATCGGAAGGAGGACAGGAGTCGGCTAATGAACAGCCCGCTTTTAAATCGGGGAGTAACACTTTTTTTGAAGGATTGATGATTTTTGCCGTCTCTGCCATAAAATGAACACCAGCGAAGACAATAATATCTGCTTTTACTTTTGCTGCTTGCTGTGCTAAATACAAACTGTCGCCTAAATAATCAGCCAAATCTTGAATGGCAGGATCTTGGTAATAATGGGCGAGGAGTACCGCATTTTTTTCCTTTTTTAATTCTAAAATGGCTTGGCTTAGATCGATGTTTTTTTCAATTGGAGCATGGATATAACCTAAATTTTCTAATTGTTTCGAAACGGATTGTTGGGTCATTTTGATTTAATTAATAATTTTTAAAGCTCATTATAACATTATTTGCTTTCAATAGGCAATCTGAATTCTAGTTTAGCACACTTTCCAATGTATAGGCCTTTTCAACTCTAAATTCACCACTTTGTGTTCTTCGTAACGAGGATAAATGTGCTCCACTTTGTAATGCCTTTCCAAAATCATGGGCTAGGCTTCTGATGTAAGTTCCCTTGCCGCAACGTACTAAAAAAGTAACATTGGGAAGTGCAATTTGTGTCAATTCAAAGGTTGATATCTTCACTTTTCGTGAGGGGACCTCAATACTTGTTCCTGCTCGAGCAAACTCATACAAACGTTTTCCTTCTTTTTTAAGGGCCGAAAATAGAGGAGGTTGTTGCATGATTTCTCCTGTAAATTGGGATGTAGCTTCATAAAGTTGGTTTGGGGATAGATGTTCGAAAGGGAAGGTGTGATCAACAGTTGTTTCTAAATCGTAAGAAGGGGTTGTTCCTCCTAAAGTAAAAGTTCCTGTATATTCTTTTTCACCTTCTTGAAGTTCTGCAATTGATTTTGTTTTTTTTCCTGTGCAAAGAAGTAATAAACCTGTAGCTAATGGATCAAGAGTTCCAGCATGACCAATTTTAAGTTTATTAAGTCCAAGCGACTTTTTAAAATGCCAACGGATTTTATTAACCACCTGAAAAGAGGTCCACCCAAGGGGTTTGTCAATTAAAATAACCTGTCCTTCTTGAAGTGTTTCTGCGGTAAAATGTTGCTCAAAAAAATTCATAGGCTATGGCAATTCCACCAATAATAAAACAGTATATGCTAAAGTATTTAAGTTGACTTTTTTTAACCAATGCAATCATCCATTTACAGGCCAATATACCTGTAAAAAAGGCCGCCAAAAAACCGAGAACTAGGGGCAATCCATTCGTTGCTTCTATTGTATTTTCGGCATCCATTATTTTTTTGGCCATGCTTCCAAAAATTAAGGGAAGTACCATAAGAAAGGAAAAACGGGCTGCTTTTTCTCTATCAATTCCCAATAGAACAGCTGTGGCAATGGTTGATCCGCTTCGCGAGAGTCCGGGCAAAATGGCAACTGCTTGTACCAAGCCTAAAATCAATGCCTGAGGGGTCGATACGCTTTGGTCTGTATTCTTGGCTTTATCGGCTATAAATAACAACAAGGCTGTCACTAAAAGGAGTATGCCGATTAACAATAGATTTTGTGAAAAAAGGGATTCAATTTCAGTTTGAAGAAATAAACCCACAAGAACTGCGGGTAACATGGAAAGGAGTATTTTAAGACTAAAGCGAGTACTTTCATTTTGTTTCAACGCAATTAATCCTTTAAGCAAGTCGCTAATTTCGGTACGAAAAACAACTACGGTACTAAGGGCTGTTGCCATATGGAGAGTTAAAACCAAAAAAAGACTTTCCTCAGCTTCAATTGAAGTTCCAAAAAGGGTTTTGGCCAGCTCTAAATGCCCACTAGACGAAATCGGGAGGAATTCTGTTAGTCCTTGAATAATACCTAGAGCAATAGCTTCTACAGCATTCATTTTTTAGCCCGTTCTTTTGTCAAAATTGAAAACATTGCTATCCCAAACCCAACTAAGACAAGGGTTGGAGCTAATCTGATTCGCCTAAAGTTAAAAATAGCATCGTTAAAAATTTTAGGGTCGTCACTTCCGCCACCTGACATTAAAATGAAGCCTAGAGCAATAACAATAAATGAAAGAAACAAAAGGGTATAATTTCTTTTTTCAAACAAAAATTTTTTTTGCGGTGACTTCATAATTTAGCTTTAATAAATGGCGTCAGATTGTAAATTGAGGTAACGCTGAGTGGCAAAGAACGTACTTATCCCGGTAATTCCCAAGCCGAGTAATACGACAAAAGCATAAACCATTCCTATTTCAAGCCGTTGAGCGGTTAAGCCAAGCTCTGGAAACCTACGGTTCAGTTCAAAAAGCACAAGGGTTAATCCTCCTAGGGCAACAAGAGAGCTGATAACTCCCAACCGAAGATGAGTTAGTATAAAGGGTTTTCGGATAAATGATTTTGTGGCTCCTACCATTTGCATGGTTTTAATGATGAAGCGTTTTGAATAAATGGACAGTCGAATAGAGCTATTGATTAACAATAATGCAATAGCTATAAATAGGGCTGAGGTAAATAAAAGTACAAGCGATATGCGCTGTATATTATTGTCGAGCAGGCTAACCAATGGTTGATCGTATACAACTTCACTAACAAAATCACTGGCTTCCAATGAGGTCTTGGTTTCTTCAAGAGATTGCGTGTTTACAAAGTCAGCGTTAAAAAAAACATCAATTGAATTTAAAAGGGGATTGTAGCCTAAAAATTCGACAAAATCTTCACCAATATCCCTTGCATATTGTTCTGCGGCTTCTTCTTTAGGCGTAAATTCAACTCTTTTGGTTCCTTGATCAAGTTGTAATTTTTTTTGTAACTGTTTTATTTCAATGTCTTTCGCACTGTCTTTTACGTAAATAGTCAGCGCAATTTGTTCTTTAAAATGACTGGCCACACGTTGTGTATTAATCAAAAACAACCCCAGTATACCCACAAAAAATAATACAAGAGCGATACTAATCACCACTGAGAAATATCCTGTTAAGACTCTTCTTTTTTGAAAATTTTCTTGAAAGCTTTTCACTTAAACGGATTGTTTTTGTAAAAATAGAAAAGAAATCGTAGACCCGAAGGAGTTTAAAATATTCTTTTGACATTCCATCAATAACCGTATTTTTGTGGCTTCACAAAATGAGCAAGAACACGTGGGTTACGACTTTAATCGAATTGAAAAAAAATGGCAAACGTATTGGGCCAAAAACCAAACTTTTAAAGCAACCAATAAATCGGATAAGCCCAAATTTTATGTTTTAGACATGTTTCCATACCCTTCGGGGGCTGGACTGCATGTGGGTCATCCCTTAGGGTATATTGCCAGTGATATAGTTGCACGCTATAAACGCCATCAGGGCTTTAATGTACTTCATCCCCAAGGATACGATTCTTTTGGATTGCCCGCTGAACAATATGCCATTCAAACGGGTCAACATCCAGCAAAAACAACAAAAGAAAATATTGCTCGATATCGGGAACAATTAGATCGTATGGGCTTTTCATTCGATTGGAGTCGTGAAGTGCGAACATCAGACCCGTCCTATTACAAATGGACGCAATGGATTTTTCTCCTGCTCTTCGATCATTACTATTGTAAAGAAGCAGATAAAGCATTGCCGATGTCAACTTTAGTCAATCGTTTTGAAAAGGAAGGAAATCGTTCTGTGAATGCGGTTAGCGACCCTCATGTCCCCTCTTTTTCAGCTTCAGAGTGGAACGCCTACAGTAACGAACAACAACAACAGATTCTACTGGGCTATCGGTTAACGTATTTGTCAGATACTGAAGTAAATTGGTGCGCAGCCTTAGGAACCGTTTTGGCTAATGACGAAATAATTAACGGAGTGTCAGAACGTGGCGGCCACCCTGTTACGAAGAAAAAAATGAAGCAATGGAGCATGCGAATTGGGGCCTATGCAGAACGTCTTTTATCAGGGTTAGATCGGATTGAATGGCCAGAACCCTTAAAAGAAATGCAACGCAATTGGATTGGTAAATCCATTGGAGCCAAAGTGTTTTTTCAAGTAGAGGCACACGAGGCTAAAATAGAAGTGTTTACTACGCGACCCGATACCTTATTTGGGGTAACTTTTATGACCCTCGCACCTGAGTTAGAATTGGTTCAACAGCTTACTACTCCTGATCAACAGAAAGCAGTTGAGGAGTATATTGAAAAAACACGCCAACGCACTGAACGCGAACGTATGGCAGATGTCAAAAGCTGTACGGGTGTTTTTACAGGGAGTTATGCACTTCATCCCTTTACAGCAGAACGTATTCCTATTTGGATTGGGGATTATGTATTGGCCGATTACGGTACAGGAGCTGTCATGGCGGTGCCTTGCGGTGACCAAAGAGATTACGATTTTGCAAAACACTTTAATCTTCCTATCAAAAATATTTTCAAATCGGTTTCTATAGAAGAACAGGCTTATTCAGAAAAGGAAAACGCTGTTATTGACAATTCTGATTTTCTAACGGGTCTTTCCCATAAAGAGGCCATGAAAACCGTAATTGCTGCACTTGAAGAAAAAGGGTGTGGAAAAGGAACCATCAATTACCGACTGCGGGATGCTATTTTTAGTCGTCAACGCTATTGGGGAGAACCCATACCTGTATATTATGTCAAGGGAATTCCTTACCCATTATCTTCAGAGGATTTACCCTTAGAATTACCTGAAGTTCAAAAATACCTTCCCACCGAAGAGGGTGCGCCACCACTGGGTAATGCTACCCATTGGGCATGGGACACTTCCACTAAAACGGTAGTAGATAATTCACTTATTGATCATCAATCGGTATTTCCATTGGAATTAAACACCATGCCGGGTTGGGCGGGTAGTTCCTGGTATTTTTACCGCTATATGGACGCGCAAAATTCAACGGAATTTGTAAGTTCAGAGGCCAAAAACTATTGGCGGGATGTAGATTTGTATTTGGGAGGTAGTGAACACGCAACGGGTCATTTGCTTTACTCTCGTTTTTGGCAAAAGTTTTTATTTGATTTGGAATTACTCCCCGTCGATGAATATGCCAAGAAATTAATCAATCAAGGAATGATTTTGGGTACTTCAGCCTTTGTATATCGAAAATCGGGAACCCAAAACTACATATCTAAAGACCTTCTTACTGCAGAAGATAAAGTGGAACCCATTCGCGTTGATGTGAATCTGGTAAATGCCTCTGATGAGCTTGATACAACTGCCATACAAAATTGGCAGCCACAGTTTCAACAGGCTACTTTTGAGTACAGTAACGGGGTGTTTAAGGTGGGACGTGAAGTTGAAAAGATGTCAAAATCAAAATACAACGTGGTGAATCCCGATGAAATTTGCGATCAATATGGCGCAGATACTTTACGCATGTATGAAATGTTTTTAGGACCTATAGAACAGGCAAAACCTTGGAATACTGCTGGAATTTCTGGAGTTTCAGGTTTTTTGAATAAGTTTTGGCGCCTGTTTTATGACAATCAATGGAGGGTAACTGAAGCGGAACCTACAAAAGAAGCGCTTAAAATTACGCATGAAACGATAAAAAAAATAACCTACGATATTGAACACTTTTCATTTAATACTTGTGTAAGTTCTTTTATGATTTGTGTGAACGAATTGCATCGTTTGCAGTGTTATTCTCGCTCAATTCTTACACCCTTAACGGTATTGCTTTCCCCCTTTGCGCCGCATTTGGCCGAAGAATTATGGGAAAATTTAGGCCATTCTCACTCCCTCACGCAGGAACCTTTTCCTGTAGCCAATGAAGCCTATATGGTAGAAGAAAATAAAGACTATCCAATTTCCTTTAATGGTAAAATGCGTTTTACTTTAAGTTTATCCCTTGATCTGGATCAAGAAGCAATTAAAAAAGCAGTTTTGGAAGATCCCAGAACTATGGAATATTTAAATGGAAACACGCCAAAAAAATGGATTATTGTTCCGGCTAAAATTATCAATATTGTTTGTTAAAATCTACTCAAGCCGTAGTAATACATTTGGAATTCTAATACCTTTGAAAAAAAATTACAATGGGAGGAACGTACTACCTACTTATCATCGGAATTTCTCTCGCCAGTATGCTGGTGAGCAATACCTTAAAGCGAAAGTTTAAACAATATTCTCAAAAGACATTACGAAACGGAATGTCGGGAAAAGAAATTGCTGAAAAAATGCTTAATGATCATGGCATTCATGATGTTAAGGTTGTTTCTGTCCAAGTTAAATTAACAGATCATTACAATCCAAAAACCAAAACAGTAAATTTAAGTGAGGTGGTGTACCACGAACGAAATGCTGCAGCGGCTGCAGTTGCTGCTCACGAATGTGGACATGCCGTTCAACATGCCAAAGGATATGAGTGGTTGAAAATGCGGTCTACATTGGTTCCTATGGTTGGGGTAGCCTCTAACCTTTCTATGTTTGCCATTATTGGGGGGTTAGTGCTGATGCAAATTGTACCCATTGGGTATACCATTGCCGTTTTGGGCGTGGGATTATTTGCAGTAGGTACCCTATTTAGCTTTATAACTCTTCCTGTAGAATACGATGCGAGTAACCGAGCCTTAGCATGGCTGCAAAGAAAAAACATGGTATCTCGAGAAGAGTATGACGGGGCTCAAGACGCCTTAAAATGGGCTGCGCGTACTTATGTAGTTGCTGCACTGGGTTCGTTAGCTACCTTGGCCTATTTTGCTTTGCAAGTTTTTGGGGGTAGAAGAGATTAACTACAATTGAATTTGTCGGGAGAGTTGTTGTTGTAAAGAGATAAATGTCTCTGTTCGTGACACGCCCTCTATAGATTGAATTTTCGTATTCAAAACATCCATTAGGTGTTCATTGTCTCGGCAACGTAATTTTACCAATAGGCTCCAGTTTCCAGTGGTATAATGACATTCAATCACTTCATCTATTCGCTCCAAATGAAGCACGGCCTCAGGATTTCGCATGGCTTTATCCAAATAAATGCCCACAAAAGCAAGTGTTTTATACCCTAATATTTTAGGATTTAAATTAATTTGTGAGCCTGATATGACTTCTGCTTTTTCTAATTTTTTTAGGCGTTGGTGAACGGCAGCTCCAGAAATACCCGTAGCTTTAGCAAGTGACAATATAGGCGTTCGCGCATCTTGCATTAAGGATTTTAATAGGATTTTATCAATCCCGTCGATGTGCACAGAATGGTCATCAATTTTCATAGTATTTATGGAATAATTTATAGATTTAATTATACGTGTAAAAATAGTTTTTATTTATAACCAAAACGAGTTTATGTATAAATAATATTAATAAGATGAAATTTAAATTCAGATTGTATGGCAGTATAGGAATGGGGTTGGCTATTGCTTTAGGCGCCTTTGGCAGCCATTGGGCTAAAGGGGTCTTAAATGAAACCGCATTATCTGCCTATGACATAGGGGTACGCTATTTGTTTTACCATAGTTTAGCTAGTTTAGCACTGGCTACTTGGTTTGAAAACGAAGGAAAAGAAGGGAAAAGAATTTTTCTTTCTTTTTTTTGGGGAACGCTTCTCTTTTCTGGAAGTTTGATACTGTTAAGCTTTCAAGTTCTTTTGCCGTTTTCGTTAAAAGGGATTGGGATTATAACGCCACTTGGAGGTATTTTACTCCTTGTAGGTTGGACATTAACTGTCCGGTTTGTATTAAAATCGAGAAAAATGTTTAGCTAAACACTGATACTGGCGATGTATTTTTCAAGCGCCATTGTCATTGAGGGCGTTTCCGGAGTAGGCGCTTTCACGTCAATACGCAAACCGGCTTCTTTTGCTGCGTTTTCAGTCGTATTACCATATACCGCTATGCGGGTATCGTTTTGTTTGAAATCAGGAAAATTCTTGAATAATGATTCAATTCCAGAGGGACTAAAGAAGACCAAAATATCATAATAAACATCCCGTAAATCGGTTAAATCGCTTACCACTGTACGATATAAAATTGCCCGTTGCCAGTTGAGTTTCATTTTCTCTAAAAAATCAGGAATATCCGATTTCAATACGTCAGAGGATGGGATTAAAAAAGATTCTTTATTGAATTTTTTAAAAACACTTTCAAGGTCTTCAATACTTCGCTCACCCACATACACTTTGCGTTTGCGATACACCACATATTTTTGAAGGTAAAAGGCTACAGCTTCCGATTGGCAAAAATACTTTGTAGTATCAGGAACGGTAAAGCGCATTTCTTTGCACAGTCTAAAAAAATGATCCACTGCATTTCGGCTCGTCAATACTATATTATCGAAATTGTTGAAGTCTATTTTTTGTTGCCTTACCTCTTTGGCCGTTACCCCTTCTACGTGAATAAACGGGCGAAAATCAATGGAGAGTTTGTTTTTTTCAATAAGCCTACTGTATGGGGATTTTTCTAGTGAGGGTTCAGGCTGAGAGACCAATATCGTTTTCACTTTCATAGGGTTCGATTACAATTTCGTTTCGATAAAAATCCTAAAATACCACAACCAAGGTGCTACTTTGAACGTGCAAAGATAAAGAAATAAATAGAAAATATCTTTAGGATGATTCCGAAAATAGTTTAAGAGAACCCCTGTATACAGTATTGCCCAAGCCCCTAATAATCCAAAGATTAGGGCGTTGATTACTCCCTTGTTAAAAGCGCTAAACTCATAGAAAAATAACATGATGAGGAGATAATAAGAAAATTGTGAATTCAGGCTGAAAATTTTAAAAAAGGGTGATCTTGTTCTTTTGGTCAATTTCAATGTTTTTACTAAAAATCGGACCAGAATAAAACGGAGAATGAGCAGTAGAAAAACCCCCATCAAAAAATAATAAAATTCAAATGCGTATTGAACAGAAAGCGAATTGAATTGGAGTGCCCAATAAAATAAAAGGACAAGTGTATTCACCGTTACCAGAAAACTTAGCACATTAAAATTATGCAGGTAATTCACATTTTTTTCACTGTTGTATTTACCCAAATAAACGGGAAATGAAAAAGGACGCAATAGGCTTTGAACACGTTCTGAATCCAAAATAAACAAAGCCGAAATAAAAAGAAAATTAAAGAAGTAAAACAGACTGATCCAATCTTGATGCGTTTGCGTTCGTAGAATCCAATCTTCCATTGTGCAAAAGTACAGGTTTTTGAAAAATTAATCTCTGATCATCATTCGGTTGTTGCTTTTACATTTGCTACTTTTACACCACCATGGAGGGAAAAACACTGATAATTATTCCTACTTATAACGAGATAGAGAATATTGAGTCCATTGTACATGCTGTTTTTAACATCGTTCCTGCTTTTCATGTTTTGGTGGTAGATGATAATTCTCCCGATGGAACAGCAAATGTGGTTTCCGAGTTGAAAAAAAAGTATTCCGATCAACTTTTTTTAGAAATTCGATCAAAAAAAACAGGACTAGGTGATGCTTATGTTCACGGCTTTCGCTGGGCTCTTGAGCGTCAGTATAGTTATGTATTTGAGATGGATGCTGATTTTTCACACAATCCTAAGGAATTGATTCCGATGCAAGCTCAATTGCTCCAACAGGCTGATGTAGTTGTCGGATCGCGCTATTCTAACGGGGTAAATGTGGTCAATTGGCCTTTAAGTAGAGTGTTACTTTCGTATTTTGCCTCCGTTTATGTGCGTTGGATAACCCATTTACCGGTAAAAGATGCTACCGCTGGATTTGTAGGGTACACCCGAAATGTTTTAACTTCAATGGATATTGATTCCATCAGATTTGTTGGGTATGCGTTTCAAATTGAATTGAAATACAAAGCTTGGATAAAAGGATTTACAATAGTTGAACACCCCATAATTTTTGTCAACAGACAATTGGGTAAATCCAAAATGAGCGGCAATATCATTTGGGAAGCCTTATTTGGTGTTTTGTATTTGCGTTGGAATAAAAGAAAATTTAAATGAGTAAACTCGGTACGTTAAAAATTGTAAATGCAAAATTGGTCAATGAAGGTCAAATCAAAACCTGTGACCTGTTGATTAAAGGAAATCGTATTGAACGTATTGCGGAATCACTTAGTAATTACGAAAGTGACGCGACTTTTGATGCCCAAGGAAAACATCTTTTGCCCGGACTAATAGACGATCAGGTTCATTTCCGCGAGCCCGGCCTCACTCACAAAGCGAACATAGCTTCTGAATCAAAAGCGGCAATTGCGGGAGGGATAACTTCTTTTTTTGAAATGCCCAACACACAACCCCAAACCACCACAATTGAAGCTTGGGAAGAAAAAAATAAAATAGCCGCTTCAACTTCCTATGCCAATTATGCCTTTATGTTTGGGGGTACAAATGATAATTTAGCACAAATTCAAGCGCTTGATAGTACCAGAGTTCCTGCATTAAAGTTGTTTTTGGGATCGTCAACAGGCAATATGCTGGTCGACAATCCGGATGTATTGCGCTCAATTTTTAGTAGTACAGATTTAGTAATCGCGGTACATTGTGAAGACGAAACTACTATTCAATCCAATTTAAAAAAGGCTAAAGATCAATTTGGTGATGCGATTCCAATGGAATACCATCCAATAATTCGTAGCGAAGAAGCCTGTTATTTATCCTCCTCTAGGGCGGTGGCTTTGGCGAAAGAAACGGGCGCCAGACTTCATGTCTTTCACGTATCAACAGCAAAAGAATTATCGCTCTTTGACAATTCGATTCCCCTAGAACAGAAAAAGATAACCGCTGAAGTGTGTACCCATCATTTGTGGTTTTCGGATGCAGATTACAAAAGTAAAGGAACTGCAATTAAGTGGAACCCTGCTGTAAAAACACAGCGGGATCGAGAGGCATTGTGGGAAGGACTTAATTCAGATCTTTTGGATGTATTGGCTACCGATCATGCTCCACATACTTTCGACGAAAAAAATCAATTGTATACCCAAGCACCCTCAGGAGGGCCATTGGTTCAACACGCACTCCCTGCATTGCTCACCGCGCATCACGAAGGGAAAGTTACGCTTGAAAAAATTGTGCAAAAAGCATGTCATAACCCCGCAATTTTATTTGACATCCAACACAGGGGGTTTGTTAGGGAAGGCTATTTTGCAGATATGGTCCTTGTTGATCTAGAAGCCGATTGGACTGTTGAAAAGAACGATTTACTTTACCGGTGCGGGTGGTCTCCCTTTGAAGGCACACGGTTTAAAGGAAAGGTGGTACGAACCTTGTTGAATGGAAAATGGGTTTATGACGGAAAAACAGTAGCACCAAATTCAGCTGCAATGGCATTAACCTTTGATCGCTAAATTTACACTATGAGAAAACGTATACAATGCTATTGGGTTTTTCTTATACTGCTTACGTGGAGTTGCAGTAATACGGGTCAGGTTGAAAAACCTGAAAACCTGATTAGTGAGGAGCAGATGGAAAACATCCTTTTTGATGCTACCCTAATGGAGGCTATAAATAATTCAACGGATCGGAATTTAGAATTAGAACCGCTTCTGGGAAAGCCTTATTTGTATTTAAAATATGGCGTTGACAGTCTTCAATTGGTCGAAAGTGAGCAGTATTACGCAAAAAATCCTAGGGTGTATTTACGAATTTATAACAATGTGTTAAAGCGTGTTGATAAAGCTAAAGACAGTTTGAATGATTTGGATAAAAAGAGCAAAGCCGTTCAAAAATGATACGCCTTAACAATCTTTTCTAAAGCAGACTGCAAAGGGGTATAGTTTCCCAAAAGGGACTTTGCTTTGTCACCCGAATAGGATTGCGAATTGCCTAGCGTTTGTATAAAAGCCCGACTTAAAAAAACGTTACGAAACCTGAAAAGTCCAACTATTTTTTCAAGCCAGTAGGCAGTTATTAAAAGTCCTTTTTTTAAGGGAAGGTAAGGGGGTTTTGTTCCTAAAGCAAGGGCCATTTGTGTCAACAAGGATTTGGTTTTTAAATTTTCTGACACTAAAATATAGCGTTCGTTCGATACTTTATTCTGCATTAAAATGCGTAAACATTTAACAACATCTTCTATGGCTACAACAGCGGTATTGCCTGTGGGGTAAAAACGCAACCCTTTTTTTACCATCGAAAAAAGGGAACTGCTACTCCGTGTCCAAAAAAAGCCACCTATGATTAACCCGGGATTTACGATTACTACGGGAAGGCCTTCCTGACCGGCTCTCCATACTTCTAATTCGCCGCCGTATTTAGAATGGGCATAGCCTGTATGATCTTGGTTTGGATCCCAAGAGTCATCTTCTCTTACCCAAGGTTTAGTAGTCTCAGCCCCAATGGCAGCAATAGAACTCACATACACTAGTTTTTTTACGTTGTATTTCAAGGCAAAATTCACCACGTTTGCCGTACCCTCAATATTGGTCTTTGCAAGTTTTGAGAAATGGAAGGCCGCAAAGGAAACCTTGGCAGCACAATGATAAACTTGGGTTATTCCATGAAATGCTTTTTCTAAGGCATACAGATCGGTGATGTCTGCTTTTATCCATTCAATAGCATCAAATAAATCGGGTTGATTGGGTGCCGTTTGTAAAAAAAAAGATTGTACCGCATCACGTTGTTCGGTTCTGCGGTATAAAGCGCGTAATTTTTCTTTTTCTTTAGCACATTCTAGTAAGAGGTTAGCTCCCACTAATCCGGTACCTCCGGTTACCAATATCATAAAAACGAAAGTACACTTTTTTGAATTTGATTTTTGGTTTCCCAAGGAGAAATCTATCTTTGACGGAAAAATTCATGCCTACAAATTTTGTTCACGAGTTAAGATGGCGCGGTTTGCTTCAGGATATTATGCCTGAAACAGAAGAATTCTTACTTCAAAACCCCTCTAAAGGATATATTGGATTTGATCCCACTGCCGATTCTTTACATATTGGAAGTTTGGTGCAAATCATCATTTTGCGTCATTTTCAAAATGCAGGGCATACCCCCATTGTGCTTGTTGGAGGAGCTACCGGAATGATTGGAGATCCCTCAGGAAAATCAGATGAACGGAATTTACTCGACCAGCAAACCTTAGAAAATAATTGCCAAGGTATTCAAAATCAATTGGCTAAATTTCTTGATTTTGAGGCCAAAAGTGCCAATCCAGCTCAACTTGTCAATAATTACGACTGGATGAAATCCTATACTCTAATCGATTTTTCAAGAGATATTGGTAAACACATTACAGTAAACTACATGATGGCAAAAGAGTCAGTAAAAAAGCGACTCAGCTCAGAAGCCAAAGTAGGAATGTCGTTTACTGAATTCACCTATCAATTGTTACAGGGGTATGATTTTCTTCATTTGTACACTGAGCAAGATTGTAAAATCCAGATGGGCGGAAGTGACCAGTGGGGAAATATTACCACAGGAACAGAATTGATACGACGTAAAGTAGGAGGTAAAGCCTATGCTTTAACCTGCCCGTTAATTAAAAAGGCAGACGGAACAAAATTTGGTAAAACAGAAGAAGGAAACGTATGGCTGGATAAGTCACGCACCTCTTCGTATAAATTTTATCAGTTTTGGTTGAATACGTCAGATGAAGACGCATTGAATTACATTAAAATATTCACTTTTTTACCTCAAGAGGAAATTGAAAAAAAGTGTAAAGAACACCTAGAAGCACCTCATCTTCGTATTTTACAAAAAACCATAGCAGAAGAGGTAACCCTTTTTGTACACGGTGTTGAAGAACTAAAAAAAGCGGAGGAAGCCTCAAACATATTGTTTGGTAAAGCCACTGAAGAGGCCCTTCGCAAACTGGATTCCGAAACTTTTCTCGAACTTTTTGATGGGGTACCCCAAGCATCCCTATCAAAAGCTACCTTAATTTCAGGTTTGGATATTATTGCAGCTCTTGCTTCAGAAAGTGGGTTTTTAAATTCAAACGGAGAAGCCCGTAGAGCCCTAGCAGAAAATGCAATATCTGTGAATAAAATTAAAGTTGACGCTACTTTTGTTGTCACGGAACAGCATTTAATTGCGCAGCAATACATCTTACTTCAGCGGGGTAAGAAAAACTATTTTATACTAAAAGTAGAAGATTAAAGCGCAAGTAGGTTACACCCGCGTATTTCAGCGTGATCAAATCGGCCAAGCACTTCAAAACTTCCATCAGCATGGGTTTTTCCTAAGTCTTCAGTTGCAATAAATGCACAGGAATCCACATTGGCTAAATCGATAATATTTAAGGCACCGGTTTTTTGATCTCCTACGTATTCAAAAGGGTCTTCTGCAGAGCGAACATTTACCTTCATCCAGGGTGGAGTTTCAAAGCGCCCCTCTTTTTGGGCATAGGCTTGACTAAAAAGTTCTGTCATGCCGTATTCGGAATGAATTTGAGAAACTCCAAATCCTTCTTTTAATCGGTTGTGCAAGGCCGAACGTATCCATTCTTTACGCATCCCTTTCATTCCTCCGGTTTCCATTATGATTGTGTTGTTGAGTTTCCATTGAAATCGTTCAACACATTCTAATAGGGCAAAGCTTACACCCAAAAGCAGCGTAGGTTGCCCTTCTTGTTCAAGTCGATGTACTACTTGATGTAGAGTATCCCATTCATTTAAATAAAAATCGCTTTCAGGATGTTTAGACAGTTGTATGAGGTGTTGTGCCATATACACCAATGAGGAATCATTGCGTTCTAAATAGGAAGGTAAAAGGGCGATAATGGCGTACTTATTTACAGGCCCGTAGAATGAAGTAAAAGTGCGAACAAAACTTTGGATATAAAGTTGAATGTCTTTTACATAGTGTTTAGAGGCAATTTGCCCCGTAGTTTTACTTGATGAAAAATAAGTTTTAGGAATTGGGGTTTCACAACATATAGTATGCGATTTAAAAAACTGTATGGGCAAACAGGGAATATCGTCACTTTTTTTTATGTCAGAAGGGGATTTGTTGATCAGATCACAATACGAACGATAAACCGTATTGTGGTAATACTGATAGGTGAAAAGGGCTAGGGCCTGAGTTTCAAATTCAGTAGGAGTTGTGATTTGATCAAACGAAAGAAAAGCATTTCGCATTGAACAAAAATAGCTAAAAATAGAGCTTAAGGAACCACTAATCGTTCAAGTCCTTTCTGACCGTCTTGGTGAAGTTGAAAAAGATAGATGCCTGGAGTCAATCCATCTAACTGCAGACTTTCTTCATTGGTAAACGCCTCTACTACCTTTTCACCAAAAACATTAAAAATTTCAATGTGTTTTTCTCCTGATCCCGTACTTATTATATACAGGCGGTTGTCTTTTAACGGATTCGGATAAATTTGAAAGCTAAGGCTGTCATTTTGAATTGTATTTTTTTGAATCAAGTCAAAGCGAACAGGCTCACGTTGAGACACAGTGTTGGCTTGCAATAAGAAAAAGGAAATAATGACAAGTAGGGTAAAAATGTATTTCATGGGGCGTACATTCTACGCTAAATTACATATTTAAATTGATTTATTAATACTATGGTAACATAAGTAAGGCACTTAATCCTTTAATTTTGTTAAATTAACAGAGATGAAAAAAGAAGATATTAAAATTCTTTTGGTTGATGATGAGCCCGATATAATTGAAATTATTCGGTTTAATTTGGAACAAGAAGGGTATCAAATCAGTGCTGCGAAAGACGGTTTAGAAGCGCTTAAAAAAGCAGTCAAAATACTGCCCCATCTCATCATTTTAGACATTATGATGCCCCATCTGGATGGAATTGAGACGTGTGAACGATTGCGAAAGGATGCCCGTTTTCAAGACACCGTAATTATGTTTTTAACTGCCCGAGGAGAAGAATATTCGTATGTCGCAGCTTTTGATGCCGGTGCTGATGATTATGTTACAAAACCCATTAAACCCAAGGTTTTGGTATCAAAAGTAAAGGGACTTTTACGTCGCTTTAAGGAGAATAATGAAGAACGCAATCAATTGGAATTTAATGAACTGGTAATTGACCGTGAAGCCTATAAAGTTTTTTCTAAAGGGACCGAAATAATTCTTCCCCGTAAAGAATTTGAGCTCCTTTATCTCTTAGCCTCAAAACCTGAAAAAGTATTTAAACGAGAAAAAATTATGGAAAAGGTTTGGGGTGTAGAAGTGGTTGTAGGCGACCGAACCATTGATGTACACATTCGAAAACTAAGAGAAAAAATGGGAGAGAAATTCTTCACCACTATAAAAGGGGTAGGCTATAAGTTTATTCCCCCTGAAAAATAAGTACTGTGCGACCCATCAATTTTGATACTTCAAACTTAATCACAGCATTATGGATTACCCTAATGGCTGCACTTGTTTCCATTTCGATGCTCTTTTTCGCATTCGATGTAAGCTTGAATACAATCCGATGGGGTTGGCTTATGCTATTGGTCGTTCTTGTTTTTTTGTTTACGTATCTCATTTTAATTTTTCGTTTTGAGCATTTTGTAGTAAAACGTGTTAAAGCATTGTACCACAATCTGTTTCCAACCACCTTCACTTCTGGAATCTCAACCCGATCTACAGATATTGATTTATTGATTGGGAATATTAAAAAATTAAATGCTGATAAAAATTCGGAAATTGAATTACTCAGAACACAGGAAAACTACCGGAGAGAATTTATTGGGAATATTGCCCATGAACTTAAAACGCCATTATTTACCATACAAGGCTATGTACTCACTCTCTTGGATGGGAAAGTAAAGGATGAAAAAATAATTAAAAAATACTTGAAGCAAACCGCTAAAGGAGTGAATCGGCTTACCTATGTAATTAATGATTTAGACCTGATCACCAAATTTGAATCGGGCATGGCTTCACTAGAGCGTTCACCATTTGATATACGGAAAACGGTTGAAAATGTTTTTGGTCTTTTAGAAATGCAAGCCCAAAAAGACAACATTACGCTGCGATTTGATAAAAAATATACTGAACCCATTCTAATTTTTGCTGATAAAGAAAGAATCCATCAAGTACTAACAAACCTAATTATCAATTCACTTAAATACGGTATTAAACGTGGAAGTACAGAGGTGGGTTTTGTGATTTTAAAAGAAGGCAAGGTATTGGTTAAAATATCAGATAACGGGGAGGGCATAGCGCCTGAGCATCTGCCGCGTTTGTTTGAACGTTTTTATCGGGTTGACAAAACACGAAATAGAAGCCATGGTGGGTCTGGCCTAGGATTGGCTATTGTAAAACATATTATTGAAGCCCATAACGAAAAAATATTTGTTGAAAGTGAGCAAAAAGTGGGGTCTGAATTTTCCTTTTCACTTCCCATTGCAACGCCTCAACAGCTAGGGGTAAAAGCCTAAAAAATGCCTACTTTTATACTCAAAAAAAAGCATTGGGCAGTAAAAACAAATTAAAACGCTTCAGAGAAAATCTCACCTTTTCAAATGTTATTCAACCCGAACGTTCTACCCTGTTAGCAGAAGAATTTACTTGGAAGGGAAAGTGGAATTCCCATTTTTTTAAAAACAACAATCCCATAATACTGGAGTTGGGCTGTGGCAAAGGAGAATACAGCTTGCATTTGGCACAACGCAATCCCCATCAAAATTTTATAGGCATTGACATTAAAGGCGCTCGTTTTTGGCGCGGGGCCAAAACAGCTTTAGCTACCCAAATAACCAATATTGGTTTTTTGCGTACGCAAATTGAGCTTATTGCCCATTGTTTTGATAAAGATGAAATTGATGAAATCTGGATTACCTTTCCTGATCCACAAATCAAATTCAAACGCACCAAACACCGTTTAACGCATCCTGATTTTTTAGCCGCCTACAAAAAAGTAATAAAACCCAACGGACGCATTCACCTCAAAACAGACAGCCCTTTTTTATTTGGCTATACCCTTGGTATCGTTTCACAAGTAGGTGAAATTCTGTATGCCCATCACGATATTTACAATAATCCACATGCCCCAGAAGATGCTACTGCGGTTCAGACTTTTTATGAAAAAATGTTTTTAGAAAAGGGGCAAGCCATAACCTACCTTCAATTTACATTGTAAATGGAGCAAGACCCCTCTTTTTTTGAACGCGTCTATGCTGTTGTACGTCAAATTCCTGAAGGAAAAGTTACCTCTTATGGGGCTATAGCGCGGTATTTAGCAAGTTCAGGAAGTGCCCGTATGGTGGGTTGGGCCATGAATGCCTCGCACCATAGAGAAGATGTACCCGCTCATCGGGTTGTTAATCGTTTGGGGTTACTCACCGGGAAACACCATTTTGGAGGGCAAAATATCATGCAACAATTGCTTGAAAACGAGGGGGTAACCGTAAAAGAAAATCAAGTGCAACAATTGGATTTACACTTTTGGGATCCTACCAAAGAACTTCCGCCCATTTAAGTCATTTCCCCTTTGTAATTGATTTACAGAGCCCTATATTTGCTCGCAATTACTAGAGTGAGGGATAATGCGATCTAGTTAGGCGTTAATTTATTGTTACGGACAAATGAAAATTACCAAAGAAGCGGTTCTTGAAACGTTAAAAACACTGACTTTACCCGGCGAAGGCCAAAATATGGTAGATGCAGGAGCTGTGGGGAATATCATGATTTTTGGAGATCAAGTTGATATCGACCTTCAAATGTCCAATCCAACTTTGCAAGCGCGAAAAAAAGCAGAAGTAACCATCATGAAAGCCTTGCACGATCAGGTGTATGAAAAGGCAAAAGTTAAAGTCAATATTAAAGTAACTGCCCCTGCTGAAATCAGTGCCCCCACAACAATTAAAGGAAATCCCATCCCAGGGATTGACAATATCATTGCCATTTCTTCAGGAAAGGGAGGCGTAGGAAAATCAACTATTACAGCAAACCTGGCCATAACCCTGTCTAAAATGGGTTGTAAAGTAGGGATTTTGGACGCCGATATTTACGGCCCTTCTATACCCACTATGTTTGATATGGAAGGAGCACGCCCTTTATCAATAACCGTTGATGGTAAATCCAAAATGGAGCCCATTGAAAATTATGGCGTAAAGGTATTGTCTATCGGATTTTTTACCCGTCCTGAACAAGCGGTTATTTGGCGTGGACCGATGGCTGCGAAAGCATTGAATCAAATGATTTTTGATGCGGCTTGGGGCGATTTAGATTTTTTACTCATCGACCTTCCTCCGGGAACTGGTGATATTCATTTGAGTATCGTTCAAGCGTTGCCGCTAAACGGAGCTGTAGTGGTGAGTACACCGCAGAATGTTGCCCTAGCCGATGCCAAAAAAGGAATTGGCCTATTTCAGCAAGAAAATATAAATGTTCCTGTATTGGGGATAGTAGAAAACATGAGTTATTTTACCCCTGCTGAACTTCCCGATCATAAATATTACATTTTTGGAGAACGCGGTGCCGAATATCTAGCCAAGGATAAAGACATTCCTTTTTTAGGTGCAGTACCCTTAGTGCAAAGTGTGCGTGAGGCTTCTGATTATGGCCGACCAGCAGCACTACAAGAGAAAGGCTTAGTGGTAGATCAATTTGTAGAGATTACCAAAAAGCTTGTGGCACAAGTGCTTCACAGGAATAGCCATTTGCCACCAACAAAGGCGGTAGAAATCACTAACTTAGTGGGCTGTGAGGCGATAAAATCGTAAGTATGAAAACAGGGGAATTACAAAATAAAGTTCTTGAGGCGCTAGAAGAAATAAGGCCCTTTCTCAATTCCGATGGAGGTGATATTTCTTTAGTTTCTATAGAAGAAAACAAACATGTGAAGGTGCAATTGCACGGTGCCTGTTTAACATGTAGTGTAAATCAAATGACCTTGAAGTCTGGCGTAGAACTCACCATTAAAAAATTTGCTCCCCAAATTGAAACTGTGACCAGTATCGATCCTGAGTAGTATGATTACAACAGACATTCTTATCATTGGTGCAGGACCCACAGGTTTGTTTACCGTATTTGAAGCGGGTTTGCTTCAACTAAAATGCCACCTTATTGATTCGCTTCCCATTCCGGGAGGTCAATGTGCGGAAATTTATCCTAAAAAACCCATTTACGACATTCCTTCTCATCCAGAAATTTTGGCTGGAGACTTGGTAGAAAAACTATTACAACAAATTGAACCTTTCCAACCCGGATATACCCTAGGAGAAGTAGCCACAACCTTAGAGAAAACAAAAGACAATCACTATATCGTTACTACTGACAAGGGTACCCAACATTGTGCTCCAATTATCGCCATTGCGGGGGGGCTTGGTAGTTTTGAACCACGTAAACCCCCAATAGAACACCTTGAGTTTTATGAAAATAAGGGGGTTGAGTATATGATTAAAGACCCTGAAAAGTTCCGAAATCAAAATGTTGTTCTTGCGGGTGGAGGGGATTCCGCCCTTGATTGGACGCTTTTTTTAGAAGGTGTAGCTTCTTCGGTAACCCTACTTCATAGACGAAATGAGTTTCGGGGTGCACTGGATTCCGTAGAAAAAGTACAGCACCTAAAGAATCAAGGGCGAATACAACTATTAACTCCGGCTGAAGTTATCCGAATTGAAGGATCAGACAAAGTAGAATCTCTGGTGATCAATCATAATGGAGAAGAAATAAAAAGGTCATGTGATGCGTTTATTCCGCTTTTTGGCCTAACTCCAAAATTAGGTCCAATAGCCGATTGGGGCCTCGACATTGAGAAAAATGCCATTAAAGTGGACAACAGTCTTGACTACCAAACAAACTTGCCTGGAGTATATGCTATTGGCGATGTAAATACCTATCCGGGAAAATTAAAATTAATTTTGTGTGGTTTTCACGAAGCTACCTTAATGTGTCAAAGTGCCTTTCAACGGCTATATCCCGACAAAAAAAATGTACTTAAATACACTACGGTAAGTGGGGTAAAAGGCTTTGACGGGAGTCACAAACAAGCACAAAAGGCTACAATTAAGTCCATAGAATAATGAGCAAGGATATAACGATTCAAGTGATTGATCGAAATGGAGTATCTCACAATGTAATTGCTCCAACCGATATGGAGTTTAACCTCATGGAAATTTGCAAAGCTTCAGACTTACCGGTTGAAGGTATTTGCGGCGGAATGGCACTTTGTGCCTCTTGTCAATGTTATATTGAAAGCGCTCATAAGTTACCCGAACAATCCGATGATGAAGAAGCAATGCTGGCTGAGGCATTTTACGTTAAAGAAAATAGCCGGTTAGCCTGCCAAATCCAATTGCAGCCCAACTTAGCGGGGTTGGTGGTGCGACTAGCCCCTGAAGGATAAAACCCCAAACGTGGGTGCTTTTTCGATTGGCACATCATTTTCACAAAAAAGGGAAACAGGCTCACAACAGTGGGATATATCCCTAAAAAAAAAAGGGGAATTGAAAATCTTTATTTTCTTGCCTATCGCTTACTCCTTTTTAAGCACGCTCCCCGATTTTATGGGCATAAAAACGCTTGCATCCACGGCCAGTTTTCCATTGACCAGCACATAGTCAATTCCTTGTGAATACTGATGAGGTTTTTCAAAAGTTGCCAAATCCGTAATTGAAGCGGGATCAAAAATGGTTATGTCCGCTTTCATTCCTTCGGCTAGCCTGCCCCGATCTTTGAGTCCCATCATTTGAGCAGGAAAAGCAGTCATTTTATACAGGGCTTCTTCCAAGCGCAATACGCCTTCTTCTCTAACGTATTTTCCGAGTACTCTAGGAAATGTTCCGTACCATCTCGGGTGCGGGTGACCGTCACCCAGTTTCACTAAGCGACCGTCAGAGGCAATCATGGTTTGTGGGTGTTTCATAATGTTGACAACATCGTTTTCATCCATAGCGTGAAAAACACAACTCGCTCCTCCATTTGATTGGGCTTCCATTACAAGTTCAGCTCCATTTTCTAAAGTGGGGGCAAGCCCTTTCAGTTCGCACCAATATTTAAGTGTTTTGCCTTCCAATTCGGGCATCCAACTAACTTTGGCAAATTGAACCCGATCCAAATCATCCCCGCCTCTGTCATTGAGGATATTGTAAATGATTCCTTTTTTGATACTGTCGCGTAGTTTTTTGTTTTTAAGACGTTCAATAAATGCATCATTGCCCCCTGCACCTGCCCAACTGGGAATTAAGACCGATATACCGGTATAACTTGCGTTGTAAGGATATTGATCCATCACCACAGTTAACCCCCTTGATCGGGCTTCATCTACCATAGCTAGGGTTTGATCGCTTTTTCCCCACATCGGTTTTCCAATCACTTTGTGATGGGTTAGGACCACAGGAATTGCGGCTTTTTCTGCAATCTCGACCGCCTCGGCAACAGAGGCAAGTAAGGATAAGCCTTCATCACGAAGATGGGAGGTGTATATACCCCCACGCTGTGACGCCTCTTTGGAAAGGGCAATGACTTCATCCACTTTAGAAAAATTACCGGGCAAATACTTTAAGCCGGTGGATAGACCAAATGCACCTTCATCCATTGCTTGGGCAACCAAATCTTTCATCGCCTGAAGTTCATCAGCCGTAGGTTCTCTGTTGTCCAATTGCATCACTTTTGAACGAATCGCATTATGACCCGCCAAAAAACCAACATTCATGCCTACTCCCAACTGGGACAAACTGTCAAGGTAATGCCCAAAGGGCAAAGGGCCTCTACCGTCGGGGCCGCCTAGGCTGGTGGTTACCCCTTGGCGAATGTGGCTTTCGCAATCGGACAACTCAAAAATGGGTTCTAAATGCGCGTGTAAATCAATAAAACCTGGGGAAACAACCCTTCCTGTTGCATCAATAATGCGCTTCGCTTTTGGATTTGATAGCGTACCTAGAGTCACAATTTGATCCCCAATAATTCCAATGTCTTGCTGACGTATTTGGGCCTCTTGGCTTCCTTCAAACACCGCTCCGTTAAGGATGACGACATCATAAGTTACATTGGGCTCACAGCCTAGGATCAGCAGAGCAAAACTGCTCCATACCCCCCACTTTTTAAAATAATTCATTGTTCCGATCTTTTTTTAAAGATAAAGAGAATCCTTTAAAATGAGGGTAGGAATTGCTTTAGGAAGAAAGAGCTACCCAACACCAAAAAAGGGGGGGGTAGAAACTAGCCGACTAGGTTTTTGTAATGGGTTGAATTTTTAGAAGAAAGCGGGAAGACGTAATTACATTTTCCTAATGTTAGGAATAGTATTTTTTAAAATGATATCTTTTAGTTTACGAGAATCAGATTTTGCAATTTCTGATACATCAATCTGAATTAAATGTCCATTTTTTTTTGTAATCTCCATTACGTTTTCATTCAAATTAGTTTCTTTGATTTCTTCAAATTTTATTGATTTACCAAGGAAAGTCTTTATTCGGATAACGATTCCCTTTTTATTCCATTGCACAGTATTTTTGAACCAAAAAAGTTTGCTCATAAATATTACTATAATTAAGAATCCAATTGAACTGATGTACTTATGTGTAGTAGGGTTTTCAAATATGATAAATTTAAAAACTCCATTTAGAACTAAAATCAGAGAAATAATCATTAAGAGAATCCATATTTTTTGGTTACTTAAATTGTCAAAATAAATTCTTTTCATGATTTCTGTTTAAAAAGGTTATAACTAAAGTTTTTACACCCCTTTAGGCCTAAATATTCTCCTACTATCGTTTTAATCTTGAACCGCGAGGTGGCCCCCTGTAAGAATTTAGCGTAAGACACAAATGCAGTAGCTTCAATAAAAGAAGCCTTTAGAGGGGAGGCATGGCGGAAAGGTGCATGTAGCGGCTGTAGGGGTTTCATAAGTGGGTAAGCGTTTGGGGACGTACAAACTATAAGGTACTAAAAAACAATAAGCCGTGAGGCGCACGGGCTGTTATGGGTATGTTTTGGTTGGTTTTGGGTTTTGCTAATAGGTTGTGATATGGAAACCTTAGTGCACGTACCTACGTTCACGAGAAAAACGTAACTTTAAAAACGATTTGAAGAGAGGTTGCGGGATTGTTGGTTGCAGAAGCAAAATCAAAGGAATTGTTTTCCTTCGGAAAAATCCAGCAATCGGAATGAAAAATCGAGTTTAAACAAAAAGTTAACCACTAAAAGCGAATCTACACCCCCCATGAAACGGATTACATTTTTCGGACGTCTTCTCTTGCTAGGAACACTCATTTCTTGTCAGAATGCAAAGGAAGAGGCACGTCAACCTATAGAAAATGAAACGAAAAAAACAGCTTTAGCCCCAATAACAAAATTGGATATTGCAAGTGCCGTATTGTATGAAGCCAATATTCGGCAATATTCAAATGAGGGTACCTTTTCAGCCTTTGCTGAAGACTTGCCTAAACTCAAAAAAATGGGAGTCAAAATACTGTGGTTGATGCCCATTAATCCTATTTCAACAACCAAAAGTAAAGGTCCCTTAGGAAGTTATTATGCGGTTTCTGATTACACCAAGGTAAACCCTGAATTTGGAACGTTAGCGGATTTTAAAAACTTAGTAGACCGCGCCCACAGTTTAGGCATTTACGTGATTTTAGACTGGGTTCCGGGACACACCGGTTGGGATCATGTATGGATTAAAGAACACAGCGATTATTACCTAAAAAATAGACGTGGAGAAATAATTGATCCCATCGATTTTAGAACGGGAAGATCGTTTGGCTGGACAGACGTGGCCGATTTAAATTACAACAATAAGGAGATGCAACAAGCCATGCGTGAGGCCATGTTGTATTGGGTGAAAGAAACGGATATTGACGGTTTTCGAATCGATCAAGCTTATGCTGTTCCCCAAGAATTTTACGACACAACCTTTGAGGCCATGAGAGCCATTAAACCCGTTTTTCTTTTGGCGGAAACCGACATCGATCACCCGGGGGGGCTTGAGTTAATCCAAAAATTTGATGCGTCTTACGATTGGCCAGGGCACAATTTGTCAAAAGAAGTAGCGCAAGGCATACGATCAGCGGTTTCTTTTTCCAACCATATTGAGACTACCTTACGGCGCTACGGTATGGAAAATAGCGTTGTCCATTTTGTGAGCAATCATGATGAAAATTCATGGAAGGGAACCGTAGCGGAAAGTTACGGTGAGGCCGGTCATCTGTTTATGGCGCTTAATTTTACCCTGCCCGGCATCCCGTTAATTTATTCAGGGCAAGAATACGACCTAAACAAGCGCCTGTTGTTTTTTGAAAAAGACAGCTTTGCGAAAGTTCCCGGAGAAACACTGAAATTACTTCAGCAATTGGGGGCACTTAAAAACCATCACCCGGCATTGCTAAGCGGAAAGCAAGGGGGCAGCTATCAGCGTATTCCTACGTCTAAAGAACAACAGGTCTTCGCTTTTGAACGAGTCAATCAGGGCGATTCCTTGGTGGTCATTGCAAATTTAAGTTCCAATTATGCCCAATTTACGATGCCTTATGAAGCCCGATTGCAGCGGTATGAAGATTTTAAACCAAAACGCTTATCTTCAACCTATCAATACGATATGAAACCCTGGGAATTTTGGATATTAACAAATTAGAAAAACGCTATGCGCACTCTTTTTTTAATCGGAATAACTCTTTTAACTATGGCTTGCCTATCCCCACAACCCGTTAAAATTATTGGCCATCGCGGTGCTCGTGGTCATATTGCTGAAAACACCCTGCCTTCAATTCAAAAAGCACTGCAGCTGGGTGTAGATGGAATTGAAATCGATATTTTTGTTTGTGCTAGTGGTGAGTTGGTGGTATTTCACGATCAAACGCTAGATCGGTTAACCAACGCTAGTGGACGAATAGAAGACCTTACGTTAGATTCCATTCAAAAAATTCAAGTTTTAGGGGATTATACAATTCCTACACTTAATGAAGTGCTTGACCTGATAGGAGGTCGTGTAATGTTAAACATCGAGTTGAAAGGAACGCAAACTGCGATCCCCACAAAAGCCCTTTTGGATACTTATTTTAGTAAAGGGGAATGGACCTCAGACAAAATTCTTATTTCTAGTTTTAATTGGGATGAATTGCGAACGCTTAGAAAACAAGACGCTTTACTTCCTATTGCGATCTTGACGGAAGACGATCCGTTAGATGCCATTCCCATTGGCCTTGAACTTGGGGCAGTAGCGCTTAATCCCGCCCATACTTCACTAACCCTAGAGAATGTTTCTAAAATCAAAAAAGCAGGATTTAAACTCTACCCCTGGACGGTTAATGATCCCGACGCTATAGCCAAAATAATCGCTTTGGGTGTTGACGGAATCATCACCGATTTTCCAGAACGCGTACCCATTCAATAGCACCCTTTTGGGGAGCGATCGCAGGGAATGTTTAGGCCTTACTTGATTGTAAAGAATAGGTCAATTTGAATACCCATCCAATAGCGGCTCCCGTTACACCATAATAAACAAGTGCCCACAGACAATCCACCAAAGTAGCGGTTAAATCCACCCAAGGGTTGGTACCGTACATTACCAGTCCCATACCAAAGCCAAACAGAATTCCAATCCAAACCCCAAAGCAAAAGCCGCTGCTTATGCCATAATTAAGCGTATGTTTTTTATACAAATTTGACATAGCAAAAGCAATGATCAGTGAGCCCAAAGTGATGTAAATGGGATCCATTTGTTCATTCATGTTGATTAGAGCGTGCTCTTCAAAAAAGGAGGCTGCAATAGAGTCATAAAATACCCAACCGAGGAGGTTCAAAACAATTCCTCCAATTAGGGTTCCGAGAAGTGTAGATTTTGTAAACATAATTTAAGATTTTAGTTGACAAAATTTACGAAATATTCGTTAGGCAACAAAATGAGAAAAGGGTATCAATTCAAGTACCAAATAGCAGCATTGAGTACCGTAGCAAAACTTACCCAGGCTAGGTAGGGGTAGAGCATGTAGGCTGCTTTTTTGTCAACCAATCGAAACCAATAAAGGGTACGTTCAATTAAAACCCATAAAATAAGAATAACAAGTAGTCCTAGAAGGGGATTTCGCAATCCAAAAAAGACCAATGACCACAGGCCATTAAAAATTAGTTGTGCGCCAAAGTGGTACAAAGCTGTTTTGCCCCAAAGGTGCCTTCTGCCATAAAACCAAACCCTGCCTGCAGCCCAACCCATTAAGGTATAGAGCAGTGTCCAAACGGGGGCAAAAACCCAATTGGGAGGCGAAAAGAAAGGTTTTTCTAAACCGGCATACCAAGTAGGAATGGCTGACTGGGTTACTTGACCCGAGAGAAAACCTACACTCAAAGAGAGTACAATCCCCAAAACGCTAGAAATAATGTAAGCTGTCTGTCTTTTTCTCATGCTATGTAAATCTACTTGAAAAAAATCATTTCTAATAATTCTGTGAAATCATTATTTGTGATGCCCTATCTTTGTACCGATGGATGCATTTAGATATAGCGCTAAAACAACAACTCCCATTTCCTACAAAACCCGATGGCAAGCACCAAGCAATATTGCTTTAATAAAATATTGGGGTAAAGAAAAAAACCAAATTCCAAAAAATCCTTCGTTGAGTTTCACCTTGCAAAAATGTGTTACCGAAACGTCAATTGAATTTCAACCTAAACCTTCATCGGGGTTAACTTTTGACTTCTTTTTTGAAGGAAAACCCAATCCAAATTTCCTCCCAAAGCTCAATCATTTTTTTGATCAAATTCGCCCTTATGTTTCTTGGTTAGATGGCTACCACCTAACGATTACGAGTGACAATTCCTTTCCGCACAGCAGTGGTATAGCCTCTTCTGCCTCTGCCATGGCCGCATTGGCCTTGGGGATTATGGATGCTGAACGAGAAATGGATGCTGGCATTACCGATACGCTCTTTACCACCAAAGCCTCTTTTCTTGCTCGATTAGGTTCAGGAAGTGCCGCGAGAAGCGTAGAGGGGCCTATCACCGTTTGGGGAAAAACCCCTTCAGTAAAAGAGGCATCCAATGACTTTGCCTGCAAGATTGATTCTTTGCACACTGTTTTTACTACCTATCAAGATACGGTCTTAATTGTTGAAAAAGGATCCAAATCCGTTTCTAGTACACAAGGGCATGCTTTAATGAACGGTCATCCCTTTGCGAATCAACGTTTTGAGCAAGCACAGCAGCACTTGCATTCTTTACTAGAGGTAATGCAAGAAGGTAACCTAGACGATTTTATTCGCATCGTAGAATCAGAGGCTTTGACCCTTCACGCCATGATGATGACTTCTCAGCCTTATTATCTTCTTATGGAACCCCAAACGCTTTCGATAATTCAAAAAGTATGGGCCTTTAGAAAAGAAACACACTTACCCTTATGCTTTACGTTAGATGCTGGGGCAAACATTCATTTATTATACCCAAAAGAGCACGCTGCCCCAATCCTGGATTTTATCAAAAATGAGTTGAGCCCTTATTGCCAACAGGGTTACTATATTGAAGATGAAGTTGGTAGGGGTGCAAAAAAAATGTACATTTGAATGCTATGAACAGTATTCTTTCCCTTGATTTGGGTTGTTTTTGGAACGATTTTTACATCCACTTTTAAAATGAAAGGACCCTTATTTTATGCCAAAATATTACTCTTCGGAGAATATGGAATTATAAAAGATTCCAAGGGCTTGTCCATACCCTATAATTTTTATCGGGGGGCGTTAAAAATTCCAAAAGAAGGAGAAAAAACGGATCTCAAATCGCATCAAAAATTAGTTGACTTTGCAGCGCATCTAAAAACTTTAGAAGCCCGTTTTGTGCAATTTGATTGGGAGCGGTTAACGCATGACCTGAATCAAAAAATGTATTTTGACAGCAGTATCCCACAGGGATATGGAGTGGGCAGTAGTGGTGCTTTGGTTGCGGCTATTTATGATCAATACGCCTTGTGTAAAATCACGGTGCTTGAAAATTTAACCAAAGAAAAACTCCAATACCTAAAATCCGTGTTTGGTCAGATGGAGTCTTTTTTTCATGGAAAATCGTCCGGTTTAGATCCTCTAAACAGTTATTTGAGTTTGCCTATTCTCATCAATTCAAGTGATCATATAGAAACGACAGGTATCCCTTCTCAAGAGCCTTTGGGCAAAGGGGCCGTATTTTTATTGGATAGTGGTCAAACGGGTGAAACGGCTCCTATGGTATCCCTCTTTATGAAAAATATGGAACAAGAGGCTTTTAGCACCATGATGAAAGATCAATTTATAAAAGTTTCCGATGCCTGTGTTGATGATTTTTTAAAAGGCAATGTGGGTTCCTTATTTCAGAATATTAAAACCTTGTCCTCGTTAGTATTAAAAAACTTTCAGCCCATGATTCCCGACACCTTCCATCGGTTATGGCAGAAGGGTATTGAGACCAATGACTATTATTTAAAATTATGTGGTTCCGGCGGTGGAGGTTTTATTTTAGGCTTTACCCGCGATTTTGAAAAGGCTAAAACGGCCTTAAAAGACTTTCCTTTAGAAGTTGTATACCGCTTCTAAAAATGGCTTTCCTAAGCCCTCATAAAGACACCTTATTAAAACTGTTAAGTCTGTTTAGCTTAACACGGGCCTATAATATTTTGGTGTTAATTACAGCTCAATACCTCACGGCTCGTTATATACTTTCACAGGAATTAAGTTGGTCAACCTTACTTTTAGACCCCTATTTTTTTTGTCTAGTTTTAGCAACTGCCCTTTCAACTGCAGCAGGATACATTATCAATAACTTTTACGATGCGGCTAAAGATCAAATTAACAGGCCCAGAAAGTATATTCTTGAACATTTGCTTTCGCAAAAAGTCCATTTAACTATGTACCTTTTGCTCAACACCGCTGCTTTGGTTAGCGCAAGTGTACTTTCTTTTAAAGCCTTACTATTTTTTCTGTTTTATATCTTTTCCATTGGGTTATACAGTACGGTGATAAAACGTTTGTTCTGGTTGAGCAATTTGTTTTCTGCACTTTTAATGATTCTTCCTTTTTGGGCAATTACCTTGTATTTTAAAAATTTTGAAGCGCTTATTTTTTATCACGCATCCTATTTGTTTTTATTGTTATTTGCCAGAGACATCGTGAAAGATTTAGAGAATTTTAAGGGCGACTGGGTGCAATCCTACCAAACCCTACCGGTTGTATTTGATCACCGGGTTACAAAAGGAATTTGTATTGCGATTTTAATGCTGTGTTTTATTCCTGCTTCTTTACTCTGGCAAAAGGATATAGGTTTCATGTATTATTATTTTATACTGAGCATTCCTTATTTAAGTGTAGTTTCTTTGGTTCTGATGTTTGCGCACAGTCAAAAGGCGTACCTTTGGGTCCACAATTTGATAAAACTATGGATTTTGGTCGGTGTAGTAAGCATAGCGCTTAGCGGTCAAAATATATAATTTTCAATCCTTTATGCGATATGAAACCCAACAGGACCCCTTATAAAAAGTCTAAAAAAGAGGAGAAAATTCCTCAACCCAAAAGCACCACGCGATTAAATAAATATTTGGCCAATGCGGGCTTATGCTCCAGAAGAGAAGCCGATGAGCACATTAAAATGGGCTTAGTGCAAGTCAATGGAAAAGTAGTGCTTGAAATGGGATTCCAAGTAAACCCTAAAGACGAAGTAAAATTTGATGGTGCCCGAATCAAAAAGAACCCTCCAGTGTACGTTTTATTAAATAAACCCAAGGGATTTATTGCGTCTAAGATGACAGGGAAAATTAAAAAACCCGTGCAAGAGTTAGTACAAAAGGCAAGCCCTGATTTTCTTTTACCGATAGGAGATATGGGGAGACCAACCACGGGATTGGTGCTTTTAACCAATGACGAAATTCTTTTGGCAAAACTTTCTCAAACCCAAAAAATACCCATGGTGTATAAGATTACTCTTGAAAAGAACATCACGGAAACCTTGCAAAAGAAATTAATGGAAGGGGTGCTCTTTCAAGACAAAACCTATCGTTTTAAAGCAATAACGCCCTTAGAGGGTAAGCCCAAAAATGAGTTGGGGGTTGAGGTTTTGGGAATTGGCCCGTCAACGTTACTCAGAATTATGGAAAGCGTAGGAAATAAAATTCTACTTCTTGACCGGGTAGTGATTGGCGGATTAACCAAAAAGGAATTGCCTCGTGGAAATTGGCGGTTTTTAACTTCTAAGGAAGTGGGGTTTTTGAATATGTTCTCCTAGAGGACCTTTTGAAATTTCCCAAATAAAACAGCCGTATACCAATAAATAGGCGCCCCAATGCCAAAAAGGAGTAAAGGATTCAAAAGAAGCGTTGTAATACAAATAGCTCCAAAACACCACAGCACTCCACACCAAGGGATAAACGTATTGGGTGACAACCCCTAAAAAAACTAAAAAGAGAAGGTACCAGGGGTGTACCGTAGTGGCAATAAAAAAATAGCCGCTTAGCAGAAAAAGAAGTCCCTTAAAAAGTTCATTCAGCGAACGGTTAGACCGCAGAAAACTTAATCCCAATACCATAAAAAGCACTATGAATGGGGTAACTTGACCTACACTTCGAATAATGTTGTATCCCTTTATTTCATACCCTATTGCACGAATAAGGTTATAAATACTTCCATTAAATTCAAATGTGGTAAACCAAAGGGAAAGGGTGTGTAAATAATTCGTTGCCATGGACTCATCCCAAAAGGGAAACCAGAACAGAACACTAAACAGAAAACAACTTATACAGAACACCAAAAATTTCCGCACTCCTAAGTAATGGAAAAATAAGGGGATAAAAAGTAGCGGCAGTAATTTTATGCCTATGGCAATAGCCGTAAAAAATCCGGAGAGCACGGCTTTTCGGTTAAGAATCAAAAGCCAACCAAAGCCTGCGAAACATAGCATAAACGATTCTGCGTGTAAATTTCCGATTCCCTCAACCACCACTAAAGGATTTAAAAAATACCAAGCAATGTAATGGGGTTCAAGTGTAAGTTTTTTGAGCAGGTGTTCACCGACAAAAAAGAACAATACATCGGCGATAAGAAATAATGTGCGCAAAAAGGTTACTGGGGGCAGTAGGGTTTCGGTTAGTAAATACGCAGCACCCTGATAAAGGTATTGACTTAAAGGAGGGTAGTTTGAGTAATTGCCATTGCTTAAGGTTCCCATCCCCTTGTAAAGGGTTTCTATTTCAGGAAAAACAACCAACTCTTTTATTTCAAAAGGTGTATACAGGTAGGGGTTTATCCCCATGCCTTGTAGGGCTCCATCCCATAAAAAGCGATAGAAATCTTGGGAGAGTAAAGGAAGCTCCGAAAAAAAGAAAAGGCGACACAGGATACCCAATAAGAAAAGTAAACCGAGTTGGTTGTAATTGCGGATCCAAAACCAAAGGGCACCAAATAAAAACCCACTCCACAATACAAGAGATAATGTATCCTCTCTTGACGTATGGGCAAGCTGGAAAAACCCAAACAGAATTAAGAGCATTGTAAATAGATTTATTACCCTTCTTTTTGCTTTCATTTAGGATTGAGATTTAAATCCAAAATAGGTAATACTGCTGAATCCAAAAAACAAAAGGAGATGGAAGGGAAACATACCCATTTCTAAGGTAGGCCCCACCCAAAAAGCACTGCTCAGCCCAAGTAAAAAATACAGACTAAGCCCCAATTCGATAAAGGTAAATTTGGAACGTTTTGATGTTCTATACTTATTATTACTCCCCTTTTTTCTTGTTTGTTCTACATTAAATTTAGGGGTTCTCACAAAGGGACTTTTTTTACCTAATAGCCCTTCTAATACCGCAATGGCATTATGAATAGAGAATCCCATTACTAAACAATAAAAAAGTATAAAGCGTTTACAATAGTGCAAAAAAGAGGAAAAACCCGAACCGTATTGGTACCGATGTACCTGCCAATAACTTCCAAAAAAAAGAAGAGTAGTCACAATAAAAACACTCTCTATATAAAATAAAGGTCTCCACTCAGGGAGGGCACTTTTAATTGCTACGATGGGAACACTTAATAGGGCTAATAGGGAAACGAAAAGAAACATGGTGCTGTTGAGAAGATGAAAAAAAGCATTGTATTTTACCTCAAGGGAAATGGATTTTGAACGGAGTACCTTGTGAATTAGTTTTCTAAAATTTTCAGCTCCTCCTTTGTTCCATCGAAATTGCTGAGATCGAATGGCATTGAGGGTAATGGGGAGTTCAGCCGGACTCACAACATCTTTTAAATAAATAAATTTCCATTGTTTTAATTGGGCTCGGTAACTCAAATCAAGATCTTCAGTAAGGGTGTCTGCTTCCCAATTCCCCGAGTCCAGAATACATTTTTTTCTCCATACCCCCGCAGTACCATTGAAATTTATAAAATAGCCCCTTTGGTTTCTACCTACCTGTTCTAACAAAAAATGTGCGTCTAAAGCAAAAGCCTGTACTTCTGTCCACACAGAGTAACTTTTATTTAGATGTCCCCAACGCGTTTGTACCACCCCCACAGTAGGGTCATTAAAATGAGGAATTGTTTTTTTTAACCAGTTGGGGGGAGGAATAAAATCGGCATCAAATACTACAATGAATTCTCCTGTAGCTGTTTTTAGTCCTTCTTTTAAAGCCCCTGCTTTAAATCCCTCTCGATGACTTCGGGTGAGGTGTGTAATAGCAAAGCCTTCTTTTTGATACTCAGTTACAATACGATGCGTTAACTCCAGCGATTCATCCGTGGAATCATCCAATACTTGAATTTCAAGTTTATTTTTTGGGTAGTCTAAGGCTACAATAGATTTGAGTAACCGCTCCACCACATAAAGTTCATTGTATAAGGGTAGTTGGACGGTAACGTGGGGAAAATGACTTAATTCGGGGGGTGTATGTTTGGGGTTTTTTACTGTACGAACAAAGGAACGCGCTAAACGAAATTGGGTGAGGCTATATAAAAAGAGGATGACTAAGCATAAAAAATAAAGGATTAGGATTGCCGCTCCAATGAGTTTAATGCCGGGGAGTGTGCTTAGTTCCATTTCGAAAAATAAAAGGTTCCAATCCAGCTTAAAATTTTATATCCTGCCATTAATGTTCCCTTCAAAGTGCCTGAAACTTTTGAGGTACCAATGCGTTTGCGATAATGCACAGGGACTTCAGTGTAGGGGATTTTTCTTTTTAAAATTTTTAATTGCATTTCTACTGTCCAACCGTAGGTTTTGTCTTGCATTTCTAAACCATTCAAAACAGACCATTCAATGGCTCTAAACGGGCCAAGATCAGTAAATTGACCCCCATAGAGAATACGCATTAAAAAACAAGCCAAGGCATTTCCAAAAATTTGTTGAGGTGTTAACGCTCCTTGCTCTCGTAAGGATTTCACTCTACTGCCCAAAACAAACTGTTTGTTGTCGGTTAAGATGGGGTCAATTAGAAGAGGCAATTCTTCTGGAAAGTCAGAAAAATCACCATCTAAAAAAACGACAATATCGGGTGGGTTTTTAGCGAGCTCTTCCATGGCCTTTAAACAGGCGTAGCCATAGCCTTTTCGTTCTTCAAATAATACTGTTGCCCCTTTTGCTTTTGCTACCTCTGCTGTGTTGTCTGAAGAGTTGTTGTTTACCACAAAAACCGCTGAAACAAATCGGGGTAACGCTTCCAGAACGTGTCCAATGGAAGCCGCTTCATTATAGGCAGGGATAATGACCGCAATTTTTTTCATGAACCACAAAGATACTCATTCCCAAGGAGTAGAAGAAGTGGCTATAGCGTGTTTCCTAAAGGATATGTTGGATTTGTAATTCGATTTTTAAGAGGTCCATTTTCGAGTTTTAATACCCCTCTAGGACAAACTGCAGAACAGATGCCACACCCCACACAAGAGGAACGAACGATATTTGCCCCTCGTTGGGCGTAGGCTCTAACATCAATTCCCATTTCACAGTAAGTGGAACAATTGCCGCAGGAAATACATTGCCCTCCATTAGTGGTAATTCTAAAGCGAGAAAACAGGCGCTGTTGCAGTCCTAACAAGGCCGCCATTGGGCATCCGAAACGACACCATACTCTACTGCCTAAAAGGGGATAAAACCCTACACCCAGCACTCCAGAAAAGGCGGCTCCTATTCCAAAACCATACCACTTTTGAAAGGTATAACTCTCAAAGAAAAAAATATTTTGTTGCCCCGAAAAGTAATGCAAACCAATACTTGCCAACAGAATACTCACAACACTAATGAGGGTGTATTTTGCATCTTTAGGGAATCCGTTTTTATGTTTGATAAAAAGGGAAAGCAATACCAATAACAGCAAAACCACCATACCGAGTATAAAACGTTCTTTGGTAACAAGGGTCAATTCAGGTTGGGTTCCCAAAAACGACCACAACACTGCCACTGTGGTAATAAATACGAATACCAAAACAAAATGGATCATCCACCGTTCCAATTTCCAAACACTTATTTTTTTACTTGACAATTGACGAAAGGGATCTCCAGCCGTTTCAGCTAACCCCCCACATCCACAAACCCATGAGCAATACCATCGTTTTCCAAAACGATATGTAAGCAAAGGAGAAATCACAAAAATCATGAGTAATCCAAAAACTAAGAAAAATTGCCCAATGGACTTTCCCTTGAGCATTCCCTCCAAATGCCATGCGTCAAAGAAATAGTAATTAAGGGGCCACATGTTTTTTATGTCTTTAGAAAAATAGGGCATTTCGGGGTTCAGTTTGCTTAATATTTCTGGAAGTAAAAAAGCAAAACACAATTGAAAAAAGATAATGGAAAGCGTTCTGAATATTTGATAGGGATTGGAGCGGTATTTCCATAAAAATTTAATTCCAAAAAGGACTATGGCAAAGGTGTAGAGCGTACCGTACATAAACCATTGTGTAGCAGGGTTACCGTTGAGAACAATACTCAGTGGATCAAAAAAGGCTACAAAACCAACGCTGGCAGTTTCCGTACGGTATCCTAAAAGCTCAGGAAACCAATAAATAGCAATATAAAAACCCGTGAGAACTAGACCCAAAATCCAACCCCATATTCCTTTGGAAGTAAGTGCATTAAACCAAACCCCGTCGTTTTTTATACCCGCCAAAGAGGAACCATACAAGGCTTTAAAATAGAGTATCCCACCTAAGGTCATGCTCAGAAAACACAAGGCAAACAGTAGGGTAGTATTTTCAAAAAAGGGCATACTGTTTAAGCACAAAACAAGAAGTCCTATCAGTCCTAAACTCAATCCTATATTTTTTTGTATTGTCATTAGATCATAAAATTAAATTTGATTTTTCGAGTTCCCAAAGCATCTGGATTTCTTTTTTATAGGTGGGGTAAAATTCCGGATCAAAGAAACTTTCGTCAAGAGTAGAAAGAATGTATTCCATGTTTTTATGGTTTCTCAGTGCAGCATCAAAATAAGCATGTCGAAAACGAACACCTAAAGACATACAACCTAAAAAGCGAAGTGTGGTAGGATGATAGCTTATGCGAATCGTGCGATTTTTGGATTTGCGTTTCCACAAGAGCTGTCGTTCTTCTTGGGAATCAGGAGCGACACTCACTTTACCGTAGATTTGATACTCAATATTAAAAAATTTAGCAGAATTAAACCACGGCCCGGGTGTGTAGGGCGTCTTTTTGCCTGTGAGGGTTTGGGCTAGGGTTTCCCCCATCATGCGGCCTGTATACCAAACGGCTTCAATAGCAGCTCTGCCCTGTTGGGGTTCTGTTTGTTCTGCACAATCGCCTATAGCATAAATTCCCTTTTGATTTGTTTCGAGGTATCGGTTCACTAAAATGCCTTTATTTAACTGCAAGTCGCTCTGGTCAAGAAAGGCAATATTGGGGGATACACCAACTGAAAGCCCAACCCATTGACAAGGAATCAAAGTACCTTCTTTTGTGTAAACTCCATTTGCTCGTCCCTCCTCATCAGATGTTATCGATTTTAATTCGGTATTGAGGTGGAGGTCAATCCCATTAGCAATGATATGTTGTGTTACTAGTTCGGCTTCCTCTTGGGGTAAAACGGTATTCCAAAAATGAGACTCTCGTATTAAAAAATGGACTTTTTTTCCTCTGCTGTGAAGCATTTCCGCCAATTCGATACCAATGAGTCCTCCACCCACAATCACGGCATTTTGAATTGAAGCTGTCCACGCCTCTAACTGGTCTACGTCTTGTTTGTGGTATAGCCCTTGAACTGCCTTTAGATTTTGTCCAGGCCAACCTAAAAAATTCGGTTTTGATCCGGTGGCAATCACTAAGGTATCATAGGAATAACGTCGGGAATCGTCGAATTGGAGTAATTTTTTTTCTGGTAGAATTCGAGTGACGCGTTGTTGGAGTAATGTAATGGAATTGTCTTTCCAAAATTGGGGTTCATAAGGTTCTGTATCAGAAAAGGGGAGATGCCCCATATAAACATACATTAAGGCTGTACGAGAAAAAAAATAGGGCGTTTCATCTGAAATAATAGTTATGGCGTAGGAACTATTTTTTCTAATATGGCGCGCAAGCGTAGTTCCCGAAATTCCATTTCCAATAATAACAATTGACTTTTTGGAACCTGTATTGTTCATCTTACTAATGTAGCGATTTTAGTACAAAAAATTATTTGTACCTTTAGGTGTCTAAAACAGAGCCCCTAAATGTTTCATTCTCTTATTCCGCATTTTTATTTCATCGGTTTTCTATCGGGCATACTTATATGTTTATATCTATGAACGACGCAAAAAATTCTCTTTGGGCTCGGGTTTCCGCTCAATTATTAAAGTCTCCCGATAAAGTTTGGCGCGTGTTAACAGAACCCGAATTAACTCAACAATATATGTATGACTGTCAACTTCATTCCCAATGGAATGTAGGAGGTGAGGCGGTTTGGAAACAAAAAACCGACAAGGGCAATTGGATTGCTCATGTTGAAGCTCAGGTGTTACTTTATAAACCCTATTCTCATTTGGCTTTCACCATTTTTCATAAAGCCACAAAAGAGTATCCCAAAACAACTTCGGAATTACATTTTATTTTGACCCCTGCTTCGGAGGGGACCGATTTGCAAATTGAACAAGGTGATTTTACCAAAATAAAAGACGGAAAGAAACGTTGTGAATTATGCCAACAAGGTTGGCAATATGTTTTACCCAAATTAATTGATACATGTAACCAAATTTAACCCCTTATGAACACAAACCTACAACAAGTCTACGACAGTATTATTGAATTTGCTTTTTCTTTTGGCCCAAAAATTATCGGTGCGATTCTAGTTTGGATCATCGGTAGTTGGGTCATTAAACTCCTAGGAAAAGGACTGAATATGATGTTTGAAAAGAGCAAGCTCGAAGTTTCGTTAAAAACGTTTCTTCACAGTCTAATCACCATTACCCTTAAAATACTTTTATTGATTAGTGTTTTGGGAATGCTAGGGATAGAAATGACTTCCTTTATCGCCATATTAGGAGCTGCTGGATTGGCTTTTGGAATGGCAATGAGCGGTACGCTTCAAAACTTTGCAGGAGGGGTCATGCTTCTCATTTTTAAACCTTTTAAAGTAGGCGATCTTATTGAAAGTCAAGGGCGAACTGGTGTTGTGAAAGAAATTCAAATTTTTGTCACCATATTGGTAACTCCTGATCATAAGACCATAATTCTTCCCAATGGGGCAGTAGCCAACCATGAAATTACCAATTATGCAACTGAAGGAACGATTCGAGTGGATCTCGATTTTGGTATTGGATATGGTGAATCTATTGACAAAGCAAAAAAAGCGTTAATGGAAGTGATGGAACAACACCCCTTAGTTTTAAAACAGCCCCAGCCTTTTGTTGGGGTCCACGGTCTGGGTGATTCTTCTGTAAATTTATCCGTAAGACCTTATACCGAACCTAAAAACTATTGGGAAGTATATTTTGATTTGTATGAAAAAGGAAAAAAAGCACTTGATCAGGCGGGTATTGAAATTCCTTTCCCTCAACGTGTGGTTCATACCCCTAAATCCTAAACGTATTTTTATTTATAACCCCCAAATTTTATGTATTATCTAATTCTAGCTTTATTCGCATTGTCTTGTTTATTGGTTTTACGATACATTGTTGCTCAATTTAAAGATTCATTTGATTGGTTTAGCGCCTCACTTTATGCCGTTATATTTTTGGTTTCCTGTGGATTGCTATACATTTTGTTTTTTTTACCCTACTATTTGCTTACGTAATTTTTTATCGAATAGTAAATGTATAGTAGCGTTGTAAAAGGGTTGGGCTAAACCCCATCCAATGAAGTAGATGTAAAATGCCAAAATGAAACAATACCCATACCGATCCGTTGTCAATAAAGCGACGTGCGGAGGTTGTTACATGATGCGGTAATACGTGAAATGTTGTGTGCTGATATAGTTTTTGTATAAAATTAATGTCTTCACAAACAGTATAACCCTTATCAAACCCTCCCACTTTCGTAAAAAGGGGTTTTGTAACAAATAGAGTTTGGTCACCTCCCCTACAGAGTATGTGGTTCCATCGGCTTCCCCTTCCAGCAAGACGAAGCCAAAAATTAGAAGGACTAAACTGCAATTGAAAGCAACCCGTTTGTGCTCCTTTTTGAAGGGCTTGTTGAATCAATTGATCAAAGCCCTTGGGTAAAAGGGTATCTACATGGACAAAATACAACACATCATGCGTTGCTTTTTCCGCGCCTAAATTTAATTGTCGAGCGCGTCCCTTTTCGGTTTGAAGTGCCTTTAGTGATTTTTGTTTTTTTAACCATTCCCAAGTTCCATCAGTACTTTCGCCATCAATAAAAATCAGTTCGTGTTTTTTACTCATTTGCTGTTGAATGTGTTCAACAAAAAAAGGCAAAACCACTATTTCATTATATACGGGAACTAGTATGGAAAGTGTGAATTCAGTTGTTAAGGTTCCAGTCATAGGGTAAATACTCTATTTTAGGACTTTCCAATGGAAGCCCCACTGCCTTTGCGATAAAATCCAAACGCTCTGATTTTGAACCAAAATCTTTCCCAAACCATAAAAAGATACGTGAGAGTTTTAGTTGTTTTTGGGTAATCACGTTTTTTGAAGTGTCCTTTAAAAAGGAGCGGGTAGCCTCAGTCAATTGAAGTTCCATTTTTTTCTCTAGATAGGCTTCATTCAACAATTTTGGACAGGAAACGGAAGCACAATTTATGGCAAAATGGATTCTGGGTTCTCCCATTTTTCGAAGTAGTTCATGTTCAATTGCCCCTAAGGTGTATTCTTTACCCTTAACTGTAAAACATGCTGTATCCCAGGGATTATCAATGTCTTTAATGCTTTTTACAGGATAATGTTTTAAAATTAACTGTACGGTTAACGCATTGTAGGCATTAATCCAGTAGGCAAGTTGAGCAGCAGCAGAAGTCCTTTCGGTTGGTGGAAATTGGGCTAGTGTGAAAAGGTAATTTTCAATATTCTCTTGTTCTTTCACCCACTCTTTGTAATTAACCTGCCCCGACGGACTTACAAACTTTTTTAGCATGCCATCCCACCTATGGTGTATGTTTTTTTGTGAAAACACAAAGGTGGTAAGTAGAAAAAAAAGTAAGAAGGGGAGTCGTTTCACGGAATTTGGATTTTAGGTTAACAACACCCACCACCATCGTAATGATAGGTAGAAGGAGAAATAAAAAGGTCTTTTCGGTTTAAAGCAGTTAAGGCGTTAGCTGTTTTATCACAAACGGACAAGGGTTGGTTTTTCAGTAAAACATGCCCCTTTTGATCATCAAAATAGTCATCAGTACCAAAATAAATGGCCGTTTTCCCTGTAAATACACAGGGTCCATCTTCAGGCATTGGGTCTTTTAGCGCGCACACTTCAACGCTTTCAATATAGATTGTTTCTGTGGTGGAGTAGTGGTGAGGATCCAAAATCCGATAGGGTCTGCGCGCCCGAATTTCAATTGTACCAAAACCTACACTAGTCAACATATCGATATAGTGCTTTAAGGGTATAGAACCTGACAAGCACAAGGCCCGAAGGCGTTCATCATTTCGTAGAATATCATTCATCGGTTGTTCACAAATGGGATCACTCATGACCAAACGACCGTGCGGTTTGAGAACCCGATACATTTCTTTTAGGGCTTTGAGCAGTTCCTCTTGTTTAAAAATATTAAACAAACAATTTTGCGCAGCCACATCTACACTTTCATCGTTTAGGGGAAGTTGAAGGGCGTCGCCTTTTACCAATTGTACAAAGTCCTTTTGAAACCAATCATTTTGATTTTCGGCAGTTGTTAAATTTTCACCACAAGCGGAAAGCATTTCGTCTACCACATCAACGCCAATGACGCCATTGGATTGACGAGAAAAATAACTGAATTGCAGTAATTCCATTCCTCCACCAACACCAACGTACAATATCTTGGGGGAATTGACTAAGTCTCGGGGATGAACTGTACTGCCGCAGCCGTAATTCATATTGAGCATAACCCGTGGGATGTTTAATCCTGGAAATTGCCAAACCGGAGTAGTGGTACAACACAATCCTACATCAGGGGCTTCAGCAGCCTTTTTATAAACTTCTTTTGTGGTTTCTAGGTAACTCATATCTTTTTCTAATGTAGCCGTTTTACATCTCGAAAACCAAGCTTTTAACAATTTTTATTAAATCGGCTTCTCCTTTTTTTGCCATGGCCAAAATATCAGGTATGGAGATGGGTTCAAGGTGGTCAGGGTCACAGGTATCGGTTAATACAGAAAAAGCAATACACTTTAGGTTGAGTTGCCGGGCAACGATTACTTCAGGTACAGTTGACATTCCTACGGCATCTGCTCCTATAATTTTAAGGTAGCGATACTCCGCGGCGGTTTCCAATTGGGGACCAACTACCGCAGCATACACCCCTTTATGTAAAACCACTTTTTTTTGTTTGGCAATGGTTTCCGCTTTTTTCATTAAGTCACGATCGTAAGGAGCGCTCATATCGACAAAACGTTCTCCTAGGGTTTCTATCCCTTTTAAGGCTAGGGGAGACCCTCCCTGTAAGTTGATGTGATCTTTAATAAGCATGAGGTGTCCTTTTTGAAAGGAGGGATGTAAAGCCCCAGCCGCATTACTTATTACAATTGTTTTTCCTCCCAAGGCGGCAAAAACGCGAACCCAATAGGTCAATTCAAAATAATCATAGCCTTCATACCGATGAAATCGACCTTGAAAGGCAAGGATTTTCTTTCCCTCCAGCGTTCCGTAGACCAGTTGGCCTTGTTGGTATTCCTGTGTTGATTTAGGGAAATGAGGAAGGGCATCATAAGGAAGCGAGATGAGGGGTTGAATGGAATCTGCCAGGCCGTGTAGGCCTGTTCCTAAAACAATGCCCAAAGCCGTTTCAGGAATCCCTTTTTGTTTTAAAAAAGCGACACTTTCTTCAATTTTTTCTATCATCTCAACGGTGGATTAAATGAACCAACTCGGGATACAATTCAACTTCTTTATAGGTATCAATATCGGTTTTTTCGGGTAAAAGTGCAACCTGGTGGTCTTGTAAATCTGCTAAAGTAGCCGCTAAGACCGAAGCCGTGCTCCAAGCTTTGTTTTGAAATACAGCAGGAATAGTTTCTTTTTTACCCAACAGATAGTACCCTCCATCCGTAGAGGGACCAATGACACAATCGTGTGTTTGGAGTTGCTTAAAAGCGAGGGAAATCAACGGGGTTTCCATCTCCCATAAATCTGTCCCTATGAGTATCAAGTTTTTATAACCTTGAGAAAACCCCCACTGAAAAGCCCGTTGCATCCGCTCTCCCAAATCTGTACCCTTTTGAGGGTGTAATTTAAAAGTAGGAAAATAGTCTTGTAACGTAGAGGCCTCAGCGCCATGATAAAAAATAACAACTTCTTGGGCAAGTCCCTCAAGGATTGTATTCGTTTTTCGAAGCAATTGGGTGTACACGGATAAGGCGTTTTCGGCCCCTACAGTTGCCGCTAAACGCGTTTTTACCGTTCCCAAAACCGGTGTTTTGGCAAAAACAAGCAGTAGTGATTTCATTGGAATAAAGGTAGGAAATCAAATTAGGGGAAAATGCAAATAGATGGAGTAAAGAGGGATAAAGGGTTTTATTCTAAAAAACATAAAATTTAAACCAAACAAGTGCAATTAGTATGAACCTCCTTTTAATAGGCTTTCTTGTCTTAATTAATTTTTTCTTTGGAACTCATTTCAAGGGTAAATCGAATAAGATTAGACAACATTCCTATATAACGATTCGATTCGCGTTCCCCTTTTAAAATCATAACACTTTGCACGCTGTTAAGCGCATTGTATATGAAGTGAGGATTCATATTGGATCTCAAAGAACGGCTTTCTAATTCTGCCAAATGTTTTTTATAGATCATATTGGCTTTTGCTTTGCTATTTTGGAAGAAATAGAAAAAAACCAATACCAAGACATTTGAAATTATTACTGGAAAATAATCTTCTAATATGGACTCTATAAACATGGAATAAATTGGCATTATCACATTGTATAAGAGTTTATTTTCGAAAGAAAAAAGAATGATAAAATCTAAAAAAAGAGAACATAATAATATAATAGTGGGGCTTAAAATTTTGTCAATTTTTAAATCGTAAACGGAGCTCTATTACTTTTAACATAAAAGTAAACTTCAGCAATATAATTAAAAAAATCTAATTGTTTGAAAATCCAAGCTTTAGGGCAACACTTTGAAAAATCAATAGGAGTAAAATGCAGCAGAACATTTTTAATTCCCAAAAAGTTTATTGACCTTGTAAAGAAAAAATGAGCCGACCGTATTACCAAAGTCAAGACTTAAAAAAATTTAAAAATATTAGCGATTGGTCTCCGGAATTAGGAGCCAAATTTTTTGAATACTACAACAGTGTTTTCGAAGAAGGGGCATTATCGGCACGTGAAAAATCACTAATCGCTTTAGCAGTAGCCCATACGGTGCAATGTCCCTATTGTATAGATGCCTATACTCAAGACGGGCTTCAGCGTGGAATTGAGCGCAGCGAAATGATGGAAGCGGTACATGTGGCCGCCGCAATTCGCGGGGGAGCTTCTTTAGTCCACGGAGTCCAAATGATGGAAGTGTATGATAAACGAAGCATGTGATGCCTTCAAAATCATTACGTTCTCGTTCGCATAGGCTTTCTTCAACACAAGCCCAATTGGAATGGCTTGAAAAGGGAATATTCAAGCCCGGTGGATTACCTCACTTTGCCACAAAGGTAAATGGTTTTCAAGCCACTCCTTTACGCCCGAATTCCCTAGACATACTTCAACTCAACTTAGGGTATATGTGTAATCAGGTGTGCGCCCATTGCCATGTTGATGCCGGTCCAGATCGAAAGGAAATGATGAGTGAAACTACCTTAGAAAAATGCCTTGACCTTATCCGAAAGACCTCTATAAAGACGCTTGATTTAACCGGAGGTGCCCCTGAAATGCATCCTCATTTTCGTGAATTTGTTTCCCAAGCTGCCCAATTGGGAATCCAAGATTTAATAGTGCGTTCGAATCTTACTATTTTACTTGCAAATAAAAAATACGCCGATCTGCCTGCGTTTTTTAAAACGCAAAATGTGCACGTTATTTCTTCATTGCCTTTTTACAAAAAAGATAAAACAGACAGGCAGCGGGGTTCGGGGGTGTTTTTAAAATCCATTGAAGCACTAAAACGATTAAATGCTGTTGGGTACGGAAAATCGGAAACGAATCTAAAACTTGATTTGGTTTATAATCCCTCGGGGGCTTTTCTTCCGGGCAACCAAAAAAGTTTAGAATTGGAATTTAAAAAAGCCCTTAAAACTGATTTTGATATTGATTTCAATCAACTGTTCACCATCACAAATATGCCCATAAGCCGCTATTTAGAGTTTTTGATAGCCTCCGATAATTATGAAGAGTATATGGAATCGTTAGTTGAGGCCTTTAACCCCTCCGCTTTAGATAAGGTGATGTGTACAAACACCTTGTCTGTTCGCTGGGACGGTTATCTGTACGATTGCGATTTTAATCAAATGTTGGATTTAAAAGTGGACCACACTATGCAACACATTGATGATGTTATTCCAGAAGAGCTAATGCAACGCAACATATGTGTTTCTCAGCATTGTTATGGCTGTACAGCTGGCTCAGGAAGTAGTTGCCAGGGAAGCGTGGTGTAATGCCAAAAGCCATTTTATGAGCGAAGGGACTGTATGAAATCTGGAATTCCCGTAATTCCCTTTTCTTCTAATAATTGAATAAAGGCAGATCCGATAATGGCTCCTCTTGAATATTGTGTTGCTGCAGAGTAGGTAGTTGCATTACTAATTCCAAAACCCACCACGGTTGGGGTTTGAAGTTGCATGTTGGCAATCCTTTTAAAATACGAGGTTTGTGATGCGCCAATTGAATTTTTTGCACCTGTTACGCTTGCACTAGAGACCATATAAATAAATCCTTTTGACACCGAATCAATAAATCGGATGCGGTCATCACTCGTTTGGGGAGTAATTAAAAACATATTGTACAATCCATATTGTTCAAATAAGGATTGGTATTTTTCATGATATACTTCTACGGGTAAGTCAGGAATAATAAGTCCATCGATACCTACTTCTTGACAACGGCGGCAAAACTCTTCAACCCCAAATTGTAAAATAGGATTAAAATACCCCATCAGAATTAGAGGTAGAGAAATGGTTTGACGTACGCCTTCCAATTGGGAAAAGAGTTTTTTTGTGGTCATGCCATTTTTCAAAGCTTTTGTAGAGCTATCTTGTATGGTAGGGCCATCGGCTAACGGATCAGAAAAGGGAAGACCAATTTCTACCATATCGACCCCTGAACGTTGAAGACTTTCTAAAATGGGAACGGTATCTTCTAAGGCAGGATGTCCTGCTGAAAAGTAAATAGACAAAAGGCTTTTGTCTTCGTTAAATTTTTGATCGATTCGATTCATTATAATTTAAAATAATCAATATAAGTAGCAAGGTCTTTGTCTCCTCTTCCGGAGCAATTAAATACGATAATGTCATTGGGTTTAAAACGACGAACATCAAGTACAGCAAAAGCATGTGCAGTTTCAATGGCAGGTATAATGCCTTCCATTTGCGAGAGGGTTAACCCCCAATCCATGGCTTCTTGATCAGGTATGGAAACAAATTCAGCCCGTTTGCTACGAAATAAATGCGCATGCATTGGGCCAACACCGGGGTAGTCTAAACCGGCAGAAATTGAATAGGGTTCTGTAATTTGTCCGTCCTCCGTTTGCATCAAAAGGGTTTTACTCCCATGAATTATGCCTTCTCTACCTAATGCAGAGGTGGCTGCACTTTCTCCAGTATCAATTCCTTTACCAGCAGCTTCAACGGCAATAATTTTTACCCGTGTATCGTTTAGGTAATGATAAAACAATCCGGCGGCATTGCTCCCTCCCCCAACACAAGCAATAACATAGTCAGGATAATCGCGTCCTTCAATTTCTTCTAATTGGGTTTTGGTTTCCGCACTGATAACGGATTGAAATCGGGCTACCATATCGGGGTAGGGATGAGGCCCCACCACGGAACCAATAATATAATGGGTATTTACAGGGTTGTTTATCCAGTCACGAATGGCTTCGTTAGTAGCATCTTTTAAGGTTTTACTTCCCGATTGTGCGGCCCTTACTTCTGCGCCAAGCATTTTCATTCGTGCCACATTAGGAGCTTGCCTTTGAATGTCTAAGGCTCCCATATAAACAACACATTCAATTCCCATGAGTGCGCACACAGTTGCAGTAGCTACTCCATGTTGCCCAGCGCCGGTTTCGGCGATGATTCGTTTTTTTCCAAGGCGTTTGGCTAAAAGAATTTGACCAATTGTGTTGTTGACTTTATGCGCTCCTGTATGGCATAAATCTTCCCGTTTGAGGTATATTTTAGTATTGTATTTTTCCGATAACCGTTTGGCAAAATACAAGGGTGTAGGGCGTCCGACATATTCTTTTAACAAGGAATCGAATTCCTGTTTAAAGTCCTCTTGTGCCGTTATGGTAAGGTATTTTTTGCGAAGTTCTTCTACATTAGGATAGAGCATTTCGGGAATGTAAGCTCCTCCAAAATCGCCATAATATCCTTTTTCATCAACGTTGTAATTCATCCCACTGGGTTTTAAATTCTTTTAATGTTTGTAGGTCTTTAAGTCCTGGAGCGGTTTCAAATTTACTATTTACATCAATAGCATAGAGGGGTAGCGCCTCTTTTGCTATGCGCTTTAAATCGGGTAGGTGTTCTAATCCAATACCTCCACTTAAAAAAAACGGTTTATCAAAGGGATAGTCGGCTAATAAAGACCAGTCAAAACGGTAGCCATTTCCTCCGGGTAGGGGCCCTTTGGTATCAAAAAGGAAAAAGTCACAAGAGGATAAATAGGGCTCAAGATTTTTAAAATTAAATGAAGCCCCTACTGAAAATGCTTTTATTACTTCGGTTCCTGTTTCTTTTAAAACCGCACACATTTCCGGAGTTTCATTTCCGTGCAATTGGAGTGCATTTAGTTTGTGATTCTCAATTTGTTTGCGAATGACGGAGGGAGTTTCATCCACAAAAACCCCTGTTTTTTTTATCGAATTTGGTAAAGACGGGGTTGCGGCATCTACAAAACGAGAAGACTTTGACCAAAATATAAACCCCATATAATCGGGATTTAAATCAGCCACCGCTCGAGTATTTTCTTGGTCTCGAAGCCCACAAATTTTTAATTTAATCATTGCATTTGGTCTATAAACTGTTTTGCTGCTTCTCCTGGTGAATTCGTTTTCATAAATTGCTCACCCACTAAAAACCCTTGAAAACCATGTTCTTTTAATAATTTGACAGAGGCTGCCTTACTAATTCCACTTTCTGAAACTTTTGTAAATTCTGAAGGAATAGCGGGGGCAATTTGTATGCTGGTTTCAATGCTAACATCAAAAGTTTTTAAATCACGATTATTGACACCAACCATATCAATTGAAGGCATTAATGCTTTTTCCACTTCTTCTAGAGTATGCACCTCTAAAAGGACTTCAAGCTGAAGTTGTTTGGCACAACGTGATAAAGATTTAATTTCTGCTCGTGTAAGTACAGCAGCGATTAATAGTACAACATCAGCACCGTGGGCCTTGGCTTCAATTAACTGGTATTCATCAACAATAAACTCTTTACGTAATAGGGGCAATGTGCAAACGGATCGGGCCTGAACCAAATCTTCCAACGCTCCCCCAAAATATTTTAAATCGGTCAATACAGACATGCCACAAGCGCCTGCGTTTTCGTAACCGGTTGCCACTTCGGTTATGGATAAACTAGAATTGATATTCGCTTTTGAGGGCGAACGCCGTTTGTGTTCCGCTATGATTCCCGTGGCACTCGATTTTAACCGATCAGCAAGTGAAATTGTTGGTCTTTCGAAAAGGGATGAGTGTTCCCAGTAGGATGCTGGAAATAGCCCTTTGCGAAGGGAAACCTCCTTTTTTTTGTCCGCAATAATTTGATCAAGAATATTCATAAGGCACTTACTTTTTGAAGTGTGGTAAAGGCGTGTTTTGCTTTTCCTGACATTAAAGATTCCTGGGCACGATCGTACCCTTCTTTAGGGCTTAAATTTAATGCCGTTGCAATGGAAATACCCGCATTGGCACATACTACTTGGTGTTGTGCAGAAGTCCCTTTTCCTTCCAAAACAGTACTGAATATAGCCGCAGAACTTGCCACGTCATGTCCTCCGGTTATTGAAGATGGAGTAATGTCGGTTAACCCAAAATCAGCGGAGTGGAGCAATTGTTCTCCTTGTGGACTGAATGTTTTTGTAGGCCCTGTTAGTGATATTTCATCATACCCTGCTAGACCATAGAGAACCGTGTATTGCGAATCGGTGTTTTGAAATACATAATGATAAAGTCGAGCCAATTCAAGATTAAATACACCCGACACCTGTTTTTTTGGAAAGGAAGGATTAACTAAGGGGCCAAGCATGTTAAAAAATGTTTTTACTCCTAATTCTTTACGAACGGGGGCGACTTCTTTCATGGCAGGATGAAAAAGGGGTGCATGTAATATACAGATACCTGCTTCTTCAATTTGTTGTTGTAGTTTCTTTTCTTCATGGGTAAAATGAATTCCTAAGGCTTCTAACACGTTGCTTGAACCACAGCCAGAAGAAACACCATAATTTCCGTGTTTTGCTACCTTAACCCCAGCCCCAGCGGTAACAAAGGCAGCCAATGTTGAAATATTGAAAGTGTCTTTTCCGTCGCCCCCAGTCCCGCACAGATCAATGGCGTCGTATTTTTTTAAATCAATGGGAATACAAAGGGAAAGTAACGCTTCTCGAAACCCTTCTAGCTCTGCAACGGTTATGCTTCGCATCATATACACGGTTAAAAAAGAAGCTACTTGAGCAGGATTAAACGCTCCTTTGGCAATTTTCAGTAATGTGTCTCGCGCTTCTTCGCGATCGAGATGCTCGTATTGAATTAATCGGTTGAGTAATGATTTCATTAGCTACTTTGAATCCAGTTTTCTATTATTTTTTTACCGTTGGGAGTCAGTACAGACTCCGGGTGGAATTGAACTCCACAAACATCATAGGTTTTATGGCGTAGGGACATTAGTTGGCCTTTGTCGTCAAAACTAGTGGCCATTAAACTTTCGGGTAGTGGGGTTGAAACTACCCACGAATGGTAACGCCCAACCTCAAACGTTTGGGGAAGACCGTTAAACAAAGGGTCGTTGCCTGTGGTGGTTACGGGGGTAGCCACACCGTGAAAAACTTGGTCTAGATTGATTAGTTTTCCACCAAAAACTTCTCCAATGGCTTGCTGGCCTAAACACACACCCAATATTTTTTTGGTTGGAGCATAGTGTTTTATTGCGGCTTTTAGCTGACCGGCTTCCTCTGGAATTCCGGGTCCGGGCGATAATAGAATCATAGGATAGGCTTCCAATTCTTTTAAATCAAAAGTGTCGTTTCTTTTTACGGTAACCCTACAGCCCAATTCTTCAAGGTAATGCACCAAATTGTAGGTAAACGAATCGTAATTATCGATTACAAAAACGGCTTTTTTCATAAGGTTTCTGCTTGAGAAAGTGCCTTGTCCAAGGCCCCTAATTTATTATATACTTCTTGCAATTCATTTTCGGGAACTGATTTTGCAACAATTCCGGCGCCTGCCTGATAATGCAATTCTTTTCTGTAGCTTAAAAAGGAACGAATGACAATGGCATGATTAAAATTTCCATTAAACCCCATATACCCAATGGCACCCCCGTAAAAATTTCTTTTTGTTGGCTCATACTGATCAATAAGTTGAAGCGCTTTGTGTTTTGGTGCTCCACTTAACGTACCTGCGGGGAAAGTATCGGCAACAACGCGGTAGGTAGAGGTGCCCTCTTTTAAGGTACAGGTTACTTTAGATACTAAGTGAATAACATGGGAATAAAATTGAATCTCTCTATTTTTTTCTACGGTAACTTCTGATCCATTTCGACTTAAATCATTTCGTGCCAAATCAACCAACATGACGTGCTCACTATTTTCTTTGGGGTCTTGTGCCAATTTTAGTGCTGTGGCGGCATCTTCAGCATCGTTTCCTGTTCTGCGAAAGGTCCCTGCGATTGGATGTATCTCCGCTTTCCCATTTTGAATTACGATTTGTGCCTCGGGCGAACTTCCGAAAATTTTAAAAGAGCCGTAATCAAAGAAAAACAAATAGGGGGAGGGATTTATGGAGCGTAGTGTGCGGTAAACATTAAATTCATCTCCTGTAAATCCTTGAGAAAACCGACGAGACAAAACGAGTTGGAACACATCCCCTCGATAACAGTGTTTCTTTCCTTTTTGCACTAAATTAAGAAAGGAATCATCGGTCATATTGGACTGTTTTTCACCCGTTTTCTGAAAAGGAAACGGATTTACACTTTTATTGTGTAGAATTTTTTCTAAAAGATCAAGGGTATGGGTTCCGGTGTAAGTATGGGAAAACAAATGTGCTTCATGATTAAATAAACTTATGGCAATTATGTTTTGATATACGGCATAGTAGAGGTCTGGAATTTCAACACCGGGCTTATCGTCCTGTAATTTTAATGTATCGAAATAGGCAATAGCCTCATGGCCCATAAAACCAAACAGACCATTGCTTATAAACGGAAAGGCAAAATCTTTTGATTTAAATTGCTTTGAAAAGGCTTCGATTTTACTTGGAATACCTGAAGCAAATGTCACCTTTTCTTGCTGAGAAGTCCCGTCAGGATAGTGCGTAATGAGTTGCCCCTTTTTTAATTCAATGGAAGCGATGGGATTACAACAGATGTAGGAGTAATCATTATTATTAGCACTATAGTCACTGCTTTCAAGCAATAAACTGTGTGGAAAAACATCGCGTACTTTTAAATATACACTCACGGGAGTTAAGGTATCCGCTAATATTTTTTTGTGATGAGATTCAAGTTTGTATTCCTTCATTGGGCCATTAAAAAAGGCCTGTCGTGATGACAAGCCTTTGGTAGTATTTATAGGTTCGTGTACACGAGAGTTAACATTGCTCTGTGTTCCACCATAAGGTTAAAAAAATTATTGTCCGGTTCATTAAATCAAATATAGTACAAATTTTAATTACCCCAAATCCCCGAACAATAATCCTAATTAATATTTAAGAACAACATCAAGTTCAAAATCATCATAAATTAAATTATCACCCAAATTTTCAAAGAAAGATCCTGAGCGAAACTTTACATTGTATTTAGAACGATCGATTATCACTTTTGATGAAGCGGAATTATCAACTAAATGCATTTCAAAGTTGACAGGATGTGTAATGCCTCTAACCGATAAATCTGCGGTTACGGCATAATGATTTTCCATTTTTTTCTCTGCTTGGGTAATTACCAAAGAAGCGGTTGGGAATGATTCCACTGCAAAAAAGTCATCAGACTTTAAGTGCCCTTCTAATTTTTCTTTGTATTCACCAGAAAGATCCTGAACGGTAATTGAAGTCATGTCTACTTCAAATTGCCCCCCAACGAGAATGCCTTCGTTGATTTCTAGAGCTCCAGAAATCAGGTTGATAATTCCATCATGTTGTCCAGTCACTTTTTTTCCAACCCAATGAATACTGCTCATTTCTATGTTAATTGGGATTAAAGTGGATTGACTCCAAGAAGAGATTGTAAATAATACTACTACAATAGTGCTAATTGTTTTTTTCATTTTCATTTTTAATTGTTAAGTATTGTTAATATTTCCATCATTTCTTCATGTTGATCGTTACCGAGTGATACTACAAATTCCGCTTCAATTTGATCTACAATAGGATCAACACGTTTCAATAAGGATAGTCCTTCTGTTGTAATGAACAATTCAATTTTTCTTCTGTTCTCCTTACACACATTTCGATTGACTAAACCTTTATCAATAAGCTTATCGATTAAACGTGTAGTATTGCTCATTTTGTGTATCATTCGTTCATGAACAGTATTTAAGTTGGAAGGATTTCCCTTTTGTCCTCTTAAAATACGAAGCACATTAAATTGTTGAATCGATATCCCCATGGGTTTTAACCCATGAGACAGGGCTTCGGTTATTTTACCATTCGCCTTAAAAAGCGCAACAATAATGGCTTTGTTATTCAATTGTTTGTATTTACAACATTTGTTGATACAAATATAGTATTAAATTTTGTATGACAAATCTTTTTTTACAATTTGTTTCAGACCATTAGCTATTGTATTTTAGCAAAAAAAAAATCAGATGGATCTATCACAGCAAGATTGGATTTCAGGGCAACAGCAAAACCCTAAGAGTATCATTTTAGATGTACGTACTGAAGAAGAATTTGAAGCAGGACACCTACAGCATGCTCAATTGTTGGATATACGTGATCCCGAAGGGTTTATGGAGGGTGTACGTCAATTAGAGGCAGATACCACCTATTACGTTTACTGTCGCTCAGGAGCCCGAAGTGCTCAAGCTTGTCAAATTTTAAAACAATCTGGAATACCCGATTGTTACAATTTGCTAGGCGGAATTTTAGATTGGAAAGGGGAAGTGGTTACAGACTAACAGCAGTACCCTTCTCTTCATTTTTTGTCCCCAAATCAAATGATGAACGAAGCTTTTTTGCACTACTTATGGCGTTTTCAAAAATTTACTCATCGAAATTTTGAAACCCCCGAAGGGGAACCTATTGAAATCCTTTTCCCAGGATATTGGAACCAGGGATCGGGACCCGATTTTAAAGAAGCTCGATTGTATATTGCGGGCATTCAATGGTCGGGATCGGTAGAGTTGCACTTAAAATCATCAGACTGGTATCGGCATCACCATCACCACGATACTCAATATGACAATGTCATCCTTCATGTAGTTTGGGAACACGATATTACCGTGTGTTATCCAAATGGAAAACCCATTCCGGTACTACAGATTCACCCATACGTCAATCCGGAAGACGAAAAGCGTTATCAAATTTCTTTTGGTTTACAACCTAAATTTATTCCTTGCGAACAACACATTAGCGGGTTTTCTAAAGGGCGATGGATTCCCTTTTTAGAGCGTCTTTTTATTGAACGATTAGAAGCCCGTGTAGTTCAAATACAACAGTTACTCAAACAACATAAAAACGATTGGGAAGCTGTTTTTTTTGAAATGCTAAGTAAGGGATTTGGACTTAACGTTAACGGAGAAGCCTTTTTAGCCATGGCGAAGCAACTCTCAATTCATCATATAATAAAACGGAAACACCAACCTGTTCAAATAGAAGCCCTCTTTTTTGGACAACTCGGAATACTACAGCCCCCTTTTTCTGATTCCTATCACGAAGCGTTATCAAAAGAGTACCTTTATCTAAAGCAATTACACAAGTTGCCCCCTCCTTCTTCCTTAGCTGTCCAATTTTCGAGATTGCGTCCCGCAAATTTTCCTACGTTACGAATAGCCCAACTCGCTTCGCTTTATGCAAAACACGGGACTCTTTTTCAAACCATGGCCAATGCCAAAACCCTTTCAGAAAGCATTGCTTTGTTCAAAGTTGAACCTAGTGAATATTGGAAAACCCACTATAATTTTGGAATTGAAGGCAAGCCTAAAACCAAGAAAATTAGCCGTTCTTTTTTTGACTTAATTGCCATCAATACATTACTTCCCATTCGTTTTGCTTATTCGCGGTATTTGGGAGCTTCAGCACAAGACGCTATTTTAGATTGGGCTGCACAAATCCCACTAGAACGCAATCGAATATTAACGGCTTTTGGCGCTTTTGATTTGCCGCTAACTCATGCCGGAAATAGTCAAGCCGTTTTGCATCTGTATAAAAACTATTGTCAAAAGCGCGCTTGCCTTCAGTGTCAAGTAGGAAATTTTCTGATGAAGTCTCCGAAACATAAAAACTAATACTTTTGAATTGATTACCTTTGAATTCTATGAAAACGCCCTTTCCTTTACGTCTTTTTTTTGAACGAAATGGCTTTGCTGTATCCACCCGATTGGCAGAACTTTTGGGAATGAGAGTAAAGAGCGTAAGGTTGTTTTTTATTTATGCCTCATTTACTACCCTCATTGGAGGGTTTGTGCTGTATCTTACCCTTGCCTTTTGGCTAAAACTGAAAGATATGATTTATACCAAACGTAGTTCTGTATTTGATTTGTGAGTCTGATGCCCCAATCGCCCCTTTTAAAAATCCTACTTTTTCTCCTTTTCTTTCTCTTATTTGGAACCTTAGGATTTTACTTTGTAGAATCAGATTACAGCTTGTTTGATTCCTTTTATATGAGTGTTATCACTCTGAGTACTGTAGGGTATTCAGAAGTGGGTTTGCTTTCCTATCAAGGTCGAATTTTTACGGTAATTTTTATCCTTATCGGTTTTTTAGGAATTACCCTGGCGTTTCGGTTTTTAGGTGAGCAAGTTGCGCAAAATTGGAGCGTTCAAAAATTAAAACTTAAAAAAAACAAGACTATGATTCAAAAATTGAAAGGCCATACTGTTGTCTGTGGCTATGGTCGGAATGGGCGTCAAGCCGTATCCCGATTAATACATCATAAACAACCCTATGTGGTGATTGAAAATGAAGAAAAATGTATCGCTGATTTTGATTCCGATATTTTATTTTTAAAAGGAGATGCCCTTTCCGATTCCACTTTACTCAATGCCAACATTAAAGAAGCTAAAAACCTTATTTGTGCTCTTCCCAGCGATGCGGACAATTTATTTGTGGTCCTTTCTGCACGACAATTAAAACCCGACATTGTTATCGTTAGTCGTGTTTCAGAAGAACAGAACCAACGCAAATTAGAGTTGGCAGGAGCCAATCATGTTATCATGCCGGATAAAATAGGGGGCGACTATATGGCAGCCTTATTAACCGTACCCGAAGTGATTCAATTTTTAGGGGCTTTAGATTGGTGGGACGATGAAACGAGTCCTAATGTTGAAGAAATTGATCTAAAAAAAGTGCCCAAAGAGTTTCAAAATAAATCTTTAGCCACAATGGAATTAAGAAAAAGAACAGGATGTAATGTGATTGGCTATTGTGATCCTCACGGAAATCAAATAATAAATCCAGATGCAAATCATACGTTATCCGTTGATGGAAAGCTAATTGTACTCGGATCTAGAGGATCAATTGTAAAACTCAATAGAATGTTTCACCTCGATTAGTTTGATTTTCACTTCCTTTTTATGATATTGGTCATCTAATCTACGCACTACATGAAAGCAAAACCCTTACACTATATTTTTTCAACACTACTTTTCTTTTTAACAACCGCACTTTCTGCCCAAGAAAAAGGGTTAGACGAACAAATTAACGAGGCATTTACTCCTATTGCAAATTGGTGGGAAGGGTTGATATTACACAATTTTTTAGGGACTGGCATTCCTACAATAATCATCTTACTTGTAGGGGGAGCTCTATTTTTCACCTTTTATTTTGGATTTGTGAATGTGCGTCATTTTGCCACTGCAATTAATACTGTGCGAGGAAAATATGACAGCATTGATCACCATAGTGCAGAAAAATCTCAATTGGCTTACGATGGGGACATCAAAGGAACCATTAAAGACGAAAGCAAAGAGGGTGAAGTAAGTCATTTTCAAGCCCTTGCAACAGCCGTATCGGGTACGGTAGGAAATGGAAATATTGCAGGAGTTGCCTTGGCCATAGCCGTAGGGGGCCCCGGCGCAACCTTTTGGATGATTTTGTGTGGACTTATTGGTATGTCTACAAAATTTGTAGAATGTACGCTTGGGGTGAAGTATAGAGATATTGGTGAAGACGGAACGGTATATGGAGGGCCTATGTATTATTTAACAAAAGGACTTCAAGAAAAAGGTTTCACCACTTTAGGTAAAATTTTAGCCGGTATATTTGCTTTCTTATGCATCGGCGCCTCTTTTGGAGGAGGAAATGCCGCTCAATCAAATCAAGCGGCTATGCAGTTGGTAGAATCCTTTGGGATGACCGGCGGAAGCGCCCGAACTATTATTGGAATTATTTTAATGGTACTTGTTGGGGTAATTATCATTGGAGGTATTAAGCGAATAGCAATGGTAACTGAGAAGGTAGTTCCCCTAATGGCATTGATGTATATACTTGCCTGTTTGTATATTATTATTACCAATTTTTCCTTCGTTGATGATGCCTTTGGAATGATCTTTAGCCAAGCGTTTAATCCGCAAGCCGGATTAGGGGGCTTGTTAGGGGTTTTGATAACCGGTTTTCGACGTGCCGCTTTTTCAAATGAAGCCGGAGCCGGGTCAGCTTCAATAGCCCACTCAGCAGTAAAAACAAATTATCCTGCCTCTGAAGGCTTAGTGGCTTTACTTGAGCCTTTTATCGATACGGTAGTTATTTGTACCATGACGGCTTTGGTTATTATTATTTTTAATGGTGACAATACCGTGTTTGATTACGGAGGAGTAGGAGGGGTTGTTATGATTGACGGTCAGCCTGCCGAAGGTGCGGGAATCACTGCTGCAGCCTTTTCTAAGTACATTGCTTTTTCAGGGCCTTTCTTAACCATAGCCGTAGTTTTATTTGCTGTTTCAACCATGATTTCTTGGTCCTATTACGGACTGCAATCTTGGATGTATATTTTTGGTAAGAGTCGTGTTTCTGAGCTTTCTTATAAATTGATGTTTTTGATTTTTATAGTTATCGGTGCTGCTGGCGATATGTCCTCCGTTTGGGCGTTTTCTGATGCTATGATTTTGGCCTTAGTATTTCCTAACATGATTGGTTTATTGCTATTGTTTCCAAGAGTAAAAGAAGAATTAAACACATACTTAAGCGCTATATATTCCTTAAAGAAAAAATAACCATGTTCCCCCGTTTTGGTTTTCGTTTGAAAATGCCCCAATTTCAGCGAAGTGCTCTACTGCTATTGCTTCTTGTTCTTATAGGGTATCAGTGGTTGCAATACATGAAAAAGGGGGAGGGCAATATTGAAACTAATGCTGAGGAAATGGCCTACTATCAAGCCCAACTGGATAGTCTTAAAGCGCTACAACCTATTCGTAAGCCCAAAGTATTTCTTATTAACCCTAACTATATGAGCGATTATAATGCCTATGTATTGGGGCTTTCTCCAGAGGCATTTGATCGCATACAAGCTTTTACTCAATCGGGAAAACGATTAAAATCCTTATCTGAATTTCAAAAAATTGCACAATTGCCCGATTCCTCAGTCAGTAGAATGTCCAAAAGGCTTAGCTTTCCCATTACCCGAAAAAACTACAAGGAAAAAGCTCCAGTAGTAAAAAAAGAGTTGAATAAAGCAACGGCTGAGGACTTACGACAAGTTCGGGGAGTAGGTAAGGTTTTATCAGAGCGGATTGTAAAATTTAGAGCCTATCTCAAAGGCTTTTTGCTGCTGGATCAATTGCATGAAGTTTACGGTTTGGACAGTTTGGTAGTAGATCGGATTGAAAATTATTTTTACGTTTCTGACACAGCCCAACATCCAAAAATTGATTTAGCCACAGCGAGTCTTGATGACTTAGTTCAAATTCCTTATCTTACTGAAAAAGAAGCACTAAAATTGATAGCCTACCGAAGTAAAACGAAATCAGGAAATCTAGAAATTTTGTCTGAAGTTTTTGCAGATTCTCCAAACAAAATTAAGAGATTAAAATTATATTTGCAGTAAAACGAAGCTATGATCGATTTCGATATACGTCCCGAAATTAGAACAACAGAGACTCAACAAATGGTGTATGAGTCAGCTCGTGATTTTGCGGCTCAGCACATTAAGCCACATGTTATGGAGTGGGACGAACAACAGCATTTTCCAAAGGCGCTCTTTGCAGATGCAGGGGCTTTAGGATTTATGGGCATGATAATTCCAGAACAATATGGAGGTTCTGGGATGGGGTACCATGAGTACGTTACCTTAATCGAAACGCTATCAATGGTTGATCCCTCCATAGGGCTTTCCGTTGCGGCACACAATTCATTGTGCACCAATCATATTTATTTATTTGGAACCGAAGAACAACGTCTTCGTTGGTTACCTGGACTTTGTAATGGTACTTTAATTGGAGCCTGGGGATTAACAGAACACAATACAGGATCCGATGCCAAGTCCATGTCTACAACAGCAAAAAAACAAGGCGATCATTGGATTCTAAATGGTACAAAAAACTTTATAACCCATGGAATTTCTGGAGATGTAGCCGTAGTCATTGCCCGAAACGGAGAGTTAGGAGATAGCCGAGGAATGACTGCTTTTGTAGTTGAACGCGGTACACCTGGTTTTACGGCAGGGAAAAAAGAAAATAAATTAGGGATGCGAGCCTCAGAAACGGCTGAAATGGTATTCGATCAATGTGTCATTCCGGATGAAAATCGTTTGGGTCCCGTAGGCGACGGTTTTATACAATCCATGAAAATCTTAGATGGTGGACGAATCTCTATCGCAGCATTATCTTTAGGAATAGCAAAGGGAGCTTATCAAGCAGCACTTCAATATTCTAAAGAACGAAAACAGTTTGGACAACCCATTTGTAATTTCCAGGCCATTTCTTTTAAGTTGGCAGAGATGGCTACAGAAATTGAGGCAGCAGCATTACTAACCCAAAAAGCCTCAGAATTAAAAAACCAAAACTTAGCGGTAACTCAGCAAGGAGCTATGGCAAAATTATATGCCTCAGAAACTTGTGTTAAAGTAGCCAATGAAGCCGTTCAAATTCACGGTGGCTATGGTTTTACTAAAGATTTTCCTGTAGAGAAATTTTACCGGGATGCCAAGTTATGTACCATAGGCGAAGGGACAAGTGAAATTCAAAAACTTGTCATTGCACGAAAACTTTTAGAGAAGTAAAAACTTTTTTACAAGAGAGTATTCCTAGATCATACTTTTGTCTATATTTGCAGCCTATTATGAAAGGAGGTGCTACACTATGTTAATTATACCCATTAAAGACGGCGAAAATATCGATAGAGCGTTAAAGCGATTTAAACGTAAATTCGACAAAACAGGAGCAATGCGTCAGTTGCGAAACCGAAAGCAATTCACAAAGCCTTCTGTAAAGAATCGTCAAAAAATGCTCAAAGCACAGTACATCCAAACGCTAAGAGATTCAGAAAACCAATAGGTTTTAACACATATTTATCAAACGCTATTGCATTAAAGTAGTACTTTTATGGAGTAGCGTTTTTTTATGTCCATACCTTCTTACTTAGCGTATCTTACTTTAGAAAAAAAAGGGTCTCCACATACGGTTAAAGCGTATAAAACCTATTTAGAATCTTTTCAAGAATTCCTCATTCAAATGGAGGAAGCCTCCTCTATAGAAACCGTAGCCTACGGCCAAATACGCTCTTGGATTGTGGCTTTAGTGGCACAAGGCAATAGTACACGTACCATAAATGCAAAGATTTCGGCTTTGCGATCGTACTTTACTTTTTTGCTGAGAACTCAAGTGATTTCTGTATCTCCACTCAAAGAGCACAAAGCCCTAAAAACCGCTGCTAAAGTTGCATTGCCTTTTTCATTGGAAGAAATTGAAGCGGTTCTTGATCCTGAACTTTACACAAAAGACTTCAAGGGGAGAACACAACGCACCCTTATCGGATTATTGTATTACACAGGAATACGACGATCTGAATTGATTGAATTGAAAAGGAATAACATCAACCTGTCAAAAGGGTTGATGAAGGTATTAGGGAAACGAAATAAGGAACGTATTTTACCGCTTTTACCCGAAATTACATCCTTACTAAAAAGCTATGAGCAAGAGCGAAATCAACTTGAAAACATTCAAGATGAAACCTATTTTTTCATCAACGAACACGGCGAAAATCTCACAGATTCATTTGTATATCAGACTGTAAATGATTATTTTGGTAAGGTATCGACCAAAACAAAAAAGAGTCCACATGTACTTCGTCACAGCTTTGCAACTCACTTGCTCGATCAGGGTGCAGACCTTAATGCGATCAAAGATTTATTAGGGCATAGTAGTATTGCTGCAACGCAACATTACACGCACAGCAGCATGGCGAAAATTAAGGAGGTGTATCAGAAAGCACATCCAAGGGAAAAGAAATAATAACGATAATTCGATAACCTATGATTACAATTCATTTTCAAGCCGTCAATTACACAGCAGATGCAAAATTAAAAGAGTTTGCACAGCAGCGTTTAGAAAAGTTAACCTTGTTTCACAATCAGATCAGTGAGGTCTTTGTTTATACAAAGGTCGAAAACACTTCTGATCGAATAAATAAGTGGGTTGAGCTTAAAATTGGTATCCCTGGAGAGGACGTTGTAGTCAAGAAAATTTGCAAAACTTTTGAAGAGGCAATTCAAACGGCTTCTGCTACCGCAGAACGAATTCTTAAGCGACGAAAAGAAAAAGTTCGAGCTTAAATACAATTTTTCATTTTTTTTTTTGAAACCATAAAAAATAGCAGTTAATTTGCGTTCGATTTTTGGAATTCCAGAAATTACAAGCCGATGTAGCTCAGCTGGCTAGAGCAGCTGATTTGTAATCAGCAGGTCGTGGGTTCGAGTCCCTCCATCGGCTCTTTTTTTTGTCTTTTTTGACAAACAGATCTTTGAAAATAGGGGAGATACTCAAGCGGCCAACGAGGACAGACTGTAAATCTGTTGGTTTATACCTTCGCAGGTTCGAATCCTGCTCTCCCCACGATTAATATTTTACGTTGATAACGAAATCTTGTTATCTTTGTAAAACAATTACCAACCCTTTAAGCGAGAGTAGCTCAGTTGGTAGAGCGTCAGCCTTCCAAGCTGAATGTCGCCGGTTCGAACCCGGTCTCTCGCTCTCTTTTTTTTTGCCGATGTAGCTCAGGGGTAGAGCGTTTCCTTGGTAAGGAAGAGGTCACGAGTTCAAATCTCGTCATTGGCTCTACTTTAGTTTTTATTTATGTACAAAAAGACCACTGCAACTTCCGTTGTGTCTTTTTTAGAGGAGGTTGAGCCAACTCTACGCAAAGAATTACTATCCCTATGTCAATTTATAGCCAATCATTTTCCCGAGGGTACCTCTAAAATAGCCTACGATATGCCTGCCTTTTTGGTAAAGGGAAAGCCATTATGTTACTTTAATGTATACCCAAACCATGTCGGCTTTTATGTCTTTCCCCAAACACATAAAGCATTCGAAAAAGCATTATCTCCCTATAAACGCGGTAAAGGATCGGTACAATTTCCTCTGAATAAGCCCCTGCCTCTTGACTTAATTAAAAAGATGATACAGCATCGTGCAGAATTGCTAATCGAGTAATGATGACGACTCCACCCTATTGTTTGAATACGTGTTATAAAGCCCTCTTTTGGAGTGTTGCGCCACTATGGATAATTGATCTTTAATTGAATCTGAAAGGGTTTCCCATTGCCTGTGTTCTATCAATATAAAAAAAGGCATATGGTTTTGAAGCCGCTCTTTGAGTTGAAGAGTATCTGTTAGTTCTATTTTACCTTCAGTATAAAATTGACTTGAATAGCTTTTGTGGTCTAAGGAATAAATTGTTGTCTTTGGCTTTTTAGCATTAAGAATAAATTTATCTGTATTGTTTTCAAATAGGGGAGTGGCATAACCTGAAATGGCGATTAGAAATAATAATACGGGAAGTGCAGCAGAACCAATCACTACTTTTTTAAAGTTGGGATCCGAGCTCCAAAAATGACTAATCAATAATGCGGCGGGTAAGGTAGAGGGTAAAATATAAGGATGAATCAAGCTTGTAGAACTTGTAAAAAAGAAGGGCATCCAAATGAACCAAAAGGTTAAAAATAATGTCCAGGGATGTGAAATGCATTTTTTCCAATGGGAAACAAACAATCGAATAAGAACAATTGACCACGGAAGTAAAAAGATCAAAAGAAAAACCCAAGACATGCCATAAGGTTGTTGTTTTGGAAAGCCATACCGATCTCCTTGCCATTCTGAATTAAAATAACGTTCAAAATGTTCGCCTACAATAAAGTAGTCAATAAAGCCAGGTGTTCTTGCTTCTGCCCAAAAATACCAGGGCAAGCTGATTATTGCCGTTAGAGCGATTCCTCCAATCCATGGGGCCTTTTGCCATGCGACCTTACTGTTTTTTGTTAAAAACAGCCACGCAACAATAGGCGGTAAGGTTAGTATCCCAATAATTGGGCCTTTGGCTAATAGCCCCAAGCCTATCCCTACAAAAAACAAATAACCCCAATAGGGCTTAGCTTCCTTTTGCATGGCTTCCCAAAAACTAAAAAAAGTAAGGGCGATACTAAAAAGTAAAAATGTATCTGTAGAAACAACCCCTGCGTGTAAATAAAATTCAGGAAGGGTCAAGACCAGAGTTCCCACAAGAAAAATAGAATCTTTTTTTTGCGTTCGGTACCGACTAATAAAAAAACAAAGAATTAAAATAATTAGTAAATAGGGAAGCCGAACAAAAAATTCGTGATTTCCAAATAAAGAGATGCTGCTAGCCGAAGCCCAGGTTGATAGTGGAGGTTTAGCCCAAAACGGAATGCCATAATCGATTTGAGGCGTCACCCAATTTCCGGTTTCGGTCATCAATCTTGCAATTTCTCCGTAACGGGCTTCTGTTTTATCCAGTAGTGGAAGGTAGGCATTAAAATAAGCGCGAATTGAGATCAATATCCAGAACAAAAGGAAATAAGGGTCTTGAAAATAAGATTGAATTTTTCTCACTGTTTTTTTGGGGAGGATTTTGTGTTATAAAAAGTGCATATGGTAAATAAATCTTTCCAAACTGTAAAAGCATAGCTTGGCGCAATGCGAGTGTCCCCTCCGTCTATCCACTTTAACAAAGGCACCTCTTCAGTTGAATGGATAAAGTGTGCAGTTCCAAAATGCTGTTTTAGCCGAAAGAAAATTTCAATATCAAAAATCCACTGAGAGAGAAAAGGAGAGGCAAAAGCTATTGAAGCATATTGGCTAGTAAAAACCTTACATCCACATTGGGTATCATAAATAGGGAGTTTCAACAGAGTGGAAACTAGTGTAGCAAAGATGCGCCCCATAAAAAAACGATACCACTTTCGTTCAATTTGATTGTCAATCTTCCTTATACGTGAGCCAAAAACAAAATGTCGTTTATCGTCTAAAAGGTCGAATAAGCGTATACATTCTTCAAAAGGGGTGGATAAATCGGCATCCATGAACGCGATTTGACGGTATTGTGGGGTAGACAATGCCCATTGTACCCCGGAAAAAACCGCTTCTCCTTTTCCTTTGTTTTTCTCCTGGGTAATAAGATGAACTTGAGTGGGAAATCCTTTTTTAAAAGCAGAAAGAATATCAAGGGTTTGGTCTGAAGATCCGTCATCAACCAAGCATAACTTTACATCTTTGTATTGATTACAAAAGGAGGTAAAAGAAGCTAAGTTAAAACGATTCTCTTCATTGTAAAATGGGATGACAATACAGCGCTTTACAGACATGAATTTAAAGATCTATTCATAGGGAATAGCAATCCAATAGCAAAGAAACAAAAAAGCACTTGCTTAGAGAATTTACAAGGATTAAAACTGTAAAATGGGGTTGAGATAGTGAAGAAGGAATACGATTTGGCTAAGAATATAAAAAAAATAGCTAAAACAAATGAGTAAATAAAAAAAATTAATAAATTTGCGCTCCTAAAAATAACATTGAAACAACAATAATTATGGCTAAAGAAACATTTGACCGGTCAAAACCCCACTTAAATATTGGGACAATTGGTCACGTTGACCACGGTAAAACAACACTAACTGCTGCAATAACAAAAGTACTTGCTGATGCAGGTTTATCAGAAGCTAGAAGCTTTGATCAAATTGATAACGCACCAGAAGAAAAAGAACGTGGTATTACAATCAACACTTCACACGTTGAATACCAAACACAAAATCGTCACTACGCGCACGTAGACTGTCCAGGTCACGCGGATTATGTTAAGAACATGGTTACCGGTGCCGCTCAAATGGATGGAGCAATTCTTGTTGTTGCTGCTACTGATGGTCCTATGCCACAAACGCGTGAGCACATTCTTTTAGGACGTCAAGTAGGTGTTCCAAGAATCGTAGTATTCTTAAACAAAGCCGACATGGTTGACGATGAAGAATTATTAGAACTTGTTGAAATGGAAGTACGTGATTTACTTTCTTTCTATGATTATGACGGTGACAATACTCCTGTTGTTCTTGGTTCTGCACTTGGTGCATTAAACGGAGAGCAAAAATGGGTTGATACTGTTCTTAAGCTTATGGAAGAAGTAGACGTATGGATCGAATTGCCTCAGCGTGATGTTGACAAGCCTTTCTTAATGCCTGTTGAAGATGTATTCTCAATTACAGGACGTGGAACTGTTGCAACGGGTCGTATAGAAACGGGAGTAGCTAACACAGGTGATGAAGTTGATATCATCGGTATGGGAGCTGAAAAAATGAAATCTACCATTACAGGAGTAGAGATGTTCCGTAAAATATTAGACCGTGGAGAAGCTGGAGATAACGTTGGTATTCTTTTACGAGGTATCGAAAAAACGGATATCAAAAGAGGAATGGTAATTTGTAAAGTTGGTTCCGTAACACCCCATGCTAAATTTAAAGCAGAGGTTTATATCCTTAAAAAAGAAGAAGGAGGTCGTCACACACCTTTCCACAACAACTACCGTCCACAGTTTTATGTAAGAACAACAGACGTAACCGGAAACATTTCTCTTCCTGATGGAGTAGAAATGGTAATGCCAGGTGACAACCTTACAATTAATGTAGATTTGATTCAGCCTATCGCCCTTAACATCGGATTGCGTTTTGCGATTCGTGAAGGAGGCCGTACAGTAGGAGCGGGTCAGGTTACAGAAATTTTAGACTAGTATAATGTTTTTTTAGTGACCTAAGGTGTCCGCCTATTTGGCGGATACCTTTTTGTCACATAAAAACGGGTTTAGCTCAGTTGGTAGAGCACTGGTCTCCAAAACCAGGTGTCGGGAGTTCGAGCCTCTCAACCCGTGCACAAATAAAGGTACGCATGCAGCTTTTTATAACTTACATTAAAGATTCATTTGAAGAACTCAAGAATAACGTTTCTTGGACAGAACGATCTGAATTACAGCGTTTAGTTGCTATTGTTTTAGTCTTTTCCATATTGTTTTCTTTAGCCATATGGGGTGCAGACACAGTGCTTTCTCGAGTGATTCAATTTTATTTTAAACTTATCGGATAGATGGCTACAGCTACAAGTGATAAAAGATGGTATGTTGTCCGAGCCGTAAGCGGACAAGAAGCAAAAATCAAAGACTACATAATGTCTGAGGTTACTCGTTTTGGATACGATCACTTAGTAGAAGATATCTTAGTGCCTACGGAAAAAGTAATTCAAATTCGAAACGGAAAAAAAATTAATAAAGAACGGGTTTACTTTCCTGGCTATATAATGGTAAAAGCAAATCTCAGTGGAGAGTTGCCTCACATTATAAAATCAGTGACCAATGTTATTGGATTTTTAGGAGAAACCAAAGGTGGTGATCCCGTGCCTTTACGTGAATCTGAAGTTAATCGTATGCTTGGAAAAGTAGATGAATTGGCTTTAGCTACTGAACATATTTCGATTCCCTTTACGGTTGGCGAAAATGTAAAAGTAATTGATGGCCCTTTTAATGGGTTTACCGGTACAATTGAAAAGGTAAATGAAGAAAAGCGTAAACTTGAAGTGATGGTAAAAATCTTTGGACGAAAAACCCCACTTGAATTGAGTTATATGCAAGTTGAAAAAATATAAATGTTACACAATTAAAACATCGTGTTTTGCTTCCACATCAACACGATAAGATTAATTAAATTAAACAATGGCAAAAGAAGTAAGTAAAGTTTTAAAACTACAAGTTCGGGGAGGTGCAGCGAATCCGTCGCCACCGGTTGGACCCGCGCTGGGTGCCGCAGGAGTCAATATTATGGAGTTTTGTAAGCAATTTAATGCTCGAACTCAAGATAAACCAGGTAAAGTTTTACCTGTAGCGATTACTGTATATGTTGACAAATCGTTCGAGTTTGTGATCAAAACACCGCCAGCGGCCGTTCAACTGATGGAAGCTGCCAAAGCTAAAAAAGGTTCTGGAGAACCCAATCGTAACAAAGTGGCTACGGTCACTTGGGATCAGGTACGCCTCATTGCTGAGGACAAAATGCCCGATCTCAATGCATTTACCATAGAATCTGCCATGAAAATGGTAGCAGGTACTGCACGATCAATGGGATTTAAAGTATCAGGGCCATCCCCTTTTTAAAAAAAACATAAGCAATGGCAAAATTGACAAAAAAGCAAAAAGAAGTTCGGGCGAAAGTAGATCCTAAAAATCTATACTCGCTTAAAGAAGCTTCTTCACTCGTAAAAGATATTACCACAACAAAATTTGATGCAAGCATTGATTTGGCTGTGCGTTTGGGAGTTGATCCTAAAAAAGCGAATCAGATGGTTCGGGGTGTCGTTACCTTACCTCATGGTACAGGTAGAGATGTTCGTGTATTGGCGTTAGTTACTCCTGACAAGGAGGCTGAAGCAAAAGAAGCAGGAGCAGACCACGTGGGACTGGATGATTATCTTCAAAAAATTAAAGACGGCTGGACCGATGTTGATGTAATCGTAACCATGCCCAGTGTAATGGGAAAATTAGGTCCCTTAGGACGTGTTTTAGGTCCTCGTGGACTTATGCCTAACCCAAAAACGGGAACTGTTACTATGGATATTCAAAAAGCGGTAAGTGATGTAAAAGGAGGAAAGATAGACTTTAAGGTAGACAAAACGGGAATCGTTCACGCTGCTATTGGAAAAGCTTCTTTTGATCCCCAAAAAATTTACGAAAACGCAGACGAATTGTTGAAGACCATCATTAAGTTAAAACCTTCAACCGCAAAAGGGGTTTATGTTAAGAGCATTTTTATGTCCAGTACAATGAGCCCAAGTATACCTGTTGATACCAAAGTAGGTTAATACAAAAAGATACGAGCAATGACTAGACAAGAAAAAGCAGAAGCAATAGAGAATTTAAAAGAAGCGTTAGCAGGGGTTAAAACCTTGTATTTGGCTGATACCGCTGGATTAAACGCCGCTCAAACTAGCGCCTTACGTCGCGCTTGCTTCAAAGAAAACATTAAATTACAAGTGGTTAAAAACACTTTGCTTGCTAAGGCAATGGAAGCTTCCAACCAGAACTTTGGCGAGTTGACGAGTATCCTTAAAGGGAATACTTCGTTATTATTTTCCGATACGGGAAATGCACCTGCAAAGGTGATTCAGAACTTTAGAAAAAAGTCAAACAAACCCATTTTGAAAGGGGCCTTCATTGAAGAAGCCATTTATATTGGGGACGATCAAATTGACGCTCTTGTAGCGATCAAATCTAAAGAAGAATTGATTGGAGAAATCATCACATTGTTACAATCTCCAACCAAAAACGTGGTTTCTGCACTTCAGTCAGGAGGTGGGAAATTATCTGGAATCCTTAAAACGCTTTCAGAACGCGCATCCTGACCCAATATCAGTACGCACTCGAAACATTAATAACGTTTAAATCAGAAAAACAAACACAATGGCAGATTTAAAAGAATTCGCAGAACAGTTAGTAAACTTGACCGTAAAAGAGGTAAATGAGTTAGCTGACATTTTAAAAAATGAGTATGGCATCGAGCCTGCAGCAGCTGCAGTAGCAGTAGCAGGACCAGCCGCTGGAGCCGGAGGTGGTGACGCAGCTGAAGAAAAATCAGAATTTGATGTAGTACTTACTGCCGCTGGAGCGTCAAAACTTGCAGTGGTTAAATTAGTAAAAGAGTTAACAGGTCTTGGGCTTAAAGAAGCCAAAGATTTAGTTGACAGTGCACCTAGTCCTTTGAAAGAAGGCGTAGCTAAAGACGAAGCCGAAGCGCTTAAAAAGTCATTAGAAGAAGCAGGTGCTGAGGTTGAGCTTAAGTAGTCTCAATCTTAACCCATAAAGGTTTAGGTCTTTGGATATTTTTTCAAAGGCCTATACCCTTTTTTAGTTATTGCCCCACCCATTTTTGATCTTTAAAAAACAAGTTAGATGCCTAATATTCAAAGTCAACGAATAAGCTTTGCAGGAGCAAAACACACCCCTGAATATCCCGATTTTTTAGACATACAGATTAAATCGTTCCAGGATTTTTTTCAATTGGATACCAAAACAGATGAGCGAAAGGAAGAAGGTTTATTTAATACCTTCAAAGAAAACTTTCCTATTTCTGATACACGGAACCAATTCGTTCTAGAATTTCTAGACTACTTTGTCGACCCTCCACGCTACACCATTCAAGAGTGTATTGAAAGAGGATTGACCTATTCCGTTCCGCTTAAGGCACGCCTTAAACTCTATTGTACAGATCCCGAACACGAAGATTTTGAAACCATTGTACAGGATGTTTTTTTAGGAACCATTCCCTATATGACTCCTAGTGGTACCTTTGTAATAAATGGTGCTGAGCGTATTGTAGTATCTCAGTTACACCGTTCTCCTGGTGTTTTCTTTGGGCAATCTTTCCATGCCAATGGAACCAAATTATATTCAGCCCGAGTAATTCCTTTTAAAGGATCTTGGATTGAATTTGCTACAGACATCAATAGCGTAATGTACGCTTATATTGATCGTAAGAAAAAATTACCCGTTACCACTTTATTCAGAGCTATTGGTTTTGAGCACGATCGCGACATTTTAGAAATATTTGATCTTGCTGAAGAAATAAAAGTATCAAAAACAGGACTTAAAAAAGTAACTGGAAGAAAGCTTGCAGCACGAGTTTTAAAAACGTGGCATGAAGATTTTGTTGATGAAGATACGGGCGAAGTAATTTCTATTGAACGTAATGAAATCATTATAGACCGGGATACTGTTCTTGAAAAAGAGCATTTAGAGGAAATCCTTGAGGCCAATGTTAAGTCCATTTTATTACACAAAGTGGATGCCCATATGTCGGATTATGCCATCATCTATAACACATTACAAAAAGACCCTACCAACTCTGAAAAAGAGGCTGTAGAGCATATTTATCGTCAATTGCGTAATGCCGAACCACCAGATGAGGAAACAGCTCGTGGAATTATTGACAAATTATTCTTTTCGGACCAACGATACAATCTTGGTGAAGTTGGACGTTACAGAATGAACAAAAAGTTAGGCTTGGATGTTGAAATTGACAAACAAGTTTTAACCAAACAAGACATTATTACCATCATCAAATACTTAATTGAATTAATCAATTCAAAAGCTGAGATTGATGATATTGATCACCTTTCAAACCGCCGTGTTCGTACTGTAGGGGAACAATTATCATCACAATTTGGTGTTGGATTAGCCCGTATGGCCAGAACCATCAGAGAACGAATGAATGTTCGTGATAATGAAGTCTTTACACCCATTGATTTGATAAACGCAAAGACGTTGTCTTCTGTAATTAACAGTTTCTTTGGAACGAACCAGTTGTCTCAATTTATGGATCAAACCAATCCGTTAGCAGAGATTACACACAAAAGAAGGCTTTCTGCTTTAGGACCTGGGGGTCTTTCACGAGAGCGTGCTGGATTCGAAGTGCGTGACGTTCATTACACCCACTATGGTAGACTTTGTCCTATTGAAACCCCAGAAGGACCCAATATTGGTCTGATTTCATCATTGAGCGTATTTGCTAAAGTGAACAATTTAGGTTTCATCGAAACACCTTACCGAAAGGTTGAAGGCGGTAAAGTAAACCTTAAAGAAACCATCTATTTAAGTGCTGAGGAAGAAGAAAATCAATTGATAGCGCAAGCTAACGTTACCTTGGATGCTTCAGGATCAATTACTGACGAAAAAGTAATTGCTCGAGATCAAGCGGATTTCCCCCTTGTATCCCCTGATCAGGTAAACTATACGGACGTAGCGCCAAACCAAATTGCATCAATTTCAGCTTCTCTTATTCCCTTCCTTGAACATGATGATGCGAACCGTGCCTTGATGGGATCCAACATGATGCGTCAAGCCGTACCTTTATTACGACCCGAATCTCCAATTGTGGGAACAGGTTTAGAAAAACAAGTAGCCTCTGATTCTCGAGTATTGATAAATGCTGAAAGTGATGGAGAGGTAGTTTATGTTGACGCGGAAAAAATTTCCATTAAATACGATTTATCAGAACAAAATAAATTGGTAAGCTTTGATAGCGATACAAAAACGTACGATCTTATCAAATTTAGAAAAACCAATCAAGGTACCTGTATCAATCTTAAACCGATTGTAAAGAAAGGTGATCGTGTTTCTAAAGGTCAAGTGCTTTGCCAAGGGTATGCTACCGAAGCGGGTGAATTAGCCTTAGGACGAAATTTGAAAGTAGCCTTTATGCCTTGGAAAGGATACAACTTTGAAGATGCCATTGTGATTTCAGAAAAAGTGGTTCGCGAAGACATCTTCACCTCAATTCATATTGATGAATATTCTCTTGACGTTCGTGATACCAAATTAGGAACGGAAGAGTTAACCAACGATATTCCTAACGTAAGTGAGGAAGCTACCAGTGATCTTGACGAAAACGGTATGATTCGAATTGGTGCTGAAATCAATCCTGGGGATATTTTAATTGGAAAAATTACACCAAAGGGAGAATCCGACCCCACACCCGAAGAGAAATTATTGCGAGCTATTTTTGGGGATAAAGCAGGGGATGTAAAAGACGCATCTTTAAAAGCACCACCGTCTTTACGAGGAGTCGTGATTGATAAAAAACTATTTACCCGAACGGTTAAAGACAAACGTAAGCGTAGTCTTGAAAAACAAGAAATGGAGGTTTTGGAATCAGATTTTGATAAAAAATTTGAAGCACTTAAAACCGTACTTGTAGATAAGCTTTTCACCATTGTAAATGGGAAAACGTGCCAGGGAGTCATAAATGATTTAGGAGAAGAAGTGTTGCCAAAGGGTAAAAAATACACCCTTAAAATGCTTTCTGCTGTTGAAGATTACAGCCACCTTGTGGAAGGATCTTGGACAACTACTGATGAAACCAATTCTTTGATTGCTGATTTAATTCACAACTACAAAATCAAGGAAAACGACCTTCAAGGAGCACTTCGAAGAGAGAAGTTTACAATTAGTGTAGGAGATGAACTTCCTGCGGGAATCAAAAAGTTAGCTAAGGTTTACATTGCCAAAAAACGCAAGCTTAAAGTAGGGGATAAAATGGCAGGACGTCACGGTAACAAAGGTATTGTTGCTCGTATTGTTCGTCAAGAAGACATGCCTTTCTTAGAAGACGGAACTCCAGTTGATATTGTATTAAACCCGCTTGGGGTACCCTCGCGAATGAATATCGGTCAGATATATGAAACGGTTCTTGGCTGGGCAGGCCAGAATTTAGGACAGAAATTTGCTACTCCTATTTTTGATGGTGCTACCATAGAGGAAATAAATGCCTTGACTGATAAAGCGAATGTCCCTCAGTTTGGTCATACCTATTTGTATGATGGAGGAACAGGAGAACGTTTTGATCAACCGGCTACCGTTGGGGTGATATACATGTTGAAACTCGGACACATGGTGGATGACAAAATGCACTCGCGTTCTATCGGACCCTACTCACTTATTACGCAGCAACCTCTTGGAGGAAAGGCGCAATTTGGTGGACAACGTTTTGGAGAAATGGAGGTTTGGGCACTCGAAGCTTATGGAGCATCGAGCACACTTCAAGAGATCTTGACCGTAAAATCAGATGATGTGATTGGTCGGGCGAAAACGTATGAATCTGTGGTCAAAGGGGAAACCCTTCCTGAACCGGGATTACCAGAATCTTTTAACGTGTTAATGCACGAATTAAAAGGATTAGGACTTGACATTCGATTGGAAGAATAAATAAATACAAAGACACTCTTTAGCCATGGCTAGAAATAACGAAATCATTACTCAAAAAAAATTCAATAAAATCTCCATAGGTCTTGCTTCACCAGAGGTAATCTTAGGAAGTTCTCGAGGAGAAGTTCTTAAGCCTGAGACAATTAATTACCGGACGCACAAACCTGAGCGTGATGGTCTTTTCTGCGAACGAATATTCGGCCCTGTAAAAGATTATGAATGTGCTTGTGGTAAATACAAACGCATTCGGTACAAAGGAATTGTTTGTGACCGATGTGGTGTAGAAGTAACGGAAAAGAAAGTTCGTCGTGATCGCGTTGGACATATTAACTTAGTTGTGCCCGTAGCACACATTTGGTATTTCCGTTCATTACCGAACAAAATAGGTTATCTACTCGGGCTTCCTTCTAAAAAGTTAGACATGATTATATACTATGAGCGGTATGTGGTCATTCAACCGGGGATTGCTAAAAATGAGGAGGGGGAACCCCTTCAAGCTTTGGATTTTTTAACTGAGGAAGAATATTTAAATGTATTGGAGCAAATTCCTGCTGAAAATCAATACAAAGACGATGACGATCCAGAAAAGTTTATTGCTAAAATGGGAGCGGAATGTTTGATCGATTTATTATCGCGTATTGATCTTAAAGCCCTTTCTTATGAATTACGTCACAAAGCAAATAACGAAACCTCAAAACAACGTAAAACAGAAGCTTTAAAACGCCTACAAGTAGTTGAAGCCTTCCGTGATGCAAACGAAAGAGGAGAAAATTTACCGGAATGGATGATCATGAAGGTAGTACCCGTAATTCCACCAGAATTACGTCCCTTAGTTCCCTTAGACGGAGGTCGTTTTGCCACTTCAGATTTAAATGATTTGTACCGTCGTGTTATTATCCGAAACAACCGTTTAAAGCGTTTGGTAGAGATCAAAGCCCCTGAAGTAATTTTGCGAAATGAGAAAAGGATGCTACAAGAATCTGTAGACTCTTTATTTGACAATACGCGTAAATCTTCTGCGGTAAAAACAGAATCTAACCGTCCATTAAAATCCCTTTCCGATTCACTAAAAGGAAAACAAGGGCGTTTCCGTCAAAACTTATTGGGAAAACGAGTGGATTACTCAGCCCGATCGGTTATTGTTGTTGGTCCAGAATTAAAATTATTCGAATGTGGTCTTCCAAAGGATATGGCCGCTGAATTATACAAGCCTTTTATTATTCGAAAAGTAATTGAAAGGGGAATTGTAAAAACAGTAAAATCTGCGAAAAAAATTATTGATCGCAAAGAGCCTGTAGTTTGGGATATATTAGAAAATGTACTTAAAGGACATCCCGTTTTACTTAACCGGGCCCCCACATTACACCGCTTAGGAATTCAAGCTTTCCAGCCTAAGCTTATCGAAGGAAAAGCCATTCAATTACACCCCTTAGTGTGTACTGCTTTTAACGCCGATTTTGATGGCGACCAAATGGCGGTTCACCTGCCTTTAGGACCGGAAGCTATTTTAGAAGCTCAACTCTTAATGCTGGCTTCTCATAACATACTTAATCCTGCCAATGGATCACCCATTACGGTACCTTCTCAAGACATGGTACTCGGATTGTATTATATGACAAAAGCAAGACAATCTACTCCTGAACACAAAGTAAAAGGAGAAGGGTTGATTTTCTATTCCGTTGAGGAAGTGCATATTGCTTACAACGAAAAACGCGTAGATCTTAATGCCAATATTAAAATTCGTGCTAAAGATTTTAATGAAGAAGGCCAATTGGTTTATCAAATTATTGAGACTACCGTTGGACGCGTCCTCTTTAATGAGGTAGTACCTGAAGAAGCGGGATTCTTCAATATGGTATTGACCAAGAAAAACTTACGTGATATTATTGGAAAAATTCTTAAAGTAACTAGTGTACCTGAAACAGCTGAATTCCTTGACAAAATTAAAGGAATGGGATATACTTTTGCCTTTAGAGGAGGATTGTCATTCAGTTTAGGGGATATTATTATACCTAAAGAAAAAATCACCTTGATTGAAGAAGCCAATAGCCAAGTAGATGGAGTTATTGGAAATTACAACATGGGATTAATCACCAATAACGAACGCTACAATCAGGTAATTGATATTTGGACATCAACCAATGCAATGTTAACTGAACTTGCAATGAAGCGTATTCGTGAAGATCAACAAGGATTCAACTCGGTTTACATGATGTTGGACTCTGGAGCTCGGGGTTCTAAAGAACAGATCCGACAGTTGACCGGAATGCGTGGATTAATGGCAAAACCTAAAAAATCAAATGTTGGTGGAGGTGAAATTATCGAAAACCCAATCCTTTCCAACTTTAAAGAAGGACTTTCCATTTTAGAATACTTTATTTCTACTCACGGAGCACGAAAAGGACTTGCCGATACTGCCTTGAAAACAGCTGATGCAGGATATCTAACGCGCCGTCTTCACGATGTATCCCAAGACGTTATTGTCAATATTGAAGATTGTGAAACACTACGTGGTATAGAAGTTCGTGCATTGAAAAAGAACGAGGAAATTGTGGAAACATTAGGCGAGCGTATTTTAGGACGTGTGGCCTTACACGATATTATTGACCCACGTTCTAACGAAGTTATCTGTGAAGCCAGTCACGAAATCAAAGACGCTCATGTGGATGCCATCGAAAAAGCACCCATTGAAGCTGTAGAAGTACGTTCCCCCTTAACTTGTATTGCACCTAAAGGAATTTGTGCAAAGTGTTATGGTAGAAACTTGGCTACAGGTAAAATGGTGCAACGTGGTGAAGCTGTTGGAGTTATAGCAGCACAATCAATTGGTGAACCAGGTACACAGTTAACCTTAAGAACATTCCACGTTGGAGGGGTTGCAGGAAATATCTCAGAAGAAAATAAACTTATAGCTAAGTTTGATGGAATTGCTGAAATCGAAGATTTAAAAACGGTTAAAGGCAAAGATGCTGAAGGTAAAAATGCAGAAATTGTAATTTCTCGTACAACAGAAATTAAAATTTTAGACGCCAAAACGAAGAGTGTCTTGAGTACCAATAACATTCCTTACGGTTCTTTGCTTCATGTGAAGAATGGAGATAGTATTAAAAAGGATACCGTGATTTGTCAATGGGATCCCTTTAATGGTGTTATCGTCTCTGAATTTACAGGTAAAATTGTCTTTGAAAACATAGAGCAAGGACTAACCTACCAAGTAGAAATTGATGAACAAACCGGATTCCAAGAAAAAGTAATTTCTGAATCAAGAAACAAAAAGTTAATTCCAACTTTATCTATTGTAGACAAAAAAGGAAATATTTTACGTTCCTATAACCTACCTGTTGGAGCTCACCTTATTGTAAATGAAGGCGATGCTATTGAAGAAGGAAAGATCTTAGTTAAAATTCCTCGAAAATCTGCAAAATCTGGAGATATTACAGGAGGTTTACCACGAGTAACTGAGCTATTTGAAGCGCGTAACCCGTCTAACCCAGCTATTGTTTCTGAAATCGACGGTGTAGTGTCATTTGGTAAAATCAAAAGAGGTAACCGAGAGATCGTAGTTGAATCTAAGTTTGGAGACATTAAAAAATACCTAGTGAAATTATCGAATCAAATTCTAGTTCAAGAAAATGATTTCGTAAAAGCGGGGATGCCTTTATCCGACGGATCGATTACTCCTGAAGATATTCTTCGCATTAAAGGACCGGCTGCTGTTCAACAGTATTTGGTTAATGAAATACAAGAGGTTTACCGATTACAAGGGGTGAAAATCAACGACAAACACTTTGAAGTTGTTGTCCGACAAATGATGCGTAAAGTACGTATTCTTGATCCAGGAGATTCTATTTTCCTTGAAAACCAATTGGTATTCATGCGTGATTTTATTAAAGAAAACGATGCTTTATACGGAATGAAGTTTGTTGAAGAAGTAGGTGATTCACAAACCCTTAAGCCCGGTCAAATCATTTCAGCACGTCAATTGCGTGATGAGAATTCTTTGTTAAAACGGGAAGACAAAGCCTTAGTTGTAGCACGTGAAGTTTCACCAGCAACTGGGACTCCTGAATTACAAGGGATTACACGAGCCTCTTTACAAACTAAATCGTTTATTTCAGCGGCTTCTTTCCAAGAAACCACTAAAGTTTTAAATGAGGCAGCGGTAAATGGTAAAGTAGACTTTTTAGAAGGACTGAAAGAAAACGTTATTGTAGGGCACAAAATTCCTGCAGGAACGGGTCTAAGAGCTTACAATGATATCATTGTAGGATCTAAAGAAGAATACAACAGCCTATTAATTGATAAAGAAGAGGAAATTAGCTTTTAGTCATGAGTGATAAAAAGACCCCAAAAGAAAATCAATTGAATGTTTCAATTGATGAAAATATAGCTGATGGCGTATATTCTAATTTGGCTATTATCAATCACTCTCCCTCTGAGTTTATTGCAGATTTTATCACTGCAATGCCCGGAGCACCTAAAGCTAAAGTAAAATCTCGAGTGATTCTAACTCCTGAACACGCTAAGCGCTTTCACAAAGCACTTGGTGACAATATCAAGCGTTACGAATCCGTACATGGAGACATTACAACCAACGATGAAACGCCTCCTATACCCCTTAATTTTGGGCCTACAGGAGAGGCATAAATAAAAAAACCGCAATGCGAATTGCGGTTTTTTTTTATCTCCTTTTTAAAACTCTGATGTGGAATGAAACGTGACTTCTTTGTAGGTGTCTTGTGTCATCTGAAGAGAAAAGGCAGAATCGGCTAAAAATACTAGTTTTCCGCTCTTGTCTTCCGCTAAAAACTTTTGTTTTATTCGTTTGAACTCTTTAAAATCTGTACTATTCGGATTGGCCTCAACCCAACAGGCTTTGTGTACATTAACATTTTCGTAACTGCATTTAGCTCCGTATTCGTGAAGCAATCGGTATTGAATAACTTCAAATTGAAGGGCACCCACAGTTCCAATAATTTTTCTTCCGTTGAGGTGTAAGGTAAACAACTGGGCAACCCCTTCATCCATTAATTGATCAATCCCTTTAAATAATTGTTTTGATTTCATAGGATCGTCATTATTGATGTATCGGAAGTGCTCTGGCGAAAAACTGGGGATGCCTTTATAGTGTAAAAGTTCACCCGAGGTAAGTGTATCCCCGATTTTAAAATTTCCAGTATCGTGAAGCCCTACAATATCTCCTGGATAGGAAATGTCCACAATTTCTTTTCGTTCCGCAAAAAAGGCGTTTGGGGATGAAAATTTAAGTTTCTTATTATGTCGAACATGAAGATAGGGGGTATTGCGTTCAAAGGTTCCTGACACCACTTTAATAAAGGCCAGACGGTCACGGTGATTGGGATCCATATTAGCATGAATTTTAAACACAAAGCCGCTAAATGGTTTTTCAGTAGGTTGGATAACCCGTTCCTCCGATGCTTTAGGAAGCGGGGAAGGAGCAATTTCTATAAAACAATCGAGCAGTTCCTGTACTCCAAAATTATTTAAGGCAGAACCGAAAAAAACGGGTTGTTGGGTTCCGGCCAAATAGGCTTCACGTTCAAAAGTAGGATACACGCCCTGCACAAGTTCTAGTTCTTCTTTAAGCTTGGTAATGCTTTTTGTCCCGATAACCTGTTCCAATTCAGCGGACTCTAGAGAATTGAACTCTGTTTTATTGCCAATGGTTTGTTTGTGTTCACCAGTGAAAAGCTGAATATTTTGTTTCCAAAGGTTGTAAATACCTTTAAAATCATAACCCATCCCTATGGGAAATGACATTGGAGTAACCGAAAGGTGTAATTTTTGTTCCACTTCATCAAGTAAATCAAAAGCATCCTTTCCTTCGCGATCCAATTTATTGATAAAAACAATCATTGGAATATTGCGCATTCGGCATACTTCAACCAGTTTTTCGGTCTGTTCTTCTACACCTTTAGCAACATCAATAACCACAATTACGCTATCTACAGCGGTTAAGGTCCTGTATGTGTCTTCAGCAAAATCTTTATGCCCTGGGGTGTCTAGAATATTAATTTTCTTGTCTTTATAGATAAAAGCAAGAACAGAAGTAGCAACCGAAATTCCCCGTTGCCGTTCTATTTCCATAAAATCACTAGTAGCCGTTTTTTTTATTTTGTTCGACTTCACAGCCCCTGCCTCTTGAATAGCTCCTCCAAAGAGTAAAAGTTTTTCGGTCAGGGTAGTTTTCCCTGCATCGGGATGGGAAATAATCCCAAAGGTGCGCCGCCTTTTAATCTCTTCTATAAACCCCATTGGCTTTACTTTTTCGCAAAAGTACTATAATTCATTACTGTTGCGAAACGTTTGAGAATAGGTTTTTGTAATAATTTGCGTTAATTTTGAATCGCATGAAAGAGGAAAACGTCATATTAGTGGACACCAACGATACTCCTTTGGGCACAATGCCCAAAATGGAAGCCCATGAAAAAGCGGTTTTACATCGCGCCTTTTCCGTTTTTATTCTTAATTCAAAAAATCAATTAATGCTCCAACAACGTGCTTTACATAAATACCATTCCCCTGGGTTGTGGACCAATACATGTTGTAGCCATCAGCGTTTGGGTGAAACTAATATTGAAGCGGGGAAGAGGCGACTTTTTGAAGAAATGGGCATTACATCAGAACTTACAGAATTGTTTTCTTTTATTTACAAAGCCCCTTTTGACAATGGATTAACAGAACATGAACTCGATCATGTTTTAGTGGGCTATTCAAATGAAGATCCTACTATAAATTTAGAAGAAGTATCGAATTGGAAATGGATGGATATTGATGCAGTTCATGTGGATTGTGAACAGCAACCCCACAACTATACGGTATGGTTTCGTATCATTTTTGATCGATTTTACACACATATTAAAACCTTACAGTGAAAGTAACCGTCAGTAGAAAAGCTCATTTTAATGCAGCGCATCGACTTTATAGAAAAGAGTGGAACCAAGAACAAAATGAATCTGTTTTTGGAAAATGCGCAAATCCCCACTATCATGGACACAATTATGAATTAATTGTTCACGTAACCGGCACAATCGATCCGGAAACTGGGTATGTAATTGACATGAAAATCCTTAAAGACCTCATACAACAAGAAGTTGAAGAGGCTTTTGATCACAAAAACTTAAATGAAGAAGTGGAAGATTTCTTTTCGCTCATACCTACTGCAGAAAATATTGCGGTGGTGATCTATAAAAAATTACGTCCTCATCTACTTGCAGAGCAGGATCTTTCAATTACGCTTTACGAAACCCCTCGAAATTATGTTACTTTTTCGGGCTAATCACCTTTGACAAAAAAAATGTGTTTGGTAAACAATTAATTCTTAATTTAAATCCAAATTCTATTATATTTAAAACAAAATGCTATGGCTAGTATCCGACAATTAAAAAAAGACATCAATAACGATATTGGGTTTATAATTGAGGAGATTTATTTGTGGGAACTATCCAATCCCGATGCTGATTTAAAGAAGAGTGAACAACTTATCGATGATGCGATTCAAACTTTTGATCGCTTAATTGCTAAGATAAATGCGGTAACTTCTGGAGAGGATACAAAGAAAGAATTTAAAGCAATTCAAGAGGAAAAGAAAAAAGCAATTACTGATCTTTTAAAAAAGTCAGCTAACCTTTAATTTTCAACCTCTACCGCTCTACGCTCTTCAATAAAACGCAATAATTCTTTTCCGTATTTTGATTCACGTACGTTTGGAGTCAATTTTACGGCAATAGAGTCTAACAATGAAAGATTAGCATCAAACACTTGTGTAAGAGCTAAATAAGGAGCAATATTCTGATCGGGATGGTTTGCAGCAAAGTTGATTGTATACAAATAACGTCGCTTAAGTAAATTGTCTATTTTTTGTTCTACAGAATCGGCTTTAAACCTATTGCCTTTCCCTTGTGCTTCATAAAAAAGTTTCAACAATTCTAAATTCTGATCGTTAAATTTGCGACTGGTAGCTATGTATTCTTGGAGTAATTCTTGATTTTTAGATCCTACAATTTTAGCGCTACTTTCAAATGTTTTTAAAAGGGTGTTGATTTCTATGGTTCCCTTTTCACCAAAAAAGAGAATTCTATCGTTAAGGCTATCGCCATCTTCCTTATCTAAATACAGATAAAATACTTCAGCTGTTTCAATTGGGGTAATCAATTGAAATTCAGGGGTTCCATTTACTAGCGTTGAGTCAACACTAACCAAAAGGCTATCCTCTATTTTCTGAAGGTAAAGGGTGCCTTTTCGAAGACCTTCAATTTTTCCTTTAACTATCATTTGCGATGTAGAGGAATTTTTATTTTCTGTTTGACAACCAATATTGACTATAAAGAATCCTAATACTAGGGCCCTAACTAAAGAATGTATGTTACTCATTTTTAAAGGTTTAACCAGTAGGTAAATTTGAGGTTAAAACTACGATATCTTGGTGAGAAATTATCAGAACTAATGTAATTATCTGTATACACAAGAAAAAGATCTGAAAGAGGAGCAAAGCGCCACTGCAGGCGTGAGTTTACTCCAAAATTATCGCCTTGTGTATTGTATTGGATAAAGGTAGTCCAAAACAAAGTTTTAGAAAATGTGAAATCAAATTTGGGACTTATCAACCAAAGGTCTCTTGAGCTATAAGGTTCAGGAAGGCGTATTGCATTGAAGTTTACAAGCATACTGGCATTAAAGATGGGTTGCTTTCTCCAATTCAATTCATTTTCAACACTAAGTTTAGTGCCGTTGTAAAAACTACCATAAGAAACTTGAGTGTTATAATTGAAACGATTTCTTCGATCCGAGCGGTAAGATACTTCTATATCAGCGAACTGATAACCACTATTAGAGGGTAATTCAAGACCGTCACCACTTCGGGTTGGGTCAAAACCATCTGTTAGATATTCGTAGCGGTGGGTAAATTGGAATTGAAGAAAGGTATTGTTTAAATAGCGTTTTTGAATGGAGGTCATTAACCATCGATCGGTTAGCTTATAGTCTATAGTAGGGTTAAAGACAAAGAAACTACGTTGTGTTAATTCAATAGTATTCACATTTGGATTTTTGGGATAAATCCGATAACTATAAACAGGGGAAAGTTTTAAAAACCCAGTACGTCTAAAAAAGCCAAGATCGGAACGGAAATCTTCTCCTCCATGGATGACTTCCATTTCTATCCTGTGATTTAGTGTATTGCGTTCAAGACGAAGTCCTGAAATAACATCATCACCATCTAACCCTTCGGTAAATGATTTGTGTAAAAAAGCTCTTCCACTCCATTTACTGTCTGCAGAGGCCAAATTGTATTCAATACCTGTAACGCTGTTCTTTTTTTCATTTTCACTGATAAAATCATATTCTTCAGTGGTACGACGGTCAATAAAAAAGAAACTAATATTAGATCGATTAAACACTTTTTGACGCAGGGTGAAAACGGTATTTAAATTGGAGGCAATTTCATTTTTTTGGTCAGCATCAGTTAACACATTTAAAAAGCCTAGTCTTAAATTTGAATTTAACTTACCGCTTAATCGGGCACCCGCAAGAATTCTGTTTTCTATTGTATTACCCTCTAAATCTTTGGCTACTCCAATTCTTCTTGAGAAAAAAGGAATTACTTCTCGGTCTGCTCCAAAGTCTTTAAATAAATCATCGTTTTGGGTAAAAAACTGTCTTTTTTCAGGTAGGGAAATCGCAAAACGGGTAAGGTTAACTACCTGATCGTCTACCTCAACTTGAGAAAAATCAGGATTTAAGGTTAAATCTAAATTTAGAGCGTTGCCAATTGGGATTTTGGCATCTCCACCTACGGCAATTTTATTGGAAGATTCATCTACAGTAAAATCTTTATATGCTGCTCCAGTAAGAAAAGGAATTAAAGCGATTGGATTTTTTGCTTTTTTTAAAGGTGTTTCAAAAACCATTTTCCCCATAAAGGCTAAATTTCCAATGGTTTGATTTTGTGGGGTTCTAACCCAAACACTGTGCTCGTTGCCTTGTGTATTTCTTCGTAAAATATTGAAGCGCCAAGAGGTATTGTTGTGATCGTAGAAAAATGCACTTAAAGGAATTTTGAATTCGGCTGTATATTTCTCTCCATCCGTCTGAGTTTCTACACTCCATTTCGTGTCCCACGCAATATTTCGATCGGTTCTGTAATTTTGATTTCCACCAGAAATCAGTCCATCAGCCTTTACTCCTAAAGGATTCGTTGAAAAGGAAAAGGCATTTGTAGCATCGCTAAAGGTATCAAAAAGGAGGGTTAAATAATCAGCTCCAAACGATTCAAAGTCACGTTTTAAACTGGGTGTGGTAAAATTAGGACCGTCTACAAGTGCTTCGACCAAAAAGTAAAGATGGGTATCATCACGAAGAATTTTAAACCGAGTTTGTTTGTTCGCTTTTAATGTATCTGTGGGTCGCCACATCCAGAAATCAGATGTCCAAGTTGTTTTATTCCAAGCCATTTCATCCCCAAGGCCATCAATTTTTATGATGTCAGCTGTAGAGGGAACGAGTACTTCCAATTCTTCACTTTGAGCTAAAAGTAAATGCGGCAGAAGGAATAGTGACAGAGTCAATACTCTAAGATAAAAACGGAAACTTTTCAATGCAATTTTTTAAGTGGCTAAAATAGTTATTCTCATTATGACAGTTTCTTTTTAAGAAGGTTTATTTTAGTAAAAAAAATACTATGTATCGATGGCTTTTTTTTATGGTTCCGTTTCTTTTTTTTGGTAAGACCGACAAGGCTTCGCTACTATGGGGAGAAACGGGCCACAGAGTAGTTGGTGAAATTGCGGCAAAACACATTTCAAAACGCACGGCTAGAAAAATCTCTAAATTACTAGATGGAGCTACATTAGCCTATGTTTCTACCTATGCTGACGATATTAAATCGGATAAGCGTTATAGCGATTTTTATTCATGGCATTTTGCAAATATCCCTACAAATTCAACTTATACTGCAAGTCCAAAAAATCCAGAGGGAGATATTGTTCAAGCCATTAAGATGTGTATTTCAATTCTCAAATCACCTTCAGAAAGTGATGAAAATAAAGCTTTTTATCTTAAGCTTTTGGTTCATTTTGTGGGCGATATCCATCAGCCGATGCATTTGGCTAGACCAGAGGACCGTGGGGGAAATGAAGTTAAATTGAAATGGTTTGGTCGAAATTCAAATCTTCATCGACTTTGGGATAGTGATATGATAAACAGTCACAATATGAGTTATACCGAAATGGCTGAAAATGTACCCTATATTAACCCATCTGAACGAAAACGCATTAAAAATACTTCACTATATGAATGGGTAGGAGAATCGTATGCCTTAGCAGAAACCATTTATGAGAACCTTCCGGAAGATACCAATCTAGGCTACGAATACCGTTACCAATATTTAGATAGAGTACGATTGCAACTGCTAAAAGGCGGAATTCGTCTGGCTGCCCTTTTGGACGAACTTTTTAAGTGAGTTTTCTGAAGGTTAAATTTATTCTTGGTGGTATTGTTCGGCTTGTTTTAGGCAATTGATGAAGCCAATGGTGTTGCATTTTTCCTTCCATCAGCAATAGGCTTCCTGAGTGGAGCAGAAGTTTAAAACGCATGTCCTTTAGCGTTCTGTGTTTACAATGAAAATAACGCTCTGCACCAAAACTTACGGAGGCAATTTGTGGATTTTCACCCAATTCTTTTTCGTTGTCTGCATGCCAACCGTTGCTGTCTTTTCCGTCGCGATATAAATTAAGGAGAACCGTTGTAAACCGTTCAGGAGTAACTGTATTTATTTTGTTTTGGATGGCTAAAAGAAGGGGGGTAATGGATTGAGGATGCATTGTAATTCCCGAATACCGATAAGGAGTAGTTGTATGAGCATAAAGTGCGGTTAAACGGGGTTGGGGATAGGTTTTGCCAAAAACAGTAATTGGATCTTGTTGCCATTGGGTTTGCTCTTGTAATTGGGTATACAACTGTTGGGCCTCTGAAGCAGAAAAAAAATGTTTAAAATACCGGAATTGAGCATCAGGCAAACGAACCAGAGTTCCGTCATCAGGGATTTCTAAAATATTCATGTTTTAAAAATACAGTATTTTTTTGCTAGGCAACTCTCTGACAAATGAGCTTAAAAAAACCGCCCGAAGGCGGTATCGTTTATTTGATTAGGTCAACACTTCGTTGAATAAATCGCGTTAGTGCTTCCCCTTTTAACTGATTTTGAGAAAGTTTAGCCAAATCTAGGGCTTGTTCAATCAAGCGGTCTCGCTTTTTACTTGATTTGGTCTCAAGAATATGCCCTACCAATTCATGATTGGTATTGACAACTAAATTATACATGTCAGGCATAGCCCCCATAAAGCCTCCCCCTCCGGTTTTTTGCATTTCTTTCATACGCCGCATAAATTCGGGTTGAGTTAATACAAAAGGTAAGGAAGAACTATCAAGCGCCTCCAACTGAACAGTATATCCATTTTCACCGATGACTTCTTCAATCATCGGTTTGAGTTTTTCTTTGTCTTCATCAGACAACTTAGAAATTACAGTCTCGTCTTTTTTGATCAGATTTTCTATGGTATCACCGTCAACCCGTGCAAAAGAGACCGATTCGTGACTTCCTTCAATTTTTTGAAGTAAATGACCAACGATTGGAGAATCCAAAAGCAATACGGTATACCCTTTATCTTCGGCTTGTTTAATGTAACTGTGTTGTTCTTCAGCATTAGATGTATAAAGTAATACCAATTTATTGTCTTTGTCTGTTTGGGTTTCTTTCACCTTTTCTTTAAGCTCTTCAAAAGTAAAATATGCTCCTGCAGTTGTGGGGTATAACGCAAAACCATCCGCTTTTTCGTAAAACTTATCTTCACTCAACATTCCGTATTCAATCACAACCTTTATGTCGTTCCATTTTTCTTCGAAGGCTTTTCGGTCCTTTTTAAATAGGCTAATAAGTTTATCCGCAACTTTTCTTGTTATGTAGTTGCTAATCTTCTTTACAGCCCCGTCGGCTTGAAGGTAACTTCTGGATACGTTCAGGGGAATGTCTGGGGAATCGATTACACCCCGTAATAGAGTTAAAAATTCAGGAACTATTCCCTCCACATTATCAGTCACAAACACTTGGTTCTGATACAATTGAATACGGTCTTTTTGAATGTTTAAGTCATTGTTTAGTTTAGGGAAATATAAAATTCCGGTTAGATTGAACGGGTAATCCACATTGAGGTGAATATTAAAAAGGGGCTCCTCAAATTGCATTGGATAAAGCTCGCGGTAAAAAGAATTATAATCTTCTTCTTTTAAATCCGTGGGTTTTTTTGTCCAGGCAGGATTAGGATTGTTAATGATATTATCAACCGTTTGGGTTTCAGGTTTGGCTTCTTTTGGCGCATCATCAGGTAGGGGTAGGGTTTCTTCACGCGTTCCGAATTTAATTGGGATTGGCATGAATTTATTGTACTTAACCAACAATTCGCGAATGCGTGACTCTTCTAAAAATTCTTTAGAATCTTTATCGATATGAAGAATGATCTCTGTTCCGCGGTCTTTTTTGTCGGCCGTTTCAAGTGTGTATTCTGGCGAGCCATCACAAATCCAATGCGCAGCGGGTTTATCTGTATGTGATTTTGTGATAATTTCAACCTTTTCTGCAACCATAAAGGCGGAATAGAATCCCAATCCAAAATGGCCAATAATTCCGCTATCCTTAGCGGAATCTTTATATTGTTCTAAAAACTCTTCGGCTCCAGAAAAAGCGACCTCATTAATGTATTTTTGAACTTCCTCAGCAGTCATTCCAATTCCTTTGTCTAGAATATGGAGTTTTTTTCCTTTCTTATCTACCTTGATTTCAATCATTACATCGTCAAGTTCACCCTTGTATTCTCCAATACTGCTAAGGTGTTTCAGCTTGGTTGTCGCATCTGTAGCGTTTGAAATTAATTCTCTTAAAAAGATTTCATGATCACTGTAGAGAAACTTCTTGATCAGTGGGAAGATGTTTTCTACGGCAACATTAATTTTTCCTGTACTCATGGTGTTTTATTTACATCTATTCTAGTCAAAAAAAATACCAGACTCAAAATTTATGACAAGATGACACATTTAAAAGTTGAGGTCTTTTCTGTTTGTTATGGATTGTGCATCAAAAAGAAAAAGAGTAATTTCATTGAAAATATCATAATGTATAATTCAAAGATTATAGGTCTAGGAAAGTATCTGCCTGAAAATGTAGTTACAAATGCCGATTTAGAAAAAATTATGGAGACCTCAGACGCTTGGATTCAAGAGCGGACTGGGATTAAAGAGCGTCGCCATATCGTCAAGGGAGATGGAAACAGCACCTCTGTTATGGGGGTAAAAGCCGCCAAAATTGCCATAGAACGCGCAGGATTAACTCCCAATGATATTGATTTTATTTTGTTTGCCACACTCAGCCCAGATTATTATTTCCCGGGATCAGGGGTATTGGTTCAAGAGGCGTTAGCAATTCCAGATTGCCCCGCCATGGATATTCGAATGCAATGTTCAGGATTTGTTTATGCGTTGGCTACTGCGGATCAATTTATCAAAACGGGGATGTATAAAAATGTATTAGTCATTGGATCAGAGTATCATTCTGGAGGTTTAGACATGACTACAAGAGGGCGAAATATTTCTGTCATTTTTGGCGATGGCGCAGGTGCCGCTGTATTGACACGTACTGAAAACACAAAAGAGGGAATTCTATGTTCTCATTTGCATTCTGAAGGGAAACATGCAGAAGAATTATCTTTAATTGGTCCGAATACAGGGCGTTGGGTTCCTGAAATATTATCTGCCAATGATCCGGATGATATTTCGTATTATCCGTATATGAACGGTCAATTTGTATTTAAAAATGCGGTAGTTCGTTTTTCTGAAGTTATTCATAAAGGATTAGTTACTGCAGGATGGGAAAAAGAGGAAATAGGAATGCTTATTCCCCATCAAGCCAATTTGCGCATTGCTCAATTTGTTCAGAAAAAATTTGGCCTTTCAGATGCTCAGGTTTATAATAATATTGAACGCTACGGTAATACAACTGCAGCCTCTATCCCCATTGCTTTAACTGAGGCCTGGGAAGAAGGAAAGGTGGTTCAAGGGACAAAGGTCGTTTTAGCTGCATTTGGCAGTGGTTTTACATGGGGGAGTCTGATGATTCAATGGTAGGTAAAAAAACACTGGTGCTTGGAGCGAGCCCAAATCCCACCCGAACAGCCTACAACGCTGTTTGTTTACTTTTAAAAAAAGGATTTGAGGTTGTTCCTATGGGAATAAAAAAAGGTGAAATTGAAGGTGTTGCTATCGTCCCTCCGTTTGAACATCAAGAGCATATTGATACAGTTACTCTCTATATCTCTTCTGAGCTTCAGGAAGCGTATTACGATTACATTATTGCGCTTCAACCCAATAGAGTATTATTTAATCCGGGGACTGAAAACCCTACTTTGAGTTCCCTGTTAACTCAACACAACATACAGTGGGAAAATGCATGCACTCTAGTGCTCCTTTCTACGAATCAGTATTAGTCCTAAAAAGGTTAAAAGACCATTAAGCGGTAAAAGTTCATACCCCAATTGATATCCTCCCAACACGGAGGCATCCAAACTACCAAAAACACTTATTATTAGCAACGCGCCAAGAACAACTGCCCAAACGTATCGGTCTTTTATTTGATAAGGTGTAAAAATACCGAAGGCAAATAAGCCCAGTAAGGGCCCATAAGTGTACCCCGCCACGGTTAATAGTCCGTCAATGACATTGCGATCGAGCACATATTTAAATAAAATTACAACAGCAATAAGTAAAAGACTCATGCCTATGTGGACTTGCTTACGCAGTTTTTTTTGTGCGCTAGGAGTATATTTTTTCCAGTTTAAAAAATCGATGCAAAATGAAGTTGTTAATGATGTTAATGCGCTGTCAGCACTGCTGTAGGCCGCTGCTATGAGCCCTAGTATAAAAGTAACTCCAACGGCTATTCCTAAGTTACCATTAAAGGCAATTTCAGGAAAAAGTAAATCGGTTTTGGGTTGACCGTCCAACAATGGAAGCCCTATTCCTGCACTATTTGCATAAATGAATAAAAGCGCACCCAATACCATAAACAAGGCAGTTACAAAAACTAACACAAAACTGAAGACCACCATATTTTTTTGAGCGTCTTTTAAAGTTCTACAACTCAAGTTTTTTTGCATCATATCTTGGTCTAAACCCGTCATACAAATGGTTACAAATGCCCCTCCAACAAACGATTTCAAAAAATGATTTCTACTCAAGATAGAATCCGTCACGAAAATTTTCTTGAAGGGCTTAAGCTCAGCGGACGCAATAAATTCAACCCAGGTCCAGTCCATTGCTTTTTGAATGTAAAAAATGGAAAGAACTACCGAAAGAATCATTAACGAAGTTTGCAAGGTATCTGTAAAAACTATGGTTTTAATACCTCCTTTTTGGGTGTATACCCAAATGAGTAGAATGGATAAGACTACGGTAATTTCAAAGGGAACATTCCAAGCATCAAAAATAAATTGTTGCAGAACAATGGCCACTAAAAACAATCGAAAAGCAGCGCCTAAAACGCGAGAGATAAAAAAGAAAAAGGCCCCTGCACGATGACTTTGTGGTCCAAATCGGGTATTTAGGTATTCGTAAATAGAGGTAAGGTGATTTTTATAATAAATGGGTAAGAGGACAAAAGCGACCACAAAATACCCAACCAAATACCCCATTACTACCTGAAAATAAGTGAATTGAGAAGACTCAACCCAGCCAGGAACCGAGATAAAAGTGACCCCAGAAAGGGATGCCCCCACCATACCAAAAGCCACGAGATACCACGGGGAATTTCGGTTAGCAGTAAAAAAATTTTCGTTGGTATCGTCCTTTCCTGTCCAGTAGGCAATACCTATTAAAATCAAGAAGTAACCGATGATTAAACTTAAGATAAAAAGTGGTGTTATCATGCTCCGATTAAAGCCTAAAGATACAAAAGGAATTACAACCCAAAAGTTGTAAATTTGACCATGGAATTTTCTTCAAAATTATTAGAAAATGCAGTGCATGAAATTGCTCAACTCCCGGGTATTGGAAAACGAACTGCATTGCGTTTAGCTCTTCATTTACTAAAACAACCACAAGAACAGGTTCAGGGATTAGCTGCTGCACTGGTAAGTTTACGAGAAAAAGTAATTTTTTGTAAACAATGCCATAATCTATCGGATGTTCCCGTTTGTGAAATTTGTGCTAGTCCTAAAAGAAACCGCTCCCTGCTGTGTGTTGTTGAGGACATTCGCGACGTTATGGCCATCGAAAATACGAGTCAATACCAAGGGCTTTATCATGTTTTAGGAGGTGTCATTTCGCCCATGGAAGGGGTTGGCCCCCAAGATTTAACCATTCCTTCTTTGCTCGAAAAAGTGAAACAAGGAGGCGTATCTGAACTAATTTTTGCCCTTAGTGCTACTATGGAGTCGGATACTACAAATTTTTATATTTACAAGCAATTAGAGTCCTTTGGTGTAAAAACTTCAACAATAGCAAGAGGAATTCCCGTTGGAGACGAATTGGAATATACGGATGAAATTACACTCGGTCGCTCTCTCTTGGCTCGAATCCCTTTTGAGGCCTCGATATCTAAAAGTTCATGAGGAATAGAAGGAGAAATCCTTTCACTCATTGAAAATTTGATACTTTTGCAAAACAAAATTACGCATGGGACAATATCTTTTAAAATTGCCAAAAATGGGAGAGAGTGTAGCGGAAGCTTCCGTCACCAAATGGCTTAAAGACATTGGCGATGCCATAGCTATTGACGAACCCATTGTTGAAATTGCAACGGATAAGGTTGATACCGATGTGACTTCTGAAGTAGAAGGTGTTTTACTGGAAAAACGGTTTTCAGAAAATGAAACTGTACAAGTGGGCGAAGTTCTCCTCGTGATTGAAACGGCAGGGGAAGAGCACCCAGTAGAAGAATCCCTAGTTACTCAAAACCCTACAATTGAAAAGAATCGACCCTTAGACCTTCCCAATCCCCCTACAGCAACCCCAGAAGAAATACCTCAAGCCGTAGAACAGGAGTTAACCCATCAATTAGAAAAAACAGAAACGATTGTAGCCCCTCAGGTGTTTTCTAATGGTACTCGATTTTATTCTCCGCTCGTTCGAAATATTGCAAAAGAAGAAGGAATTTCACAAGCGGAACTTGATCGAATTTCAGGCACAGGAAAAGACCAACGGGTAACTAAAAACGATGTATTAAATTATATTAAAAGTAGGGGGGGTGCACCTGAGATTACCCAGCGATCCCCTTCTCCTAGTACAGCTTCAAAGCCAATTTCAGCCACTACTTCAGATAGCTTTAGGGAACTGACCCGAATGGAAAAATTAATCTCTGAACACATGAGTTCAAGTCTTAAAACCGCCGCTCATGTTCAATCCTTTATTGAGGCTGATGTTACTGATTTATGGAACTGGAGAAGTAAAGTAAAAGATTCGTTCGAGGCAAGGGCTCAAGAAAAATTGACCTTTACCCCCTTGTTTATGACGGCAGTGATAAAAGCCCTTCGTGATTTTCCGGAATTAAACAGTAGTTTACAGGAGGATAAAATCCAATTTAAACAACAAATTAACTTAGGAATGGCAACTGCATTGCCAGATGGTAATTTGATTGTACCTGTAATTAAAAATGCAGATCATTTAAATTTAGTAGGCTTGGCAAAAGCCGTTAATGATTTATCCCAAAGAGCAAGAAAAAATCAATTGCAACCTGACGAAATTCAAGGCGGAACCTATACCATTACCAACATTGGAAATTTTGGTTCTATTATGGGAACTCCTATTATCAATCAGCCACAAGTAGGAATACTTGCCATTGGTGCCATTCGGAAAATGCCAGCAGTTATAGAAACGGCAGAAGGTGATTTTATTGGTATTCGGAGAAAGGTAATTTTGACTCATAGTTATGATCACCGTATTATTAATGGGGCAACCGGAGGACTTTTTGTTCAAAAAGTCACAGAATATTTAGAAAACTGGGACGAACATTTGCCCTTTTAAACAGTAAGTATGACACTCAAGCTAACGCGTCCCCTTTGTTTTTTTGATTTAGAAACAACGGGAACCGACATTTCCAAAGATCGTATAGTTGAAATCGCCATTGTAAAACGATTACCCGATCATTCACAAGAAAATAAAGTATGGCGAATTCATCCTGAACAACCTATTCCTGCTGAAGCATCTGCCGTACATGGAATTACGGACGCTATGGTAGCCAACGCTCCAACATTCAAAGAAAAAGCGTTAGAGATATATACCTTCATTAAAGGATGTGACTTGGCGGGTTTTAACTCAGATCGATTTGATTTGCCTTTATTGGTAGAAGAATTGTTACGTGCCGAGATTTCATTTGATTTTAAAAAAATTAAAACGGTAGATGTTCAAACCATTTTTCATAAAATGGAAGAACGTACCCTTTCTGCGGCCTATCGATTTTATTGTCAAAAAGAATTGAAAGATGCCCATTCGGCATTAGCCGATACTGAAGCTACCCATCAGGTATTGTTGGCACAGTTGGAGCGATATGATTCGTTAGAACCCACGGTAGATTATTTAAATGCGTTTAGTACCCGAAGAAAAACAGCAGATTTTGCAGGTTTTATTGTCTACGATAAAAATGACGATATGTGTTTTGGTTTTGGAAAACATAAAGGGCGAAAGGTTACTGAAGTTCTTGCCAAAGAACCCGGGTATTTTGGATGGGTTTTAAATGCTGATTTCCCATTGTACACTAAAAAATTACTTACCGAAATTCGATTGCAATCCCTGAATTCAAATTCCTAAAACGTGAAAATAATTTGTGTTGGTCGAAATTACAGTGCTCATATTGCGGAATTAAATAATGAGCGTCCTACTGAACCGGTTTTATTTATGAAGCCCGATACCAGTTTACTTCAAAAAAATCAGCCTTTTTTTATTCCTCACTTTAGCCAAGACATTCATTACGAAGTGGAAATAGTAGTTAAAATCAAAAAAATCGGAAAGCATATTGAACCAAAATTTGCTCCAAAATACTACGATGAAATCGGTCTTGGAATTGATTTTACCGCACGTACTTTACAAGCCGATCTTAAAGCCAAGGGTTTGCCCTGGGAAAAAGCCAAAGCGTTTGATGGGTCTTGTCTAGTAAGCGATTGGATTGATAAAAATAAATTTCAAAACCTAAAGGCAACCGCTTTTTCATTACAACAAAACGGAAAAACAGTTCAAGAAGGAAACACGGCCCAAATGCTTTGGAAAATAGACGAGTTAATTGCTTATTGCTCAACTTTTTTTACCTTAAAAATTGGGGATATAATTTTTACGGGTACTCCAGAAGGAGTAGGCCCTGTGGCTCCAAATGACACGTTAGAAGGTTTTATTGAATCTACTTCTGTTTTTACACTTAAAATTAAATAAATGCTGGCTGAACTTATTTCTATAGGCGATGAATTATTAATTGGTCAGGTTGTAAATACCAATGCAGTATTTCTGTCTAAAGCGCTGAATAGTATAGGTGTTGAGGTGGTTCAAATTACATGCATTTCTGACCAAAAAGAAGCCATTGTTGAGGCACTTGACGCATCAAAAAATAAAGCGCAAATTATATTGATGACTGGTGGCTTAGGGCCTACAAAAGATGATATAACCAAGCACACACTTTGTGATTATTTCAATGATACATTGGTAGAAAATACTGAAATAAGAGCCCATATAGAGCATATATTTGCTTCTTATGTAACTACGCCAATTAACAAAGAGAATAGAAAACAGGCGCTATTGCCCTCAAAGGCAAGAGTTTTAAAAAATGAACACGGAACAGCTTCAGGGATGTGGTTTGAAAAGGAAAATCAGGTTATTATTGCCTTACCAGGAGTCCCTTTTGAGATGAAAGCCTTAGTGAATGATCAAGTTCTTCCGGCATTAAAAAAGAAATTTACACTTCCCCACATCAAGCATATCACACTTCAAACTTATGGTTTGGGGGAAAGTGCAATAGCAGAACGCCTTATCGATTGGGAAAACGCATTACCCCAAGGAGTAAAATTTGCCTATTTGCCTAATTTTGGAAAAGTACGCTTACGCCTTTCAGGAAAGGATACAAATGGAAGTGAGTTGACCGAACGAATGGAGGCAGCAATAGACAAATTGATTCCTTTAATAAAAGACATTTACACGGGGAGAGAAGAAGATGCAATAGAACAAACGGTGCATAGAAAATTCATACAGAAAAAGGCAACCCTATCCTTGGCTGAGAGCTGTACTGGCGGTAAAATCGCTTCTTTACTCACCTCACTACCTGGAGCCTCTTCTTATTTTAAAGGGGGCGTAGTCGTTTATCATACTCAATCCAAAACGGATCTTTTGGGTATTCCAAAAGCCTTGATTGATGAACACAGTGTTGTCAGTGCACCGGTAGCTGAGGCTATGGCTAAACAAGCTAGAGCGCGCTATCATTCTGACTATGCTATTGCAACTACAGGCAATGCAGGTCCCACAAAAGGAGATGCTGATGCAGAAGTAGGTACTGTTTGGATTGCAATAGCTTCCAAAACTAAAGTATTTAGTGAAAAATTTGTCTTTGGAAATCACCGTGAACGCGTGGTTCATAAAGCCGTACACAAAGCCTTAGAACTTGTACTGTATCATTTGGAATAAATGCAGTTATTTTTTCAAAAACAATTTTGTTACTCTGTAAAAAACAGTAAATTTGCACCCACATAAATCAGACGATCATGTCAAAAGTTTGTCAATTAACCGGAAAGCGCGTCATGTTTGGAAACAATGTTTCTCACGCGTTAAACAGAACGAAGCGTCGTTTTGATCCTAATATTATCAAAAAACGTTTTTTTATTCCTGAAGAAGACAAGTGGATAACCCTCACTATTTCTACAGCTACTTTAAAAACAATTAACAAAAAAGGAATTTCTGCCGTTTTGAAAGAAGCGAAACAAAAAGGATTCTACAAAGGATAATATCATGGCAAAAAAAGGAAATAGAGTTCAAGTTATCTTAGAGTGTACAGAACACAAAGAGTCTGGAAAACCAGGAACTTCTCGATATATTACAACTAAGAATAAAAAAAATACGCCCGAGCGTTTAGAAATTAAAAAATTCAACCCCATTTTGAAAAAAATGACGGTTCACAAAGAAATTAAGTAGTCATGGCAAAGAAATCCGTAGCAACATTACAAACTGGGTCAAAAAAATTGACAAAAGCCATTAAAATGGTGAAAAAAGGAGACAATACCTCTTACAGCTTTGTTGAGGCAATTGTTCCTCCCGATTTAGCTGAACAATGGCTTAGCAAACACTAAACGTTTGAAGAATCACAAAATAAAAGCTACTTTTAAAGTAGCTTTTTTTATTTACTAACTAGATGGGAAAACTTAGGGATTTTTTTTCAAAACAAGACGAGAAAAAACTGGAAGAAGGGTTGGCCAACACCAAGAAATCATTTCTCTCCAAGTTAGGTATGGCCGTAGTTGGCAAAACCAAGATTGACGATGATTTATTAGATGAATTAGAGGATGCTCTTATCCAATCAGACGTTGGTGTGGCCACAACAATAAAAATTATAAAGGCTCTTGAAGAACGTGTGGCTAAGGATAAATTTCTCAACTCCAATGATCTTATGAAAATGATGGGAGAAGAAATAATTTCTCTTTTGACGGATACAGAGAAGGGCCCGGAAGATGAATCAGACCACAAGCCCTATGTTATTATGGTAGTGGGTGTAAACGGTGTAGGGAAAACAACAACAGTTGGAAAATTAGCTCACACCTTTTCAAAACAGGACAAAAAAGTACTATTAGGAGCCGCCGACACTTTTCGAGCAGGCGCAATAGATCAATTGCAAATTTGGGCAGATCGTGTAAAAGTTCCTTTGGTACGTCAACAGATGGGAAGCGATCCGGCATCTGTTGCATTTGATACCTTACAATCTGCGAAAGCCCAAAACAGCGATGTAGTGATCATTGATACCGCAGGACGTTTACATAATAAAGTCAATTTAATGAATGAATTGGCAAAAGTGAAACGCGTAATGGATAAAGTCATTCCCGATGCACCCCATGAAGTTTTATTGGTCTTAGATGGATCAACAGGACAAAATGCATTTGAACAAGCCAAGCAATTTACCGCTGCAACTGAAGTAAATAGTTTAGCAATTACCAAATTGGACGGTACCGCAAAAGGAGGTGTGCTTTTAGGCATATCAGATCAATTTCAAATCCCCGTTAAATACATAGGGGTAGGAGAAGGAATTGAGGATCTGCAGGTTTTTGATGCTCCAACCTTTGTGAAAACTCTTTTTAATACTCCATGAGAATTCTAATTAAATTTTTCCGTGGTTTAGCCGTATTTGTATTGCTTTTGGGGGCAATCTATTTGATTGGCCCACGAGTAGACACTCCTGATTTAGATTTGACACCCGTAACAATTGATGTTCCCCTAGAGGAATTAGAATCTTGGATTGAACAAAAAGAAACGGCAATTGGAAATGTCCGTCCAGGAAATGCTTCAACCTTATATTTTCAGGATTCTATTCCAAAAAAAACAAAATATGCTGTACTCTATTTGCACGGTTTCACAGCCTCTGGAAAGGAAGGTGAGCCTGTACATCAAATGGTTGCCCAAGCTTTAGACGCAAATCTTTACATTCCTCGATTATTTGCCCATGGGTTAGAAGAAACGGAACCTATGTTAGAATTTACTAATGAAGCGTATTGGCATTCAGGAAAAGAAGCGCTGGCAATAGCAAAGCAATTAGGAGAACAGGTTATTGTTTTGGCAACTTCACACGGCGGCGCATTAGGGTTAAGTTTAGCCCATGATCCCGACATTGCGGCCTTAGTACTTTACAGTCCAAACATAGCACTGTACAGTGGTACTTCAAAATTACTATCCAAACCCTGGGGGTTGCAAATTGCTCGTTTTATCAAAGGAGGCAATTATCATTTTATGGAAGGTCCAAGTGAGGAAAAGAAAAAATATTGGACCACCAAAACTCGTTTAGAAAGTTTGGTGCACATGCAAAAATTTTTAGACTTAAAAATGAGAAAGTCAACCTTTCAAAAGGTAACAGCTCCAACCCTTTTAGCCTATTATTATAAAAATGACAGTTTGCAAGACAAGGTGGTTTCTGTACCTGCCATGCTCAACATGTTTGATCAACTGGGAACCCCAGAAGCGTTAAAGGAAAAAATAGCCTTCCCTAATGTGGGTGACCATGTCATTACTTCCTACATCACAACCACTCAATATGATGAAGTTGCAGTGGCCACGGTCTCCTTTTTAAAACAACACTTAAAATGAATGTCATTCGAATATTAGTATTCGCCTTTTTTTTAGGCTGTACATCAACTCCACCGCTAAAAGTTTGGAATGCATATGATGAATCCGCTGAATTACAGTCCAATCAAGACCACCCAATTCAGCGCATGCGATACAAAAGAATTCAGTCACAACATACTGATCGCAATCAACTCTTTCAACCTTTTGCAAAAGAGCTAGCCTCTTTCACCACAGAAGAATATGAAAGGTTAAAACCTTTTATTCTGGAGCAAAACATACCCACAATTCAAGACCATATTCGTCAAGGAGACCTTACCTATGAAGCGTTGACCCTTTTTTACCTGTATCGCATCTACACACACGAAATGGATCGAGATACATACTTAAATGCATTGATTTCTTTAAATCCTAATATTGTAAAGGAAGCCCGTTTGTGTGATCGAAACCGAAAGGAGAACAATCCATATTCTCTTTTTGGTATGCCAATTTTAATTAAAGACAATATAGATGTCACCCCTATGGCAACAACAGCAGGCGCTGCGGTGTTTAGGGACAACTATCCGAAAAATGATGCTTTTATAATTCAAAAAATAAGACAAGAAGGTGGACTTATACTCGGTAAACTCAATCTTAGTGAGTGGGCTTATTATTTTTGCCAGGGCTGTCCTGTAGGGAATAGTGCTCAGGGGGGACAAACTTTAAACCCCTACGGGCGAAGACAATTTGAAACAGGGGGGTCAAGTTCTGGAAGTGGTGTGGCTGTAGCTGCAAATTATGCTGTTGCCGCATTGGGTTCAGAAACTTCGGGTTCCATTTTATCCCCTTCCGGAAAAAACAGTGTGGTGGGTTTAAAACCAACCATTGGTGCCGTAAGTAGAAGCGGTATTGTTCCCATTTCCAGTTCGTTGGATACTGCCGGACCTATGGCAAAAAATATTATTGATGCGGCTATTTTATACAATACCATAATTGGATTAGACAGTGCTGACTCTTCAAGTTTTGAATCTCAATCTGTAAATATAGCTGAAGATCCTTCACAATTATTGAAAGGAAAACGACTTGGTCTACTTCGGGCTTTTGAAGGTGATAGCTTAATGCAAATTGCGATTACCAAATTGAAAGAAGCAGGGGCAGAGGTTATCACCATAGATCCCCCCACTATTACATTAACCTCTTTTCGAACCCTTTTGGATGTTGATATGGCAGAAGATTTGCCGCTTTATATCCAACATTATGCGGGTGATCAAGTGCAAGTAAAAACTGTTGCTGACATTGTAAATTTTAATCGAAAGGATTCATTGCTACACGCTCCCTATGGACAAGAAATTTTTGAAAGAGTTGCGGCTACCACAATTACAAAAGGAGAGTTTGAAGAGGAAAAAAGTAATATGATGGCCCAGGCAACCTCTTATTTTTCAATTCCAATGAAGGAACATCAATTGGATGCTGTTCTTTCTATAGACAACAGATCGGCAGGATTTGCTGCTATGGCCCATTATCCAGCTTTAGGTGTCCCCATGGGATATTCAACAGATGGCGAACCTCAAAACATAACCTTTATTGCTCCATCAAAACAAGAAGCTTTACTGTTTGAATTGGGCGCTGGCTTTGAGAACGTTCACCCCTCGCGTAAAGCTCCCAACTTATTCCCTTAGTATGCGCACAAAATCAACAGATCAAAACACCATCAATGTCATTACTTTAGGCTGTTCTAAAAATGTGTATGATTCTGAAGTCCTTATGGGTCAACTTCGAGCAAACAATAAAAAAGTAGTGCATGAAAAAGAGGGAAATATTGTTGTAATCAATACCTGTGGTTTTATCGATAATGCCAAAGAAGAATCCGTTAACACCATTCTTGAGCAAATTCAGCGAAAGGAAGCCGGCGCTATTGACAAAGTGTATGTCACCGGATGTTTAAGTGAGCGTTATAAGCCGGATTTGCAGAAAGAAATTCCACAAGTGGATGAGTATTTTGGAACTACCGACCTTCCCCAATTATTAAAAGTTTTGGGGGCAGATTATAAACACGAATTGGTTGGGGAACGGATTTTGACAACGCCTAAACACTTTGCCTATTTAAAAGTTTCTGAAGGATGTGATCGTCCCTGTTCTTTTTGTGCCATTCCCTTAATGCGGGGAAAACACCGTTCTACTCCCATTGAAGCGTTAGTCACCCAAGCCCAACAACTAGCTCAAAATGGAGTAAAAGAATTGATTCTTATCGCCCAAGATTTAACCTATTATGGATTAGATCTTTATAAAGAAAGAAAATTAGCCGATTTACTTCGTGCCTTAGTAGCTGTTGACGGTATAGAATGGATTCGATTGCATTATGCATTTCCTACTGGTTTTCCAGAGAATGTTCTTCAAGTTATACGCGAAGAATCTAAAATTTGTTTGTATTTGGACATCCCTTTACAACATATAGCTGACCCGGTATTAAAATCCATGCGCAGGGGGACTACAAAAGAAAAAACAACTCAGTTGCTTAAGAAATTTAGAGCTGAAGTTCCTGGAATTGTATTGCGTACAACCTTAATTGTTGGGTATCCCGGAGAAACTGAAAGTGATTTTGAAACCCTAAAAAGCTGGGTTAAAGAAATGCGATTTGAACGCTTAGGTTGTTTTACTTATAGCCATGAAGAAAATACGCATGCCTTTGGATTAGAAGACAATGTTCCTCATGAAGTAAAGGTGCAACGAATGAATGAAATTATGGAAATTCAATCCCAAATTTCTTGGGAACATAATCAATCTTTAATCGGATTCACCTTTCAGTGTTTGATAGATCGCAAAGAGGGGGCGCATTATGTAGGACGAACTTTTATGGATTCTCCGGATGTGGACAACGAGGTGTGGATTGATGCTACTTCTCACTACTTAAAACCGGGAACTTTTGTCCCCATTGAGATTATCGAAGCCAATGACTTTGATCTTGTAGGAAAACCGATCCAGCAATAAAATTACTTCTCAAATAGCAAGTTTCCTTTCTTCTTGAATTAGAAAAATAAGGCATTAGAAAAAACCATTTTACCATTGTACCAAAAACCTCTAAAAAGTACATTGTCTACAAAGTAAATAACACGTCCGTTGCCAACAGATTCTTCGCCAAATAAGAGCGTGTTTTTTTGCTGTTGTTTAGCATAGTATCCCATAAATCCAGCAACGGGCTTTGTATTTTCAAGAAGTGTTGCAGCATTATTTTCATTTTCAATGAATTCATAAACAGCTTCATTGATTTTGAGTGTAAAATAGTGATCAATTCCAAAACTTAAAGGATGTGTTTTATCCAAAGTAGCCTCAAAAATACTTCCGGTGGTAATACCACTAATTGCACGACGCTCTAAATCACCATAAGCTACAGTTGTGGTTTCTCGATCTTCTACTTCTTTTTTCGTCAATCCAAATCCATCGGCATCAGCAAAACGATTTAATGCTCCTGCTAAGGCAATGAGCTTGCCCCCTTTTTGGATCCATGCTTTGAGGGCCGTATCAGTATCATTGTCTGACCATTTGGAATAATAGCCATGGGGTAAAATAAGCACATCAATTTCGTCTAGTCCTCGAACGAGTTGTTTTTGATCCAATTGGAGAAGGGGGTACTGTAATTGTTGTTCAAAAAAGTGCCACACCTCACCATAGGCATTTGCTGAGGCAGAATCACTTCTTAATAAAGCCACTTTTGGAGCTTTAATCAATTTGATTTCACCCGCCCCTAAGTCGGGTCCAGCAGTGGAATAACCCGTTTGAATGGGATGCAATTGTTTGTGGTACTGAGCTACTAAATTCCCTAAGTTTTTTAGATAATTTTCATTCTTAAGATTATCTCCTTTCAGAATGAATAAACTTCCTCTATCCCAATTTTTCCCACTGTTTGAAAGAGGTACAGTATTGTATCGCACTCCTAAACCTGCTTGCAAAAGGGCAGCTAGGAACTGACTGTCTTCAAAACTGTCGTATGCTATGCCGTAGCCATAGGTTGAGGTATTTAAAAGCGGAAGAGCGCGTATTGAATTTGATCTTTCTCGTGTAGCAATTTCAGCGGTAGTGGCATTTGCTTTTAGGCCATAAGCATAGGGAAGTGACCAAGCCGTAATGTCATAGGTAACAGAGTCATTTAATTTTGTTATGGGTTCCAACAGAACCTGCGCCATTTTCCCTTTTGGCTGATTTGTTGGGATTACTAAGGCGTTGGTCGAAAAAGAAGTTGATGTATTTTTTGTTTGCTGATAATCATATCCTTTTACCGTAGTGGCTTTATCGAGAGAATAACTTTGAATTTCATGTTTTTCTAAAAAACGCGCAAGAGATTCAAGGCGTTCTGTATTGCCTTCAAGTATAAAGTTTTTATATTTTAAATTCGACACATCAAAATAGTCTTGATAGTTTTTATTTAGGGCTGACTTGTGTTTTACAGAAGTTTCTACAGTAGAAATTCCTGTTGTGTAGTGATGTTCAATTCTGTCTTTTAAGGTCAGTTTTATATTTTCATTATTATCCACTCCTAAGCCTGCTATTCCTCCTCCGGCTTGTTCATAGGTCATTCCGATGGCACCCAGGTAGGTGGGGTAGGTGTCTCCATAGCTTGGATACAAAAGATCAAAAGTTTGTTTTGTAAAGTAAAACCACCCTTCTTTATCAAAATAGCTAGCGTGGTTTTTTCCTAGGGTATCTTGAAAATCCTTTTGAAAGTCAGTAATAACCTCGTGTAAAGGTTCAGCAGCAGGAGCAAAATAATAAGGACTATTTATTCCTTGCTCGTGAAAATCTACGTGCACATGAGGCAACCAGCGGTTGTATTGAACCAAACGTTGTTGTGATTCTACTTGCGTAAGCCATGCCCAATCTCGGTTAAGGTCAAATATATAGTGATTGGTTCTGCCACTGTGCCAGGGTTCACGGTGCTCTCTTCCTAAAATATTGGAATCATAAGGATTGCTTTTTGTTTGGTTGTAAAAATTAACATACCGATCCCTTCCATCAGGATTAATACAGGGGTCAATAATCACGATAGCATCAGTCAGCCATTCTTGATATTGAGTGAGTAAGGCATAGGCTGTTTTCATAGAAGCTTCAGTGCTTGACGATTCGTTGCCGTGTACATTATAACTTAGCCAAACAATCACTTTATCGTCATTTTTAGGCCCTTTAATTACCCCGCTATTGTGCAAGTGGTTGGTGCGAATCGATTCTAAATTTTTTAAATTTTCAGAGCTAGAAATTACGGCGAGTTGCAACAGCCTTCCTTCATTGGTTTTACCATAGGGTTGAAGCTGAATTGAGGGAGAATTTTCTGCTAAATGCTTGTAATAGTCAACAACTTGATGGTGGCGACTAAAGGTTTCGCCTAAAGGATGACCCAAAAACGCGTCTGGGGACTGAATTTGTGCATTTAAAACAAAGTTTAGGGACAGAACCAAAGAAAAAACAGTAAGTCGAATCATAAAGCTTTAATTTTGATTCTAAATGTACACTTTCTAACGAAACTGTAAATTCCTTTTTCTAAAAATCAAATATCTTTACACAAACAAGTTCATGGGAAGTCAATACATTGCTTTTGAAAAAACAGGTCGATTTTCAGATTTTATTTGCGATTATTTACGTGAAGAAAAATCCCTACGCCCTTTTTATGGACACCCACCAAATCTGAAGGGTTTTGAAAAACAAATAAAACTAAAAAAAAACCAATACTCTTCTTCCCATCGCCGCATTTTAGTAGAGGAATGGACCCGACAATACAAGGGATTATCACCCGATTCCGCGGTAGTAAAAAACATTGAAAAGTTAAAAAACGAAAATACTTTTACCATTACAACAGGGCATCAGTTGTGTTTAATGACAGGACCTGTTTATTTTATTTATAAGATTGTTAGCGCCATTTCCCTTTGCAAACAACTCAAAAAAGAATATCCTGAGGCTGATTTTGTTCCTGTTTATTGGATGGCTAGTGAGGATCATGATTTTGAGGAAATAAGTTCCTTTCGGTTTCAAGACAAACGCATACAATGGCCCGGTGAGCCACAGGGTGCAGTTGGAGAATTATCTTTACACTCTTTACAAGACGTTCTCACTGTTTTCGAAAAACATTTGGGAAGCAGTAAAGAGGCTGAACAAATAAAAGAATGGATTACCCTCAGTTATAAATCTTCAAGCACGTTATCAGAAGCAACATTTAAATTGGTAAATGCGCTTTTTGGAGATTCTGGGTTGCTTGTGTTGGAACCCAATACAAAACCCCTTAAAGAAGTCTTTCAACCCTACATTGAGAAAGAGTTGGTTTCTGCTTTTTCTAATACAGCCGTTTTACAACAAATAGAAGACTTAAAAGCACAATACAATACAAACTTCACTCCACAGGTCAATCCCAGGGAAATCAACTTGTTTTATTTAACCCCGAAAGACCGTTTCAGAATTGAGAAAAAGGAAGGAGTCTATTCATTACACGGCACAGAGCAGCAGTGGAGTGAAGCGGAAATGCTAGCCCATGTTCAAAAGTATCCCGAACGCTTTTCGCCCAATGTTATATTGAGGCCTCTCTATCAAGAGGTGATTTTACCAAACCTCGCCTATATTGGAGGTGGAGGGGAGCTTGCCTATTGGCTTGAGTTAAAACAAAGCTTTGAAAAATCGGAAGTGGCTTTTCCCCTATTGGTGTTGCGAAATTCAGCAGTGCTTTTTGCTGAAAAAGAAGCTAAGAAAATCGCCAAATTAAAAATATCCCCAGAGGATTTATTTTTAAAACGAAATTCGTTAATCAATAAAAAAATTAGGCAAATCAGTAATATTGATCTTGATCTTTCTTTTTTAAAAGAACAGTTAGTCAATCAATTTGAATATTTAATGGGGTTGACTAATGAAACCGACCCCTCGTTTAAAGGAGCCGTAGAAGCGCAAAAAAAGAAACAATTTAAAGGCATTGAGGTATTGGAAAAACGATTGTTAAAAGCCCAGAAAAGAGTGTTGTCTGATGAAGTACAACGCCTGGTTCGTTTGCATGACAGTCTTTTTCCTGAAGACACTTTACAAGAAAGAACGGTCAACTTTTTAACTTTTTATCTGATTTTAGGCGACTCGTTTTTTGATTTACTATACCGTTCATTTGATCCTTTGCGTTCTGATTTTGTTTTAATTGAATATTAACAGGAACTGTGGATTAATTTTTCGAATGTTTTTCTCTTCCCCAGATTAAATCGTATTTTTGCCCATGCAAGAGAAAGTACTCATTTTAGACTTCGGTTCACAGTACACTCAACTGATTGCTCGCCGTGTACGCGAGCTTTTTATTTACTGTGAAATCCATCCATACAACCATCTTCCAGAAGACCTGTCTTCTTTTAAAGCTGTAATTCTTTCCGGATCCCCTTTTTCGGTTCGTGGTGAAGATGCACCCCATCCAAATTTAGAAGAAATCAAGGGAAAAGTTCCGCTTTTAGGGGTATGCTACGGCGCCCAATATTTAGCCCATTTTTACGGAGGAAATGTCAGCCCTTCAAATAAACGGGAATACGGTAGAGCCAATCTAACACAAATAGAAACCAACGATCCGTTTTTTTCTAAAGTAGCTCAAGATAGTCAGGTGTGGATGAGTCATGCCGATACCATTTTAGAATTGCCTCTAGGCGCAACGCGTTTGGCCAGTACGCATGATGTAGAAAATGCCGCATTTAAACTAGAGCATGAAGCCACTTATGCCATTCAATTTCATCCGGAGGTATATCATTCCACTGATGGGAAACAAATTTTAGAAAATTTTCTAATTCACATAGCGGGTATACAACCCGATTGGACCCCAGATTCTTTTGTGGAAATGACCTTAAAAGAATTAAAAGATAAAATTGGACAAGACAAAGTAATATTAGGACTGTCAGGTGGTGTAGATTCGTCTGTAGCTGCCATGTTGTTGCACAAAGCCATAGGCACTCAACTCAATTGTATTTTTGTAAACAACGGTTTGTTGCGAAAAAATGAGTTTGAACAGGTGCTTCAACAATATGAGGGTATGGGCCTTAATGTTAAAGGGGTTGATGCTTCTGATCGATTCTTAGATGCGCTTGAGGGGGTGTCTGACCCAGAAACTAAGCGAAAAATTATTGGAAAAATATTTATTGAAGTTTTTGATGATGAAGCCCATAAAGTTGAAGGGGCACGATGGCTAGGTCAAGGAACTATTTACCCCGATGTAATTGAATCCATTTCTGTAAAAGGACCTTCAGCCACCATTAAATCCCACCATAATGTTGGTGGTTTACCCGATTTTATGAAATTAGATTTGGTTGAACCGCTACGCATGCTTTTTAAAGATGAAGTGCGGCGTGTAGGGAAAAGTATGGGAATGGATCCTGCTTTATTAGGGAGGCATCCTTTTCCAGGTCCGGGACTGGCCATTAGAATCTTGGGTGAAATTACACGTGAAAAGGTACAAATGTTACAAGAAGTTGATGCGTTGTTTATTTCAGGATTAAAAGAATGGGAGCTTTACGATCAAATTTGGCAAGCAGGGGCAATCTTTTTGCCCGTAAACAGTGTGGGTGTAATGGGCGATGAGCGTACCTATGAAAATTGTGTAGCGCTAAGGGCGGTTCACTCAACCGATGGAATGACCGCAGATTGGGTAGATCTTCCCTATGCCTTTTTACAAAAAATTTCAAACGCAATAATAAATAATGTAAAAGGGATTAACCGGGTCGTTTATGATATTAGTTCAAAACCCCCTGCTACAATAGAATGGGAATAGTTTTTGTAGTAAACGCTTTATGAATAAATTTTTAGTTTTTTTCTGTACATTTTTTTTCTTTGGGCTAACCACAATACTAGCTCAAACACCGGAAAAGTTCATACTCCATAAAGTTAAAAAAGGAGAAACGGATGCCGATATACTCAACAGCTATGGCATAACGAATGAACAACTCTATGAATACAATCCCTTAGTTGAAAAGTTAGGGGTTATCCGACGCATGAGCCTGAGGATTCCCGTATATGCTGAAAATACTTCTGCGCCTGAAGAAAAGGCACCTTTGCCTATCCCAGCTGAAGTGGTTGATTACCAAATACATGAAGTTCAACCCAAAGAAACCAAATGGCGGTTGGCCTATCAATACGGAATAACGATAGATCAGTTAGAAACCTTAAACCCTGAAATTAGTACAGGCTTGAAAATTGGGCAGCAGTTGCGAATTCCAACTTTTGATGAATTACGTGTAGTTCCCGAAAACGACACCCTTTATAATTATTACAAAGTATTGCCCAAAGAAGGGTATTTCAGAATTGAGAAAAAACTAGGAATCACGCAAAATGTTTTAGATTCTCTAAATCCTGAGTTAAAAGAAAAAGGCCTATTAGCGGGGATGATTTTAAAAATTCCCGGCAACAAAACCGGACGGTTAAAAATTGAAAATGATTTATTGGTAGAGCGAATCAATTTGCTCGACTCCTCGTTTATAAAATCAAAAATCAAAGTGGGTGTTTTACTTCCTTTTAAAGTTAATGAGATAGAATTTGATTCCGTTGAAGACACAAGGCAGTTGCTCGAAGGACGCAATTTACACACACTTTCCTTAGATTTTTATTCGGGTGTTCTTTTAGCAGCAGAAACTCTTACTCAAAAAGGAGTTCAAGTAGAGTTGGCTACTTTTGATACTGAAAATAATCGTGCGACCCTTCAATCCGTTCTACAAAACCAAGCATTAGAAAGTTGTGATGTTATTATCGGGCCCTTAATTCCCTCAAATTTTGATCTGATTTCGAGCCGCCCTGAATTAAGTGAGATTCCCAAAATTTCCCCCTTATCTGCTAATCCTGTTCGCTACAGAAAAAATGTTTTTCAATCGGTTACTCAAAAAGAAGATTTTCGCAATCGGATGTTATCCTATCTAGAAACTCAATTGGAACCCACACAAAACGTTGTCATTGTTGCCGATTCACTTAATAGGCAGGTAGAACGCGAATTGCGACAAAAATTTCCCTGGGCCATCACGCTACGCCCCGAAAAGGAAGACTACTTATTGCCAGAATTGGTGGACTCCCTTTTAGTTGATTCCTTACCTAATAAAGTTATATTAGAAACCCAATCGTTTCCTTTAATTGCCAGTGCATTGTCGCAATTTAATGCTCAAAATACTGCTGAACGTAATGTCCAAGTTTTTACTACATTTCGAAGCAATGCCTATGATAACGATAACATCTCCCGAAAACTTTTAGGGGGGATAAAATTTACTTATCCCGTGGGTTTTAAGCCCTTAGACAATGGGACAGATCAAGATTTTATAAATCACTATATTTCACGATTTGGAGCCCCTCCGAATAAAGAATCCGTTCGAGGTTATGATTTAGCCCTCGATATTATGTTAAGGCTTGTGGTAGGGAAAAACCTTGAAAGTGCATTGTCATTGGGTGAAACAGAGTATTTGTCCAATCGCTTTTCGTACAGACCACGTCAAAACGAAGCTTACGAAAATACAGCCCTTTTTCTATTAACGCATGACGGATACGAGGTAATCGAGATAAAAGAATAATAAAAATGACAACCCTAGTTCCTTGTGATTTCGTAAATTTGAGCCCGGTACGTTATTAATTAAACAGAACCGGATGTCCGACACTAAATATATTTTTGTTACAGGAGGTGTAACCTCTTCTCTAGGAAAAGGAATTATTGCAGCTTCTTTAGCAAAACTACTTCAAGCCCAAAATTTTAGAGTCACAATACAAAAATTTGATCCTTATATCAATGTGGATCCAGGAACATTAAATCCTTACGAACACGGAGAATGTTATGTGACCGACGACGGTGCAGAAACCGATCTAGACCTTGGACATTATGAACGTTTTTTAAATGTCAATACTTCCCAAGCCAATAACGTTACTACTGGACGTGTATATCAGAGTGTTATTGAAAAAGAACGTCGCGGTGAATTTTTAGGCAAAACAGTTCAAGTCATTCCGCATATTACCAATGAAATTAAAGAACGGATGTGTCTTTTGGGTAATACGGGCGAGTATGATATTGTTATTACAGAAATAGGAGGGACAGTAGGAGATATTGAATCGCTACCCTACATTGAATCCGTGCGTCAATTAATTTGGGATTTGGGTCGAGAAAATGCGTTGGTTATTCACCTTACCTTAATTCCGTATTTAGCTGCTGCTGGCGAACTAAAAACAAAGCCCACTCAGCACTCTGTAAAAACCTTAATGGAAAGTGGAATTTCAGCTGATATTGTAGTTTGTAGAACGGAACACGATTTGTCGGAAGAGTTGCGAGAAAAACTGGCTTTATTTTGCAATGTAAAGCGGGAAGCGATTATTCAGTCTATTGATGTGGATACGATTTATGATGTTCCCCTCAAAATGCTTGCAGAAGGCCTTGATAAAGTAGTGTTGAATAAACTTCAACTTCAACCCATTAAACCGCTAGACTTAAGTTCTTGGGAGGCTTTTCTTACAAAATACAAAAACCCAAAACATCAAGTTAAAATTGGATTGATTGGGAAATACGTAGAATTACAAGATTCTTATAAATCGATTTTAGAATCCCTAATTCATGCGGGTGCGATTAACGAAACCGAAGTAGAAGTGGTTAGTATTCACTCAGAACACATTACCGATTCCACAGTTGCCTCGCACCTTAACAATATTGAGGGAATAATTGTAGCACCAGGATTTGGAGAGCGCGGAATTGAAGGGAAAATTGAAGCCATAGCCTATGCCCGTAAAAACAATATTCCTTTTTTAGGCATCTGCTTAGGGATGCAAATGGCTGTGATAGAATACGCAAGAAATAAAGTGGGGCTTTCCAATGCCAATTCAACGGAAATGGATCCCGAATGTAAACATCCCGTTATTGATTTGATGGAATCTCAAAAAAGTGTTGTTAATAAAGGCGGAACCATGCGTTTAGGTGCATGGGAGTGTCAGTTAACAACTGATTCTCTCTCTCATCAAGTATACGGTAAGAATCAAATATCAGAGCGGCATAGGCACCGCTATGAGTTTAATAATGAATATTTTAGCAAGGTGTTTGATGCTGATTTTGTAGTGGCAGGAACAAATCCAGAAACGGGATTAGTAGAAATAGTAGAAAATAAAAAACACCCTTGGTTTGTAGGGGTGCAATTTCATCCAGAATATAAAAGCACTGTTTCCAATCCTCATCCGCTCTTTACCGCTTTTGTTAAGGCAAGCTTAGCGCATCAACACAATCCTCAGAAATAATACTATGGAAGAAAAAAAATTTGATCCCTATCAGTTTATCGGTTTTATTCTGATTGCATTGATTTTGACTTGGATGTTGTATCGGAATACACCTACCGATAACACGCCCCCAGTTACTTCAACAGAACAACCCATGTCTTCACCCGAAATAAGTGTTCCTCAGGGCCAAATAGATTCAATACAGCAACAACAGCGTGTAATTGCTTACGGAGATTTAGGAGCCTTATTTACTCCCGCGGAAACCTTAGAAACAGCAATTGAAACGGAAGAATTTCAGATGGTTTTCCAATCCAAAGGAGGACATATGAAGTTGTTACAGTTAAAGCAGTATGAAAATTACGAGGATGTTCCCCTCCACATGATTGATCAGAATAATACAGCCCTTTCTGTAGAATTCACCACCCGTGACGGCAGAACTTTAACCACTAGTGAAATGTATTTTTCCCCTCAATGGGAAGATCGCGGAGAAGCTTATCGGATTACAATGAAATCCTCATTAGGTCCTAATCAATACGTGGCTTTTATTTATGAAATCCCCAAGAAAGGATTTCTTTTTTCAATGCGTTTCGAGACTCAGGGCTTTGAAGGAATTTTAAATACAGCCCTTCCCGCAACCTTACAATGGAGCACCGATGTTTTTAGAAATTCAAGAAGTATAGATTACGAAAACCGATATACGGAATTGACCTTTGGGTACGATGGCGATCGAGTGGATTACCTATCGCTTAGTGGTGATGATCAGGAAACACGAGATAACATACGGTGGATTTCTTTTCGACAGCACTTTTTTAGTGCCATTCTTATCCCCAATTCTGAACGAATGAGTGTTGATCTCAAATCCAAGGATCTTTCAGGGGAAGTGGCTCTTGAAGAACGCTATACAAAATCATTTACCACTTCTTTTGAGGTAAACCGCTCTGGAGATAACCTAAACGATTCATTTCAATTTTATTATGGCCCAACTGATTATAAAACCTTAAAGGCTCTTGACGGTGATTTAGAGAACTCAATATCCTTAGGGTGGGGAATATTTGGTTGGATTAACCGGGTGATTTTTTTACCCTTATTTGGCTTTTTATCATCGTTCTTATCTTATGGAATTGCGATAATTGTAATGACCATTATTGTTCGAATTGCAATGTCTCCAGTAACCTACAAAGCCTATGTTTCTCAGATCAAAATGAAAGTTTTACGTCCTGATATTGAAATCATCAATAATCAACACAAAGACGATGCCGTAAAACGCCAACAAGAAACGATGAGTTTGTATTCCAAGGCAGGAGTAAACCCAATGTCAGGTTGTATCCCTGCCCTAATTCAATTGCCTGTTTTTTATGCCCTTTTCTCATTTTTCCCTGTGGCATTTGTTTTGCGCGACAAAGCTTTTTTATGGGCAGACGATTTATCTTCATACGATTCAATTCTTGATTTAGGTTTTACCATTCCGTTTTATGGAGATCACGTGAGTTTGTTCCCCATTTTAGCCTCTGTAGCGATTTTCTTTTATACCAAAATGACCACTGGGCAACAACCCATGCCGCAACAACCCGGTATGCCTAATATGAAAATCATCATCTATTTGATGCCCGTCATGATGTTGTTCTTTTTCAATAATTACGCTAGTGGATTGAGTTTGTATTACTTTGTGTCAAACCTATTGACCATCTTTTTGATGTTGATTATTAAACACTATATCATTGATGATAATAAAATACACGCAAAAATTGAGGCCAATAAACTAAAGCCTAAAAAAGCAGGTGGGTTTTCGGCACGTCTTCAAAAAGCTATGGAAGAAGCCGACAAACAACGTAAGACAGGAAACCGCAAGCGATAAACCCTTAAAGTGGATTGCGTATCTTTGCCCTGTGAAAAAACAGCGAGTAATTGTTGGATTGTCTGGAGGAGTTGACTCAAGTGTTGCCGCCTATCTTTTAAAGGAACAGGGGTTTGAAGTGATTGGCCTTTTTATGAAAAATTGGCACGACGAGAGTGTTACAATTTCTAATGAATGTCCTTGGTTAGAAGATAGCAATGATGCGATGTTAGTTGCTGAAAAATTAGGAATTCCTTTTCAAACGGTTGACTTAAGTAAAGAGTATAAAGAGCGTATTGTAGACTATATGTTTGACGAATATGCTAAAGGGAGAACACCCAATCCGGATGTATTGTGTAATCGTGAAATAAAATTTGATGTGTTTTTATCAATCGCATTATCATTGGGGGCTGACTTTGTTGCTACGGGTCATTATTGTCAAAAGTCTTCAATCCAAACTGCGGAGGGAACGACTTATTTTCAATTGCTAGCCGGAGCAGATGCAAATAAAGACCAGTCTTATTTTTTATGTCAGCTCACTCAGGCGCAATTGGCCAAGGTCCTTTTTCCAATTGGGCAATTGAAAAAAGCAGAAGTTCGTGAAATAGCTTTACAGCAAGGATTGGTTACCGCAGAAAAGAAAGATTCTCAAGGACTTTGTTTTATCGGAAAGGTTCGACTTCCTGATTTTTTACAACAGCAACTTCAACCTAAAACGGGAGCCATTATTGAAATTCATGCTGATTCCCCTTTATACGAAACATTACCCACTGCAGAAGATGCGCTAGAAATCCAAGCTTACAAAAAACAATATACACCAGAAAATGGAGTGGAAGTAGGTTCTCATAATGGAGCACACTTTTTCACCATTGGACAACGTAAAGGGTTAGGCGTAGGGGGAAAAGAAGAACCCCTTTTTGTCATTGCAACCGATGTGGAGACAAATACCCTTTATGTGGGAAAAGGCAAAGCCCACCCTGGATTGTATCGAAATACCCTTAAAGTCATAAATGATGATGTGCATTGGGTACGCGAAGATTTACGTTTGCCTAAAGGAACATCAATGCCCGTAAGTGCCCGAATACGCTACCGTCAACCTTTGCAAAACGCAACATTATTTAAAGAAGATGAGGCACTTTATATTCAATTTACCTCGCCTCAATCTGCTATTACCTCCGGACAATTTGTAGCCTGGTATTTGGGAGATGAACTTATCGGTTCTGGGGTTATCACTTAGTTCTCGTTTTCCCAGCTTTCCATTTGTTTTATCGCCTCTTTAACACTTTCAACGGGTTGCAAACAAACTCTATTTTGGCATACATAGATATAGGTTTCCCCTTCAAAAAACCGATCTTTTAACAAAGGTAAATCACTTTCAGTTTTTGAAGCTTGAAAGAGTACATTAGGGTAATATTCTTTCTGGAATGCAATGGTTTTATTCTCTGCTTCAGGACCTACAATAACCACTTCATAATGTGGATAGGCTTCCTTTAGGAGTAGTTGACCCCATTGAGCATAATCACTACTTCTTCCTTGGGAAAAATAGGGGAGAACCCCTTGAAGCATCTTCTCGGCTTGTTTTGAATAGTTTTCTTTTCCAGTCCATTGTCCAAGAGTCCACAGATTTTCCGCCATGACGGCATTAGCAGAGGGGATAACATTGTCATCTACTCCTACAATTGTTGCAAAAAGGGTAGGGTCTTTGGTAAAAGTGAAAAAGGGGGACGCCTCATCTTTAAATTCTCGTAATACAATAGCTGTAAACGATAGTGCATCGTTCAAAAATGAATCCTTACCAGAAGTTTTATAAAGTGCAATTGCGGCTTGTGTCATAAAAGCATAATCCTCTAAAAAACCTTCTATTTTGGGTTTATCCTCTTGAAAAGTGTGGAAGAACTGTTCCTTTTTGAAACAGTTTTCTTTTAAAAAGGAATAAGTGCGTTTGGCTTTTTCATATAATTTAGGATCACCAAAAGCTTCATAGGCTTGAGTGAGTCCTACAATTAACAAAGCATTCCACGAAGTAATTATTTTTGTATCTATTAATGGAAATTCGCGTTGAAGCATTTCTTTTTGAAGTCTCGATATCCAGATTTTTGCCTTTGCCTCCAATGTTTGCTTATCTATTTTATGTTTTTCTAAAAAGAGGGAGTCAATGGGCCTTAATTTTAAATTGTAAAAATGTTCTTCAAAAGGCGTGTTAAGGTCAATATTGAAATACGCGACCAACAAATCAAAATCCTTTTCAGCAACGGTTTGTAAACTCTCTTTAGTGAAGACATAATAGCGTCCTTCTCCTTCGTTATTGTCAGCATCAATAGCGGAATAATACCCTCCGTTAGATGCTTCCATTCGTTCATTTAAAAACGAAAAAGTTTCATAGACCCGCTCTTTAAAAACTTCATTTTTTGTTTGCTTATACGCATTTGCATACAGGCTAATTACCTGCGCATTGTCATAAAGCATTTTCTCAAAATGAGGAATGTTCCAAAAGGGGTCAACAGAATATCGATAAAAACCTCCTTCCAAGGGGTCAAATACACCACTGTGTGCAATGGTAAGCAGACTTTTTTCAAAGTAAGCGCCAATTTCTTTATTCTGAGTTAATTCTTGAAATTGTTGGATATATTGAAATTTGACAGGAGTGATGAATTTTTGGCTGCGTTTTTCTCCTCCATGTTCTTGATCCCAGTCGCGCATCCAATATTGCATTTCATCTTCTACGATTGAGGGAGAAATAAGTTTTGCTTCAGGAGATAGGTCAAAAGTATTTACTTCTTGAATTCCTTTTTCTATACGATCTGCAAAAACCATCAGTTGACTTTTGTCATTAGTATAAAGTGTTTGCACTTTTTCTAGAACTTCAAGCCATTGTTGTTTGGTATGGTAAGTTCCGCCATATACCGGTCTCCCATCAGGAAGGCAAATGACATTGAGGGGCCAGCCTCCGCTACCTGTCATCATTTGAGTTGCTGTCATATAAATGGTATCAATTTCAGGGTTTTCTTCACGATCTACCTTAATGCTGATAAAGTTTTCATTCATATAATCCGCTACTTCATGATCTTCAAAAGTTTCCTTTTCCATGACATGACACCAATGACAGCTTGAATAGCCAATACTTACAATAAGTAATTTTTCTTCAGTATTTTGATTTTTATACACTTCACTATCCCAACGTTGCCAAAAAACTGGATTTTGTGCATGCTGTAATAGGTAAGGACTTGATTCTTGAGCAAGATTATTCGTCTTTATAGCATTTTCTTGAGTGCAGGAAAAAAAGATACTTAACATAAGTAAAGAGCAAAGTGTGTGTTTGGTAGGTAGTTTGAATATTGAAATGGGATACATGTTGGCATTGTTTTATTAAATTTAAGTAATGATGTAATGTCTAAAGGCTTTAGAATTCTTTGGAGGGTATTCTTCTATTACTAAATCGTAAATACTTCCATAAATATAATTGATTCTTATCTTTAGCATATTGTTTTGTATTTATAATCTAAGAATAGCCCCAAATCATGACTTTAGTATTAAAGACCAAAAACATTGTATACCTCACCTTTTATTGTTGCTTCATTTATATGGTGAATGCTCAAAGTGCCGCTAAGCTAATGCCTAAAATGTATACTTATGAATGGCAAAAAGCAAATGGAGATACTTATGATGTTTTAATTGAAAATCATTTAACAGATCAAATTCAATTAAATACTAAAATATATATATATAATATAAATAGTTAATAATTATATTTCCTTTTTTACATTGTAGATGTTTAGGTTTTAGAATTCAAATTGAATTTTAAAGTGTGTAATTCATTAAATGAAATAGAATTAAAGTTTTTAAACCCTACTTTTCTATGAATATGTTTAAAAATCTTAAATTAGTATATGGTGCCTTCAAGGTTTGTTTTAAATCTCATTTTATTTTTGCTTTTTCAAGGGATGAATTCTTTGAAAGGGCAGGAGTCTTATGATGAGAAACTTAATGGTGTAAATCACAACATCTCCATGGTTTTTATTGATGGGGGAAGTTTTATCATGGGAAGTCCCAAAACTGAGGTTGGTCATTTTGGAGATGAAGGGCCTGAGCATGAAGTTGAAATTGCCCCTTTTTGGATGGGACAATATGAAATAACATGGGATTTGTACAATTTGTTTGTTACCCGTGAACTGGATGGCAATCAGATAGATAAAAACAGTACAAATGAAGTTAACCTAGACGCAGATGCAGTTTCGGGTGCTACAACACCCTACGTAGAAATGAGTTTTGGAATGGGTATTGATGGATATCCCGCTATTTGCATGACCCAGCTAGCTGCAGTAAAATTTTGCGAATGGCTTTCAGCAATGACAGGTCACTTTTATCGTTTACCTACTGAAGCAGAATGGGAATATGCCTGTAGGGCAGGCACTTCTACCGCCTATTCATTTGGTGATGATTTTAGCTTGCTTTCCGATTATGCTTGGTATGAAAATAATAGTGGCGATAAATATCAAAAAGTGGGAACTAAGCAACCCAACCCTTGGGGTTTATATGATATGCATGGCAACGTGGCAGAATGGACTTTAGATCAATACCTTCCTACAGCATATGCTTCTCGAAAGGGAGGAGTGCAAAATCCTCTAGAAAAGGCAACTAAAGAATACCCTAAAACGGTACGTGGAGGTTCTTGGATGGATGCTCCAGAACGATTACGATCAGCAGCACGCAGACCGTCCTCTAAAAGTTGGAAAAAGCGAGATCCCCAAATCCCTAAAAGTAAATGGTGGCATACCGACGCGGCATTTGTTGGTTTTCGTGTGGTTCGTCCACTTCAAACACCTAGTCCAGAAGAACAAAAAAACTATTGGAATTATGAATCAAACAAATAAATAAATCAAATGGAAGAAAAAAGCACACCTAAAAACAAACAAAGTCGACGTGACTTTGTGCAGAAAACAGCGCTCGCAACAGGGGCGTTATTTACAGTTCCTTCAGTGGAAAGTATGGCCCATGTTCATGGGGCTCAAAAGCTAAAGTTAGCCCTAGTTGGTTGCGGTGGAAGAGGTTCAGGTGCTGCTGTACAAGCGCTTACAGCCGATGAGAATGTTGAGCTAGTGGCCATGGCAGATGCCTTCGGCGATCGAATTGAACGCAGCCTTAAAGGGATTCAAGAGCATTTTGAGGGTGAGAAAAAAATAGAGGTCAAAGAAAAAAATCGATTTGTCGGATTTGATGCCTATAAAAAAGCAATTGATTTGGCTGATGTGGTCATCTTAACCACACCTCCGGGTTTTCGTCCGTACCATTTTGAATATGCTATCCAGCACGATAAACATGTCTTTATGGAAAAGCCTGTAGCTACTGATCCTGTAGGTATTCGAAAAGTATTGGAAATGGCAAAAATGGCCAAAGCCAAGAAACTAAATGTAGTTGTCGGTTTGCAAAGGCATTACCAATCGAAATATATCGATTTAAAACAACGAATTGACAGTGGTGCAATTGGAACCATAAGAAGCGGTCAAGTATATTGGAATGATGCTGGGGTATGGGTAAACAAAAGACAACCTGAACAAACAGAATTAGAATATCAAATGCGCAATTGGTACTATTTCAATTGGTTGTGTGGTGATCATATTCTTGAGCAACACATTCACAATATAGACATTGCCAATTGGTTTATAGGGGAATATCCTCTATCCGCACAGGGAATGGGTGGACGACAGGTAAGAAACGGAATTGATCATGGTGAGATTTTTGACCATCACTTTGTGGAATTTACCTATCCAAGTGGAGCCGTTATTGCAAGTCAATGCCGCCACATACCCGGAACAATGAGCCGTGTGGATGAAGTATTTCAAGGTACACTGGGAAGTGTAACGTTGGGTAAAGGAGAAATTACCGACGTTCAAGGAACACTGCAATATAAATACCCAAGACGCAGTAGCGATGATGCCAATCCTTATCAAGTAGAACACGATCGGTTATTTGCCGCTATTCGAAATGGAGACGTTATTGCCGATGCCGAAAATGGAGCTATGAGTACACTTTCTGCTATATTAGGACGTATGGCAACTTATTCAGGGAAGTCAATTACCCTAGAAGAAGCCTTAACTTCTGACTATCAACTCATGCCTGCTGAGGTTACTTGGAATACGACACCTCCAACCCTTCCGGATGCTAATGGACATTATCCGATTCCTACTCCGGGAAAAACAAAATTTATATAATATGAACCGAAGAACTTTTAATCAATTGACAGGAACAACTGGACTGGGGTTATTTTCTGGAATTTCTGCCTTTGCTTCAGCTAAAAATGAGTTTCAACCTCATGCGTTTAATTTACCCTATGCCCCTCATTTAGGCATGTTTAAACACCATGCGGGTGAGGATCCTATTGATCAACTCAACTTTATGGCAGACCAAGGTTTTACGGCCTTTGAAGATAATGACATGCGGAATAGAGACGTAACTCTTCAAGAAAAAATGGCACAAACCATGGAAAAAAGAGGATTGCGGATGGGCGTATTTGTGGCTCATCAAATCTATTGGCAAAAACCCAATTTAGCTAACGGTGATCAAGCCCTTAGAGAAGAGTTTTTGGATTACATCAAAAAGGCAATACCTGTAGCTAAACGGGTAAATGCAAAATGGATGACTGTAGTGCCAGGCCATGTAGATTTACGACAAAATATGGCCTACCAAACGGCTCACGTGGTTGAAAGCTTAAAACAAGCCAGCGCCTTGCTCGAACCCCATGGACTGGTTATGGTTTTAGAACCGTTAAACTTCAGAAATCACCCCGGTTTATTTTTATCAGAAAGCCCTCAAGCCTATGCAATTTGTAAAGCGGTTGACTCGCCTTCCTGTAAAATCCTTTTTGATATTTACCATCAACAAATTCAAGAAGGGAATTTGTTGCCCAATATTGAAAATTGTTGGGATGAAATTGGCTATTTTCAGATTGGTGACAATCCTGGCAGAAAAGAGCCAACCACGGGAGAAATTAATTACCTAACTATTTTTAAACACATACACAGTAGAGGATTTAAAGGAATTTTAGGAATGGAGCACGGCAATAGTCAATCCGGTAAATCGGGTGAATTAGCTGTCATCGAGGCCTACAAAAAGGTTGATCAATTCTTGTGAAGAATAACGCAATTACAGCATTATTAGGAATTCGTTATCCCATTATTCAAGCGGGTATGGTATGGGCCAGTGGTTGGCGCTTGGCTTCTGCGGTATCAAAGGCTGGGGGTTTAGGCCTTATAGGCGCGGGGTCAATGTATCCAGAAATAGTACGGGAACATATCCAAAAATACAAACAAGCAACTTCAATGCCTTTTGGGGTAAACGTTCCCTTGTTGTATCCCGACATTGATAAAATCATTGATATTATTGTAGCGGAAAAAGTACCTATTGTATTTACTGCAGCGGGGAATCCTAATCTTTGGACAAAGCATTTAAAATCGAATGGTTGTATTGTAGTACATGTTGTTAGCTCTGTAAAATTTGCTTTAAAAGCGCAAGAAGCTGGCGTTGATGCCATTGTTGCCGAAGGCTTTGAAGCCGGGGGTCATAATGGACGTGAAGAAACTACTACGATGACCTTACTACCACTCGTAAAAAAAGCCATTAAGCTCCCTTTAATCGCCGCTGGAGGAATTGGTAGCGGCCCGGCGATGCTTGCCGCAATGGCCTTAGGAGCGGATGGGGTACAGGTGGGGTCTCGGTTTGTCGCCACTCCCGAAGCGTCATCACACTCGGCATTTAAAAAAGCCGTTTTAGAAGCTCAACAAGACAGTACCGAATTGACCCTGAAGGAGCTTACGCCCGTACGCCTTCTCAAAAACCCATTTTACGATAAAATAAAAGCGTTGTATGCACAAGGAACTTCTGCTGACGAGCTTTCACAACTTTTGGGAAGGGGAAGAGCAAAAAAAGGAATGTTTGAGGGCGACCTCATTGAGGGGGAGTTGGAAATTGGTCAAGTTGCAGCACAAATAGACCGGATACTTCCTGCAGCTGAAATTGTCAATGAATTTATTGCCACCTACAATGAAGCCCTTGAAAGATTAAAAAAACTGGATTAAGCGATCGTTTTTTCGGAAATATCTACCATGATTTGATTTTTAATCAAATCATCAAAGGTTTCGCGTTCGCGAATCAGATGGGCTTGATTGTCTATCCAAAGCACTTCTGCTGGGCGGTAACGAGAATTGTAATTGCTGGACATGGTCATGCAATAAGCCCCTGCATTTTTAAAGGCCAGAAGATCTCCTTCCGTTATTTCTGAAATCTTTCGATTGTTGCCAAAGGTGTCCGTTTCACAAATATACCCCACCACGGTGTAAAAACGTTTTTTTCCCTCGGGATTGGTGATGTTTTCAATTTCGTGGTGCGAGCCGTAAAACATCGGACGAATTAGGTGGTTGAATCCTGAATCGACCTGTGCAAAAACAGTTGAAGTAGTTTGTTTTACTGCATTTACTTTAGCAATAAAATACCCGGCTTGACTTACTAAAAACTTACCCGGCTCAAAGGCCAATTCCAATTCACGACCATAACTTTTACAAAAAGCGTGAAAACGCGTTGTTAGTTTTTCTCCAAATTCTTCAATATTGGTTTCAATATCACCTTCACGGTAAGGTACTTTAAAACCACTGCCAAAATCTAAAAAGGTCAAGTCTTTAAATTGAGATGCTGTGCTAAATAGAATTTCAGAAGCATATAAAAAAACTTCAACATCTAAAATATCACTACCGGTGTGCATATGGATGCCGTTTATGTGCATCCCCGTAATCTCCACAATACGCAAAACATGTGGGATTTGGTGTATGGAGATTCCAAATTTAGAATCGATATGTCCAACAGAAATATTACTATTCCCTCCAGCCATCACATGGGGATTGATACGAATACAAACGGGTATTTGGGGATGTTTGGCTCCAAACTGTTCTAAAATAGAGAGGTTATCAATATTGATTTGAACCCCAAGTGCCGCTACGGTTTCAATCTCTTCAAGGGAAACTCCATTCGGGGTAAAAATAATTTGCTCTGGAGGAAATCCGGCGTGCAATCCAAGCTTTACCTCTTGAATGGATACCGTATCTAATCCTGCACCCATGTTTTTCATTAAACCCAATATGGATATATTGGAAAGCGCTTTGCAGGCATAATTAATGCGTAATTTTGGTACCCCAGAAAAAGCGTTTTTTAGTCTTGTGTATTGTTGTTGAATGGTCTCCGCATCGTAAACGTAAGTGGGGCTTCCAAATTGTTGTACAATGTTTTGTAATGTATTTGCTTCCATAGATTAAAACTTCGATACAAAAGTATAAAGGAAATTACCAACCCCCAAGGAAACTAACGAATACCTTTAAAATTAAAACAAATTGTTATAAATATAACAAAATCTTTTTCATTTGCTTTTAGTTTTCCCGTGATGTTTCTCTATTTTTGCACACAGATTTTAGAACAGAAGAATGAATTTACACGAATATCAAGGAAAAGAATTATTAGCGAGCTATGGTGTGGCAATACAACGGGGTATTGTTGCTAAAACTACGGATGAAGCAGTAGGAGCTGCCAAAGAATTAACTTCTACAACGGGTACGTCTTGGCATGTTATCAAAGCGCAAATTCACGCAGGAGGACGTGGAAAAGGAGGCGGCGTGAAGTTGGCCAAATCTATTGATGAAGTTGCTTCTGTTGCAGGAACCATATTGGGAATGCAATTGATTACTCCGCAGACCCCACCAGAAGGAAAAAAGGTAAATCAAGTGTTGGTAGCAGAAGATGTTTATTATCCTGGAGCCTCAGAACCTAGTGAATTTTATATTTCTGTTCTTTTGAATCGAGCCACAGGGAAAAACATGATAATGTATTCTACAGAAGGGGGTATGGATATTGAAGCTGTAGCTGAAGCTACGCCGCATTTAATCTTTACAGAAGAAGTTGATCCGGCTTTGGGCCTTCTTTCTTTTCAAGCTCGAAAGGTGGCTTTTAATCTTGGGTTAAGTGGCATGGCATTTAAAGAGATGACGCGTTTTGTTACCGCCCTATACAACGCATTCGTCGGGTCAGACGCTTCTCTTTTTGAGATTAATCCTGTGTTAAAAACGTCAGACGATAAAATTATTGCAGTAGATGCAAAAGTGACATTAGACGACAATAGTTTATTCCGTCATCCCGATTTTGAAGGCTTACGCGATTTAAGCGAAGAAAATCCTGTGGAAGTAGAAGCACGGGCAGTGGGATTAAACTATGTAGATTTAGACGGTAATGTGGGTTGTATGGTTAATGGAGCAGGCTTGGCCATGGCCACTATGGACTTAATAAAACAAGCAGGAGGAGAACCTGCTAACTTTTTAGATGTGGGTGGGACCGCAGACGCAGCTCGTGTGGAAACGGCCTTCAGATTAATTCTAAAAGACCCGAATGTAAAAGCGATTTTAATCAACATCTTTGGAGGTATTGTGCGTTGTGATCGAGTGGCACAAGGTATTGTGGACGCTTATAAAAATATGGGTGATGCAATTCAAGTTCCCATTATTGTTCGTTTGCAAGGAACCAATGCCGATATCGCTAAAGAACTTATTGATTCTTCAGGATTAAATGTGCTTTCTGCTGTTGCCTTTCAAGAAGCAGCGGATAAAGTACAAGAAGCCATAGGATAAAGACAAAATGACAGTAATTTTTTAAAAAATACTGTCAAGTTGACAAAAATCAGGTTTGGTTCTTTTTTTGCCTTAAGGGTAACATAGAAAATATGTTTAACCTTAAAGATAAAAAGTTATGAATTTAGCAAGAAAACAAACCCCGTTTTTACCCGCACTCTTAGACGATTTGTTACATCCTGATTGGAGTGTTCGATTTCCTTCAAATGCCAGCACATTACCTGCTGTAAACATTAAAGAACACGGAAGCCAATACGAAATAGAATTGGCCATTCCAGGAAAAAAGAAAAAGGATTTTGAAATTGAAATGAATGAAGGAATTCTTTCAATTTCATCAACACAGGAAGAAGAAACAAAAGTAGAAAATGGCACTTATACGCGTCGTGAATTTAGCTACGACAGTTTTCGACGAAGTTTTACTATTCCGGATAGTGTTGACCCCACAAAAATTGATGCTCACTATTCGGAAGGGGTATTGCAAATCACGTTGCCAAAACGGGCAGAAGCATTACCACAGCCTAAAAAGCAAATTAAAATCCGTTAATTAAGTCAATTATTTGTTTTTGTTTAAACGGCTCCAAATCTGGAGCCGTTTTTTTTACAATTTGATGTAAATTTTCTTTTTAAACAGTAAATAGGTGGGAACCCAAATCACAATAACATAAAAAAGGGCATACACCAAAGACCCTAATTTAAGGGGAAGCCCTACGTTTTCCCATAAGGTCATAAATTCTTGGTTTAATGCAACACCCAACCATTTAGAACTATACAGCAAGACTGTTAATAGACTAGAAAGTGAGTAAGCAAAAATTGAGTTGACTCCAAAAACATGAGCAAATTGGAATGAAAATTTACTTTGTTTAACATCAAAGAAATAAGTGAAGCTTGCCAATGCGAGCATTCCTATTCCGCCCATAAAAAGCGTAAATGAGCTACTCCATATATTTTTATTAAAGGGGAAGAACCATTGCATAACATCACCTAAAAACAAGAGGATAAACCCATACCAAAACAATTGATTTAATCGATTTTTTAGTTCTTCTTTCTGCAGTAGAATGTAACCTGCCCACATCCCAATCAAACCGGATACTATTGCGGGAAGGGTGCTTAAAAACCCTTCAGGATCCCAGGTGGTTTGCCAAAGTCTTCCGGGCAGTAACAAGCCGTCTAAATAATGAGCCCAGTTTTTTTCGGGTACACTTAAATCTGGAATTCCTATGCCAGGAACAGGTACATAAGCCATTACAATCCAATAGCCAAATAAGGCAATTAGGCCAAAATACCATTGTGTTTTTCGAGAGGTATAAATGAAAAGTAAGCCACAAGCTAAAAAAACAAAGGCAATACGGGGCAGTACACCCACCCAGCGTATCCCTTCAAAATTGAAACTGGGCCATAGCCATAAAAAAATACCCACTGCGTAAATTTTTAAAGCCCTAAACACCACCTTTTTGGCAAGCTCAGATCGGTTTTTTCCTTGTTGAATTTGTTTGCTTAACGACAATACAATCGAAACACCAACAATGAAAATAAAAGTGGGAAAAACATAATCTGTAGGGGTAATTCCGTTCCAATCCGCATGGAGCAGGGGCGCATAAACATGACTCCATGATCCAGGATCATTGACAATAATCATTAAAATAATGGTAAGTCCACGAAGAATATCGAGAGATCGAAGGCGTTGATTTACTTGTTCCATAGTATTTATTCTAAAGTGATGCTTGCGCCTCCTCTTCCGGAAGCATCAAATAAACGCAAGCTAATTTTGCTCCCTTCGGGAACGGATAGGCTTTCTGTATATATCGGATCTTGGAGGGTAGGAACTTGGCCAGTAAGTGTATAATGAACGTTCAACCCAGGAAATTGTTGATTGACGCTTAATTTTCCGTCTTGTACTATTCCACCTGGTTTGGGTAGGTCAAAGGTAATACCCCCATAGAGATGGTTTAGGTGTATTAATTGGCGCTGTCCCAAGGTGTTGGCAAAACGATTCCATGCTTTTTCTAAAAGGGGTTTTTGCGCAGTTGCTGAGGGTTCATCAAGCCAAGGTTCTGCAGGACTCCAAGCACGTTCAGCAAAAACGAGCAGGTTAGGCATTAAGAGCCTATTGAACTCCTGTTCATTTGTTGCGGTTTCTGTCCACAATTGCGATTGTATCCCCAAAAAATTTGAAACTGCATCAGGGCGAAGTTTCTCTTTATTTGCAACATACTCTTCAGTAATACCCAGCTCTTCCAATTTAACCTTATTGGCAAAAACATCGTAGGGCTCGGTGCCCCAACTGTCTTTAAAATTCACATAACCTGACCAACTCAATCCGCCATTGTCCATGTCTCGATCGTCTGTCATATCAAAATAAAAGGCAGAGGAATTACTCATTATGGCAGGAATTCCCATATTATTTAATTTGTAAATCATGTCTTCACGTCCTTCTCCCCAACTGTTATTCCATACATAGGGAGTAAAATCTATACTTTTAAGCTTTTGATTTACCGTAATTTCAGATTGACTTTTTGCACTGTGAACCAAAAGAACATCCTCCCATCCTGCCATTCTCGCACCAGTAGCCGAGATGAGTTCACTTAATCGTTTAACATTAGCATCATAAAGGTCTTGATAGGAATTGAGTTCGGGATGGCTGTTTAGATAGGTTTCGCAAAGGGGTGACTTTTGCCAAACGCCATAAGGCAATTCATCAGCTCCAATATTATAAACTTCCATAGGAAGATTTGCTTCCACATACATCGCTTTGATTTCACGCATTACTTTTTCAAAAAATCGATATGCAGCATCATCACAAATGCAAATTGTATTGTCTTTGAACAATTGAGCTGAAGTGTATTCGCTTTGGTCTTCAGGATCGTGAAGGCGGTATTCATTAGCTGCTTTTTCATCTCCTTGAGCTAGGTAATGATCATACCGGGCTTTCATTGAAATAACGGCTGCTCGGGCATGAGAGGGGAAACTTACTTGGGGCACCACCTTGATATTTCGCTTTGCTGCTTCCGTAAGGATTTCAATAAAATCGGCTCGGGTTAAATATCCTGAACCTGATGACGCTTTGTTTCCTGAGCCTGAGCCGTACATAGGGAATAAACGGTCTTTTTCATCAAGAGTAAATCCACGTTTACTTCCTACTTCAATTAGTTCGGGTAGATCGGGAATTTCAATGCGCCAACCTTCATCATCACCCAATTTAATGTCGATTAAATTGAGTTTATAGTGTGCCATATAGTCTAAAATTTGAATAAACTTTTCCTTTGGGAAAAAGTTTCGAGCAATATCGGTCATAAACCCCCGATGTTGAAAACGTGGCGCATCTTCAATGTAGAGGAGGGGTAATCCCATTTGCTCCTTTTCAGCGGTTAATAAAATTTGATGCAAAGAGGTTATTCCATAAAAAGCACCCCCATAGGCTGAGGCTTCAATGGTAATTCCATCGGATGTTATAGACAAGGTATAGGCTTCTGCTGCTAAGGCATTATTTTTCAACAGCGAAACTGTAGTTCCTTCCTCTTCTGATGAGGATACTTGTAACTGAACCCCTTCTTGTAATCGTTCTGTTAAAAACGAGGCATGATCTGAAAAGGGGCCTAAATTGAGGGAAAGTGAATTGGTAAGAGGAGTATACGCCCCTTTAAGGTTTAGGGTTACCGGAGTAGGGATTACCCAATGAAGTTCTTCTTTAGGCAACGGATTTACTCCCGCATAGTTTGCATAACGAGCTGCTGCAGTAGGTAAACGAAGTGCTTCAACTCCTTTAGCGTTTTCCCAATCAATTGTATGCTCTAAATCATACAATTGATCGGTTTTGGAATGATGAACAAAAAACCCAATCGGTCCCATAACAATTCGTTCCATAATCCCGGATTGTCTCACTGTAAATTCCAATGTTTCACCTGGACTAAGCGAATGGTTTTCGCCCATTGATACTATCCAGTATTGACTATTTTTTGTTGGGGCTAAAGACATTCCCTCCGGAAGACTTTCGGGTTGTATTTTACCACTAAATTGATTCCAATGTAAAGTCCATTGTCCTCCCTCCCATGTCTCTTGACTTGGATTTTTGATGGCAAAGGATACCTCCATTACCCCATTAGGAACATCAAAGGCGTTTACCGTAAATTTGACGGGTGGATCAATGGTCGTAGGTTGAGTTGAACAACTAAATAAGATTGTGATTAAGGCAATAGCGAAAGTTAAATTCAATTTCATTTTAAAGGGTTTTCGCTAATTTAAAAGATATTTTAAACTTTCGAACTTCCCTTTACCTACTATTTTTCAATTTTAAATGCTTTTAGGGCTTGATTCGGTTCAATAATGGTATAGCCTTGCCAAAAAGTAGGATCGTATTCTGTTAAATTGATTGGTAATACGGTTGGTTTTTCTTTAAATGCCTCAAAAACGGCTTTATCCATGGGGAGTGTTTCAAAAACAACCAATTGGTATTTTTGGTTTTGTTGTGTTTTAATTTTGAGATCCATTTTTAACTCATTTTGTTTGTTTCTTCCTTTGACGATTTTATTTTTTTCGGTAATCACCAAAGGCCGATCAAAACCGCCTTCCGTTCCATTAGTAAATTCAAGATATTCAAGGGCATATTTGCCCGTTTTTTTCTTTTTAAATTGAACAGTAACCTCTTTTAAATATTCTTTAAAGGAAACCCCAAGAAGGCTAAAGCTTTTAATGTCTTTTATGTTTTTGTAAGAGATTCTTACTAATGCCATGGCATCAGCATCTACGTATAAAGTGCCTTCATATTTTTCATTTCTTTTGGGAGTAAAGGAGAGCACGTAAATAGGAGTTTCATCGAGGTAGGTAAAATCAATCTGTTTAAACGTATAGTTTGAAGCTTTTTTTAAGATACTGAAATTGATTTCCTTGTCTCCAAAAAGAGGTTTAGTTAACCGAAGTAGGGTAGATTTTTTATCTTTCAGAAAATTTGATTTTTCTTTGGTCTCTTTTTCTTCAAGGCTCAGCGTGTCTGCAGCATTTATAAAATCAGCATTATCCACTTTACCTCCAATAATTCCTGATCGAATTTTAAAATAAGAATCCTTTTTAATGTTGTTGTTCAGAATGTCTTCAAATACCGTTTCTAAATTTTCAAAAACGGCTGTGGTTTCCTTGTCTTCCAGCTCTAGCGCTTTTGTAATTTCAACTTTTTGATTTTTGTAATCACCATAATATGAGCCAACAATTTCATTAAACCATTCGTTTTTTCTGGGAACTTTAGATAGGGTGCTGTCCCAAAAGGCTTGATTAAATTCAGGTATCGATGATTTTCTAACCGATACACTTAAGGCATTAAACAGTTGAGAACCGGATTCTCTGAAAAAGATTTTTTTTTGATTCAATTCCAAATCGTATTTATCGGGAATGTTCTCTTGTATTGCTTCAATAATTTCAGCGGGTGAAAGGGTTTTGTTCGAAACGATTACGGTCTTTAATGCAATTGTTTTAGGCGGTAAATAGACCAACGTATCAGAAAATGTAGACAAGGCCAGTGTTAGGGTTTGGTAACCCATAGAAGCAATTTTGAGGGAATCTAGATTTGTTACCACCTCTGGAATTACCCACCGAAACTCTCCTTCTTCGTTTGCAATACTTCCCGTTTTTTGATTTGTTGTAATACTGGCAAAGGGAATGGGTTCATGAGTTAAGCTGTCGAGAATTTGGACTTTGCGGTCAATGTGCTGAGCAAAAATAATAACAGGACAAAGGAAGAAAAAAAGGGGGGCTATTTTCGATTTCATTCTTTAAATGTAAAAGACTATTGGTGCGTTTGCTTTTGGGAGGTTAGACTTTATACTTTTTTTAACTGTTCTTGCAGGGATTTGATTTCGTCTCTGAATTGCGCAGCTTCAATAAAATCTAGCGCTTTAGCAGCTGTTTCCATGTCTTTACGAAGTTGTTTTATTCGTTTTTCCATGTCAGCGGGTGTAAGGTATACTGTTTTTGATTCAGCAGCTTTTGAACCCGACAACGGTTGATTGTAACTCGAAGATGATCGAGGCAGTACAACATTAAGGGCCTTTACTAAGGCTGTTGGTGTAATATTATTGTCGCTATTGTATTGCATTTGCTTTTCCCTTCTGTATAGGGTTTGATCTATCGTTTTTTGCATACTTTGGGTTACAGTATCAGCATACATAATGGCTTTACCATTAATATTCCGTGCGGCTCTTCCTACAGTTTGCGTTAGCGATCGGTTAGAACGAAGAAAACCTTCCTTGTCCGCATCTAATATTGCCACTAGCGATACTTCGGGTAAATCCAATCCTTCACGCAATAAATTTACACCAACAAGAACATCGAATATTCCCTTGCGTAAATCTTGCATTATTTCCACCCGTTCAAGGGTGTCAACATCACTGTGGATATAGCGACAACGCACTTGTGCTCGTGTTAAATACTGCGTAAGTTCTTCCGCCATACGTTTGGTTAAGGTAGTGACCAAAACACGTTCGTCTTGTTCTACACGTTGCTGTATTTCTTCCATTAAATCATCAATTTGATTTAAACTCGGCCGAATTTCAATCACAGGATCTAACAGCCCTGTTGGGCGAATAATTTGTTCCACAACAATCCCTTCACTTTTTTCCAATTCGTAATCAGCGGGGGTTGCACTTACATATAAAACTTGATGTTGTAAAGCTTCAAATTCCTCGTATTTCAAGGGGCGATTGTCCATGGCTGCGGGAAGTCTAAACCCGTAGTCAACTAAATTTTCTTTTCTACTTCGATCCCCACCATACATGGCATGTACTTGAGGGAGGGTAACATGACTTTCGTCAATAATCATTAAAAAATCTTTTGGAAAGTAATCTAAGAGACAAAAAGGACGCGTGCCGGGTGCTCTTCCGTCTAAATAGCGTGAGTAATTTTCAATTCCTGAGCAGTACCCCAGTTCACGTATCATTTCCAGATCAAATTCTGTACGTTCTTCCAAACGTTTAGCCTCAAGGGGTTTGCCGATTTCCCTGAAATAATCGACTTGCTTGACTAAATCGTCTTGAATTTGATGAATGGCTTGTTGAAGTCGATCAGGCGAAGTAACAAAGATGTTTGCCGGATAGAGATTTACGGTCTCATAAGTGTCAATTTTTACATTACTGATGGGATCAAAAGCTTCAATCAATTCAATTTCATCACCAAAAAAGTGAATCTTAAACGCAAGATCAGCATAGCCAGGGAAAATATCGATAATATCCCCAAGTACACGAAAATTTCCACGACTAAAATCAGCTGTTGTTCTCGAATAAAGGCTTTGAACCAATCGATGCATCAGTTGCGTTCTTGGAATGTTTTGATCTCTTGACAGCGTAATGACATTTTTTTGAAATTCAGTTGGGTTTCCAATGCCATACAAACAGGAAACAGAAGCCACTACCAACACATCACGTCGACCTGATAACAACGAAGAGGTAGTGCTGAGTCTTAGTTTTTCTATTTCTTCATTTATAGATAAATCTTTTTCTATGTAGGTACCCGTAGTAGGAATGTAAGCCTCAGGTTGGTAATAATCGTAATACGAAACAAAATACTCTACCGCATTATTAGGAAAAAACTGCTTAAACTCTGAATACAATTGAGCGGCTAGCGTTTTATTATGCGCCAGAACTAAGGTAGGGCGTTGAAGATGCTCCACCACATTAGCCATGGTAAAGGTTTTTCCGGAACCGGTAACCCCTTGCAAGGTTACATAAGGATCCTTGTTGTGAAACTGTGAAATAATTTGATCGATGGCTTGAGGTTGATCCCCTGTCGGTTTAAAATCGGAAATGAGTTCAAATTGCATAGCACCAAATAGGGTGCAAAAGTACGAAATTTAAAGTGGGTTTTCAGGTATTGACCGTCGCTAGTATTATAAATCACGCCGCTTTAAGAGTTGATAGGAAATCAAAATAAAGAGTGCAGACCAACTTAAAGCGATTACAATGCTTAACAAGGTTACATTGTAATCTTTTGAAAAACCATCACCAAGTTCATTAGCAATATTTTGAATGGCTGAAAGGCGCGAAAATGGTTCTTTAATAAGATTACTCATGGCGTTTAGCGGATAAAATTGAAAAACCTGATTTACTGTAACCGTTGGAAAATAAGTTTCCAATTTCCAATTTAAAAGACCAAAATTAATTCCTTCAAAAAATTGCCAAAACGCCAAAAATCCCAAAGCAAAGGCAGCGCGTTTGATCAATATTGACAACATTAAACAGAAGGTAAAAAAACAAAAAAGTTTTATAGCGTAAGCCAACAGGTACTCTAAATCTGAAAATACAATACTCCACTCATTATAATCCGAATAAATCCCCCCTAAAATCAAACTAATTAAAAAAACAAGTAGGGTAGAGGTTATTACAAAGGCCAGGATAGCATATAATTTGGACCGGAGAAACTCTCCTTTACTTAACCCGTCAATTAGGTTTTGTTTCAAGGTGCGATTGCTGTATTCATTTCCAATCATTGCCACGATAACCACGGCAAAAAATAGTTTTAGTAAAGCAATTATAAACGTATTAAAATGCCAGATGTAAGGAAAATTGAAAATACCTTGTTCCGCCAAATAAAAATTGATTGGACCAAATTCAACTTTTATTGTACTTAAAATGGAAATACTTAAAATAAGTAGGAAGTAGCCAAATATCAACAGTTTAGATATTGTGCTATGGCCTAATTTATAGAGTTCAATATAAAGTAAACGCATGGCTAGGATTGGGTTAGGGTTAAAAATTGATCTTCAAGTGTGGGTTTTTTCCAAACAAAATGAGTGGGATAGATTTTGGCCTTGGCTAACTTTTTTGAGAGGCTTTCGGGATCCAGTGCATCCTTAGGAAAAATTCGAATCAAATCGTGTTCATTTTGAACCTCACCAATTTCTGAGAGGGATTCTAGAAAGCGAATAGCAGCCTCAATTTGGGTACATTTAATTTCAAAAAAACCATGAGCAACCGTGATCTGGTCAACGGGACCTTCATAGTATTTCACTCCATTTTTTAGCACAATTACATGACTGCATACTTTTTCTACTTCATCCAATAAATGGGAGGCTAGTAAAATAGTTGTTCCCATTTTGGCAATGCTGAGTATTAATTTTCGAATTTGGTGAATCCCCTCAGGATCAAGCCCATTAGTGGGCTCATCTAATATTAAAAGTTCAGGGTTGTTGACCAATGCAGCTGCAATTGCTAGACGTTGTTTCATTCCTAATGAAAAGGCACTGAATTTACTGTCCCGTCGTTCCCAAAGCCCTACAAGTTTTAACTTTTCTTCAATTCCGTTGGTACCACATTCCTTGATTTTACAGATCAATACCATGTTTTGATAGGCGGTCATGTAAGGATAAAAATTGGGCCGTTCAATAATGGCGCCTATTTTTTTTAAAGCTTGATGTGTTGTAAGAGTTCCCGAATACCATTGAAAACGGCCTGAAGTGGGATTGATAACATTTAATACCATACCTAAAGTTGTCGACTTTCCGCTGCCGTTTGGCCCTAAGAGTCCGTATACATTTCCTTTTTTAAGGGACATGCTCAAGCCATTCACAGCTTTAATAGACCCGTACGATTTACTGAGATCAAAAAGTTCTAAAAGTGTTTTTTGCATGGAGTTGTGGGGTGTTGTGGTCATTCAACCTTAATTCTAAGAAAAGATAGTATTTTTGGATAAATTAGGTCATGGTAGAAAAATTAATTTCACAAAAAAAACCCTTTTACCCTTTATCTCCAGCATTATGTCGGTTTTTAAAAACTTACGATCGTTGGATAGACACTCCTATTTTTTACAACGACTTATTGCGTTTTTCTGGATCGGTAGCTGTATTGGATCAAAATGATGAAGACACCCTTTGGGTTCGTGTTTTTTATTCAGATACTGAGAGAAAAGAGATCGATTTTAACCTAAAGAAAATATATACCCTTTTGCACTCTGACGGAAACGAGTTTGGGATTCAATACCTCAATATTGATGCTATTGATTATTGCACTTTTGGAAATTCGAAGCCCTTTAGAATTAAAATACGTAATATTTTGAACGACAATTTCACCTATTACTACGTAAAGCAAACAGACGCTTCAAGAGTATATGGACTGGAATTGGAACATATGTTATCTCCGTATAACCTCAATTTTTTGGTAAATGATCATACCTTAATAGAGGAACATATTTCTGGAATCCCTGGAGATACTTTTATTAAAGAATTTCTACCAAAATGTAACGATGCAGAAAAGGCGCAGATTGCAAAAGAATATGTGAAATTTAACGAGCGCAGTATGATTCGATTACTTGGTGATATGCGTTCGTATAATTATGTTATTGTGCCTACACATGATTTTGATCAAGTGGTTTATAAAATCAGAGCGATTGATTTTGACCAACAATCTTTTGAAGGGAAACTCTCCGTTTATCGGCCACAATTTTTTAAGGAAAATAACCCCATTATGGAGCTTGTTAGAACAAAACTAAACCACAACTCCATTAATCAATATAAGATTGAAGAACGTTCTATAGTAGCTCGGCGAATTATCACTTCAGGAAACCGATTAAAAACCCTGATATCCATAATGCGTAATGAAGTACTCACACTACCAGAAAACTTAGAACGATTAAAGCAAGAAATTTATAAATTCACAAACGATAAGGCCTTTTTGGAAAGTAAATCGATGGGGGATATTATGAAAGCCGCTTTGAATTTTGTCCGTCAACATTATGAAAATGTTGACATGCACAAATTATTTTAACGTTTTTAGGTGATTAATAGTAATCGTTTCCGTCATACTCTTGATCTTCATCTTGGCCAAAGTCATCCTCAAAATGATCGTCTTCTTCGTCGGTAGATTCAAAATTACCCGGCTCACTTTCGAACAATTTTTCAGGGGCTTGTTCAGGCACTTCTCCTTGTGCGTGAATTAATTGGGGATAGTTAGTCCCCACAACGGGTTCCGTTTCTTCCATACACACTATAAAAAAGGTCCAAAGATTTAAAAAATCATAAACGTAAAGTAACTGATTCTCTTTTTTTGAGATGACCTCAGTTAAAGGAGTATTGCGTTCGCTTTTTTGTTCCGAATCCATCGCTTCTAATGGATATTCTTCACCCTGCTCCCAATTTGCATTGGTACGGTAGAAGGACGCCATTTCATTTCCTAAAAAGCCAAAGGCTTGTGTTATGGCATTGTGAAAATCTTCAAGTGTAGCCGTAGATTCAATTTCAATATCACGGAGGACATCCTCTTTTACATCTAAAATTATTCGAAAGCGGTAAATCATGTCTTTCTATTTACTTCCAATATAAAATAACTCTGGGCTCCATAGAGCATAGAGGCAAAAACCAGATGTAGGGGTTGAGAAGAAAAGGGAAAGTCAAAATAATACATCCAAATGCCTGTGCTAATTTCAAGACCTAAAGTAATTAGAATCAAAGAAAAAACGCGAGGCATTTTTTTATTTTTTAAAAGTACGTAGGCAAGATAAAGATGTATTCCAAGAACGAGAAGTGAAAAACTTCGATGAACATAAAAAAGGGTGGGGATTTCATTTAACCACTGACTTGCCCCTTCAAGACTCCATTTTTTCATTTGAACATCAATAAATTGACGCACTTGAGTTCCCATTCCAATTTGGATTAAAGTAAGGGTTAAGGCAAGATAGGAAAAGAGTTTAAATGAAAATTGTTGGGGTAAAGAAAGCCCCTTTTTCTGGTCTTTGAACAATAAAAAAATCAGAATAAAGACGAGAAGTAATGCCATGCCCATATGCAGCGTAATCTTAAAAGGCAATAAGTTAGAATCCACTACTGTTTTTCCTAACCAGGCTTGAAAGCCCATACCCAAAACAACAATAAAGGCGCCAATAGGGGCAAGGGTATCCGATTTTAACCGGCCTAATGCACTAAAGAGAAGAAGAAGTGTGGCTAATCCAGCCAGAGCCCCTAGTAATCGATTGACAAACTCAATCCACGTGTGAACCGGGTTAAACAAAGCATAATCGTGCCGAGTGTAGGGTTCCCAATTTTCAGAGAAATAGGCTTGTGTTGAAGTAAAATCAGTAGTGGCAACACGAAGGCTTTCTTCTACAATAATTACTTCACCTTCATGGTATTCGTGATTGGGTTTCCACTCCAATTGGCTGCTTTCAGTTGGGGGGATAAGATATCCAAAACATTTTGGCCAGTCAGGACACCCCATTCCGCTTCCTGTCATACGAACAATTGCTCCTGCTGCAATAACAAGATAGATGAGAATTAAACTCAGTTTTAAAAAAAATCGATAGTAATTAACCATGGGCTTTTAATCCTAATTTTATTCCCTCTACTTTCATTTTTTCAAAAGCAGCGTCATAGGCGTTTGGAATTTCACCTTCTAATATAGCTTCTTTTATCGCTTCTTTGATTTGACCAATTTGCGGACAAGGGGTTAATCCGAAATAGGTCATAATAACTTCTCCACTTATGGGGGGTTGAAAGTTTCGAAGATGATCTTTTTCTTCGAGTTGAACAATTTTTTCACGAACGAGTGTAAAATTATTCATGTATTTTTCAAATCGTCTTGGATTTTTGGTTGTGATATCCGCCTCACACATAGTCAACAGATCATCAATATCATCGCCTGCATCAAAAAGAAGTCGACGAATAGCAGAATCGGTAACAAAATCTTCAGCAATTACAATCGGACGTGAGCTCATCATTACTATCTTTTGGACGTATTTCATTTTTTCATTTAAGGGCATCTTTAGCCGTTTAAAAAGGGAATACACCATTTTACTCCCCACAAACTCGTGATTGTGAAAGGTCCAACCTGTTGGAGGCTTAAATTTTTTAGTTGATGCTTTGCCAATATCGTGAAGTAAGGCAGCCCATCGCAACCATCGGTTTTCACTTTTTTGGCAAAGATTGTCTACCACCTCTAAAGTATGGTAGAAATTGTCTTTGTGGGTTTGTCCTTCAATTTCATCAACTCCTTTTAACGCAGTTACTTCAGGTAGGATTCGCTCCAATAGGTTCGATTCTTCCAATAACCTGAATCCAATTGAGGGCTTTGGCGTGTCAATAATTTTATGCAATTCATCCACTATACGTTCTTGAGAAATGATATCTATTCTTTCCGCATTTCTTTGAATGGCCTCAAAAGATTTGGGGGCTATATTAAAGTGAAGTTGTGTAGCAAAGCGTATTGCTCTAAGCATACGCAACGGATCATCAGAGTAGGTGATATCGGGATTTAATGGAGTTCGAATGATTTGTTTTTTTAAATCCTCTACACCCATAAAAGGATCGATAAGGGTGCCAAAATCATCACGGTTTAAACTAACAGCAAGGGCATTAATTGTAAAATCTCTTCTGTTTTGATCGTCTTCAAGGCTCCCCGGATTTACCGTGGGGTTTCGACTTTCTTTTGCATAAGATTCTTTTCGCGCCCCTACAAATTCGAGTTCAATGCCCTTCCAATGAATCATGGCGGTGCCATAGGTTTTAAAAATTTTTACGGGTTGGGCGCCTTTAAGTTTTTTCTGTACCGCTTGGGCAAATTCAATTCCCGACCCCAGCGTCACAACATCAATGTCTTTTTTAAATCCCCTTCCTAAAATATGATCGCGTATATAGCCGCCTACAACATACCCTTTCATTCCTTTTTCCTCAAGTGTATCAGATAAAAGTTGAAAAAGAGCATTTTGTTTGAAGTCAGTAAAGGAAGTGTTTAATTTCATGGGCGAAGTAGGGTAAGTGAACCGTCGGCTTCAATTTTGATAACCCGTGAGGGTTGAAGTGTTGCCTTGCTTTCAAAGTAAGGAACACAGTAATCTACCCCTTTTATTATTTCTTTGGAAATGGATTCAAAATGTTGAGGAGTAGGTTGACCGCTAATGTTTGCTGATGTTGAAATTAAGGGTTTTCCAAAGCGGGTAATTACTTCGGTGCAAAAATCATGTTTAGGGATTCGAATTCCGATACTTCCATCTTGCCCAAGTAGATTGGGGGCCAAATTTTTACCCTTTTCGTAAATTATAGTTGTAGGTCGGTCTTCTTCAAGCAATAATAAGGCGCTTTCTGGAACATTTTCAACATATTTCTTGAGCATTGTTATCGAATTTACGAGAACAATTAGGGCTTTTGAATCTTCCCGTTGTTTGAGCGCATAAATTTTTTTGACAACACTAGGGTCTGTTGCATCCCCACCTATTCCCCATACGGTATCGGTAGGATACAATACCAATTCTTTGTTTTGTAAAGCTGTTAGGGCCTTTTCAACCATTAATAAAGCGTTGTTTATACTGAAACACTATGTGTGCGTAAGGCATCGTTAAGCGATGTCTTTTTATCTGTACTTTCTTTTCTTTTTCCAATAATTAATGCACAGGGCACTTGATAGGCTCCTGCGGGGAATGATTTGGTATATGTACCCGGAATCACCACTGATCTTGGAGGAACAAAACCCTTGTGTTCAATGGGTGTATTTCCGGAAACATCAATAATTTTAGTTGAAGCCGTCAATACCACGTTGGCTCCCAATACCGCTTCTTTTCCAACACGAACACCTTCAACCACTATGCATCTTGAGCCTAAAAAGGCATTGTCTTCAATAATAACGGGTGCAGCTTGCAACGGCTCAAGTACCCCTCCAATGCCTACGCCTCCACTAAGATGAACGTGTTTGCCTATTTGCGCACAACTTCCCACAGTGGCCCAAGTATCTACCATGGTTCCTTCATCTACATAAGCGCCAATATTGACATAACTAGGCATTAAAATGACACCTCTAGATAAGTAGGCGCCATGACGTGCAACAGCATGCGGAACCACGCGGATTCCCTTTTCTTTATACCCTCTTTTTAAAGGCATTTTGTCGTGAAATTCTAATGGACCGGCTTCTAAAGTTTCCATTTTTTGAATCGGGAAATATAAAACCACTGCTTTTTTAACCCATTCATTTACTTTCCATCCTTCTTGATGGGGTTCAGCAACTCTTAATTCACCTTGATCAAGTTGCGTTATAACGGCTCGTATTGCCTCTTGTGTTTCTTTTTCTTCCAATAAAGCACGGTTTTCCCATGCGGCTTCAATTGCTTTTTGCATTTCCAAATTTTTGACAAAGGTACTGAATTCAGGGGGATTGAAATGAAGTAGATGTCTATGAAATGGGTATATTTGCCAAAAAAAAATGGGTTGTATAGTGGGTATTGATTATGGAAGTAAGCGCACTGGTCTTGCAACAACCGACCCACAGCAAATAATTGCCAGCAGCCTAGCAAGCCTTCCAACAACAGAAGTCCTTTCTTATCTTAAAACCTATTGTAAAGAAGTAAATGTTGAAGCCTTTGTTGTAGGCCAACCTTTACAAAAAGACGGAACACCCTCTGCAATTGAAACAGAAATACAGCATTTTATAGGGCAATTAAAGGCGGCTTTTTCCGAGTGCGCTATAGCCCGTTATGATGAACGCTATACCTCCAAAATTGCAGCACAAACACTCTTAGAAAGTGGAATAAAAAAGAAGCAACGCAGGGATAAATCAATTTTAGATCGCATTAGTGCAACACTGCTGCTTCAGTCCTATTTAGACTATAAATCGAATATGTTATGATTTTACCTATTGTAGCTTACGGAACACCCGTACTAAAAAAGAAAGCGGCAGAAATTCCTCCAGATTACCTTAATTTATCGACCCTAATTGAAAACCTTTGGGAAACCATGTACGCGGCAAGCGGCGTTGGTTTAGCAGCTCCTCAAGTGGGTGAGTCTCTTCGCCTCTTTGTGGTTGATGCAAGTCCGTTTGCAGAAGACGAATCCTTATCGGAGGAAGAAGCTACACAATTACGCTCGTTTAAAAAAGTATTTATAAATCCCCTTTTACTTTCTGAAGAAGGTGAATCCTGGCCTTTTAATGAAGGCTGTTTAAGCATCCCCGACGTACGAGAGGACGTTCTCAGACAAGAACACATAACCCTTGAATATCAAGATGAATCGTTTACTAAACATAAGTTGACACTAACCGGGTTAGCCGCTAGAGTAGTTCAGCACGAATATGATCATATAGAAGGTGTTTTATTTACCGATTATCTCTCTCCATTAAAAAAGCGCCTTTTAAAAAATAGACTCAATGCAATCTCAAAGGGAACAATTGCAGTAGAGTATCCCATGAAGTTTCCAAATGCCAAAAAAAGATAATATGACATTAGATAAAATAGTAGCTATTGCTGGTCGTCCAGGGTTATTCGAGATGGTAGCTCAATCACGGAGTGGAATTATAGCCCGATCGTTAGTAGATGGTAAGCGAATATCTTCCCCAATTAACAATCAAATTAGTGTAATGACTGAGATTCAAATTTTTTGTATTGGGGGTGAAATGCCCCTTACCGAAGTATTTGATAAGATGATTGCTTACGAAAAGGGAGCCATAGCAAGAATTAGTCCCAAGGCAAATAAAATTGATTTAGAAGCGTATTTCTTTGAAATCATAGATAATTATGACGAGGAAAGAGTGTATCCTAGTGACATTAAAAAAATCATTCAATGGTACAATATTCTCGTTTCTTCAAAGGTAATTGGACTTTCTGAAAAAAAGAACAAAAAGGCTACAGCAGAAACTTCAACTAAAGAAAACGATTCAGAACAATGAATTCTAAAGCCCAAAAGTTAGAAGCGTTTTCTCGATTATTGGACATCATGGATGAACTGCGCGCGGAATGTCCTTGGGATCAAAAACAAACTTTTGAAAGTTTACGCCATCTCACTTTAGAAGAAACCTATGAATTGGGCGACGCCATTTTAGAGGGCAATCGTACTGAAATCAAAAAAGAACTTGGTGATTTACTCTTGCATATTGTTTTCTATGCAAAGTTAGGAAGTGAAGAAAAAGCATTTGATATAGCTGATATTGCCGAAGAAATTTGTGAAAAATTAATTTTTCGTCACCCGCATATTTATGCCGATGTAAAAGTAAAAGATGAGGTGGAGGTTAAAAAAAATTGGGAAGCTTTAAAACTTAAAGAAGGAAAAAAAAGTGTACTCCAAGGAGTGCCCAAAGGTTTACCCGCACTGATTAAGGCACAACGGATGCAAGAAAAAGCAGCGGGTGTTGGTTTTGACTGGCCTAATAAGGCTGAAGTATGGGCAAAATTTGAAGAGGAATTGGAAGAATTAAAACAGGCCGAAGAATCAAACAATTTACTTGCAGTAGAAGAAGAATTTGGCGACCTCTTTTTTTCGTTAATTAATTATGCTCGATTTCTTAAAATTAATCCGGAAACTGCACTTGAAAAGACAAATATCAAATTTAAAAAACGGTTTGAATACATTGAAAAAAAGGCAACTGAATCCCATACCGAACTTACCAATATGAGTTTACCACAAATGGAAAAATATTGGATTGAGGCTAAAAATCAATCCTGATTTTCTTCGCTACTATCCGCATCTAGTTCAGGACTTTCCTCTTTTTGATCCTGTCTTTCAATTTCATTTTTAAGTTGCTTTAATCGAATGTACTCTGCTTGCGACTGATCCAATTTCTTTTGAGATTTTTCAATCTGCTTCTCCACATTTTTAAAAAGTGGATTTTCAGCACTTGAATTACTAAAAAACGAAAGATTATTTTGCAATTGCGTTAATTCTGACTTTAGCTCGTTTATAGATGACTTGACGTTTTGCATTTCTTTCTGAAGGCGTTTTGGATCTGCTTGAATGAGGCGTTTATCCAATTCACTTAAAACACTGTTCAAGTCTTTTTTATCTAATGAAAGACTTTTAATTTTTTGATTTAAAGCGGCAATAAAATTCTGGGTATGTTGGTGGTCTAGTGCTCCTCCTATGGAATCAAATTGTTGCCATTCGGTAAAAAGGGCTTCGCTTTTTTCTTCCAAAGCGTCAACCTCTTCAGGCAACGAAGAGGCCTTCAGGGTTTCAATAAAATCTTGTTTCTCTTTGTTTATGGATTCCTGTGTTTCTGATAATTTTTGATATCCAGATTTCAATCGATCAAAGTAAAATTCGTGTATATCAGAAAACGTTTTCCATAATTTATTGTCTAATTTTCGCGGAACAAAACCCACGCGCTTCCATTCTTTTTGAAGGTCTTTCATTTGTTGCGCGGCCTGGTTCCAATTGTCACTCTCAAGTAGGGTTTCCGACTGCTTTATTAGCGCTTGCTTTGCTTCGATATTTTTATTGTATTCTTCTTTTTGATTTTTGTAAAATTCATTTTTTGTTCGCATGAATTCACGACCAATTTCTCTGAACTGTAACCAAGAAGCCTTACTTTCTTTAGCGGGTATGTACCCTACATTTTTAAATTCCTCGCGTAGCGTGTTGAACCGTTTTATTGCATTTTGCCAAGCCTTGTGACTTTGCGGTGTGTCCTGCGTTAACGCAATCATGTCTTTTAAAAGATGCTCTTTCTTTTCTAAATTTTCTCGCATTGTATCTACAATTTCCTTTTGTAGATCTTGACGCTTTTTTTGTATTGTTTTGGTTGCTGTTTGAAAGCGTTTCCAAAGTTCTTCGCGATGCTCTTTGGCTACAGGGCCTAAATCATTTTTCCAAAGTTGGTGTAATGTATTAAGGTCTCTACTTGCTTTAATGATATCGGTTTCCTCAATTAAGGCTTCCGCTTTTTCAATGATTTTAAGTTTTTCTTCGTAATTGTGCTTGAAGTCTAAATCTCGAAGTTCACGGTTTAGGTGTAGAAAATCATAAAATCGCTCTACGTGATGTTTGTAGGTTTCCCACAAATTTGTACTCTGAGCTCTGGGCACCTGTCCACTAGAATACCAACTTTCTTGTAGCGTTTTAAATGTTTTATAGGTTGTATTGATGTTTTGATCAATAGCAATTAAGCTCTTAATTTCTTCAATTATTGCTTTTCGACGTTCTAAATTTACCTTTTGGCTCGCCTCTTGTTCTTTGTAGAATTGGCGTCTTTTTTTTCGGAATTCATAGGTTAACTGATCAAAGTCTGTCTTGAATTCTGGTTTGTAAAAAAAATCGATTTCATTCCCCCCTTCTTTTAGAAACTCCTTTTTCTTTTTTTCAACGTCTACTTGGAATTTTTCTTCAAAGGTTTGTTGTATAAGTTGTAATTCTTTTTGGTTTTTACGCCATTGTTGATCATCACTAAGTTTAGCATAGGTAGAAACCAACTCTTCAATAGAGAGTTTTGAATAGTCAACGGCTTCCTCAACTTTTTCTGATTCCTCAGAAGTTGAATCGGCTTCAGATTTTGATTCTATTTCAGGTTCGGGATCAGCTTCTTTTTTCTTGGTTTTTGAAGTTGCCTTCTTTTCTTCAGAAGCTGTAGGGTCTTGTGTTACTTCAGTATCTCCCGACTCCTCTACTTGCTTTGGTTCCGTTCCTTCTATTTGCGGCTCATTTATTTCCTCCGCACTAGGTTGTGGTTTTTTCTTTGCCATCTTTAGTACATGTCTAATTACAAATAATACACTATTTTTTGAAATCTAAAAATAGTATGCCTCAAAGTTAACTATTGATTCCAAAGTGCCCAAGAATTTTCAGCTTGATATACCAACATATCATACCCATTGCACGTTTTTGCTCCTTTTTCTTTTCCATAACGAAGAAAAGTGGTTTCAGCGGGGTTGTAAATTAGATCAAACAAAAGCTGATGCGGCGCTATAAATTCATAGGGAAGGGGAGGGGCTTTTTCTGTATCAGGAAAAGTGCCTAAAGGAGTAGTATTTACAATAAGATCTGCAGATTGAAATAGATTTTGATTTAGGTCTTTATAATGAAGCTGTTCTTTTTGAGGTGTACGCGAAACAAAAATCACTTCACAGTGCAGTTGCTCTAATACATAGCGAACCGCTCCAGAAGCTCCTCCAGTTCCTAAAATGAATGCTTTTTTTGGAGGGGATTCAAGGTGTTCAAGAAGTGCTTTTTTAAAACCACTATGATCAGTATTGTGTCCTGTTGTTTTTCCTTGTTTATCCCATACCACAGTGTTTACCGCTTTAATTGCTTGAGCTTCCTCCGAAATAAAATCTAAATAGGGCAGGATTGCTTTTTTATAGGGGATGGTAACATTTAACCCTGCAGGTCTTGGAGTTAGTGCCAAAACGGAAGGAAATTCTTCTATAGCGCTGAGATCAAAATTTTCGTAGCGACAATTTGATCTATTTTCGCGCTCAAACTTTTCAGAGAAATAACGTCTTGAGAAGGAATAATCAATATTTTTCCCAATAAGTCCATATATTTTATTGCTTTCTTTTTTTATCATATCGATTTAGTAAATATAAAATACCAACTCCAATCAGTATTGCAAAAATAACACTATAGGTTTCTAATTGGAGCAAATTGGGAACGATATAATCATGGGAAAGTACTTGAGGCGATCCTACGCTATTTGTTAGTAACGCTCCCTCTTGATCTGTTTCAAAGGTTTTCACTTTCCAGGGATAAACTAAAGGTAAACTCCCTGCGATAAAGCCTATAATAGTGGCTTTAGTAAATTTGGGGTATTTTATAAGCATCCATTTAATTCCATTGGCAAAAATGATAAGTCCACTAAGGGCTCCCAAAAAAAAGACAAGTAAAATACGAAGTAGTTTTTGGGTTATTGAATCCCTCAATATTGAAAAATCAAAGGCTAAAAAACGCGTTAATACTTCAAACAGTGCATTTACAGAATCGACCAACAGCAGGTTGTAATTCCCTAAAATAAGTAATAAAAAAGAACCCGAGAGCCCAGGAACGGTCATTCCTGAAACACTAATAATGCCACAAAAAAACACAAAAAAGAGATGGTCGTTTTCAGCGGTTGGGTTTGAAAAACTGAGCCATAAACCCAAAGTAAATCCGAGGATTGAAAAACTCAATAAGCGTTTATTCCATTGTTTAATCTCTTTTGCGATATAATAAAGTGAAGCTAAAATCATTCCAAAAAAAGCACCAAAGACTTCAATTTCAATACGCTCTAGAGCGTAATCGAGAAGAAGGGAAACACTGAAATAACTGATGAGTACCCCACTAAAAAGCAAACACAAAAAACGGGCATTAGTATATTCCCAAAAAGAGCGAAAGCGTCCGCTAAATAATAGCTTAAGGGCCTTGCCATTTAGGTGTTGAAAAGAGAAAATCAGTTCTTCATAAAATCCACCAACCAAGGCAACAATTCCCCCAGAAACTCCGGGTACTTTATTAGCGGCCCCCATGGCGATCCCTTTTAAAATTAAAAAAAAGGATTCTTTTATGGACTGACTTTGAAATCTGAAGTTCATGTTTTTGAAATTCCTTTTCGATTTTCCAATAAAAAAAGAAGTACAAAACCAATTAGTGCAAAAAGAAAAGCTTTTCCAAGCTCTGTTGATTGTCCATTGAAGTACTGAGGCAATACAGCAAAAGTTTTTTCTAATCCGTTCACTGTTTCACTATTTTGCCAAGGCCAAACCTTATGAAGTGCGCCTCCCATTAATCCGATGAGTACGGCAATTGTTTTTTGTGGATACCGGTGAAGTAGCCAGGATAGAAATTTTGAAAATAGTTTTATCCCCACAATTATTCCTAAAATAAAAACACCCAATACGGTTGCCAAGGCACTAAATTGTTCAAAATCAAAATTGAAAATAGTCTCCTGCAATTGTCTTACTTGTGATAAAATGAATTGATAAACCCCAAGAATTACAAGTAAATAAGCCCCGGATAGGCCGGGTAAAATCATGGCCGAAATGGCTATAAATCCGCAAAGAAAAAGATAAGGCAATGAGGCATCGTTTTGAACTCCTGTTAGCTGCGTACTCCAAAACGAAAGCGCCCCACCGAGGAGGAGCAAGACTATATTTAGAGGAGAAAGGGTTAAATAGCGTTTAATTAAATAGAAAATACTGGCAATAAGCAGACCGAAAAAAAAAGACCAAAGACTGATAGGTTCATTCTCAAAAAGCCATTCTAAAAGTCTTGATAAAAGCAATATGCTTGTTAAAATGCCGCCAAATACGGACAGAAGAAAAGAGCCGTTGGCCTTTTTCCATGTTTCTTTAATCCCTTTTTTTGGTAGGTTTTTTATGAGAGACCAAGATATTCCGTTAATACTCTCGATGAGTTCTTGATAAATTCCAGTAATTAAAGCTATAGTTCCTCCAGAAACACCGGGCACAAGGTCTGCTGCGCCCATAAACATTCCTTTGATGTACAAACTAAAATATTTCATATACTGGATCTTAAAGCAAAGTTAGAAATACATTCTTAACCAGACCCGGTTTGATTTGCTTTTAAAATTTTAGTTTGGGAAAGAGGGATTTAAATTCTTCTTTTTGATCTTCAGTGAGGGAATCCCAATTTAATACTGATTCGGCTTGTTTGCTTTTTTGGAGTTGTAAATAACAGCCTAGCAACCGGATTTGTATTGCTATTGTATCAGGAAAAGCGCTATTTGCTTCTTCGGCTACAGAAAGGGCCTCTTCCCAACGTGATAATTCAAGTTGTAAATTCAAAACGTTCAATACGGTTTCCAAATCATATAGACCAAGGTTAAGCAGCTGAAGATAGGCAGCGATAGCCTTTTCGTATTTTTTTAAATGTAAGTAGAGTTCTGCACTTTTTTGCCAAAGTAAAATGGAATCACTGTTAATTTCTAGTGCATTTTTTAAATGAAACTTGGCTTTTTTATCATTCCCTACAGAAAGGTAGAAATCTATTAATTTTTCCCACCCTTTTTCATTGCCAGGTTCTACTTTTATTGATTTTAGAAAATACCGAAGAGCCAAACTCTGATTTCCTAATTTTTCGTGACACTTTCCAATACTCATTAAAATAAAGGCATTGGGTTCTTCAGTAGTCAAAACATACTCATAGTTTTCTATGGCTTCATTTGTTCTGCCTAAGTGCTCTAAAACCTTACCCTTTTCAATGTATGCCCCTGAAAACGTATCGTCGCTAATGATAGCAAAATCAAATGCAGAAAGGGCTTCTTTCATTTTGCCAGCATTAAAAAACAATTTACCTAAGTGATGCCAAGCCACTTCGCAATACGGATCTTCTTCTAAAATTTCATTGAGCGCCTCAATGGCTAAATCATCTTGGTCAAGTTGCTCATAACAAAAAAGAAGATTGTAAAGCGATGGGTAATCGTCTGGGTTTTCTGAAATGCAATTCTTAAAAAAATAGACTGCATTTTGGTATTCTTCAGCCAAAAGATGTTCCATTCCCAATAAATTCCATATTTCAATCGGATCTTCAGAAAGTTCAAGCGCTAAATGCAAGCATTCAATAGCTGTAGGATGGTCTCCTTTTTTTGAAGCAATACTCGCTTTTTGTAGGGCAATTTCTTCATCAAAGGGAGTGAATTTCTCTACATATTCAAGTAATTCAAGTGCAGCTTCATATTTCTCATCCATGATAAACACCTCGCTTTGGAGAAGCATAATTTCTAGACTAGAAGGGTGTTGCTCTAAGCCCATTTTAAGGGCTTTTTTGGCTAGTTGGTTTTCGCCATTTCCCAAATAATGAATTATAATGTCTTCGAACTCTTGGGCGTCAAAAAAATAGATCAAATTGGTTTTGAGCATTTTTTCAAACTTTGAGATTGAAGATTGAATTTCTTCAGAATTATAATTTAGCATAATGGGGTTTCGTTCGTATATTAAAAATAGGGACTAGAAAAGCGCAAATGTATTACAATCTGGGGTTGTTTTTAACAAATTAATTAACACTTCGTTCTAAAGCTCATCTAATAACGAACGTAGAATAGCACAACCTTTTTTTATTTCTTTGGGAGTAAGGGTTAAGGGGGGGGAAATACGCACAGCACTTTTTTCCCAAAGTAACCAAAATAAAAGCAACCCCCGATCAATACCGTTTAAAATTACCTTCGATACACTTTCGGGGCTGTCAAGCATTAGAGCCAACATCAATCCTTTTCCGCGAATGGATTTTATTTTAGGGTGCTGTAATTCGGACCGAAATAAGGCTTCTTTTTCGGCAATATCAGAGAGAAGGGAACTGTCTCTAATCTGGCGTAACGTCGCCAAACATGCTGCCGCAATTAAAGGATTTCCTCCAAAAGTTGTAATATGGCCAAGTTTAGGGTGCTCTTCCAATACCCGCATGAGTTTGTGTGAGGCGCTAAATGCCCCAACGGGTAGTCCGCCTCCCATACCTTTGCCCATGACTACAATATCCGGTTCAACTCCAAAATGTTCATAGCCAAAAAATCGGCCAGTCCGACCAAAACCAGGTTGTATTTCGTCCAAAATCAACAAGGCTCCTACGGCTTCACAACGTTGTTTTACCTTTTTCAAATAGTCCCTCTCAGGAAGGATAAAGCCCGCTCCACCCTGAATTGTTTCTAAAAGTACAGCCGCTGTTTTGGTTGTGATACGTTCTAAATCTTCCTCACGGTTAAATTGAATAAAACCCACATCGGGTAATAGCGGACGATAGGCTTTTTTTTGATGCTCTCTACCCAAGAGGCTAAGGGCTCCATGTGTACTTCCGTGGTAACTGTTTTCTGCACCAATAAGCTCACTACGTCCGGTAGCGCGTTTCGCCATTTTTAATGCCCCTTCAATGGCTTCAGTCCCCGAATTTGTTAAATATACGGCTTGGTGTGAAGCCGGTAAAAGTTCCAATAATTCTTTACAAAGTAACACAGCTGGTTCTTGAGCAAATTCACCATAAACCATAACGTGAAGGTATTTTTTTGCTTGCTTGCGAATGGCTTGTACTACTTTTGGGTGACAATGGCCCAAGCTACATGCTGAGACCCCTGCCACAAAATCAAGGTATTTTTTTCCTTTAGTATCTGTAATGTAAGCTCCTTTTGCCTTCTTTATGGACAAGCCTAACGGATGGGGTGTGGTTTTGGCTTGATAGCGTAAAAAGTCATCTACAAGGGAATTCATTTAAATGGAGATTTCTTTTTTAGGGGGTTGTTTAGGGGAAGAACTTTCTTTTTTAGGAAGATCATCAGGTAAAGTAAATTCTTTGATGTCTTTTACGCTCTCGTTGTCTTCATCACTAAACAAATCCTCTACCGTTTCAGGGCGTTCATTAATTCGCCATATAAAGCCTTTTAAAGTACGTTCATTTAGAGGTAATTCGTCTTCGGGAAAAACATCTCCACTGGGCGAGACTAAAAAGGTGATGGTTTCAATTTGACCTTCTTCAAATTGCATTCGCAGGGCACTACATGTGGTTTTGTCTATCCCAATGAGCTGGAGGTCTTCGTCATTGTATAAATAATAAACCATCTCTGTGTTTTTGGTAATTAAAACATTGTCCAGTTTACCTTCTTTAAAAGAGCCATCAAGCACCCCTCCTTTTATTTGTTGATAGCCCGTTTCACTTAAGGTGTCTTTTTCGATAATAAATACGCGACCTAAAATTTTTAACGAATCTAATTTTTTGGTTTGGGTGTCAGACAATAAGAGAATTTCGTCTCCCGACATTTGACTTTTATCAAACCACAATACCGGATTGTTTTTATTGTGGTCTACTTCTGTGAAAATTTGTTCTTGTTGTTTGGTCAAAGGCCTACTCAATAATTTTGTTAGTCCAGTAGATTCATCAAGATAGAGCGAATCGGAATGCCCACGCAGATCCGATTTTAAAATCCGTACATCGTAATACGCTCTAAGGATTCTTTTATTTTCAGGACCCGTGGCCACAAGGGTGTCGGCATGAATGAACAAGGAGTCTTGATCTACAATATTGATTGCCAAGGCTTTACGGGTAATAATAGCAGAATCTTTGGCTTTAAAAATTTCGCCATAATGCCCTGTAATCACTGAGTTATTTATGGAATCAATAATTTTCACATTATTGGTAGCCGCTGCATAATCACGTTGGCTTTCAAAATACAGACTATCTCCTTTGATGATTTTATTGTCATAAAATAGGGTGGCATTTTTTTTAAAGATTCCCTTTTCTCGTTCCATATCATAAAACCCCCGTTCACACAATATGGTGTAGGCTTCTCCTTTTATTTTTGATTTTCCGTAGAGGTAGGCTTGATTTAATTCAGTGAAATAATCAAGTTGTTCCGATTCAACTTTGTATTCGGGGTTAAGGATGGTTACATCTGAAACAAAACGGTACTTTTTTTGATCCATAAAATACGTTCCTCGGTTACTGGTCAAGGTACTTGCGCTATCTTGAATCACACCTGGAGTGGTGTAATAGGCTTCCTGTTTTATTCGGTTTAGATTTAGTTTTTCTGTTTTTAGCGTCATGTCTGGACGTTTTAAAAACACATCACCATCCGCATAAGCCATTCTTGTTTTACCGTCGTATTCCATTGTTTCACAAGTCATCCGTAGGGAATCTCCTTGAGTAAACACAACATTTCCTATGGCGCGAAAATAATTGTCTTTAGCATAGAAATAGGCTTGGTCAGACTCTATGAGTGCTCCTTCATGAAACAGTTTTACTCTTTTTTCGGCAGATTTGAACAAAATATTTGCACCAGGAAAACGCTCTTGATTTTGGGTAGATCCACCCGCCTCACGAATCTGAATTATTTTTGATTCTTGCGCGCGGGCAGTTGTGATGGCGATCCAGCACATACATCCGATCCAAATCCCAACCCAATGTTTCATCGGTTCTTGTTTACCTAAAAATGGTTTGTTTGCGGTCGGGTCCTACTGATACTATTGTAATGGGGGTTTCCAACTGGGTTTCAAGAAAATGGATATAGTCTTGAAACGCTTTTGGAAATTCTTGAATAGAAGTAATTTGCGTAAGGTCTTCTTTCCACCCGTTTAGTGTATGGTATATGGGTTCAATATCCCCTGCATTTAAGTCATAGGGAAGGTATTCTTTAACACCTTCAGCAGTTTTGTATGCAGTACAAGCTTTAATGGTATCAAAGCCTGAGAGCACATCGCCTTTCATCATCATGAGTTGTGTTACACCATTCACTTGAATAGAGTATTTTAAGGCTACCAAATCAATCCAACCACAACGTCGTGCACGACCCGTAGTGGCACCAAATTCATTACCCACTTTTCCCATGGTTTCTCCATAGTCATCAAAAAGTTCGGTGGGAAACGGCCCGCTACCTACACGAGTAGCGTAGGCTTTAAAAATTCCAAATACTTCTTTGATTTGGTTTGGCGCTACACCTAATCCTGTGCAAGCTCCGGCGGCAGTTGTAGTAGAAGAGGTAACAAAGGGATAGGTTCCAAAGTCAATATCTAAAAGAGAGCCCTGGGCTCCTTCAGCTAAAATTTTCTTTCCTTGTTTTTGAGCGTCATATAAATATTGCTCACTGTCGATTAGACGAAAGCTGCGCAAGTGGTCCACACTTTCAAAAAAAGCACGTTCCATTTCGTCTAGGTTAAAGTCTAATGCAGTGCCATAACTCTTCAGCATTTCAAGATGCTTATTGGCGAGTTTACGGTATTTTTTCTCCCAATTTGGCGCAACAATATCACCCATTCGAATTCCATTTCTTCCTGTCTTATCCATATAGGTGGGTCCGATTCCTTTTAGGGTAGAACCAATTTTGGCTTTTCCTTTAGAGGCTTCAGAAGCAGCATCGAGCAATCGGTGCGTAGGTAAGATGACATGCGCTTTTTTGGAAATCAATAATTTCTCACTAAAATCGATGTTGTAAGGAGCTAAATTCTCAATTTCCTTAATGAAAATAACAGGGTCAATTACAACTCCATTTCCGATAACATTAATTGCACTGGGATGAAAAATACCAGAGGGGATGGTGTGTAAAACGTGTTTATTGCCTTCAAACTCAAGGGTATGTCCAGCATTTGGCCCCCCTTGAAATCGAGCAATTATATCATACGAAGACGTTAATACATCTACAATTTTTCCTTTTCCTTCGTCGCCCCATTGGAGCCCTAGTAGAAGATCTACCGCCATGCCTTATTTTGTGTTTTTTTTGGTGCCGTAAAAATAAAGAGAATGATGGTGGATATCGACATCAAAAACCTCTTCAATTGTTTTTTTTATTTGTTGAATTCTGGGGTCACAAAATTCTTTTACTTCTCCACTATCGGTAAGTATAATATGATCGTGTTGACGATCAAAATAAGATTTTTCATAATGGGCTTGATTTTTGCCAAATTGGTGTTTTCTAACCAAACCACATTCAAGAAGTAATTCTATAGTATTGTAAAGGGTAGCTCTGCTCACCCGATAGTTTTTATTTTTCATTTTAATATAGAGAGACTCAATATCAAAATGTTCTTTATTTTCATAGATTTCAAATAGAATAGCGAAGCGTTCTGGTGTTTTTCGATGCCCGTGTTGATCGAGAAACTTAATGAAGGCTTCTTTTACTATCTCTTGATTTGATTTATCTACTACCATAAGATGTCAAAGATAGTTATATTGGCTTATTCCCTAACAATTTTATCTATTCCATTCACTTTTGAAAGATTCTGAACTAGCTTATCCAATATTCCTTTATTGGGTACACTCACATGAATTATTCCAGTAAAAAATTGATCTTCGGAATCAAAATTAATTTTATTGATATTCACATTCATGTTATTTGAAATTAATCGAGTTACTTCATTCACCAGTCCTTTTTTATCAATCCCAGTTAACTTTAACATGGCGGTATATTCTTCAGAAGAGGAATCCACCCATTTTGCTGGGATAATACGATAGGCAAAGTTCGATTGAAGTGCAATGGCATTAGGACATTCTTTGTGGTGTACTTTTATTCCTTCATTTACGGTGATAAATCCAAATACGGAATCTCCCGGTATAGGATGACAACAATTTGCGAAGCTGTGCGCAAGTGTCTCTTTTTCTTTTCCAAAGACGAGTTTATCAAATTTTTCTGAAATAGCGCTATTTTTAGCTAAGGCGTTAGGTTCAGTATTTTTTGAGCGTCGTTTAAAAAAGTTTAAAATGGTATTGTGATAATTACTTGAAAACTCTTTAAGTTGGCGGTTATCAAGGGTGCCTATTCCTACACGGTAAAACAAATCTTGACTTGAGTCAAATTTGTAAAATTTCAACATCTGTTGAATGGTTTTATCGTTTAAGGTAATTTTTAATTGCTTTAGTTTTCGGCGTAAAATTTCTTTCCCCTCATCTGCACGTTCTTTTTTCTCATCATTTAATGCTGATTTAATGGAAGAGCGAGCGCGAGCAGTGATGACAAAATCTAGCCAGTTTTTGGAGGGCTTTATAATTTCCGAGGTAATCACCTCAACTTGGTCTCCACTTTTGAGAACCTTACTCAAAGGAACCAGACGGTCATTTACTCGAACCCCCCGAGTTTTATTGCCTATTTCTGTATGGATAGAAAAGGCAAAGTCAAGCGCTGTGGACCCCTGCGGAAGCGATTTTAAATCGCCTTTGGGTGTAAATACAAAAATTTCTTCTGCGTACAGGTTGAGTTTGAAATCCTCTACAAAATCAACGGCATTTCCTGTGTTATTTTCTAAAACCTCTTGCAATCGATTAAGCCAACTTTCAATTCCAATGTCTTTATGATCTCCCTGTTTGTATCTGTAATGCGCAGCATAACCTTTTTCGGCTATTTCATCCATTCGATCGGAACGAATTTGAACCTCAACCCACTTGTTTTCAGGGCCCATAACTGTAATGTGTAAGGCCTCATACCCATTAGATTTTGGAGCAGAAATCCAATCGCGAAGGCGTGTAGGATTAGGGGTAAAATGATCCGTGATTATAGAATAAATTTTCCAGGCTAGAAATTTTTCTTTTGCCCTTGTACTTTTGTAAATAATGCGAAGCGCAAACTTGTCATAAATATTTTCAAAGGGAATGTTTTGCGTTAACATTTTTTGGTGAATAGAATAAATAGATTTGCTTCGCCCTTTGATGGTGTATTTTAATCGTTCCTTATCCAATTCATTTGATAAAAATTTTGAAAACGATTTGATGTATTCATTTTGCACTTCTTTACTTTCCTCAATTTTCTCATAGATGGATTGGTATCGGAGGGGTTCAGTATATTTTAAACTTAAATCTTCTAGTTCTGTTTTTACATTATACAGCCCAATCCGATGGGCAAGTGGTGCATAAATGTAAAGGGTCTCAGAGGCAATTTTGACTTGTTTGTATTCGGGCATGGCATCCATGGTTTGCATGTTGTGCAAACGGTCAGCAATTTTGATAATAATCACCCGTACATCATCATTAAGCGTAAGAAGCATTTTTCTAAAGTTCTCCGCTTGTAAAGAAATGTTTTTGTCTTTTTTTAAATGAGAGATTTTAGTAAGTCCATGAACAATTTTCGCTACCGTTTTCCCTAGAATCCGTTCAATATCTTCTAATGAAAATTTAGTATCCTCAACAACATCATGCAATAAGGCAGCACAAATTGAAGTGGCATCGAGTCCGATTTCTTGAGCTACGATTTTAGCTACACTAATAGGATGAAAAATATAGGCTTCGCCCGATTTTCTTCGCTGGTCACTATGCCCCTCCACTGCCATGTCAAAGGCCAAGCGGATTTGTTTTTTATCCTTATCGCTTAGCGTTTGATAGCTTATTCGCAGTAGTTCTTTATACTGCTTTGCAATTTCCTTATTTTCTAATTCTTGGTCAACCATCCTACAGTGGAAAGGTAGTAAAGAATCACCTCTTAATCAAGTCGATTATTCTTCCTCTGAACCTCATACATTAAAATGCCTGCAGAAACGGAAAGATTTAATGAATCTACTCGTTCACTCATAGGGATCATAACGTATTGGTGACTGGCCTCATTCCAGGCGGAAGTAAGCCCGGTACTTTCTGTTCCCATTACTATGGCACATGGAGGAGTGAATGACAAATGGTCGTAGCGAGCAGCTTCAGGATGCAATACAGCGGTGTGTATTGCAAAACTATGGTGTTGCAAAAAGGAGATAACGTCTTGGCTTGAGGCGAGCGCAGTAGGCATCATAAAAACAGTTCCTAAACTTGATCGAATACTGTTGGGGTTATAAAAATCTGTTTTGGGATTCGCAATGAGAACAGCATCTATATTTGCCGCAGTAGCAGTTCGGTATAATGCACCAATATTGCCTGGTTTTTCTGGAGCCTCTATGACTAAAACGATGGCGTTTTCGGCAAGTGAAAGTTCCTCTAATGTATGGGATTTACTGTTTCCTACAGCTATTATTTTTTCTGAGCCCGATCGAACCGTAATTTGTTCAAAGGTGGATTTTTGCACCTTGAAAATTGAATTTTCAGAGGGGTGAATATCCAAGGAGTCCAAAATCTTTTCACTTCCTTCCTCAACAAAAAAGAAATCTAATGAATACCCCCCTTTTAGGGCTTTTTTAATTTCGCGAAGGCCTTCAACAACAAATTTGGATTCCCGTTTTCTAACTCTAGATTTTTCAATTAGGGCACGTAATTGTTTAATTTCAGGGTTTTTGGAACTACTAATAAATTTCATTTAAGAAAGGTATTTAATTTTTGGAGTCTTAAATAAAAGAAGGCAATTAATTTGTCTCTAAAGCTTCTTCTTGATATGCGATCACTAGGGCTACCATTGCATTGTAACTTTGAATACCCTCAATTTGACCGTTGGCTTTAAGGTAGCGATCATAACCCTCCTTAAAATAAGGTTCAAAAGGATTTTCATACATATTCCAAAAAGCGGATTGTTCCCTGAAGTTGTTTAAAATCCCTGGGCGGACACGACTTAAAATTTCTTTTGCTTTTTCAGGGCGAGATTTAAAAAGTTCGGCATAGCAATACCTTAGGGCAAAGGTATATCCAGCATATTGAATAAAAGGATCGGAGTGCTTAATGGTGTTGTAAAAGGCAATAAAATTAGCCTCATTTTCAGCTGCAATACCTGTTTGATGAGCCATTTCATGAACAACAGTAGTGATGTAACTCAATTTAGGAATTTTAGAGTTGACCTGTGCCTCAAGGGTAAACGGGTTCAAGTAACCTGCATAACCCATATAGCTGAGGGGAATACTCCATATTGAATTTTTTGAATAGGGTTGAATCCCTGAAGGGGTACCTAAAGGGACGAACGTATCGTTAAGTAAACGCATAAGCGTTTTTTTGTCATAAGGGATTTGAACGCCTAAAGTATCTTCGTTTACGAGTTGAGCATGCAGGATGTTTGCTGTTTCAATTACATGCTCTAGGGTATTGATTAACTGTTGTTCAGTATACTTTTTTTCGTAGTTGAGCTTTTGTGCTAGCGGAACTCGATAATAATGTAACCCCCAATTCAAATAAAACAAAAAGTGAACTAAGGAAATTAGTGCTATAAAGCGTACAACCCCTTTTTTAAAATCCCCCTTTGGTTTGCGAATAAATAAGGCTAACTGTCCTATAATTAAAGCTAGTATCAAAAAATAGAACAGATCGCCAAGGGAAAAAGGGAGTAGTTTGAAAAAGAACCGATGCAGGTCAAACAACCAGGGATAGAGTAGGGTGCTGTAATATTGTTCGATCTCAATAGGATATCGTTTAAGTCCTTGCAACCCCAGAATTTGAAGAGGCAAGGAAAGGATGATATACCACTGCAATCGATTCATAAAAAAAAGCCCTGCGGTACAGGGCTTTGAGTGAATTGTTATTCTTCTACGGCTACGATTTCCACTTCAAAAATCAAATCAGATTGTGGAGGTATGCCTTGTACCCCTTCGGCCCCATAAGCCAAAGTATAAGGTAAGAAGAGTGTGGCTTGATCTCCTTCTTTTAAAAGTCTCAATCCTTCTTTAAACCCTTCAATCATTCCATCATCAGGTCCAACTCGAGCTGGAAGAGGTAGGTATTGTCCTGCACTTTTACGTTGCGGATTTACCACATCATTGGCCTCAGCGATTTCCAGTCTGCTTGTTTCTAGCAAGGTGCCATCAACAAAATAAACAGCATAATGTACTTGACAGCTATTGGTTTTACTTACTGCTGTTCCTTCACCGGTGTTAGTAATAAGGTATTGTAATCCAGAAGGTGTAGTAATGGATGCCTTTTTTTGAGAGTCAAATCGGCTCACATTTCTGTCGCGAATCTCTTGTTTTTTTGCTTCGCGTTCTTTTTGTATTTCTTCACGTTGTGCGAAATGGTTTTCAAAAATCTCAGGGGCATTAAATTTTCGGGCTTCAGCACCGTTTCGAATAATTACCACTTCTTCAATTCGATCATTTTGTTGGATACTGTCAACTACATTTTGACCCGTCACCACTCGACCAAAAACACTGTGCACACCGTCAAGCCAAGGCGTTTCTTTATGGGTAATGAAGAATTGACTTCCATTGGTTCCTGCCCCAGCATTAGCCATAGATAACACTCCTGGGCCATCATGAGTTAAATCACTGAACTCATCATCAAATTGGTATCCTGGACCCCCAGATCCAGTACCTGTGGGATCTCCTCCTTGAATCATGAAATCAGGAATTACACGATGAAAAGTGATGCCGTTGTAATATTTTTTTCCTTTAAATTCATCGCTCACCTTTGGATTATTCCCTTCGCTAAGCGACACAAAGTTTGCCACCGTCACCGGAGCTTTATCGTGGGCTAATTTTAATACAATTGACCCTTTGTTGGTTTTAATATCTGCATATAACCCATCTTCTAAATCAGGGTAACTGGTTTTACACCCAATACTAATTAAGAAAATGAAGAGAGAAAAAATTATGTGTTTCATGAATAGTGAATTTAGTTATGTATTACGAAATAGGAAGCCGCCAAATCGTAAACCGAAGGGGCTGATTAATTTTAATTTTATCGCCATCACCTTGATAGCCATAGCAAAGGTAGGAAGGAAAAAGAAATACCACAATATCCCCTTCACGCATTAATCGCAACCCTTCGCGAAGTGCGGGTAAAAAATCTTCTTCATCTATAGCATACTCGGTAACGCCCAGCGTTGATCGACTGTAGAGTACCTTCTGGTCTAGCGTTTCGATTTGGTACTCAAACTGTACTTTTTCTCCTTTTACCGGTAAAGGCGACTCAGGATTTTCCACATGTTGATAGGCGTATAAAAATCCTGTAGCGGTACGTTGAAATGAAAATACACTGTCCTGTTCTGCCGCCATTTTTAAGAGGCTTTCTTCTCTAGCTAATAACGCCTTATTGCGTTGTGCCGAGTTATTGAGAAAAGAAGTTTTTGATTTGTTGATTGGTTTTCGGGGTTGTGCATCAGTACAAAACTGAAACAGCAATGACAACAGTAAGATAAGAAACAATGGTTTCATTGGGTTATTGTTGAAATTCTTTTTTCACGGCCGTTATAAATCTTTCTACCGTTTCAGCAAGAGAATCTAAAGACATACCTCCAGCGGCATTGTGGTGTCCTCCTCCTTCAAAATAGGTTCGTGCAAAGGCATTTACAGAAAAATCACCTTGAGATCGGAATGACATTTTGATTTTCTCTTGATCATCATTCTCTATCATTATACAAGAAAAAATAACCCCCTCTATACTCAAGCCGTAATTTACAAATCCTTCGGTATCGCCCTTTTTATAATCACAAGATTGTAATTCATCACGGGTTAATGTCATGAAGGCAACGGGTAACCCTTCTATTTTTTTAAGGTTGGATAAGGTCAGCCCTAATAATTTAATCCGGTTAAAGGATGAGCTATCGTATATTTTTTCATGAATAGTACTCCCTTGAGCTCCTAATTCTAATAAGTGGGCGATCACCTTATGAGTTGTTGGGGTTGTTGAGGGGTAGCGAAAGGAGCCTGTATCGGTCATTATTCCGGTGTATAAACACGTGGCAATGGCTTTGGAAAACGCTTGAGGATCTAACGCATTTATGAGGTGGTAAACCATTTCACAGGTGGAACTCATAGCCGGATCTGAATATTGAAGTGTTGCATAAGAATCCGGTTGTTCATGATGATCGATCATGATTTTTTCTGCTTTTGCTTTTTGAACAACCCCTTCCATTTCTTCAACACGAGAGAGCGCATTAAAGTCTAATGTAAAAATGAGATCAGCGTCATTAATTTTCTGATCACAAAGCAGGGTCTTTGTATTGTATTTTACAATTTTCTCTTCTCCTGGAAGCCATTTTAAAAAATTAGGATAATCATTTGGAGAAAGAACAACAACCTCATGTGCCTTTGTTTCTAAAAAATGCAACAGGGCTAAAGTGCTCCCCAAGGCATCTCCGTCTGGGTTCTTATGAGGTAGGATGACAATTTTTTTCGGGTCTGAGAGCCGTTTTTGTAGTGCGGTAACAAAGGTTTTATCCATAGCGATGTAAATATACTATATTCATAGCAGTTGGTACAAGTAGAAAGAAGAGTTGATTAAGGGTAAAAATTAAATGGGAAGCTTTACAATACATTTCTTAGCTTTG